>VFQN01000096.1_pt1 | contig 193441 bp, 153 predicted proteins | sample 3512371 | NCBI WGS metagenome assembly VFQN01 (sample SAMN10412370, study PRJNA504923) | tailings metagenome | isolation source: Replicate 2 from Balatoc abandoned mine | place: Philippines: Itogon, Benguet | collected 2017-08-28
TGATGGGTAACCAACAGATGTAAAATCAAAAAGTGATAATAGTTCTTCCTTTTCCGACGTTGAAAGCATCTCTAGCTTTGCCACTGGCAGTTGAGGTTGAAGCAACGCAACCGACATGAGTTCATCGTAGTGGTCCATTACGTTTCGAACCATTTCAGTATCGTAGATATCTGAATTGAAAATGATTTCAAGAAACAAGTCCTCATCAACCTCTTTGATCAGGATATCGAAATCGAATTTTGCTGCAACTTCCTCCACACCCTGATCCGTTTCATTCCATATAGAATAATCGATTCCATCCAATTTCCCCCGCTCTCTTTGGAACGAAAAGAGAATATCAAACAATGCATTCCTATTAGTATCTCTTTTGAGATTAAGATCGTCTACCAAATGCCCGAAAGGATAGTCCTGATGTGCATATGCTTCAAGGACCGATTTCTGCAATTCCGTATAAATCGATGAAAAACTTTTGGTTGCATCCACCTGGTTTCTATGAACAATCGTGTTAACGTAAAAACCAATCTGGTCTTTGAGGTCGAGTTGATCACGACCAGACACCGGAGTAGCTATAGTCAAGTCACTTTTCGTCGTGTAACGATTCAATAACAAATACCATCCACCTAACAAACAGGTAAACACACTACCTTTGTTGGAAACACAAAAATTCTCCAGACTTTGCAGCGATATTTTGTTGAGCTTTTTACGAATACGTAGACCATTACTGGATTGAAGTATTGGTCGAGGCTTCATTGTTGGAAAATCAACCATCGGTAAATCACCGCTAAGTTTTTCCATCCAGAATTTTTTATGCTCTAAATACGCATCTGACTTCAACTGGCTGGACTTCCAATAAGTATAATCTTTGTACTGAATGCGCAATTCAGGCAAAACCACTTCCTTATTTTCAGTAAAAGATGTATAGAATGTGAACAGCTCTTTTACTAAAATATCCATGGACCATCCATCAGAAATGATATGATGCATGTTCAAATAAAGTAGGTAGTTGCTTTTTGTAATTCTATACAATTTTGCGCGCAACAATGGTCCAAACTCCAGATCAAAGGGTTCTTTAGAATTCCTGGAAATTTCTTCCTCTACAGACTTCAATGATCCTCTCTCTATCCCTACATCCGAAAAGTCTAATTGAAAATGGATATCATCGGTATCAAGTACTTCCTGAAACAATGTTCCGTCCTCATCCTGAACAAATGTCGTGCGCAGTACTTCATGACGCGCAATAAGTTGTTTGAATGCCTGTTCAAGATGGCTAACGTTGATTGTGGTGTTTTTTAACGCCAGTGTTACAGGCATGTTGTATGCCTGTGAAGTCCCATCAAACTGACAAAGAGCCCACAACCGATGCTGTGCGTCTGATACCACATACTTTCTGACATTAGCGCTTATGCGTTTTTCCTGTAACTCAACCGGTATGGTCTCATCGATTTCCAAACGCACTTCACGTACAATTGATAATGGATTGGAAAACAAAGACTTCAATAAGGTATGAATATCCTGAACGAACGAACGAACCACGAGTGTATCAAATCGGTTTAAATTGAATCTGACATGCGCTTTTAACTCAGAATCGTTATACTCGAATTCAAAATGAAGCAATCGTTCATCGAAAGTTGATTCATTGTGAAGTTCTCGCATTGAAACAAGAACATTGGTCAACTCTTCCAAACTTTCCTGGATGCCGGCCAGTTCAAGAGCAGAATCGATAGAGAATTGCTGAAAGTTGTACGCTTCGATTAATTTGATTTTAGCCCTTTCCAGAATCTGCTTAAAGGTTTTATCCTCTTCCAACTGCCAATTGTGTATCAATAAACGATTAGCTTCCGATGGTCCTTCCAATGTTTTAATCATCGGGCTGAGTATCGAAACGTTTTTGGTACTTGCATATTTACCAAGAACTTCGGATAAAATGCTATTCAATACAATGAATGCTCCAATTCTGGAATTATTAACAAGCGCGTTCATAGCTTGTAAACAATCAGAAAGTTCCATTTCAATTGATGCCGTGATGACTTCTTGGCTCTGAGGCTGCTCGGGGAAACTATTCTTCCCTTTCTGTACATTCGCCAGAACATTAATCCAAAACTGTCTTTGGATGATTACCTCATTATTAACGTTCGATTTATCTAGGTTTTCCTGGTGCATTTAGGCTTGATCTTGTTTTAATTTTAAACTTCAACTGATTGCGTCTGAAACGCCTTTGCGAACAAACGTTTGAATTCTCCGGTTAATTCAGGTGAAATACTATCGTTAATTTTAAGTATTTTTTCTTTTATACCGCGATTATATAGCTCAATAAATTCTTTGACATCGTCCATACTCATTCCACGATGAACCAGGTGGAACAATGAATCAAAATCAAATCCATATTGAGGCAGCCATAAGGAGTTTTTCACATTTTTGAAAATACCATCAATAATATCAGTCGCACGCATGGAGTCCATCGTTGCATGCTTCCAAACAAACCCTTCTCCTTCAATCTGATATTTGTCTTTTTCTCTCGCAATCGGTGTAATGTGCTCGTAATACCATAATTGTGTTCTGTACATCTCCAAACCACTGGTTTCGATAAATTCAATGGTCTCAGCAACAGTTTCCTCCGTTTCACCAGGGAATCCAATGATGAAACTTCCAAACGCAGCAATTCCAACTTCCCGAAGTTTTGCAACTCCTTCCTTATAGAATGCAACTGTAGCTCCTTTATTCATGTTTTTCAAAATCGTATCCGACCCCGATTCAATTCCAAGAAATACACCTTCACATCCGGCTTCTTTCATCAGGGTGATTGTTTCATCATCAGAAAATTGGCAGCGATAGTAAGAATGCCATTTAATTTTGTATTCATTTTTGATCATCATCCTCAACATATCCTTAAAGCGTTGCTTAGGAACATTAAATGTATCATCAATGAAATATATGTTCTTAATGATTCCAGTATCCCGGATCCGGTTCAATTCGGCTTCAACCAAATCAACATGCAAGGTTTGATACTTCCCTGCCCTTTCAGGGAATCCACAAAATGAACATTTATAGGGACACGAAATGGCGGTTCGAACATTGACATATTCGGAAAGTCGTCCTTCAAACAAATCATATTTAATGGGGTTTTCTTCCAATGTATTGGTCTCAACTTTGGTTTCCGTAATCGTGAAGTCCCCATCCTCATTGAAGTAATACAAATTATTAATTTCTGGTATCACCTCTGGCGTATCTTCAGAAATGGCTCGAACCAACTGGCTTAATGCTAATTCGCCTTGCGAACTGTTGATGTAATAATCACATTCCAAATAATCGAATAAATCTTCTAATTCGTCTACGGGTTGAGCTTTTACTACTGTAGATACATAAGGTCCTCCAAGAATAATTTTTACTTCGTCGTTTATCTCTCTTACAAACTCAACGATTTCTTGTATCGGTGTTATTGTAACATAGAGCGTGGTGAGAATTGCAACCGATTTCACATCACAATTTTCGAGTAATTTGCGCAAATATTCTCTCTCCTGTTTGAACGAATTAATGAAATCAAAGCTAAGTTTTTCCCGGTGCAAATAGTTTCCCAAGTAGGTATTGGTTGCCGTGAATGTTTCTCCCATGTACACATCCGGGATTCCTGCCGATTTCGGTTTAAAATGGTTGAATGCTTCCAGCACGGTTACTGGTTTCCCCTCAATATTAATAAATGCTAAATCCAGATCCCGGAAAATTTCCAGATTCTCTCCGGATTGACGATAAGACTCAACATGTTTATCCGTTTCGATTTCATTGTGTCCAATTAGAATGACGTCTATTTTTTTCTCCATTTCTCAAAAATTAAAGTTAAAATCCAAAGGCTCCTCAGAAGTTGATTCGGGAACATAAGAATTCTCATTTGATCCGGTTTTGTTTATATGCTCACTCGAGCTGGTTAAGGTTTTCAATTCTTCGGTGATTCCGTTAATTGATTTGATAATTTCGTTATTCAGCAGTTTCAATATTTCGTCAGCAGCAGCGTCTCCGCGCATTTTTATACAAACGGTATTTTCCTTCCCTCCATTGATAACCAACGATAAAAAGGTTTCTTTTTCTGGTAAATCAGTTATTTGGGAAGACTCATTTATGTGCCGGATCGATAAATCATCGAACATTTGTGTGTTTATTTCGAGTTTATCCATCTGTTCCAACTCAATGTATTTCGACGTTTGAACGCTCACCGTATTTAGTTGTTCTCTGATTCCAGCATTCGGTTCGAATTGGTAAAAAACACCAACACGCATATTTGAAACAGTATCCTTGATTTGAACTCCAATGGATTCAACCCTTGCCATCGTCCAAAGCGCCTTTTGCAGCAAGACAATTAAGACTGTATCTAAATCGACGTTCGATTCTTCCGAAATTTGTTCTATTCGTTCTTTAGAAGCCTGGTCCAATTTTACCTCCTGGAAATTCATCCCAACTGAGGAATAGCCCAAAAAAACAGCATCCAATGGAATATGGACCTTGGATTTAATTGATTCCCAAAACAGATCTCTTTCATCTTGTACCATAGCCAATGTTGGTATTGAGTTTACCTTGAGCAATGGCTTTGCATGGAGCAACAGCACTAAGTCCGCGATAGTTGGCGTTGAAAAAATCTCTTCCACGGTTATTTCATAGTGCAATTTTTCTTCAACCAAATGCCTTACCTGTAAGGCTAATAAGCTGTGTCCACCCAATCGGAAAAAATCATCACGAACCCCAATTCTTTCCCGTCCTAAAACAGTCTGCCATATTTCTACCATTTTCACCTCCAAATCCGTTGAAGGCGCATCGTATTCAACTATTTCCTGAAAAGAATCCCACACCATTTTTTCGAGCTTCTTCCGATCCAGTTTCCCATTTAAATTGGTCGGGAATTTCTCAATTCTCAGCCAAAAAGAAGGAAGAAAATGGGCAGGAAGCTTTCTTGATAATTCTCCCTGAAGAACTTTACTATCCGCTTGTACACCGGTCCAAACAACTCCCAATTGATCTTTCAGAACCAAAATTTCCGCTTGTTGAACATCATCCAGGAATTCAAGACAGGACTTAATCTCTCCAAGTTCAATCCGAAAACCTCTCAATTTTATCTGATTATCACGTCTTCCTATAAATCCTATTTCGCCATCGCTTAGAATCTTACCTATATCTCCTGTTTTATAGAGATATCCACCACCTGTAAATGTATTTTCCACAAAAACCCGCGTGGTTAAATCCGGTCGGTTTAAATACCCTTTTGATACCGACTCTCCTGCCAAACAGATCTCACCTTCTACTCCTTCCGGAACAAGTTGTCCGTCACCATCCACCACAAACAGGTGAGTGCCTGTAATTGGTTTACCTATTGGTATATTTGAATGATTATCCGTCTTAAAACGGTAACAAGTACTGTAAGTAGTATCCTCGGATGGGCCATATAAATTTCGCACCTCTATTCTGTTATAATCCAATGCTCCTTTGATCCAACCCGGGATAACTTCTCCAGCCATATTGATCGCAGTAACATGGTTCAAATCTGCCTCGGTTTCCAACAGGACTTTTACAACTGAGGGAACCGTATTAATAAATACACCTCGTTCCATCTTCAGAAACTCGTACATGGTTAATACATCTTCCAAAATACGTATCGTTTTTCCCTGAACCAATGGAAAAAGGTATTCAAACACCGACAAATCAAAACAATATGAAGTTGGTGAGTATAGAATTTCGAATGGTGTTGCACGGAATTCCTCTCTTGCCCAATTCATGAGACTAATAACATTTCGGTGTGAAATTTCAACCCCTTTGGGTGTACCTGTACTTCCTGAAGTGTAAATCAGGTAAGCCGTTTGGTCTTTCACATCACCTAAAGCACGCAAAGAAACATCCTGTTTCGGGATAAGAAGCGTGTTAATCGGTTTTGCCACGACTTCCAATCCCAGATCTTTCAGGATATTCATACCCGTATCATCCACGAGAATGAATTCGAGAGAAGCATCTTTAATCAGAAATTCAACTCTTTCTTTAGGATATGCAATATCTATCGGAACGTATGCATATCCGCTTTTAAGAATACCCAGAATAGAAAGAACGGCATTGATATCCCTTTTACAAAGCACCCCGATCTTCGTGCCTGAACTCCCTGAAAATTCACTCTGGATCGAAGCAGCCAAACTAGTTGTAGCCGAAATTAACTCCCCATAAGTTATCGAATCATTTTCAAATTTTAACGCGGCTTTGTTCGGATCAACTCTTGAAAATGCTTCATCAAGAAGTTGTACAACACTTTTTTCCCGCACTCGAGGAATGGTTCGGTTAATATTCTTATACAGAGAATCACTTTCCTCAGAAGACAGGATCGAAACACTACCAATTTTAATGGAATCGTCCAGCAAAGTCAAATTGATTAGACGGAGGTATTCATTGAACAGGTTTACAATACGCTTTCGTGAATAGAGGGCCGTTAGGTATTCTATTTCCAACTGGAATACACCATCCGGATCGTAACCCAATTGAAATGATATATCGTACTTTGAACTTACATTTTCTGTTACGTTGTTGGCCCTAAAAGGTTGAGCAGATTTTACCTTAACTCCCTCAGGATTATCCTTGTCGCTGCTTAGGAACAGCATATTTTGAAACACAAAAAGTGTATTGAACAAATTTTCTGTTCCAATTTCACCTTCATTTCTCAGCGCCTTGATGATATCAACTAACGGACAGCCTTGATGTTTTAGGGCACTTCTATGGAATTTGGCATTCTGCTTAAAGCTTTCGACAAAACTCATCCCCCCTTCAACCAGCGTGTTGACCGGGATAACATTCGAAACATATCCTACAAGATTACGAAGGTTTTCGTGTGCCCGGTTTGCGTACGGAACCCCTACCACAAATTCATCCCCGATGTTGTACTTGTAGAGTAAAACATTGAAAAGCGAGAAGTAAAAATCAAATGGTGTTATGGATTGCGCGCGACAGTAGCTCTCGACCTGTTTCGCTATGTCATTCGAAAACGAAAAATACATTCTCTCACCATTCCTGATTTTGTTTCCGTCACCACCAATTGCAGGAAATGTAGCTCCTTTTCCCTGAGAACCCTGGAGGTGTTGTTTCCAAAATGGAATTGACGTATCCTCATCAAGGACGTCTTTTTTCTGTACCCATTCAACATAATCCGCATAAGATATCGAACCTCTTGTCTCGCTATTATTCGGATCGTTTCCGACTAAATATTTGTAGCTTTTAAGTATCGCTTCAAGCACAACTCCGTATGACCATCCATCAATTACCAAATGATGTGTACAAATGGTCAAAAGTGTCTTATCCTGACCAAAATCCGCCACGAGTGCCCTAATCAACGGACCGTTTTGTAAATCGAAGGCAATGCTCGCAAGAGATGATTCAATAGTAGAAACATCCCTATTGTTTCCTGAAGACTGGTATTTTTCAAGTTTTATCGTGCATTTTTTCTTTATCTGTTGAAGGGGAGTTCCCTTTTCTTCAAAAAAGACCGTTCTTAAAGAAGGATGCTCATCGATGACTTTGTTAATTGCTACTTCGAGAATTTCGATATCAATAGTACCGAAAAGTACAACAGAAAAGGGAACGTTATATTTCGTTCCGGTATCATCCAATTGTTCCAAAAACCAAAGTCCTTCTTGATTTTTGGTCAATGGGAATGGCTCTTGTTTTTCTCCTGAGTGACCAAAGATTTGTCTTTCATTAAAGTTCTGAGAGGAATTCAATTCCACAATCAACTCTTGAATTGATTCACAAGCTGCTAAAACTTCGATACTCGCTTCACTATTAAGTTCGAATTTTAACTTATCCAAAAATTCCAACGATTTAATTGAATCGAAACCTAGACTGGCAAGGCCAATTTCGCTGAGGTCACCCAGCTCGGATTTATCCACTTTACCATCGCTCAATAGTGCCGCAATTACAAACTCCTCAACAATGTTTCCCTGACCGGCAAAAAGTGCTGTATTGTGGGAATCTGAATGCTTATTGTCACTGTTACTTCTTATCGCGTTAAAAGAAAAAAACTTCGGATATCTGTTCTGAAGAAGGTATTGCAATGCGAGAAAGCGCTGAATTTTGCCACTGCTTGTCCGAGGTAGTCCCATCGGTGGTAACAAGACTATTTCAAAAGCATCCAAACCGAACTGCTTCCTGATGGTTTTATGGATTGTTATACCAATTTCCTTAGCCTCTTGTTCATTGAAATGAGAACGTTTTATTTCTACAACAAGGACCAATTCCTCATTACTGGAAACATCCATCGTACATGCGGCAACTCCATTCGGAACAATACGGAAATCCTGATCAACTAGCTGATCCTCAATATCATATGGCAAATAATTTTTCCCCCGCACAATTAGAAGTTCCTTTATTCTTCCTGTGATAAAAAGTTGGTTATTATGAACCAACCCCAAATCACCTGTTTGCAGCATTTTTAAGGGACTCTCATTGTCAACTAGTGTAAATCCTTCTGAATCGTCTTTATTCCAGTAACCCTTCATGATACTTGGGCCAGATAAAAGGACTTCTCCTTCCTCGCGTTCTCCAAGAATTTTACCTGATTGAGTATCTTGGATTACTACATTTAGCGATTGATCAATCATTCCGGAAGAAACAATTCTATCACGTTGAGTGAGGTTTTGTGTCTCGATCTCCGCAGACTCAAGAGTTGTAATTTCATTACCTGACTTACCTCCGGAAACGAATAAAGTCGCTTCCGCTAATCCATAAGAAGGTGTAAAGGCGTCTTCTGCAAAGCCAACCGCCTTGAACTTCCTTGCAAAATTTTCCAACGAAGATTGTCTGATAGTCTCTGACCCATTCACTGCTACTTTCCAGGAAGACAAATTCACGAAATCAAGTGTCGCAAGGTCTATCCGATTGTAACAATGATCATATGCGAAATTAGGCGCAGCACTATGGGAAACACTATAATCACTAATCGCTTTTAACCATATAGATGGTTTTCGAATAAAGTCGTTCGAGGGGATGGAGACCAAAGTACAACCCGTGTATATCGTCTGTAAGAGCTTCCCTACCAATCCCATGTCATGGTAAAATGGCAGCCAGGAACACAACACGGATTCGGAGTCAATTGAATAATGATATCTCATGGATTGCAAATTGCTGATGAGATTCTCATGAGAAATAATTACCCCCTTCGGCACACTGGTAGAACCTGAAGTATACTGTATGAATGATATATCGTCCGACCGTTCAAGGGTCAACTCATAAGAACCATCAATCCCACATTCTTCAAGATTCAGTATCTGCGCAATATCTGCGCTTGTTTCCAGAAATTTAGTGTATTTATCAATGATTACTCCGCTCGTTAAGATCGCTTCCGGGCAACTGTCTTTCAATATGGTGGACAACCGGTGATCACGTCGATTACTCTTAGGCGGATTCATTGGTATGGGCACAAGACCCGCAAGTTTTGAAGCCAGAAATACCGTAATAAACTCAAACGTGTTTTCGTATAATAACAGCACTCTGCTGTTAGGCTCAAACGAAGTCCTCAGTATGCTCACATACTTTTTTACATCTTCCAATAACTCCGAATAAGTCACCTTCTGAACACGGTCTTCCTGAAGAAAAAGAAAAACGTTTTTATGCGGATATCTCATCGCATTCTCAAGAAGCGAATCACCAATACATGATATTTCTTTATTACGTTGGTAGGTCATTGATTTGCTATTATCCGATCATTTGATTCTTTCTCCTTCTTTTGATCCAACCTGAACGGGTTCTTCCGAAGGTCTTCTCAACCTTCCTAATTTAGTACTAACAGAGAGTCGTAAGAATTGTGTGGATGCTTTGCTTAAATAATTTACAGAGTAGCCATCTACGTAGAATGTTCCTGCAGATCTCCAGGTATGAAACACATCATTGAACAAAAGTTGGCACTTGAGTTTTTTATTTAAGAATTCTCGGGAAAGGCCGAGAGAAAGTTCATATGTGCTCCTGTCTTTATATATTCCGTCAAATCGACCAGAATTGTAGTAACCGATCAATTCAAAATTGAACAAATTTTTGATCTCAAAACTGCTGTATAAATAGACATAGTGCGTTGGAGTCAGTTTGAATTGCGTGAAATTTGCAGCATTCCCTCTTACTTTATCCCAACCAACCGTGTAATATATATAACTATTAAACCACTTTTTACTGAATGGTACAGTGATAGAGGCATAATATCGGTCTGCATTAAAATTCTCTTTGTATAACGTTATGCTGTTAGGGCCTGCAACCCCTTCCCTAACGACATCCTTAAATTCATTAAACGACCTGCAATAAATGAAATCTAAAGTTAATGGTCCAAGATTAAATAATGCAGTAATATTATGATCTACTTGAGGTACTAACAGAGGGTTACCTTGTTTTGATGTCAAAGAATCTACGTAATAAACTTTAGGATCCAGGCTATTATAACTTGGTCGTTCGGTTGAAGTCGTATAGCTTAATACGAATTTTATTTTTTCGTTGAATGCCTTTGTAAGGGAAAATGAGGGCAGAATCCATTGATACTTTCGATTCAGGCTTAATTGATTTTGCTGCGTCGTAACCCCTCTTGCACTCGTATATTCGTAACGAAGTCCTGCTGATATCTCGATTGATTTCAAAGAAAGTCCAAACTCAGTATATGCAGCATAAATTTCTTCATCAAACTTAGTAGTGGAACTAAATAAGTTATCCCTTAGCCATTCATTTTGAACAAAGTTATCCAACTCGAAATTACCTGATGTTCTCGCAGAAGAGTATTTTAATCCTCCCATTAATCGAACCCTTTCGGAGAAGTATTTTTCAAAATCCGTCTGAGCGGCGAAAATGCCAACTCCATGATCAGAATTAATCCGTCTATTCGCTGTTCCCTGAAAAATCCCGTCGATGGTAATGTCTTCACTAATATCGTCTTTAAAATCAAAATCTGACAAGGTATATTGTACCCCGGCAAAAATGTTAGATCCTAAAGTATCCAATATTTTTCTGTAGTTACCGATAAAACTATTGTTTGCCATAACAATATCTCCATCATTCAAAACCTGGTACAATGTTGAATTTGACGAAGTGAGTAAATTACCGGAATTGACAAGTATTGCATTCTTATTGTAGAGACCACTGTAACCAAGGGTCATTTTCTGAGTCGAATCAAAGTCATAGGTCATACCGGCACTATATATGTTTCCGGTAATTTTAGCTTTCTCATAAATCTCCGAATTCCCGGAGTACAAACCCGTGCGTTCGGTAAGTTGTTTTCGTCTATTCCACGTTGATCCGGTCATGAACTCATAATTAAGGTTCAATGACAGCTTTTTTCCTTTGTAGTTCATTCCTAAACCAGTATTCGACATAAATGGAGGATAAGTGAATGACTGCCGGATGATAAAACTGGTTCCTTCCTGATAATAACTCTTTGTAATGACCAAAATAACCGCAGCCGCATCGCTATCGTACCTGGATGTTGGATTTTTGATGATTACAAATTTTACGATTTGATATACTGGAATATTGTTCAATTGATCGACGGTTATTTTTTGTCCGTTATGAAAAATATCGGCGTTTCCTCTCCCCATAACCGACACCGAACCTCCATCAACCAGAACTCCCGGAGATTTCTTTAGAATTTCCAAAGGGGATATACTCGCTGACAACATCGTCTTTTCAACATTCACAGTAGTGGTTGTTCCGTCTATTTTAAAAAGTGGAATTTGAGCAACCACTTCAACTCCCTCAATAATAACTGCAGGAGCCAATATTAAAACACCTGCTGAAACCGTATCTAAACCTTCGTCATTTTCAAAGTTCCTGTAAAAATCATTATAGTCAAATGAGGCAATCTTAATATAAATTCTTGGCTCTGACAACGGAGGAGATTTAAAACTCCCATTAATAATATCCGTACCGGTTATAAGAGTGCTATCACTTGCTTTATAGATATAAACGTTTCCTATTTCAATCGGTAAACCAATAGAATCCCTAACCTCACCTACCAATGTATAGGTGGATTGCGAAAACGTTGATTGTACAACCCAACACATAAAAAAGAGACAAATCCCTTTAATCAAATTAATTTGTACAATGTTCATATATAATTGACTTATTCTTTTTTTGTTTAACATGTGGTCTTTTTCAAGTAAATAGTAACATCCAATAATCTCTATAGCATAAAACTATTCAAAATAATTGTCTTAAATAGGTGGTTATATAATGGCAAAATATGCTCCTCATGACGGGTGAATCATCGTTAAATCTTCAAACAATGAACTTACTTTCATCCGCTATTTAAACATCAAATTTGTTGATTCTCATTTATCAATACTCCGAATGGAACATCATCGTTTACTTTAAGCTTATTCAGCCTAAAGTTATATGTGTTGGATTGATCCAACTCCACTTATAGATGAATTGAGTCGTGGAGATCCGGAATACTTTATCATACCGGCTCCGCTCACTTCTGCATCCAGGGATTCTGTAGCATTCACAAGAATGGTTCCCGCTCCACTTATAGTTGCTGAAGCATTTTTCGATTTAGACTTAAGCGCATCTACTGTACCTGCACCATTAAGCTCCAGTTCAAGCTCACCATAATTGCAATTCTCAACTTTAATATTAGCACTTCCGTCAATAAGCACGAACAAATCTTCTCCTTTAAAGCCAGTTATTTTTGTTAGTTCCAAAGCTCCAACTATAGAAAATTTATCTAATTCCGGCATTACAATATTGACTTCTATGGGGTAGTTCTGAGTGTTTGTTTTCAGATAACCTATATCCAAAACACCATTACGATTAATCACAGAAAGTAGTTTATGATCGTGGGGAGTAGCACCAATTTCAACGCTAAATTTATCTCCGCTCACAACATTCACTTTATAAAGTCCGGAAAGATCAATTTTCCGAAAATTATCCATTGAATAATTTTTCTTTATGATATTTTGAACCTTTTTACTTTTACTGGAACTAGAACCGGAACTGCAACCTCCTAAGGAAAGGAACCCCCAAAAACTAAAAAGTACCGGAATGGTTAGATTAATTATTTTCATTTTGTGGTTTATTTCAATAATTTAGAATCTAAAAGTATTAAAATAAATTTATTACGACTATCTTATCAGACACAAAGTTCGACACTCAATGAAATAGATTAAACATCAACAGTTTTAAGCATTTGTATTATAGATATTTATGATTCATAACGATTACGATACACCATAAATATTTACGATGCGACAACTGATTATTTTCCCAAAAATCAATTGGGATTAACTATTCTTATGAAGTAAAATGCTGAATTAGAGATAAAAATTGTTCGTTCGATTTTAATGTTTTCGCATTCGTTGCGAACTATCCATCTAAAAATATACATAATCTTCCAACGCCTTTCTCATCTGTTTCGAAAGAACTTTTCAAGTTCCTAGCCAGCCTTTTTTATAGGAATATGAAGTACGAAACACCCCACGACAAGTGTCGAACAAGGAGCTAGTAAGGATATCAAAATTTTTGAAACCCTCTATTTTTCTCCAAAATCAATAATTGCTTTATGCTTTATCATGAAGGTTGAAATTTTAAAATTAATCTTCATAAATTACAGAATCAAAAAATACAATAAACAAGATTATGTAATGTCCTTTTAGAATTGAAATTCTGAGTCTTCGTCTTCATACCACCACGTAAATTGATCACGATATTAAGTGTCATCTTTGTGAAAAATTCACTGTCAAAGCTCGCAAAAAAACCACTCCATAACAAAAATGGCCTCCTTTTTAGGAAGCCATTTTGATCGAAAACCTAGTGTTTTCGCCTAGTAGCGGGGACACGACTCGAACGTGCGACCTTCGGGTTATGAGCCCGACGAGCTACCAACTGCTCCACCCCGCAATATATCTTTTATTTGATTCTTGCTATTTCAATTCACTAACTGTCGTTTCTGTTAGTGGAGTGCAAAGATACGTACATTTTATCGATATGCAAGCATTTCAGGAAAAACTTTTTGATTTCTTTCCGAATATCCTGCACTAGTTTCTAAATATCAAGTAACTACGTTCCTGAGACAAGTGCTAATGCTTGTTACAGCTGCGCCATTGAGGTAACTGCACTAACGTTTGTTACAGTATCGCAAGCTGCGCTTGCTCCTGTACGGAAAATCGCAACAGGGTAGATTTGAGTACTGCTATACCGTTTTACTAAATTGTTAGCAACCCACATCTTTGTCGAAACATTAAAACTTAAAACGATGACACAGAAACCTTCATTTGCATTTGTTGCTGCCAGCTGGGTAGCATTCGGAACAGGTCTAATCGGATATTTCGCAGGAATTTTCGGGAACCATAATCTGCAACTAAGTGAAAAAGGATACTACTTCACAGTTATTATGTTCGGACTGTTTTCTGTGATCAGCGTACAAAAAAGCGTGCGTGACCGACTCGAAGGAATTCCGGTAACCGATCTCTATTACGGAATCAGTTGGTTTTGTACCGTTCTTTCCATCTCCTTGCTGGTAATCGGTTTGTGGAATGCCAACATGTGGGGAAGCGAAAAAGGATTCTTCGCCTTTTCATTTGTGTTGTCACTGTTCGGAGCCATCGCCATTCAAAAGAATACACGCGATGCGATATCTAAAGAGAAACCATTCTAACCACACCTATTCATCAAGTCTGTTTACTGGCGGGTAAACAGACTTTCTTTTTTTCATTTAATCTCATCAACATGAAACAACTTTTCTTTATCGCACTTTTTTCTATCTTCTTTGTAAATGTTTCCCTTCATGCGCAAACAGAAGAATGGGACGACTACTTCATGCCCGGAATCGGGTACAAGGTTTATACTCCGAAAAACAGCGCCAAACTCGGGGTTTACCAGGGAATCGTTACGGAATTCGTTATTTATGCGAAAGCCAAAAACAAACTCTCTTCTCAAAGCGGCCCGGCTCGGGTAAAAACGTACGCCAATCTAAGCATCCTGAAAAGCACCCAGGATTCCGCCCGTAATATTTTCAACGTCAACTTCGGGTTGAATCTCTCTTTCGAAGGAAAATGCAACCGCAAATACCTCATTCCTTACTTCGGATTGGAAGTCGGCGGATTGTTTCAGCGAAACTATTCTTCCATGCAGTTTACCCCGGTAGCAGGAATTCAGCTTTTTTCAAACAAGCGCATGATTTGGACGCTCCAAACCGGTTACAACTATACGGTGAAGTATTTTGAAGATTACTCCGGGATGCAATATTCAAGTACCTTCAATCTCTTGCTTTGGAATAATTGATCGGATTTCGGGCTTGCAGTTTCTTAAAAAAGCCTACAATTCGACGGCATTTGCAACAAACAAAATAAGAAGCGTATCTTTGTACCAAAATTTCAAAATTATGTCTCACAAATCTGCTTTCGTAAACATTGTTGGTAGCCCGAATGTCGGTAAATCGACCCTTATGAATGGATTAGTGGGCGAAAAGCTTTCCATCGTTACTTCCAAAGCGCAAACGACCCGTCACAGAATCCACGGATTGGTGAACGGTGATGATTACCAGATCGTTTTCTCTGATACTCCGGGAGTTGTCAATGCTTCTTACAAATTGCACGAAGCGATGATGAGTTACGTGGAAAGTTCCTTCAAAGATGCGGATATCCTGTTGTTTATTACAGACATGTCCGAATCTGAAATGAATCACAAAGAAACGCTGGAACGCATTATTAAATTGCGCATTCCTGTTTTGCTGATTTTGAATAAAATCGATTTGGGCGACCAGGCAAAACTGGAAGAACGTGTTCAATATTGGAAAACGAAGGTTCCGAATGCGGAGATTATTCCGACTTCTGCCCTGCACAAATTCAATATCAATGTGATTTGGGATCGTATTTTGGAACTAGCTCCTGAAGGTCCGGCATATTTTGAAAAAGATGAATTATCCGATCGTCCGGTTCGTTTCTTTGTTGCGGAAATGATTCGCGAAAAGATTTTCCTGCATTGCGACAAGGAAGTTCCTTACGCGTGCCAGGTTGAAATTGAATCGTACCAGGAAACGGAAACCATCACGCATATTCGCGCTTTGATTATCGTGGAACGTGATTCTCAAAAGGGAATTCTGATCGGTAAAAAAGGTGAAATGTTGAAGCGCATTGGTCGTGAATCACGCCTGGATATGGAAGCTTTCCTTGGTCAGAAAGTATTCCTGGAAACCTTTGTAAAGGTGGACAAAGACTGGAGAACCAGTGAACAAAAATTGAAAAAGTACGGGTATTAAAACCCGGGATTATCTATAACGCAGTGCTGTGAAGTACGTCTAAAAACAAAAAAATGGGAAACATTATTGCCATCGTAGGACGCCCGAATGTAGGAAAGTCCACCCTATTCAACCGCTTAACAGAAAGTTCTCACGCCATCGTCAAAGAAGTAAGCGGTGTGACCCGTGACCGGATTTATGGTCGTGGTGAGTGGAACGGAATTCCGTTCTCTGTGATTGATACAGGAGGTTACGTAAAAGGTTCTGAAGATATTTTCGAGGGAGAAATCCGCAAACAGGTTGAAATCGCTATTGAAGAAGCAAATGTTATTTTGTTTGTCGTAGATGCAACAACCGGAATTGTGGACCTGGATGAAACGGTTGCAAATATTCTGCGCAAAACGAAAAAGAAGATTTTGGTAATCGCTAATAAAGTGGATAACAACGACCGTGTCGGAATGTCGGCTGAATTCTGGTCATTCGGATTGGGAGACGTATTCGATCTTTCCGCAGCAAACGGTTCAGGAACAGGAGAAATCCTGGATGAAGTCGTGAAGTACTTCGATAAAGAAGATCCGCGCGGAGAAGAGGAAGAAGGATTGCCACGCATTGCAGTGGTAGGAAAACCGAATGTAGGGAAATCATCCATGATCAACGCATTAACCGGTGAAGAACGAAATATCGTCACAAACATTTCCGGAACAACCCGGGATTCCATCGATACGCGTTTTAAATCCTTCGGTTTCGACTTCATGTTGATCGATACAGCCGGAATCCGCAAGAAAGCGAAAGTAACGGAAGACATCGAATACTATTCTGTATTGCGTTCGGTTCGTACCATTGAAAATTCGGATATCTGTATTTTCATGATCGATGCAACGGAAGGCATTCAAAAGCAAGATTTGACGATTTATTATATGATCGAAAAAAACCACAAAGGAGTGGTTGTATTGGTCAATAAATGGGATTTGGTGGAAAAAGACACCATGACCGCTGTTGAATACGAAAAGAAATTGAGAAACGACCTGGCTCCTTACAACGATGTTCCGATCATCTTTACTTCTGCGCTTACGAAACAGCGTATCCACAAGGCTTTGGAAAAAGCAATGGAAGTATATGAAAATCGTACGCGTAAAATTTCTACTTCCGAATTAAATGACGTCTTATTGCCGATTATCGACAGTAATCCGCCGCCATCTTTGAAAGGGAAATACGTGAAAATCAAATACGTTCAGCAGTTACCGACACATGCTCCGGCATTTGCATTTTTCTGTAACCTGCCTCAGTACATTCCGGATTCCTACAAGCGTTTCCTGGAAAACAGGCTTCGTGAGATGTATAATTTTGAAGGAGTTCCGGTTCGGATTTATTTCAGAAAGAAATAAGAGCAAACACAGTTTGCGAAGACTGAGTTTAGCAATCGCAAAATTGCTACACACAAAGGAAAAGCATGGCTTTCGATAAAATAAAAAGTCCCGACTCATCATCGGGACTTTTGTTTTTTTGCTTATTCGTATTTTCGCTTATTTTGCGATCTGCCAAATTTAGAAATTGCCAATTCGTAATTTTACGAATCCGTATAAACTACTTCCTAAAACTGTAAAATATAATTCGTCCGTTTCTCTTCTCCGATAGTCGTTGTCGGGCCATGTCCCGGATAAACCACCGTATCGTCCGGCAACGTGAAAATCCGTTCGTGAATCGTCTTTTTCAACACTTCCATCGAACCTCCCGGTAAATCTACCCGGCCGAAGCTTCCTTTGAACAGGATGTCTCCGCCAATCAAAAGCCGGTTTGCAGCATTGTAAAAAGCCACATGACCAACCGCATGACCCGGACCGAAAATCACTTCGAATTCCAGGTTTCCGAAACGAAGAATCTGTTTGTCTTCAATAAATTCTGTCGGTTCCGGAGAAGGAATATAAGCTGTCAATCCGTACATCTGAGCCGAGCGTTCTGCAAAGCTCAAGGTAAACAGCTCTTCCTTATGTGCAAGCAGGGGAACCTGGTAAGTGTCCACACAAAATGCATTTCCTGCAACATGGTCGATGTGACAATGCGTATTCAATACGGCATGAACCTTTAACTGATTGTCTGCAATGAAATCAGTCAATTCTTTCTGCTCAAAACGCTCATAACAACTGGGATCAATAATCACAGCATCTTTCTGATCGTTATAAACGACCGAACCGTTTTGCTGAATCGGATTTCCCGGAAATACCTGAACTTTCATTTATCGGATAACGTTAATATGTCCGTTAAAGGTATACTTTTTATCACTAACAATCTCTCTGGTTTCCAAAATCCAGGTGTAAGCTCCGTAAGGAACAATCTGTCCCTGGTAGGTTCCGTCCCATGCTCCTTTCGGATCGTGGCTTTCCCACATCAGTTCTCCCCATCGGTTGAAAACCTTCAAATCAAACTGATAGATATCAATTCCGTCAATATGCAGGAACCACAATTGGTTGAACTCATCTCCGTCCGGAGTGAAGGTATTCGGAGCATAAAGAATTACGTCACTCAACACCTGTGCAATTTTCGTCACCGAATCCACACATCCGTGTTCATTGGTAACAACCAGCGTTACATTGTAATTTCCAACAACACCTTCCGGCAAATCAACGCCTACATCTTCCAAGGAAGAAGTAGCAGGTGTTCCACCCTGGATAAACCAACTGTAGTTTACAACGTCTGTCGAACTGTTGTTATTCAACATCACATGTGTTTCAAAAATCGTCGTTGGATTCGGAGAGATATTGAAGTCTGCATGCGGATTTCCGTAAACCGTAATCATATTCGTAAAGGTACTCGAATACACACATCCGCTGTCAGAAACCGACGTAATACTTACGGTATAGGTTCCCGGCAAATCATATGTATGCGAACACGTATCCATTGCGTTTGTCGTAATTGGCTGAGATCCGTCACCAAAATCAATCGTACTCATCAGTACAGTTCCGGGACCAGGTGTCGTGTTAGAGAATACAACATGATGCGGGAAACAACCATTTGCGTCATCCGGAGTAAGTGTAAGATCCAAGGGCTGTGGTACTACAATTGTCATGAATGAAGTATCCGGCATCGAACCACAAGCTTCCGTCAAAATCACTCCGTATTGTGTCGTTTGATTCGTTGTCACGTTAATTGTTGCTCCTGTTCCTACCATTCCGGTATTCGTAAACCAGGTAAACGTATACGGGGAAGAACCTCCGGAACCAACAGCTGTAACTGTAGAGATATCTCCCGAACATACAACCAGATCAGGTGAAACGGAAGTAATTGCCAATGCTGGAGGTTCATTGAGTGTAAAATCAACCGTATCCGTACATCCGGCAACATTGTAAACTACGAGCTGGTAAGATCCGGCAGCCAAACCATTGATGGTAAATGGAGTTGGAATCGGTGTATTCGGACCGCCGTCCAACGAGTATTCCGTTGCGCTTGCAACTGTTAAAGCAACAGAACCATTCGGCATTCCATGACAACTTACATCCGTCGGAGCAGCTGTAACTGTAGGAGTGATTTCCGTTACGGTAATCGTCGCTGAAGAAACACAACCGTTTGAATCAACACTGTAAGTATAAACTCCCGGATTCATGGTAATCGGGTCATATGGCATCGTAACTGCAGCGCCTGCAGGATTTTTCCATGTTCCGTTTACTGATGCTCCCGGCCCTAAAAGCGGGAACAAATCCTGTGGTGTTCCCTGTGCACAAATGCTCAAAGTATTGTTTGCTCCCGGGTATGCAGAAGCAGAAATAGTCACATCTACGTCATCTGTCGTTGCACACAAAGGATGTCCGGTAGGATAAACCGTTAATGTCAACGTCGTGTTCACGCTAACGTTCGCCATCGGGTCTAAAATATTCGGATTCGATACGGAAGTTGCCGGTGTCCACTCAAATGTAAGATCACCCAGGCAGTTTCCTACAAGGTTATGAACCGTTGTTGCAGGGTTTGTTCCGTCAGTTAAAACAGCTACACCTCCGGCATCCAACACTTCATAGGAACACTCATTCAGGAATGAACCTGCTCCGTCAAACTGAACAGTGAATGCAGCTCCGTTCGGAATGGAGAGTGTATACGTTGCTGTACTTCCGCCTGTAGGAATTGTAAATGTTGAAGTAACTCCACCGACCACAACAATCAGGTGGTTTCCGTTCCAACCATCTCCCCAGGTATCATCGAGGTTAAAGGTATAATCACAACTGTTATTTCCTCCGACAATGTTTCCGTCCAACTGAACCGGTGTACCATTACAGACCGTTACATCCGGGCCTGCATCTGCCACCGGATTTTCGTTTACTGTTAGTGTTACTGTAGAATCGTTTTGACAACCATAGTTATCCAAAACAACATAGGTATACGAGTAAGTTCCTGCAGCTGTAGGATTGATCGATAATACGTCTCCATCAGGCGACATCGTTGCAAAGTTTGCAGGCATTACCCAATAAGAAGAATCACTTCCCAAACCAATCTGAGGCTCAAAAGTAGTCACCGGCTCGTATAGATGCGGAGCCAAATTCAGCTCGAAAGAGAAGAGTGTTCCATCATCCCCATTCCAGTTATCTACTACAATTAGTGTCCAAACACCGTTTAAAGGACATCCGACCAAATTGGTAAACGGCTGGATCGGTGCATAATCTCCCGCTGGAAGTGTATCTGCGAATCCGTTGTTATTCGTCCAATCCACCCAGGTTTCCGTGGCTGTTGGTGTAAAGCAATAATTATAAGGAACTCCTTGTGTTGATGGATCATTACAATCCACATTATCATCCGGGTTCGGCTCTCCAATCTGAACACCACCACCACCTTGCTGATGCAAAACCTGGCTCTGCCCGTTCGGACATTCGATAATAATAACCAAATCTCCCATGAAAGAATGTTCCATTTCTAAACACAAACTTTCCAGATCACTAACCTGTGTCAGAGTAGATCCAGCGTTAAATCCTGTTTGAGTAATCGGAACTTCCTGAGCAACTCCAATTTGATCATCTGTCAAACATCCATTATCAACAGTGACAGATCCCGGGAATCCCGTCCAGGTTACCGGGTAAAGCTGCGGTTGTGCTGTAAAGACAACATTTTCCCCTATACACAGTGTTGTATCATTCGGGAAACCATTAAAACTCGGTATCGTAGCCACAAAAACCTGTAAATCCAATAAATTGGTATTCGTACAACCATTGTTGTCAGTTACGATCAGTTGAACACGGTATTGGCCAGGAGCATTAAACTGGTGAGATACATTTTGACCTGCAGCAGTTGTTCCGTCCATGAAGTCCCACACATAATTAGCAAGGGTGAATCCTGGCGCCGCAAAAGACCCTACACCTGAAAAATCAACAGTTTCTCCTACACAAATACGTGTGCTATCCGGAGTTTCACCCGCAACGATAAAACCTCCTGCCGTTGGTGTAGAACAAGGCGTAGTACAAGTTGCACTTGCTGTAAACAATCCCGTTCCTGTTGAATTAGATCTGAAACGGATCGTAAGGCATCCGCTTGTATTCAAAGGAGTACATGAAATGACAACCGATAGCAGATCAGTACCGGAATAGGTTCCAAGCGTTGGAGCAGCCGTTGAATTCCCGTCATAAATGTCCATGTAATCTACATTCGTCACATTCGGAGAGGGGTTATCATCCGTCATATTCAAATTAAACGTATTGAAAACCAATGACATAATATCTCCTGGAGTATCCGGGCAAATCGTTACAACAACTGTTTCATTATTTCCATAACCGCCACCACCCGGACCACCGGAATCGATGACAAACCCGCTACACGTGTTGAATGTTTGCCCGCTGTTTGCAGGGGTCATTGAAATTGTTTGCGAAAAGGCATTACACGCCAATAACGTTATTAGCGCAAAAAGAAAATTCTTCATAATAATATCAGGTCTATTTCGTATTTAGGGGGCTTGTGGTAAAAGCTTTTGTAACTTCAGGAATAGCGAAAAAAACCAGTACACGGTCTTTATCTACCTGAACATATTGTCTTTCTGTTTTTGACAATTTAATACCAAGATCATAGAAGTTGAATCCACTTGTACCCAAATTGCTTCTGTCAGAATTCGCTAAACGAATATCCGTTCTGATCAGTTTTCGCTGTTCTTTGGTTAATGTGTTTCGGGAGACGATTTCATAAGAATAATCTAATTCAAACAAGAGATAATTGTAGGCATTCTTATTGTATTCGTATATTTTTTCGGCTTCTTTGCCTTTGTTTTTGAGGATTCTTGAGTCAATTTCCTGGGAGAAAGAAATTGTTGTGGAAATAAGGAATCCTGCCAGGATTAATACATTTTTCAATTTGGCTTGTTTTAGTTCTGTGTTAGATAGACAACAAAAACTTGGAAAGGTTGTCTAAAAGTTGAACAAATTTAACAAAAAAGTTAACTTTTAAGTTACTATCTTAACCTTTTGACCCCGGATTATTTAAATCCTAATAATAATAGAAGAAAAATAAGACTCCCAACACAATTCCAACAAAACCAATCGAATAGCCGACTAACAACTGGCTTAGCGTGTGTAATTTCAGGTACATTCTTGCCGACATAACAACGCCGCTTGCGATGAAAACGGCAACCAAAATCCACATCGGAAAAACAAGCATTTTACTGTAATACATGTACAGAAATCCACTTAAAATTCCCATTCCGGCGGCATGAAGCGATACTTTCCAGCGAAAAGTCAGCATGGTGCAAACGGCTACTGCGAGGAGAGAACCGCCTGCTAATCCAAACAAGAACCTGGATCCTTGCAAAGCAAGTGGAACTTTGTAAAGCAAAATCAATAATAAACAAACTCCGAACAAGTTCGTCATAATGGATGGAATGATCCGTTCCGATCTTTTTTCCATCATGACTGAACTCACAGATCCTCTTGTCTGCAGAAAAAGCACGGTTAAAGCCGGAGCCAAAAAAGAAAACGCCGAGAACAGGTAAAGTAAAACTTCCTTCGCTTTTTCGTCCAATGTATACAGGTTATTGTCCTGGTACATGGAATACAAATTCTCCCAGTTTTCAATATACATTGCTATCATAACGGCATAAACCGGGGCAAGCAATGGAAGGAAAATCCACGAAAGAATTTTTGAAACAACCCTCATTTACAACTCTTTACGTAAACGTGCAACCGGAATATTGAGCTGTTCGCGGTATTTGGCGATTGTTCTTCTGGCAATATTGTATCCTTTATCATTCAGCAATTTCGCCAAATGCTCATCAGTCAAAGGTTTCTTCTTGTTTTCCGACTCAATGGCATCCGTCAGGATTTTCTTCACTTCGCGGGTAGAAACTTCTTCTCCCGTATCCGTTGAAAGGGATTCCGAGAAAAAGTATTTCAAGGAGTAAACACCGTAAGCCGTTTGAACATATTTGGAATTTGCAACGCGCGAAACGGTTGAAATATCCAGACCAACGATTTCTGCAATATCTTTCAGAATCATGGGTTTCATGTTCGTTTCATCTCCCGTCAGGAAGAATTCATACTGATACATCATAATTGCATGCATCGTGGTGTACAATGTCTGCTGACGCTGGCGAATCGCGTCGATAAACCATTTTGCGCCTTCCAGTTTTGTTTTTACAAAAGTCAGGGCATCTTTGTCTGCTTTTGACGTTTTTGCGCCTTCCGCATAGCTTCTGAGCAATTGCTCGTATTCTTTGGACACTTTCAGATCCGGAGTGTTTCTTCCGTTAATGGATAATTCGAGTTTTCCGTCAAATTCCGCGATCATAAAATCCGGAATGACCTGCTGAATGCTTTTCGAGTTATCTTTCAAAGAGCCTCCCGGTTTCGGGTTCAAGCGGATGATCGCATCAATCGCTTCTTTCAAATCTTCGTCTTCGATTTCCAGTTTTTTCTGGATCTTATCGTAGTGTTTTTTGGTAAATTCTTCGAAATGATCTTCGAGGATCTTTTTAGCCGTGAACAAAGTGATATTTCCTTCCTGGATGCGTTCGATCTGAAGCAACAAACATTCCCTCAAATCACGCGCACCAATTCCAGCCGGATCCAATTCCTGGACAACCTTAAGCACATGCTCCACTTCTGCTTCCGTCACCATGGTATTGGAAGAAAAAGCCAGGTCATCTACAATTGCATCCAGTTCACGATTCAGATATCCGGATTCATCCAGGTTTCCGATAATTGTGTCCGCAATCTGAAACTGCGTGTCATCCAGATCCAGCAAATGAAGCTGTTCTGTGAGTTTATCCTGGAATGACGAATCAACCGAAAGCGGAACACCACGTTCTTCATCGTCTTTACTTTTATTGTTTACCTGCGTTTTATAGTCTGGCGTATCATCATCGAAATAATCACTGATGTCGAAATCGGTATCAAATTCGTTTTCATCATCCTTGTAATCATCTTCGGGATCATTATCGTACTCGTCAACCTCTTCCGCACCTTCGTCCAACGCCGGATTTTCCTCCAATTCCTGTTTGATTCGCTGATCCAATTCCATCGTGGGAACTTGCAACAACTTCATCAATTGAATTTGCTGAGGGGAAAGTCTTTGTTCCAGTTTTTGCGTGAGCTGTTGCCTTAATGCCATCTACAGGTTTATTCTAGTAATATAAAAAATGTTCACACTTCGACAGGCTCAGTGTTTCTTTCGTCTGATTTAATACTTGCGTTCTTTAAATGTACGAAAATCAGATTAGAACTCCGCGTTTTGCGGCGTTCTCGGGAATGGAATGACGTCACGGATGTTGGACATACCTGTCACGAACATCACCATGCGTTCGAAACCTAATCCGAAACCGGAATGTGGAACCGATCCGAAACGGCGCGTATCCAGGTACCACCACAATTCTTCTTCGTGGATTCCGAAATCCGCACATTTCTTTTTCAAAACTTCCAAACGTTCTTCACGCTCGGAACCTCCAACCATTTCTCCGATTCCGGGGAATAAGATATCCATTGCAGCAACGGTTTCTTTTCCGGGCTCGCACCCATCATTCGCACGCATGTAGAATGCTTTGAATGATGCAGGATAATCCGTAATGATTACCGGGCGTTTGAATTCCTTCTCTACCAGGTAACGTTCGTGTTCCGACTGCAAGTCAGTTCCCCAGCTTACATCGTATTTGAATTTCTTCTTTTTGTAATGGTTCGAATTCATCAATACGTCAATCGCTTCCGTATAAGTGATACGTTTGAAATCGTTCTGAATCACAAACTGCAAACGTTCGATCAATCCCAATTCGTTGCGTTCGTTTTGCGGTTTGGACTGTTGTTCCTGTGCATCACGATCGTTCAAGAATTTCAAATCGTCTGCACAATGGTCCATCACGTACTGGCAAATGTATTTCAGCATGTTTTCTGCCAAATCCATGTTGTCCGGCAGTTTGTTGAATGCCACTTCCGGTTCGATCATCCAGAATTCAGCCAGGTGGCGTGAAGTGTTTGAATTCTCTGCACGGAATGTTGGTCCAAAAGTATAAATCTGACCTAAAGCCAATGCTGCCAATTCTCCTTCCAACTGTCCGGAAACCGTTAAATTCACTTGTTTTCCAAAGAAATCTTCCGAATAGTTTACGCTTCCGTCTTCGTTCAACGGCGGGTTTTTCGCATCCAAAGTAGATACACGGAACATTTCTCCTGCTCCTTCCGCATCCGAACCTGTGATAATCGGCGTGTGAATGTAAAAGAATCCCTGATCGTTGAAAAATTTGTGAACGGCGTAACTTACCGCGTGACGCACTCTGAAAACCGCTCCGAATACGTTTGTTCTGAAACGCAAGTGCGCTTGTTCACGCAAGGTATCCAAACTGTGTTTTTTCGGTTGCAGAATGGTCTTCTGAACATCATCCGGTTGTGCTTCACCAATGATCTCAATTTCGGAAACCTGCAATTCAAATGCTTGTCCGCTTCCTTCCGATTCTACCAAAATTCCGGTCAAACCAACAGAAGAAGCTGTTGTTATTTTCTTCAAAATTGCTTCATCGAAATTGGCAGCTTCAACAACACCTTGCAAATTATTAATGGTTGAACCATCATTCAATTGAATAAAACGGTCGTTACGAAATGATCGCACCCAACCTTTCACAAGGTATTTTTCACCAATTTTCGGTTGACTTAATAAGTCAGCAATTTTTGTTCGTTTCATGTTGTTTTTCTATTGTTGCAAAAATAGGAAAGAAATTTGAAAGCTAGAGTGCTGTAAGTTGAAAGGAATCAAGAGTTAAATCGGCGTGCATTCAATTTTCAAAATCGTCCTATCGCAATATTGCGAACCACCCCTGATTACAGTTGTTTCAGAGCACACTTCAGGAAGAAAGTGTTTCTTCAAATCAATACTTCCAACACCCAATACCACATTCCACTTGTAATAAAGGAAAGCAGAATCGTCAGGAAAACGATCAGATTGCTCAAACGCGGATTCAATCCAAACTGATCGTTCAGGATTCCCGCGCTGATCATCGTTCCCATGGAAGCTTCAAATACCGCGATCTTTGTCTGCATTTCTCCCGTATGAAACGCAAAAGCTAATCCTAAAATGATCAGCGGAGAAAGAACCAATTTGTAAACAGAAGCCGCCAGGATCGGTTTCAGCACATCCCGCATTTTTCCCAATTCGAATTGCAATCCGACTGAAAATAAGGCCAATGGCGAAAGCGTTGCTGCTAAAGTGGATGCCAATGGCGTAACCGATTCAAAAGAAACAAACCGGGGCAACACCAAGGCAATAATAATGACCAAAAACGGTGGGAATTTCAATAATTTGAGACTGATTGTTTTAAAATCTGCCTTCGCTTTACCGGATGCTTTCATCGCGACAATGGAAGCGAAAACTGCCAATATGAAAAAAGACATTTGATCTGTTACTGCTGCAATGGAGAGATTCTTTTCGCCATAATAAGCTGAAATTAACGGAAAGCCGACAAAGGAAGTGTTTCCCAAACCGGTAACGATCAAAAACGCCGCTTTGGTTTTCCGGTCGAAATGAAAGGGTTTCGCAAGTAATTCCGACAAAATCCAGGCTCCCAACCAACAAACCAAAGGAGTCACTAATGGAATCAGCAAATCATTCGACCATTGAATTCCGGGAAGGTATTTGAGTGTTGCAGCGGGAAGTGCTACATAAATAATCCAGACATTGATTCCCTGGTGGCTTCCTTTCGGCAGAACACCTGATTTTCTAAGTAAAAAACCAGCGAGAAAACAAACTCCTATCAGGATAAAATTTGACATTGCAGCCCAAAATTATCGCTTATCAATGAAATAAAATCAGAAATTTCTACTAAAAAACGTTCGATGCGTTTAACCAACCTCACTTTGAGCAACTTGCCCTTCTGAAGAAGAAAGATTCAGTAATTCGCGCACTTTTGCTGCAATTGATTTTGCGTCAAATTATTTCATAACTCATATTCTATCCCCAATCTTTCTACAAATTCCTTCTCTTTATGCAAAATGAATTCTTCACGAAGAAAAATAACTCTTTCATAATCAAAGTCTTCATAAGCATCTCTCATTTCATCTGTAATAGAGTATTCTTCATATTGGCCTCGAAACTTACTTAAAAGTAGAAATTCAAAGTCTTTATGCTTCTTATTATCATAGTTTAAAAGTAAATCGTTAACCATAATTGGTTTAAAAACTGTGTTCCCAATTGAGTCTCTATCCTCTCCTTTAATCAGCGTACTAATTTCAAATCCATAACATTCTTCCGGATTGATTTGTTGATCAATTTGGCTTATTTGAAAAAGTACGTTTGCACAAAATCTTACTGAACCAAAAGTTGAATATTTATATCTCGGGGAAACAAAAGTGTCTTCTCCTTCAATAAATGTAATGTTATCTTCAAATCCTAAAAAATAATTTCTGAACTGTAAAAAAGCTTTTGCTCTGTTACTTGGACTGTATACTGTGAAATAATTTGAATATACTGTAAACCAAAACCATTTTTTCAACTTTTCTTTCTGTTCATAGGTAGGGTTATCCACTATATTAAAGAATTCCGTAACAAAAATTAAATGCCAATTGGTAGGTAAAATTTTACTGTCCAGCACAAACGTTTCTTTAAACAAAAACTCAACTGCTTTTTCAATTGAAACAATAGTTTTTTGTGCTGTCTTAATAAACATATTCCTATTTTGTTTTATTAAGGAAACAACATCAACGTCAAATGATAATTTTCCAAAAGAACTTTGTATGCAATTAAATAAAACATCTCTTTTTACCTTGTCAAAATTAAATTCTTTAAGTCTTTCTATTAAAGAGTCTATCTCCGACTGCAATTTAAAATCTCCTTCAACAGTTAAAGCATTAACTATCCAGTCTTTTGAAATTGGTTGACCTTTTGCATTAACTCTCCAAAAAATCTCAACAGCCTCTTCTACTGTAGCATTAAAAATATCAACAGAAGCAATTTCATACTCAGAGATAGTTTTACTCAATTCGTCTGCCCTATCAAGATATAAATCAATCTTATTTTGATCTTGTATTTTCTCCAAATTCTCACGAGAAAACTTTCTAAAGTCAGAAGTATTAATCAAAACAAATAAAGGAACTTGATGTTGTTTGGGACGAGCTTTTTTGCGTAATGAGAAGAATTCCTCAGTATCCAAATCATAGTAAATTCTGAATTTCTCATTTAAAATCTCCTCATCTAACTCAAGACGATCAGTTTGGTACTTCGCAGGATTTACAAGACATCCAAATAAGGACGAAAGTCTTTGTAAACCATCCAAGATAAATATTGGCTTTGGATCACTACTTGTATTCAATATTTTGTAAGGACCTATTTTTATATCATTATCTAGCCAATGCTCCCCATCTTCAATTGGTTGCCAAAATTGAATAGAACCAATAGGATAGCGATTTTTAATAGAGTCAAATAATTGAATGATTGCAGAAACATCCCATAAAAATTCTCTTTGAAAGGAAGGTATTTGGAATGCTCCTTTTTCAAATTCATCTAAATAGCTTCTTAACGAACGAACCCTCGTGGCAATTTTTAACTCAGATTTCATAATAAATCATTTATTTTATTTGCAATTTCTTGTAACTCCCCCTTACCATCTCTGTGCTCTAAATTTTGCTTATTAACAATCTGTTTTCTAAATAAATTAGGGAATTCATCTTTAAAATTATTTTCTTTTTTCAAGTTTCCATAGGAATCAAACCCATTAAAATTAAATCCAACATTCAATTTACTAAAATTCGCACCAGAAATATTCCATAAATTAATTAGTTCCGGATGGGGTGGATTCAAATTTCCAAGCAAATTTCCTTTATGAATATTTATGTAATCAAACTGAAAATCATCAATCAAACTCAAATAGGCATCCAGCCAGTTTTTTATACTTTCATTGCTTTGATGATTAATTGAACTTTGCCGTCTTATTTCTACATAAACAGCTTTTGGTAGATAATTCTCCATCATCCTTTTTTCCAAGATATGTATTTGACTCAAATCAAGTCCTAAATCTTGAAGTTTCTTCAATAAATTCAAATGCTTTGAAGTTTGGGTTCCAAATTCTTTGTCGCTATCAATTATTATTAGCCCTCTAAAGTAATCTGCTACTTGTCTTTGTTTTCTTTCTGCCAGCTTTTCAAATTTTTGCAAAAATGCTTCTACGAAATTCGGAATATTAGAACATCCTCCCGCATTTTCAAATTGTAACCAACCATTTTTAAAATGACCTATCGCATTATTTACATCATTGATAACTCCAAAATGAGAAATAATTGCTAAAATAAATTGACTATCATTCTTATTATTTTCTAGAACAATAGAAACTGGTTGATTAAAAAAAACTATCGCCTCTTCAATATCAAATTGATCATTATCTCTAGAATATGAAACTTTATAGTTAGGTAAAGTTGATTTTGATGAGGTGACAAAATATGAAAACTCATCATCCAAAAAATCTTTTAAACTTACTTCTATCTGTGAGAGTTTTTGAAAATTTTCGGTTTCTTCCACAGTTTCAGTGTTCACTAAGATATTATACCTAGGTTTATCCGAACTAGAAGGAAACCAAGTTAAAATTTGGTATAAATAGTTTAAACTTTTAAAATCTGCGTTCTCGAAAGTGTCTTTAGATATTTTTATCCACATTTCTAAGGTCGTTTACTTGTGCATTATAGATTTTTCTTGCCTCAATTACAGATTCTCCAAAAACACCATCTGGCCACCATTCAACACCTCCTCTCTCATCTATACGTATTTCTTTTAATTCACTTGCATTTGCTTGCTCATCATAGTCAACATAATAAATTCCAATATCATTTGATGATATTATTCCTTCTGCAATTAATCTTCTTATCCTTAAAACAAAATTTTGTGAGTGAGTTTCGATGAGATATCTTTTATTCTTATCTAACTTTAAAGAATCAGAAAATAATTGCGCTATTTGTGCATGTGCATATGGGTGCAAATGCCCCTCTGGTTCCTCGACAATTATCAAAGTCTCTTTCTCACAAGGTTTATAAGATCTAATAATCAATGGTAGAATTTGTGAGATTCCGATACCTGTTTGAGACAAATTAACCCTCAAATGATCTTTCTCCAAAAAAATTAATGCTGGCAGATCCTTTCGATAACCATCGTATTCTATTTTTAATTCCCAACCTTCAAACTTTTCTTTTACCCAATCAGAAATCTCATTGAAATATTTTTTATCTGTAGTCTGAGAATCTTCTATTAAAAAATGATATAAATTCTCTCCTTTGAGTCCTGATTTATCAAATTGAATTCCTTCATACAAATAATTTGATTTAGCCTCATCTCTCACTCCTGAAATAAAATCAGTAAATAAATCCTTTTCAGTAGGCTGTTCGCTTGGCACGTCTCCAGAAGCTTTATCACTATCTGCGTTTAATAACAATTCTAATCTAAATCCTTTAAAATCTGGTTTCCATTGATTCTCAGAAATATCCAAAAAATGATTTTCTTCCTTAAAAAGTTTTAGATTTTCATTCAGTTCCCATTTTTCTATATGAAACTTATTATCATCCGCAAATAGGGTTATATTCAAACGGTTTTCTCCTTCGGCTGATTTTTTATAATAAATTTCAAACTCTAATCCTCTAATTGCTTTACCATAAATGAGTTCCTTAGGGTAATCTGCTACATGCACATCAATTTCCCTTAAGTTAATTGGCTCTTCATGCTTTCCACTTAAACTTGACTCCAATAATGGCATAAGCTTAAGAATTGCGCTTTTCCCCGTATTATTCTTACCGATGAGAATTGTCATTGGTCTCAACTTCAACTCCTGTTTTTGCTTGAAAAGCTTATAATTTTTGAATGCTATTTTGGAGATCATTTGTACTTTTTAGAATAATTCTATTAATCCAAACCTACGATTAATTTCTTTTAAACACAACTATAACAGATGTTGATAATCTCTTGACAATTAATGTTGATTTATTTGCTTTGACTCGAAGTTCTATGAGGTCAAATACTACTAATTTCTAACCAACCTCACTTTGAGCAACTTGCCCTTCTGAAGAAGAAAGATTCAGTAATTCGCGCACTTTTGCTGCAATTGATCTTGCGTCAAACCCGCAGTCTTCATGCAATTGCTCCGGTGTTCCGTGATGCACATATTTATCCGGAATTCCCAAACGAACCACTTTTGAACGGTAATTATGATCGACCATAAATTCAATGATTGCAGAACCGAATCCACCCATGATACAACCATCTTCAATGGTAATGACCTGGTCAAATTTGGTAAATATTTCATGCAATAAGGTTTCATCCAAGGGCTTCACAAAACGCATGTCGTAATGAGCTACAGATGCTCCGCTTTCTTTCAATGATTGAATGGCTTCCTGGGCAAAATTCCCCACATGACCGATCGTAACCAAAGCAATATCTTCACCGTTCGTTACTTTTCGACCTGTCCCGATCGGAATTGCTTTCATGGAAGTTTTCCATTCCGTCATTACTCCGTTTCCGCGCGGATACCGGATTGAAAAAGGTCCGTGATTTGCCAACTGGGCAGTAAACATCAGGTTTCGCAATTCCGCTTCGTTCATCGGCGCAGAAACAATCATGTTTGGAATGCTGCGCATGTAAGCGATATCGTAAGCACCGTGATGTGTTGCACCGTCAGCACCAACCAATCCACCGCGATCCAAACAGAAAACTACCGGTAAATTCTGTAAAGCCACGTCATGCAACACCTGGTCGTAGGCGCGCTGCATGAAGGAGGAATAAATATTACAAAACGGAATCAATCCCTGGGTTGCCAATCCTGCGGAGAACGTCACCGCATGCTGCTCAGCAATCCCTACATCGAATGCACGATCCGGCATCGCTTCCATCATGAACGTCAGGGAACAACCGGAAGGCATTGCCGGCGTAATTCCCATTATTTTATCATTCTGTTCTGCCAATTCCACAATCGTATGTCCGAATACGTCCTGGTATTTCGGAGGTTGTGGAGATTTCGGAACAATCTTCACGATTTCACCGGTTTCTTTATTGAAAATACCCGGAGCATGCCATTTGGTCGGATTTCCTTCTTCCGCGAATTTATATCCTGCTCCTTTTCGTGTAATGCAATGCAAAATTTTCGGGCCGGGAATATCTTTTAAGTCTTCGAGCACTTTTGCCAATCCTACTACATCATGTCCGTCAACAGGACCGAAATAGCGGAATTTCAAGGACTCGAATAAATTACTTTGCTTTAAAATTGATCCCTTCAAAGCGGAAGAAATCTTAGACACAACAGATTGTGCATCCGGACCGAACTTGCTGACTTTTCCAAGCAGCTTCCACACCTCATCTTTTACCTTGTTGTAAGTATGAGAAGTGGTTATATCCGTCAAATATTCTTTCAGCGCTCCCACATTCGGGTCGATCGACATGCAGTTATCGTTCAGAATTACCAACAAGTTGGCGTCTTTTTCGAAACCTGCATGATTCATTCCTTCAAACGCCAAACCGGCCGTCATGGCTCCATCACCAATCACAGCAATGTGCTGACGTTTCTCGCCTTTATAGCGACTTGCAACAGCCATTCCCAAAGCAGCAGAAATGGACGTGGAAGAATGCCCTACTCCGAAGGTGTCGTATTCACTTTCGGATCTTTTCGGGAATCCGGAAATTCCTCCTTTTGTACGATTGGTATGAAATACTTCGCGACGGCCTGTGAGGATTTTATGTCCGTAAGCCTGGTGTCCCACATCCCAAACCAATTGATCGTCGGGTGTGTTGAAAACATAATGCAGGGCAACCGTCAATTCGACAACTCCCAAACTCGCTCCGAAGTGAGAATTTCCGATTTCAGAAATCACATCTATAATATACTGACGCAGTTCATCGGCAACTTGCGGCAATTGTTCGACAGTCATTTTATCCCGTAAATCCTGCGGGATAACGATCTGTTCCAATAAAGGGCCTGCTTTGTATGGATGCATAAAATCAGAGTTCGATCTACAAATTTACGAGTTCGTGTTATGGATAACAAAGAAAACGAGGGAATATTTCGGGTTTCCCGGGATTTAACAAATTTTGCAGCGATTCGATGCTCTAAACTGGTCTAGGGTTTATAACCCTAGAAGGGTCATCAACTTTTTTCAAGGTAAATTACGCACGCGTACTACACCATATCCCAGCCCGCCACAAAAATCGGTTTGGAACGCAACTCATCCATTTTCAGCGGGTTTTTCCGCATCACCACCACATCCACAATCGGCTGAGGAGTCATTTTGTGGAACAATCCCCAATCAATATACTGGCGGCTTTCTCTCCAAAGCGGTTCTCTCCGGTCCACAAACCAAAGCATCATATTCCGGCCTTCATGCGCCAGGATTCCTTCCAAAAGAGACGATAATACATCCGGATCATTGTCTTCGACCCAAATCGATTCGGGAACAAGGAATTGGTGATTTTTAGGCTTTACAATTCGCCGGATTCCCGGCGTTACTGTAATCAGGCGTGTGAAAAGTCCACCTAAAAAGCCCGGTAAACGCTCAATCACCCAATTTGCGCGGGTAATTTTTGCAAAACCGACCACCTTTCCCGACTCGTCGTAATACGCATAAAACGGTCCTCGTTCGGCATGTGTACGCACAAAATAAGCATGCGTTTTTTCGATTTTATCGAGTTGTTCAGAGATGATTTCTTTGTCTTCCAGCAAACGAACAGGACTTTGCATTCGGGGTTTCGTACGACTGAACGACTGAGAAATCAATTGTGCTTCCGTACGGAAACCAAATTGCTCTGACATCCATTTACTGCGGTCATTTGCAGGATCGATATACGCATAGAAAGCATCCGGGGATTCTCCCAACTTTCCGTCAAATGTTTCGTCGAAAAAGCTTGCCATTTCCATTTTCAGGCGGGAATTGCTCTTATGAACACGGTTCACATTTTTGGATGCCTGTTTTTGATTCGCAAATGCGAAATAGCGGACATACCATTGACGACCACGATTACACAAAGTCAGGTTTCCCTGCACTTTTCCGTCTCTTTCCAGGGAAATGAAGATCGGATTATCCGCTTCGTGGATGCGGGTTGTCGTATCCAAATGTTTGTAACGTGCACCATTGGTTCCCAAAGTAGTTTGGGTCAATAAATCTAACAAAGCCGGTGTTGCTTCTCTACGAACAGTATATCTACTTGAAAGTCCCATCAGATTGCTTGATTAACAATATACTCCGCTTCTTTCGGAGTCAGATCCTTATTTTCTCCAAGTCCTGTCCAACCACGTTGAACGAAACGATCGTGCACAATTCTGGCAGTCTCATGATAATCATGGGTATATTCGGAAATGCGTGTTTTTACACTTAAGGAATGGAAAAAAGCTTCGGTTTTTGCAATGGCTTTGCGGGCAACCTGCTCCTCAGAACCTTCCAATCCCCAAACACGCTTCCCATATTGAGCCAATTTGGCTTTTTTGCTTTCAAATTTCACTTCATACAATCTCGGAGCTATAATCGCCAAAGTCTGTGCATGATCAATGCCATGCAAAGCCGTCAATTCGTGTCCGATCATGTGTGTTGCCCAATCCGTAGTAACTCCACAGCGCAATACGCCGTTCAGAGCTTGATTCGCACACCACATTAAATTAGCTGCCAAATCATAATCTTCCGGATGTTCCAATACTTTCTCCCCGATTTCGATTAACGTAGCCAAAATTCCTTCCGCATATCTTTCCTGGAGCAGGTTTTCCCCTTTGAAAGTCAGGTATTGCTCCATGGTATGCGTATAGGCATCGATTACTCCGTTTGCTATTTGGCGTTTTGGCAAAGTTGCCACGAAAGTAGGATCCAGCAAGGCAAATTTCGGGAAGAACAAAGGTCCGCCCATTGTGCGTTTTTCTTTCAATTCGGAACGACTGATTACCGCTCCGGAATTGGACTCCGAACCTGTTGCCGGAATGGTTAAAATACATCCGAACGGAACAGCAGAAGTAAAGGTGCAACCCGGAACCTGTGTCAATACATCCCACGGATCTCCTGCATAATTTACCGCTCCGGAAATGAATTTCACACCGTCAATCACAGAACCGCCACCAACTGCCAGCATGTACCCGATCTGGTTTTCACGGATATATTCTACGGCTTTCATTAAAGTTGTGTACTCCGGATTTGCTTCAATTCCTTTGAAAAAATGAAGATCCAAATCACTCAATTCTGCTTTCAACTTATCCAGGAATCCGGATCTTTCGATGGACCCGCCACCGTATAAAACAATCACTTTTCCGTCAACAGCTTGTGCCTTTAACAGCTGTGAAACCCTTGTCAACTGGTCTTTTCCAAAGACAATGGTAGTAGGCGTTGTAATCTCGAAATTATTCATGGCGTACCGAATTGAAAATTTAAGGACTGTAAAGATATGAAAACAAGACCTAATTGAACCGAAAAATAGTGCGCTCTTTTCTGAAAAATCACGAAAGAATTAACACAATCAAAACAGTCTGATTATCAATATAATGCAAAACGAACTTTCTTCAAAATTTTAAGCGATTTTTGATTGCAGATTCCAATAGTTTTTTATTTTTGAGTCTGTCATTCCTAACGACATTTTAGAACCAACTGTTTTAACAACCTTAACGATTCGCTGAATATGAATTTTGCCGACAACAACATTTTGTTGATTCTCATTTCCCTGGTATTTATCTATGCTGTATTGAGTATTCTCGTATCCATTCTCACGGAATGGTGGAATGCTTATTTCAGGGAGCGTGGTATTTTCCTCAAGGATTCTATCTATAAACTGCTAAAAGATCCTTTAAATAAAGATTACGGTTACCTGTTTTACAATCATGTGACGATTGCAGGTCTCAAAAGCGCTCCCGACAGAGATCCGCATTACATCTCGGGAACCATGTTTGCAGAAGCACTCATTGATTTGATTGCTCAGCAGGTTGTCAATCAGCAAAAAGTGAAGATCGTTATCAATACCGATGGAAACAGGGAATACCAACTGGAAAACAATACGGTTCCCGCTGATATAATGGAACGTTTTCAGCTGGGAGTTTCCGGAATGAACACCAGTCCTTTTGCGGATTTGATGCAGTCTTTTATTGATAAATCGGCTCATTCGGAAAACAAGTATGCGGAATTGAAAAAGCACATTGAGCAATGGTACAATGATTACATGGATCGTGTTTCCGGCTGGTACAAAACCAAACAACGGAAAAAGTTCATCATTGCAGGGTTTGCTGTTGCCATTTTATTGAATGTAGACAGTTTGCACCTGTTGAAAATGTTGAGCCTGGATCCCAACCTGCGAGACCGCATGGTGGAAAGTGCCGAACAAACAGCTGCAAATATCCGCAGGGATTCGACTTTTCGAACAGATATTTCTTCGATGACCAACGTCGTTTCCATTCCTCAAAACGAAAACGCTATGCTGAAATCCCGGTCCTTCCAGGTTGATACGGCAATGGCCATGGAAATTCTGAAAAAGCTGAATGCCTGGGACAGCACCCGGAAAGTAGCAGATTCCACAGCGAAAAATGATCTGAAACAACTGAATGATGCATTAAACCTGGTTTCCGAGCTAAATGTTCCGATCGGATGGTCTGAAGCAAGTGCTCCGGCTTCCTGGTTTCAATCCCAAAAAGAGGTTGTACTTCCAAGCTCCAAAAACCCCGGATTGGTGCGTTATCTGAATGAACGGAACAACGATCCGGACACATGGACCGTTCTGAAATACCTCATCGGGATTATTATTTCGGGGATTTCATTGAGCTTCGGCGCACCGTTCTGGTTCGAACTACTTGTGAAATTCGTCAATATCCGCAGATCCGGTAAAATTCCGGAAGGAAATCAACCAGGCAAATCCTAACAACTATGAAACAATTACCATTTTCCAACATTCATACACACGTTTTTAACAGCGAGTGTGTTCCCGATAATTTCCTGCGGATTCTTCCGAACAAGACGGTGAGGCGCATGCCAAAAGCGATCAAAGCACTTCTGGATACGAAGTGGTCACGGGCCACCATTGTGGCGATTTCAAAAATTGCAGCTAAAAAAGACAGCAACAAGCGAAACAGTTTCGATAAATACATCGCTTTCCTGGAAGTTGCCACCCAACGCAAACAACTCGATGTGTTTGAACTGGAATTTGAAGTCGGTAAGCAATACGATTCGCAGGTCCGGATTGTCGGACTCACGATGAACATGGATTTTATGGACAATCGTCCGTCACGGCGACAGATTACGTTTGAATCTCAACTGGAAGCTGTCAAAGACATCAAGCGGTATTATCCGAACAATTTCTTTCCCTTTTTGGGAATCGATCCGAGACATAAATCCGGGATGGATCTGGTGAATTGGTCCAAATCGTATTTCGAAACGGGGTTAAACGCAAACGGAACGATCTTTCCCTTTTTCTCCGGAATCAAATTGTACCCGGCACTCGGTTTCTTTGCCTTCGATCCGCGTCTCAACGATTTGTATGCTTATGCCGAAGCGAATCAACTTCCGCTTATTACGCATGTCACCCGCGTCGGTTCGCAATACATCGGAACCAAAATTTCCGAACTGATTCCCGCACAACCGGCCATGCTTTTACCCGAAAAACCTTCGGCAGCAGTGCTTACGGCGCAGGAAACCATTTATGCCCGAATTAAAATTTACCGCGAACAAAAATGGATCGAAGACAGCAAAATCGGGAATAACGATAAAGCTTGCGATTTGTTCAGTCACCCGGAAAACTATGTTCCGATCCTGGAAAAATTCCCGAAACTCAAAATCTGCCTGGCCCATATGGGTGGATCCAATGAAATCGTCGACAGCAACAAAGACGATCCGGATCTACAGCAAATCCGACGTTTCGACAGCCAGTTGTGGTGCGACCGGATTCGCGACATGATGGTTCGTTATCCGAATTTGTATACCGACATTTCGTATACACTCAGTGATTTGGACAGACCGGAAGTTCTGGCCGCGATTCTGAAATTTATGAGCACCGAAGACGACAACGGACAAATCCTGGCAAAACGCGTGCTCTTCGGAACGGACTTTTTTATGACCGAACAGGAAAAACGCGAAAGTGATTTGTATAAACTGGCCATGCAGGAACTGGCCGAATTCAATCAATTGATTACCCGCGATAATCCTGCGGAGTTTTTGAGACAGCCGTTATAGGTTTTTGCAGGAGAATCTGGTGATTTTTCCACAGATGCACAGATTAGATGCTCGCCTACCGGACTCGCCGATTGAATTGTGGCGACTGGTAAGCTCCATCAAAATATCTGTGCATCTGTGGTATTTTACAAACTTTTTTCTTCCCTAATCCTACAGAAAAACAAATTATTAGCATTTTTTTTTCAGTCAAATTTTGCAAAATGAAAACGAACATTGTAATTTTGCGAAAAAGTTTAACCATTTAGTTAAACCTTATAATTAAACTATGGGATTAAAAGATTCAACGACGGAAGAAAAGATTTTGGAAGCTGCCAAAGAAGTTTTCATGAAGTACGGTCTTTACGGTGCCCGCATGCAGGATATCGCAAACACAGCGGGAATTAACAAAGCCTTATTGCATTATTATTTCAGAAGCAAGGAAAAACTTTTCGATTCGGTTTTTGAAAAAGCACTGGAGAAATATTTCGCGCAAATGACTGTCATCGGCGACAAATCTCTTCCTCTCAAAGAGCGTTTGATGCAGTATGTCGATAATATCTTCACCTTTTTCAGCGAATATCCGCAAATGTCCATGTTCATCATCAAGGAGATTTCCATCAACCCTCAAATGTTTCACGAAAAAGTGAAGACGCTCAAGCATCCGAAATCGCTGCTGATTCCAATTCTTCAGGAAGCCATTGAGAAAAAGGAAATTCCCCCGATGGATCCGGTCATGTTCATGGTCAATCTGCATTCATTGTGTGCTTATCCTTTTTTAGCTTCTCCGCTTTACAAGGTCGTGCTTAAAAAGAACGGTTACGATTGGGACGACGATTCTAAAAACAGGATCAAAGAATCCGTCAAAGAATTTATTTCCTACAAATTTCAATAAACAGACAATTATGCGCAAATTACTGACAGTACTAAGTTTTGCTTCCGTCGGAATGGGGTTCTCGCAAACCTCTATTTCGCTGGATTCCTGCATTTCCTGGTCGAAGAAAAACTACCCTCTCATCAAACAAAACGAAGTTACATTACAACAGACGGAACAAAATGAAAAGGCGATCCGCGAAAACTGGTTGCCGAAACTTTCGTTTATGGGACAGGCAACTTACAATACGGAAGTCGTGCAATTCAACTTTCCGGGAATGGATATGAAATTCCCTCATGATGCATACATGACTTCGTTGAGTTTGGAACAAACCATTGTTGACGGGGGACAAACCAAATCTCAGCACAACGTTGAAAAGTTAAGCTCGGAACTGACGATTCAGCAAAACGAGGTGGAACTCTACAAATTGGTTGAACGTGTGAACCAATTATACATCAACATTTTACTTGGCCGCGAGAACCTGCGAATTTTGGAGTTGTACAAAGAAGACCTGAGCAATCGCGCTGCAAATATGAAAGCGGGTGTTGACAACGGGTTGGTTCTGGCAAGTTCGTTAGATGAATTGGAAGCAGAGATTCTGAAAACGGATCAGAACATCATCGAGTCGAAATTCCAGTTGGAAGGTCTTTACAAAACATTGGCTTTGTTTACCGGAAAACCGATCGATCAGTCAACCGTTCTTTCGGAAACTCCGATTGGTGGAACAGCTGCACGTATCGAGATTCAACGCCCGGAAATGAAGATTTTCGACCTGCAATCCAAATTACTGGATGCGCGTTTCAAGCAGATTAACGTGAATGCCATTCCAAAAGTAACAGTAGGAGCTGCCGGAAACTACGGTCGTCCCGGTCCGAACTTCATCAACCAGGAACTTCGTTTCTTCGGAAGCGCAAACCTGACGATTCGTTGGAATATCAGCTCATTGTATGGTTTGAAAAGAGAAAAAACAAAGGTTGAATTGAACAAAAGCTTGATTGATATTCAAAAAGAAGCGTTCCTGTTCAACATCGAATCTTCTTTGAATACACAAACGGCTCAATTAAGTGCTTTGGCTCAAATGATCGAAAAAGACGATATCATTATTGAGAAAAGACACAGCGTAACTACCACCGCTACATCTCAAATGGAAAATGGCAAGATCACAGTTGTTAATTACTTATCTCAATTAAACGCTGAACTTCAGGCGAAACTCAACAAGAAAGTTCACGAAATCAAACGTATGAATGCCATTTCAACAATCAACGCAACATCAGGTTCAATCAAATTTTAAGAAACACAAATGGAAAAGACAAAGCAAAAAAAGGAAAAAGGTTCCTCTAAAAAAATGAAGTTCATTATCGGAGGTATTGTACTTGTCGTTATCGTGGGAATCGTTGTTTTCATGATGGGTGGAAATACAGAATCAACAGATAACGCTCAATTGGATGCCAACATCATCCCTGTTCGTGCAGCTATCACGGGATATGTGAAAGAAGTCTTGTTCGAAGACAACCAGGAAGTGAAAAAAGGTCAGTTGCTCGTTACAATCGATGACACGGAATACAAAGCGAAAGTAGCCCAGGCTGAAGCAGCATTGGAAAATGCAAAAGCAAACTTAAATGCAGTAAAAAGCAACGCAGCAGCTTCCAATCAGAATGCAAGTGCGGCGATCTTCTCTACTGAAACAACCCAAGAAAGCATCAATTCTGCAAAAGCGAAATTGAACAAGGCAAAAGAAGACAACAAGCGTACGAAAAACATGTTTGCTGCAAAGGCTGCTACCCAGGCGGAATTGGACAACAGCAACGCGGAATTGGAAGTGGCACAGGCTCAATACGATTCAGCATTGAAGCAATTGAAAGTATCTCAATCTCAATCTGCAGGTGTTCGTTCCCAGGCTTTGGGGCAACAATCCATGATTTCGTTGGCTGAAGCAATGATCCGTCAACGTGAAGCAGAATTGAAACTGGCATTGACACAATTGGATTACGCTACTATCGAAGCACCGTGTGACGGAGTTGTTTCCAAAAGAAGCATCGAAGTTGGACAATACGTTTCTACAGGTCAGGCGGTTTGTTCTGCAATCGACAATTCAAGTCTTTGGGTAACTGCAAACTTCAAGGAAACACAGTTGGAAAACATGAAAATCGGTCAGCCGGTTGAAATCCGTGTGGACGCATATCCTCATATCAAATTGAATGGTAAATTGAATTCATTCGTCGGAGCAACAGGAGCAAAATTCTCCTTATTACCTCCTGACAATGCAACCGGAAACTTCGTGAAAATCGTTCAGCGTGTTCCCGTAAAAATTACCATCGATCATTTGACGAAAGAAGAGATTAAAACTCTTTTCCCTGGTTTAAGTGCATACGTATCAGTAAAAGTTAAGTAATTGTGGAAACTTCTGCTTTAAAAACACCCATCGTATATCCGACGGGAGCAGAAAAGTGGATTTTAGTCATTACGGCAATCAGTTGTGCCATCCTAGAGCTTCTCGATACAACCATTGTAAACGTTTCATTACGTGAAATCAGTGGAAACGTAGGAGCAACAACAACTGAAATTGCCTGGGTGGTAACAGCTTATGCCATTTCAAATGTGATTATTATTCCGCTGACGAGTATGCTCAGCGACTTTTTCGGTCGTCGAAATTACTTCACCGGCTCTGTTGTGATCTTTACGGTAGCGTCCCTGATGTGTGGTTTATCCACCAATCTCTGGACACTCGTTTTCTGGCGTTTTATACAAGGTTTAGGTGGTGGTGGTTTGCTTTCAACAGCACAATCCATTATCATCGGAGCTTTTCCGCCGGAAAAAATCTCTGTAGCAAATGCTATTTTCGGAATGGGACTGATTCTCGGACCAACATTCGGACCGACTCTTGGTGGATACATTACCGATAACTTCTCCTGGCACTGGATTTTCTTCGTGAATATTCCGATTGGTATCGTAGCAACGATCTTAAGTTATACGTACGTCACCAATCGACCCGGGGCCGTCAAGCCCAAACGGATTGACTGGTGGGGAATCTTGTTCCTGGTCGTCTCAATCGGTTCGATTCAGTATGTACTGGAAGAAGGAACTGCTGAAGACTGGTTCGAAAGTCATGAAATCACCGCGATGACCATTGTTGGTCTGGCAAGTTTGGCAGCTTTTATCATCCGGGAATTAAGTATCGACTATCCGGCGGTAAATATCCGCTTATATAAGAACTACAACATGGTCATGGGGTCGATTATGAACTTCATGCTCGGATTGATGCTCTTCGGAACGGTCTTTATTTTCCCGCTGTTTGTGCAGATTTCCCTGGGCTGGACAGCCACCCAAACCGGGATGTTCATGATTCCGGGAGCTTTGTGTACGGCCGTCGCCATGCCGCTGGTTGCCAAATTGCTGGGCTCGGGAATGAACCCGAAAACAGTCATCCTGATGGGAATCACCATGACCTTCACCTTTGTGATGATGCTGGCTTTCTCTTCACCGGATTCATCGGAAGGAAACTTTTATCTTCCGTTCATTTTGCGTGGTTTCGGAATGGCCTTCATGATGTCGCCGATTCTGTCACTGGCAGTTTCAGGGCTGAATCCGAAAGACATGCCGCAGGCAATCGGTTTGGCGAATATGATTCGTCAGCTGGGTGGATCTGTGGGAATTGCCCTGATCAACGTGTATCTGACAAACGCAAATGCCGTTGTAAGAGGAAACATGGTTGGATACATCAACCAATACAGCGAAGCAGCAACAGAACGCATTCAACTGTTTACACAGAACTTTTTGTCGAAAGGATTCTCTTCGACTGAAGCGCAGGAAATGGCCAACAGAACGATTGAAGGTTTAATGACCAAACAGCAAATGATCGTGAGCTACAACCACGGATTCTTCATGGTTGCCAGTTTGATCTTAATCTGTGTTCCGGTCGTATTCCTGATCCGCTATAAAAAAGGATCTAAAGCAGTTATTGCCGATCATTAATTTTTGAGTTACACCCCTACTGAAACCTTCTTTTTCGGAACAGTGATCTGTTTGGAGAAAGGAGGTTTTTGGTTTTGGTTAAACTGTTATTGTTCCAGGATGCGAGGTAATCCTCCCCCTTTTTCCCCTCCCAAGGGGGAGATTTGAATCACTCTTTCAAAAAAGAATTCTACTATCAGCATTTTCAATTTCCGAAGCAAAATTTAATCTTTAAAGTGGAAATCTTTGCTTCCCCCTTTCGGAGAGGGACTGAGGGGGAGGAAAAATCTAAGTTTTCCTTTCTTCTTTCAAACAATGAATCGTATGTTGAACCTGAGTAATCACATCTCCCAGATTATTGATCACATTTCCTTCTGAAAACCGAATGACGGTATAACCCAAATCCTCTAGTTTATCCTGCCGCATGCGATCATAGTTTCCCTTATTTCTATGCGAATTTCCATCGATTTCAATAATCAAACCGATTTCCTGTGAGAAAAAGTCGACAATGAAATGTAAGATCGGACGTTGGCGTTTGAATTTAACTCCTTGCTGATTTCTTGAAAGAACATGTTTCCATAAATACTTCTCTGCCCTTAAAACAGTTTTGGTTCGCAACTCATGAGCGAATTCACGTAAGTTTTTGAGTGGTCGTTTCTCATCTATTTAAGATAAGAAAATCGTTGTTCTTTTCCAAAACCTGAAGAATTCCTCCCCCTTTGTCCCTCCCGAAGTGTCGAGATAGGCTCTCCAAAGGGGGAAAATTTTGAATTCACGTCAAAACCTTATTACCTCCATTTTAGAAATTTAAAGCTCATCAATTATTTCCCCTATCGTATCGGCGACAGCTCCCCCGCACGAATAAATCGTAGGTCGGATCTGGGCGCGGAATGCTGCATTTTCCCTTCTTTTTTGCAGTACTTTGTAATTCGCCTGTTCTTTGAAAAGCCATTTCAACTCGTCTTTCAGACTCATCGCTTTATCTGTTCGATGGTCATTCAGGATATTGATCCGTTTGTCGAATTCCTTCTCCGAAATTTTCTCCAGGGAAAGAATTCCCAGATCTTCCGCTTTCAGTTCATTGATCTGGTGATAGAAATACCCTTTCTCATTCATCCCGACAAGCGCTGCCGAATAGTTCATGTCACCGTTCAGGTTGTAATTCAGTTTTCCTCCTTTGAAATCGAGACGTTGGTAACTGTTGATTTCCCTTGAGAAAAGATAGATAAACAACTTGTCGTATTGCGCCGGTTCCTTTACTTCCACAGTAAGCGGTTCGTAGGTAATCTGAGCCGTTTTTCCGGTAACCGGATCCGTAATCAACGTCGATTGGCGCGCAACCGTTGCATCCCAAACGTATTTATCGATATTCACAATCGTTCCGCCTCCGTGCATCTGAAAACCAGCTGTAACTCCCAATTGCCGGTATACATTTCGCAAGTTGAATCCGTATTCTTCATTCAGGTTGGCAGATTCGCGCAATCCTTTCCGAAGCACTTCCTTATTACGTTCATCTTCTAGCTCATTGTCCCACTGCCGTTCTTTTTTCAAAGCAGTTTCTAATTCCTGTTTTCCTTTTTCGCGGATTTGTTTCACCGCTTCTTCGTAAAAAGAAGCCAGGTTTTTCTGGTGCGCATCATCCAATTTCACCTTTCCGATTCGTTGATCCGCCAAAGCCTGAAATTCTTTGTGCCCCATTTTAACCACGCGTTCATCCAGTTTCCAAAGCGGCTCGTTCAGGTTCTTCGCGTATACATCAAACACTTTTTCGTCACAAGTTTGGTGAATCAATTTCATGCGGTCTTCGAATTCCTGCGTTGCCAGAATTGTATTATCAAATTTCTTGTCCCAGATTGCGAGTACTTTAGATGGTGGGAGGTGTGTGTGTTTTGGAGAGGTGTCGATGCCATCATTTGCTTGAGAAACACTGTTTGATGAATTCCGTTTTTTAAATGCAATATCTATTTTCTGGGAAAATGTCTTAGTACTCGTTTTCATATTCACAACTGCAACTTCCGACAAATCTCCCTTCTTTTTTAAATCGACATCGTAAACTGCTGCCAACTCTACCACCCCATTCACCACTTCCTGTTCCGACTTTAGTTCCGTGATTTTTAACAATGAGTAATCTCCTGTTAAACCAAACAAATCACCGAAGGTCTGAGGTAGTAATTGTTTGTTTAAATATACCTCCCCGTAAACTAATAAACGAACGTGATCATCATCCAGCATACTCCAAACCAGACGCAAGTTATAGTAGTCACCCTTGCTTACCCCAACTGTACTGCTTATTCCAACTGTACTGTATGGGACACGGGTTGCCGAGGGATGATCCACAAATGTATATTTGGGATTATTTATTTCGACATCACCTTTAGAGTTAAAAAAGGGGTTAATCGTCCCTATTGATTTTTTTAGAGCCGGTTTTCCATTAGCTAATTCATTTGTTGTCAGTGATGGATTCGAACTTTCTGTTTTCTCATTGTTTCCTGATAAACCTTCCTCAAAACTCAAATACAAACTATCGCGTTTCTTTTTCTCCGTTGCCCACTTCAATTCATCCAGTTTCGGCTCGTATTTCGGTGGAAACAAATCCATGTTTGCCATCGATTTCGGTTTCGGGAGTCGTTCCAGTTCTACCGGGTTCTGCCAATCGACTTTACCATCTGCCTGTGGAACTCCTTCAAACAATTTCATCCCGTTTTTCACCTCATCAACAGGAACCTGGATGTATGCTCCTTCCTTGCTCAATTCCAGTTTTTTTCCATCAGGAGTAAACGCGTTCAGGCTGAACATTCCCTGTGTTTCCAGCAAACGATCGCCCGACATCGTACTCAAACCGGCTTTCACAATCTCCGAAGGATTTTGAACTTCCTGCCACTGAACAACCGCTTCACCTTTGTAGGGTTTGCCATTCAACAAGAAAGATTTATCCGTTAAACTCAGTAAAACGCCGCTTTCCGACAGAAATACATCCGATTCCCCGGTAAACTGAAAATACTGCGGATCAATGTTGTCAAAAGCGAGGTATTGATCCAGTTTTTCGATCATGGATTTCTCCATTAAAGCCGGTTGATCCGTTTTCGCTTCCTTCATCTGTGCTGCAATAAAATAAACAGCAGCTGCCAAAACTCCGGCTGCAATCAATGCAATTCCGCTGTTTACCAGGATCTTTTTCAGGTGAAACCACTTTCCGGATTGCTTCACCAGCGTACGCAAAGAGTTTCGTTGGATCAGTTCCCTTGTCAGCTTATGCAGTTCCAATTCGGCTTGAAGCTCCGCATTTCGTTCCAATTCCGTTTCGAATGCAGCCTTTCCTTCTGCTGAAAGCTCGTTATTCAGATAACGTTCAATCAATTGATTCCAATTCGTTCCCATGGCCTAAAAAGAGGTTGATTCGACATGCAATTGAGCTTCCTGTACCAAATCTTTGGCTTTCTGAATGCAACGGTATTTCTGCGCTTTGGCTACTTTGTCATTACGCAGATCGAGCTTTTTAGCAATTTCAACCATGTTCCAGCCCAAACCGTAAAACAGGTGCAATAACTCCCGACATTGCTTCCCGATTTTCGAAAGAGCGGTTTCAAGCTGTTGGTATTGCAATTCTTTTTCCATCCAGGAATCCGGTATTTCTTCCAGATCAGATTCCAATGAACTTGCACCTTGTTTTTGCGCTTTCCGGGCAGTATTGTACCACAATAGTTTACAGGTTTGTTTGATGAAATGAATCGGAGCCAGTTGAAAATCAAAACCGGGATCATTTTTCTTTCTCAAATAGATGATCAGGGCTTCCTGAAAAATGTCTTCCGCGGTCAATCCGTCACAACCAAAAGAGCGAAGCAGGCGTTTCACCTCCGGAAAATGTTTGTAAAGAACCGACAGTTCTTTCTGCACTTCCTGAGGGTTATAAAAAGGTTTCTCCATTGCTGATTTTAACGGTTGTGTTGAGAAAGGGGAAAGGTAAACAAAAGTTGGCGAAAATTTGAAAGAGGTGTTTCATCCGGTGATCTCCGCTCTCTTCTTTGGAGAGCGATTGACCAGTAAGAGCACAACATGTTATTTTTCCAGAATTGAAAGTTCATAAACTCAACAGGAGGAATCATAATCGATTTTTGTTTCATGCGGAGAATCGTTCAACTCAGGGAGATCTAAATCCGGCGCAATGGTGAACAAGATCGGGCACCTATCCAGTAAATAACTATCAGATCAACAGGATCCTGTTTTACAATCTTCCCGTTCGGTTTCCAGTGTGACGTGCCGGATGTTCTGATGCTCCAGTAAATGCCGGATTTCGTGCTTCAGTTCCGCTTCCTGTTCGCCGGCGATAGACTGATCCAAAACCACATGCGCTGTCATGGCATTTTCCGTGGAGCTCAGCGGCCAGATGTGCACATGATGAACCTCTTTCACTCCTTCCACGTTTTGGATGAGTGAAACCACTTCTTCCAGGTGAATGTTACTCGGAACTCCATCCAACGACAAACGCAGGCTTTCTTTCATCAATTTCCAGGTGCTCACGAGGATAATCCCGGCGATGATGATGCTGAATACACTGTCGAGCCAATACAAATTCGTGTAATAAATAATGATTCCGCCAACAACCAAACCTGCCGAAACCAGGGCATCACTTACCAGATGCAGGTAAGCACTTTTCACGTTAATGTCTTGTTCTTTGTTACGCAAAAACAACAAGGCTGTTCCGAAATTGATGATGATCCCGATTCCTGCAATGATGGAAACGGACAAACCGGGAATTTCCTGCGGATGAAAAAACCGGTCAATCGCTCCGTAGACAATTGCTCCGATGGTCACCAAAAGAAGCATGGAATTGAACAAAGCCACCAAAACGGTTGTTTTCCGGTAACCGTATGTGTATTGATTGGTTGATTTTATTTTCATCAGCTTGAAAGCAAGCAGCGATAGCGCCAAGGTTCCGACGTCTGTGAGATTGTGTCCTGCATCAGACAAAACGGAAAGGGAATCGATAGCAATTCCGACAACTGCTTCGATGACCACAAACAAGAGGTTAAGGGTAATTCCCACAACAAAGGCCGTATTGACCTTTTTTAAAACAATTTCGTGATGGTGTGAGTGATCATGTCCCATACGTTCAGTTTTAGTTACTCATCAATCTTTTTGATTACTTTACATGGGTTTCCAACAGCAATCACATTTGCGGGAATACTTTTATTCACGACGCTTCCTGCCCCGATAATCGAATTATCACCGATTGATACTCCGGGAAGCACAATGACATTTCCACCGATCCAGACATTGTTTCCGACAGTTATCGGGTATGCGTATTCCAATCCTTCGTTCCTTTCTGCAGCATTTACCGGATGACCTGCAGTATAAAAACCACAATTCGGTGCGATAAACACATTGTCGCCAAAAGTCACTTTCGCAGCGTCGAGAATAATCATATTGTGATTGCTGTAAAAGTTCTCCCCGATTTCAATGTTGTAGCCATAATCGCACATAAAGGGCTGTTCGATCAGGAAGTTCTCTTTTGCAGTTCCTACTATTTCCCGTATTTTTTGACTTCTTCCTTCCGAATCCGAGCTTTTCAACAAGTTGTACTCCTGACACAAATCCTTACACACAATACGCTCCTGAATCAATTGTTCATCATAGTTTGCGTTATACATCAAACCCGCCGCACATTTTTCTTTTTCTGTCATAAATCACTCTTATCTGAAGGATACTTTTTAAAGTTAAAACAAAAAAGGACGCAATGTATTGCGTCCTTTTCTTCCTTTTATGATTTCTTATCGAAAGCCGTTAAGCTCTGCCCAATTGTTTCAACAATCTTAAGTGATTGAAAATTGCAGCACCGAATGTTTTGTGGTAATTGTATTGAATCCCGTATTCCTGGGCTGTCTTTTTTACAATTTTCGAGATCTTCGGATAATGTACGTGCGAAATGTCCGGGAACAAGTGGTGCTCGATCTGGTAGTTCAAACCTCCGACATACCATGTTAATAACGGGTTCCAGTTCTCGAAATTAGCCGTTGTCATCATTTGATGCTTTGCCCATGAAATATCATCGTTCTTTTCCGTGTAACCGTCTTTGGTCATGAATTCCGTTTCCGGCATCACGTGTGCTACCTGGAATACAAATGCCAGGATAATTCCGCAAATGAAATGCATCACGAAGAATCCAAGAAGAACCTGCCACCAGGTTACGTCCATTACCAGCAACGGAACTACAATCACATACGTGTAATACAAAATCTTCGAGAAGATCAACTGCGTCATTGCTTTTTTGAAGGTCGTATTCTGAGCTTGCAATAACCCTTCTTTGCTATAACGGATTAATTGCATAAAGTCTTTATTGGTCATCCACGACAAGGTCATGAATCCGTAGAAGAACCAGGCATAATACACCTGGAAACGGTGTACTTTTTTACGTGGCATATTGGGTGAAAAACGAAGTAATCCAATTGAATCGATGTCTTCGTCCATGTCGTGCACATTCGTAAAACTGTGGTGTAATACGTTGTGCTGAATCCGCCAGTTCAGGTTAAATCCACCGAGTACCTCCATGGAGAAACTCATGATTTTATTCAGCCATTTGTATTTTGAGAAAGCTCCGTGATTGGCATCGTGCATAATCGAAAGTCCGATTCCGGCCATCCCGATTCCCATGATCATAGTCATGAAGAACATCAACCAGTGATTTTCGATTACGCCAAAAATCATCAGGAAATATGGAAGAAGGAACAAAGAGAACATCAGCGGAACTTTCAATAAGATTCGCCAGTTACCATAACGCTTCAGATTATTTCTCTTGAGATATTCATCTACTTGCTGGGAGAGCTTCTTAGTAAAGTCGTCACTTCTCGTGAGTCGTATATATTGCATAGTTTTATGGCGCAAATGGTATTTATTTGCACGCACAAAGGTATTCATAGTTTCAATTCAAAATAGCCAAAAAAGGCGAAATGAGAAGATTTAACAGCCAAAAGAAGTTAACCGGCTGAAATTGAGTTGTTTATTTGCCATTCCAATTTGTCATGGTTAATTGAATTCCTACAGCGGCATAGCTTTTCAGAAATTCCGTCGCGACCTGAATACGCTCGCTTAACGTCTCTCTTTCTTCGGTATTCCATTCACCCAGCACGTAATCAACTTGTTGACCCTTATGAAAATCTGCTCCGACTCCGAATCTCAAGCGGCAATACTCGGTTGTATTCAACGTTGCCTGGATGTCTTTCAGTCCATTGTGGCCACCATCGGAACCTTTTCCTTTCATGCGCAATTTTCCGAATGGGAGCGCCAGGTCGTCCGTAACGACTACCAGGTTTTCCTTCGGAATTTTTTCCTGCTGCAAATAGTAATTTACGGCTTTCCCTGAAAGATTCATGTAAGTTGTCGGTTTCACCAGGATGAGTGTTCTCCCCTTGAATTTCACTTCCGCCACTTCAGCTGTTTTTTGAAGAACAAACGTTCCTCCTAATTCTTTTGCTAAAGCTTCAACGACTTTAAAACCGATATTATGACGGGTTTCTTCGTATTTCGAACCCGGATTTCCCAAACCAACAAACAGGTATTTCATGTTACAAAGATAAAAAGCAGTTTCAGTTATTTGCGTGTAAACAGTTTACTACTCACTTTTTTGACTTTGTCTTTTGAATCTGAAATAATTGCTGTCTGACTCGACTCTACGCTTTCCATCCAGCCATCCGACAAACGCATTGCTGTTTTCAATTTGCTACTCATGTTGACATTTGCCTCTTTGAAATTGATTTTTTTGGTCTTATCCATCATAAAAACGGTGATAAATGAAAACATGAACTCTTTTAGCTCTTCTTTGTTCGGCTTCGATGACAAATTCATTGTTGCAAGATCTTTTGCTTTATTGATACTCATTAAAGTGAGTTTTCCCGTTCCTGTTAAACTCAGATTTCCAATGGTCGGAAAAATCATTTCCAGATCGATCGGTTTACTCAAGGTCAATTCAAACCCATACATTCCGTGAATGGTAATAATATCAGTAATATACATGGCTTCTACGTCTTCCAAAGTAGAAAAATTGGCAATGAATAAATCAATAACCGTAGTATATGTTTTTGCCATCTCAGGATCTTTCGATTCTGCTACCATCTTCTTGGATTCGTTGAGCTTTTGCACTAATTCGTCCTTCAATTCCTGCAAGTTTAAAATTGTATCGAATGTGCCGAATTCGTCTGTTTGATATCGGATAACGCTTTCCATTTGCAGGGAGTTTAGCATTTTTTCCAATTCCTGATCACTCGTTTCATGTTTTTGATTGAGATACCGTGCTTCGAAAATATAGGTGTGTTCCGTACTGTCAACCACTTTCAATTCCAAGTCATACTCAACCGTTGACTGACGGGCAATTTTATCTGAATTTGCTTTGTACTTCGTATCTGATTCTGTTACATGATAAGTACTCTTATCTCCGATATTCCAATAACCGATAGTTGTTACTTTCGAGTTCGATAAAAGGTTTGGTTGTTCCTGCGCAAACATTTTTGACGACAGTATCAGGATTGCAAAAGCAGCAAAAAGGTTGTTCATTTTTAGATTCATGCCCCAAAATTAATGAAAAGTCAGAGGATGAAACGAAAACGAAATTTAATTGGTTTGTGTTCAATTTTCTTTTGAAACGCAAAAGAGCAAAGATCGCAGAGAGATTTATTCTATCTCTTCCGAATAACTATATTTGAACGAAAAGAATTAAAACTATGCGCATTCTCGGCATTATTCCGGCTCGTTACGGTTCTTCCCGCTTTCCGGGGAAACCTTTGATTGATCTGAAAGGAAAAACGATGATTCAACGGGTGGTTGAAGGAGCTTCAAAAGCTGCTCTTTTAACGGACCTCATTGTTGCGACGGATGATCAGCGGATTGCCGATGAAGTGACGCGTTTTGGCGGGAAAGTCATGATGACGAGCTCCAATCACCCGACAGGAACGGACCGTTGTGCAGAAGTACTCCAAAATCTTTCGGATTCCTATGATGTCGTGATCAATATCCAGGGGGACGAACCTTTGGTAGATGCCCGACAGTTGGATCAGTTGCTCCAAGCCTTCTCGAATGCGGAGGTGCAAATTGCCACACTGGCTTCCCGGAAAATCGAAATGGAAGATATTCTGAATCCGAACAGGATTAAACTGGTTGTAGACAAGCAACACCGTGCACTTTATTTTTCGCGCAGCCCGATTCCGAATTTTGCAAATGCGAAGGGAGAACCGTTGGAGATTTATCCGTTTCTGAGACACATCGGGTTGTATGCTTATCGTTCGGAAGTATTGCTGCAATTGAGTAAACTGGAAGAAACCCAACTGGAGAAAATCGAATCGCTGGAACAGTTACGCTGGTTGTATAACGGTTATTCTATCCGGGTGGTGGAAACCGAAATTGAAACTCCGAATATCGATACGCCGGAAGATGTGGAGAAGGTGTTGGGGTTGTTGTAATCGGGCTTCGACTTCGCTCAGCCCGAATCAATAAAACCAAAAAACGGAAGATTACTCCTCCGTTTTTTCGCTATTTTCTTCTGTTGCTGCAGAACTTGTCTGAGCGACCTGTTTCTTTTCCTTTGGGAAGTATTTACGTTGCCGGATAATGATCATCACAACTCCAATACTGATTGCAGCGTCTGCTACGTTCCAGATTGCCGGGAAAATCTGGTTGTCCCCGTTTTTATCGTACCACGGAACCCACGACGGCCATTCCACATTGAACTGGAACATGTCCACGACATTCCCCAAAAGGAATCCCGTATGACGGGTTTCGTATTTTCCGACGATTCCGCAATCCGACCAAACTCCCGATCCTTCCAGGTGATTGAATCCGATGCATGGATCGTAATCGAAAATGAAATCGTAGAACATGGAATCGATCAGGTTTCCGGTTGCTCCGGCAAATACCAGCCCGATCGCAAGCAGGAATTCGGTTTTTGCTCCTCTGCGCCACTGCTTCACAAAATAGTAAGCAATCGCACAACTGGCAATGATCCTGAAAATACTCAAGCCCAATTTGGCCCAGATGCTTGCTCCGAATGTCGTTCCGAAGGCCATTCCCTGATTTTCAATATAAAGCAGGCGAAACCACGAACCGATTGCATTTACCGGTGGATCGTAATAATTGAATGTCGTTTTAACCCAAACTTTGGTGATCTGATCAATTAAAAGGATACAGAATACCGCTATTAAAACGATATAGAGTTGTTTTTTCAACTTATTTGTTTTGCATGTTTTTAGCTTCGATACTCAAAGTAGCATGCGGAACCAGTTTCAAACGCTCTTTCTGAATCAATTTACCGGTTACACGACAAATTCCGTATGTTTTATTCTCAATACGCATCAATGCGTTTTTCAGATTTTCGATGAACTTCTCCTGACGGGCAGCTAATTGCGCAACTTCTTCACGGGACAACGTTTCTGAACCGTCCTCCATCATGTTGAAAGTTCTTCCAGTGTCGTCAGTTCCGTGATTGTTATTAGACAAAGATGCTTTCAACATATCGTAATCATCATATGCTTCTTTCAACTTGTCGTTGATCAATTGACGGAATTCTTCCAATTCACTATCTGAGTATCTTGTTTTCTCCTGTGACATGGTAAAGTAACTTTTGAAATTCGCACAAAAATAATCGAATTTTCAGAGGAGCAAGGGGAAAAGGACGAATGGTAACAATTACTTATTCACAGAAATAGCCCTTTAAGGGGTGTTTTTGTTAGTAAAACACTGGTTTACAGATGTGAAAAGTCTGAAAAACGAAAGTGTTAAAGAGATGTAATATTCTTGTTTTTGCTGAGAATCAACCCGACTTAACATTTCCTTTTCATTGTATCGAAACGTTGTAATGTTCCCGAAAACAGGTATTTCAGTTCTGCATCATGGCTTTTTTGCTAATCAGATAAATTCAGAAATTGCCAATTCGTAATTTTACGAATCCGTGCAATTACTTATCAAAACCGCGCTGCGTGATTTACCCCACCCGATGTTTTTCAACCCAATTGGTCAATTCAATAAACTCTTCCACTCCTAACCGTTCCGGTCTCAATTGCAGCATCGGATTTTCTTCATATGTTTCAGGAAGCAACGCTTTGATCGAATTCCGGATGGTTTTACGACGTTGATTGAAGGACATTTTGACTACCTGCTTGAAGAGTTTTTCATCACAGGGAAGTTTTTCCCGATTGTTTCTTGTACAGCGAATTACCCCGGATTTTACCTTTGGCGGCGGATCGAACACGTGCTCATCTACTGTAAAACAATACTCGATATCGTAATATGCCTGGAGTAAAACGCTCAGAATTCCATAGGTTTTTGAACCTGGTTTTTCCGCAACACGCTGTGCTACTTCTTTCTGGAACATGCCCATAATTTCCGGAATCGAATCTTTGAAATCGATGCATTTGAACAAGATCTGCGACGAAATGTTGTAGGGGAAATTTCCAACTACCGCAAAGGGTTTTTGTCCCACAATTTTGGTCGGATCCATCTTCAGAAAGTCTCCGAAAATAATGCGTTCACCCAATTGCGGGTAATGGATCTTCAGGTAATCAATGGATTCCGTATCGACGTCCATTACGTACAATTCCGTTTCCGGATCTAATAACAGGTATTCCGTCAATGCACCCATTCCAGGACCAATTTCAATGGCGGTTTTCACACCTTGATGATGCTGGAATTGCTCTGCAATTTTCTTACAGATATTTTTGTCTTTCAGGAAATGCTGTCCTAAATGCTTTTTGGCTCTAACGCTCATGAGTAAAGTGTTGGATCACGTTCAACGTACTTCTGAATGCCGCAAAACGACCTTCATACCTGCTTTTATGTTCAACCTGCAAAGATGCAGCGTGATTTTTCTGGTAATCGTCCAAATGCTCCTGGCTGTATGCAACATAGGTCATCGCATAGGTACATCCGTCTGCTTCTTCATTGTTCATTTTGGACATCCGGCTTTCCAGAAAGCATCCTGTTTTCATCACCTCCGGAATGTGTACTTCACGCATCCATGTAACCCAATCCTGCTCAATGGCCGGATCGATGCTTACCGTAACGTTGTAAATTATGTGTTCCATTGTTGCAAAGGTACTTAAAATTAGGGTGAGGAATTTACAGGAGCAGCTTTCCGGCAATTTTACACATTTTTATAAATTTATAAAATTATGTAGAAAGCCTGATTTAAGAGGGATTGAAAATGCTTTTACTGCACAAAAAAGGCTCCCCCTCCCGGGAAAGCCTCTCCTGTTTTATACTGTCTTCTGATTAATTTTTCACCCAACGAACCAAAGCAGTTCCTGAAGTGGAAGTCAAACGGATGAAGTAAGTTCCGGAAAGCAATGCCTCCGTGTTGAACACTAATTCATCTGCAGACTTTTGAGTGGAAGTCAAATCGATTTCTTTTCCGTCTACTCCTACGAATGTTACGTTGAATCCGTTCCATCCTGAAGCCAGGTTCAATACCACTGAACTTGTTCCCGGGTTCGGATATACATTCAGATTCGCCAAAATGGATTCGTCGATTCCCAATACACCGTCTACTCCGTCACAGTTCTCATCAATCGTATTTCCGGTTTGATCAGCTGCACCCGGGTGAATCGCTGCATTTGCATCGTTACAATCGTCATCGTTTGTTACGTAACCTGCAGGCTGTGAACAATCTGTTACAACAGATGTAGGATCTCCGTAACCATCGCCATCTGCATCCTCATAATACGTTGCTGTAGCAAGTCCTTCGTCGATATCTCCATCACAGTTGTTATCAATTCCGTCACACACTTCCGTTGCATTCGGATTCACCTCGTCGTCAGTGTCGTCACAATCCTCATTGTTTGTAACAGATCCAACAATCGGAGTACAAGAATTCACAGCTGTAGCAGTCGCGTCACCAAATCCGTCACCATCAGCATCTACGTAGTAAAGTACTGTTGATCCGATTTGAGCATCCGTATCATCACAATCAGTGTCATTTGACACATGGTTTGTCGGACGTGTACAAGAAACCTGGGAAGATCCCGCGTCACCAAATCCGTCACCATCAGTATCCGCATACCAAACAGCACCCGGGAATTCTTCTGCATCCGTATCGTCGCAATCTGTATTATCAAGAACGTATCCATTAGGAGCAACACAACCTGTTTGAGAATCAGCAGGGTTTCCGTAGCTGTCACCATCCGCATCTGCGTAGTATGTCTGAGTTGGCAAAGCATGCAGTGAACCAATAATTGTTACATTATCATGACGGTAAGTAGCACCCATGGACCCGATTTCCGTAATGTACCATCTGAATTCAATTGCTGAAGTAACATTGTCAAAAGCAGCACCTAAATTGATTGTGTCTGTTTTGTAGTTACTGTTCGGCAATTGTTTTGTAGCGATATCAGCTGCAAAGTTATCTAAGCTGGATCGCAAGTGAACAATTGGTGTTCCCCCGCTACCACTAGTCTTATGAGTAAAGATAATTCTGTTTAAATCCATTCCGTAGCAAGATGCCGGGGTAATTGTGAAATTGAAATACTTCGTCAAATTAACGGTATTTACCGTATCGAATCCAGCAAAGTTAAATACATCTGCAGCTGTCTGGCATATTAAAACGCCTGTTGTGTCGTAAGCCGAAAAAGTTGCATTCACAGGTTGAGTCGTTACGTTCAATGCGCTTGCTACCAAAGGACATGTATTTCCCTGGAACTGGTACATTCCTAAAGTTGTTCCCAATGTATTCAAATCCGAACCGTTGCAATCTTCATCGATTCCGTTATTTGGAATTTCAGTTGCTCCCGGGTGAACCGCAGGGTTGTTATCGTTACAATCTGTGTTGTTTGTTACAGAACCTCCGATTACCGTACAAGAAGAAACTCCTGTAGCACTTGCAGATCCGTATCCGTCACCGTCAGCATCCACGTAATACAAAACAGCAGCACCAATTGCCGGGTTTGTATCGTCGCAATCCGTATTGTTTGTAACGTGGTTAGCAGGTGCAGTACACTGAACAACCGCAGTTGCAGGATCTCCCAATCCATCACCGTCTGTATCCGCATAATAAGTTGTTCCGGTTGTGATTGCCGGGTTCGTGTCATCACAATCGTCGTCATTTGTTACCCAATTATTGATTGGAGCACATCCCGGTTGCGAAACACTCGGGTTTCCGAATCCATCGTGATCCAAATCTTCATAATACGTAATTGATCCTGTAATTGTCAGGTTAATCGTGATAATACTGTCGCATCCTGCAGCATTCGGGATTGTATCGTGGTAAACTCCGGAAGTAGTGTATGATTCATGCCCGGAAGGAACCTGGTAAGTTCCACAAACAGTCGGAGAAATCGTACTCGTTGTATTGTGTTTGATTGTCAGGTTGATCGTTAAAATACTGTCACATCCTGCAGCATTCGGAATCGTATCGTGGTAAACTCCTGAAGTAGTGTATGTTCCGTGAGTGGAAGGAACGGTGTATGTTTCACATTCTGAAATGTTCAGAGTGTTGGTTGTGTTACAAGAAACAGCACCAGCCGGTGTAACAGATGCCCATGTGGAACCTGCACGGATTTCATCAATCTCCAAGTTTCCTGTAGTATTTGGTAAGCTACCTCCTTGTCTTAAAAATAAAGAACCAAAGGTTGTGAAGTTCGTTGTTGTACCAGAGTTATTAGATGCCGTAGGAGCAGGTTCTGTAGCTCCCGGAACCGGGTTTACAAATAAATTGGCTGTGTAAGGAGATGTTGTTGTATTCAGCTTTACGACAACTAAAACTGTTGTTCCAACCGGATAATCAGTTGCGCCATATGTTTGAGTAGGTGTACCTCCTGTATAATTTTGAATCCCTAATTTAAATGTGTTTGCAACAGATCCAGGTTTAACAAATAACCTGGCGGCAAAGGTTGTTAATGATGATAAATTATTAACTCCGAATCCTGCAAAATAATCACCCGAAGCACTCATTCCGGTTGTATTAGCTACTTTCAAAAGAAAAGAATAATATCCGGTTCCGGTAATTCCGGTTAATCCTTTATTCACATCCTGGGTATTTCCAGCAACAAGCAAAACTCTGTTTCCAACGGATGCCTGAAAACCAGAAAAAGATAAGCTGTTTCCAGCATCACTTGCTGTTGCTGTTGGGGTCATCTGACCTGCAGTTCCACCATGGGAAACCCAACCAGTGGCATCAAGCGCGGTGGTATAATTAAATTGATCAACTATTTGACCAAAACTACAACCAGCCCATAACAAAATAGGTATTAGTAAAAGTCTTTTCATTTTTTGAAATTTTTGTCAAATGTATGAAAAGCGGGGGCTATGTTCCTAAAAAATTTCGAAACAAACACCCTCTTACTAAATTTTAGTAAAAAATTAATTAACTGATAATGAATGATTTATTAAAAACTAAATCGATTTAAGAAACGCGTATTATTAAATCATTAAGCTTGCTGCTGCTCCATTAAACGGGCAACATATTTTCCAATGATGTCAAATTCGAGGTTCACTTTCGAGCCGGTTTCAAAGGTGTGGAAGTTCGTATGCTCATGCGTATAAGGAATAATACAAACGGAAAACAATCCTTTTTCGGAATCCACGACAGTCAAACTCACTCCGTTTACCGTAATCGAACCCTTTGCTACCGTAGGTTGATCAAAATCGTAGCGGAACGTGTATTTCCAGCTTCCGTTCAGATCTTCTACCGAAATACAGGTTGCCGTTGTGTCGACATGCCCCTGGACAATGTGTCCGTCCAAACGTGCTCCCAGCAACATGCAGCGTTCCAGGTTCACCTTGGTTCCGACTTCCCATTCTCCCAGGTTGGTTTTGTCCAGGGTTTCCTGGATAGCGGTTACCACATAGGTATTTCCTTCAATCTTTACGACCGTCAGGCAGCAACCGTTGTGCGCAACACTTTGATCTATTTTTAATTCGTGTGTGATGGTAGATTCTACCGTAAAATGAACATTGCTTTGATCTTTTTCAATCGCAACGACCTTTCCAAGAGTTTCGATAATACCTGTAAACATGCTATTCTAATGTGTGTTTTGGCGCTTCATCTGATTCAAGCGCGCTCTTAAGGCTATAAAGATAGCACACATTGCCCAAACAGGAACAGCTGCTTTATCGGTATCCAGGAAATTATTCAGAAATCCGTGGATGAAATACGTTGATAATGAGATGATGAATCCCATTAACAGGGTTTTCGTTTCGCGATCTTCTACCGGCCAGTCGTTGTAGAGTGTAATTCCTTCGTAAAAAATTGCTGCTACAATTGCCAGCATGCTCAGCATCCCGATCCAGCCCATTTCTGCCAATGGCCCCAGGTATTCACTGTGTGCATTTCCAAGGTTTCCGAAATTGGTGGAAATGATCGTTAAATTCTCCGGCCGCTGAAAACGTGCATATTCAAAGGCATACATTCCCGGACCAAATCCCGTCCACGGCCGTTCGCGGAACATGTCGATCGCACAATTCCAACGGTTGATCCGCTCCAGGTTCGAAGCATCGGTTGTTACGTTCGTGGCACTCTGCAGGCGCTCTCCGAATTCTTCGGTAGTGTGTTCGTATTTGTTTCGTGCCAGATCCTGCTGAATGGAATCCCACGACGCCCAAATGTATATTCCGGCGATCAAGGCAATTCCCGCCAACCAGGAAAATTTCACTTTGAAACGGATCAATAACCAGATCACCATTCCGAGGAAGACACTTAACCAGGCTGCGCGTGTATAGCTGAAGTACAAGCCAAGCAGTGAAATAAACATGAATCCGATCAGGATGAACTGCAACAACGGAGCGTGTTTCCGCGAAAAATAAAAAGAGAAAATCAACGGAACGACCAAAGCAACCAACGCACCGTAAATCGTGTGATCTTTAAAGAAAGGCCACATCACCCAGTGACTTTCCTTTTCCCCGAAACGGTAAGATGCGTGTACCACCAGCGTATACGTAATCGCAACGATCATCGTGGAAATGAAGAGCCACAGGAACCAACGGATTTTCTTCGGCTCGTAAAACACAGAACTTCCGTAGAACAATATCGGCACAATGAACCACAAACGAGCCAGTAAAAACTTCAGTGATGTGGCCATGTTTTCACTGGTCATAGAGGTAAACAAAACCCAGACAAGGTAGAAAACAACAGTCCAGACAATGGCTGAATTTCTTAGATAGGTCGGGAAAACCGGGTATTTGATATTTTGAATCAGGAGCAACAACATTGTTCCGAAGAGCAAGGGTTCGGTTGGTATGAACAAGCCGAAACTATCCGTGTATTCTTCGATATTGATGGAAAGCGGTGTTGCCGCAAGAATGAAAAAGAAGGTGTATTCGGTGTAAAAAAGTGCTACGAAAAGCACAATCAGCGCATACGGAATTAATGGAATGTATTCGTTATCGAACCAAAATCCAACTCCCAACAAACCGACAAATGCCAGTCCGAGCGTTAACAGCAAACTATTTTCCCGAATGAAAGCCACCTTAAGCTAACTTGCGAAGTTCTTTAATCTTATCCTGGATCAAAAGCAGGAACACCATGAAAACAAAGGTTCCGAAGGTAGACAACAGCATAATGATCAAACGTTTCGGTTTGTCTTTTTTATCCGCTACTACGGCACGTTCCACGATGAATTTGTGGTTGAATTGTGTATTTGCATCGGATTCTGCCTGTTCGTAAGACAAGGCGAAATCCGCCAGTTTCATAATTTTTTCATTTCGAACATATTCCAATCCGTCGAAAACCGCTCCGAACTCCAGGTTGATATCGATGCGTCTTTTGAAATCCGCTTTATCTTCCGGGTTTTTTGCTTCTACGTAAGCCTGGAATAAGTTTGCACGACCTTCCAGGGGAACAACTCCAAGTGCCGCCAATGAATCCAGCTGATCCAAAACGGCCTTTTTATCTGATTCCAACTGCTCTTTTTTCCGTTTGTTGATTTCGAATGCCGGAACCGTACGTTCCATTACCATTTCGTTTTTCACTGTATCGATCAGATCCACAATCTTGTTTGCCATATCTGCCGCCAACTGCGGGTCTTTGTCCAATACGTCAATCTGGATAGAACCGTAACGCGTGCGGACAAACAAAATGTGGCTGTTGTATTCCTTCACCAGTTTGTAGTGTTTATTCGCATCCGAAGCATCGATGTTGTAGTGTTTCATCAGATCGAATTGCTGCACCACTTTGTCTCTTACTTTCGACGATTGCAAAATCTGGATCAATTGTTCTGCCTGTTCTTCTTCTCCAAAGTCCATAGACGAAGCTTTCGCATTTCGCTGTTCGGAGAAAGATACCGTACTGGTTGCAGCCGGGAATACGATCGCGGTTGACCGGTACAAAGGTGTCATCAGGAATGCTACAAGGGTTGAAACAACCAAGCCTGCCGTGGTTACAATAATCAATATTTTACGCTTAGCCCACAGCGTTACAAACAAATTCATTCGTTGTTCCTGCATTACCTTGCTGCTTTCTTCCATACTTCGTTTCAATTAAGTGTTGCAAATTTATCCGAAATTAAGCAATAGCCAAATTCTATTGTATCAATCGGTCATTTCAGTTCGAATCCGTGCAATTTCTGACCTGGGATTCTGCGTTCGATTGGATAAACGCATTTTTTATGGTTATGTTTTATCTGATCAGAAATTCAACCGGCGATGTATGATTTATAACCACATAGGTTAATCTAAAAACCACATAGGAACATAGGTCACATAGTTTACAGAGAATTATATGCTATGTTTTCTATGTGGGCTACTGTGGTTGAAAAACAAACTACATAGAAGCAGAAAAAATGATTCGTTTTATTTTCTTATGGAATCTTTTTCAGTTTCACAGTTCCAATTTTCACTATTTTTGTTCCACCAGAAACGCTCATGATAACTTATAATCCAAAGAGTTGGATCAGTTTGATCTTCCACCTCACTAAAAGTGATACGCTTTCCATTTTATGGAAGGAATTGGTATTTATCTTTTTGTTCACTTTTGCTATTGTCTTTATAGAACAAACCTATTTTCCGAAGGCTGTCTTTTTAGAGAAGTTGTTTTCGGTCTATTCGATCATGGGATTTGTCATTTCCCTGCTATTGGTTTTCCGGACAAATACGGCTTATGACCGCTGGTGGGAGGGCCGCAGAAAATGGGGCGAGTTGGTGAATGATTCACGCAACCTGGCTGTGAAATTGACGGCTTTGGATCTCACGCTGGAAGACAATCATTTTTTCGGTCGACACATCGGGAACTTCGCACTTTGCATCAAAGAGCATTTGCGGGATGGAACCAAGTTTGAATTACTGGATCTGACTCCGGAAGAAGTTACCTTTTTGAAGGGTTTGGATCACATTCCTTCCGGGATTGTGGAGTTGATGTACAAACGATTCAATGAGCTCAAAAAAGCAGGAGTTCTTTCCGAAGAGGATATTTTACGCCTGGACAAAAATCTGAATGGCTTTTTAGATGCCGTGGGGGCTTGCGAACGCATTAAAAACACACCGATCCCGTATTCTTATTCGATGTTCTTCAAAAAGTTCATCTTTAGCTATGTGATCACGCTGCCTTTCGCTTTTGTCGTGAGTTTCGGATACTTCGCAACGATTATTTCCACGTTTATTTTCTACGTTTTTGTTAGTATCGAGGTTTTGGCGGAGGAGATTGAAGATCCTTTCGGGACAGATGATAACGATTTACCGACGGATGAAATGGCACAGCGCATCCAGGGAATTGTGCACACGATTTTGGATAAACCTTGAGTTAATTGCGAATGCCGAGTTGCCAATTGCGAATTAAAAGCGTAGTGATTTACCTTTTATGCTTGTTTTTTGCACTTTCTCTTCCTCTACTTCTGTGGGGTTGTGACACCAAATCTGTTGACTATTCTGACTTGGAATTAGTAAAGGGAAAATATGTACATGAAGATGAACTCTTTTGCGGGAAAGTAGTTCTGAGAAATGAAGATGGAAATAAATCCGTTGAAAGTTTAATAGATCAGGGGATTGTTCTTCACAGTGATTATTTTGGTCTCATTGAAGACAGTCTTTCATCTGCCGATTATATCCCTGTTTCATCACAACTTAAAGAAAAAGAGGTGTATAGAATACAACTTGTGCGCTATCAAGAGGCAGGTGGTGATCCAATATATTTCATTGATGTTATCTGTAAATCGTCATTGACCGGATTCGATTCCTTCAAAAAAAAAGTGTTATCAATTCCAGAGGTAAAGAAGTATAAAATCAATTCTATAGTATTTAAACCGGGTGAAATAGAAGAATCGTTTCATAAGATAGAATTGGGTAATTGAAATCGGAGAAGATTAAAAATAACTAAATTTGAATTCCATGAAAAATATCATTACACTATCATTTATCCTCTTATGTAAAATTGCCTTTTGTCAGAGTCCTCCACCTCCCATGGAAGCTACTCCTGAAAACAAGAAATTAATCATTGAATTGATGTTTGAAAGTAAGTTTGAAGATTACTTTAAAGAGTATTGTTCTGATAAAATTGATTTCATTGGTAAAGAGAAGGGGTTGACTCAGGAAAAGATTGCTGAATACAAGAAAAAAATAAGCTTCCCGGAGTTTTTAGATTATACTGTATTCAATCAATTTGCTAGTTTTTCTTCAGAAGAATTGCGACAGATGATCACTCTTTGTAAAACCTTGAATAAAAACGAAAAGTTCAACCCGGTTTTCTTTTCAACTCCAGCTTTAGAATCAAATCTTGAATTACAGATAAGACAATATATGAAAGATTAAAAACATCCCAATCAAACCCCAAATACCACCTACATTTTCCCCGCTTAAAACTGAAAAAAAAAGCATTATCTTTGCGCCATGAAGCACATACGCAATTTTTGTATTATCGCGCACATCGATCATGGTAAGAGTACTTTAGCCGATCGTTTGCTGCAAACTACCGGAACTATTTCTGATCGTGAAATGCAGGCACAGGCACTCGACGATATGGATCTGGAACGCGAACGCGGTATTACCATTAAATCGCATGCCATTCAAATGAACTATAAGTATGAGGGTCAGGAATATGTGCTGAACCTCATTGATACTCCGGGACACGTGGATTTTTCCTACGAAGTTTCCCGTTCCATTGCAGCTTGTGAAGGAGCTTTGCTGATCGTGGATGCTTCCCAGGGAATTGAGGCGCAGACAATCTCGAATCTGTACCTGGCTTTGGAACACGACCTGGAGATTATCCCGATTCTGAATAAAATGGACCTTCCGGGTGCTATGCCTGAGGAAGTGACAGACCAGATCGTGGAATTGATCGGTTGCGATCCAAGTGATGTGATTCCTGCTTCAGGAAAAACAGGATTGGGTGTAAATGACATTCTGAAAGCAATTATCGAACGGATTCCGGCTCCGACAGGAGATGAAAATGCGCCGCTTCAAGCTATGATCTTTGATTCCGTATTCAACTCTTTCCGCGGAATTATTGCTTATTTCCGTGTGAAAAACGGGGTGATCAAAAAAGGAGACAAAGTACGCTTTTTACATACCGGAAAAGATTACAATGCGGATGAAGTCGGAATCCTGAAAATGGATCTGAGTCCGAAAAGCGAAGTTCGCGCAGGTGACGTTGGATACATTATTTCGGGGATTAAAACTGCGAAAGAAGTAAAGGTGGGAGATACCATCACCTTGGCTGCAAACCCGACTACGGAAGCCATTAAAGGATTTGAGGATGTAAAACCAATGGTATTTGCCGGAATTTACCCGGTAGAAACGGATGAATACGAAGAATTGCGTTATTCCATGGAGAAATTGCAGTTGAACGATTCATCGTTGGTATTTGAGCCGGAATCTTCTGCTGCACTTGGTTTTGGTTTCCGTTGTGGATTCCTGGGAATGCTGCACATGGAAATCATCCAGGAACGTTTGGAGCGCGAGTTCAATATGACCGTAATTACGACGGTGCCGAACGTATCTTATTTTTGCTACACGACTAAAAATCCGGACGTGCGCTTTATCGTAAACAACCCGTCCGAATTGCCGGATCCGTCTACGATTGATCGTATCGAAGAACCATATATCAAAGCACAAGTCATTACCAAATCGGAATACATCGGTCAGATTATGACTTTATGTATCGAAAAACGCGGTGAATTGCGCAACCAGGTTTACCTGACGCAAGATCGTGTGGAATTAACCTTTGAAATGCCTTTGGCTGAGATCGTATTCGACTTTTACGACCGCTTGAAATCCGTTTCCCGCGGTTATGCATCTTTCGATTACCATCCGATCGGGTACAAGGAGTCTGATTTGATCCGCATGGATATGCTGTTGAACGGGGAACAACTGGATGCGCTTTCTGCTTTGGTTCACAGAAGCAATGCGTATGATCTTGGAAAGAAGATCTGTGTGAAGTTAAAAGAACTGATCCCGCGCCAGCAATTCGAAATTCCGATCCAGGCTGCAATCGGTGCGAAAATTATTGCCCGTGAAACCATTAAGGCTTTGCGTAAAGACGTAACTGCAAAATGTTACGGTGGTGATATTTCCCGTAAACGTAAGTTATTGGAAAAACAAAAAGAAGGAAAGAAACGCATGCGCCAGGTTGGAAAAGTAGAAGTTCCGCAGGAAGCCTTTATGGCCGTTTTGAAATTGAACGATTAATAGAAAATGATGACTCAACTCTGCTCAGTCATCATTTAAGAAATAAAACAAAAGTCGGGGCGAATCCCGTACGTACGGGACGCCCCGACTTTTTTGTTTATTATTTATGGTTTCAGTTTGAACGCCGACAATCCGTAATCACACCCAACTACGAAAATCTCGTTTTGTGCATTGGTGCAAAGTCTGCCCGGATAATGAACCACGTTTCCGGTATATAAAGGATTTGTGGAATGCGGAGCAATGTAAGACGATGTATAAGCTCCAGTTGAACTGATGAAGCCGACTTGTGCATCATGCGGATCAGCGCTTCCAACTTTGTGTGATCCCGATACCGCAATCTGAGTTCCGATGAGTTCACAACCACTGAAAACGGTCATGTTTGTCGGATCTGAAATATTGCTCGCATATCCCGTTCCCGGAAGCGTCGTTTGATTTTTAAACGTGTTGTCTATTGCCATGTTGAATACAAGTCCGGCGTTTGTGCTTCCTTTATACTTGATAAAGATTCCGCTTCCTGCAATACTTACCGCATTGGTTTTTCCAACACAAACAATATCGTACTTCAGCGTGTTGCTGTTGTAAGGAAAGCACAGATCCAGGAATTCTCCCGGACCTTCCGTCGAAAGCTGCATCGCATTTTCACATCTTAAAGCCATGGAAGATCCGCCATGTCCGCCGGGTACGTAATCAACTCCCCAAACACCCGGAGAAACGACATTGGAAGTATTATCCTTGCTTGATCCGGTGATAAAATAGCGGTTTGCCAGTCCGGGATATGATTTAATCCGCGTCGATTTATAGGTTTTATTGGTACCTGTCAGTGTCAATGTTACACCGGTTGCAACGCCCGCAGTACTGATCTCACTCACACGGATTTCGCTGGAAATATTTCGTACCGTCATTAAACTGAATGCATCCTTGAGCACCAAATCCATTACGTTGGATCCTGTTTCCATCAACAGGATTCCGGTTGTGTTAAAACCGGTTTCAAGCTGCAAAGTGCTCATTTTAAAACACAGAATGATTCCCTTATCTGTGGCGGATGTTCTTCCCGTAACGTACAAGCGGTCTGTAGCGGAATTAGGAGTCATGGAATACACATGAATATCATCCGAATTCACGGTTCCGGTGGTCAGAAGGCCGTAATTCAGTTTGATCAATAAAGGATTGGCGCCTGTTGTTGCATTTTTCTTGTTCAGAATGTATCCGCCGTAAATGAATTGATCATCGACTGTTTTTCCGGCAACAAAGACAAAGCTTCCGGAATGAACAATGCATTTGGGAGCCTGCATGAATCCGGCTCCTGCAGGATTGGTTAAATTGGAATTGGAATGTCCGGTTCTTCCTGCAAAATCGTTTGCAAATGCCGGATCGGGAACATACTGTGCTGATAAACGACCTCCCGTTAAAAGAGCAGCCGCAATCAATAAGTGATTAACTAGTTTCATAAAATAGAATGTTTTGATTGAGCCTAAATCTAATTTCTTTTGAAAAACGAAAATCACTCCGCTTCATTCAAAACGAATTCAATTCTTGAGATCCTAAATCGATTTACTATTGTTGATTCCAAGGAAGTTACCGGATACAAAAAAGGTCGGGGCGAAAAATTTTTCGCCCCGACCTTTTTACAATTATTTTATTCTTTCAGGAACAGCCTTTCCAGGCAAACAAACCAACAGCTATCCAAACCAATCCTTTGATCAGAAAGAACAGAAATCCTACCAGACCAAAGCGTTTCAGCCACTTTTTGCGCTTACTTGACTTGTCTTCAGACACCTGTATTGATGTTTGTTTTTCTTCTTCCATACTATGAAAAAACGCCCCGACATTCCGATAATTACCAGAGGCGGGGCGTATTTATTTTATTCGTGTCTATTAATCTTCATCGTCGTCATCCTCACTTTCTTCAGGAGCATCATCATACGAATCGTCATCGTCGTCGTCATCGGATACATCATCATCTTCTCCTTTTGCGTCAACGGAATCGAAATCGTCTTCGAAATCATCGTCATCGTCATCAACAGAAGGCGATTTCACGGTTACTTTAGGAAGTTTAACCAGGTAAATAATTTCATCTGTTTCCCATAAAAGAGAATCAAAGACTTCTCCGGTAATCGGGTTCGTCATTTTAGTAGTGTTCCCGGAGAATCCTTCCGGAAAAGCAATTAGTAGTTGTTTCTTCTGATCGATATTCAGCTTATCATAGCTAATAATTGTCCTCTTTTTCGACATGCTTCTATATTTCTAGTTTGATGATACGATTAATTGGAATCAGAACGTGTTGTTTCAAAACGATTGCAACGTCAGTCACAGCCCAAATTGTTGTATGCACAACCTTCTCCCCATTATCGTCTGCAAAGTAAATCTTTACTTTATAATGTTCCAAATTTCCAAGAGAAATTGCACGGTCTACATCTGCTTTTCTTACGGCGATCAAATCTGTATCTTCCAGAACTTCTTCCTTCGAAAAATGCATCCCTGCTACGTCCTCTTTTTCAACTTGAACAAAATTTGTCGTGTCCATTTCCATTTTTGAGCAAAAATAAATGATTTGATGAATTGAAAAAGGAGTTTTCGACTAAACATAGAAAAAAACATTTAAACGACGAAATGTTTAATACTTTTCAAGCAAAAAGACCCATGAATTCATGAGTCTCTCAATTAGTTTAGTAGTGTTTTAGTTTGCTATGTCGCGTGTGAACATTCAACAATAATGAAAATCAGGTTGTTTCTAAGTTTTTAATTGGTCAAGTCTTTGACGGAGATAGAACTGTATACTCTTCAATAAAACTAGAAAATGAAAAAACTGCCTCTCCATTGCAGTGTTTTCCGTTTCAACTTAAACCTAACATAGAAAACAACCTGATTCCATTCTCCTTATTTCCTCTCCTAAGATAGTCATGTCTTGCAATCCTAAACCGGTCAATGAATAAATACCCCGTTTGGATGAATATTTAGCAGAATCAGTTTAACGGACTTATAAACTTTCCAGGATTTGGAAGAATATATCTCGTTTTGCGGGCGATAACGGAACTTCCGAACCATCTTTCATCACTACCGCTCCACCGTTTCCTTTGTCATATCGATCCACAAAATTTAAGTTGATCAAATGGGATTGCTGAACACGTAAAAAATTGTGACCCGTTAACAAAGTCTCATAATCTTTCAGGGTTCTTGAAACCAAAATCTTTTTCCCTTCCGTTAAGAAAAAGGAAGTGTAATTGCGATCTGCTTCACAACGGATGATGTGATCCAGGTCCACCACGTGAACACTTTCCTGTGTTTTCAAAACCAGTCTTCGTTTCTGATTCGGTTGAATATTATTCTGTAGTGCTTCAAACTGCGGTTCCTGTTTCGACTCGTCCTCTTTCATCGAAACCAAAGCACGTTCTACAGCTCCTTTCAATTCTTCCGGGTCAACCGGTTTCAGGATGTAATCCAGGGCTGAAAACTTGATTGCTTTTATCGCGAATTCTTCGTGTGCCGTAATGAAAATGACTTCAAAATCCTTTTCAGGAATTGCTTTCAACAAATCGAATCCGGTTCCGTCCGGCATTTGGATGTCTAAGAAAACCAAATCGGGTTTGATTTCTTTAATAGCGGCTAGTCCTGACTGTACATTTTCACCAACAGGAAATGTCTGAATGTCCAAATCGAATGATTCGATCATTTTAGCAATTAACTCCCGTGTTCTTTGCTCATCGTCAATGATTAATACTTTTTTCATGGTTTGTTCAAGTATTTTTTGGAAAGATAGACAATTAATGGCAATTGAGAATCGAAAAGTAAAAATGTAAAAGTGTTTGAATTCGGCAGTCTCATTTCACCATTATTTCCCTACAAAGAAGTCAATCCTTCTGTCCGGTAAGGCAGGTAAATATTGACCAGCGTTCCGGTTTCCTTTTCCGGGTCAAAGTCCTCAATTTCCATGCGTCCCAGGATTTTATATTTGTAGCTCAGGTTGTTGATCCGGTCTTGCGTAATCTTCATCGCCATGCTTTTATGTTCGGCACTTTTCTTATTGCTTTTGGAACCTTTCCGTCCTACTCCGTTGTCTTCGATCATCACATGAAGCATTTCTTCGTCCTTGGTAAAACGCACATGGATAAATCCGCCTTCAACGGTATGTAATTGCCCGTGTTCAATGGCGTTTTCGATAAACGGCTGCGTAATCATCGGAGGAATGACCGTTTCTTCCTGCAAGAGCTGTTCATTTACCGAAACTTCGTATTCAAAACGATCTCCGAAACGCAGTTTCTGTGTTTCCAGGTATTTGTTCAAAATGTCGATCTCTGTTCCCAATGGAATAAACTCCTTGGAAGAGTTCTCCAGGATCAAACGCATCAGTTTCGAAAAGTTCACCAGGAATTTGGTGGAATTCTTCGTATCGTTTTCGTAAATGTAACTTTGAATCACCGACATGGCATTGAAAACGAAATGCGGATTCATTTGAGAACGCAGCAAAGTCTGGTTCATTTCCGCTTCGCGCTGCAATTGCTTGATGTTTCGCTGCTTCCAGCGGTTGTAAATGATAAATGCTCCGAGTGCCAGCAAAACAATGAAGCCGATAATAATGTAAGTCTGGAAAATATTCCGCAGTTCCGTGTTCTCTTTTTGTTTCCGCTGCAATTCGATCGAATCTGCCTGGATTGCGATCAAACGTTCCCGCTGTTCCGAACGATACAACTCCGATAATTCGGCAATTTTAGCACTCACTTCCACAATACGCGCGCTGTCGGAATAATCGGAATACATGTTCAGGTATTTATAGGCCAAATCCATGTTTCCCGTTTTCCTGTAAACGTCCGCTACTTCTTTGTAGGAAGGATAAATTCCACCGATATAGCCATATTGCGAACGGATATCAATGGATCGGTTCAGGTAGTTCAAGGCATTTTTATACTTTCCCTGTTCGGCGAAAACCGTTCCTACCAAATGGTAAACCGCTGCAATCTCCGATCGGTTCGCTGCCGATTCGAAGTAAACAAGCGCCATGTTGTAATATCGCAAAGCCTCATTGTACTTCTTTTGCTCGTTGAATACATTTCCAAGGTATTTATGCGCCAATCCCAAACCGTCCTGGTCATTGTAAGCCTGAAGTGTGCGGATTGCATTCTTTAATTCTGCTATCGCTGCTTCGTATTCCTTTTTGGCCAATAACACCAAACCGATATCGGTATCAGCAAGCCCTACCAAACGCTTATCCCGGATTCTCATCGCCGTTTCCCGCGACTGATTGAAGAAATTATTGGCATTGTCGTAATTGAAAATCTGGAACTGCGATTCCCCTATCTGTCTCTGATAATGCGAAACCTGGGGGAAATCATTCGCTTCCTTGGCCAGCTGCAAGGCAATGAAATTCTTCGAAACGGAAAGTTCCACCTGCCCGAAAAAGTTGTAAATCACAGACTGCATGTTCACACACATCGCCATCAATGATTTGTCGGAAGAGCGCCGTGCATATTGAATGGATGTTTCGGCAAAATCCAGTGAAGCATCGCGTTTGTTTTGCTCCATACTCAATTTGGCCAGCAAGCGGTTTGTTTCTGCGATTAAAGCATAACTGCGCACCCGTTTTGAAAAACGCAGGGCTTCCGTCAGGTAAATGTCGGCTTGTTCGTATTCCCGGTAAGCTATGTGATATTCTGCCAGCAAGTGGAAAATATGCACCTGGTTTAATTTGGAATCTGTCCGCGACAAATACGGCTGTAACTGGAGAATCTTCGCGTAGTAAGCCGTTTTATTTCCCTGAAGCGCATCGATTCGCAAGTCGAAAATCAACGCTTGCAATTTAGCAGAATCTGATTCCGCCCTGCTTGCATCCATGATCGCATAGCGAATGGAATCCGCTTTTTGAACATCGTTGCATTGATAGAACTTCCCGAGTGCAACTTGCCGCCAGAATTTCTTGGTATTGTCTTTTTCAGTTAAATACGCTTTCCGGTAACTTTCTTCATCTCCGTTTGCTGCAAAGACTTTATGAGATAAATCAAAGCAGGAAGACAGAATCAATAAGGAGAGCAGTGTTCGAAACATGCACTAAAAATAGGTTTTTTCAGAAATGTTTTGCCCTAAAAAGAAGGCGATGTTGTTTTTCGGTCACTTTTTCAAGGATTTTCAAAGTCTCCAGATTTAGTTCAACGAATAATCGTAATGACGAATAGGCATCCCGCAGTGGCGGGACAAGTTGTGTCTATTAGCCAAGTCACAGCAAGGGATTTCTGTCATCCAAACACCCGTTTCAAAGAAGCTTTCAACTTCGAAAATCAATACCACATTCCCGAAAGAAACCTAACCACCGTAAGCTTCACAACCATGTTTGCGCGGTTTGGCTTTTTTTCGTTTTTTGGGTTTGAAGTCTTTTTTCTTCATCACGGAAGAAACTTTCATTTCCAAAACGCCTTGTTTGGTTGGCAGAACCTGTTCAGCTGCATGTGCCGAACCCACTACTCCGAACACGGAGCTGATTGCGAAAAGAGCAAAGAAAATACGGAGAGTCATAAAAAATGGTTTTTCATCATAATGCAAGGTAAATGAATTGGTTACACCAATCAATTCAGAAAGAGTGAATCGTATCACCGGTATTTTTTTTGACTGTTTTGGAAGAGTCATTCGTAAGATGAAATGTGTATTTTGCAATGTAGGACGTAATATTGCGGAATTACGTCAATTTTGGTTGGGTCATTTTTTCGCCATTTCACCTTGCAGACACTCCTTTAGCTTCTTACCCTTTTGCTGTTTCAATTTTCGATTTTGAATTTGCGCGTTTTGAATTATCCTATCTTTGCTCCACTTTATTTTTAGAGACGCGAAAGCATGGAATACAATTTTAGTGATATCGAGAAAAAATGGCGCCAATTTTGGGCAGATCATAAAACTTTCAAAGCGGAAGACAACAGCAGTAAACCGAAATACTACGTATTGGATATGTTTCCATATCCTTCCGGAGCAGGTTTGCACGTTGGTCACCCGCTCGGTTACATCGCTTCGGATATTTATGCGCGCTACAAAAGATTGAGAGGTTACAACGTCCTGCATCCGATGGGTTACGACTCATTCGGTCTTCCTGCGGAGCAATACGCGATTCAAACCGGTCAGCATCCGGCTTTGACAACCGAACAGAACATTGCGCGTTACCGCGATCAATTGGATAAAATCGGATTTTCATTCGACTGGGACAGAGAAGTTCGCACTTCTTCTCCGGAATATTACAAGTGGACGCAGTGGATCTTCAAACAGATCTTCAATTCATGGTACAACTTAAAAACAGATAAAGCAGAAGATATTTCCACCCTAATTGCTGCTTTTGAAAGCAATGGAAATGCAGCAATCGAAGCCGTAACAGAGTATACGGAAACATTCACAGCCGCAGGCTGGAAAGCAAAATCGGAAAAAGAGCAATCGGATATCCTGATGGAATACCGTTTGGCTTACCTGGCTGATTCCTGGGTAAACTGGTGTCCGGCTTTGGGAACTGTACTGGCAAACGACGAAGTCATCAATGGACTTTCTGAGCGTGGCGGACATCCGGTAGAACAAAAACTGATGCGTCAGTGGTCGATGCGAATCAAAGCGTACGCGGAACGTTTAATTACCGGTTTGGATACTGTTGACTGGACAGACGCCATCAAAGACATGCAGCGCAACTGGATTGGAAAATCAGTCGGAGCTTCTGTAAGCTTCCCCCTTTGGAGGGGGAATGAGGGGGAGGACAAGGGTCATGCCGATCTCGATATTTCAGCTAAGGCTGAAACTCGATCTGACATGACAATCGAAGTCTTCACCACCCGTCCTGACACTATTTTCGGAGTTTCCTTCATGGTTTTGGCACCGGAGCATCCATTGGTAGACGAAATCACGACTGCTGAATACAAAGACGCAATCGAAGCATATAAAACTGCTGCTTCCCTGAAATCGGAGCGCGACAGACAAGCGGATGTGAAAAACATTACGGGTCAGTTTACCGGAGCATATGCGCTTCATCCGTTCTCGGGAGAAAAAATTCCGGTTTGGATCGGAGATTACGTGTTGGCTTCTTACGGAACCGGGGCAGTAATGGCCGTTCCTTGCGGTGATCAGCGCGATTGGGATTTTGCAACGCATTTCAATATTCCGATCAAGAATATTTTTGAGAATGTAGACATTTCGGAAGCTGCTTACGCGGAAAAAGAAGGAACAATCGCCAATTCGGATTTCCTGAGCGGATTACCGATCAAAAAAGCGATGGCGGTTGCGATTGCAAAAATCGAAGAACAAGGACTTGGCAAAGGAAAAACCAATTACCGTTTGAGGGATGCTATTTTCTCCCGTCAGCGCTATTGGGGTGAACCGTTCCCGGTTTATTATAAAAACGACATTCCTTACCTGGTAGACGACGCGCATTTGCCGATCGAACTGCCAGAAGTAGACAAATATTTGCCAACTGAAGACGGCGAACCGCCATTGGCTCGTGCTGAAAAAAGTGCCTGGAAATATTCCGAGGGCGACCGCATGGAATACAACACCATGCCGGGTTGGGCAGGAAGTTCTTTCTACTACCTACGCTATATGGATCCGCACAACGATCAAGCATTCGTTTCGAAAGAAAAAGCGGATTACTGGAACCAGGTGGATTTATATGTTGGAGGTTCGGAACACGCAACGGGTCACTTGTTGTATTCCCGTTTCTGGTGTAAATTCCTGTACGACCGCGCATACATTTCCTTTGATGAGCCGTTTAAGAAGATGATCAACCAGGGAATGATTTTGGGGAGAAGTAGCTTTGTTTATCGTCTTGAAGACAATAAAACATATGTGACTCTTTCCAAGAAAGAAGGAAAAAATGTTGTTCCGATTCACGTAGATATCTCTCTTGTTGACAACGACAAATTAGACATTGAAGCCTTCAAAGCATGGCGTCCTGAATTCGCAAATGCAGAATTCATTTTAGAAGAAGACGGAACTTACATTTGTGGTTCCGAAGTCGAAAAAATGTCTAAATCCAAGTTCAACGTGCAAACACCGGATGAGTTGGTGGATAAATTCGGAGCAGATACCCTGCGCATGTACGAAATGTTCCTGGGTCCTTTGGAGCAAACGAAACCGTGGGATACGAAAGGAATCAACGGAGTGCATAACTTCCTGCGCAAATTGTGGCGTTTGTTCTACGAAAACGGAAACCTCATCGTAACGGATGCACCCGCGAGCAAGGACGCTTTGAAAACTTTGCATAAAACCATCAAGAAGGTGGAAGACGATTTGGAGCGCTTCTCGTTCAACACGAACGTTTCGAACCTGATGATTTGTGTGAACGAATTAACGGAACAGAAATGCCATTCGAAAGAAGTACTGGAGCAGGTTGTGATCTTGTTGGCTCCTTACGCTCCGCACGCAGCGGAAGAGTTGTGGGAAGCAATCGGGAACGAGGCCGGAACAGTTTCTACGGCGCAATTCCCGAAATTCAACCCGGAAATGCTGGTAGAAGCAAATACGGTTTATCCCGTATCTTTTAATGGAAAAATGCGATTTAATGCTGAATTGCCGACTACTTTCTCCGCAAAAGAAGTGGAAGAAGCAGTTTTAGCCATGCCGGAAGCACAGAAATGGCTGGAAGGAAAAGCTCCGAAGAAAGTCATTGTTGTTCCCGGAAAGATTGTGAATATGGTGGTTTAATCCGCTTTTAGAAATAGAAAATGAAGTTGGGACGCGATGCATCGCGTCCTTTTCTTTTTCCGCAAACTTCGGCGTGAGCTCAGTCGAACGATGCACAAATTTTAAGGGCGCTTACCAGTCGCCCTTCCTTGAATGTTATGAAATCATCGGATCTTGTATGGAGGTTCATAACGAACTGGGAATTGGCTTTTCCGAAATTGTTTACAAGGATGCTTTAGAATATGAATTCAAAAAGAATGGAATCCCATTTTCAAGGGAAGTTTGTTATAAGGTAAATTATAAAGACACCATTCTCCCGCATCAATTTTATGCTGATTTTGTTGTTTTTGATTCAATCATTTTAGAAGTAAAAACTGTTTCTGATTTGTGTGATAACCATTTCGAACAAACCATCAACTATTTGGCTGTTTCCGGGATGGAGGTCGGAGTATTGGTGAATTTCAGAAAGCCTAAATTACAGTATAAAAGGGTTATTCTATCAAGATGATAATTTTTGTAGCGAGACCGGTAGGCGAGCACTTTATTTGTGCATTTGCGGGAAATAAAAAGCAGGCCGCAATAGTCTCACGGCCCGTTCTTTTTCACTATTTCCGGCAATTATTCTGCCTTTCGGTCATACTTACAACACGTATGCAGTTTGTCATAAACAGGTTGTGGTGCCGTAAAATGGTCGTTGTCGTAACCGGATTCCGCAACCCGTTTAAGGATTGCGTCCAAATCTGTTTTGGTACTATCGAAAGTAATCACAGCCATTTTCGTATTCACATCCCAATCTGCCTCGGCGACCTGATCCTGGAATGCGGCCGTTTCAATTGTCTCTTCACACATGCCGCAGTTTCCGTAAATCTTCACTTTTTCAGTTACTGCATTCGGAATAGAAGAACCACAGCTCATCAATGAAATTGGAACAAGCAATAGCAGGTCTTTTCTTATTTTTTCTCGCATCATTTCTTTACAATTTGGGTATTATAATAGTGGTTTTCAATCCGGATTAAAGCATGGTATGTTCCTGGAGCTAAACCTGAAACATCATACACCGGCTCAGCCAGGTTATCTGCTTTCAGAACCACTTGTCCGGCTGCATTTAAAATCCGCAGATCAAACCTTTTTTCTTTTTCCGGCAAAATGACGTGTAGCATATCTCCCACCGGATTGGGATAAACACGCAGTTCCTGCGTTTTTACAAGGTGTTGATTCAAACCAAGATACTCCGGGGGAACCACCAGGAATTGTCCCATCATTCCATCATCTTCGTGCATGAGAATGTGACAATGATACATGTAAGGCATCATGGTATCCGTATAATCTTCAAATTTGGTAATGAATTGCACCGAATCACCGGAAGGAACCAAAACCACATCTTTACGTCCGCGCTCTCCGTCATGAGGTGTTTCCCCGTTTCGATCCAACAGGTAAAATTGCACATCGTGAATGTGAAAAGGATGAGCAACCATCGTTTCATTGACCAATTTCCAGACTTCCGTGTTGTTTACAGGAATGATGAAGTCAATCCGATCCATGTTAAAGGAGCTGTCATTAAAATAAAACGGGCCGTCCATCACCATTTCGCTGTCGGCAGTAAAACGGATGGTTCGATATGCGTCTACATCCGCCAAACTGTAAGGAACATGATTCTCCAAAACCGGAGGAATGGTCGTCACAGGATTGGCAGTCGGCGCTGTTACGTTGATTTGGAGAATATTAAAATCAACACCATTCAGAGGACTTTCCATCGACGGACTTCCAACCGGCATCGGCATAGTTGGTCCTCCCTGGATTCCCATTGGAAGTTCGGAAGCGTAACTCATCAGGTACAAACTTTGTCCCTGCATTCCGGTCAGATCGAGGATTAATTCTGCCCGTTCTCCCGGCGACAACCGGACTCTCGTAGTATCAAAAGGCTGATTCAGCAAACCTCCGTCGGAAGCAATCTGGGAAAAGGATTGGTCGTTCGTAAAACCAAAGTTGAACGCACGCTCGCCCGAACCATTCAGAATCCGCAAACGAACCATTTGAGCAGGAAAAGAACCCTGAACCGAATACCCGTAATTTGCACGGGCACCATTTACCAAAATCGTGCTGTCTTCCATTCCAAGATGCAGCGCCTGGTTGTTCTGATCGTATTGCTGAGATTGAATCACCAGCGGAAAATCATCCACTCCGTAGGTTCTTGGTAAATTCAGGCTTGCTTCATGCTGGTTTCTGACAATAATAAAACCAACAGCCCCCTTGATTGCCTGTAAAGCCGTTTTCATGTGCGTATGCGGATGATACCAATAAGTAGCTGCTTTGTCCATAACCGTAAATTGCGGATTCCAGGTATTTCCCGGCATAATTTCAGTATGCGGACCGCCATCACTTTCTGCCGGAAGATGAATTCCGTGCCAGTGAACCGTAGTGGTGTCATCCAATTCGTTAGTTACAGTAATATTCATTTGCTGCCCTTCTTCAAAAATCAAGGTCGGGCCCAGGTATGCATATTGATTATAAGCATAGGTATACGATTTGCTTCCGGAAGGAAAAAACTGCACACTGTCCCGGTGCATCGTCAGATTGATGTTGGGACCAATCAACGTATCGGGAATAAACAAAGGGGTCTGCGCTCCCGAATAGCACGGAAGCAACAGACCGATCAATAAAATCGTTCTCATGAGATTACACTTGATGAATCAATCAGAAAACCGTTATGGGGCGAACATCCCTGGAAGTTTCGGAACTGATTCGCACCAGGTAATTTCCTTTCGCAAAACCAGAAACCGGCAGGAGAATTTCAGTTACACCTTTCGCAATTTCGTTATTGCCGGTATAAAGAACTGCTCCCGATAAATCAAGTACTTCGATCTTTACGGAATGCGGCTCATTGGCCTGTAACTGAAGTGTCACATGTTCGACAGCAGGATTCGGATACAGGTTAATTCCCGTAAATACAGACGGTGTTTCCAAACCGGCTACACTGCCTGAAAATGCCAGGTTGTCGACCCACAGGTAATCCTGGTTTGTCGGATTACTTCCGCTCGCTTTCAGCACAATGATGCAGGAATCCGGTGCCTGTGAATCTGTGTAAACAAAGGGAATGGTAAAATTCGCCCACGACATCGCCATGCCGGTAAGCACTTTGTCGGCAGTTGCAACCACTATTCTTGAATTTGTTGCGGCATTCCACCGGGTTAATTGTACGTTGATGGAACCCTGGCTGGAACCGTAGATCATGTGCTGCCATTTTCCGGTAAAATTTGCCGGTTGCTGCGTAAAAGCAAATCCTGAAACAGGCTGCTGAGTCACCGGATTGATAACTCCGCTGACAGCGATTCCGTTAGCAACCGTTGATCCTACGGTTTTAGAAGTTAATTTGAGGTAGGAAGAACCGGGACTTCCGGGTGTTCCTTTTTCCGCTGTGTAAACGCTTGCCGCGTTTGTATAGGAATTGAGTGTTGCCCAACCGTCAGGAGTTTCATAAGATCCGGCATTTGTCCAGGATTCAAAACCTGCATTCGGAATCTGAGCGGTAGCAACTGTTGCTAAGGCAGCACAAGCCGCCAGTGATAAGATTATTTTTTTCATCATTTAATCGTTTAATTATTCGTTTACCAATGATTTGATACATAGGTTTTAAGGGGTTCCTTTTGAATAATTCTAAATGATGAATGACCTGTTTTTGAGATAGATTGGGGTTTTGGGTTTGGGTGGTGGTTTCGGATAATTGGATACCGGAAGTTCTGTGGAAATACAAGCGGATGGTTCAAACAGGAAAAAATGCTCCTTTTCAAGAACTGCTATTGATTCAAAAAATGGAAAAGCCTGATCTGCAAAACACTGATGTTCTTTTAATTTGATACAGGTTGTTTCATCATGACAACAACCTTTTCTGTTTTCTTTTCCGGCACAACAGCTTTTCGCCGGACGTTTGAACAAGGAAACACTTTGGATTTTATTGCAGCAAAAATGGAAGTTGACTGTTACATTCGTAGATAGTAACAGGTAAAATACAGCATATAATAGAACGATATATCTCATCTTCCGGATCTGGTGTCGAATGTATGAAATCCCTAAAAACTATTGGCAAGTAAGATTTTATCATTCTTGAAATCCTAGTTTTGGAAAAAAAACAATGACATTTTCCCGGAACAAATCCGTTTATTTCTTGCTACATTGGGACAGATAAAGACACTCTCTCATGAAGAACAGAATCCTGTACGGTATTTTAAGCATCCTTTTCATCCTGGATTTGATTTTGGTTGCCCGGGACGAATTTCATTTCCTGCGTTTTTTCACCAAGCCGCTTCTCGTCCCTCTTATTACGATCATTTACCTTTCGGGAATAAACAAAAAAGAAGGGCTCAACTCCTGGTTTTTATCCGGGTTGATTTTCAGTTTCCTCGGAGATACTTTTCTGCTCTTTAAATGGGGATTTTTGCCCGGATTGGGATCTTTTCTACTGGCGCATGTGTTATACATCCTGAGTTTTGTCAAGCTCCGGAAAACAAAAATGCTCGCTTCGATTCCCTTCATTTTGCTCTACCTGGTTTTGCTCATCTACTTCCTGCATCCGTATCTGAAAGAAATGAAAATCCCGGTGATTGTTTACGGAATAACCATCTCCATAATGGCTTATTTCAGCCTTCGTTCGAAAAACAAATGGCTGATTACAGGCGCATTTTTATTTGTTGTTTCCGACTCGCTGTTATCGTTTAATATGTTTGTAAACTATTCTGCAATCATGGAACAGTTCGTGATGGCAACCTATGTTTTCGCCCAGCTTTTCCTGGTTCGCGGAATGATTTCCCAGAAACAAATATGATACAAGATGAAAGAACAGATTTCCGCTTTCTTTAACGATCACGGCTTATTCAGTCCGATGGATTTTACCGATCCGGTGACTTATTTCATTCCGGGTTTCATTCTCCTGATCACAGGTGAAATATTCCTTTACCAGGTTCCGCGGAAGCTCTTTACCAAAAAACTCATCAAAGACGATGTATCCAGTATCGGTTTGGGAATTGGCGCGGTACTACTGGATTTCGGAATGAAGGCCATCACGCTTTCATTTTACTTCTGGATTTACAACAATTTCCGCCTGACCGATTATTTTGGAATTGAGAATTTCAATGATTTCTTTACCTGGAAATGGCAGATAGATCATTGGTGGTTATGGTTGTTGGTGATGATCGTACAGGACTTTGGTTTTTACTGGCATCACCGCTTAAGTCATAAAATCCGTTTGTTCTGGACAGGACATGTCAATCATCATTCGGCCACTCATTTGAGTCTTGCGATTGCATTGCGTCAGGGTTGGTTCGAAATTGCCTACCGCGATATCTGGTACATTCCGTTCATCCTCATTGGTTTTCACCCGATCATGATGGTGATGATGCATCAAATGAACCTGATTTTCCAGTTTTGGCCGCATACGGATGCTATCGGAAAATTGGGTTGGTTCGATAAAGTTTTCAATTCTCCTTCGAATCACCGGGTGCATCATTCCCGGAAACTGGAAGATTTCGACAAAAACTATGGCGGGATCCTGATGTTGTGGGATCATCTTTTTGGAACTTACAAAGCCGAAGAGCAAAAAACGGTCGAATACGGGATTCTCCACAATATCAGCACGTACAACGTGTTTCATATTGTATTCGATGAATTCCGCGACATGGTTCGTGATGTGAAAAAAGCTCCGGATTTCAGCGCAAAACTCCATTATATTTTCAAAGCTCCCGGTTGGAAACACGATGGAAAAGACGAGCGCATTTCGACCCTTCAACGGGAATTGAAGGAACGGAAAACGGATTAAACCCGTTTAGCGTTTGATTACGTTCCGGCACCAATTTGCAAGAGCTATCAGAACAATGATTCCTACTATTCCCAAAATCCAACCGAGATTTACTGAAAGTCCCTTCTTGGTTGTTGTCTGATCCGAATCACAAGCACATTTCTTCTTCTCTAATTCTTCGTCGGAAAGATAATCGGATTCAGACGGAGCCTGAACAAGTACCGGGTCTGAAAATTGATTACTACTGTTACCTGAGCCATCTAGCAAATTAAAAGAAACGGAGTAATGATCTCCCGGAGTCATGTCAAATTCGCCACTGCACATTCCATACCCCACAAAAACAGAATTGCTATCCGGATGAAGATAAAACTCGGAAATTTTCCCGGTTTCAAGATGTCTCACAATTGTTTGTACCAATACGACAGATTCATCTTTGAAAGTCATACAAAAACGCCAGTAACTTTCCGGACCACAACCGTAGCGGACATAGTTTTTGTACCAAAATTGAGGTTTTGAAGTCCAAACCGGAACTTGTTTATCGATCGTTTCATTAGTAACCCAGCTACTGGACTTAAATCTGATATCTTCTAAAAGATATTCCCTTAATACCGAATCTACACAGGAAAATGAAAGCTCATATTTGGTATTCGGATCCAGTAATTTAACCGGTTTGAAGATCAATTGCTTTTCATTGCTTTGTCCCAAATTCTGCTGAACCAGTTTCAATGCTATTTTTTCATGGGAAGAGCGCAGGAAAAAGCTGATTCCACTCGCTGCCATGGAAGGTCTTGGCGGTCGGGCCAATTTTGAAAACCTCCATTCATACACATTGAAAATAATGAGCGGGTTTCTCGTAATCGTATCGCTTTCCGGCCAGGCCCGAAATCCTATCGGCATACAAAGCGAAAAAGTGGCTTTCTGAAATAAAATGACAAAGCATGCAAAAAGGATCAAACGGTTCATTTGGTTGTATTTGCAGCAAACATATAAGAAACACTTCTCCATTTGTCTCTCTTTTTTTAAATTGCACAAACAATTGACTCAAATGCAGGAGAATCCGCTTGAGTAAACAATTACTTTTCACTAACTTTGCAACTCCTGTTGAAACAACAATTCAAACTCATTGATTTTATTAAACTATTCCTTCACCAGGCAAAAAACATCAATTTTACAGTTACATGAAAATTCTCGTATCTTATTTAAAACGTTACAAAGGACTCGTTTTCCTTGCCATGATCCTGGCCAGTATCAACCAGGTTTTTTCTCTTTTAGACCCATTCATTTTCGGGAAAATTCTCGACAAATATGCATCTCACAAAGGTGATTTTACACAAACCGAATTCCTGCTCGGAGTAGCAGGTTTAATCGGGTTGGCGATCGGTGCCGCAATGGTCAGCCGGATTGCAAAAGCCTTCCAGGACTACACCGTGAATCTCGCTATTCAAAAAGTGGGCGCTGATATTTACACCGACGGATTGAAACACACGCTCCAGATTCCTTTCAGTGAATTCGAAGACAAACGCAGTGGAGAAACATTAAACATTCTTCAGAAAGTGCGTTTGGACAATGAGAAGTTCATCATGAATTTCGTCAATATCCTGTTTACTTCTTTGGTCGGCCTGGTGTTCGTGATCGTGTATGCGCTGAGTGTTCATCCGGGATTGATTTTTGTTTACCTCGGTTCGGCGGCATTGTTGAGTTATATTACCAACAAACTGTCAAAGCGCATCAAAAAAGTGCAGACTACTATCGTAAAGGAAACCAACCAGTTGGCAGGAAGTACCACAGAAAGTTTGCGCAACATCGAACTGGTAAAAAGTTTGGGATTGGCAACGCAGGAAACCGAACGTTTGAACGACACTACGCGTAAAATTCTTCAACTGGAATTGAAAAAAGTACGCCAGATCAGAAGTATTTCCTTCATCCAGGGAACCTTTGTGAACCTGATGCGCCAGTCCATCATGTTCTTTTTGATGTACCTGCTTTTCAGAGACACCTTGACACTTGGTCAGATCATGACCTTGCAGTTCTACTCTTTCTTTATTTTCGGACCCTTGCAGGAAGTAGGAAACGTAATCATTTCTTACCGTGAAGCAGAAGCTTCTCTGAACAACTTTGAGCAGATTATCAATACACCAATAGAGAAAAAACCGGCTCATCCACGCAAATTGAATGCAATCGAAAAATTGGCTTTCAACAACGTCGGATTCCGTCACAAAAGTGCTTCCTACGATGCTTTGAGCAATATTTCCTTCGAAGTAAACAAAGGTGAAACGATTGCTTTTGTAGGTCCGAGCGGTTCCGGGAAAAGTACTTTGGTAAAACTATTGGTTGGTTTGTATACTGCCCCGAGCGGAGAAATTTCCTACAACGGAGTAAGCAGTTCAGAAATCGACAAGGAAGAATTACAGCAGCAGTTGGGTTTTGTGACCCAGGATACGCAACTTTTTTCGGGAACGATCCGGGAGAATTTGCTGTTCGTAAAACCAAACGCAACGGAAGAAGAAATCAATATGGCTTTGGAAAAAGCTTCCTGTACCAACCTGATTGCACGCAGTGAAAACGGGGTCGACACGGTCATCGGTGAAGGCGGAATGAAATTAAGCGGTGGTGAAAAACAGCGTTTGTCCATTGCCCGTGCCTTGCTGCGTCACCCGCGCCTGATGGTTTTCGACGAAGCAACTTCTGCTTTGGATTCCATTACCGAAGAAGCAATCTCCAATACAATCCGTGAAATTACTGATCAAAAAGAGCACATTACCGTCTTGATTGCCCATCGTTTATCCACGATTATGCATGCAGACCGCATTTTTGTCCTGGAAAAAGGTGTCATCATCGAAACCGGGAAACACAGCGAGTTACTGGATGAAAAAGGCTTGTATTACGCCATGTGGAGACAGCAGATCGGTGAGCGGAGAGAGGTTTTTTCAGAATAAATAGTAAGTATCTCTCACTTGAAATAATAACTCTTCCAATTTTTCCGAATCCGGTTCTTGCGGAAGAGTACTTTTTTCAAACAACTCTTCAATTTTCAGTACCTGATCTTCTGCTTGTTTGAGTAAATCCTCGTATTCAAATTTTCCTTCCCGGATGCTCATCAAAAAATCGCGATCATGCCTTTTAACATGAAGAACTCCTTCACGTGCAATCTCTTCTGCCATGTTTAACAAGCGAAATGTATGCATCATGTTCTTCGCATCGTAGTTCTTTCCGTGTGAAACGGTACTTTGGTATCTGTTTTCATTCCGTTTTTCAATCCATTCCCAATATTGAGCATATTCACGGCAATGAATCGAATAGGCATCTTTATTAAAACTCATTAAAGTCAATGGCTCTATTCCTTTCGGGATGGAGCTGACAGATACATCATTGGAATCTGTTCCTGAAAAAATTCCCTTTAATGATTGATCCGGAGATTGCGACTGATGAAAAAGAGCATACATATCACGCATATGCGTAAGCTTCACCAGGCCACAGTCCTTTTGTTCCAATTGATTTTCAGACAACCATTTCCGAAGCGGGGAAACGCTCAACCCGGAAATAACATAACAGAAATCACTAATTTCTTTACGCTCCGGTTCCATCGGGTTACTGATTTTCTTCTTCAACCCTCTTGCCTTTTTAACCTGCGATTGCGCATATCCCGCAAAGGTCTGGCAGCACATTTTTGAAAGAAAATCGGAAACGTTCAATTCTTCTAACAAAGGGTGTTTGTAAAGGACACAATCATTCGGAGTTGCCAGTAATTCCAAAATTGTCGGGTTATTCTTCCCAAGAAGTTCCACTACTTTTTGCCACTCATAATAAACAATGTCATTGGTTTCATTGTTGATCTGTTCCCTATGGCTTAAGCTGTAAAACTCTCTTTTGGGCGAAATGAAAATCCCTTTATAATCCGTGTCAGATTGAGGTGTTTGAAGTCCATACGCCCTGCTTCCGCTAATACATTTCAGCAGCAAGTATTCATTCTTCTCATGTAATTGATCCAACGTTACCATCACAAATCGTTTAGAACAGTTAGAAATGCCTGATCCAGATCCACTGATTTTTGTTTTCTTCCTTTCAGATTTGCCGATTCTTTCTCAGCTCGCTCAAATTGTTCGCGAATGAATTCATTGATCTCAGCTTCCTTGGAATGCAGATAACTTTCATTTTTCCCGGATTTCAATTCGATCAATTCATAGATTCTGGCCCTCAAAGTTGCAGGAACCTCCAATTCATCCAGCATTTTGTGGAAAACAATCGGCGGTGTCGTGTCTTTATCCAGAATCCATTTACAAGCAAAAGCCGCTCTCAACGCGTAAAACAATTTCTTCAGCTTTACCTCATCCTGACCAACGATATCTTCAAAACTTTTCTTGCCCATATTCAAATAATGATACATGGTGGCTACCGGAGAAAAGCATGCATCTGCCAGTGGATTCATGAGTTCCAGGAATCCAGGTTCGGCATAATAAACAACAGGTGATTGTAAGCGTTCCAAAAGCGGACCATTGGATTTCCACAACAAACGCAGGCATTTTCGGATATCCCAACCGGTAATATCCAAATCTCCGTCATTCAGCATTGCTTCAAGCGTATCTTTTTTCTCCGAAATACTCAGATACCAGTTTGTTTGGTGTTTATAAATGATCCGGATATCGTAATCACTGTCGGGTGAAGGAAATCCCCAGGCTCTTGATCCTGTCTCACATGCAAAAAGAATTTTGATGTTTTTTTCTGCTTCGATTTTCTTGATGGCTTCGATGATTGTTTCTCTCATAACTCAAATTTATGATTTAAACAGTTTGTAAATTGCGCATTCAAAGAAAATATGTATTTTTGCACTCCACAATCTGAAATTTGGTTTTGAAATCAATTTTCAGATGATACACAGAGAGGTGTCCGAGTGGTTGAAGGAGCTACCCTGGAAAGGTAGTATACGGGTAACTGTATCGAGAGTTCGAATCTCTTCCTCTCTGCCAGAACTGATCCCAGGCTTCCCAAAGCTTGGGATTTTTTATTGAACTAAATTGAAAGCTCAAACTTCGAATGAGAAAGTAATCATGATCTCTTCAAACGCAAATTCGCGATATCGCAATATTACGAACCGACCTCAAGTTTAGAATCATCTTCAACAGATTAAGCTATTGATTACCAACAAAAAAGACGCGAATCGTTGTTATTCATCCCTCAGAACGTTAATTTTCCATAATCCTGTTCTTCCCAAAACAGGATTCCTTTACTTTTGAAGAAATCTCAACGTATGAAGAACCTTGTTGCCATTCTGCTTCTGATCATTTCGTCCTTTTCTTTTTCACAGAAAAACGAAACTGCACTTGAAAAGGCTATGAAGAAACTGAAAGTGGAAACGGTGCTTGTCGCAAATGTGGAAGGAATTGATGAATATCCACTTTGGTCGCCGGAATCGGATTTTGTGGCCTGCTTCATTTTCGGAGATTGGTATCAATTCGATTTGAAAAAAATGAAACTGGCAACCGGAGATTGGCGCGACGGGGTAATCGGAATTATGAATAATCCGAAAGCTGTTTCGATCATCAAAGACAGCAGCGAACTGAAACCGTTTCTGGCCGCATCACCTTTCAATGAACGGGAAGTGACCACCAAAAAAGGAACGAAAATTGAGTTGCGTCAGAACACTGATTTCACCGTTTCGCTGGTCATTACCAAAAACAGAATCCCTACGGTTTTATGGACAAGTGAAGGTGAAAATTGCCATAGTCCGACCCTTTCTCCTGACGGGAAATTTGTGGCTTATATTTGCGAACTAAACGGTTTAATGGTCATGAAAATCGACTGATCAGATCGTTACTTCACCACAAACTGATTTTTGCAACAGTTCTTTTGCCAAAACAGCATTTCCTTTGCTTTTTCCAAGCACGTACATCATCTTGCTCACCGCTGCTTCGGTTGTGAGATCGTAACCGGACAACACGCCATTCTTTTCAAAGAAAGAACTGGTTTCGTATTTCCCCTGCTCCACTCTTCCGGTCGAACATTGCGTGATATTCAGAACAATTCCACCATTTTGAAGGTAATTCAGCAACAATTCGTGGAAGCGCTTATCGGAAGGAGCATTTCCGGAACCATAGGTTTCCAGGATAATAGCTTTCGTTTTCTGAACGTCGAACATCGGTGCATAAATTTCCCAATTGATTCCGGGGAAAAATTTGATCAAAGCAACAGAAGCATCAAAATCGGTAAATAATTCCAGTTCCTTCGAAGACTCAAAAGTTTCCCCTGTATAATCGATATGAACTCCCGCAACTGCCAAAGGACGCAGGTTCGGCGAACGGAATGCTTCGAAAGAAGAAGCCGAAACTTTAGAAGTCCGGTTTCCACGATAAAGTGAATATTCGAAATAAATAGCCACCTCCTGGATTTTCGGAGTTCCGTTCTCGTTTTTTGCCGCTGCAATTTCGATTGCGGTAATCAGGTTCTCTTTTCCATCCGTCCGGATAGTTCCGATCGGTAATTGTGATCCGGTGAAAATAACCGGCTTCTTCAATCCCAGGAGCATGAAACTCAATGCTGAAGCCGAAAACGCCATCGTATCCGAACCGTGAAGAATCACAAAGCCGTCAAATTCGTTGTATTTTGCATGTACCAATTCCGCCATTTCCTTCCACCAAAGTGGGTTCATTTCAGAAGAATCAATCGGATGCGGAAAAGCCCGGGTTGTGAGCTGCACATTCAAACGCGCCAATTCGGGAATGTGTTTGTACACGTCACCGAAATCAAAAGCTGTCAGCGAACCCGTTAAAGGATCATTAACCATTCCGATTGTTCCTCCCGTATAAATTACGAGTACCTGTGGCGTTGTTTTCATGCTGCTCCGTTTTGTGCGACAAAGTTCATTGAAAATCCTGAAATAGCAAGTTTCAGCATCGAAGTTTATTCCGGTCGCTTATTTACCAACAGGTGCAGTCCAAAACAGGTTCGGATTATTGGTCACGTAACTGGTAATCGTAAACTTGGATTTCTGGTTGACATGTTCCGTTTTCTGAGGAGTTTGATTGATTCCGTCTAATGGCAGCAATTCCAAGTAAATTGTGTTTTTATTTGGTGCTTCCGTCTCGTAGTTGTATTCACTTGAAACCGGGCATTCCAGGCGGTAGAGATTCTTTGCCATGTAAAAACGAAGATATTCCCGGGCCTCTGTCGGTTCGGTATTATTCCAGTTTGCACCCGGATTCAGCAATAATGGTTTGTCATTAATCAAACGCTCCCGCACTTCTTCCACGCTTAGCAAAACTCCCTTTTCATCCATCACATAGGCATCGTGTGTCGGATCAAGGTAAATCCACTTCTTCAGATCATTGGAATAAACCATGTTGATCACATGACAATCTTCAAATTTCAGCTCTTTCGGCATTCCGGTAATGTAACGCGATTTAAAACCCATCGCCAGGAAGCACTCATTCAATGAAATAGCCAATCCACGGCAGTTTAATCCCCGCGATCCATCACTGCAGGCCTGGATCAAATGATCTGCATTTTTAACATCCGGGTTGCTATGCTGTCCGTCGTGTTCCACCAGGTTGTGAATCCAGTGCATCAGGTTCAGCATCTGGTGAATTTCACCTGCGTCTCCTGCAATGGAATCCAGGTTGTATTTTTTCCGCAATGCTTTCAGGTTTGCATTGCTGGAATCCTGGTAGGTAAATGCAGGAACAGGTCTCAGATCCTTTACATTGTATTTTTTTGCCTGCTTCAGCTTCCCAATGTAGCTCGGAGCCGGAAAAAATTCCACGCGGGTATAACAGGTATCCGTCTGATTGTAAATCACGATGAAATCAACAACCGGATTTTTCTTGCTGACCTTTATTGTTAATGAGTCAATATCCGTGATAAAGCGCACTTCCTTACCTGGAGATTGATAGGTATCGGGTTTTGCTTCCGGTGCAATTGTCCAGGTACGGCTCGTTCGCGGATCATCGTTGGAAACCTTCATCGGGAAGGTTTTGATATTCGTTCGAAGTACCAGTTGTTTTTTCTGTGCGAAAGTCAACACAGACAAGGAAATCATGAAGACAGTTAAAATTGGGCGCATACATTGAAGTTAGGTCTCGAAGATAAACTCTTTTCTCATGAAATTATTGGAAAATTGGGACAGTGCGCGGTGGAAGAAAAGATTTTTTCCGGAAAACAGAGAGCGACCAATTATGTGTTTAATTAAATAGGTAATTTTTGATATTATTATATCAATTTTAAGCTAAAAAAACCTATTTTTGATACTATTATATCAATATAATGAATTACGGAATAGAGAAAACTCCCAAACAAGTGATGCTTCAACTCGGTGATCGGGTCAGACAACTGCGAAAAACAAAAAAAATGAGCAGGCAGGAATTAGCTGATCGTTCGGGAGTTCCTGCTCCTACCTTGCGGAAATTTGAACAAACCGGATCAATTTCATTGGAAAGTTTATTGAAACTAGTAATCGTTTTCGGACGATTAGAGGAATTTGAACAATTACTTGAATCAAACGACTTGGAAAGCAAACGCTATTTATTTGATGACTAATGGAAATCAACAGGTTTTAATGCTCTGGATGAAACACCCTCAAGGCATTTTGCGTTGTCACTTCCTGTAATTTACTCAAAGGAAGTTCCAGGATTTCAGCCATTTTCTCCGCTGTGTGAACCACATACGCACTTTCATTGCGTTTTCCGCGATAAGGAACAGGCGATAAATACGGTGCATCCGTTTCTAGCAACAACTTATCCAAAGGAATGTGTTTCAGTGTTTCCGGAAGATCCGATTTTTTATACGTCACTACTCCCCCGATTCCGAAAGAAAAGCCTTTGTAATCCAGGATTTTTTGTACATCCTGCTCATTCCCGGTAAAACAATGGAAAATTCCGCGTAGTCTTTCATCGTTTTCCTGGTCCAATACTTCATAAATCTCAGGGAAAGAGTCGCGTGCATGAATCACAATCGGAAGTTCCAGTTCCTTTGCCCATTGAATCTGGGTTCTGAATGCTTCTTTTTGCTCATTGATAAAGGTTTTGTCCCAATACAAATCAATCCCGATTTCGCCGATAGCCACATACGGTCGTTTGTCCAGCATCAGGCGCATTTTTGCCAAAACAAGCTCCCAGTTTTTATCAACCGAACAAGGATGCAGTCCCATCATGGCAAAACAGTTTTCCGGAAATTGTTGTTCCAAAGCGTGCATTCCTTCGATAGAATCCAGGTCAATATTGGGCATATACATGCGTTCAACGCCGGCTGCAATTGCCCGTTGAATCATTTCCGTACGATCTTCACCGAATTGTTCAGAGTAAAGATGTGTGTGTGTGTCGATAAACATAATTTGGATTTTAAGACTACAAGATTCTAGGACGTCAAGACTACAGGATTTCAGGATGTTAAAGCTCAGTATATTAAGAAAAAAGACTTCAAGACCTTTGACATATGAGCCATCCAGTCCTGAAGTCTTAAAATCCTGAGGTCCTAAAATCTATTCTCTTAACAGAATTCTTCGTAAGCAGCTGCTAAATTCTCAGCAATCATTGCTGCAGTAACTCCTTCGATATTGTGTCTTTCTAAAAAGTGAACCAATTTTCCGTCTTTGAACAAAGCCACAGATGGTGATGACGGAGGGAATGGTAAGAAATATTTACGCGCCTGTTGTGTTGCGTCCGTATCAACTCCTGCAAAAACAGTTAGTAAATGATCCGGTTTTTTTCCATCATGGTCCAAAGACAATTTCACTCCCGGACGTAAATTTCCTGCCGCACATCCGCATACAGAATTCACTACTACTAATGCAACTCCTGTGCTGTTCGGAATAGTTGCATCAACTTCTGATGCAGAAACAAGTTGTTGAAAGCCCACACGTGTAAGGTCTTCCTTCATTGGTTGTACAAGTTCTGGTGGGTACATACTATTTAAATTTTAATAGTACAAAGTTACTGATTCTTCTTGCTTCCGAAAAGAAATGCCGATTCCAATTTTTGCCAAATAACTTTAAAACGATTCTAAATCATGAAAAAATCAAACTTTTTCAACGAAATCGGAGTTTATCAACAAATTATTTATTTACTTTGTCCCATATTAAAAAGAAAAAGAGATGACTGATTTTTGGTGGACACTTGGAAAAATTCTAAATGGTGCTTGGTTTTATGACAACATCGGTGACTGGGCAAACAGATTATTCATCTTAGTTGGAGTCGTTGGAATGTTCTATTGGTTAAACTGGCAAAACAAGTTCAATAAACAAGCTGAAAAAGATCCAAACCAGATTAAGTAATCAGTGATTTATCATATTTAAAAGGTCTTCATTCGGAGACCTTTTTTATTTTCTGTTGGTACAACTGAATATTAACCTAATATGTTCTATGCTTCTATGTGATTTGTTTTTCAACCACAATCCTTCACATAAAAAACATAGCATGCAATTCCTGTAAAACTATGTGATCTATGTTCCTATGTGGTTTGGTGACTTTTCTACATAATTAACGATACATCGCGTACCAACTTTTTCTATTTTTATCTTGCTCGAGTGAAATCAGTTTCCAATTTCAATGGTTTCACTTTTTGATTCCGATAGCTATCGGAACTTTCAACTTTTGAACTTGTTTTATGCTGACATTCATCATCACTGCCGGGGGAATCGGAAAAAGAATGGGAGGATCAACCCCCAAGCAATTCTTATTGCTGAACGGAAAACCCATTTTAATGCATACCATCGAGCGAATCCACCACTTTGATGCTTCAGCAGAATTGATTGTAACACTTCCGGAAGCTTACCTGGAAGATTGGACAGAAATGTGCGAAAAGTATTCCTTCCAAATCAAACATGCCGTTATTTCAGGCGGTGAAGAGCGCTTTGATTCAATTAAAAATGCATTGGACCTTGCAAGCGGCGAATGGATTGCCGTTCACGATGGAGTGCGGCCTTTTGTTAGTCAGCAGGTATTGGCGGAATTACTCAAAACAGTCAAAACACACCGTGCGGTGATTCCCGTAGTTCCGGTGAAAGAGTCTCTTCGAATCGTTGACGGAGAAACCAGTGCTTCTGTACCACGAAATCAGTATCAAATTGTTCAGACACCACAGATTTTTGAAGGAAAGCTTCTGAAAAAAGCCTACGAACAAAAGTATGCGCATCATTTCACAGACGATGCCAGCGTAGTGGAATCCATCGGAGCACGCATTCATTTAATCTCCGGAAATGATGAAAACATTAAGATAACAAACCCGGTTGACCTGAAACTGGCTGAAATTCTGCTTCATTCTTCAAAACAGAGCTACTAAATCGATTGGGTTTTAACGAATCGTGAAATTCATTTGAATGAATTATTTCTATCAATGCAATTTCATTCATACCTGTTTCATAAAATTCACACACCTCAAACACAATCTTATTAAAAAAGTGTTTTAAGCAGGAAGCTTTGATTATATGCTGAACGGAACTTTGCCAAAAGTTTTACAGTAATGAAAAAAACCTTACTCTTTATCGGGTCGGTATTGATGGGGATGAATAGCTTCTCCCAGAATCCCGGACTCGTAATCTCAGAAGTTTTAGCGAATCCTTCAGGAACAGATTCTCCTTTCGAATGGATTGAATTAGTAGCAACTTCCAACATCAACTTTGCAACAACACCTTATACGGTTGTTTGTAATAACTCCGCGGCAACTGTAAACGGTTGGATCGAAGGCGGAAGTATTACTTATGCTTTCCAGATCAACACCGGAACGGTAAATGCCGGAGATGTGGTTTATGTCGGTGGTTCATCGATGGCTCCAACCGGAACCAAGATCAGAACAATCAATACCGGAACAACAGCAGGAGACGGATTCGGAGCAGCTGCAACAAGTGGAGTTGTCGGAAACGGCGGATCAAACGGAGACGGAATTGCCATTTTCAATTTGGCTTCTGCGTCCATTACTAATTCAAGTGTGCCGGTAGATGCAATCTTCTACGGATCGGCTCTTGGAACTGCAGTTTTAAACAACGGTGCAGACGGATATCAACTTCCGGTCAATGATTTATATACAGGCGGAAAGCTTCAGGCAAATTCATTTTTTGCCGGAGATCCGGGTGGAGACCAGTCCATTCGCGCAACGGGATTATTTAATACCCAAACCGGACTTTGGTCCTCTCAGCGCAACTGGACTGTAGGTACTCCAACTTTGGATAATCTTTCTGCTGTCAGCTTGATGAGCGCAACTCCTGGAACCATTACCTTCTCAGCAGTGACACAAAATTTCAATGAAAATGCCGGAACAGTGAATATCGGATTAACATCTGCTTCACCGAATACGTATCCTGCAACAGTTATTCTGAGCTATTCCGTTTACACAGACGCTACAGAAGGTACTGATTTCACGTTGGCCGAAGATACCGTAACGATTCCGGCAAATTTTGCAGGAACACAAAACGTGGCGCTGACCATCCTGGACGATGCTTTGGCAGAAAGAACAGAAAAAGTGATTCTGAAAGTGCGTTCATTGTACAATGCAACCATCGGAACAAACAATTTCCAGATTGTTTACATCAAAGACAACGATTACCAGGCACCTGTCGGAAATAATGAATTGAAATTAAACCTACTTACAAGCTTTTCCAACGGAGCTGAAGGAGCAAACTCTGCAGAAATCGTCGCTTTTGATCCTACAACAAACAAGTTATACATTGCAAACTCCATCGGTGCGAAAATCGATATCGTGAATCTTGCGAATCCTTCAGTTCCTGTTTTATTGAACTCCATTTCAGTGACGCCATTCGGAAACATCAATTCATTGACGGTTCATAACGGAGTGGTTGCATGTGCGATGGAAAATAGCAACCCACAAGCAAACGGAAGCATTGTTTTCCTGGATCAGAACGGAACGTTGATTTCTCAGGTTCCTGTAGGAGCGATGCCGGATATGATCACATTCAATAATGATTACACAAAGGTTTTGGTAGCTTGTGAAGGTGAACCGAAATCAGATTATTCCGTTGACCCGGAAGGTACTGTAGGAATCATTGATATCACAGGTGGTTACGCAACGCTTAGTGCGTCAAACGTGACGATGGTGAATTTCCAGTCTTTTAACGGACAGGAAGCGGCTTTACGCACGCAGGGAATCCGCATTTTCGGACCGGGAAGTTCTGCAGCACAGGATTTCGAGCCGGAATACATTACGATTTCCGAAGACAACTCTACGGCTTACGTTTCTTTACAGGAGAATAACGCCATGGCTGTGATCAACATTGCAGCAGGAACAGTCAGTGCCGTTCGTCCGTTGGGAGCAATGAATTATGCAAACGGAAACAACGGTTTGGATGCTTCTGATCAGACTGCAGGAGTTTTCATCGGTTCTGCTCCGATCAAAGGATTATTTATGCCGGATGCGTTGGCGCATGCTTCTATTTCCGGAACAGAATATATTTTCTCTGCAAATGAAGGCGATGCCCGCGAATACACTGCCATTACGGAAGTTGCACGTTTATCAGCTACACCTTTGGATGCTTCAATTCCGGATCAGAATATCCTGAAAAGCAATCAATTCCTGGGTCGTATCAACGTAACGAGAGCAAGCGGAGATACGGATAATGACGGAGATATCGACGACATTCATGTTTTCGGAACACGCTCATTCTCTATCTGGAATGCGCAGACAGGTGCTTTGGTATTCGACTCAAAAGACCTGATCGAACAAATTACAGCGAATCACCCGACATTGAGCGGATTATTCAATGCAAGCAACTCTTCAGGTACTGCTCAATCAAAAAACCGCTCGGATGATAAAGGTCCTGAGCCGGAAGGTGTTGCCACAGCAATCATCAACGGAAACCATTACTTGTTTGTTTCTTTGGAACGAGTTGGTGGTGTGATGATGTTCAATGTGGATGTTCCGAGTGCACCGGTTTATGTTGGATACTACAACAACCGTTCTGTTGCAACGAATGGCCCGGATCGTGGTGCTGAAGGAATTATCATCATCAATAAAGAAAATTCTCCGACAGGAAAAGACATCGTGATTCTTGCAAATGAAGTAAGTTCTACCCTTTCCATCTTTGAAGTGAACACATGTGTAGATCTTGCAGGCGCAACGATGACTGTTCCAACAGATTCTATCTGTAACGGAAACCAGGTGACTTTAACGATTCCTGGGAATGCTCAAAGTACTGTTCAATGGTTGAAAAACAACCAGGTGATTTCAGGACAAACCGGAAATTCATTAAATGTAACTGATGCCGGAAACTACCGCGTATATGTTTCGAATACGACTCATGCCTGCGCAGATACCACACTTGCTGAAACAATCACAGTATTGTCTTTACCAGTAATAAACGCAGGTGTTGACGCAGCGATTTGTTCCGGAGACAGCATCAACCTGGAAGCAATAACTACTGCTGCTATTTCGTGGAACAACGGTATCCAGGACGGAGTGAACTTTGCTCCTGCAACAACGATGAATTATATCGCAACTGCAACAGATGTGTACGGATGTGAAAACACCGATACGGTGACGGTAACTGTGAATACACTTCCTACCGTAAACGCAGGAACAGATCAGGCTGTTTGTCGTCAGACTTCGATTACATTGACTGCAACCGGAGCTACTTCTTTCGTTTGGAATAACGGGGTGACTAACGGAACTGCTTTCAACGCAACAACAGCAGGAAATTACATCGTAACCGGAACGGATGCAAACGGTTGTAAGGATAAAGACACCTTGGTTCTTACGCTTTATGCTGTACCTTCCATCAACCTGGGATCCGACATGACGATTTGTGCGAACAACTTCCCTGTAAACCTGAATGGCCCGGCCGGACATGCGCATTATAGCTGGAGCAACGGTGCAACAACTCAAAACACAACCGGAACACAGGCAGGATCTTACATCTTAACTGTTACGAATACTAATGGCTGCCAGGATAAAGACACGGTTGTGATCGTCTCGAATCCATGTTTGGGTCTTGCTGAGAATTCTTCTCTTGAATTCTCCATCTATCCGAATCCGGCTTCAGATGTTGTTTTCGTAGAAACAAATGCACCGAACTCAGAAGTAGCTATTTACTCGATGAACGGACAAACATTGTTTACACAACGAAACTCCGGTTCTGATTTCACCTTGAACCTGGCAGATTTTGCCGAAGGAGTTTATTGGTTAAGAGTTACTTCATCCGAAGGAACTGTGAACCAACGCTTAGTGATTCAAAAATAAATTACCTATATGCGGCGAAGCCCTGGCATCCGGATCTTGAGTCCGGATGCCAGGGTTTTTTGTTTCTGCCCGTTGATACGCGATACATCGTGCACCAACGGAAAAGAGAAACTTCCATACGGATATTCAAGAAAATAAAACGAATGATAACTTTTCATCCTGTATACCGTATCAGAGGTTATTTTTGCAAAAACAAAACATGGAAAATCAGGATTCTCCGATCCGGGAATACGTTCAAAAACCTAAGCGCAAATACAAGTGGCTGCGACGCGGTTACTTTACCGTTATACATTTATTGGCTTTGTTTGCACTCGCACTGATCGGTGTTGCTTTGGCTGCCAAATTCAAGTGGACCAATGATGGCGGAAATGTGGATTTGAACAGCCGCTATTTTTCAAAAATGGCCGACAAGTACAACCAGGGTTTTCAAACAGACAGTCTCACTTTTGCCAAACAAGAACGGCAGATGTATCAGAATGTTGGTCTCCTGGCAAAATACTACCCGCATAATGCAAAAATCATTCTCGATGCTTTTGAATATTCCGGAGATGTTACCGTTGCATTGCGCATGTTGGATGCTGCGAATCTACGGATGAAAAACCACAAGGGTTATCAGCGGGAATTACAGCGGATTGAAAAACAAGCCGCAGAAGCTTCTCTTTCGATTTACCCATGGGCAAACTATAGAGAATGGAAGGAGTTCTGTAAGGTCGTAAGAGCCGACAGCGCCGCCATTGATTCTGTTTCCCGCATTACCGGTGTCGAGTCGCGCTTGATCGTGATGTGCCTGGTCGGAGAGCAAATCCGTATGTTCAACTCTTCCCGCGAACAATTCAAGAAATACGTCGTTCCATATAATCGCTTGATTTTGACTACCAACAGAGGATATGGCGTTACGGGAATTCTTCAGAATACCGCTTTAAAGATCGAACGGAATCTCTATGAAAAATCGAGTCCTTTCTATCCCGGAGACTACTATCAAAGATGTCTGAACGTAAAAGACTCGTTCCCGGAATTGGTCAATGACACGATCGAGGCACACAAACACCTCACCATTCAGCGTTTGATGAAAGGTGGCGATCATTTCTATTCGTATTTGTATACCGCGTTTTTCCTGCGCCAGTTCCAGGCTCATTGGGAAAGAGAAGGTTATACTTTAGCTTACAGACCTGAGATTTTGGGTACACTTTACAATCTTGGTTTCCAGAAAAGTAAACCGAAGAAAAATCCTGCTGTCGGAGGATCTACTTTCAAGGTCGGTGATAAGGAATATACGTTTGGTGGTTTGTGCTACGAGTTTTATTACAGCGGGGAATTAATGAATTTATTCCCGCTCACCAGCAGACCGTTTACTCCTACCAAAGAACTGGAGCGAACCATTGTTTTCCCGGAAAAGGAGGAAGAGGAAATTTCTGCCGGATAACCAATCGACATTTTCAGGACGTAATTCCGCAATATTACGTCCAAGGTACCGGAAATAAACTCAGTAAAACCGGACCTTTCCGCAAAATTCGCGGACGTAATATTGCGGAATTACACCCGGAGTTGACTGATTACAGATTAATGATTTCATTGATCGTAATCGCAACCAAAATCGTGTTGAATAAAAACGAAACCAGCGAATGCGCCAGTGTTAAGCGCCGGATTCCTTTCGTTTTGGTTGTCACATCCGAAACCTGGAACGTCATCCCGATTGTGAAAGAGTAATAGGCAAAATCCAGGTAATCCGGATGGGCATCGTCCGGAAAATCCAATCCGCGGGCATGCCGGGAGTATTTCTCGTTTTCATCACCATAATACAAATGTGCATAGCGGAAAGTGAATGAAATATGCAGAACCAGCCACGCCATTGTGACGGAAGCAATGAAAAACACCTCGTGAAGCTTACTGTGTTTACTAAAATGTGTATTGTCACTATTCCAAAAAATAATGGCAATCAGCGCCGTTGAACAAATAATAACCAATAAGATAAATTGCAGCCAGACTCCCAGGTCTTCGTCTTTTGAGTGCTTAACGATATTCCGCGAAGGAACCAGGAAGATCACCAGAAGACTTTCTACGATATACAAACCACCGAAAATCAACCAACTGAACAAAAAGCACTCTTCCCACGACCAGTGAAAGAGTTTGAAAACAATTCCGGATAAGCAGGAAATGAGAAATATCAGGATGATTTTGAAGCGTGTAAATTTCATTTGAATCAGTCAATTGTCCCTTCGAATGTAAGGATTTTACACGAGTTTTGAATCGGGTCATAATCAGTTGAATTTAAGGCAAATATCAAAAACATTTATTGTATATTGCAGATGCTAAACTAGTAACTTATGAAAAAACTACTCGCTTTGCTGGCATTCATTCCGCTCGGATTGTTTGCTCAAACGGTTCACGTAAACTACCAGGACGGGAAAATTTGGTTCAAGCTGAATAATGAAATCCGGATCTCGCAGCCTTTGAAAGAAAATCCGGCCAGAATTCCTGTTCAATCCATTCCGGGTCTGAACCAGGTTGTTTCCAAATACGGATTTGTCAATCTCTCGAAACCCTTTCATGCCGCTAAGAATTCCGAGATTTTGCAACGTATCTATTTACTGGAGTTTACTTCCGTGCAGGATATTGAGAAATGTATCAAAGAACTGGAAAATCTCAAAGGTGTTGAATACGCTGAGAAAGTTCCGCTCGACCGCATGTGCCTGACTCCGAACGATCCTTCCTACAGTTCACAGTGGGGATTGGCGAATATCAATGCTCCTGCAGCCTGGAATTATTTCTCCACCGGAAGTAATGTCGTTGTGGCAATTGTAGATGACGCCATCGAACGCACGCACTCTGATCTTTCCCCAAATTTATGGGTAAACTCTGCTGAAATTCCCGGAAACAATATTGATGACGACAACAACGGATACATCGACGATATCAACGGATACGATGTAGGAAGCAACGACAACAATCCCAATCCGCCGAGCAGTTCGTACGATCACGGAACACACGTTGCAGGAATCGTATCTGCGCGCTCCAATAACGGAACAGGTGTTGCATCCATCGGCTTTAGCTGTAAATTGATGTGTGTGAAATCCACCACAACGGTCGGGCAGGTTACGAACGGATACGACGGAATCATTTACGCCGCAGTAAGTGGTGCGGACATCATCAACATGAGTTGGGGAGGTCCCGGATCTTCCACAACTGCACAAAATGTTGTCAACTATGCAGTTGGTGAAGGTTGTATTCTAATTGCCGCTGCAGGAAACGATAACGTAAACACGCAATTTTATCCGGCTGCCTATAACAATGTCGTTTCGGTTGCAGCTACAACAAGTTCGAATACCAAAGCAAGCTTTTCGAATTACGGAAACTGGATCGATATTTCTGCACCGGGAAACAACATTTACAGTACAACGGTCGGAAATACCTACGGAAACAAATCCGGAACTTCCATGGCTTCCCCAATGGTTGCAGGTTTGGCCGGGTTAATGAAATCCCTGAATCCGAATATGCCGAACAGCGATCTGATCAACTGCCTGATCACAACAACGGTTAATATCAACGCTCAGAATCCGTCTTACATCGGTCAGTTGGGAAGCGGACGGATTGACGCTGCAGCAGCCATGGCTTGCGTTTCGACCTCTTTAAATAATCCTCCTGTTGCCGATTTCAGTGCCAATTTTACCGCGATTAGCGCGGGAGGTTCTGTGGTTTTCACTAACCTGAGTACTTACAATCCGACGAGTTGGAGCTGGACTTTTACAGGCGGAACTCCCGCAAGTTTCAACGGACAAAATCCGCCTTCGATTACATACAACACTCCGGGAACATATCCTGTAGCACTCACCGTTACCAATGCAAATGGAACGGATACGGAAACAAAAACGGGTTATATCGTAGTAAGTGCGGCTGCAGTTTGTCAACGGATTAATCTTCCTACTCCTGCCGGCTGGACTCCTTCCAATTATTACACCGGGGCAACTGTCGGAGCTGACGGTTGGATTAACGGGATGAATGTTTATCTCGACAAGCAAAAAGCCATGTATTTTGATGCTTCAGCGTCTCCGAATACGATTCTCAACAATGTATATGTTGCTTTCGGCGTGGCGTATTCTGCTTCTCCGAACAAAATCGTTCCGGTCAATGTGTATGACGGAACCAGCGGAACTCCCGGAGCACTTTTGGGCACAACCAACCTCACGATGGGTCAGATCATGAGTGATGTAGACGGCGGATTCTATACCGAAGCAAGTTTTGTCAACAACCCGGTAACGCTTCCGGCTTCCAAGAAATTCTTTGTTTCTGTCGGTTTAACGAACCTTCAGTGGACAGCCGGCGTCAAAGATACTTTGAGTATTGTGAGTAATTCTGTGGGACAAACCACTCCTTCCGCTATTTGGGAACAACAAGCAAATAATAACTGGTATCAGTACACCACTGCGGGATCCTGGAATTTGAGCGCATCTTTGTATGTTCACCCGTTCTTAACGAATACTCCTTCCCAGGCTGTTATAACGCCAAGTACCTTAACGGTTTGTTCCGGAAATTCCATCAGTTTTGACGCTGCAGGAAGTACGTATCAGGACACCTTGTTGTGGTATTTCCCGGGTGGAACTCCAACAGTTCTTCCTTCTTCACCGACAGCTACTGTTACATATACAACTCCGGGAACCTATAATGCGATTTTGTATACCATCGGCGGAGGATGTTCGCTTTTTGATTCCGCTTTCGTAGCGATTACAGTTAATCCGACACCGGTCATCAGTGTTTCGGGAAACAACCTAATTTGTAACGGAGCAAGCACCGCTTTAACTGCTTCCGGCGCAGGTTCATTTACCTGGACACCCGGAACCGGGTTATCGGCAACAACCGGAAATAACGTAACTGCCAATCCAACTGTTACAACAACCTATGCGATCAACGGAACAACCGGTTCGTGCAGCAACTCCACAACCGTCACCATTACAGTAGATGATCCAAGCGTTCCCTCCATTCAGTTTGTAGATAGTACGGTTGCTTGTCCGACCTCTGTTTCTTTCGACGGAAGTAATTCATCGCACGCCAACAGTTTCAACTGGTCTTTCCCCGGTGGAACTCCTTCGACTTCGAATAGTTCCTCACCTACGATCAGTTTTACGGATGACGGAACGGTAACAGTTACACTAATAACAGGAAACAGTTGCGGAGCAGATTCAACAACATTTACTTTGGATGTCACAACCAATTGTTCTTTGGGGTTGGCCGATCTGGAACATGCATATTCCATAAGCTATAATCCCGAATCATTTCTTGTAAACATCACCAGTGAAATAGGATTATCCGGCGGAACAAGCATTCAGCTTTACAACGACATGGGACAATTATTAAGCTCCAATGAGTTGGTGAATGCTGTCAATTCCTACAATCTTTCCGTTGCCGGTTATGCTTCCGGAATGTACTTTGTGCGGATTTTATCTTCATCTCATGAGGTAACTTCAAAAATTGTAAAACACTAAAAGAACTTTTAAAATATCGAAGAGGCTGCTTCGGGCGGCCTTTTTGTTTTTTACACATGTTGGAGAATCGATAAAACCCTTATTTCTGCTGGACTAATAGATGGATGTCTATCCATAAAAAAATGAAAGAAACGCTCTCCCTATCTGTTTCAAAATTATTTTCATCCCAACACCTTGTTACTTTCCCCAAAAACCGACATTGAGTATAAAAATGTCAATATGAAAACACTTCTTTCCTTCTTTTTCTTGTTTTGTTCGTTCGGGTTGATGGCACAAAAAGCTCCAGTCAAAGTTTCGGTCAAAGGTTTTAACGGGAAACCTTATGCAAACGACAAGGTTTTATTCGTCGGGCAAAAATCCAAACAAAGTCTTTCAGGAATTACCAATGCTGCCGGACAATTCCTGATTCAGCTTCCTGCCGGAGATATTTACGATATCCGTATTCAAAGTATCGGAGATGAAATTGAATACAACACGATGGAAATTCCTGCATTGAAAGCCGGAGAATTTTTCCAGGAAGCGGAACTGGTGATCGAATACGATCCGGGAAGCACTTTTTCATTCAACAACCTGCAATTCGAAACAGCAAAGGCAGATTTGAAAGCGGGAAGTTATCCGATCCTGAAGAACCTTGTTGAAATCATGAAACGCAAGAAAGAGCTGAAAATCCAGATTTCGGGTCACACCGACAGCGACGGAGAAACGGAAGCCAACCAGATTCTGTCTCAAAAAAGAGCGGAAGCCGTGCGAAATTACCTCATCAGCCAGGGAATTGATGCAGGAAGAATGATCGCAAAAGGATTCGGGGAAAACAAACCGATTGCAGATAATTCTACTCCTCAGGGCAAAGCCCAAAACCGGAGGACCGAAATCAGCATTCTATAAAAAATGCTCTTGAATTTCGATAATTTATTTATTTCCTGTTTTCAGAATGATTTAAAAAAACTGTATCTTTTGTTGAAGAAATTCATTTCTATTTAACGAACTACCGTCAAAGCGAATTTTTTGGCATTTAGTTTGTTATCTACCATTCAACAATAGAATTTAAGTCATGAAAACAACTTTGATCATCTCTTCTGCAATTCTTCTGACGATCGGATTATCGAGCAGTATGCAAATCACTTTGCCAACCGTGAATAACGACTCGTTCCAAACGGGTGAAAAATTGCGTTATCGCATTACCTATGGTTTCATAGATGCAGGCGAAGCTGTACTTGAGGTTAAAGAAACAAGTAAAAAAGGAAACGGAACACGGGATTTATATCATATCAAAGGAACCGGTAGAACACTTGGTGGTTTTAACGCCGTTTACAAGGTAAATGATGTGTATGAAAGTTACCTCGATAAAAAAGGAATTTTTCCCTGGCAGTTTGTGAGACGTGTGGAAGAAGGCGGATACAAGCTTTCCCAGGATTATGTTTTCAAACAGGATAAACAAAAAGTACATAACGGGGAAAAGGATTTCACTACTCCTTCCGGAATTCAGGATATGATTTCCTCCTTTTATTATGCCCGTACATTGAATTTTAAATCTGCAAAAGTCGGAGATACTTTTGAATTCAAATGTTTCATGGACGATGAAGTTTGGCCTTTGAAAGTGAAGTATCTGGGAGACGAAAGAATTTCGATCCGAAAAGGGAAATTCAACTGTATGAAATTTGCACCTGTCGTTCAAACAGGGCGTGTTTTCAAAAAGCAGGATGACTTGAGTTTCTGGGTTACGAAGGACGAAAACAGAATCCCAATTTTGGTAAAAGCAAAAATTCCGGTTGGTTCCGTGAAGTTACACCTGGTTGAGTGGTCAGGGCTTAAACACGACCTGGTAAAGGCGAAATAAACCGATTTAGTTTACTAAAAATTTAGTCTTTGCGCGCCTTCAACACGATTTGTTCAAATATTAACGTTTTTGTTCATGATTAATACAGGGCTTTCGCATATCTTTGTTTGCTAAAAATCTGGAAATGCTATGGAATTGACTCCTGAAATCTTAGAAAGAATTACGCTTCTGAAAGCGAAGTATGATGCACAAGGTCAGGATTTAGTTGCATACCTGGATAGTTTGTTATACTCACGAATGCCAAACTATTGGGATTACGTTCAGGTTGATACCCTGCTATCACTCCAAAAAACGTATACTGATTTCCCGGATGAAGTGGTGTTTTTGATGTACCACCAGGTAACTGAATTGTACTTCAAATTGTGTCTGCACGAATTCCAGCAAATTTCCGATCGCAAGAACCTGGATGCTGCTTTCTTTGTAGAACATGTACAGCGAATTAACCGTTATTTTGAAGCTTTGACAAAAAGTTTTGAGATCATGGTGGATGGAATGCAGCGCGAGCAATTCTTAAAGTTCCGACTGGCACTTGCCCCTGCTTCCGGATTCCAATCGGCACAATACCGCAAAATTGAAATCCACTCTACGGATTTCCTTCAATTGGTTCACAAAGATCACCGTAGTAAATATTCCGGTAAAGAAGCCATTTCTGAATTGTTCGAGAATATTTACTGGAAAGAAGGTGCTACAGATATTGAAACAGGCAAGAAAACATTGACGCTGACTCAATTTGAGGATCGCTACAGAGATGAATTCATCCAATTGGGTGAACAGCTTCGAAACGATAACTTGTGGCAATGCTACCTACGTCTGTCTGCGGAAGACCAGGAATTACCACAGGTGATTCATGCTTTGAAGCAAAATGACGTGAATGTGAATGTTAACTGGCCGTTGGTGCACTACAAATCTGCCGCTCGTTATTTGCAAAAAGACAAAGGAGATATCGCTGCAACAGGTGGAACAAACTGGCAGAAATACCTTCCTCCACGTTTCCAGAAACGCATTTTCTATCCGCAGTTATGGTCCGAACTGGAAGTAGCTGAATGGGGGAAATCCTGGGTCGAAGCTGTCTTGAATTAAGATCGAAATTTTCCGATTTAGCAACATTTGAATATAGCAATATTGCAATGTTCAAATATTGATACTTTGCAACTTTGCTAAGTTGTTTCCGATTTTCAATTGCTTTGCATTTCAAGTGATTCTTCCATTTTATCTTTTCAGAATCGCCTTGAAACTAACATTCTTTTTACTTTTGCATCATGCGAAATCTTGCTCTTTTTCTTGCAAGCATCTTTCTTGTTTCGGCAGCCGTTCCAAAAACAACGCGCTTACCCAAAGATTTGAAAGAAATCTCGGGCTGGGTCTTTGCGAATGACAGCACATTAATCGCGCACAACGATGGTGGAAACGACCCCAAATTATTTGTCTTAAACCTCGACGGAACTATCCGGCATAAGATTTCAATCACGAACGCGGAAAACGAAGATTTTGAAGATATTACACTGGATGGAAAAGGCAACCTGTATGTCGGGGATTTCGGAAACAACAGGAATGAACGCACAGATCTCCGGATCTTGAAAGTAAACCTGAAAAAAGTACTCGACAACCAGGATGTGGAAGCCAAATTCATCGAGTTTTCCTATCCGGAACAAAAAGAGTTTCCCCCGAAACTGAATCAAAAATATTTCGACTGCGAAGCAATGAGTTTTTACAACGACTCCCTGTATTTGTTTACAAAATGCCGCACGGAACCTTTCGACGGAAAATGTTTTGTTTATGCACTTCCAACAAAACCCGGAACATACAAAGCCACCAAAAAATACTACATGGTGATCGGGAAACGCGATTGGTTCAGAGACGCAGTTACAGCAGCCAATATTCACGACGGCAAACTCTACATCCTGACCTACAACCGCATCATTACACACACTTTCGAGAACGGAAGAGCCAAGTATGAATCACACCAAACACTGCTTCCGATTACACAAAAAGAGGCTATGGCTGTCCATTCCAACGGAAAAATATACATTGCGGATGAACGTCAGAAACTGGTGGGTGGTGGAAATATGTATGTGATCAAACCAACAGAAGCAAAAAAATGACATTAGCGAATTTTGAAGGAGTAATTTACGATATGGACGGGGTTCTGACCGATTCCGAACCTTTGTGGAAAATTGCCATGGAAGAAGTCTTCAAAAGTGTCGGTTGTCCGCTAACGAAAGAAGATTTTCAGAAAACAGTCGGTTTGCGCATCGATGAAGTGATTGCTTATTGGTATCACGAATGCCCGTGGCCGGATAAAAGCCCGAAAGAAGTGGAAGATGCGATTATTCAACGCATGGTGGAATTACTGACCGAACGTGCGACTCCGCTTCCGGGTGTGATTGAATCCTTGGAATTCTTTACTGAAAAAGGATTGAAAATCGGTTTGGCGACTTCCTCGTACCAGGTTCTGATCAATTGTATCCTGGATACCTTAAATATCCGCTCCTTCTTCCAAACGGTTCATTCCGCAGAGTTCGAAGCTTTCGGGAAACCTCATCCTGCGGTTTATTTGACTGCGGCAAAAAATCTGGGATTGGATCCTCGGAAATGTTTGGTGGTCGAAGATTCCCTGAACGGAATTATTTCCGGAAAAGCGGCTCGTATGACGGTGATTTGTGTTCCTGAAAAAACGCATCATCCCGAACCGAAACTGATGCTGGCAGATGCACAATTCGAAGATTTAAACAAACTTGTCGAATTCTTTAAGTAACTTGTAATATGATCGTAGCAATAGATGATAAATTAATCTCGACGGAAGTCTTTGACCGCAAATTTGTATGTGATTTAAATGCATGCAAGGGTGCTTGTTGCGTGGAAGGCGACGGCGGAGCTCCTTTAACGATGGAAGAAGTCGACATCATGGAAGATATCCTGGATGACATCATTCCGTATATGCGTCCTGAAGGAATTGAAGCGGTGAAAAAGTCGGGAGTGTTTTACATCGATCCATGGAACGAACCCGCAACGACATTGGTCGACGGAAAAGAATGTGCGTTTGTTTATTTCGATGAAAAAGGAATTACCAAATGTGCTGTCGAGCAGGCTTACTTAGCCGGAAAAACAACCTGGAAAAAACCGATTTCTTGCCATTTGTACCCGATCCGAGTAAAGAAATTAAGCGAAGGTGTTGCGTTGAACTACGAAGAATGGGACATTTGCAAACCTGCTTGTGCTTGCGGCGAAAAACTGGATGTTCCGGTTTATAAATTTCTGAAAGAACCGTTGATCCGTGCATTCGGAGAAGAGTTTTATACGGATTTGGAAGGAATTGATGAGACGCTGAAAAACGCGGGATTGGAGGATTAAACCGCACAAAAAAACAAATTTATAATATTGTGAGAAATCCTTGTTTTTAGTGGGATTCCCCGATGATTCTAAAACTCATTTGCAAACACCTGGTTCCATCACTTGAACCAAACTCATCTTCTTACTCACTCCAACTTTCTCCAAGAATCCACTTCCGGATCATGTCTTTTCCCAAAATCCGGCCAACAACCCGGTAAGCCGATTTCGCAAAGGGATTATTTCCATCCAATGCTTCCGTTTGTACACCAATCTCCGGATCGTAATAACTCGCGTGTGTAAACGTAACTTCGTCTCCTGATTTAGAAACAAATCCGACATGACTATCCAATCCTGCAACGTATAATCCGTCCGGCTGCTTCAGGAAATAATCTTTCATGAATTCAGGTGTTCGGTTACTGAACCGCTTGACAGCGGACGTCATTCGTGTGATGTAATATTCAGACGCTTGCTGTGCCCATTTTACCCTCGGAATTTTAAATCCCGCATCCGAAAGAACGGTTGTAATGAAATAACCACATGCGATCTTTCCTTTTCGCGGTGTGCGCGTTGTCCCGTTAAAATCCCATTCGGTTCCGTACCACTGATCGAAAAAATCATGTGTGATCTTTTCCAAAAGATACGACGATGCCCTTTCTTCAATAGCAGTACGCTTCGTCTCATCCGCTTGCTTGTATTCCTTTTCAAAAGCAGCACGCTCTTTCTCCACAGATGTTACCAGATCTTGATAAGCAGGTAAATCTCCTTTCACTTTCGTCGTTTGCTGAGAGCAGCCGAGAAAAATGAAACAAACGAAGCAAAGTGATCCTAATTTGGTGTACATGGTTTCAGTTTAATGCCGGATACTGCAAATGTTACAAAAAAAGTCAGAAATCAGCTCTTTTTATCTTGATAAACAATCAATTGCAGTAAGCACAATACTTCGAATCTTTGTTGTGAACAAACGGATGTCGCTTATCCAACATATCCGAAATGGTTTGTTTTAAAATACGCTCCAATAATTCCGGGATGTCTTCTTTCTGAACATCATCGGGTAATTTCAGGAAATGCGGACTTTCCTTGATGGAACGAAAGGAAAAAATTCCGGCTTTGTCCGTCAGAATTCCGGTCGATTTGTAATACAGGTAACAGTAAATCAACAACTGCAAAACGTGTTTCTGATCCGAGCTTCCTTTGCGTTTATTGATCAGAATCGCACTTTCGTAATTCTCCTGGTTCGCGGTTTTTCTCAATTCCACTTTTTCCTGGCTCACACTTCCCGACTTGTAATCAATAATCCGGTGAACACCGTCAAACTGATCGATCCGGTCGCAAATTCCCGAAAGCCGCACATTGAAAACCTTTCCTGCATTTCTGCTGTCTTCCAAAGCAATTGTCGTTTCCAGTTTGGTTTCCAAACCACGGATGAAAAGCGCTTTCTCCGGATTTTCCTTCAAAATGGTGCGGTCTCTACGCAAAACATTCTGCACCATTTCCTTCGCCACTTCGAAATTGATGTGATTTGTTCCGGTTTGCCAGGAATTCTTGTCTTCCGAGAAGTGTTTCTCGAAGCTTTTACTCACCAAAAGCGGTACATCTTTTTCCATCCGTGCCAGGTCTTCTTCTGTCACTACTTTTCCCGAAATTCTTCTGCCGGATTCATCAAAACGATCAATAAACGGGGCAAACAGATTTTCCAAAACGTAGTGGATGATCGTTCCCAAGGTACTGCTTTCAATGTCTTCTTCTACCTTGTTTTCCTCACCAAAACGCAGGACATAACGATAATAGAAATCCAACGGGCAAGTCATGAATTTATCCAGCATCGAGAAGCTGATTCCGCCCCGGAGTACTTCATAAATCCGGTTCACCACTTCATCCGTTTTCTGAATGACCGTGCTTCCGATCTTTTCCTTGTTTCCTGCCGTATAATACGATTTTTGAATACGGATTCCTGGATTTACCTGCGCGAGTTCCAGTTCAATTTGTTGGATATACCTGCTCGGTTCGCTGCTTCCTACCGCTTCCGAAGCACTCGAATATGTAATCAGCATTTCTTCCGTGGAATGCAGTAATCGGTAGAAATGGTGCGCAAAAAGGCCCTGTTTTTCACGCGGAGTCGGTAAACCGAAGAACTTTCTCAAATCCATCGGGATCACGGTATTGATAGCATTTTGCGGAGGCATCGCTCCTTCGTTCAATCCGAACACAAACACCCGTTTGAAATCCAGTCCGCGGGTTTCCAACAATCCCATAATCTGCAATCCTTCCAATGGATTCCCGAAATACGCAATGGTTTCGTTACTCCAGTTTCCGTTAAACAACATCCGGAAGGAACTGATGCTCATTTCCGGGGCATTTTTGCTCATGATATTTTGCAAAACAACTGTTGAACTTGCAAAGCGGCGAATGATTGCCCGTTCCAGTTCGTTCTTTTCTTCAAGCCACAAATCCAGTTTTTCATTCAGTTCCTGGATAATCCGGATTCCTTTCAGCCAATCCTGTTTCCACGGTTCAAAAATCAACTGATTCAATTCGGATAAGCGTTCACTCAAATCCAGTTTTCTACGATCCAAAAAGTGCCAGTTGTGATTAATAATCCGCGATTCAATGTCCTGGATTTCCTTTTTCTCCGTGGAAGAAAGCACTCCCAAAATAAAAGGGTGATGCGCAAACTGGATGAAATCACGGTAGTAAATACTCGAATTTCCTCTGCGCAGGAACGATTCCTGTAAACGAAAAATCAGATCGACCCACGAACGCAAGGATGTCTGTCGCAAAGGAAGTCCGACCGTGATATTTGCCTGGTCAATTTCAGCTGGTAAATGCTTTAAAATGGAACTCAACAAACTTTCATCTGCCAGCAAAACCAGGGTTTCGTTGAGCTGTTCCGTCGTCAGGTTTTTCAATTCACTTCCGACAACCTGCGCCTGGGAGGTAAACTGCGGACATTCCACCACCCGGACATTCATTTCCTTATTGATCAACTGATTTTCTACAAACGGAAGTGATTTTAATTCCAGTCGTCTGCACAATTCCCGCTGAAATTGTCCTGCTTCGTGAATCGAATCATTGAAATAGAATTGGTCCGAATCCATTAAAACATGTCCTCTTCCCATGATAACCAGCTGCTTCATCAACGAAATTTCCGATTCCGAAAGTGCATTGAATCCGGCAAACACAAAATGTGCATCCTTGTCATCATTGAACGCGCTGTCAATCTGGTTCGCAAAATAGCGATACGCTTTTCCTTTGGTTGTGACGCCCTTTTCCTTCAATTGCGCATCCAGGGAAAAATAATACGGTTTCAGCTTATCCCAAAAGGCCATGAACTGAATTTGTCCTTTCGACAACTCTTCCGAATTGAAAGACCAGTTTTCAATTTCCCGGATATCTCTCAGGTTCTTGAACAACTGATCGGGAGCGATCATGTAACGGTCAATTTCGTCAAAATCACTTAGGATCGTTTGTCCCCAGGCCATAAACGAATCGAAGGTATCGACATTGAGCTCTACCGGATCGGCTTTAAAAATCTCGTACAATTCAAACAGCAAGCTTGTTTTGTCGAGAACCGGAAGCGGGTTTGCATCCTGGATCCAGCGATCGATCGTCACAATTTTCGGGGAAAGAATCGGTTTTTGATGAAACTCGTAAAACGCACGCTGCAAATACGCAATCATCCGTTCAGACGGAACAACAATGCACACGTGTTGATGATTCAACGCATGTTCATCAATATATTCAACGATTTTGTTTACGAATGCCTTCATTCCCTACACTTGCGGAATGTTTTCTCAATTCCGGTAAAACTTAAACTCAAAATCATCCAGCGAAACAGTATTCCTGTTCGGATTGTGGATGTAAAAACTCAACTTGTCGTTTGCAGATTGCCTTTGAGGGAGAAAAACAATAAACTCCTTTTCCGCCCATTCGTTTGCTTTTGATACCGGGTTCAAGTCGATTGTCTGATAATACAACAAATCGTTTCCGTTGGAATATGCAACAATGATCGAAACCTGGTTGTCATTTTGCCGCAGGAATTTCCCTTTGATCTTCAACACTCTTCCTTTAGTATCCGGCCCGACTTCCGGTGTGAAATCATGCGGAAAACCATATACTTCCTCTTCACCGACAATTCCGATGTGATTTTGTTTGTTTTGAGGATCGACCTCAATCTTTACTTGCTTGATGCTATCAACCGATTCAAAATTGATCCGGAGTGTTTTGTAGGAATTCCCGATTCCCATAAATTCCATTAAACTTTGCGGAATCGTGTCGGTTTTTCGCTTACATAAAATCAGGTTTTCGTTGGTAGCAATCGATTCCACCTGTTCCAGCATTTGCGGATAAATCGCATAAACGTCTTCCATAAAATATGGTTTCTGGAAAACCACGTAATCCCATTTCCAATCCATTCCTGTTCGGATATCCACCGGATTCTTTCCAACAACAGCCAAACCGACACGGTTCATCATTACGAAAGGAATATTCGGTCCGTAAGCATGAATCACAAGGATCGTATCTTGTCTTGAAACTCCTGATTTTGTCAGGAATTCATCCGAGCCGGTAAAGTTGATGACTGAACCGGTAAAACGGTCACTCGCCACATACAGTCTTCTGTTCTTCTGAAAAGTGGCGGTTTCCTGGAAAGCCACGATTCCGAAATAAGCCACAAAAAGCGCCAGGATTGCATTTCCGTTCTGCCATTGCGGTTTCGGTAAGAGCGCCAGGCTCAGCATCACAAAGAACACTGCCGGAAGGTAGAATGTATCCAGGAAGTAATAATCGTGTGCATAAAACTGCTTGGCCATGACGAACCAGAATGTGACAACACCGATTAACCAGAACAAACAAATCATCCACCATCCAGCAAACGGATTTTCGGTTCGTTTCTCCTTGATCAGGAAGGCAATCAGAATCAAAACACTCAATAAAAACAACAGGAAGTAATGTTTCACGGAGAAATAAGCCAGAACCATGTTGTCCCACATCTGCTTCAGGATGATCTTCATTTCCTCCCAGTTTCCGGCCGGAAGTAATTCATTTAAGAAATCCGAGCCATACTTTTCGCGCAGGAAACTATTGTACAATTTTGCGGCGATAAGGATGCTGAAGGAAACAGCAACTCCCAACACATTCGGCCAGAATTTTGCCTTTTTCTGAAAGATCCGGATCAATTCAAAACCGAGAACTGCCAGGAACGGAATCACAAAAGTGAGACGGGCCAACGCAGCTAAGGTAAAGAAGAACAAGGCCCATTTAAACCATTTCCGGGATTGATTTTCAAAATACAGGGAATAACAGTAAAGTCCTATAATCGTATTGGAAATACTCGGAATCGTCGGTAAAAATCCACCCTGGTAAAACGTATACACCGGCGACGTGATTGCGAAAAGTACGACCAGCAACGCTTTCACCTGGGAATCACAGATTTTTTCCGCAAGCAAATACAGGAAATACATTCCCACAATACTGTAGAGCAAAATATACAGGTGAAAAACCCAGGGTTCATTCGTCCCGAATAATTTCATGAAAACCGCCGGAACATAATCATGGATCGGAAATTCCACTGCAGTCACCGTCGAATAACTCGGATACGTCCAGTTTCTCGGGAACTGATGATTGAGAATGTAGTTCTCCGGTTTGAAAAAATTCAAATCATTACGCACAAATCCATTCGCCAGTGCCAGGCGGTCGTTTTGCGCCCAGGTATGTGTATACGTGGGAACTTCGTTCAGATGTTTTCCCTGAAAAATCACCGTGATCGTAACGATCAACAAAAGTGCAATGCTGTTTGTTATTCTTTTTGCTTTCAAGACTTCCAAATTACTTAGAATAATCTACAGGTACAAATTTGAAACGGGTGCCCGAAAGCACGGGGATTAATCACAATAAGCACCCAGACTTAATGTCTCCCACAAATACGCAAATTCTTAGCTCGGCTACCGCACTCGCTTTGAAGGGTATAAACACAGAATTTTAAAGTGTTTACAGGGTCAAGAGGTGACTCGTAAGTGGATTATGTACTTAACGCAGGTAAACTCTGAAACATATTATTTTGAAGAATATTCTCCATGAGTTTAAGTGATAATTTTCCACAGATGCACTGATTATCTGTGGCGCTTACCAGTCGCCACTTAAGCGAGTGCGGTAGCCGAGCAGTTAATCTGTGAATCAGTGGAAAAAAATAAAAGAGTGTCTGCTAGCATGCACTCAAATTATTAAATTACTTGGGTACATTTTGACACTCCTGTTTTAAGAACATAACTCCCCTAATCTCATTCATCATCCAAAACGATCGCACGATCACGATCTCCTTCGACCCATGGACCATCTTCACTGTAAGAAGCCGTATCAAAACACTTTCCGATTTCCATATGTTCAATCCAACGTTCATCGGTAACCCAAATCCGGTATTTTGCCGGTGCAATATTCTCCTTGCTATTCCAGAACGCATCCCATTTCTCTCCCCAGGCATCATTCCACTCTTCGTCCTCTTTACCAATTCCCATAGCAAGAACTTGTTGATCTACTTTTGCATGTGCTTCAGGAAAAGGAACATTCTTTATTTCGTAAACAACTACTTTTTCAATGAATTCACCCACAATTCCTTTGAGCGAACCGCACAGGTAGGAATTGTCAAAAGGAATTTTTTCTCCGAGCGGAGATGCCGGGATACGCTTGTAATTTTCATCGAATTGATATGCTTGCGAAGTAAGCAATGCCAACGCAAATACCGGGTCTTCCGGAAAGTTTCCTGCGTCGGTATGTGCCTGAACCACTTTCAGATCAATCCATTTTTTCCCTTTTCCGATTACGGAAACATCCCACAGTGAACTCATAGTAATTGTATTTTGATGATGATTGGTCTAAAATTAATCAAAAATACTGCTCCCGGACTTCGGAGAAAGACAGGAAAGCAGCAGAATGAAATCATTCCCGTCAAAATCATTCCGAAACCACCTCCTTTTAACTATCTTCACGCCATGCTAAGTTCCCGCGAAATGGATGATCCGGATGACAACGAAGAACTCTTTGTTTTTCGCGATTTGGCCTTTGCCGAACTGAATTACGGCACACTTTTGAAATTCGCAGAGGCGGGAATTCTCCAAATGCTGAATTTCAGTTCCAACTCCGTGCATGCAGCTCATTTGGAGATTGATAACGGGGTTTTCCTGTGTTCCTATGGTTTCCGGGGCGAAAATGAAGTCATTATCACGCAGGAAAAACGGATTGTTACTCTTTCCTGCACCTGCGGCGGAAACGGTAAAAAATTGTGTGATCATCAGACGCTGGTTTTATACCGGGCAATGGAGCATCCGGATTTCAGAGCCTTTTTTGATGAAGCTACCCGCAAAAAGAAAATTGCGGATGTAGCACGTTCTTACGGCATTTTCAACGAAGACAAATGGGAAGAATTGTTCCAGCTGACCTATGAGAACCGTGCTTTGCACATTACTCCCGTTAACCGGGAACTCATTCAGCTGAACCAGGAAAAGAAGGACGAACTCAGCAAAAAATTGGCTCCTGTTCCTTTTTCCCCGGAAAGCTTGTCTCCGTCTTTGCCGAACAGGTACATTGTGTTCAATGCACATCAAAATGAAGGTAATTTTGATTTTCAGCTGCAGGAAAGTGCCTTGACACAAAACGGGAAAATCAAAGCTCCGATCCGGATTTTGAACGCTTTGGAAGAAGCGCTCCAGGAAACAGATCCCGCAATGATCCAGGCTTATACTGCTCTCGGAATGCTGGGAGTGAAACATCATTTGTACCGGAATCTTGCCGGAAACGAGGACGCTTTTCTGAAAGTGGTGAAATCCATTTTGATTGCCAAACCGCTTTTTGAGCAATTTGAAGTCATTGAATCGTGGGACAGCAAACCTCCGAAAGGAACAGACTTCACCATCCGGATTCACGACAAACCGCTTTTTCTTCACCTCGATGTGGATCAAAACGACGAGTTTTATGAAATCACCGGATTTGTGGAATTGGATAATCTCCGGCTTCCTTTCGACCAGGTGAAAATGAAAAGCGAATTGTTTATCCGCCGCGGACAGGATCTGTACCTGGTTAAAAACTGGAATTACATCCGGACGCTGAGTTATTTCAGGAAGAATCATCACAAAATCATCATTCATCAATCTCAGTTTGATGAATTTCACACCCGCTTTTTGGTTCCGCTCGAAAATGTGATCAGTATCAACTATTCGTACGTCAAAAAAGCAAGCCGGGCGCAGGTCAAACAAAGTGAATTGGCAACCGTTCGCGCCAAACGCATTTTCCTGACCGATAGTGAAAACTACATTCATATTACTCCGGTCATTGAATACGGAAATGTCGAAATTCCGGTGCTTTCCAGGAAGAAACTCTTAACAATCGACCAAACCGGAAATTCGTTTGAGATTCCGAGAGACGAAAACCTGGAACTGGATTTGATCGGGCAGATTGTCCGGCTTCACAAGGATTTCGAATACCAAATGGGCGGCGATTTTTTCTACCTGCACAAAGGACAATTCCTCGAAAACGATTGGTTCTTAAATGCGTTCGAATCCTGGAGTGAAGCAGAATTGGAAATTCATGGATTCCAGGAATTAACCAAACTGAAACTGATTCCGAAAAGCATGAAAGTTTCCGTGCAGATTATCAGCGGAATCGATTGGTTTGAAACAAAAGCACATATCCGTGTTGGTGACAATCGTGTACGTTTGAAGGAAATTCAGCGAAGCATTATCCAAAAGTCGCGCTATGTGAAACTTGGCGACGGGCAAACAGCGCTGCTTCCTCAGAAATGGCTCGAACGCTTTGAAAAATTTTTCCAGGGCGGCGAATTGATCGACGATGTGATCCGGATTCCGAAAACTTCCTACCAATTTATTGACGAATGGTTCGAGGCAGAAGAAATCGATGAACAGGTTCACTTGCAGGTCGAAGAATTAAAAGATAAAATTTCCCATTTTGAACGGATTCCTGAAATTGAACTTCCAAAAGCATTTGATGCGGAATTGCGCCATTATCAACGCGAAGGATATCACTGGCTTCATTTTTTGAATGATTTCGGTTTCGGAGGAATTCTCGCAGATGACATGGGTTTGGGGAAAACCATTCAACTTTTGGCATATCTCTCCAAAAAACAGGAAGAGCAAAAGGGAACACATTTGATCGTCGTTCCGACTTCTTTGGTCTTCAACTGGAAGGATGAAATCGCAAAATTCACTTCGCATTTACGGATTCTGGAACTTCACGGCAGCGGAAGAAGTAAAACAACGCATCATTTCGAGCAGTACGATATTATTCTGAGTACTTACGGAACCCTGCTTTCCGATATCCGTTACCTGAAAGATTTTGTGTTCGACACCTTGATCCTGGACGAAGGACAAGCGATCAAAAATCCGGATTCGAAAAGATACAAGACCGTTCGCTTATTGCAGTCAAAACAGCGTTTCGTATTGACCGGAACTCCGATTGAAAATAACACGCTCGATATTTTCGCCATTCTTTCTTTCTGTAATCCGGGCATGTTTGGTTCCATGAAGCAATTCAAAGACCATTACGCCGTTCCGATTGATAAATTCCAGGACAGCAAACGGGCAAAAGAATTGCAGAGACGTATTCATCCTTTCCTATTGCGAAGAACCAAAAAGCAAGTCGCAACCGAGCTTCCGGAAAAAACCGAAATGGTGGTTTACTGCGAAATGGATCACGAACAACGCAGAGTCTACGACGTCTACAAAACAGAATTGAAGGAATACCTGATGAGTGAACCGGACTTTTTGGATGGACAAAGTAGTATGCATGTACTTTCCGGTTTGACCAAGCTGCGACAGATTTGTAATTCTCCGGCATTGATCAATGAAAACGGAGTTTCTTATGGCGATCAGTCTGCAAAAATCCAGGAATTGATCGAACAGATCGAAGACAAAAAGAAGCATCACAAAATCCTGGTTTTCTCCCAGTTTGTGGGCATGTTGAACCTGGTAGAAAAAGCATTGGAGGAACGAAATATCCGTTATTCCATTCTTACCGGGCAAACCAAAAAACGAAAAGAGGTGGTGAATGCTTTCCAGGAAGATGATTCGATCCGTGTTTTCCTGATCAGTTTGAAAGCCGGAGGAATGGGCTTGAATTTAACCCAGGCCGATTACGTTTACCTGGTTGATCCGTGGTGGAATCCGGCAGTTGAAAACCAGGCCATCGACCGCGCGTATCGCATTGGGCAAGACAAAAAAGTGGTAGCCGTTCGTTTGATTACTCCAAATACCATCGAAGAGAAAATCCTTGAATTGCAAAAACGCAAACGGGAATTGATTACGGATTTGGTGCATACGGATATCAGTACTTTGAAGCAATTGAATAAAAAGGAATTGCTGGAACTTTTGTAATCAAATATTAATATTTCTTTACCACTTTTTCAGTCGCCAAAAAGTGGTGCAAAAGGCTTGTCTCATTCAAAGCCGTTCACTAAAAAGCATTTCTTCCTGGAATGAGACCAAAATCCGGTTTCAATAGGTCTAAGTTCCTTTTTTTAAAGAAAATCTCTCAAAACATGATACTCTCATTATGTTAAATCCTGAAAAATCGGGTTCATTCTAAGCGTTTGTTCGTATTTTTGGAGCATGAAAAAAGGATTGTTTTTACTTGCAATCGCATTAATCGCAGTTGATTTTGCTTTCGGGCAAGGGTGTTCACAGTGTAAGCTTTTGGCTCAACAGGGAAGTGAATTGAATGAGAACTCTTTCGGTTCGTCTATCAACACCGGGATTTTGTTTTTGATTGCAATTCCTTATTTGATTCTGATGTTTTTCTTCCGCAAGCAAATTGCACGTTTGTTCAAACGTAAAAAAGCCGCTTAACGGTAAAAATTCATTTCGTCGATGTACTTGCGAACAGGGTCTGTCAGCAGGTAACGGACATCTTTTCCCTCTTTGATAGCGTGTCTCACAAAACTGGATGAAACTTTCATTACCGGCGCTTCTTCGCACATAATGATGTTCGGGTGATTCTTGAATCCGTTTTCCGGATGATGACCGATTTCCTGTACTTCTTCCTCTTCCTGGAGAGTCAATACACGCGGATATACGTAGAATTTATAGTTTGCCAATAAATGCTCGTGGTTGTACCACTTGTGAAACGTTCTCAAATTATCTTCTCCCATAATCAGAGAGAATTCGTAATTCGGATATTTTTCCTTCAGGTAAGCGAGTGTTGTTGCCGTGTAATTCGGCTGCGGAAGTTTGAACTCAATATCAGAAGCTTTGAGATTCAGATTATCCTGAATAGCTTCATTTACAATGGCCAGGCGGTGATAATCCGGTAACAGCGAAGATTTCAATTTCAAGGGATTCTGCGGTGTTACAACCATCCAAACCTGGTCAATATCCGTATATTCAGCCATGTAATTCGCAATGACTAAATGCCCGACATGAATCGGATTGAAGGTTCCGAAGTATAGACCGACTCTCATTGTTTGGAAATAAAATTTCGGACAACTGTTTCCGCTTCCTTACAAGCGCGTTCCAACTCATCATTCAACAGAATATAGTCGAAATCCGGAGCGCGGTCCAATTCCATTTGTGCTTTCGCCAAACGCATACTGATCTTCTCTTCCGTTTCCGTACTGCGAAATCTCAAGCGCTCTTCCAATGCTCCGAAAGATGGTGGTTGCACAAAGATCGCCAGGGCATTCTTTCCTATGATCTTTTTCAGGTTCAATCCACCGATTACGTCTACATCGAAGATCACGGTTTTTCCTTCCGACCACATCCGCTCCAATTCCGAAGCCAATGTCCCATAAAAATTATCTGTGTAAACTTCTTCCCATTCGATAAATGCTCCTTCGTCAATTTTCTGCTTGAAGCCTTCGATTCCGAGAAAATAATAGTGCTTTCCGTGCTCTTCTTCTCCGCGAGGTTCGCGGCTGCACGCTGAAATGGAAAAAGCCAGTTCGGGAATCTTTCCCAACAGGTGCTGCACTATCGTTGTTTTACCGGCGCCCGAAGGAGCTGAAAAAATAATGCATTTACCGGCACTTGGGTCAAACTTCATTCTAAAGCGTATTTAAAACCTGCTCTTTGATTTTTTCTAAATGATCTTTCATTTCAACCACCAACTTCTGCATTTCTACATGGTAAGATTTGCTTCCAAGCGTGTTGATTTCACGACCGATTTCTTGTGTGATGAAACCCAGTTTCTTTCCGCAAAGCGGAATATTCATTGTTTCAAGAAAATAATTCAAATGGTTTGAAAGGCGCATTTTCTCTTCAGAAACGTCCATTTTTTCGATGTAGAAAATGATCTCCTGCTCCAAACGGTTCAGGTCGATGGAAATATTTGTGATTTTCTCCAATCCGGTTTTCATTCGCTCACGAACTGCTTCGATGCGTGCTGTTTCGTATTTCGGAACTTCAGCAAGCAATTCATCGATACGCTGAATATTCGATTCGAAATCCTTTTTCAACTGATCGCCTTCTTGTTTGCGGAATTCATTCAGATGCTGACATGCTTCACGCACCAGACCCTGAACAAATGTTGATTCCTCATCAGAAAGTGCTTCCTTATCGTTCGAATAGATCTCCGGCATGCGAAGCACTAACGAAAGAAGTTCGTTTGTCGGTTCTCCCAATAACTCGGCTGTTTCTTTGATATCCTTGTAGTAAGCCTGAGCCAAATCGCGGTTGATGACATAGTTCTTTGTATCACCGGAATTTTCCAAAGAAATAGATAATTCTACTTTTCCTCTATCCAGTAATTCAGCAACTATTGAGCGATTCTCCAATTCAATCTCGCGATACAACGGAATTGCACGCATATTCAAATCTAAACTCTTACTATTTAAGGATCGGATTTCCACAACGATCTTCTTCCCCTGGAAGGATCCGCTTGCTTTTCCGTAGCCGGTCATTGATAATACCATTTGCTTCAGTTTGGGCAAAAGTACGGAAATATTGTCGAGAAGCAGTTAATTTAACCACATAGGTCACATAGAAACATAGAGGGAATAGCCCTTTATCAGATTGTTTCTCAACTAAATTGGGTTTAAAATAGTTTTTATTTTACTATTATCCCGTTCACTCATAGATGATCGGGTATCTAAATAGACTATATGAACTATATTTCTACGTAGTTCAATGATGTTTTCCAATATAAGTCCCGCAATTACTCACGGGACTTATTGGAAACGATATGCAGTTAGTCCTGGTCTACTGGCACTGCAGTGCCGGTAGCACCAAGAGCTTCTTTGATTTTTGCTTCTAACTCGTCCATTAATTCCGGGTTATCAGCAATCATATTTTTAACAGAATCTCTTCCTTGTCCTAAACGGGTTTCTCCGTATGAGAACCAGGATCCGCTTTTCTTCAAGATATTTAATTCTACTCCAAGGTCGATAATTTCACCTACTTTGGAAATTCCTTCTCCATACATGATGTCGAATTCAGCTTTGCGGAACGGAGGAGCCACTTTGTTTTTCACCACTTTTACTTTTACGCGGTTACCGATTACGTCTTCTCCTTCTTTGATCTGGCTCGCTCTGCGGATATCAATACGCATGGAAGCGTAGAATTTCAAGGCATTTCCTCCTGTTGTCGTTTCAGGGTTTCCGAACATCACTCCGATCTTATCACGCAACTGGTTGATGAAAATACAACAGCATTTTGCCTTATTGATCGAACCGGTTAGTTTACGAAGTGCTTTCGACATCAAACGAGCTTGTAATCCCATTTGTGAATCACCCATTTCTCCTTCGATTTCCGCTTTCGGAGTCAACGCCGCTACGGAGTCAATCACTAACAAATCTACTGCTCCTGAACGGATCAGACTGTCTGCGATTTCCAAAGCCTGTTCACCGTTATCCGGTTGAGAAATCAATAGGTTTTCGATATCAACACCCAATTTTTGTGCGTAAAACTGGTCAAATGCATGTTCCGCATCCACAATCGCAGCAATTCCACCTTGCTTTTGCACTTCTGCAATTGCGTGAATCGCCAGGGTTGTTTTTCCGGATGATTCCGGTCCGTAGATTTCAACGATTCTTCCTTTCGGGTAGCCGTTTACTCCTAATGCCAGATCCAGTGTAATTGAACCGGAAGGAATCACTTCCACTTCTTCAATTGCATTGTCTCCTAATTTCATTACAGATCCTTTTCCGAAAGTCTTGTCTAACTTTTCCATTGTTAGCTGAAGTGCTTTCAATTTTTCCGGGTTGATTTCTTTAACTGCCATATCGTTTAAATTTTAATCGTTTTTGTTATCGTTTCTGCAAATGTACACCCAGTAGGTCGTAAACTACTTACGATGTTCAGATCAACTTAAATTTAAAATCTCTTCACCGTGAATTTTCGTCTTTGGTTTCTCGATAATATGAGTAATAATCCCCTTTTCATTCATCACAAATGTTGTCCGGTGAATTCCATCATACTCCCGCCCCATGAACTTTTTCAAGCCCCACACTTTGAACGCATCAATCATCTTTCGTTCCGTATCTGCGATCAATGGAAAAGGTAAGTTAAACTTTTCAATAAACCGGGTATGCATTTTCTCCGTGTCCATACTTACTCCTAAAAGTGAATATCCTTTTTTCAATAACTCCTGGTATGAATCTCTCAGACTGCAAGCTTGATTGATACAAGCGGGAGTATTGTCTTTCGGATAGAAGTAAATCACCAGTTTCTTTCCTGCAAAGTCCTGATTTGTAATTTCTTTTCCATTTTGATCCGTTCCCCGGAAATCCGGCATGCGATCACCTACTTTTAATCCTGTCATCTAATTGTTGAATATTTAAACGTTTATCTGACGAATATGTAGTCAAAAGTACAGCTTTATTTGAAACTGACAAATTTTAGCCTTGTTTTTTGTTTAATTTTTCGTCAGAATGTTTGTGAGACTATTTCTGATTGATTTTAATTTACTGTTATTCAGGGAAATAAACACTATGCCCTGTTTCCTGTTCCAATAAAAATTTACTGCGGATCACTTCCTGAACCGTTCGTTTTTCGATCTTGCATTCCAGCCAGGAAATAATATCCAGGTACAGGAACGGCCGTTTTTCATAAGGTAATTTGGAAAGTTTTACCAGTTTTCCGTGTAAAATCCGGAAGGCGCGCATCAAGGAGCGGTCGTCTGAAAACGGAAGCTGGCGCAGGAAATTCAGAATTTCGTGCTGTACTCCATGCAAATCACCCATGTTTCTCAGGAAGCGATAGACGGATTTGATCTGGTAATCGAGCAGATGATCATCCGTTCCCAGTTCGAAATGCGCAATCAGGTTCAGAATCCGGGCAAAGGCCTGGATATCTTCCCGGAGGGAAACATCTTTCAGCTGAATAATGCGGTTCAGATACTTGATCGTCATTTTATTGTCGCCGTTTCCGAAATAAAGACACGCGACCTTATAATAAAGGATCATGATCCGGTGATTATCCAGGCGGTCTTCATGATCCGAAATAAACTGTTCTACTTTCGGCACGATTTCCAATCCTTCGGAGAAGGTTCCGCACAGGTAATAGTAATTTATTTTAGCCGTAAGCCAGTAATTGCGGTGCAACAGGGAAATGTTTTCATTGTCTCTGTCTCCCAGATCCGCACTTTCCAGTTTTTCAATCGACTCCAGCAGGCGTTTGTGATTTCTGAGATTAAACAAGGCATTCTGCAGGTTGTAAAGTCCTTTCAGATACATCTCGCGGTAATGATCTTGCACGTGTGAATGATCTTCAAACAATTTCACCCACAAACTGGCGTATTTGAAACACATCAGGAAATCCTGCGTGATGTAATGATACCAGACATACGCATTGTAGAGATGCATTTTCTCTTCGAAACTCAACTCGGAGATTTTGTATTCGGGCAAACGTTTCGCGAAGAATTCTTTGACGAAGCGGTAATCTTTCTCGTCGCGCACAAAACCTACTTTCACATTCAGCGCATACAACTGCAACGACAGGTTCGAAAACTGGATGCTTCCCTGGATGTGTTTGCTCAAATTGCGGCTTTCCGCCGTCAATTCATCCGCACGCGAGGAAACACTTCGTGTAATGTGTTGTGATTCGATGAATTTCTCAAAATCCAGGATTTCCAGATGCAGCACCGTCGATTGAATCTTGATGGCATTCTGCTTCGCCTTTTCCAATAATTTCAATGCCTGGTTGTAGAATCCTTTTTCATACAGGATCAAGGCGTGATCCATGGATTCGCGAATCTCGATCGTGGGCAAATGTGGCGCATGCTGCAAGCGCAAACTGGTGAGTAATTGCTTGTATAAATGTGCTTTAATATTTGAAAGCTGGCTCTTTTTTATTCCGCTGATCTTGGCAATTGCCAATTCATCCGAGTAATTTTCGGTTTTATCAATGAAATCAAACAGCTGCAAATATTTGATTTCCTCCTGGGAAGAAGAATTCCGATTTGCATAAAGCTTAAAACTCCGCTTTTCAGCCTTTGATAAAGAAGCAATCAAGCGAACTAAACTATCTGTTGACCCTGTGGACATTGTAATTTTTACCTTAAATTATAGTTCGTAATTTACTGATTTTCAGTGATTTAATTAGCGTCAATTAACGCTTGGTTATCGTAAATATTGAAAACATTGATTTCGAATATTTAACATCTTGTTTCATCTTTGTATTATACGAATGATTTAACAATCATTTGTCTCTTAAAATGTACTCATTTAGAGTAACAGGAGTAGGGGTGCTCTTGTTTTTTCGATTAATAGCAAAAAAATCCTTTGTCCTTTGACAAAGGGTTTTTTGTTTACCCAAAAATACGTCGAATTGTTGAATTAAGATCTTCCGATTGGAAAGAAAATCCGGTGGATCGAATTCTCACATTGGAAACCTTGTTTCCGAATAACAGCATGATCGCCATTTTTCCGAAGAGTAAGCGAATGACAAATCCGGGAACTGCGGGAAGCAATCTTTTTTTCAGGACTTTGGCAATCATTTGGGTGAGTTCTTTATTGGTGGTGTTTCCGGCTGATGCGTGATAAGCTCCTTCCAGTTTATTGGTAACAACATGTCCGAACAGGCGCGACAAATCGTTGATATCAATCCATGGAATCGGTTGCTTTCCGGAACCCAAAACGGCTCCAAATCCTTTTTTCACAGGATCGGCCAGTTTGACCAAAGCACCGCCATCTTCGCTCAGTACAACAGCAATCCGGATCTTGGAAACCAAACAGCGTTCCTGAAACTGATCTGCAGCCCGTTCCCATTTTCGGGTAATGTCCGAAATCAGATCTTTTCCGAACGGATCTTCTTCCTGATACAGCTTTTCCTGGTCTTCAAAACCATAGGCTACTGCGCCTGATGCAGAAATATAGTGTTTCAAATCTGCAGAATTCCGAAATGATTCAAACAAAAAGCGTGTGGTTTCGATTCGTGAATCGTAAAGTTCCTTCACCCGCGATTTCGTCCATCTTTTTGCAGCCAGTTCTGCGCCGCAGAGGTTGATTAAAACGTTGGTGTTTTCGAGCGCCAGCGGATCAATTGTCTTTTTAACCGGATCCCAATTCAGGAAAAAATGTTCCGGATCCGAATTCTTGCGTGTCAAAATCCAAACTTCATGACCCAAACTTCTTAAATGTGCTGTCAAACCTGTTCCAATCAATCCGGAACCACCTGCTATCAGAATTTTTTCCATATCACTCATTCAATTTGCTGCCTAATTTAGATGAAAAAAACTCCGCCGTTTGTTATAAACCTGTTACTTTTACACGTCAGGTCATTCTGAATGAAATAAAAGCTATGAAAAAGTATATTTTCCCTGTATTGCTTATCGGATTAGTCTCTTGCGGTTCTGATAATTCAACTCAAAGTTCCGGAACCGAAAAAGAGAAAAAAACGATCGTCAAGCATTTCAAAAACGAAGCTGAAATGGACGCCCATTTGTTGCAATTGAAAAAAATTACGGAAGCTTCCGGGCTTACAGCGAATTCATTGCATTATGAAAAGGGCGACGGAACGATGGTCGAAGTAATCGGTCATTTGGATAGTACCAACGTACTTCAAATCCTGGAAGAGCAATTTTCCGAAGGAAACGGAAAAACGAACGGAACCCGTTTTTACTACCTGAACGATGGAAAGCCTTTTATGACTCAAGAGTTGATTGACCAGATTGACGGAACGAACGAAGCGGTTTTCATTGACCGTATTTCCTATTACGACGAAAAAGGAAAAATCATCAAAACAAAAGAGCGCAGTGCTTCCTTCCAGGACGATATCAACAAAAAGAGTTACAAACCGGCTCCGCTTCATCCGATCAAAGTGGATCGTGCAATGGATGCCTTGAATTCGGAGAAGGAATTTGCTACGACTTTCCAGGGCTTTGTTCACCAGGATATGTTCAGTTACGTTATTTTGGGGCCTGATGATCCCAACGGATTTACCACTGCATTGAGATTGGATTATAAAGATCAGATGATCAATATTCTGTACAGCGATCCGGATAAATATTTAGGCACGAAAGTAAAAGTGAATTTTGAGGTTCACGACGACCGCGGGTTTGAATTCCAGGTTTATGCGGGCGGGAAATTTGTAGATTAAACTAAATTCAAAATTGTGAATGCAAAATTCAAAAAGAATTGATGTTTTTTGAATTTTGCATTTTGAATTTACTTGATTTTCCCCAATTCGGCTTTCAGGTAATCGATGATCTCAATTTCGATCGGATCTCCGTGTTTCAAATCACTCAGGTATAAAGAAATCCAGTCGATCAAATGAATCAGGTAGATGCTTTTCTCTACTCTTGTTGCTCCTTTTGCTCCAATGATGACCACTTTATCCGTTTTCGATTTGGTGCGTTCAACCGAGATGTCAAATCGCTTTTGATTACGCATCGATAAATCTCCGGTTTGGATGAACAAACACGCATAACGGTTGTCTCCTCCGCCCCATCCGACTAATTCGTTGTGGTTCATTTCCGGAATCACATGCTGCCAGCACAATTCTTTTGAATTTTCATTCAATTGCTGTTTTGCACGGATCGTAACACCTTCGTATGCAGAACCTGCGTAAACGGCAACTGTTCTTTTCTGAAGTTCTTTTGCTACGTGCATCGCTTCAGACTTTATGTGGATTAACTCCGAATCAATGATGTTTTTCCCGTTGGAGATTTCATCCAGAATTGTCTTTTGCGCATATCCCAACTGAAGGAAGATATTCGACAATTGAACCAGGGAATACGCCAAAGCTGTTCTCGGCGGATTTCCTCCCGGAACAATGACATATTGGTAATTATTTGCTTTACAAAAGGTTTCCAAAGTTCCCCCGGAACAAATCCCGATGATCGTTGCTCCTTTTTCTTTTGCATCTTCCAAAGAAAATAAGGTTTCCTCTGTGTTTCCGGAATAGGAAGACCCAATCACCAAGCTGTGTTTATCAACAAATGCAGGCAATTCATAATCCTGAATAGATAAAACCGGAACGGAACAGTTATTTTCAATCCATTGAGCAACAATCCGACCTCCGATGCCTGAACCACCCATTCCGCAAATAACGATATTTCTTACATCAGTGCTGGGTTTGACGAAGGTTGCTTTAGCTGCAATTTCTAAAGCTTCTTTGATGTTGGATGAAAATTCCTGAATGAGTTTTTCCATAATTCATTTTGAAGTTTGTAAATATAGTAAGGCTTTTTATAACAGAAGAAATTTTAAAAATCTTCACGCGGAAATAAATTAATGTACTTTTACCGAAAAATGGAAGATGAAGTCTAGAAAAGCATCGGAAACACTGGCTATCACGACTAAAGTTGTGTTGCCAAACGATACGAATACGCTGGGAAATTTGTTTGGTGGTCAATTGCTGGCCTGGATGGATGAAATTGCGAGTGTTTCTGCTCACAGACATTCAAAAAGAGTCGTCGTAACGGCAAACGTAAACAATGTCAGTTTCAACTCTCCGATCAATCACGCATCGATTGTAACGCTGGAAGCAAAAGTTTCCCGCGCCTTCAATTCTTCCATGGAGGTTTTTGTGGATGTTTTCGTAGAAGATAACATCACCGGAAAACTTAGCAAATCCAACGAGGCGATTTACACTTTCGTGGCTGTTGACCAACACGGCGGACCTATCCAGGTTCCGGAGCTGGTTCCTGAAACGGAAGAAGAAATTGAACGTTTTGAAGGAGCTTTGAGAAGAAAGCAGCTGGCTTTGATTCTTGCAAAGAAGATGAGTCCGAAAGATGCGACGGAATTGAGAAAGTTGTTTACGGATTAATTCGATTTCATATAATCGGACGTAATTCCGCAATATTACGTCCGGACTTGTTTTTCCTTCCGATGAATGTCACGTCGAGAATACAGGGGCAAAATAGTATCAAGACAGACATTATTTACTTCATCAAATCCGAAGAAATCACTTCTGCATTTTGCAACTGCATGCAATTGAAATGTTTTTTGGGGCATTCCTTATACCCGATTTTCGAACAAGGTCTGCAAGACAATCCGTTTACTTCGTGAATCGAATACAAAGACGGGTTTTGCGGAGCATACGTATACATTCCGAAGTCAGGAACCGTATTTCCCCAAACACTCACGATCTGCGTTTCGAAACAACTCGCAATGTGCATCAAGCCGGTATCTCCCGTCAGCAATTTGCTGCAGGTTTTGGTCATAAAAGCAGATTGTCTGAGGGATAACTTTCCACACAAATCAATGACTTGCTTCTTTTCCAGTAATGTACTTAATTCCGCAGCTCGTTCCAGGTCCGTTGGTCCGCCAAGTAAAACGATTGGTTTCTCCATCTGACCCAAAATTTCAGCCATCAGCGAAACGGGCATTTGTTTGGTTGCAAACTGAGCACCCATTGCAACGGCAATAAAGTTCTTTTCGGACAGGTTGTAAGATGCCAGATCAACAACATCATTTTCCGACAAGAAAAAATCACAGGGTTTCCTATCATTTGTGACACCAAGCGCTTTCACCGCTTCGAAGTAACGATCCACCACATGAACTTTCGGCATGCGGTTAATCTTGAAGGTCGTAAGGAGTAATTTCGAAAAGTTCTTCTTCGGAAAAGCACTGGATTTGACTTTCAACGCTCTTTTCAGGCGCAGTGTACGGATATTGTTGTGCAGGTCGACCACATAATCATACTGTTCCTGCTTCAACACGTCCACCACCTCATCCACGGATTTATTAATCGTAATGATGCGGTCAATGTGCGGATTTCCTTCCAGCACCGATTTGAACGCACTTTTAGTAATGTAATGGAGTTCGGTATTTTTTAATTGTTCCTTCAAACAGCGAACAACGGGAGTCGTCAGAACAACATCTCCAATTGAGCTAAAGCGGACAACCAACATTTTCATGGAGCCAAAGGTATAAAAAGAAAACAATGATCGGTTTGAATCTTTGGTGACCCGATGCATCGGTAATAATGAAGAAAAGTCGCCAAGCTACATAAATATTTAATTAAAAAACTATGTGGTAAACCAACCACATAGGAACATCGAATACATAGTTAATATTCAGTTTGAAGCTTGGATCGTTTTCTAAACCAGAAACCGCATCATTATTTTGGTGAACCTAATACATCAAGTCGGATGCATTAGGTTCCCGCTGAATCTTTTTAGCTACTGATAATTATTTAATCTTTTTCAAAAGTTCCTGGACTTCTTCCAGTTTCTTAGCTTGTGCTGCAATTTCTCCTTCTTTCTTTTGAGTTGCAGCTTCATCATCTTTGATTTTCTGTTCTGCTTCGGAGATTTTTTTCTTATAACTCTCGATGTCTTTTTTAGAACCTTCGATGCTTTTCTGCAGATCTTCTTTTTCTCCGTTCAGTTTTTTCAAACTCTTGGTTTCCAGTTCAATCATGCCGTTTACACTTTCCTTGGAAGCATTCTGCCCGAACTTTTTCACCCGGTGTTCAATAATTTTATGCTGATCGCGGTGCTCCCCCGAATTTAAATATGCTCCTCCCAAGTCAACAGCAAAAGCTACTTTGATCTCAGAACCGCTTTGAATGATTTTCGCATAACCATCGAAGTACTTGTCTCCCATGTCTTTCATTTTCGCCTGCTTTGCAGTATACTCATCTTTCGAACTGTTGTACTTTCCGCCCCAATCCTTCATTTCGGATTTCAGCTCTTTTTCAATCACATCTTTATTCGCATAAGGAATCGTTACGACAATCGCATCAAATGTTCCGTGAGAAAAGCTTACTTTTTCATTGGATGTTTTTACTTCCTGGCCTACGACCCAGGTCGTTAATACCGTCGCGACGATTAGTGTTAATTGTTTCATGTTGTATTAGTTATGTGTTGTTTTTGTTAGCGGTATTCATTCACCCGGTATCCCGGATTCCATATCAAAATTAACTTTTATCCCTTAGCTCAAACCAAATTCAGTTTTCGAAAGCGGAGCTTTTTCTCACTTTAACTTCTTGGCATTGCTCTTGTGATTTGTGATCTTCTCATTTTGAGTTTTAATCTCTCCCTGCTTGTTCGTCAGTTCTTGTTGCTTGGTGTCAATTTTCTTTTGGGATTGCTCAATTTTCTTCTGGGCATTCTCAATGTCTTTTTTGGAACTTTCAATTTCGCTTTTAATTTTCTTTTCCTCTTTTTCCATTGACTTCAGAATCTTCTGATCCGCATCAACGGCCAGTGCGATACTTGCAGTAGCAGAAGCTGCACCAAATTTTTTCATTTTTTCCCATACCGCTTTGTATTCGACCGGATCTTCTCCGTTGGTCATGAATCTCCCGCCCTTATCTATGACAAAAGCAACTTTGATCTCATCAACGGTCTCAATGATCTTTGCATAAACATCCACATGATTTTCTCCGAAAATCTTATTCTTTCCCTGGATCACCTGGTACTCATCGCCGACAACGACAACCTTTCCCTTCCAGCTTTTCAATTCAGACTTCAACTGTTTTTCCACAGCCGCTCTTTTTCCAAAAGGAATATTTGCTACAATAGCATTCTTCACTCCCATCGAAAAAGATACTGATTCATCTGACATCTTCACTTCCTGTCCGAAGAGAACAGAAAAGGAGCAACAAAATCCGACAATTAAAAATAACGCTCTCATACAGTTGATTTTTATTCTATACAATGTAGCAACTTTGTTTCGTTTTTCAACATTTTTTATGCCTTTTTTACATCCTGTTGTAGAAGAAGCCTTAACTTTATCCGGTGCAATTTAATTCAATACCGGGGCAAACAGAGATAAAAGCGCATTTGATTGAAGAGGTCAAAGGCGGAAAAATCAGTCACGCCCAACTCTTTGCAGGAAAATCCGGACACGCAGCGCTTCCATTGGCTTTAGCCTTTGTACAGTTCATCTTTTGTGAAAACAAACAGGAAAATGACAGCTGTGGAACGTGCGCTTCTTGTAAGAAGGTTTCGGATTTACAGCACCCGGATCTGCACTTTTCCTTTCCGACCGTTCAAACGATTTCGAAAACAACCAATCCCTTGCTACCTCTTTGGAGAACACAAATCAAGGAATTACCTATTTTCGATTTGTACCATTGGACGAAACGAATGGACGACAAGGAGCGAAAACCGATTATCGGGACGGAAGAAAGTCTTGAAATCGTAAAGAAACTTTCCCTGAAATCCTACGAAGGCGGATACAAGGTGATGCTCATTTGGATGGCGGAAGAAATGAACCCGACCTGTGCCAATAAATTGCTGAAAATCCTGGAAGAACCACCTGCGAAAACCTTGTTTTTACTGGTTACGGATAGTCCGGATAAATTGCTCACAACGATTCTTTCCAGGACACAGATTTTACGCATTCCTTCCTACCCGATGGATATTATTCAGCAGGTTGTTGAACGAAGCGGTGTAGGCCGTCAACTCGCTGAAAGTATTGCGGCCAGAAGCAACGGAAACCTCATTGATGCGCAGCAAATCATGGGCGATCAATCCGAAGCAAATTTGTTCCGGGAATTGTTCATTCAACTGATGCGGGTTTGTTTCAAGAAAGATGTCAACGCGATGCTGGATTGGACGGAACAGGTTTCTACCCTTTCCCGTGAAGGTCAAAAACAGTTTGTTCAATATGCCTTGCACATGGTTCGCCAGAGTGTCTTGAAGAATTACACCCAGGACATGTTGACCCGTGTTTCACAGGAAGAAGCTGCTTTCCTGGCAAATTTTGCGCGCTTCATTTCAAACAATAACGTGATTGATTTCATGGAAATCTTTAACGACGCGCATTATCACATCGACCGGAATGCGTTCGGAAAATTGCTCTTTACGCAGTTGTGTTTCCAGGTCATGCGTTTCATTCACCGGGCATAAGTTTTTAATCGAGTTTCACCACGGTCAGATGATGCTTCTTACCAAATTTCATCTGTGCTTTAGTTAATTTAGCCTGTTCGCGATCTCTGTCAGTATTGTGTTTGGCAGCCAATTCATCTATTTTTTTACCTAAACGTTCTATTTCCTGGGTTTCACTATCAGGCAGATTTAAGTATTCTTCATCCATCTTCAAGAACTCCGGAAGGCTTTTCTCACCGCTAAATTTCAGGAACCGAACATGATCGAGCATCTGCATGGCCAGGGAACTGTCTCCTTCAAACGGCTGAATTCCTTTGATATTTTCCGCGGCTTTTTCGCAAAGTACGACCAATGAATCACATCGTTTCAATGCTTCTTCAGTTGTGATATTGTCCTCCAAAGAACTATCATACGCGAGAGTAAGCATATCTACCTGATCAACAAGGTAATCGTTATACTCAGCAACATCTGTAAACAATCTTCGTTTATCCGGATTCGGTTTCGGAGTGTCTGAATGATTGCAAGAAACCAGAACGGTTCCGATTAAAGCGATACAGAAGGTATAAGCAAATTTCATGATGGTTGCATTTAAATTGTGCCCCGAAAATAACCATTTAATCGTTATTATAATTCGCTCTTACAGCTATTCACAAATAGCTGTTGTCAAGTCAGATGACAAAATGCAAATAGCAACTGTTAATTTTAGTATTTTTACATCAAATTCGAAAACTATGGGATGTTCCTCGTGTAGCAGCGGTGGTGGTACACCTCGCGGCTGTAAAAATAATGGGACCTGTAGTTCTGGTGGATGTAATAAACTAGGTGTTTTTGATTGGTTGGCAAACATGCAGCTTCCTGCCGGTCAGACTCCTTACGATATACTTGAAATTCGCTTCAAAAACAGTCGCAAGACGTTTTACAGAAATGCGAAAAACTTCTCACTTCAAGTAGGTGATGTTGTTGTTGTAGAAGCAAGCCCGGGTTACGACGTGGGCGTTGTTTCCGTAGTAGGTGAATTAGCCAGAATTCAGGTCAAGAAAAAGGCTCCGGGCCTAAAGCCAATGGAGACCAAGAAGATTTTGCGTATTGCAAATCAGGAAGATATCGACAAATGGGTACAAGCCCGTTCTCTCGAATCTGAAGTGATGTTCCAGGCGCGTACTTTAGCCGTAAATATCGGTTTGGAAATGAAAATTTCCGACGTGGAATACCAGGGAGATCTTACTAAAGCAACTTTTTATTACACGGCAGAAGGGCGTGTTGATTTCCGTCAGCTGATCAAAGACATGGCGGATAAATTCAAGATCCGTATCGAAATGCGCCAGATCGGTTCCAGACAGGAAGCACAACGCTTGGGCGGAATCGGTTCCTGCGGAAGGGAATTATGCTGTTCAACCTGGTTGACAGATTTCCGTTCTGTTTCCACTTCTGCGGCACGTTACCAGCAATTATCGCTGAATCCGCAAAAATTAGCCGGACAATGCGGAAAACTGAAGTGCTGTCTGAATTACGAATTGGACATGTACCTGGAAGCAATCAAATCCTTCCCGAGTACGGATGTGAAACTGCAAACCGAAAAAGGAACTGCTTTCCACATTAAAACGGATGTTTTCAAACGTCAATTGTGGTACATGTACGAAGGCGAAGCTTCAATCGGAGTTGGTTTGGTGGCACTTACGCCGGAACGCGTTCAGGATATTATCAAAGTCAACAAATCCGGTAAAAAGCCGATGGATCTGAAAGATTTTGATTCTTCTTCTGCCCAGATTGCCCGTAAAGAACCTGATTATGATAATGTTGTTGGACAGGATTCTTTGAATCGTTTTGACAATACCTTCAGCAAAAACAAGAAGCGCAAGAAGAAAAAACCGAAAGGTCCACGCGCAGAAGGAGAAGCAGCTGTTGCAAATCCGAAACCGGCTCAAAAGCAGGATAAACCGCAGCAACAGAACAAGCCTCAGCAACAAAATAAACCGAAGCAGGATAACAGGCCGAAACCTCAGAATCCGCAGAATAAACCGCAACAGCAAAACAAAGCTGTTGATGCTGCAGCTAACGGAGGAAATCCGCAGGCTCAGGCAAGTCCGAATCCGAACAAAAAGAAAAACAATCGTCGCAGACCACCACGTAAAAACAATGGAGGCAATGAAGGCACTGAAAAATAGCTGGATCATTGGATTGCTGGTTCTTCTCTATTCTTGTGGAGATGCACCGCTTTACAATAAATCTTACTCGTTCAAGAACAATTCCTGGGAACAGAATGTAAAACCTGTTTTCAAGGTTCAGATTCCGGACACGACTTCGTTTTATACCATCCAGATTACGGTTCGCACAACGACAGATTATGCCTACAATAACCTGTGGTTTTTCATTCATTCGAGAACTCCGAAAGGGCAGGTCGGCCGGGAACCGATCGAAATGAAAATTGCCAATCCGGATGGTTCGTGGATCGGGGAAACTTCGGGAACAATTGTTGAAAACACTGTTTACTTCAAACACCGTAAATTCCCTCAAAAAGGTGCTTATACCTTTACGTTTGAGCAAGGAATTACGGAACAGAGTGCACAAAATGTGATGGATATCAGTTACGCAGTAATGAAAGATCCCAATCAGAAATAAGTTATGGAAATCAAGGTTATCAATAAATCAACAAATGAATTACCCGAGTATGCAACTGTAGATTCTGCAGGTTTGGATATTCGTGCTTTTTTGAGTGAATCCGTGACCTTAAAACCCCTGGAACGCAGGTTGATCCCGACAGGATTGTACCTGGAAATTCCAAGCGGTTACGAGGTTCAGATCAGACCGAGAAGCGGTTTCGCATTCAAACAAGGTGTTACGGTATTGAACTCACCGGGAACTATCGACGCGGATTACCGCGGCGAGATCGGTGTTTTGCTGATTAATCTATCCAATGAAAACGTGATCATCGAACATGGTGAACGTGTTGCTCAAATGGTTGTAGCACCTTTTGTGCAGGCAAAATTGAAACTAACGGATGAACTTTCCGAAACGAATCGCGGAGAAGGCGGTTTCGGAAGTACAGGAAAAAATTAAATCATACTATGAAAGTTATCGTTCCAATGGCGGGGCGTGGTAGCCGGTTAAGACCACATACATTAACAGTTCCGAAACCTCTTGTACCGGTTGGTGGGAAACCGATCGTGCACCGGTTGGTGGAAGACATTGCGGCAGTTTGTAACGAACCGATCGAAGAAATCGGTTTTGTGATCGGTGATTTCGGGGTTGAGATCGAGAATGAATTGATCAAAGTTGCCGAAAAACTGGGGGCAAAAGGAACGATTTTTTACCAGGACAAACCGCTTGGTACTGCTCATGCCGTATTGTGTGCTGAAAAATTATTGGACGGGCCGGTTGTAGTAGCTTTCGCAGATACACTTTTCCGTGCAAACTTTACCATTGATCCTGAAGCAGACGGAATTCTTTGGGTAAAACAGATCGAAGATCCGAGCGCTTTTGGTGTCGTGAAAATGAACGAAAAAGGTGAAATCATCGACTTCGTTGAAAAACCGAGAGAATTTGTTTCGGATTTGGCCATGATCGGTATTTATTACTTCAAAGATGGTTTGGCTTTAAGAGACGAATTAAACTTTTTGGTAGAAAACGGCATCATAAAGAGCGGCGAGTACCAACTTCCCGATGCATTGCGCAGATTAGCCGAAAAAGGAAAGCGCTTTAAACCGGGTGAAGTAGACGAATGGCTGGATTGCGGAAACAAAGAGGTAACCGTGATTACCAATCAGCGCGTGTTGGAATACGACCAGGAAAAAGGGATTGATATGGTAGATGATTCTGCAAAAGTTTTGAATTCGGTGATTATTCCTCCTTGCTTTGTGGGGAAAGATGTCATCATTGAAAACTCGGTTGTAGGTCCTCACGTTTCTCTTGGAAAAGGTTCGGTTGTAACTAATTCCATCATTAAAAACAGTATTTTACAGAATTATTCCATCATCGTGGATGCAAACATGCATAACTCCATGTTGGGATCTCATTCAAAATACAAAGGTTTGGCTCGGGATTTGAGCTTAAGTGATTACTCAATTATCAGCTAATGAGAAATTTCCTTTACATCGGTGCTTTGGCTTTTTGTTTTACTTCTTGCGTAGTAAAGAAAGTTGCAACTTCTGAAAAAACGGATTCGAAACCGGATCCGGCTTATATTCAGACTTTTCACAATGCCATTCGCTATAAAGTAAAGGGACAAACCAATAACGCTATCCAGGCATTTGATTCCTGTTTGGTGATGCGGCCGGCAGATGATGCAGCAGCTTACGGTCTAAGTCAGTGTTATCTGCAACTCGACAATAAAAGCAAAGCTGCCGAATATACGGAATTGGCCAGCAAACTGGATCCGGACAATATCTGGTACACGCAGGAATTGGGTTACATGTATTACAACCAGGGCAAATTTGCAGAATCGGAGAAATGCTTTGCGAAAATGGTGAAAGCACAACCGGCAAATGTCGATTGGTTGTTTGCACATGCTGAAATATTGAAACGTTTGGGTCGCCAGATGGATGCGATCAATTCATTGACCAAAATGGAAGATCAGCTGGGAGTGATCCCTGATTTATCGATCCAGAAATTTGAGTTGTACCAATCCCTGAAACAAGACGAAAAAGGACTTGCTGAAATTCACAAAGCACGTGAAGTTTACCCGGATGATCTGAGCCTGATCGGAACATTGGTGGATTATTACTTTTCCAAGCGGGAAATTGCAAAAGCACAATCCATGTTGGTGGAATTGGTGAAAAACGATCCTACGAACGCACGTGCAAACCTGGCTTTGGGTGATTTGTATTACCGCCAAATGAACAAACCCGAAGCGTATACCTACTTCAAAGCGGCTTTCCAGGGAACAGATATTGATTTGGATACCAAAATGTCGCTGATCCTGGAGATGTACGAAAAACAGGTGGTCGTTGACAAAGAAATGCTCGAATTAGCAGATTTGCTGATTGCAAATTATCCGAATAACGCGAAAGGATATTCCGTAAAAGGAGATTTGTTGTTGCGTAACGGTGAAAAAGAAGCTGCTTTGGAAGCTTACAAAATGGCGCTCAAATTCGAAGAAACGAAGTTTCCAATCTGGAACCAGGTGCTGATTTTGGAATATGAATTGTTGAAATTCGACGATCTGTACAAAGATGCCCGTGCCTGCAGTGCATTATTCCCGACCATTTCAAATGTACAATTGCTTTATACCATTGCTTGTGTTCAGTTGGATCGTTTCCAGGAGGCAATCGATGCGGCAGACATGGGGAAAGAATTGGTGGTAGATGATCCGGCACTTGAAGCGGAGTTCTACGCTCAAAAGGGAGATGCACTTTTCGGGATGAAAAAATACCAGGAAGGTTCTGAAGCTTATGATAAGGCAATCAGCATCTATCCTTCCAATTTATTGACCAAGAATAATTATGCCATGCGTTTGGCACTTGCAAATATTGACCTTGCAAAAGCTGAAAAACTCATCAACGAGATTATTGACAGTAAAGCAAACCAGGCTCCTTACCACGATACGAAAGGTTTGGTGCTTTTCAGACAAGGAAAATTCAAACAAGCTTTGGAACAGTTCACCATTTCAGATGGACTGGACAAGGAAAATAAAAACTACATCGAACACATGGGCGATGCTTTCTTTAAACTGGGAGACACTACCAAGGCTCTTGAGTTATGGAAAAAAGCGCTTTCACTAGGATCAAAAAACAAATCATTAAGCAAAAAAATTCAAACAAAAACGTATGTCGATCCGGAATATTAAATGGTTAGGTCTTGTTGTATTTGTCATTCTTGCCTCCTGCGCCAGAAGACCTGTAGAGCAAAAACTGATCAAACTTGAGAAAAGAAAAACCAGCGAGTTAATTCACGTAATGGATAGTCTTTCTGTGATCAGGCCCAATTCTTTCTACACCAAGATCAAGTGCCATTTTTCCGATACCAATCGCAGAATCGGCTTCAAAACATCCATTCGATCCATCAAAGACAGTATCATCAACCCGATGATCACGTATGCCGGAATTCCGATTGTCAATTCCATTATCAGACGTGATTCTTTGCTGATTTCCAACAGAAAAGACAAATGTGCCATCCGGACAACGATGGGCTATATCAAAGAGTCTTTCGGTGTGGATTTCGATTACCGCAACATTGAAGAGTTATTGCTCGGATTGCCGGTTGCATATGATACCACCCAGAAGTATTTCCAGATCAATGATCCCTACAATTACGTGGTTTCATCGCACCGGAAAAGAATTATCAAAAAGGAAAACAAGACCAAGCACGAAAAGGACAAGGAAAGAGAAAAGGAAAATGCCAACAATTTGCGAAGAGACCGAAACGGAAACGAGGAACAACACGAAGATGAGGTCATGATCCGCTATTTCATTCATCCTTCCATGAAAAGCATCAGCCGTTTGGTGATCGACAGCCCGGAAGATACCACGCATATTTCGGTAGATTATTTTAGCCGCGATACCGTGGATACCTATTTGATTCCCAAAGAAGTGGTTATTGATATTGTAACCCCGCGGAATCATATCGTTTTAACTATGGATTACGATAAAACAGAAATAAATACTCCTCAGGAAATTTACTTTGTAATACCGGAAGATTATGGCAACTGCAGTTCTGAAAAATAGTTTATTTATTCTTCTGCTTCTTTGCACGAGCATCACCTGGTCTCAGAAAAAAAGTGATCAGTTGCAGGCAGAACAAAACAAACTGGAGAAGAAACTTTCCACGACAAAATCACTATTGGATAAAGTCAAAAAAGGAACGGAAACTTCTCTGAACGAACTGAAATTAATCGAAAACCAGGTAAAAAACCGCGAGTTGCTGGTACGAAACTTCGACAACCAGATCCGAAGTGCCGAATTGACCATTTCTTCCAAAGGAGAACAAATCAAAGAGCTTCAGAAACGCTTGGTACTCTTGAAAGAGCAGTACAAAAAGCTGTTGATTTACGCATACAAACACCGCAACAAATCTGCCAAAATGATGTTTATTTTTTCCTCTTCGAATTATTTTGAAGCGGTAAAACGAACGTCTTATCTCAAACGACTTTCCGAAATTCAGCAAAAGCAATTCAAGGTCATTCTTCAGAACGAGAAAACGATTCACAAGGAAATCAATGCGATCAGCAAGGAAAAAGAGCACAAAAAGACTTTGCTCGAAGAAAAGATCGTTGAAAAACAGCAGATTGAAAAAGACAAAACTGCCAAACAGCAATCATTGGAAAAATTGCGCAAAGACGAAAGTTCGTTGATGGCGGAAATGAAAGAACAGGAACGTCAGAAATCAGAATTGAAGCGCCGGATCAAGCAGGCTATCGAAAAGGAAATTGCTGACGCGGAAGCAAAAGCCAAAAAAGAAGCTGAGCGAAAAGCTGCCCTGGCTGCCAAGAGCTCTTCTTCCACAACGTCTTCTTCACCGAAAACAACAACGACCACAACTGCTCCTGCAAAAGAAGTTGCTTTTACGGAAACGAAGGAAAACATTGCAATGGGTAAGAATTTCGAATCCAACAGGGGAAAATTGCCGTGGCCGGTTGCGAAAGGATCCATTACGGAGAATTACGGAAAAAATGCCCATCCTACGCTTCCGAACGTGTTTACAAACAACAATGGAATTGATATCGGCGCTCCGAAAAACTCCCAGGTCCGCGCTGTTTTCGAAGGCGAAGTGACCAGTGTTCTCAATATTCCGGGAGCCGGAAAAGTAGTTATTATCAAACACGGTGCTTACCGGACTGTTTACAGTAACCTGCAGGAAGCGTATGTTTCTGTAGGTGACAAAGTCGGGTCAAAACAATCCATCGGATCGTTGTTATCGGACGAAGAAGGAAATTTATCTACTGCCCATTTTGAGATTCACCAGGTGGTTGAAGGAACCGTTCAACGAATCAATCCGACCTTGTGGCTGGCACAGTAAGTTAAACTAAAATCCTTCGTTTTACTCTGTCAGACGGTACGGATTTCCGCAACTGTCTCTGATCAGATGGCGATAAGCGCCACTTTTTTCCGGTGAAGATCGCTTAGCTTCGTTCAAAAAAACGATGAACACACGAATCACCTTATTGCTTTTCATTTTTGCAGCAATCAGTTCCTGCACCATTGAAAAACGACTTTATACCAAAGGTCTTCATGTCGAATTCCGCAAACCGCTTCGGGGATCCGATTCAAAAGATCAAACACAAGCAATGACCGAAATCCGGGAAGACAGGACAGAAGAAATCCGTCCGGATTCCCTGGAAGTTACTTCCGTTTCTGAAGCAATTGAAGTTCATCAAACACCTGTTCAAACCACCGATGACCATCTGATCTCAAAAAAAACTGTCGTTCCGGAGCAATCTCCCGAAAAAAGATCCACTTTCGACAAGAAGGCAAGCGTTCAGTCCATTCCACTAAAGAAACCCACATTCCTCACGAATTCTGTTTCTGCACTAAAGGAAAAGCAATTCAAAAAACCTAAAAATGGCCGGAATTACAGTAAGTTCTGGGAAGTCATGGGTTTTGTAGGCATCCTGGCAGGTCTGGTCGCAATTATCCTCTTATTCATTTTTATTGAGAATCCTGTTTGTTTACTGATTCTGCAAATCATCCTGGCTGGTTTGGTTCTCGCGGGATTGATCTGGCTCATTGTTGCACTCTGCGGAATACGCATTGAATGGTTCTGGAGCGGGCGGTGAAAATAGTTCTGATAAATCAATGATTGACTCTTTGATTGTTTATCTTCAAATCAAAAGCACCTAATTTTCATTCATAATGCACGCATAGTAATTAAGGCTTTCAATTGGCTCATTTTAAGGTCTTTTATGAGTCTTCAAATCCGGATTTTGAGTTAACTTTGTGGCTTCATTCTCTCTCCATCACTATTCCATAAAATAACAAATTGGCATAGTGTATGAACAAAACGCTCTCTTTATTTCCATCACTTATCCTTACTGCATTTGCTTCACTGGGACAAACAGGACCAGCCGGAGTAGGAACTCCCGCAACAAATGTGTTATGGCTAAAAGCTGACGCCGGAACGAGTACCACCACTAACGGTTCTGCTGTTTCCACCTGGACGGATCAATCCGGAAACGGAATTGTTCTCGGTCAGGCAACAAGCGCGCAGCAACCTGCATTTGTAAGTTCGTTGATGAACGGATTTCCGGCTATTGAATTTGATAATGCGGCTTCTTCCGGTCAGAATGATTATTTCACCACTCCGGATAATTCTATTTTCGACAATACGAGCGGATACAGTTTTTTCACCGTTACCCGGATGAAAGGATTTTCGGATGCTCAATCCATTATCAGCAAACGCATCAGCGTTGGAAACGAAGAAGCTTTCATGATCTTCTTTTATACGGGAAATCGCTTGTTTGTAGATATTGACAACGACAACAACCGTTTTTCCAACAGCGTTGCGAATACCGTTAACACGAACAGGATTTACGATGTGTTCTATGACGGAAATTTGGCTGCCGCTCAGCGTTCAACGATCTTTGACCAGGAACAGCTTCAAATGACTTCCAGCGAAAGCAGCGCAATCGTTGCAGATAAAAGTTCGCCTTTGTTGGTCGGAGCAACACATGCCGGCGATCCGCGTGCATTCAACGGATACATTTCCGAAATTATCATGTACCGCACCAAAGTGAATGATGCACAACGCATCATCATCAACAATCACTTATCGGCGAAATACGATATTGCTTTAAGTTCCAATGATGTGTATGCCGGAGACAATCCTGCGAACGGAAATTACGACAGAAACGTAGCCGGAGTGGGTCGTGATGCAAGCGGCAACTCGAATCCGCAGTTTGATCCTTCAACCTGTGCCGGGCTTGGAATCCGTTCCATTTCCGGGCAGGACAATGACGACTACATTCTTGCCGGTCATGCATTCCCAACAAACAGTGAAATCACAACGGACATCGCAGGAATAAGCGGAACCAATGTTTCCCGCTGGCAGCGCATCTGGTACATTGATGTGACAAATACCGGTGCTCCAAATGTCACGAACATCACTTTCGACATGAGTGATGGCGGAATGGCTGGTGTAAACCTTGGTTTGACTTCCAACTATATTTTGGTTTATCGTGCGGGACAAACGGGCCCGTGGACAGAAGTTGCAAGTGCTGCTTCCATTGTCGGAGATCAGATCTTTTTCACGAACCAGGTACTTTCACTCGACGGTTATTATACGCTTGCAACAAAGGATTTCACGGTGAGTCCGCTTCCTGTGGAATTGGTGAATTTTGATGCTCAGCCGGAAGGCAGACAAGTTTCTGTGACCTGGCAAACGGCCAGTGAATTCAACAGCAGTCATTTCGAAGTACTCCAATCAACTGACGGTGAAAACTGGTCTTCTGTCGGAAGAATTTCGGCACAGGGAAATTCACAGGAGACAACCGATTATCAATTATTCGACAAAAACCCGTCTTCCGGAATTTCTTATTACCAATTGAAGCAGGTAGATCAAAACGGTTCTTTCCATTTATCGGAAATCCGCTCGGTAAACAACCGCTCCAAAATCAACCAGGTGAAGATTTATCCGAATCCGGCAGATAAAGGTTTGGTAACGCTTGCTTCTGATGAACCGATCCGGGTTCTTTCCGTTTACAATGCTTTAGGAAAAGTGGTTTTTGAAACTACACTGAATGCGGAAGAAGCTTATTTGCTGGATACGCAATCTTTTGAAGCCGGAATGTATTGGGTGAGCCTGAATAACAGTGGTGAAAAACACAAACTGATTCTTCGGTAAACATTTTTTAGCATACTTTTTTATTAATACAAAGTTTCTAGGATAACAAATAAAACGAAAGAGATTAGATTAGATTACACTAATATCATTTACTTGCTCTTAGTTATTTTGGAACAAATTTATTATTCCAAATATATGTATGTTATCATTTAATTATTACAAATGACTGTTATTCAATAAAAAATTAATTCGAAAAAATAAATATAATACTTGTTTTATATAATATGTTTTGTATATTTGCAGAAATAAATTCATTATGGATTATTTACAAGGGTTAAAAGATCGGCACAAATTATTGAAACAAGAGAAGGAAAAACTTGAGTTTGAACTCTCAAAAGTTAGTGAAGAGTATTTTGCAATAGACACTTTATTACGGATTACTGACAAAGATTCAAAAGTTGAAAATGTGGAGTCTATTTACGAAGATTATCCCAGTACTGGAAAAGTATCGGATAAAATTCTTTTTGCTCTCAAGAAGTTAGGAAAAGCTACATCTGCAGAAATTGAGAAATTTTTAAAGAACATTGATGCCAATGCAAATACCAATTCTATTTTGCTGACAATTTCAAATATGGGAGTGAGTGGTAAAATTAAAGTTGTTGAAAAAAGAGGGAGAACAAATGTTTATTCGTTGAATATATAATGATTCTGCTATAATAGTAGAATCATTATAATATAAAATCTTGGGCAGAGTAATCTGTCTTCCTCTACAGGTGAAGACACGCTTCCAAAACGTGTTTTCTAGGGTCCAAACCGAAGCTCTTGTTACAACAAGAGAGTCTGTATTCAAAAGAGGAACAAGCGAGCTGAAGGTGCATCTTCGGCTCGTTCTGTTTTACGAAAGTACTAATTATAGGTTTATTATGCAACCTCTACGTTAATTAAAGCAATTAACCCTTTTTCAAAACTGTTTGAATTGTTTCTTCAAAATGCTCGATTGGCTGCGCTCCCGAAATAGCGTATTTTCTGTCAAACACAAAGAACGGAACTCCGCGAACGCCGATCTGCTGTGCTTCACCGATATCACTGTTCACCGCCTGTGCAAACAAGTCTTCGTTTTCCAGCACTTTCTTTACATCCAAGGCATTCAATCCGGCACCGACAGATAATTCCATCAAAGTTGCGTTATCATTCAGATCTCTTCCGTCTGTAAAATACGCTTTGAAGAATGTTTCTTCCATGGCGTCTCCGAAACCTTTGGTTTTCGCCAATTGGATCAGACGGTGCGCTGTAAAGGAGTTGGAAATAACCGCTTTTTCAAAATGATAATCCAGGCCAACTTCTGCTGCTCTTGCAACAACGCCTGCATGCATTTGTTTGGAGTCTTCCACTGACATTCCCTTGCGTTCAGCCAGGTATTCGTACACATTTTTATCCGGTTGGGGAATAATTCCCGGATCTAACTGGAAACTCTTCCACTCGATTTCAACCTGTTCATCCGGAAATGCTTTCAGCGCTGTTTCCAGGTGTCTTTTGCCGATATAACAAAACGGACACATGATGTCCGACCAAATTTCGATTTTCATGCTGCAAAGTTACGCCAATTTACCCTGGTAGATACAAACTTAACAATTGTTGTATCAGTTCCTTCGAGGGAACCTGGTTTATCGGATGCTGCCATTCTGCAATTTCCAGGTAATCCGCATGTGGAAGTTGTTCCTGAACCTTTGTCGTTTCTGCTTCGGAAACCATGACATCTTTCGAACCGCGCAACAGCTGAACCGGAAGTGTGATTTTTGCAAAATCATCGTTTGTTAATGCCGGTTTATTCCCGAGGTTCAGCATCATTTGAGCTGTTTTCCCCAATACATTTTTCCACTCATCTTCTCCGTGCAATGATTTCAGGTAGCCGGCAAATGCAGGAACTTTTTCCTCGATCTTCTCAGCGTTCAGCATTTTCGATTCCTTTTCTGCACTTTCCGGAGTCCAGTCGAACTTTGTTCCCAAAGTCACCAGTTTCTCAAACGATCCCGGATTCTGACTTTCCAATTTCAACGCGACATATCCGCCCATGCTGTAGCCGAAAATCAAGGGTTGCTGAATTCCGTTTTCCCGCATAAAATCCTGCAGGTTTTGCGCAAACGTTTCGATGGAATACTCGCTTTCCGTAACGGATTTTGCTCCGTGCCCGTCAAAATCAAAACTGTGAACCGTAAAATGAGATTTCAATTGCTCCGCAATGTCTTTGAATTGGGTTTTTGCACCCAAGGCTCCGTGAAGAATGATCAAGTTTTTCATGCTGCGAATATAAAAAAGAAATCCGTGCATCCGGTTGACACACGGGTTTTCAATTTATTACGGGTTCATTCGTTAATGCTTCACCACTCGTTGAACACTTTGTCCGTTTGGATTTCTGAAATCAAACAAATAAACACCGCGTTCGAAATGTTCCAAAGAAATCGTTTCTTGGTTTTGAATCTGGTCTTTCAACACCACTTTTCCCTGTAAATCATAAATGGTTAATTCTGCTTCCGATCCGGAGAAATTGATAGTAACTTGATTGGTTGTTGGATTTGGATAAACCTCAAACAATCCTTGTTTGTAATCCGAAATTCCGGCGGTGGAAACCGAACCGTTGATAAAGTAAATAGCTTCCGTTACCGTAAAGTATTCTCCTACGGATTTGTTCGGACAGAAGACACTCAACTGCAGCCAGTAAACGCCGTTTGCAAAATTTACCACAAAATAAGTAGTATCCGCATGCAGTCCATTTGCATCAATAATATTCCAGACGACATAAACTGTATCACTTCCAGATATCCATGTCTCCTCAATATATGCTGTATCTATCGTGCTGTAATTGAGATTACAGTCTACTATGACTGTTCCTAAAGAATCAATAACTACGGAATCAATAAACGGATTGTTGATGATATAATTAGAGTCTACTGGTATGACAATTTGTGATATAAGTGTATCTCCACAAAAGTCGGCAACAAATATATCGTGAATTCCCGGACATAAATTATCAATTACACTTTGCCCAGTTGAAGTAATAACTTGTGAACCATTGTCCAAATTCAATTCGAAATCTGTGTTTCCGGAAATAGTTATTGCTAATGCTCCATTACAATTGTTCACATCCGAAGGAGTTGCAAAGGAGCTTTGAATTGTTAATGGCTGAGTCGGAATGATTGTCAGATTCAGTGTAATTGTCGAATCACAACCAGACATACCATTAGGGATCACCTCAGTATAAACTCCGGAAACTGTATATGTATTTCCATTTATCGTATAGGAATCACATGCAGTTACCGTTTGAGTTGTTTGCGTCGGTCCGCAAAGATTCAATTTGGTGATTCTATGCCTGATCATCGATAAATAAGATGTAAATCCACCACAAACAATGGCATGTCCATCATTTGTAAAACTAAGCGATTGAACTTCACCGTATCCTCCAATCCAATGATTAAAACTCGTATCCGAAGTTCCATTCAGATAAATCCTGGAAAGGTTGCTCCCTCCCACCAAAATTTTTTCGTCGGGTTGCACCGATATACTGTATGTAACTCCAATGATTGGATTTGTCTGGACAAATATGCTATCAACTGATCCATCCGAATTAACGACCATAAATCCACTGCATGCGACGCTTCTGTAACTTCCGAAGTCACCCCCAACAAGAATTTTTCCACTTGGATGAACTGCTAACGTTCTGATAACATCATTTGCCCCCATTCCCGTAGTGAAAGACCAATCAGGAGATCCGTCGGAATTCAGTCGGTAGATATAATTCGTTGTACCGGGTCCTCCATCCAAATTCGAATAAAGAATTTTTCCATCCGGCTGCAGGATGAGATTCATAATGGATCCGGAAGTAGTGGTAGAAAAAGTGTTATCAATCGTCCCGTTTGAATTCAGTCTTCTAATCCCTGACACAAACACACCATTAAATTGACCTCCGTTACCACAATGAAGGATTTTTCCGTCCGGTTGAATTACTATTTTTTCAATCCATCCATTTGATCCGGTCCCGATTGCAAAAGAACCATCGATCGATCCATCCGTATTCAGACGTGTAATTCCTCCACAGTTTACACCATTGTAAGTAGTGAAATTACCACCTATCAGAATTTTCCCATCAGATTGAAGCGCTATCGTTTTTACAACTTCATTGGCTCCCATACCCGTATTAAAAGTGGTATCAAAACTTCCGTCGACATTTAACCGAGCGATTCCACGAGCAATGTGACCATTATAGTATTTAAAGGACCCTACAATAAGAATTTTTCCGTCGGGCTGCACCACTGATTTAAATACCCATGTACTAACTCCCCTGTTCTTATTAAAGGAAGCATCGACATTCCAGTTGGGGTCGTATCTTTCGAATGTTCTTTTATTAATATAATTTGAAATGACAAGCGTGGAAAAGCTAACCAGTAAATTTCCGTTCGGCTGCTCACATACGTAATCGATCTTATCCATTGAGTTTTCCCGATACAATTGCGTATTCAAAAAACCTGAATCAAAAGTGCCGTTTTGATCTACAACAAGCATACGAGCGGAGGTGTTTCCATTATAGGTCGTAAAGTTTCCGGTAATTAAAAAGGTGTTGTTTTGTAGGGGAAAAATACCCGTAATAGTTGTGTTATTCGTTCCGGATCCTATTGAAAATGAATTATCAATAGTTCCGTCAGTATTCAGTCTGATAAGGTGATTTAAATTAACTGAGTTAAACTGCGTGAAAGGGCCCCCCAGAATTACTTTACCGTCCGGTTGAAGCAACATTGATTGTATGCCGTTATTTGCACCAGTTCCCACATCAAATGAGTTGTCAATTGTTCCATCCGAATTGAGTCTTAAAATACGGGAATAAGCAGATCCGTTAAAGGAGGTAAAGTATCCCGCTACCATAATTTTCCCATCGGGTTGTAGTGCCATGTTAGTAACCGAGCCATTCGCGCCTGAACCGGAGGTATTGAACATCGTATCAATGCTTCCATCCGGAAAAAGTCTGATTATTCGACCTACTGGAGTTCCATTGTAAGTGGAGAATCCACCACAAATAAGTAGTTTGCCATCCGGAAGCTCAAGAAATTTTGAAGGGTAAGTATTCAGACCTGTTCCCGTTAGTTTAAACGTAGTATCTATTATTCCGTTGGGATGTATACGAGCCATCCATGATCTGACTGTGCTGTTATAAGCATAAAAAGACCCGGAAACAATGATTTTTCCGTCCGATTGAATGTTCACATAATAAGCAGTATTGTTCAACCCGGAACCTATGTGAAAACTGGTATCTACATAGCCATCCTGATTTAATCTTACAATTCTGTTTGCAGGGGTTTCGTTATACTTACTAAAACTTCCGACGATGATTATTTTACCGTCAGATTGAACACAGCTGGAAAGGATTTGGTTATCCGGACCTTCTCCTAATCCAATTTCATTATCGAACACATTGAATGTACTATCATTATTCCCAAATTGCTGTCCATAAAGCACTGTGCTTAAAAGTCCAAATTGGAAACAAATAAAAAGAAAAGTCTTTAATTTAGTCATACGGTTAAATTGATAGTACAAATATACAAAAAATCCGTCTTCCTCGGGATTATGAGGAAGACGGATCCGGGCATTCGTTGAGTTACAGCGCCCTAGTAGAGTTGGTTATTTAAGATCCTGACGTCGCAGCAATTTTGGAAATGTTGTCACCGTCCCAGGTTACTTCGATTGTTTCATACCAAACCTCCGCAGAACAAACGTAGGTTCCGTCTGCTTTGATGTTTGTGATTTTAAGTCCGTGTGTTGCAGGGTCTCCAAGCATCATTCCTCCGTTGTCAGTAGTAATATCGAACGGATTAACGCCGCTTTTCACATAGTTCTTAGCTGCTGCGAGAATACCACTTCCATTTTCAAACGCTTTCACGAATGCTTTCATACGATCGCTCACTTTAACTGTCGCTTCATCTTTCAAAGTCACATTCAATGATCCGGATACTCCATCACCGAACGCTTTGATTTCAATCGAATACTTTCCGTTTGCATCAACCAGGTACAAATCGCTTTTATCCGGTGTTTCAATTGGCAATTTTCTTACGAAAGGCCCTGATTCCAGGTAATCTACTCTTTCAATTTCTTTATCTCCTTCTTTCAATGTAGCGAAATACATGCTGTTTTGAGCTTTCACATCTACAAGCAGGTAAATTTTTCCTTCCGGTGCAACAAGCACTTGCTGATCCTCTTCACTTACAAGGACAGTACTCGCTTTAAAATCAACAGTTATTTTCTGATCATCAAACGAAAATTCTTCTCCTTTTTTGATCTTTACAGCTGACTCTGATGAAGATGAACAAGATCCAAGGAATAATCCAGCTGCGATTGATAGAATAATTAATCTCATAATACTTTGTGTTTTGAGCACAAAAATAAGGCAACATTTAGCAGTGGATCGCTCATATTGATGTTCGATCAGATTGGATTGACAAGCGTCAGGATTTTTCCAATAAGCGTAAACGGGTTTTCAACAATAAAGGCGAATCTTAATCAAAAAGCGTGTAATATGGAATGGAAAAAAGGACTATTGTTCCCTCTTTTGGTTTTGAATTGATTTCAAATTTGAAGGCTCCTTTACGTTTCTTATTCAGAAGATTGATTCGCTTTTCCGTAATTTGAACAGCAAGGGATTCATGTTCTTTTTCTTCGCGGACAAGATCATCCTCCGAAAATCCCTTTCCGTTATCTGCAATTCTGATCTCTACCTCTTCCCCAATCTTTTTGTACGAAATATGTAATTCTCCGGATTTATTCGATTCCTGGAAACCATGTTCGATTGCATTTTCAATAAACGGTTGAATCAGCATCGGAGGCAGCAATACATTGTCGGATGATAATTGTTCATCAATCTCAATGGTGTAGCTAAATGAATCGGTGAAACGCAATTGCTGTAAACGGATATAGTCTCTCAACCAGTTCAGCTCCTCGGTCAAAGGAATACTGTCTTTGGATGAATGTTGTAGAATCGACCGGACCAGGCGCGCAAACGAAGTCAGAAGTTTCCCGGATTCTTCCGTATCCTTCTTCAGCATATACGTATGAATGGCATGAAGCACATTGAAAATAAAGTGTGGATTCATTTGGGTTTGCAGCAGCCGCTGCTCCATTTCAACTGCTTTATTTTTCGACTTCAACTGGTTGTTCCGAACCATGGTGAAAGCAATAATGCTAATTAACAAGAGCAGTAAAACCGAACCAAAAACCAAATAATTGCGTTGACTGATCTGGAGATCCTTTAATTCGTTCTCTCGTTTCAACTGTTCATTTTCCTGCTGTTTTTTCTCTGTTTCATACTGCTCCTTCATCCGGGAAATTCCGTGCTGTACATCCAGCTGATCATTTTCTTCCCGCATTTCATTGGCTTCTTCAAAATACTCCAATGCCACATCAGTTTTTCCCATGGCTTTATAAACTTTGTAGTATTCCCAAAGCAGGTTACTTTCCTGAATGGCATAAACAGGATTTCCTTTGACCCACGGGTGCTTTTCTTTCAATACGGAAAGTGCTTTATCAAACTCTTTGAGTTTGGTATAACCCAAAGCTTTGAGAATAGCCAGCTTTACCAGGTTGAACGTGTCCTTTTGCTTTTCATAATACCTTTCACTTTCAGTGATTATCTCCAATCCTTTGCGGGGTTTTCCTGTTTCTATATAGACATGGGCAAGATTCGGCTGGCAAGTCAGAATAATACTTTGTTGCTTCAGCGTTTCCTGTATGCGCAGCGACTCGATCAGATAGGGTTCGGCTTCTGCAAACAATTTCTGTTGGGCGAGCATTCCTCCCAGATTTGCCAGTATAAGAGATTTCCCGCTAAAATCTTTGATTTCTTCCCGCACACGGATCGAACGCAGGTAATACTCCTTCGCCTCCTTGTAGCGCTGTAATTGCTGCATAACAACACCGATCCTTCCCAAGGTTCTTGATACATCCTGCTTACTGTTGGTCTTTTCCCGATACGCCAGGATTTCAAGCAGCAATTCCAATTCTTTGTCAAAGTCCTTATGATAACTGTAATAAAGGGTATACGTTCCCTTATTCGTAATCATCCTGGACGTTTCATTCAATTGATCAAAAATACTGTCGGACTTCTGCAAATTAGCCTTCATCTTAGGCCATTCCTTTTCCAGGCAGTAGTAATATCCATAGGCAGAATAAGCCAAGCCTGTTCCTTTGACGTAGTTTATTTTTCGCGATAACCGTTGAAGGCTGTCTGTATAAGCCTTAAATATATTTTTGTCTTTCTGCGCATATCTTATCCCGATATCATAATAAAGATTGGCTTTCAGTGTATCCTCATTTTGATACCGGACCTTTCGCAACAAACTATCCAGTGGTGATTGAGAATAGGAAGACCCCGCGAAAATGCAGAACAAAACAAGCACCGTATACCGTCCCGCTTTCGGCAAGCAGCCTGACATTTTAAAGAAATTCATTGATTGAGACTTTGTATTACTGGTAATTTGTTTTAAAATGAGCTAAAACCTCTTCCTTTTTCCTGGTTGAAACAGGGATTTCGGTACCATGAGGCAAGATCAGGAAGCCACCGTTTCTTTTGTCGAATTGAGTGACATGACGCATATTTACCAAATAGCTCTGGTGTGTCCGTATAAACCGAGTACTGTTAATGATACTTTCAAAATGAGCCAGTGTTTTGGAAACCATGATCTCTTTCCGGTCAACAAAAAAGAAATGTGTGTAGGCTCCGTCAGCAAGACAATAAGTAATATCATCTACGTCCACAATGTGGAGCATATCAGCTGTATTCAGTACAATTCGCTTCGATTCAGCGTTCTTGAACTGCAGACGGAACACTTCCAGCTGTTCCATAACCCGTTCATTCTGAATGCGTTTATGTGCCTTCAGGATGGCCGTACTCAACTCCAACGGATCGAACGGTTTCAACAAATAGTCCAACGCCGATACCTGGAATGCTTTTAATGCAAAGTTATTATACGCTGTAATGAAAATTGTGGGTATATACCGCGGAGCAATGCTCTGAAGAATATCAAACCCGCTTTTATCATGCAGTTGAATGTCCAGTAACAACAAATCCGGATTAAAGACTTCTATTTCTTTCAGAGCGCCCGGAACACTATCCGCTTCACGGACATCCAAATTACTGATGTCAATCCGTGACAATACCATTCGGCAGTTTTCCCGGGCCATTTTTTCGTCGTCTATGATTAAGATTTTCATTGCTGGAGGTTAAAATGGAATAGGCAAAAATACAAAATCCGCACGTAGACTGACGTGCGGATTTCTAAAATGTGCTTTTTTAACCAGGTTCTTATTGCTTCACAACCCGGTGTATGCTCTGTCCTTGTGAGTTTCGTAAATCAAAGAGGTAAACACCGCGTTCAAAATTCTCCAGTGAAATGACTTCCTGGTTTTGAATGTTGTCTTTTAAGACTACTTTTCCTTGCAGGTCATAAACTGTTAGTTCCGTCTCTGAACCGGAGAAAGAGATGTGAACCTGGTTGGTAGTTGGGTTGGGGTAAACTTCAAACAAGGCTTGTTTGTAATCTGTTAATCCTGCTATGGAAACCGAACCGTTGTTGAAGTAAACCGCTTCCGTTACCGCAAAGTATTCACCTACGGATTTGTTCGGGCAGAAAACACTCAACTGCAGCCAGTAAACTCCGTTTCCGTTGTTCAGCACATAGCTCGTTGTGTCGAAATTGGATCCGTTTGAATCCACGATATTCCAGATAACGTTGACCGTATTTCCATTCGCCCAGATCGAATCGATATAGGCTGTATCAATTCCTGCGTAATAAATATCACAGTTCGTTACCGTTACACCCAAGGAATCGGCTGCAAGTGAATCAATGAACGGATTGTTGAATACGTAATTCGAATCTACCGGAATCACAAACTGAGTGCTTAATGTGTCTCCACAATTATCCGTTACATGTAAATCATGAATTCCGGGACATAGGTTTATAATCAGACTGTAGCCGCTTGAAGTCACCACTTGCGAGCCGTTGTCGATATCCAGTTCGAAGTCGGCATTTCCGGAAACTGTTATTGCTACTTCACCCACACAGGAATTTGCATCGGAAGGCATGGAGAAAGTGTTTGCGATTGTTAAAGGAAGTAACGGAGTAATGGTTAAATCCAGTGTAATAATCGAGTCACAACCGCCTGCATTCGGAACAGTATCCGTGTATTGACCGGAAGCAGTGTACGTTTGCCCGTTAAATGGCCAAAGGAAAGAACCACAAGCTGTTTGAGTTTCAGATCCGGAAGACGGATGAGTAATCGTTAAGTTCAAAGTAACGATTGAATCGCAACCCGCCGCATTCTGTAAGGTAAAAGTCGGAGTTGTTGTTGATGAAGTATAGGTAATTCCGTCAATCCAGGTCAGGGAATCACAAGCGGTTTGAGTGTCAATTTCGGACGAAGAACCAATGGTAAGATGCAACGTTACGATTGAATCAACACCATCCTGATTTGTAAACGTATATTGCGGAGTAGTTGTGTTTGTTGAATAAGTGATTCCATTTATCCAGGTAAAAGGCCCGCAGGATAACACTTGTTGTGTGTGTTGAATGGCCGGCACCAATTTCAGTCTTGATATCCCGTATTTTTCCTGAGACAGCGTAAACTGGCCTACCAAAACCGGGTTTCCTGAAGGATTGACATACATATCAAGCACAGTACTGGTACCCAAGGTTAAATTATCTTGCGCAACCAAACTTCCGTCACTTTCCAAAATGGATATTGAGCTACTACCTACAACGATTCTACCGTTTTGTGAAATTCCCAATGCTTCCGGAAAATTATAGATCCCCGGGGCTGCTTCGAACGTCAAATCAGCAGATCCGTCCGGATTCAACCTTCCCAGTCTGCGAGCAGCATTATCAGTATAGGAGTAAAAATCTCCACCTACAACAATCTTCCCATCATTTTGAATGGCCATCGCTCTTACATCATAATGCGCGTAAGCTGAGGCAGGTACGAAAAAGTTATTCAACAATCCATTACTGGTCAAAAGCGCAACTCTCGCCCGAAGTGTTCCGGCGTAAGTACCAAATTTTCCACAGATCAGGATTTCATCATTGGGCTTCACAATCAAATCCAGGACAAAATCATTCGGTCCGGCTAATGGCGTAAATGTTCCATCCAACGAACCATTTGGTAACAAACGGACGATTCTTGCTACCGATGTGTTATTGTAGGTTCCAAAATCTCCGGCCACGATAATTTTACCGTCAGATTGGATACCCAATGCAAGTACATTGGCAGAATATCCGGTAAATCCTGTTCCTGCATTAAACGAATTATCAATCGTACCATTCGCATTGAGTCGTACAATGTTTTTAACATTCGTGCCGTTATAAGAACTGAATTGACCACATACCACAACTTTTCCATCAGGTTGTGTCACAATATCCGTCACATTCCCATTGAATCCTGTTCCCGGTTTGAAAGAGAAATCAATGTGCCCCAATTCGTCTAATTTTGTAATATTATGCCTGTAAGATCCATTATATTGTTCGAAATCCCCGCCAACAAACATCTTTTGGTTTGCATCAACGTGAATCGTGGTTGCCCGGAAATTGAACAACCCGCTACCGTACTTGTACAACCAAACCGGTGATCCTGAATTAGTGAGCATCGCCATATTGGACGCAGAAACATGATTCAAATCATCAAACCAACCCGATACCGAAAAGGAACCATCATCGAATGAAACTAATGCATTTGCTTCGAGTGAATACTCCTGGTTGAATCCCTGGCCAAGGTTAAGCGTATTGTCAACTGTTCCGTTCAGATGGTATCGTTTTACCAATACCGATTGGGCTGTCGATCCGTAATCGCGGCGTCCGTAAACATAGAATTTATTATCGTTGGTTCGTACGATTCTCTTCGCAATGAATTCAGATGTTGGTATTACAACAGGCGTAAAAGAGTTATCAATGACCCCGCTTGGTAAAAGGCGGTACACTTTGTTATTGGAAAGAAACAGTATTTTGCCATCATCCAGCACCTCGCTATCGCTATATCCGAAAGTTCCTTGCGGCCCAACAGCAGACGAATTAAATGAATTATCGATCGTTCCGTCGTAATTCAGTTTTTGAATGAAATTCTCAAAAACAACCAATACCGAACTGTCCGCCTGTACAATGAATTCTGCAACATCCTGCAAACTCCCACTGTATGGGGATACAAAGCTGGGATCAACAGAACCGTCATTATTTAATCGTGCAATCCCCATAGTTGAGGTTGGTCCCCCGATAGCATAGATATATTTTCCACCAGGAAACTCAGCAATGGTTCTCACGTGTGAGCTATTCCCTGTAAGCGGAGATACAAATGACTGATCTACCGTTCCATTCGGATGAACTCTTACCAAACTTCCGGATGAATGCCCCTGGTAACCGGGAAAACACCCAAAAGCAAGGATCTTCGAATCAGAAGTCTCTATCAATCCTCTCATGGAATTATACACGTCATACTGAAAAGTGCCCTGGTAAAAAGAAGTGATTTTCTTCCCCAAAGAATCAATTTTTGCGATCCCCTTATTCCCTCCAAGAAGGATGATTTGAGACTTGTTATCCTTTTTAACGGATCCGAAAATGACATTACCGGCGTTTAAGGAAGTGTAGCTAAAACCCGGATCATCAACGATTACTTGAGAAAAACTGAAATTGCTGGTAACACTTATCAGTGCTATGGCTAAAGAAAAGATTTTTGACATAATATACAGGCGGTTAAGATTTTATGAGCAAAGGTAAAGAATCTGATTCAAATGGAGTCAGATTCTTTACCTGAATTATTTTTTGACGTGTTCATCAATTCTTGACTACACACTGAACGCTTTGTCCTTGTGCGTTTTTGAAATCAAACAGAAATCGTTTCCGGGATTCACTTTTTAATGTGTTGTGGCAGCGGATTTGAAAACTCATAGGCGTAAAAAGGAATAGTCAATTCTTTTCCGTCCCTAATTACCGTCAACTCATTTTGTTCATAGGTATTCCCATAAATACTATACCTTTTCACCTGGTCTCCAACCAATATTCCTGCAGCTTCAGCACCTGAGTTTTTGGTGATACCAGTAATCAGGCTCTTCCCCGAAACCGGATCTTTTTCCATGGAAAAACCTATTGCAAACACTTTGACCGATCTCAACTCCAATTGGTTATACAGGTTTTTGTTTAAAACGGAAATCGGAATCAATTCACCGTCTACAATATAAGCGGTGAAATCCGGGGTAAAATCATCATTCACCAAATTCCGAATCTCCTGTTGTATCCAGTTCCAATCAAAGTTTTGCTTTTCAGTTTTAGTTTGACTCAACATCCTGCGCATAACATCCTTCAGGTCGTATTGGCCATTCGATAGATGCTGAATTTTTCCATCCAGGTAATAAGCAAAAATACTTCCCCGATTGTAGGGTAGTTTTCCGTAATAAGAGGGTTCCCAAAAATGTACTTGAATACTGTCATTATGTGCTGTAGCCAACGGATTACTGTAATGAACTGCCAGAACGGAGTCCAATAAAGCAGTGTATTGTTCTTCAGTAATCAAATGAGATTCATACATGTTTTTGCGACTGAAATAGTCGGTGAATCCTTCCGAAAACCAATAAGACAATTCTTCATCGACACCATTCTTTATCTGATTACCGATCCAGTGATGCATCAATTCGTGGTGAAATAAATACTGGAGTGATTTTACCTGCATCGTATTATTACACATAGCAGTAACTGCGAATGAATTTTGCAATCCGGTTCCGGTATAGGAGTGTTCGAGTTCATTTTCATAGCCTCCGGCTGAAATGAGAATGAGATAGTTTTTAGTAGAATAATCCTCCCAGAATGTCCGTTGCTGTCGCAAAGTGGATTCAATCAACTGACCCAATTCTTCATCTTTAAATGCCCATTTTCCGCGAATGGCAAAGTGGGTAATTTGCTTTTTATCGCTGATCTGTCGGTACACACGATAGTCTCCACCTGCAAGGATTCCATTCTGTAAATCCTCCACCAGACACTGTTTCAATTCCTGCTTTAAACCGTTTCCAAAACTTGTAATGGGTTTGGAACGATAACCTTCAGGATAATTTTTCCAATAAAGACTGAAATTGTATTTGATTCCCGGCTGATCATCAGGTACAAGCAGTGCCGAATTCGTAAACAAGGTGAAGTAAGTAGGTTTTATGACAGGTAAATACTCCTGGTCCCGGCCGGGAATAGAATCACTCACCGCATTATTCAGACGATACACCAGTGTTACGTCTGAATTCTTTGTACACTTCAACGTAATGGCCTCCTCATTCTGCTCGTAGGATGCGTTTTTTACCTGCATGAATTGAATGATATCAGCCGGTTTATCCATTCCCCATACTTTCGGAAAAAGAAAACGGATTTCTCCCTGCTCTTTTTGCTTAAATGAAACAGTAATGATAAAATGAGATTGCTCGCCCTGAATTACGGGCTCTATCCGGTAATCAAATTGTTTGGTCTTTTGAGCCAGCGAGCAGTTTACGATAACAGCGAGCAGCGCAAGTAAGAGTAGGACTTTTTGCATAAAAACAAATATAAACGATTAGTCTCTGCTTTAACAGAAGCATCCTTTACAACAAACCAATTTATGCTTTTTTTTCGAATGACTTTCCGGTAAAAATTAATCCTGAAGAACAAACTGTTACAAAAAAATCCGTTCATCAGAAGATGAACGGATTTTCAATTTATGATGAGTTAACTCGTTACTGTTTCACCACACGCTGAACACTCTGTCCTTGCGCGCTTTTGAAGTTAAAGAGATAAACGCCGCGTTCGAAGTTCTCTAAGGAAATTGTTTCCTGGTTTTGAATGTTGTCTTTCAACACGACTTTCCCTTGCAAATCGTAAACGGTTAATTCCGCATCCGATCCGGAGAAGTTGATTCGAACCTGGCTGGAAGTTGGATTCGGATAAACCTCAAACAACGCTTGCTTGTAATCCGTTAATCCTGCTGTGGAAACCGAACCGTTGTTGAAGTAAACCGCTTCCGTTACCGCAAAGTATTCACCTACGGATTTGTTCGGGCAGAAAACACTCAACTGCAGCCAGTAAACTCCGTTTCCGTTGTTCAGCACATAGCTCGTTGTGTCGAAATTGGATCCGTTTGAATCCACGATATTCCAGATGACGTTTACAGTATTTCCATTCGCCCAGATCGAATCGATGTAAGCCGTGTCAATTCCGGCGTAATAGATATCACAGTTCGTTACCGTTACACCCAACGAATCAATCGCTAATGAGTCGATAAACGGGTTGTTGAACACGTAATTCGAATCTACCGGAATCACAAACTGAGTGGTTAATGTATCACCGCAATTGTCCGATACGTGCAAATCATGAATTCCCGGACAAAGGTTTGTTATCAGGCTGTAGCCACTTGAAGTCACCACTTGCGAACCGTTGTCGATATCCAGTTCGAAGTCGGCATTTCCGGAAACTGTTATTGCTACTTCACCCACACAGGAATTTGCATCGGAAGGCATGGAGAAAGTGTTTTCAACTACCGAAGGAAGCGACGGAACAATTGTCAAATCTAGGGTAATAATCGAATCACAGCCTGCAGCGTTTGGAATCGTATCAACATACTGACCAGAAGAGGCATAGGTTTGACCGTCGATTGGCCAGATGTAGAAACCGCAAGCTACTTGTGTTTCGGAACTAAAGGACGGTTGTAAGATTGTAAGATTTAGTATAATAATTGAATCGCACCCCAAAGCATTTGGGATAGTATCTATATATTGGCCGGAAGCTATATAGATTTGACCATTAAGCATATAATTTGTACAAGTTGTAGCGGAAAGTGCATTTGTCGAGTTATTTACGTTCAAATCCAATGTTATAATAGAATCACATCCTGCTGAATTAGTTAAAATTTGAGTATAAATACCACTTGAAGAATATATTTGACCATTCAAAGAATAATAATCACACACATCTATCGTAATAACATTAGTGGTTGATTCAAGTATAGTTAAATTATAGGTTATTATTGAGTCACATCCTACTGAATTTGGTATCGTATCTATATATTGACCCGATATTGTATATGTATTTCCATTAGCAGTGAAATGATCACAAGCCGTAGTGGTAATAATACTTGATGTTGGATTATTAACAATAAGATTCAAAATAATAGTTGAATCACAACCCAAACTATTCGTGAAATGTTGGGTATATACACCACTTGAAGAGTAAATCTGTCCATTTAAAATATAAGAATTACAAGTAACAATATTCATTGAATCTAATGAATTATTGATCGTCAAATTTAATGTGATAATGGAATCGCACCCCAAGGCATTAGTTAATACTTGTGTGTATGTACCGCTAGATGTATATGTTTGACCATTCAGAATGTAACTATCACATACTGAATCAGAAATTGAATTATTAGAAGGAAAACAATTTAATAAACGAGTTAATCTGTTGCGCGGGGTACCATTATAATCGTAAAATCTTCCAGCAACAATGATTTTCTCATCTGCTTGGACAATTGTTGAAAAAACTTCGTCATTAAATCCACTACCTGAAATAAAAGTCCCATCCAAACTACCATTACTATTCAAACGCACTATTCCATTTCTTGTAAGCCCATTGAATGTTGTAAAATTGCCACCAATTATGATTTTTCCATCCTCCTGGATGCTGATCGTTCTGACATCTCCATCAAACCCACTACCTATATTAAAACTCGCATCTAAACTACCATTACCGTTCAAACGCACTATTCTATTTCGCGATGCCCCATTAAATGTCGTGAAATTCCCTCCAACTATAATTTTTCCATCTCCTTGAATAATCGTCGAATAAATACTATAATTTGGCCCACTTCCCGGATTAAATGATTGATCTAAACTACCATCTATATTTAATCGTATAATTTTATACACTGTATTTCCACTATAATAAGTCACATTACCACCTACTACAATCTTTCCATCACTTTGTATATTAATTGATCTTATCTCATAATTTGAATTCGAGCTAAATGTTGGATCTAAACTCCCGTCAGCATTTAAACGAACTATTTTATTCTGGGTAATTCCATTAAATGTTGTGAAATTCCCACCAACTATAATTTTTCCATCTCCCTGAATGCATATAGTTCGAACATAATTATCAAAACCACTTCCCGAGTCAAATGTTAAATCTAAACTACCATTGGGGTTTAAACGTACTATTCTCGCACGAGGTGCTCCATCATATGTTGTGAAATCACCACCAACCAATATTTTCCCATCACTTTGAGTACATAATATAGATACCGAGTTGTTAAATCCGTCACCAATATTAAAAGTAGTATCCAAATTACCATCCGAATGCAAACGGGTTATTCGCTTTTGTAAAATACCAAAGTATTTTGTAAACTCCCCGCCTAAAACGATTTTCCCATCCGATTGGACGCTAGTACAACTAACAAAATTGTTAAATCCAGTTCCCGAATTAAATGTCTCATCTAAAGTACCATCAACGTTTAATCGAAGCAGATGGCCTGTTTCAATCGAATTATATGAGTCACAAGGCCCTATTACAATTATCTTACCGTCATTTTGAATAGTTAAATTATATACGTCGCTTCCGATCGCTGTTCCTGAATTGGCATTAAACACCAAATCAATTGTCCCATCCGAATTTATTCTAGTTAAATTGTAGCAGTTAGTCCCGTTGTAAGAATAAAAATTCCCTCCTACTACAATCTTTCCATCAGATTGTACTTCCACCGTTTGGGCATAGTTAATATCAAATCCAGCTCCCAAATTGAATGTAGCGTCCACACTACCATTCGAATTTATCCTGGCTATTCGGCTACGATTTGAACCGTTGTATGAAGTAAACAGTCCAACAGCGACAATTTTTCCATCTGTTTGTATATCCAAATCCTGAACAGTACCACTATTAAAACCAGATCCTGGATTAAATGTTGCATCTAAACTACCATTGGCGTTCAATCTTGTAATCCCATTTCTTGCAGTTCCATTGTAACCTGAAAAATTACCGACAGCAACAATTTTACCGTCGGGTTGAAGTTTAATAGAAAAAACCTGGCTATTGCTTAATCCTGTAAAGCCAGTTCCTATAGTAAAAGTTGGATCCAAACTCCCATCTGGATTTATTCTAACAATGCGAGAACGCGAAACTCCATTATAGGATGTAAACCGCCCGGCGGCAATTATTTTACCATCTGTTTGAATTACAGTTGTTCGAATAGTACTTGAAAAAGAAAAACCTGTACCAATATTAAATGTTGTATCTATACTACCATCTGTATTTAAACGTGCTATTCCATTTCGTGTAAACCCGTTACAAGCGGTAAAATTTCCAGCAACAATTATTTTACCATCTGTTTGAAGACTAATAGAGTATATTTCGGCATTAAATCCGGATCCAATGTTAAACGAACTATCTAAACTTCCGTCCGGATTTATTCTGGATAACCCTGGCTGCATAACCCCGCTGTAAGAGTAACTGAAAATTAATCCTGCCCCAACAAGAATTTTACCATCTGGTTGAATTGTTAACGAATAAAGAGCACTTGATAAACCTGTTCCATCACCAAAAGAACCATCATCAGCCACATTAAACGACGGATCATTTGTCCCAGGTTGTGCAAATCCAATACCCGAAACAAGAAGTATAAAAGAAAGAAATAATATTAATTGATTCATACGGTTAAATTGACCCCACAAAAATACAAAAATCCGCCCTGATTTCTCAAGACGGATTTTCAATTTATTCGAAATTAGTTCGTTATTGTTTCACCACGCGTTGAACACTTTGTCCTTGCGAGTTTTTGAAGTTAAAGAGATAAACGCCGCGTTCGAAGTTCTCCAGGGAAATTGTTTCCTGGTTTTGAATGTTGTCTTTCAACACGACTTTCCCTTGCAAATCGTAAACGGTTAGTTCCACATCTGATCCGGAGAAGTTGATGGTAACCTGGTTATTGGTAGGATTCGGATAAACTTCAAATAAGGCTTGTTTGTAATCCGAAATTCCTGCTGTAGAAACCAAACCGTTGTTGAAGTAAATTGCTTCTGTTACTGCGAAGTATTCTCCTATGGATTTGTTCGGACAGAAAACACTCAACTGCAACCAGTAAACTCCGTTTCCGTTGTTCAGAACATAACTTGTCGTGTCGAAATTGGAGCCGTTTGAATCTACGATATTCCAGATAACGTTGACCGTATTTCCATTCGCCCAGATCGAATCGATATAGGCTGTATCAATTCCTGCGTAATAAATATCACAATTCGTTACTGTTACACCCAAGGAATCGGCTGCCAGTGAATCAATGAACGGATTGTTGAAGACGTAATTCGAATCTACCGGAATCACGAACTGAGTGGTTAATGTATCGCCACAATGGTCCGTTACGTGCAAATCGTGAACTCCTGCACAAAGGTTCGTGATCAAGCTATAACCACTTGAAGTGACTACTTGTGAACCATTATCAACATTCAGTTCGAAATCGGCATTTCCGGAAACCGTTATCGCTGCTTCACCCACACAGAAACTCGCATCCGAAGGCATGGAGAAGGAGTTGGTGATTGTTAAAGGTAATTCAGGAATAATAGTTAAATCCAATGTGATGATTGAATCACAGCCAGCGGCATTTGGAATGGTGTCGTGATAAACCCCGGAAGTTGTGTAGGTTTGGTTATTTTGCGACCAATGATAAGACCCACACGCACTTTGAATAGTTGTTGAAGTAGTAGTAGAACAATAGGATATCCTGGTCATATCATTTTTGAGTTCTCCCATAAAATTGTTGAATTTCCCAGCAATTACTACACGTCCCGTGGATTGTATTTCCACCGCTTGAACCCAATCATCAGCACCAACGCCCATGTCAAAAGTAGAATCAGGAGTTCCATCCGGATTTAACCGGATCAGGTAATTATGTGCTACATTGTCATACGATGTAAAGCTTCCAAACAAAATTAATTTTCCGTCATTTTGCAATACGCTACGAAGCATTTGAACATTATTAAATACTCCTGTAGAAAATTGTGTATTCAACTGTCCGGTCGAATTCAGGCAAGCAATCTTATTCATAGGAACATTATCGAACTCGTTGAAGTTTCCAAATACAATAATTTCACCGTTCGCTTTGACAAGTGCTTTTGACAAGCTTGCATACGTATTATTATTTGCACTAAACGAATTATCAATATTTCCTAAAGCATCCAACCTTACGATACATTTTGCTGAAACACCATTAAACGTTGTAAACTGACCCACAACAATAATCTTTCCGTCAGGCTGTAGGCTTGCCATTAGTGTCCCGCTATTTGGCCCTGTTCCTACATTTAATGACGAATCTATAGATCCGTCACTATTCAGTCGAATAATTCCGTTAGCCGGAATTCCATTAAACTCAGTAAATGAACCTGTCAAAATCATTTTTCCATCTGTCTGGATATTAATACTCCAAATAGTTCCGTTAGCCCCGGAACCCGTATTGAAGGAATTATCCAAAGAACCATTCTCATTAATCCGAACAATACGATTTACCGTAGTTCCATTATAAAATCCAAATTCTCCGGCAATAATTATCTTATTGTCAGATTGTTCACGAAAAGCATATACAAAATTATCAAAACCACTGCCGGTATGAAAAGAAGTATCAATCCCTCCATTCGGTTTGATTCTGGTTAATTTGTTCACAATCGTATCATTATATGTTGTGAAACTTCCGGTAATTAATATTCTATCCTGGTGATCAATGAATAAGTGATTAATTCCTGATGCACTATTTCCACCATTTGCAGTATAAAAATTCTGATCATTGACCCATTGTTGGGAAAATGAAAACAAAGGGAAAGCAAGACTAAAGAGAAGAATGATTAATTGATACATAGATGATTTGTTGAATTGACCCCGCAAAAATACAAAAATCCGTCCTGATTTCTCAAGACGGATTTTCACTATACTATTTACTAATTTCTAAGCCTCCACGTGCATGTAGCTTTCTACGCTCGGACAAGAACACACTAAGTTTCTGTCTCCGTATGCGTTGTCTACACGACGAACCGGAACCCAGTATTTCCACTCTTTCAGGTAAGCAACCGGGTAAGCTGCTTCTTGCGGAGAATACGGGTAATTCCACTCTTTGTTGATGATACAGTCTGCAGTATGCGGAGCGTTTTTCAACAAGTTGTTTTCTCTGTCAGCCTGACCGTTTTCAATTGCTGCGATCTCAGAACGAATCTTGATCATTGCTTCGATGAAACGATCCAATTCTTCTTTGTCTTCTGATTCTGTCGGTTCAACCATCAAGGTTCCTGCAACCGGGAATGAAACCGTTGGTGCGTGGAAATTGAAGTCGATCAAACGCTTCGCCATGTCAGCTACTTCTACGTCTGCCGTTTTCTTGAAATCACGGCAATCCAAAATCATTTCGTGCGCAACCGTTCCGTTTTTACCGGTGTACAATACGTCGTAATGACCTTTCAATTTCGCTGCAATGTAGTTTGCATTCAAGATCGCTGCTTCCGTAGAGTTGCGTAATCCTTCAGCTCCCAACATTTTGATGTATCCGTAAGAGATCAACAAGATCAATGCACTTCCGTAAGGCGCAGCAGAAACTGCGTGGATCGGAGTTGAACCTCCTGCTGCAACCACCGGGTTACTTGGCAAGAACGGCGCTAAATGTGCTGCCACTCCGATTGGTCCCATTCCAGGTCCACCACCTCCGTGAGGAATTGCAAATGTTTTGTGTAAGTTCAAGTGACAAACGTCTGCACCGATGTTTCCAGGATTTGTTAATCCGACCTGCGCATTCATGTTTGCACCATCCATATATACTTGTCCACCGTTTTCGTGGATGATAGAAGTGATTTCGCGAATTCCTTCTTCGTAAACTCCGTGAGTAGAAGGATATGTCACCATCAAACCAGCCAATTCGTTTCCGATCTGGTTTGCTACTGCTCTCAATTCGTCGATATTGATGTTCCCGTTTTCGTCACAACCCGTTACAACTACTTCCATTCCTGCCATAACTGCAGAAGCCGGGTTTGTTCCGTGTGCCGAAGAAGGAATGATCATTTTGGTACGTTGCTTGTCACCTCTGCTTTCGTGGTATGCTTTGATCACCATCAATCCTGCATATTCTCCCTGTGCTCCGGAGTTCGGTTGCAAAGACATTGCAGCAAATCCTGTAGATTCACACAAATCTTTTTCCAACTGGCGGAACATCGCATGATAACCTGCAGCCTGCTCAACCGGAGCAAACGGGTGCATGTTTGCAAACTGAGGATTCGTAATCGGAATCAACTCAGAAGCTGCATTTAATTTCATCGTACAAGATCCAAGCGGAATCATGGAGTGAACCAACGAAAGATCCTTGTTCTCCAAACGCTTCAGGTAACGCATCATTTTTGATTCGGAATGATGCTTGTTGAATGTCGGATGCGTGAATACTCCGTCTGTTCTTAATACAGCTCCAGTTAATGAAGTGTTCGCAGAAGCTGTGTTTGCTCCGAAGATGCTCAAAATTGTTGCTACATCTTCTTTTGTATGTGGCTCACCAAAGCTGATTGTCAACTCAGATTCGTTGATAATGCGGAAGTTCATTCCTTTTGCTTCAGCAGCAGCTTTGATTGTTGCCGTGTCTACTCCTTTTACCCAAATCGTATCGAAGAAAGAATCAGAACCCAACTGGATTCCCGCAGCTTTCAATCCTGCAGCAGTTGCGGAAGCCAATCCGTTTACGTGCTCAGCAATTTCTTTCATTCCTGCCGGACCGTGGTAAACAGCATACATCGATGCCATTACAGCCAGCAAAGCCTGGGCAGTACAAATATTGGAAGTTGCTTTATCGCGTTTGATATGTTGTTCACGTGTTTGCAAAGCCATTCTCAAAGCCAGGTTATCATCCGCATCTTTTGAAACACCAATAATACGTCCCGGCATCGTGCGCTTGTATTCGTCTTTCGCAGCGAAGAATGCTGCGTGAGGACCTCCGTAACCCATCGGAACCCCGAAACGTTGAGAAGAACCAAATACCACATCCGCTCCAAGAGAACCTGGTGATTTCAATAAAACCAATGATAAAATATCTGCAGCAACTGCAGTTTTTAATCCGTTGTTGCGGTTGATAAATCCTGCAACATCCGTAATATTTCCTTGTGCATCCGGGTACTGAACAATCGCTCCGAAATAGGTTCCGTCATTCGTGAAAGTCGTTTCATCTCCTTCAACCAACTCGATACCCAGGTTCAACGCACGACCCAAAACAACCTCTTTTGTCTGAGGGAATGCATTTTTTGAAATGAAGAATTTATTCACTCCGTCTTTTACTTCCTGGCGTGAACGTGAATTCCAGAACATGATCATTGCTTCGGAAGCAGCTGTTCCTTCATCCAATAAAGATGCATTTGCAATCTCCATTCCCGTTAATTCCATCACCATGGTCTGGAAATTCAACAAAGCCTCCAAACGACCCTGGGAAATTTCAGCCTGGTAAGGTGTATAAGCAGTATACCATCCCGGATTCTCCAAAACATTGCGCAAAATCACGGAAGGAACAATCGTTTCATTGTATCCTAATCCGATGAATGATTTGTAAACTTTATTTTGAGCACCCAGTGCGGTAATGTGTTGCAAATATTCCTGCTCACTTAAAGCAGCATCAATCTTCAACTCTCCGGCTAAACGGATGTGTGAAGGGATGGTTTTATCTACTAATTCTTGAATCGATTTAACACCAATTGCAGCTAACATCTCAGATTTCTCAGCTGAATCAGGTCCAATGTGACGGGATGAAAATGCACTCATAAAAATTTCATTCATTTTTAAAGCCTACTTTTACTAGTAAGCCGGTGCAAAGATAGCGAATTTTAAGTACGCGTTATTTCGATTTAGTGGGAATATTTGTTAAGGGAAAAAAGACGCTTCGGATAAGAATTCAAGAATCGGATTCAAGCGGGGTTTTCCACTGAATGTCAACTAAAAGTGAAAATGCGCATTAATTGCAGGTTGCCTTTCTTTCCAGCATTTCAGGACCGCCCATTTTTTCAAATTCGGTGCACTTTCCTTTCTTCTCCTTGATCAGATTTTTCACCTCTTTTTCATCGGCAGAAGTAGGTGTTTTATGTCGCAGTTGTTCGTACTTATTGGTCAGTTTATCGCTCACACGAATACAATCACAAATAGAATCTTCACTGCATGAATTCATCGTTAGTGAAAGAAGACCGAAAAAAAATAGATGCTGTAGCTTCATGTGCTCATTTTTATGAATTCCTGTTAAAATTTGAGATCCTTCCAACGAAAGGGTTCAATGGTTCAAAAGTTCAAATTGATTGAACCCCGTTGAACTTTTTGAACTCTTTCACCTGTTTGAACAATCAGAAAAATAGGCTCACCCACTTTTTATCTTGTCTTTAAATCTATTTTAATCTAAGGAATGCTTTTCTTTGTTTATTGCAAACAAATGTAATCCATGCAGACAAAACTTCCAAAGGTAGGAACGACCATCTTCACGACGATGAGTCAGATGGCAAATGAGTATCAGGCGATTAATCTTTCGCAAGGTTTTCCGAATTTTCCTATCGATCCGCTGATCGAGGAATTATTGGCAAAAAACAGTAAGGAAAATGTACATCAATACGCTCCGATGTCCGGATTGCCGGTTCTGCTGGAAGGAATTGCGGATATGATTCACCGGGTTTATCAGCGTTCCTTGAATCCGGCATCCGAAATCCTGGTAACTGCCGGGGCTACACAAGGAATTTTTGCAGCACTTCAGGCTTTGGTTCACCACGGAGATGAAGTAGTGATCCTGGATCCGTCATACGATTGTTACAATCCGGCTGTTCATTTAGCGGGCGGAATACCCATTCATATTCCGATGCGGGAAGATTTCACCATCGACTGGCGCGAACTTCGCCAAACGGTGAATCAAAAAACACGCGTATTGATCATCAACAATCCACACAATCCTTCCGGGAAAATGATGGATCAGGCAGATTATGAGGCATTGGTACAAGTGATGATTGACCATCCGAACCTGGTTTTACTTTCGGACGAGGTTTACGAATTCATTACCTTCGAGAAACCGCACTTTTCCGCACATCATCATGAAATTTTGCGAAACAGAAGCGTTATTGTTTCTTCTTTCGGGAAAACCTTTCACCTGACAGGATGGAAAGTCGGCTACCTGGTTGCCCCGGAACCGATTATGAAAGAGATCAAAAAAGTGCATCAGTTCCTGGTGTTTTCCGTAAACAGTGTTGCTCAGAAAACCCTGGCAGATTATATTTCAACTACCGATGTGACCACACTGGGCAAATTCTACCAGGACAAACGGGATCGTTTCAAGGAACTAATGTTCGGAAGCAAATTTGAATTTCTTCCGAGTGAAGGAACCTATTTTCAAACGGTGCGCTACAATGCCCTTTCCGATTTACCGGATGTGCAATTCTGCGAATGGCTGGTGAAAGAAGTTGGCGTTGCGGCGATTCCCTTATCTGTCTTTTATGAAGAGCGGAACGATTATCACACCATTCGTTTTTGTTTTGCGAAAACCGATGATACATTAATTCAAGCAGCAGAAAGATTATGCAGGATTTAAGAATAACACTCATTCAGGCGGATCAATTTTGGGAAGACAAGAAGGCCAACTTAAAACATTACGAAGCCTTGCTTCAATCTGTTTCCCGCACAGACCTGATTCTATTACCGGAAATGTTTCAAACCGGCTTTTCCATGAATGCCGCTGCTTTGGCAGAACAAATGGACAACAGTCCGAGTATTGAATGGTTAAAAACCCAGGCAGCAGAAAAAAAAGCGGCTTTTTACACTTCTTTAATAATAGAGGAAAACGACAACTATTATAACAGAGGTGTTTTTGTGGAACCAAACGGACAAATCAGCATCTACGATAAGCGGAAGCTATTCGGAATGGCAGATGAATCCATTTACTTCCATTCCGGAAATAAAGAAACCATCGTCGAATACCTGGGCTGGAAGATCAACCTGCAGATTTGTTATGATCTGCGCTTTCCTGAAAATGTACGAAACGGTGAAATCGATGGTCAGGCAGCTTACGACCTTTTATTATATATAGCAAACTGGCCTGAAAGAAGAATTCATCACTGGTCGGCACTACTTCCTGCACGGGCAATCGAAAATCAATGCTATGTTGCCGCATTGAACCGGATAGGCAAAGACAACACCGGACTTCATTATAATGGCCAAAGTAAATTAATTAATCTTTTAGGTGAAGAAATTTCCAACCTTTCGGAATTAGAAAGCGTCAATACCATAAGTATCAGTTATTCCGATATGAAACAGTTGCGTGAAAAACTACCTTTTTTAAAAGACAGCAAATACCGTTCATTGGATAATTAATACCGTTTAATAAATAAATTAGCCATTAATCCGGTTAATTAACTTATATTTAGGACTTCGTAAATTAAAGAAAACATGAAAAAACACATTACTCTGTTATCTGGATTGTTGTTCGTTTCAGGTGCATTTGCACAAAACACGAAAATTGCAGCTAGTCCACGAGTGACACAAAAATTTACAACTGAGGCTAAAAAAAAGCCAGCACCAAGTACTCCAACTGATAAAGCTCTTGGAGCAATTATCTGGTCAAGTAACTTCTCTAATCCTGGAGACTGGGTTATTGACAATGACGGACAAACAGGTGGTAACTTCGGTTGGAACATCAATGCAACAAAAGAAGGTTGGCCAAACAACACAACTCTTGGAATCATCGCTTCTACATCTGGCGGAAACTACGCTGAGTTAGGAAACGGTAACCCAACATTGACTCCTGGAACTCAGAAGTTGGATGTTGATTACTATTTGACTACAGCAGCTCCAATGACTATTGCAACTCAAGACCTTAGCTTGTCTTTCTTGCAAAACGGTGCAAAGTTTTATGATTTGCAGGAATTCCAGATTTCTGTTAACGGAACTACATGGATTACAGTTGGAAACAATTCTAACAAAGTGCAGCTTTCTGCAGCAGGTGGTGATCCTTACCCGAACCCGGATAAAGTAAACGTAAACTTGTCTTCTTTCATTCCTGCAGGATCTACTCAGCTTTGGGTACGTTTCCATTGGACAACTAACCGTCCTGATGCTGCAACAAACCCGAACGTTTGGGTTACTTACGGATGGAATATTGATGACGTAGTAGTTAGTGAACTTCCTGATTACGATTTGGCAATCACGAATGATTACTGGGGTTCTGAAGGATTAGGATATTTCCAGATTCCTACAACTCAAACTGCTCCGATTGATTATTCAATCAACGTGAGAAATGACGGTTCATCCCCAATGACAAACACGAAGTACAACATCGCTATCACAGGTGCTGGAACTTTCAACGGATCAAGCGCTGCTGGTACAGTTGCAGTTGGTGCTACTAACGACAGTTTGTTCCTTACAACAGCATATACTCCTGCTGCAATCGGTACTTACAACGTAGCAAGATCATTGACATCTACTGATCCAGATGATGTTCCTTCAAACAACGTTTTGAGTAACTTCTCTTTCAAAGTAACAAATTACATCTACGCCAGAGATAATGATACCCCTGATGGTTACAGTACAAACCAGGCAGATCCTTTCGAAGTTGGAAACTTCTTTGATATCTGGACTTCTCAATCTTTGAAAGGTATTGACGTACGTTTTGACGCAGAGACTCCGGTTACATCTCAGATCTATGTAAGATTGTACAAAATCGTACCTGGTCAGCAAAAACCTGTTTATGTTACAGAATCTGCAGTTGTTGAATTGACAGCAGCTCAAATCAATACAAACTTGACAGTATTATTCCCTGCTGCAGTTACTTTGGATGCAAACACTACTTACCTTGCAATGGTTGGAACTTACTCTCCGGATGTACAAGTTGCAAACGCTGGACAATCTCCTGATCAAACTTCTTTCCTTTTGGACGGAATTGACATGCAGACAGCGACATTATTCTACCAAAATGAAACTCCAATGGTTCGTTTGAACTTTGATCCTTCATTAGGTTTGAACGAATTGACTTCTGCAACTGACGTTTCTGTGTTCCCTAACCCATTTGTTGGAACAACTGAAATCAAGTTCAACTTGAAAGCTGATTCTCAAGTTTCTGTAGTAATTACTGATGTTGCTGGTCGTACAGTAGCTACAGTTCCTGCTTCAAACATGAGCGCTGGTGAGCAAACAATCGCTGTAGACGGATCAAGCTTCGTAGCTGGTATCTACAACTACACATTGAAAGTTGGTAACGAAACTATCACAAAACGTATCGTTAAGAAATAATTCTTAATTGAATATCGGAAATGGGGGCTTCGGTCCCCATTTTTCGTTTATACTTGCAGCATGGAACCGGAATGGGGATTATTCGGACTTTTTCTAAGCAGTTTTCTGGCATCCACTATTCTACCGCTTCCTTCTGAAGCAGCCGTTCTCTTCATGCTTAGTAATGGAAATTATTCTCCATGGGCCATTCTAGCCGTTGCAACCATTGGAAATTCCCTGGGTGGAAGTACGAACTATTTTCTAGGGCAGTTTGTCCGGAACCGATGGATCAAAAAAACCGGAACGAAAGCACAACGCATCGCATCCAGATATGGGCCCTTAGCCGCAACATTATCCTGGCTGCCGATTATCGGAGATCCTATTATGATTGCTTTAGGAATTTACCGCTCACGCATCCTTCCCACCCTTCTGTTTATGATTGCGGGAAAGTTCTTGCGTTACCTGGTTTTGGTTTTGAGTTTTCTGTATATGAGTTAAATAGCGGTTTTCTTCTGAATCGTGCGCTTATCCTTCGTTGCTTTCGCTCTAACGTTTGTCGCAACTCAGTCTTCAAAAGCTACGCTTTTTCTTATAGTTTAAACATACTCGCCAGCTTCCTGGAATGAGCATCGACATGGATGTAATCTTCCAAATTCGGATTGAGTACAAAAGGAGCCTCTTCCATTACTTTCTCATTGATGTTTGCAATATCTGAAAATTTAATCTTGTCCTCTAAAAATAACTGAACAGCTACTTCGTTCGCGGCATTCAGCGCACAGGATTTCGTTCCCCCGGCCGTCATCGCATCATACGCCAATTGAAGGTTTTTAAATACCTGTTTATCCGGTTTTTCAAAAGTCAGCTGCGGATAATCCAGGAAATTAAATCTCGGAAAATCTGTTTTCAGGCGATGAGGGTATGTCAATGCAAATTGAATCGGAAGCTTCATATCCGGAAGTCCCATTTGGGCTTTCATGCACCCATCTTCAAACTGCACCAACGAATGAACGACTGATTGCGGATGAACAATCACATCAATCTGGTCTGCCTTCAGGCCGAAAAGCCATTTTGCCTCAATCACTTCCAAACCTTTGTTCATCATCGTCGCCGAATCAATGGTAATTTTCGCTCCCATGGACCAATTCGGATGTTTCAGGGCTTGAGCTTTTGTGACCTGCTGTAGTTGTTCGCTTGTGAATCCACGAAACGGCCCGCCGGAAGCCGTCAAATAAATCTTTTCGATCGGATTGTGAAACTCACCTACCAAACATTGGAAAATAGCAGAATGCTCCGAGTCGACCGGGTAAATATTCACTCCTTTTGCACGGGCTCGCTCTGTGACCAATTCTCCCGCAACAACCAGGGTTTCCTTATTTGCCAAAGCAATGTCTTTTCCCGCTTCAATTGCTGCAAGTGTAGGCTTCAATCCAGCATAACCGACCAACGCAGTCAGAACAACATCTACTTCGTGAAATTCCACCACCTGGCAAAGAGCTTGCGCACCTGCATAAACATGAATGTCTTCAGAAAAAAGTGCATTTCTTACTTCATCGTACTTTGCCTCGTCAGCGATAACAACAGCATTCGGTTGAAATTGCTTTGCCTGCTCAACCAATAATTTCGCATTCGACTGTGCAGTAATTACCTGCAAGTCGAATTGATCCGGATAAGCCTGGATTACTTCCAAAGCCTGGGTTCCGATTGAACCGGTAGAACCAAGAATAGCAACACCTTTTTTCTGCATCCTGTAAAGGTAAGAATCATTCCGATGAATTGGAGTTTCCGCTTTTAGATTCTCCGATTCTTCCTACCTTTGCCCCATGAAATACCGCATTTTATCCGACGAAGAACTTCAACATTTGGAAGGTGATCTGAAAGCATTTTTGATCATTAACGGTGTACATGCCGAAGAATGGGAAAAACTCAACCAGGAAGACCCTACAAAAGCCCTTGCTTTAGTAGAATTATTTTCCGATCAGGTGTTTCAAACCATTTATGAAAAGGTTCATTTCCTGGAACACCGAACTCCTGAATCCTGTTTGGTATTTCGTTTCTCAACCGACGAACAGGAACTGATCGCTATCCAACGAAACCCGGATTCACCGGTGGATCTTTCAAGTACGGAAGGTATTCACCGGGCACTTAGCCAACAGTTGAAAGACTTGTCCATTTTCACCAGTAAACGTGCTTATAACCTGGAGCGTGAACAGGAAATTCATCAATTAATTGAGCAGGGAGCCATTTTATCAAGCGAGGAATTCTGGAACTCCTTGCAGGAAATTCTATAAACTCGACCAAGTTCCTAGGAAGGCATAAGTAAACTGCACAGTCAAATTGGGCAACTACTCACTCAAAATTTGCTTGAATACAATCTCCAAAAAAACTATTTGGTACTCTATCCAGAAAGCTTAGTTTTACCCAAGCACCCCGCTTGATGTATTATGAAATTTAAATTCACTTACTTACTATTTGGAGTACTTTTTTTAGTCCTTTCTGCTTGCTCAAATTCCAGCATCGATACCCGCTTGGTAAAAAAGTGGACACTAACAAAAGTTGACGGATACGGGCCTGACAAGGATAAAATTCTTGGCATTAACAATATTTACTTTGATTTGAAAGACGACGAAACATTCAAAGGCCGTTGGTATGATCAAAACAACATGACTGATTTTATCGATTTGGAAGGAAAATGGTTAAGCACACAATACGACGATAAAATCGATTTATTTTTATTCTACGGACCCAGCCAAAAGAAGTCTATCATTTTCAGCATCTCAAAAGTTGAAGGAAATGATATGACGATGCGCATTTCTGAAATAGACTATTTCTTTAAGGCGAAATAAATATATAAACCAATAACCAGAAAGGGGCTTCGGCCCCTTTTTTATTCTCGCTACTTTGGGCAGAAAGCGGTTCAGATGCACTATATTTGTCTTTATGGAACTTATTCAGGTATTCGAAAATCGCTTTGGAGCACATCGGGTAAAATCAATTCAGAATCCTTTACACCATGACCAGGAGTTAATTTTGCTGTTCCTGGAACTGGATGTTCCCATAACTGTCCTGATGACGGCTTCTCTTTCTGATTACCAAATGCCTGTACTGGATAAATGGGTCGGACGGGAATTTAACGAGATCTATTTTTGTCTTCCGACCTACTGGGATTTTGACGATCATGAAAACTACAATTTTTCATGGATTTACGACTGGATCTACAAATTGGAGCGTTTCGTCAGAGACCGGAATACCTGGTACGGGCCTGGACACACCATTCCTACCGCAAATCCGGAAGTTCCTATTTCCGATTTGATGAAACAGGAATATTTCATCTTTTTGGATCCTATTTTACTTCAAAAAGAACTCGCTCCTGCGAATGTACAAGGCAAAACCGTTCATTTTTTGAGTATTGTTCCTCTTTTCGGGGACGAACTGGATTACAAAATGGGAAAAGGAACGCAGAAATTCGTGCGAAAGCTCATTCAGCGGAACTACGATGAAAAACTGGATGATTATCGAAAATCGATTCTGAACAGCCGTTTACGCTTCTTCTAATTCAATTTTGCGAAAAAAGCCTGCGCAGCTTCCACTTCCTTTTTAGCATTTCCGATCCAGATATTCTCATCATAGATTACAAACGGTCGCTTTAAAAACGTGTATTCCTCCAGCATGTATTTACGGTAATCTGCTTCCGTCAGCTTCATTTCATGCAAACCCATTGATCTGAATTTCAACGCACGTTTAGAAAACATTCCTTCATACGAACCCACTTTTTCCTTTAACCAATCCAATGTTTTCGCATCGATATTCGTTTGTTTGATGTCGATTAATTCAACATCTGACGGAAGGTTCAGTGCTTTCATGATTTTCTGACACGTATCACAAGAACTCAAGTAGTAAAATCTTCTCATTGTAAATTTGCTTCGTATTATCTGTTTTGCATGTATTCGTCGTTGCGCTTGCGGTCTTCCGGCGTTCCGGTATTACATCCGTTCGATTTTTTCGTAAAATGGTGAATCCAGCGAACTTGTAACTGAACCGGCCAGTAATTGCTCGAAAACCATTGAACGGTAGGACGTGCTTTGTTCGGTTCATAGATTCCGAAAGTCGGAACCAAAAATCCGAAAGTCAGGTAATCTCCTCTGCGAATCGTGCGGGTGAATCCTAAGTGCAAATGAAACTGCGCCATGAAATCCTGTTGAAATTTCACCGGGGCAACTGTTGCCGTATAAGGTGTTTTCGGTGCCGGAAGTGCATTAAACAAAAAGTTAAAGCCCAAACCGGTTTCCAAATGCCAGCCTTCTCCAATTTTTGTAAAGCGGTCGATTGTTACTCTTGCTGTTAAATAACCGTTGTAAAACGAACCGGTTCTTTCATCAAAAGTAGAAACTCCTGACGGATCAACCACTTCAAAGCGAGTGCGTTCGCTTCCACCAATGTAATTGAAGCCCAAGCCCCAATCCAAACGATGAAAAAGATTGGATCCGATCCATTTTACTTCTCCTTTTTCACCTCTTTTTTTATACCAGGCAGCTAAAATTTTCGATGATTTCAAGCGGTAGTGAGCAGCCCCGATTTCGATAAATCCTCCTGGTTTGCCCATCGGATCAATGGTCGCCGTCGCCGGACGCCCGTTGACATCCACCCCGGAATACTGCGTTACCTTGGGATTGGTGAACGTAAAATTAGGTCCGAAAGAAATTTGTATTCCGTCTTTTGTCAATTGGCGGTAATCACGCGCACCTCCGAAGAAATCCTTGCGGCTCTTTCCGCCGAATTTCCGTGATTTCTGTGAGTAAGAAAAGCCCGTTACCAGGATTAAGACAAAACAGATAACAAATCTCATAATTGTTTTTTTATAAATATCTAAAGATTTCCTTTTGGTTACGAAATCAGTTCCAACATTTTATCCATAACGAATGGTTCATCCCACTTTTCATGAATGCTTTCGATCTTCAAAATTTCCTGCATCAATGCGTCCTGCTTTCTTCCGTTTCGCAATGCATCGCTGTAACGTGTATTACTGAATGTTACCTGGGAATAAAGCGGAGTCCATTTATCCGGATGTAAGCGGGAAAATTTCCCTTCGATCTTTTTCTGGAGCAAGAATTCCGGATCAGCCGTTTTATCGCGCATTTCTACATAATTATCCAAGGCAAGATCCAGGATCGCATTTGCATCCGGAACCCGCTGCTCTGAGAAACGTTTCAATAATCCGTTCCAGTTGCCGGTTGCCTGGTCATACATTTCATTGAATACCGTGCAATCTTCAAATCCGCAATTCATTCCTTGTCCGTAGAACGGAACAATCGCATGCGCAGCATCACCCAACAAAACGATTTTATCCTGGTAATTCCAAGGTTCACAGCGAACCATGATCAATGAACTCGTCGGATTTGCAAAATAATCGTCCAGCAAAGTCGGCATCAAAGACACGGCATCCGGAAATGTCAGATCGAAGAATGCAGCTACCTGCTCGCGTGTTTGAAGTGTTGCAAAAGAAGTTTCTCCTTCCATCGGGAAGAATAAAGTACAGGTAAAACTTCCATCCAGGTTTGCCAGGGCAATCATCATGAATTCTCCACGCGGCCAGATATGCAAACAGTTTTTGTCCAACTTGTGAGAACCGTCTTCGTTAGCCGGGATGACCAATTCCTTGTATCCGTGGTCAAGATATTTTTGCGAGTAATCAAAGGTCATAGATTTCTGCATACGCATACGCACAGCCGAATAAGCTCCGTCGGTAGCAAAAATGCGATCTGCCTGAACTTCTTCTTTTTGTTTGGTCTGAGCATTTTGGAATGAAAGCGTATTCGTTTCCAGATTCACATCCAAACATTTGCGGTCAAAGAAGTATTCAATGTTTGGGTAGTTATCCGCCAGGTTCATCAGTTTCTGGTTCAATCCTCCTCTTGAAACTGAATAAATCGCTTCGTTGTTTACTCCGTAAGGCTGATATGTCAGCGTTCCATCCAAAGCATGCATACAGCGATTGTACATTGGAATGGCAATTTTACGGATATCGTCCGCAATTCCTGCGATTTCCAGAGCCTTCCACCCACGATCAGAAAGCGCCAGATTAATGGACTTCCCTCCGACCAATGCCGCTTTACGCAAATCCGGTCTGCGTTCAAACACGGAAACGTTGTATCCTTTCTGTGCAAGTAAAATAGCTTGTAAACTTCCTACAAGACCTGCTCCTACTACTGCAATTTTTTCCATATTATTCTTTTCTTACCACGGAGGCACAAGGGCACAAAGATTTCTAACTCATTCCAAACATCCATTTATAACTCTTTTAAATCCTGTTTTAAACAGTTCGGAATTGAAGTTTATCAACAAACCCAATTTGCAATCCGTTAATTTTAAATATGTCAGTATTTGTGCTTTAAAAACTCCAGCAAGTTCGTTCACCGCTTTCACTTCCACAACTACCTTATCATTAATAATTATATCTAAACGATAGCCTACATCCAATTGAACTCCTTCGTAAAACAACGGTAAGGACTTTTGTCTTACCACTTTTACATCATATTGTTCCAATTCATACACTAAGCAAGCTTCATAAGCTGATTCCAATAATCCCGGTCCCAAGGCTCTATGTACTTTCAAACCACACTTAAAGACAATTTCAGCAATTTCATTTTCAGTCATTTAATGATCCTTTTTTGGTTAACTCTATTTAAGTTAGTCAAAAACATCAAATGTATGTTGTTGAAAATCAATTATTTTTAACCCAATTGAAACTAAAAAATTGGACAAAATCACTTTGTGTCTTCGTGCCTTTGCGGTCCAATTTTATTGTTCTGTAATTGCTTCTTCCAGATATTTTCCGAGGAAATACACATCTTCAAAAGAATTGTAAAGCGGAACGGGAGCCACACGAATTACATTCGGTTCTCTCCAATCTGCCACTACTCCTTTTTCAGAAATTGCATCAAAAATTTGTTTTCCTTTTCCATGCACCAGGATCGACAATTGCGCCCCTCTGCGTTTTGGTTCTTTCGGAGTGATGATCTCAAAACGGCATTTCTCCAGGTATTTTTCTGATAATCCATCCAGGATGAATTCCAGGTAACCTGTCAGCACGTCACTTTTTGCCTTCAGGTTTTCCATTCCTACCTCATCAAAAATTTCCAGGGAAGCCCAATGAGCCGCCATTCCTAAAACCGGTGCATTACTCAATTGCCATCCTTCTGCTCCTTCCATCGGAACAAAACCTGGTTCCATTTGAAAGCGCGTGCTTTTATCGTATCCCCACCATCCTGCAAAACGAGGAAGCGAAGCATTTTTTGCGTGTTTTTCGTGAACGAACATCCCGGAAACTCCACCCGGACTTGAGTTCAAATATTTGTACGAACACCAGGCAGCGAAATCCACTCCCCAGTCATGCAATTTAACCGGAATATTTCCTGCAGCATGAGCCAGGTCAAAACCAACCATTGCTCCTACTCCTTTTCCTGCTTTGGTAATTGCTTCCATATCCAGCAATTGACCCGTATAATAATTCACCCCGCCGAACATTACCAAAGCCAATGAATCTCCCAATTCCAGGATTTTTGCAATGATATCTTCGTCTCTCAAGGTATGTTCTCCTTCACGCGGATTCATTCCGATTAAATCCGTTTCCGGGTTCAAACCATGAAAACGAACTTGTGATTCCAAGGCATACAAATCACTCGGAAATGCTTTTGCCTCGCATAAAATCTTTGTTCTGTTTTCCTTTGGCTGATAGAACGAAACCATCAGCAAGTGCAGGTTGGTCGTCAATGAATGCGTTACTACCACTTCTTTTGGTAAAGCCCCGACGATTTTCGCGGAAGCATCTGTCAAAAACTCATGGTATTTGTACCACGGATTTGTTCCTAAAAAGTGTCCTTCCACACCCCATTTTGCCCAGTCGTCTAATTCCAGATTTACTTTTTCCCGAACCGTTTTTGGTTGTAAACCCAAGGAATTTCCTGTGAAATATCTAACCGGATTTTTAGTAAAAGTTGGAAAAAGAAAGCGGTCTTTATAGGATTTTAATGGGTCTGCTGCATCCATTTGAGCTGCAAACTCGGGTGTAAATTCGTATTTCATCTGACAAATCGATTGTTCTGTATGGAACTTGTGAAAATTATGCTTCAAATATAAGAAAAAGCAAAGCTTTTGAAGACCGAATTGCGACAAACGTTCGTGTGGAAGTAATGAAGGATAAGCGTACTATTCAAGGCAGAATTGTGATCCTTCGGCCGGAGGATACGGGTGAAATTCAATAAAGAGATAAACTAAATAGTAGGTTTAAGTCTTAATACAATGCGTTTTACTTCCTGTTAGGATTTCAATATTAAACGGCTCATTTTACAATATGGTATTATTGTACAACGGGTTTTCAAAAAAGCAATTAAGTGAGTTTTCCCTTGGAAAGAACAGAACTCTATAATCCAAACCCACACACTTGATTTAACAAAATCCATCTCCCTAAAGAATTCAAGCTTCAAATCGTCCATTCGTAATATTGCGAATCAACAATTCAGCCTTTATCCAATTTAACAATATTTCCGATTCCCTCATTGAAATTCCGCCGCTCTTTCATTGCCCCAGCCAATCGAATTCGTACTTTTGCATCAAATCAAAAAACGTCACAATGGCAACAAAAGCACTCAACAGATCAACTTCCGAAGCACTATACGAAACAGCGAAAAATTATTTTCCGGGCGGTGTAAATTCACCGGTAAGAGCATTCAAGTCTGTTGAGGGTTCTCCTTTATTTATCAAAAAAGGAAACGGCGCTTTTATTTGGGACGAAGATGATAACGAGTTTATTGATTTCTGCGGAAGCTGGGGACCACTTATTTTAGGTCACAATCATCCGAAAGTATATGAAGGAATTGTTGCTGCATTAGGAAATGGAGCAAGTTTCGGAGCACCGACCCGTTTGGAAAACGAATTGGCGGAGTTGATTCTAGGAAAGAATCCATTTATTGATAAAATTCGTTTCACCAGTTCAGGTACGGAAGCAGTGATGTCAGCAATCCGCCTGGCAAGAGGATATACCAACAGAACAAAGATTGTCAAGTTTGAAGGCTGCTACCACGGACACAGCGATTCTTTATTAGTGAAAGCAGGATCCGGTTTGGTTACTTTCGGAAATACTTCAAGTGCCGGAGTTCCGGAAGCTTTTGCCAACGAAACCCTGGTTCTACCATTAAACGATTCAGCAGCTTTGCAAAGTTGCTTTGAGCAGTTCGGGAAAGACATTGCTTGTGTAATTATTGAACCGATTCCTGCAAATAACGGATTGTTGTTGCAAGAGTTGAGTTTCTTAAAGGAATTGCGCGAAACATGTACAAAGCACGGAGCGTTATTGTTCTTCGACGAGGTAATTTCAGGATTTCGCGTAGCATTTTCCGGGGCGGCTGAATTGTATGGAATTGCTCCCGATTTGGTGACTTACGGAAAAATCATCGGTGGTGGTTTACCGGTTGGTGCTTACGGCGCTAAAAAAGAAATCATGTCATGTGTAGCACCTGATGGACCAGTTTACCAGGCAGGAACTCTTTCCGGAAATCCGGTGGCAATGGCTGCAGGATTAGCTCAACTAACGGAACTGAGCAAACCCGGTTTTTACGAAGACCAGGAGCGTAGAACAAAATTATTCACAGGTGCGATAAACGCTCACGCGAAAGCAAAGGGCTATGCATTCGAATTGGTAACCATCGGTTCTATTTTCTGGATTTCATTCGACAATTCGAAACACATCCGTGCAGCGGAAGAAATCAACCCGGATATGAGTCATTTCAAGCATTTGCACCGCGCCCTATTGGAAGAAGGTCTTTACATGGGGCCAAGCGGATACGAGGTTGGCTTCATTTCCCAAGTACATACGGATGAGTTATTGGAAAAGGCCGCTCAGTTGTTTATCAATGCTTTGGATCGGATTATGCAATAAATCAAGAGGTTTTCCTATATTTGGTTGAAACCTTTCAACCTGAATAATGAAAATTCTATTCTTTATCGGAGTATTCTGCACCTTCCATGCTTTTGCACAAGTATCCGCAGAAAAGGTAGTCAATCAAAAAACAACTTTGGGGGAACGGGGATTAAACCGGTTTTTTCTCGACTGGGTTATTGGAGCAGGATTGATGCGTGATCATAGCGTAGATCCGCAAAATAAATTCGGAATTATTTTGGATTTCCGTATTGGGAATAATTTTTACCTTGGAAAAGGAAACAATCCCTTTATTGTTCGTATTACCTACCTCAGGGTCGGTTTTGTAGGGGAGAGATGGGGGATCTCCACCAATTTTATTCCGCCTCAATTAGGTCTGGCTAAACATTTTAAGCTCAATGAAATGGTTTCCATTGAGCCGGGCATCCATGTTGGATACATTTTCACTAGCGAGGTTCCTTTTAACGGTATTAGCAAATTCGGTTTCGGTGTTATTTACGAAATCAAATTCAATGTCGGCAAGTTTTCTATGGGCATAGAATATGGCACCAGGAAAGATTCTCAAACGCACTCTTCGACCTACTATAATTCATATGAACGATATCATTATTTCGGATTTTCATTAGGTACCAGAATTGGCAAAGACCTTTAATCAAATTGAAAGCGGATAATTGGAAAAAGATTAGTTGTATCTTTCGACTATGAAATCAGCACTTGGTCAATTGCCTGTTGGGACTTACTTTTATTTTCGTAAGGACTCGCTGTATTACCTTTTCCAGCTTTTGGAGATTTCTGCGAATTATACATTGGTTCAACAATTCTGGTCCACAACGAATGTTCCTTCTATGGAAAAGTTGCATCAATTTGATGTGAAAAGTGCCTGTTCGGAATTCGATGAAGCTTTCGATGAATTGATTTCCATCGGAAAGGAAGAAGTTACCGAAAATCAGCTTCAGGAAATTGCCCAGTTTCTAAAAATCAAAACGGCCAGAATTGCGCGTGATTCCGGGTTTTTAGCCTTGAAAAAACAAGCTGTCGAAGCTTTTGAAAAAGGAGAATATCAAGAAGCTGTCCGCTTGTTTTCGCTTGCAGCTCCTTATTCCAAATACGACATTGAAATCTATGAAAAACGTGGTTTATGCTATCTGAAACTGGGTCAGTATTCCGATGCTTTAGCAGATTTCGATTATTACCTGATCCACGATCCAAACAATGAAATTGTCAACGCAGCAATGGATTCAGCAAAGAAGGAATACCATAATAAAAGGCTGAAATAACGAATTACTCCAGCCTTTTCAATGCTCTCCCGATTGACTTCGGGATTTCAATTATTTAAACCCAATCTTTCAGAACCTTTTTAGCGAGTTTCTTACGCATTTTTCGCAGGACTTTGTCTCTGGAGTTGATTCCTCCGACCTTCAGTAAATCTGCGTAAACCAATTTCCCATCTCTGTAAAAATGGAATTCAAACGTCACAGAAACAATATCCTCCTTATAAATCGGGAACAAGTTATCTGCTGCCAGATCTTCTGCCAAAGTCATGTTTCCGGATGACGGTTTGAAACGGTTGTCGAATCCGCGAACCGAAACCAACATCAAGGTATTGATTCCTTTAGCAGCAAGCATTTGTGTAACGGAATCCGTCATCAAAACCTGCGGATCTCCTCCTGCTTTCAATACATTGAGAGAAACCATGTTTTTCACTTTCACATTTGAAAGCACATCCGAAACCGCAATTTCCAATGAAAACTGATCTGCCTGCTTGTCAAGATGACTAACAATCAAGGCATTTCTTAATTTTAGCGGTGGAAATTTTGCTTGTCCGAATCCAACAAGGCAAAGACCCAAAAACAGGAAACTCAACAGTAACTTTTTCATAATTAGAATATTTTTTCTGCAATTGTTTTAACACTTTCGGAAGTCGACATCGTGTAATAGTGAATTCCCGGCACTTTTGCCTTTTTCAATTCTTGCGATTGATGAATTCCCCATTCCACTCCAACTTCGAATACTTCTTTATTGGTTTTACACTTGATCAGATCTTTACTTAATTCTTCCGGTAGATCGATATGGAAAACCTTCGGTAGAAACGAAATATGATTCAAGGTCGTGATCGGTTTGATTCCCGGAATAATCGGAACATTAATCCCGATTGCTCTGCACGCATCTACAAAATCAAAATATTTCTGATTGTTGAAGAACATTTGAGTCACGATATATTCTGCCCCGGCATCTACTTTTGCTTTCAGGTAAAGTAAATCCGTACTCAGGTTCATTGCTTCAAAATGCTTCTCCGGATATCCTGCCGTTCCGATACAAAAATCAGTTGGCGCCAACTTAATATCGTCAACCAGGTATCTTCCCTGGTTCATATCCGTAATCTGATTGATCAGCTCTACGGCATATTTGTGTCCTTCCGGATCCGGTTTAAAGGTCGATTCCGTCTTGATTGAATCACCTCTTAACGCCAATACATTGTCAATACCCAAAAACTGCAAGTCTATCAAAGCGTTTTCAGTTTCTTCACGGGAGAATCCACCACAAATCAAATGGGGAACGGCGTCCACATAATACTTGTTCATAATTGCCGCACAAATCCCAACTGTTCCGGGTCTTTTTCGAATGGCGATCTTTTCAAGAAGGCCTTTTTCGCGCTCTTTGTAGATAAACTCTTCCCTGTGATAGGTAACGTTTATGTATTTTGGTTTGAATTCCATCAATGGATCAATACCATCGTAAATAGATTGAATATTCGCTCCTTTTAGCGGAGGTAGAATTTCAAAAGAAAATAGCGTGTCTTTCGCTGTGTTTAAATGATCGATAACTTTCATGCCTTCAGAGAGGATATATTATAAATTGGAATCAAAGATACATCAAATCTTATCTTACGTGCTTTTTTCAACAAAAATCCCGTTTTGCAAATAATGTTAAAAAGAACTTCGTTATGAAACAAAATCGAAAAGTGTCCGTTATCTTTGTATACGCTAATATCAGAAGCACATAAAATACTTTGGTACGTTATTTGCTGATGATTTAGAGGTTAGTTTTCATAAGTAGTAGTAGTTTAGGTTGGAACAAGAGAGGAGCGCCCGCTTCTCTCTTGTTGTTTTATACCTTTTTGGTTTTGGGAAATTAATATTTCTGAATATCACAATATCACAATATCACAATATCACAATATCACAATATCACAATATCACAATATTGTAATATTACTATAAAAGCCCATTTTAAAAGGGTTTCAGAAGGTTCTTCATTTCCTTCAGGCTACTTGAATCATCTCAAATTCATTCCTTCACACGTTAAAAGACGTTAATTACAGTTTTGAAACGTACCAAAACAAAAAAATCCCCGTTAGAGGATATATAAGTAGTAGTAGTAGTTAGGTTTAGTTAGGTAGCGTGTGAAGAGAGACTTATTTCCGGTCTCTCTTCTTTTTTTACTCTTTTACCAATGCTCCCGACAAATCCACCAGGTACGATTCATTGTTCCCCAGGTTTTCCCAAACAAGTTTGATTTGTTTTCCCTTAAACGAATTCACAGAATAAGCAATTCCCAAATTCTCGTAAAAATGCTGATCGACTTCTTTGAAAGGAAGGTTTCCGAATTTCGGATTTGGCGGAACTTTACTTCCCGGTAAAACAATCAGGTGTTCGCCATTGTTCATCTTCCATTCTCCCAAAGTCTTCGGATTGATGTACTTCGTATAAACCGGTTCTTTTTCACCATTTTTGAACACAATAATCAAAACCATCAAATCGGTTTCATTTTGAAAATCAACAACGATCTGACCTCCTTTTTTGCTGAGATTTTTCGTATTGATATATGGTTTTGCAGACTTTTCTTCTTTGGTGAAAAACTTGGTAAACGCAACAGAATCGTTATCTCCCCAATGCTGATACAGTTTTTGGAAAAGCTCATTCTTCCAACTGCGTTTTTTAGTTAAGTCCGTACCTACAAATGGAATGTTTGAATCCAGCTGCGCATCGTTTACCATGCGTTCCTCACTCTTCACCCCCGTGATAATCGAATCGAGTTTCTGTCGTTCTTCTTTACTCAAAGCCATGTAAGCTGTTTGTTCCTGCACGATATCCTCTTCCGGATCTGCTTCTACAAAAAACAAGGCGACGATTCCTCCGGTACACAAAACCAAAATGAGGATAATGACACTTAATCTCAGCCAGGAAACGCGGGTTGATTCTACCACGATTTTTCCCTTTTTGACATCCGTTCCGAATTCACTCAGCTGTTTTTTGTGTTCTGCCGTGTAATTTATCCCCAACAATTTATTGCTCAGGTACATCAAAAAACGGGTAGAGCTTTTCGGGTGATATGTCAGGCTCATGAAGAATTCCAACAACTGTGTTTTGACCCGGTAGTGATTGATATTCAACAGGTTTAAAGCAACAATGAGATTCGGTGTCAGAAACGCATCGATCTGACGGTGGAGATCCGTATCTTTTCTCGCTTTTTTCAAAGATTGTTCAAGCAATTTTTGCTGCTCAAAAATCCATTCCGACAGGGAATCCTGAACCAGGTTTTGCCGGTAATCAGGCAACAAAACAGCATAACTCATTAAAAAATGAATATTCTCTTTAGAGATTCGGTTCAAGCTTTCAGTGAAAACCTGGTAAAGAAATGGCTCTATGAAAACCTTGAATTCTCTGAACAATGCATGCTCCTGGATCCGGGAACTGTCCGTAAATAATTCGGCGAAATTCCTTTTCTCAAGCAGTTGAATTAAAGAGCGGTTTTCTTCCGTCCAGGAAAGGAAAACAAGTTTTTTCTGATCCGAGCAATTCTCAAAAAAATGAAGTTGCTCTTTTTCAGAAGCATCCGGAAATGCCTTTCGGCAGCTCTCCAAAAAAAAGATTCTCTGATCTTCGGAAACGGGAAATTGAAGATCCGGATTTTCTTTTTTTAAAGTGCTTAAGCGTAGATACTTCATGACATGCGATTGATGGCCTGAAAGTACTACTTTTCTCTCAACAAACAGCGTTAGCGATTCAGATTCCGGACCGCTTTCTGCACTTCTTTGTCATAAGAGCCTATCACAAAAAAGTACCCTTCTTCGATAAATAACTGGCGGGCGATTTCCGCTTTCAGAATGTGTTTGATCAATCCTTCACTTCGCGCAAATTCGTCTGCTCTGTAAGGAACACCCAATTTTTCGCCATCCTTTATCAAGGCCTGAACCAGGTTTTTCGGCGCGGAAAAACTGTTGCTGAATTGCTGAATGGAAGACCAGGAAGAACGTTTGTTTGCCACAAAGTCAAAAGCTGCCTGTTGGAATGCTCCGGAATATCTCAGGGACAAATAATACAAGGTCGAATTGGATGTATCCAGCGGAACAAAAATGTCCGGCATGATTCCACCACCATCATAAACGGTTCTTCCTTTCAGCGTTTTGAACTTGTTTGCATTTTTGAAAACCGAAGAATCCGGTGCGAAATATTCTCCGTTATCTCTTCGTTTTTCGTTGCTGTGATAATAATCCTCGTAACTGTCTCCGAAAGGTTTTTGGATACAGCGTCCGGAAGGTGTGTAATAACGTGCAATTGTCAAGCGCACATCGCTCTTATCAGAAAGCGAGAAATCCTGCTGAACCAATCCTTTTCCGAAAGATCTTCTTCCGATAATCGTTCCCCTGTCGTTATCCTGGATTGCTCCGGCTAAAATTTCCGATGCAGAAGCAGAATTTTCATTGATCAAAACAACCAACGGAGTACTTTCCAACAAACCTCCCGATTTGGAATAACGGGTTGTACTTGCATATTTCTTTCCTTTGATGATGACGATTTTTTGTCCGGCAGGTAAGAACTCATCCGCAATTCTCACTGCTCCGTCCAACACACCGCCACCGTTATCCCGCAAATCGAAAATCAGTTTTTTCATTCCCTTGCTTTTCAACTGCTGAGCAGCAAAGCGGAACTCTTCCGCACTGGAAACAGAGAAATTATCCAAACGGATATACCCGATATTTCCTTCCAGCATCTGAGCGCAAACAATGGATGGAATCGGAATAATTCCACGGGCAAGCGTCTTGTCTATTTTCTTGGAATCCCGGTAAAGCTGAATCTGAACTTTCGTATTCGGATCTCCTTTCAGTTTTCCCAATACATCTTCATTCTTGATCTTCTTATGTGCAATGTTTTTCCCGTCGATCATCAAAATCTTATCTCCGGCCTGAACACCTGCTCTATCCGAAGGGGAATTCGGAACGACATTCGTCACACACAAGGTATCGCGGATAATTGCAAAGCGAATTCCGATTCCCCCGAATTTTCCATCGATTTGCTCATTCACAGACTTCATATCCTCGTATGGAATGTAATTCGAGTGCGGATCCAACTCATGAAGCATATCGGAAATCGTCTTTTCGAACAACTTCTTGCTTTCAATGGAATCCACGTATTCGCGATCCAGGAGGTTGATAATTTCCTGCATTTTGGAATAAGATCCCAATTGATTCGAAGGTGTTTCAACCCGGTTTAATTTTGATCCGATCAGCAATCCTATCGCAAGGAAAACCATCAATAATATCGGATAAACAAAGGCATATTTTCTATTCATTTAATTCGGGTCTGGGATATGAACAACTTCAACACCTGCGCTTTTCAGAAAATCAACGCCCATCGTGTCTTTATATTCCGTCATGTAAACAACGCGTCTGATTCCCGCCTGGAGAACCAGCTTGCTGCAATCTTTGCACGGAGAAAGGGTAATAAAAAGTGTTGCGTCGCTGCAATCGTTCGTAGAACGTGCCACTTTCAAAATCGCATTTGCTTCTGCGTGCAATACGTACCAATGCGTTTCACCTTCCTGGTTTTCACAGCAATTCGGAAAACCGGCAGGAGTACCGTTGTAGCCGTCAGAGATAATTCTTCCGTCGCGTACAATCAAAGCACCGACTTTTTTTCGTTCACAATGCGACAATTCCGCCCAGGTTTGAGCCATCCTCAAATAGGCTTTGTCATAACGCATTCTTTTCTCTTCCGTAATTTCTCTTTCTTGCTCTACAAACATCTTACAAAGATAGAATTTAATCAGGTAAGGTGAATTTATATCCAACTCCGCGGATCGAATGAAAAAACTGCGGATTTTTCGGATCCTCTTCAAAGATCTTTCTAAAACTCAGAATGTAATTATCAATCGTTCTCCCGGTCGGAAACTGATCGTTCGTCCACAAAGTATTCAGAATTTCATCGCGCGAAACAACCTCATCTTTTTTGGAATAAAACAATTGAATCAGTTCCATTTCCCGCTTGCTGAGTTCGTGTTTTTCGTTCGAAACGGTATTTTCCACTTCAAAAGATGCAGGCAATACTTTGTATTTTCCAATCCGGATTTCAGAAGGAATAAGCACTTGTTTTTTGATCGGCTGCACCAGGATCGAACACCGCAAAATAAATTCTTCCAGGTCAAAGGGTTTCGGCAGGTAATCATTCGCTCCCAATTTCAATCCGGCAATCCGGTCGATGGTATTTCCTTTTGCAGAAATGAAAATAATCGGAATCACAGAAACTTCCCTGTAAGCGCGACAAATGTCCAATCCGCTTACCTCCGGCAGCATCACATCGAGAATCACCAGGTTGTACTGATCCAGTTGATCTTTCATCATCAAGGCTTCTCTTCCGTTGCTCACAGTTGTTACCGAATAACCCTCCAATTCCAGGTTAAACTGGATTATTTCCAACAAACTTTGCTCGTCTTCGATAACCAATACTTTATTCATGTGACAAACTTCTATAAAAAAGTGTTTTCTACTTGGAATCTTCTGTTAAAAGAGTGTAATTTTGAGAAAACTACAAATAAAATAAGCACGATGCTAAAATATCTTTTAATGCTGGGCATATTCTTGTCGCTTTCCATGGCATTAAACGCTCAGATCAGTGAAGGAGGAAGCCCGATTGGTCTGAAGAAGATTTCCACAACAGATCGTCCTCCTTTCCAATATGCTCCAATGACATATCAATTGGCAAAGCCAAATATTGTTACAGCCAAAAATGAAGATCTGGTAAATGATTCAAGACGTGCTTACCGTGTTGGTTTGAATATTCCTGTTTCGATTACGATGTCCAATTCCGGATCCTGGACTTTGCTTCCGGATGGCACGAAAGTTTGGAGGCTGATCATTTCAAGTAAAGATGCTCAGGCTCTGGGACTTTACTTCTCAGAAGCAGTTCAGATTCCTGCAGGCGGACAATTATTTGCATACAATGCGAACGGAAGACAGATTTTAGGCGCCTATACTTCGGCAACGGATGATTTCCAGGCGATGGAAATGGTTCAGGGAGATCAATTATACCTGGAGTACAGCGCACCCGCATGGGTTCAGGAAACTCCTGTTTTCACGATCAACGAAGTGGTTTATTTCTACAGAGGTGTGGAAGATCATGTCAATGCATTTGCCGGAGAAAATAAAATTGAAAAAGCGGAAAGCTGCCAGGTAGATGTAGCATGCTCGGAAGGAAACAACTGGGCAAATCAAATCAAATCCGTCGTTCATTACACGTTCAATGACGGAACAGGAACCTATGTTTGTTCGGCTGCAACCATCAATAACACGGCAAATAACTGCAAACCGTATATTCTGACAGCCTGGCATTGCGGTGAGCGCGTTGCAGGACAATCCATTTCTACCTGGGTTTGGTACTGGAACTACCAGAAAACATCCTGCGCAAGTGGAAGCGGAAATTACACCGATCCTTCCAAGGGAAGTAAAACCATGACCGGTGGAACAGTTCGCGCATCATCCGGAAACGGAACCTTGAATAATCCGCCGGACACATACGAAGTTGCAGGATCGGATTTTTACCTGGTTGAATTGAGTTCACAACCTCCGGCTTCCTATAACGCTTATTACGCCGGGTGGAGCAGATCCACTACTGCTTCTGCAAACGGTGTGAGCATTCATCATCCGGCGGGAAGTGCAAAGAAAATTTCCACTTATACGCAAAGTTTAGCGGGAGCAACTTACAACGGTGGAGCTTCCAATGCACATTGGCGGGTTTTTTGGGCTTCCACGGCAAACGGACATGGAGTCACTGAGGGCGGATCTTCCGGATCTCCTATTTTCAATTCCAACGGATTGATTGTCGGACAGCTTTCCGGCGGAGCTTCTGCTTGTGTCACCAATGGCGCAGGTCAGGGAAGCGGGCCGGATAAAAACGACTTGTACGGAAAATTTTATTCTGATTGGGATCAAAACGGAACAACTGCGAATGCGCAATTAAAGCCTTGGCTGGATCCGAACAATACCGGGGTTACTTCTCTTGCAGGAACAGCTTCTCCGTGTACGGTAACACCAAATCCACCGGTGGCGCAATTTGTAGCAAATCCTACCACTTTGAGTATCGGTGGGACGAGCCAGTTTACCGACCAATCAACCGGAACTCCTACCAGTTGGAGCTGGGTAATTACTCCCGCTACCGGCTGGGCATTTGCCGGAGGAACAACTGCTTCTTCACAAAATCCGCAAGTTACCTTTACAACTCCGGGATATTACAGTGTGCAGCTCACCGTTTCAAATACGGCAGGATCAGATGCAGAATTGAAAACCAATTACATTTTCGTAACATCGGCTACGTCTCCGTGTGCTGCTACTTCCATCAACTGTGATGAATTCATTCAGAAAGTGATCCTGGAAACCATCAACAATGAAACAGTGTGTAACAATTATACCAGCTATAATTTAACTGCCACCTTAACCAAAGGAGAAGCTTACAACATTGCTATTATTCCACAGATTTCCGGTCAAAACCCGGGAACAGCTTTTGTCGGAGACGAGATTGCAGCATGGATTGATTACAACGGGGATTACGACTTTGATGATCCGGGAGAACGAATTGCTTTCGTTTCGATTACCGGAGGGAATTCACTTGTTTTCTATTTCACAGTTCCGTCAACTGCAGTTACAGGAACTGTAAAAATGCGCGTACGGATCGTTTTCAACCCGGAACAAGGTGGAGAAGGCCCGATTATGCCATGTGGAACAACCAATTTCGGAGAAGTTGAGGATTACAATATTCTACTGATGAATCCTCTGGGATTGGATCAGAATTACCTGGAAACAATCTCCATTTACCCGAATCCTGCAACCGATGAAGTGAAAGTAAACCTTTCCGGACTTGATAACGGAAGCATTTCCATTGAATTACTTGATATGACCGGCAAAGTGCTCCAGGTTCAGAATAAAATCATGAGCCCGGAAGGCATTTTTAATCTGACACCTTTGGCAAAAGGAAGTTATCAGCTTCGCATCACTGACGGAGTTGTTCAACGCGTTGCACGAATTGTAAAATTATAGATTGAAAAAACCAAGGGTTATAGTCAGCGTTATCAATGATCTGAACACGGATCAGCGGGTTCACAAGATTTGTTCATTCATCGAAAAACAAGGCTATGACGTTTTGCTGGTTGGTCGTTTGCTGCGTTCGAGTCAAAAAATGGAAGAACGGAGTTATCAAACCAAACGCTTCCGGATGTTTTTTGAAAAAGGACCCCTGTTTTATGCCTGGTTCAATTTCCGCTTGTTTTGGTTTTTGCTTTTTCGCAGATCTTCTATCCTGGTGGCAAACGATCTGGATACACTTTTACCGAATTACCTCGTCTCCAAAATCAAACGAAAGAAACTCATTTACGATTCGCACGAATATTTTACGGAAGTTCCGGAGCTAATCAGCAGACCGAAAGTGAAAGCAGTTTGGGAACGAATCGAACGCTTTGTTTTCCCGAAACTTCAATTTGTGAGTACGGTGAACGAATCGATCGCGCAAAAGTATAAGGAGAAATACGGACTCACATTGAAAGTAATACGAAATGTTTCTCCGCTCTGGAAACCATCTGTTATCAAAACCAAACCCGAACTTGGAATTCCGGAAGGAAAACCGGTTTTAATTATGCAAGGTGCAGGATTGAATGTCGACCGCGGAGTGGAAGAAGCAATCCGCATGATGCCTTTATTAAAAAATGCCATTTTGATCGTTGTCGGTGACGGTGATATGATTCCGGCAATGAAAGAATTGGTTGCCGCTGAAAAATGGAATGATCTCATTTTGTTCTTTGGAAAACGGCCTTACCGGGAACTTTTGCAGTTTACACAACAGGCTGATTTGGGTTTGAGTTTCGACCAGCCCACCAATCCCAATTATTTGTTTTCCCTTCCGAATAAAGTGTTCGATTATATCCACACTTCCACTCCGATTCTTTGCTCGAATGTCGTAGAAGTTTCGAAGTTGGTACGAAAATACCAGGTCGGTGAAGTAATCAGTAACTTTGAGCCCCAATCTTTAGCGCAACAGGTACAGCAGATTTTAGACAATCCTTCTTTGATGGAAGAATGGAAGAAAAACTGTGTGTTGGCTGCTGAAAAAGAAAACTGGGAAACGGAAGTACAGCAATTAAACACATTCTACCCGAAAGTTCATGAATAAACGCATTCATATCGTATCCTTTGATGTTCCGCTTCCCCCCGATTATGGCGGTGTTCTGGACGTTTATCTTCGGGCGAAAGCACTGAAACAAGCGGGTTATTCCGTCATTCTTCACTGCTATGAATACGGTCGCGGAAGAGATCATGACTTTTCACAGATCACGGATGAAATTCATTATTACGATCGCAAAACAGGTTTGAAATCCTTGCTCTCCCGTTTACCTTATATTGTAAAAAGCAGGAATTCGGCTGAGCTTTTAAACCGGCTTTTGGCAGATAATGCTCCGATTCTTTTGGAAGGTCAGCACAACACTTTTTGGGTGGACGAATTGCTGAAACACCAACGCCATGTTGCAATCCGAATGCACAATGTGGAATGGCAATACTATGATGACCTGGCGAAAAGTGCCAAAACCTATTCCGAACGTTTGTTCTTCGGGATGGAAGCACGAAAGCTCAAAAAACAGGAGCTCGCATTGAAGAAAATTCCGGTTTTGTGCATTTCCGAAAACGATCAAACGTATTACAATCAACTTGGTTTTCATGCAGTTTATCTTCCTGTTACCATTCATTCCGATTTGATTCTTGAACCTCTTGAAGGAAAGCAATTTGCCCTGTTTCACGGAAATTTATCCGTAGCAGAAAACGTCGAAGCGGTTCACAAACTCCTTGCAGAAAACAGGCGAAAACCATTGGGAATTCCGGTTGTGATTGCCGGGAAAAATCCAAACAAACAATTGGTTTCAAAAATACAGAATGCCGGTTGGGAATGCATCGAAAATCCAAATGATTCCGAATTGGATGATTTGCTTCGAAGCTGCTCTGTTCACTTATTGATCGGGTTCAAATCTGCCGGGATCAAATTAAAAGTAATTCGTGCTTTGTTGAGCGGAAAACCATGTATTGCTACTGAAGAAATGCTTGGAAACTCAACATTTGAAAAGTACTGTGAACTTTGGAATCCGGCGCTTCCGTTGGCGGAAAAGTTAGAAGAGATCCAGGCTCCGGATGAACAAGAGATTCGCGAACGACTAGACGAACTGGAGGCAGCATTCGGGATCGGAAAACTTAAATCTGTATTACAGGAAATCGGGTTTTAAGAAAGGATCGAAAACACCAGGAATCTTAATCTATTTTCTTCCACTTTTCCAGTCGTCGAAAAGTGGAGCAAAAGACTTGTCTCATTCCAAGCCGTTCACTAAAAAGTTCCATCCCCTTATTTTAATTCAAAAAGAACGGATTACGCTACGCTCCATCCAAACGACAAGCGCTTTTTGTTAAAATGACGGCACAGAACTTTTTTGAACGTTCTCTTCCGGGAATGAGACGGAAATCCGTCTTCGGATGAAACATTTGACCTCCAAAATCTTGCCCAAATTCGGCCTAAAGTTGCAAGTTCGCGATATTGCGAACAGCCCTTACTGTTACTGGG
>VFQN01000097.1_pt1 | contig 192268 bp, 190 predicted proteins | sample 3512371 | NCBI WGS metagenome assembly VFQN01 (sample SAMN10412370, study PRJNA504923) | tailings metagenome | isolation source: Replicate 2 from Balatoc abandoned mine | place: Philippines: Itogon, Benguet | collected 2017-08-28
ATACTGGCTCGGAAACTGATATTGCTCAGCCGGGCTGTCGTCATAGATCGAATCTGTGCGATGAATGAAAATCCCGAATCCCATACTCGATCTCTACCATGGTGACTGCGCTTCAAACCAGGGAGACCGGTGATTTTGCACGCCCCAGGCGGCGGGCTTTACGTGCGTTGTTCAAAAGATCAACAAAATCCCACCTCGATCGAAACCCAGCTCGACCTCAGAAAGGAATTCATCCTACGACAAAGCCGGCATTTGGCCGACACGTTCGTTGATGCCGGTGTCAGTGGCTCGTCATTCGAGACGAGGCCGGGCCTTCAGGCAGCATTGGCCAAGTCCAATGGAGGTGCATACGCAGTTTTTCTCCGCCTCACCTTCGATCGCCTGTCTCGCGATCTGGAACACAGCGCCCGTATCCTCAAGATCCTGCAGTTTCATGATTTCGATCTCTGGACGGTCCACGTGCCGCCGCGGTGTCATCAGCCGCACATGAGCATCCATACGCTCGAGAACCTTTGCCGGAACAACCTCGCGTTCCGGCAGCGACCACCAGTGATCGTCCACGCGTTCGATCGTGTCGACCACTGTCCCGAGAACTGCAGCTTCCGGCAATCGTGCACGGTTGGCAAAAGCTTTCCAGCGCTGCGCATTCAACGCCTTGAAAGGACGCTCGCCGCCGAGCGACAGAGCCATTGCATCTGCCTGGATATATGGGATTGTCGAGAGCACGTCATAGACAGACGCGAGTTGCGGTTTGTCACCTGCCTCGCGATAGATCAACGACCCGTTTTTCGGGTGCATGTCACCATTGCCGGTCAACGCAGCCAGAGCCAGCCGCCGGACAAACTCCAGTGCGGCAGGCGGCGACACGGCAACGTTCAAGGCGGCAGCGAAATCATGCTAGGCCGCTCCTTCATATTTCCGGGAAGGATAGACGCCGAACGTTTGCGCGAAATCCTCGATATGGATCCGCTGGCTACCAAGACCACGATCAAGGCGTTTGACGAGCAGGACTTTGCCGTCCGACAGCATCTCGAACGCCTTTGGAATTCCTTCGAACTCCGATTGCTCGACAAGTTCCCGTTCCGGCACCTCCATGCCGATGGCTTCTGCCAAAGCAAGATTGGCATATTCGTTTTCCGACACGCCAGGAAATGAGGTCGACGGAAACTTGGCGATATACGAACCCTGCTCGTCGCCAAGTGGCAATGTCAGCCTGCCGCCTTGCCTGTATTCTTGATAACCGAAAGCGTCATCTGCACACCAGCGAGCGAAAACCGGGCTTTCGGTTTTGAAACGGGTAGATCGTCAAGATGCACCACCGTTCCCTCGCTCGGCACAACGCGGACGGCGCCCGGCAGGTCCGCCCCGAGTGCGATAAGCAGATCGAAATCGTTCCCAGCGCGAACGCTGCCGGCGTGATGCTTTTCCATTGCCTCGCGCAATTTGTCCTCTTGGAGGAGATTGGCAAAGAACGCCGGTAGAGCACGGGCAACGGGTTTGGGATCCTTACGCAATCCGCCTGTGGCTGCGCGGAAAGACAGGCTGAGCACCGGAAAGCCGCCGGTGGCGCGATAGCTCTCCTCGAAGCTGAAGGCGTTGAAATCACCAGGTGTCCGAACGATCGTGCCGACCTTGAAATCGTTCAGCAGCACATTAAGCGACGAGGTGGACTCGGATCGGAGGAAGCTTCAGACATTCTCATCCTCGTCCGGATGAGCGATGAATGCCGGGAGATCGTCGATATCATCCTGGGGCCGTAGCAGCGCATCAACGGCCGGAACCATCGCCTGTGGTACAAGCATCAATTCAAGCCCGAGAGCGCGCGCGATGTTGATCAGTGTCGTTGTGGGCGCGACACTGCTTCCGGCTTCTATCTCACGATAGCGGGGACGCGATACACCCGCCATGTTGGCAACCTGCTCCTATGTCAGTTGCCGGCCTTTACGCGTCGCCATCAGCAATTGCCCGATTTCCAGCAAGAATTCTGACTCATGCTGTGCCATCCTACCTATCCGTCCGTTCTTCGCGGAGTAAGGCGAGCTGTCTCAAACATTTTAGGCTCGGCCGATACGAAAGACATAAATACGTATCATTACTTTCTAATTGACCCATTTACGTATCACAAATGCCATTCTCTAGATGGCCGCGCCACAGCCTAAACGCGCCGGCGGACCGAGAGTGTTTCCAGTGAACATGAGGCACCGGAAACACTCGAAATCACTCATGAGAGTACCATTCCGGCCCAAGCAGAACCGGCCAGCCTTGACAGATGCAAATTAATTTCTAAACTTTAGAAAATAATTGGTGGAGGGCCATGCATGGGGCTGCATCACGGACAGATTCTCCGTATTCTGCGCGATGAGGGACCACAATCGCGCGCAATTCTCGCACGCCGCAGCAAGCTGTCTGCTACCACGCTTACACATGTGACAGCCCAACTTCTCAATGAGGGCGACGTTGCCGAAGAGGAGCCCGTGGGAAGCAGCGGCGTGGGGCGGCCGGGTCAGGCGATCCGGCTCCTGCCCGATGCGAGACATGTTGCCGGCGTGCATGTCGGCGCGGGCCTCGTGCAACTCACCATCACCAATCTCATGGGCGCGCCCAAGGCCGCGGCGTCTTTCGACTTCGACCTGCCTCTAGCATCACCCGAAGCAATACTCGCGCGCATTGCCGGCGAAATCCGGACACTTCAGGCGTCGAGCGGCATCGAACGCATTCTCGGCGTCGGCCTTGGCGTGCCGGGTCCTGTCGATACCGACCAACGCACCATACTAACGTCGATCAATACCGGATGGTGCAACGTGCCCCTGGCCGACATGCTGCAACAACAGACCGGCCTGCCGGTGATCCTTGAGCACAATGTCACCGCAATGGCGATCGCGGAAGCGCGCTTCGGTCTGGGTCGCAAGGTGCCAGGCACGCTGTTCGTCTATCTGCGGTCCGGGCTTGGTGCCGGGCTGGTGATAGACGGCATGCCGTTCAGGCCAGGCGGCCATGGCGCCGTCGAACTCGGTCACATCCAGATTTCCAACGATGGACCGCGCTGCAGCTGCGGCAATCACGGCTGTCTCGAATGCTACCTGAACGAGCGTGTTCTGACGCAATCCCTGGGCCTGGAGGGCCCGGCGCCGACTGACCTGCTGGCAAGGATGGAAAAGACTGCTGGCTGGGTGCCGGTACTCAACCGCCTGACGGATTCGCTGGCCATCGCGATCACGCTGCTGACACCGGACCTGATCGTATTCGGTGGTCATCTTGGTGAAGCCCCCGAGAGCCTGTTCGCGCATCTACGTCAACACCTGCCGCCGCGCGTGATGCCGCATATGCGCGACATCCTCCGGTTCGAGCGAACCAGCTTCGGGGCGCAGTCCGGTGCTTTCGGCGGCGCCGCCGTGGCCCTGGATCACTTCTTTTATTCTGGAGACCGCCATTGAGCACCGTGACGACAAAAAACGAGGCGGGCGTCACCAAGAATGCCTCAGCCGGGAAGCTGGGTCCACTCGCACTCAATCTGACCGCCTTCGCGATCGGCTTAGTCATCTGGTGGGCAATCACCCAAGCCAAACTGGTCGTTTTGCCAGGGCCAGCGCAAGTGGCGGAGCGCGCGGTCACGCTGCTCGCCAACGGCCAGTTGCTGCTCGATATCGTCTCCAGCCTCCGGCGCGTTCTGACTGGCTTCCTGCTCGGGGTCGCGCTCGCCGTTCCCGTCGGCTTCCTGATGGGATGGTACAGCGTCGCCCGGGCTCTGATCGAACCCTATGTCCAGTTCTTCCGCATGATCCCGCCGCTGGCGATCATTCCGCTGGCCATCGTAACCATGGGCATCGATGAAGCGCCGAAAATCTTCGTCATTTTCCTGGCCTCCTTCCTGTCCTGTGTGGTCGCCACCTATCAGGGAGTGATCAGCGCCGATCGGACGTTGATCAATGCGGCGCGCGTGCTCGGCGCGAAGGATGGAGTGATCTTCTGGCGTGTGGTCATTCCCGCCTCGATGCCCTTCATCATGGTCGGGGTACGGATCGGTCTAGGCTCTTCCTGGGCAACGGTTGTCGCCGCCGAGCTCATCGCGGCGCAGTCCGGACTGGGCTTCCGCATGCAGCAGGCACAACTCTACTACGAACTACCCACCATTTTCGTCAGCCTAATCACCATCGGCATCCTTGGCCTTGTCATGGACCGCCTCGTCCAAGCGGCGGAACGGCGCCTCACCCGGTGGCAGGAGCGCGTTCAATGACCCCTATCAACAGCGAACCGAAGATCTCGTTCCAGAACGTCACCCGCCGTTTCGGCCAGGGCAGCAACGCGTTCCTCGCCCTCGACCGGCTCAATCTCGACATCGCCGACGGCGAATTCGTCACCGTCGTCGGCCCGTCCGGCTGCGGCAAGTCGACAGCTATGAACATCGCCGCCGGCTTGACGGACGTGTCTGACGGACGCGTGCTCGTCGATGGCAAGCCGGTTAATGGACCGGGGCCGGAGCGTGGCGTCATCTTTCAGCAATACGCCCTGTTCCCCTGGCTCACGGTTCGCGAGAATGTCGAGTTCGGCCTCAGGATCAAGGGCCTGCCCTCGGCCGTGCGCAAGACGATCGCCGATCGCTTCATCGACCTCGTCGGTCTCAAGGATTTCGCGGACGCCCTGCCGAAAACACTGTCCGGCGGCATGAAGCAGCGTTGCGCCATTGCGCGCGCCTATGCCGCCAACCCGACGATCCTGCTCATGGACGAACCTTTCGGCGCACTCGATGCATTGACCCGCGTCAACATGCAGGACCAGTTGCTGGACACGTGGAGCCGGGAGCGGCGCACCGTCGTCTTCATCACTCATGACGTCGACGAAGCGGTCTATCTCGCCAACCGCGTCATCGTCATGGCTTCGAGGCCCGGCCGTCTGCACAAGATCATTCCTGTCGACCTGCCCTATCCACGCACGGAAGAAATTCGACTGTCGCCGGAGTTCGCCGAGATCCGCAATCAGGTTTGGTATGCGGTCTACCACCAGAACAGCCAAGCCAAATCAACGTCATGACAAGGAGGAGAAAATCATGACCTTTACCAGACGCAAGCTTCTCGGCGCAGTCGCCGCAGGCGCCATCGCGAGCCCCTTCCTCGGCCTTTCGGCAAGATCCGCCCGCGCCGACGCCAAACCAGTACGCGTCGGCTATATCGCCGACTATTTCGGCACCAGTCTCACGGCGATCGCCAGTGACCAGGGCCTGTGGGCCAAGCATGGCCTGGAGCCGGACCTCAAGGTCTTCACCAATGGCCCGATCCAGATCCAGGCGCTCGGCGCCGGCAGCCTCGATTTCGGTTATGTCGGTCCCGGCGCATTGTGGTTGCCCGCCACCGGCAAGGCCAAGCTCGTGGCCATGAACGCACTCGGCCTGTCGGATCGCGTCATCGCCCAACCGGGCATCAATTCCATGGCCGATCTCAAGGGCAAGAAGATCGGCGTTCCCGAGGGCACGTCTGGCGATATGTTGCTGCGCCTCGCACTCGCCAAGGCCGGCATGACGCTGTCCGACGTCGAAGTCGTCAAAATGGACCCGCCTACCGTGGTCTCGGCCTTCGCCTCCCGGCAGATCGACGGCGCGGGCATCTGGTATCCGCTGGTCGGCGTCATCAAGAACACGCTGCCAGATCTGGTGGAAGTCGCCAAGAGCAGCGATTTCTACCCGCAGAACTCGTTCCCGTCCGCGTTCGTCGCTCGCAACGAGGTTGTTACCGAGGACGTCGATCTGATCAAGCGCTTCATCGCCACGATGAAGGAAGCCAACGACTTCCGTGCTGCCGACGTGCCGCGCTCCGTCGACATCACGGCAAGCTTCCTTGGCGCGCCAGTGGACCCACTCCGCACCGAAAGCACGAACGGCAAGTTCCTCACTTCGGCCGAACTGGCCGCTGCGAGCAAGGACGGCACTGTCGAGGGCTGGCTGAAAGGCCTCAACGAACAGTTCGTCGCCTTCGGCAAGATCGAGAACCCGCTCGATCCGAAAGACTATTACATGGCCGATCTCTACGCCGGCAACTAAAGCCAATCGACCGGCGCGGACACCCGCGCCGGCCCTTTTTCATCGAGATGAGAATGTCCAAGAAGCCCAATATCCTGTTCATCATGTCGGACGACCACGCCGCGCGGGCGATTTCCGCCTATGGCTCGGGTCTCAACAGCACCCCCAATCTCGACCGCATCGCCGACGAGGGCATGCGCCTCGACCGCTGCTACGTGACGAATTCTATCTGCACGCCGAGCCGGGCCGCTATTCTGACCGGAACCTACAATCATGTGAACACGGTGACGACGCTCGATACGCATATCGACAATCGCCAGCCCAACGTGGCCAAGCACCTGCGCGCTGGCGGCTACCAGACCGCAATCTTCGGCAAATGGCATCTCGGCGAAGGCAAGGCGCACGAGCCGACGGGCTTCGACGAATGGTCGGTCGTACCCGGCCAGGGCGACTATTTCGACCCCGTCATGATCGACCGTGACGGATCGCACCTCGAGCAAGGCTATGCGACCGACATTATCACCGACAAGTGCCTCGACTTCCTGGGCAATCGTGACCCCGACAAGCCCTTCTTCCTCATGTGCCACCACAAGGCACCGCATCGCAGCTTCGAACCGCATCCGCGCCATCGGCACCTTTATGCGGATGGCACGCTGCCGGTGCCTGAGACGTTCTCCGACGACTATGCCAACCGCGCGACGGCGGCTGCGGCGGCCAAGATGCGCATCCGCTCCGACATGACCTACAAGGATCTCGGCCTCGTCCAGCCCGAAGGCGGCGAGGAGGTCGGCACGTTGCTTTTGGGTGGATGGACCCAGCGCAAGGTGCCTGAAATCAGGGAGGGAGAGGAGCTGCGCCTGATCGATGGCCTCACCGGCGAGAACTTCGTCTTCACCGATCCGCAGGAACTGGCCCTGTTCAAATATCAGCGCTACATGATGCGTTACCTGCAGACCATCGCCGCCGTCGACGAGAATGTCGGCCGTCTGCTTGATTATCTCGATGCACAAGGCCTGCGCGACAACACCATGGTCATCTACACGTCCGACCAGGGCTTCTTCCTCGGCGAACACGGCTGGTTCGACAAGCGCTTCATGTACGAGGAATCCCTGCAGATGCCCTTCCTCATCCGTTATCCCGACGGGATCGAAGCCGGCGCACGCGCGGCGCATATCACGACCAATGTGGATTTTGCGGCGACATTTCTCGACTATGCGGGCCTGCCTGTTCCGAGCTACATGCAGGGAACAAGCATGCGGCCGATCCTGGAGCAGACAGCGGACGAGAATGACAAGGGTCTCGCCTACCATCGCTATTGGATGCACAAGGACGAATTCCACAACGCCTTCGCACATTACGGCGTGCGTGACGAGCGCTACAAGCTCATCTACTGGTACAACGATCCGCTCGACCAGCTCGGCGCCTTTGCCGGCGACGAGCCGCCCGAATGGGAGCTTTTCGATTGCGAAAAGGATCCATTCGAGCTTTCCAATTGTGCCAGCGATCCGGCTTATGCCAAGGTCTTCGAACGTATGCTGGCGAAACTGGATGCGCGAATGGCGGAGATCGGAGATATTCCTGAACATGTGAGCGCCGATATACTGGCTGGCCTCAGAAGGGCAGCCTGACCGTTGAGTTGCTGCTCCGATATTGGCGAACGTCGCAAGGGATCTGCACATGATCCACGGGAACCGGCAACCCCGCGGGCCATGGCGGCATGCATGCAAGTCGTGCGCATACGCTTCCCGGCCGCCAACAGCCATGTCGGAACCGACCGTCCGGTCATCCCTGACGACGGGGAAGGTCCTCGCCGGGCCGTGAAGCTCGGTGCTTTCGAGCTCGAAGCGACAACGGTAACCAATGCACGCTTCGCCGAGTTCATCGCTGCGACGGGCCACGTCACCGAAGCGGAGAGGTTCGGCTGGGCACCGGTGTTCCGCGGCCTGCTGCCAGAGGGGTTGGGCCACGCGCCAGTCGGTGCACAAATCCCCTGGTGGCTTCGCATCGACGGTGCCAACTGGCGGTCGCCGGAAGGGCCCGGCAGCACAATCCACGCCCGCACCCATCATCCCGCCGTGCAAGTTTCCTGGAATGACGCCATGGCCTTCGCCGCCTGGTGCGGCGGCCGCCTGCCGACCGAGGCAGAATGGGAACATGCCGCTCGCGGCGGCGCGGCAGACCCACGTTTCCCATGGGGTGACGATGAACCCAGCGATCAGGCGGTGTTCTGCAACATATGGCAGGGCCGTTTCCCCGAGCAGAATACATGCGCGGACGGTTTTTTTGGGACATCCCCTGCTGATGCGTTTTCACCGAACGGCGCCGGGCTCTATGGCATGGCGGGCAATGTCTGGGAATGGACTGCCGATTCCTTTCGCATCCGCTCGCTCGGGAAGCTTGCGCGGCAGCGCAATGAGCAGGCCAGCCGCAACCGTGACAAGGTGGTGAAGGGCGGGTCGTTCCTTTGCCACAAGAGCTACTGCTATCGCTATCGGATTGCTGCGCGCTCGTCGATGAGCCCGGACTCATCGACGAGCCACACCGGGTTTCGCATCTGCTACGATTCCGACATATGACAAGCGATGCGGTGAGGTCATCCCACGCGCTGGCGTGGCAGGGGCGGTGATCACCTCAGCAAAATCGGCACGATCCCTATCCCAAGCCAGACTGTTCGCGACGGTGATGAAGGTAGCGCATGCGACTTCACGCCGAATGCACATGGTGAAGCCTTCAATTGGATAGGCTAGTCGCTAGGTTTGCGCTCTGATCCGCCGAGTTCCAACGACAAATGGACGATCGCCCGGGGGCACAGCGCCCGCCGCCGTCCGTTATGGCCAGCCCTATCTACCGCTCCACTCGTACCCGGGTTATCAGGATTGCTCCATCAAGCCTGAAGGTGATCTAGAATGAGACACGAAATCATTGAAATTCCTATCATTTCAGAGGCCATTCGCCGCTTGGGTGCGCCGACCACGGTCCTGACCCGGGTGGACGGTCTTCTCTACACCTGCGGAATGCCGCCGATCGACATCGGGACCGGTGAGATCGTCAGGGGCGACATAGCAACGCAGACCCGAGCCTGCATGGAAGCCCTTTCCTTTACGTTGCGTCACGCGGGCTCTTCACTCGACAATGTCTTCAAATCATTAGTCTTTATTACCGACAACGATTTCGCAGCGGATATGAATGCTGTCTATCGCGAGTATTTTCCGCATGGTTTTCCAGCCCGAAGCTGCGTGACCATCCGCCCCTGGACGCATTTCGATATCGAAATCGAATGCATAGCAACCACAGGATAATCCACGGAAAATGTCGGGCCTGCTCATAAGCGGACGCAATGCTTGCCATTGAGTTTGGCTATTTGCGTTACAGACTCTCCTGTCTGCCTAATATGCCCAGAACGAACACAACATAAGAGGGTGTTATGAAACTGGGCATATCGAATATTTCCCGTGGTCTCGCTGCGGCAGTTATGGCGGGCGTTATTAGCCTTTCCGCACATTCGGCCGCCATGGCCGAGACGACGATCCGCCTCGGTCATGTGCTGGCCGATACGCATAGCTGGCATGTGGCCTCTATCGATTTCGCCAAGGACGTTGCGGAAAAGACGCAAGGCCGCGTCAAGATCGAGATTTTCCCCTCCGGCCAGCTGGGTACGGAGAAAGAAGTGATCGAGGGCATGCAGATCGGCACCATCCAAGGCGGCCTGATCGGCAGTGGTTCCTTCCAGTTCGTCGAGCCGAAATTCGGCATCATCGAAATGCCCTATGCCTGGACCAGCCGCGAGCAAGCTTTTGCAGCGCTTGACGGCAAGCTTGGAACCGCGCTTTCCGACCTGCTGCGGCCGAAAGGCATCGAAGTTCTCGCCTGGTGGGAGAACGGTTTCCGCAACATCACCAACAGCAAGCATCCGATTGCCAAGCCCGCCGATCTCGCCGGCATCAAGATCCGCGTGACACCGGACAAAGTTCGATTGGCAACCTTCGAGCTTCTTGGCGCACAGCCCGCACCGCTGGCTTTCGGCGAGCTCTATTCGGCTCTCCAGCAAGGCGTGTTCGACGCGCAGGAAAACCCGCTGTCGATCATCGATGCATCGTCATTCTATGAAGTGCAGAAATATGTCTCGATGACCGGCCATATCTGGGGCGCGGCCTGCCTGACGGTGTCGAGCATGACCTGGGCGCAGATTTCCCCCGAAGATCAGGCCATCGTCAAGGAAGCCGCAGTCAAATGGGGCAACGCCCAGCGGCAAATGGTTGCCGACAACGAGGTAGCACTCATCGAAAAGCTGAAGTCCAAGGGCATGGCGTTCAACGAGGTCGACAAGGCCGCCTTCGTAGAGGCGCTGAAGCCGATCTGGGACAACGAGAAGGGCGTTTTCGGTCCCGAATTGCTCGCCATCATGGATAGCTATCGCAAGTAAAGGCGATCCCCTTTGTCCTGCCTGCCTCCCGCGGGCAGGACAAAGTCGTTTCCATCCAAGTCTTCCCACATATCAGCGAGATTTCCATGCAGGATGCATCGAACCCGCCACGGATAGCTGCCGCAATAGACCGGACTGCCGGGGCCGCCGGCGGCTTGGCTATCGCTACCTTCACCGGCATCATCGTCTACGTCGTCATCTGCCGCTATGCCTTCTCCTTCACACCACGCTGGTCGGAGGAGATTCCGCGCCTGCTGCTGGTGTGGGCAACGTTCATCGGCGCGATCTCCGCCTTCATCCGCAAGACGCATCTCTGTGCCGGACTGACCGACCTGATCGTCGCACCCGGCCGCTTCCGCGTTTTCCTCGACAGGCTCGCACGCCTGGCCTCCTTCCTGTTCCTGATCGTCGTCTTCTGGTCCGGCTGGAAAATGACATCCCTCACCTGGTCGCATGAGACGACGGTTCTCAGCTGGCCCGCCGGTCTTGTCTATCTGGCCCTGCCGGTCACCGCGGTCTTCGCCTTCGTCGCCCTGCTGGCCCTGGAACTGCGCAAATGAGCCTCGCCCTTATCGTTCTTTTCGTCGTCTTCGTCCTTCTGCTGCTGATCGACGCACCGATCGTGATCGCGCTCGCGCTGTCCTCGGTCGCCTATCTGCTTGTCGGGGACGCACTGCCAGTGATGGTCGTCGCGCAGCGCATGGTCGCCGGTATCGACAGCTTCACCCTGCTTGCGATCCCACTGTTCCTGCTTGCCGGCCTGCTGATGGTTCATGGCGGGCTCGCGCCCCGAATCGTCAATCTCTGCGCAGCTGTTGTCGGACAGCGCACGGGGGGGCTTGCCATCGTCATGATCGCCGCCTGCATGATGTTCGGTTCGCTTTCAGGCTCGGGCGTCGCGGATGTGGTCGCCATCGGCTCCATGCTGCTGCCGGCCATGAAGGAGCGTGGCTATCATCCCGGCTTTTCTGCCGCTGGCCTCGGCTGTGCAGGCTCGCTCGGCACGGTCATTCCGCCTTCCATCGTGCTGATCGTCTACGGTACCGCGACCGGCACATCCATCGGCCAGCTTTTCATCCATTCGATCGGCCCCGGCATCCTGCTCGGCCTCGGCTTGATGGTCGTGGCTTGGTGGATTTCGCGCAAGAACGGCTGGAAGGGCGGCGAACCTTTCAGCTGGGCCCGTCTGGGAACGGCACTGCGCGAATCCATCCTTGCCCTGCTGGCGCCGGTCATCATCGTCGGCGGTATCCGCTTCGGCATCTTCACGCCGACGGAAGCAGCCGGTGTCGGCGTCGCCTATGCGCTGCTGGTCGGGATGCTGGTCTATCGCCGCCTGACATTCGCCAAGGTCTTCAGCCTGCTGCGCGACACCACCGAAATGACGGGCTCGATCCTGATCGTTATCGCCGCCGCCTCGGTATTCGGCTGGATTCTGACAGTCGAGCAGGTCCCCCAGCTTGTCGTTAACGGCATCACCGGAGCAACTGAAAGCGCCACGGTAGCCCTGATCCTGATGATGATGGCCGTTCTGGTGCTCGGCACCTTCATGGAATCCATCGCCATTATTCTGATCCTCGCGCCCGTCTTCCTGCCGGTCCTGCGGGCCTTCGAAATCGATCCGGTCTATTTCGGCGTGCTCCTGACCATCAACCTGGCGATCGGTGCCAACACGCCGCCCCTCGGCATCGACCTGATGGCTGCCTGCCGCACCGGAGGCATCCCGATGTCGGCGTCCTTCCGCTACCTGCTGCCGTTCATCGGCGTGATGACCTTCATCATGTTCCTTCTCGTTCTCTTCCCGGGGCTGATGAGCGTGCTGTCATTCGGCATGTAACCGGCTCCCAACTACCGCATCTGAAAGGTGAACCCATGACGTTCGCACCCGATACCCGTGTCGATATAGATCGCTTCTGGTCGACCATCGAAGGATCTGCCGAAATCGGTCAGGGACGGCCAGGCGGCCTTGCCCGCCTAACGCTGACGGATGACGATCGCCGCATGCGCGACCTGTTCATCAACTGGTGCCGGGACGCCGGTCTGAGCGTTGAGATCGACGAACTCGGCAATATCTTCGGCCGACGGGAAGGGTACGATCCCTCGCTGCCGCCGGTGCTGATCGGTAGCCATCTCGACACTCAGATCAACGGTGGCCGCTTTGACGGCATTGCCGGTGTGCTTGCGGGCCTTGAGGTCGTGCGAACGCTGAACGATGCCGGCCATGTCACACGGCGGCCCATCGTCGTCGTGGACTGGACGAATGAGGAAGGCGCGCGTTTTTCGCCGCCCATGGTGGCGTCTGGCTGTTTCGTTGGAGCCTATGACGTAGATTGGGTACACAATCTGGTCTCCGACGACGGCGCGCGCTTCGGGGCCGAGTTGGAGCGCATCGGCTACAACGGCAACAAGCCTTGCCGTGCGGGCGAGATCGACGCCTATTATGAACTCCACATCGAGCAAGGGCCGCTCCTTGACCTCGAAGGCCGTGATGTCGGCGTGGTGACGGGCGGCTATCCTAGCTACGGCATGCGCGTTCGTTTCACGGGTAAGACGGCGCATACCGGCCCGACACCGATGGACCTGCGCCGCAATGCGCTGATCGCGGGTGCCCGTTGGTTGACCGCCGTCGACGACATCGGCTGGGACTACGCCGTCGGCGATGGGAAGGCGACCGGCGCTCGGCTGGCGGCCTGGCCGAACAAGCCGGGCATCCTTTCCGACACCGCCCAGGCGATCTGCGACGTGCGCCATCCCGATCCGGCAACAGCCCGGGTTATGGCTGAGAAAATGCGCCGCGCCGTTTACGAAAGCGCCGCAAGGGCGGGGTGCGAAGCAGTGATCGAAGACGAATGGTTCTGGGGCGGCGATATCTTCGACCGCGATATGGTGAGCGGCATTCGGGACGAGGCAGTGCGGATGGGTTACGACTGGCGCGATATCCAGTCCCAGGCGGGCCACGACGCCTATTTCCTCGCCCGCCACTGCTCGACGGCGATGATCTTCACCCCTTGCAAGGGCGGAATCACGCACAACAACGAGGAAGATTGCACCCGCAGCGATCTAGAGCCGGGCCTTAACGTGCTGCTGCACGCGGTCGTGGCGCGTGCCGATCGCTGATTGTGCGGACCAGTCCGGACATGCTCAATGCATGTCCGGATAAAGGGCGCGCAGCTCTTTGACCAGATCGAGGAAATGTCGTTCGGCGCGGGAATATTCGCCTTCCGGGTGGGTAACCAGAAAAACATCCGCGCCCAGAGGATAGTCCTTGATCTCCAGAGGCCAGAGGTGGCCGTTCGCGACTTCGTCATGCACGGCGGTTAGCGGAAGGATGCCGATTCCAAGACCGGCCACGATCATTCGCCGGACTTCCTCCAGATTGGGGCTTTGGCCACTCATGCGTTCGCCCAGTCCGAGGCTCTGGCTGAGCACCGACATGGGTTCCAATCCCATGCCTTCACTGGCGCAGGTGAAGGAGACGAAGGATTCCTGCCGCAACTCCCGCTTCTCGACCTCCTTGCGACCGAAAAAGGCGTGTTCGGCTCCGCAATAGATGCTGAATTCTTCACGAAACAGCAGTTCACACGTCAGGTTGAAGACGGGCCGCGATAACAGGCAAAATCCGATGCCACACTTTTCCGCGTTGATGCGCTTGATCGTCTCCTGGCTATTCTGCACCTCGATGACCCACGTCACGGATGGATAGCGCTGATGATAGAGCCGCAGCGCCTCGTTGATCAGCGGTGATTCCAGATTGGAGATGATCTGGATGCGGACTTCGCCGAATTCCTCGACCGTCTTATCCTGCGTCAACTGACCGATGCGCTCGACAGCATCGAAAATCTCGCCGCATTCCTCGAAAACCTTCTGCCCACGGGCCGTCAACTCGAACCGGCGGCTGTCGCGCAGAACGAGCTGGCAGGCCATTTGCTCTTCAAGCCGCTGGAGCGCCTGGCTAACGGAGGGCTGGCTCATGTTGAGCCGCGCCGCCGCGCGCGTAAGGCTTCGCTCCTTGGCAATCATGAAGAACGACCGTAGGAGATTGAGATTGAGGTCTGTCAGCATCGATCAACCCTACCGCTTCGACCGACGCCCGGCAACCGGATCTCCTGAAGGAACAGGCCAACCATAGCGAGGCAAAAAGTCAGCCCTGCGCCATCTTCCAGCGGCGCATTTCGGCCGAGCCCCTCTATAACCGCTGGTAGATCGGTGACGAGGCCAGCAGGGCTTCGTGGCTGCCGCCGTCCAGAAGCACAATCCGATCTGCAGCCACGATAGAAGGAAGATCGTGGGCAATGACGAAAAGGGCCGATACAGCGCGCTGGATCGCCTCTTCGTTTTCCGGATCGAGCGCCGACGTCGCCTCATCGAGAACGACGATCGGCGCGTCCTTCAGGATCGCCCGGGCGATGCAGATCCGCTGGCGCTCACCGCCGGAAAGCCGCGCACCGAGTGGACCCACCCGGGTCTGGTAACCGAGTTCGAAACCCATGATCGCGTCGTGAACGGCAGCGGCTCTGACGACGGCCTCCACCTCCGCATCGGATGCCACCGGCCTGCCGACGCGGATGTTGTCCGCAATGGTTTCATCAAACAGCAGGGTCTCTTGGAAGACCGGGGCGATCATTGCGGCGAGCGCCCGGCTGTCGATAGCGCGGATATCCTGGCCGCCGACCAGGATTCGTCCGCAGTCCGGCTTCTAAAACCGCATGAGGAGTTGCATGCAGATATTTCTTCCGCTGCCATTGGCACCGATGAGGACCGTCATGTCTACCTGCGGCCTTTCAGCGTGATTGCCGGCGCCTGCGCCCTGGCTTCGGCCATGCTGCCTTCCTTCGAAACCATTTCCCCTCGTCCATATACTGTGCAAAACACCCGTGAATCGACCGCCTGGATGCGCGCCCTGCCCGCTTTGGTCCGCAGTCGGGCTCTGTTCCCCATCCTGATGGTCGGGCTTGGCGCCTCCGTCTTCACAGGCCTGATGACCTTCCAGACATCGCTCATCCGTGGGACCACGCTGGAGGCGGGGACCTATTTCGGCGCCTATGCCATAACGGTCGTTGGTTACGCTTCTTCCTGGCACCAACGCTGACAAAGGCGGATTCGAACCGCATAGCGGTGCTTCTCTTGGTGATGATGTCACTTGGCGTCGGTCTGGCCTTCGGCTTTACGGCCGGTGTTCTTGTTCAGCTGGCCTCAGCGACCACGCTCGGCCTCGGCTATGGGCTGGCGTATTCGATCATTCAGGCCCAAACAGTCAACGATGCGCCATCGCCGCTTCGTTCGGCGGCCCTCACATGGTTCGTCATTGCGTATTTCATTGGTATTTTCGGGTTTCCCATGCTCGGCGGCTGGCTAATCGTGCTATTGGCAACCAGTGGTTTCTCGTCGTCGTTCTGTCTCTCGCTCTTGCCGAACTGGCGCTTGCTCTCATCCGTCTTGCCGGAAAACAGAAAAAAGTCGCGTCGGCGGCTCAATGACATTGTAGGAGGATTTCACCGTGACCAACTTTTCCATTCGCCCGGTTCGCGCCGATGACAGATCGCAATGGGACACGCTCTATCAGGGCTATGCCGACTTCTACAAAGTGACCCAGACACCTGAAATGCGGGAAACGGTCTGGTCCTGGCTGCTCGACGAGACAAAGGAATCCCGCGGACTTCTGGCCGTCAGCCCTGACGGGAAAGTGCTTGGACTTACCCACTTCCGCCCCTTCGCTCGCCCGCTTTCGGCCACAACCGGCTGCTTCCTAGACGACCTTTTCGTCTCTTCGGACGCGCGTGGGCTCGGCGTCGCCGACGCCTTGATCGAAGCGGTACGCGGCGTTGCGGCCGAAAACGGCTGGTCGGTGGTGCGCTGGATTACGGCGGAAAACAACTACCGGGGCCGCAATGTCTATGACCGCATGGCCAGCAAGACGAACTGGGTGACCTACGACATAAAGCTATAGCCCCGCGGCACTGCACTTTCCTGCACATGCCGGCCCGGTCTGCACGGTGAAGCTCTTGATGGGAAGCGAACCATCAGCCCGCCAAGTCTGGCCCACACCGGTCCGCTCCTACCCTGAAATCGCGACCCCATTTGCATCGAAAACATGCAGCTTGTCCGCCGCCGGCTGCATTCCCACGATATCGCCCGCTGCCAGGTTGCTTTCATCTGGTGCCGAAAGAGTGATCGGATCATTCAGACCTGGTGTTTCAACGTAGGCGTAGGTCTGCGCGCCAAGACGCTCGATCAACTCGACACGACCACGGATTCCCCCCTGTTCCGGCGGAACAATCGTCAGATGCTCTGGACGGATGCCGGCAGTGGTCGCTCCCGAGGCGCTCCAGGGACGCGTGTTCTGCACAGGCACCCCATGCACAACAAGGTGTCCATCTTCCACCGAAGCTGGCAGGAAGTTCATGGCGGGGGCGCCGATGAAGCCGGCGACGAAGATGTTGGCGGGACGCTCGTAGAGTTCCATCGGCGCGCCGACCTGCTCTATCCTGCCCTTGTTGAAGACGACGATGCGGTCGGCGAGTGTCATGGCCTCGGTCTGGTCGTGCGTCACATAGATCATCGTGGCGCCGAGGCGCGCATGGAGACGCGCGATCTCAAGCCGCATCTGCACGCGCAGCGCCGCATCGAGGTTCGACAGCGGCTCGTCGAACAGAAAGATCTTCGGCTGTCGGATGATCGCACGGCCGATGGCGACACGCTGGCGCTGGCCGCCGGACAGTTCACGGGGGACCCGTTCGAGCAAGGGACCGATCTGCAGCGTGTTCGCGACGTCGCCCACCCGCCGGGAAATCTCCGCCTTCGGCAGCCCGGAAAGCTTCAGGCCAAAGCCGATGTTTTCCGCGACCGTCATATGCGGGAACAGGGCATAGGACTGGAAGACCATGGCGATTTCGCGCTTGGCCGGCGCCGTGGTCGTGACGTCACGGCCGGCAATGCCGATCGTGCCGTCCGTCACATCCTCGAGGCCGGCGATCATGCGCAGCATGGTGGATTTTCCGCAGCCCGAGGGGCCGACGAAGACGACGAACTCTCCTTCCGCGACATCGAGATCGACCCCGCGGATGACCTCCAGCGCGCCATAGGTTTTGCGGATCGAGCGAAGTGCAAGCTGTGTCATGATCAACCCTTTACCGCGCCCATGGTCATGCCCTTGATGAAGTAGCGCTGGAAAAACAGAAAAACGAGAAGCGTGGGCAGGCTGGCGACGAGCGAGAGCGCGCCCTGCACGCCCCAGGCGACGGAATACTGGCCCTTGAGATTGACGATGCCGATCATGATCGTCCGCTTGTCGTCGGACTGGGTGAAGATCAGCGGCCAGAGGAAATCGTTCCAGATCCAGGTGAACTGCAGCGTCGCGAGCACCGCAAGCGCCGGCAGGCTGAGCGGCAATACGACGCGGGTCAGCACCTGCCACTCGCTGGCGCCCTCCAGGATCGCCGCCTCACGGAGCGCCGTCGGCACGGTGGAGAAGAAGTTGCGCATCAGGAGCGTGCAGATCGGGATGCCGAGCGCAGTGTGGACGATGAAGACCGGCCAGAGCGTATCGATTAGCCCCATGCCGTTGAACAGGCGGAAGAGCGGAACGAGGATGACCTGCGGCGGGAAAAACATGCCCGCGACGAGGACGAGGAACAGCATGTTGGAGCCGCGGAAGGGCAGCTTGGCAAAGACATAGCCGGCCAGCACGCCGAGCGCTGTCGAGGCCAAAGTGCCCGGGACCGTGACCAGCAGCGTATTGAGGAAGTAGCGGTGCACTGCGGGATTCGACAGCACTTCGACGAAGTTGCCGAGATAGAGCGCCGTGGGGAACGACCAGAGGCTGCCGAGCGCGATCTCGCGCGTCGTCTTGATCGAGGCGAGCAGCACGCCGAGCGTCGGCAGCAGGAAGAGAACCGAGAGCGCAAGAAGCATGGCGAAGATCGCTCCGCGCCAGGGATCGAAGCGGCGGACGGCGGAAGGATTAGCCATAGATGCGATCCACCTTCTTGAGCTGGCGGAAGTAGATACCGATGATCGTCAGCGCGATCAGGAACAGCACGACGGAAATGGCGCTGCCATAGCCCATCAGGTATTTGCGGAAGGATTCGTTGTACATGTGCATGGCAAGCGTATCGGAACTGTTGAACGGCCCACCACCGGTCATGATGTAGAGGATGTCGAAGCCCTTGAGCGAGTTGATCACCGAAAGGGCGATGACGACGACGGTGGACGGGGTGAGCAGCGGCAGGACGACGAAGACGATGCGCTGCCAGAGTTTCGCCCCCTCGATCTCACAGACTTCCAGGAGGTCTTCCGGAATGGCCGTCAGGCCGGCGAGGTAGATCACCATGGAAAGGCCGGTCTGCTGCCAGGACCAGGCGAGGATCACCGATCCAAGCGCCGTATCGGGCTTGGCAAGCCAGGCATAGCGCATCTTCTCCCCGGTGACGTTGGAAAGCATGGTGTTGAGCAGGCCCCAGTCCGGCTGGTAGATCCAGATCCAGATCTGCCCGACGATGACGGCCGAAAGGCAGATCGGCAGGTAGAACACCGTCTTGAAGGCTCGCCCGCCCGGAACCTTTCCGTCGAGCAGCAGTGCAAGACCGAGGCCGAACAGCGTCGGTACCACGATCGCGGCGACCATCCAGATCGTCGTGTTGATCGCCGCATTCATAAACAGCTTGTCGGTGAAGATTTTGGCGAAGTTGTCGAGGCCCACGAAGTCGTAGTTCGAGTCGAAACCGTTCCAGTTCGTCACGCTGTAGAAGAACGAACTGAACAACGGCCAGATCACGAAGACGGCAAAGACGGACAATGGCGGTGCCAGAAGCGCAACGCGCCAGACGGTGTTGTGCCGCTCCATCAGAATTCCTTTCCGGTAAACCGCGGCCCACCTTGGGCCGCGGTCTTCATTCCTGTTGTTTGGCCTACTGCTTGAATGCCGTCTTGGCATCCACAGCCACGGCCTTCAGGATCTCATCCAGCTTGGACGGATCGTCGACGAAGCGCGTAAACATGGAAAGACCGACTTCGGCAACGGGCGGCGTGGTGGCGAGGTCGTAGTTGAAGGCGAAGGCCTCAGCCTCGGCAACGGTCTTCGCCGCGCTCTGCATGACGACATTGTAGGTCTTCGGGTCAACATTGACATTTGCGGACAGCGCGCCCTGCGCTTCGGCCCATTTCGCCTGCACATCGGCGTTCGACATCATAAAGGCGAGGAATTTCTCCGCACCTTCAGGATTGGCGGCGTTGGCGGAGATCACCAGACCATCGACCGGGCCGACGGCGGCATTCGCGACGCCGTCCTTGATCTTCGGGAAGGGGAAGAAATCGTAGTCCTGCCCGGGAACGAGGCCGACGCCATTCCAGTAGCCGGTGATCCAGGTGCCCATCAGGGTCATCGCCGCATCGCCACGGGCCACCTTGTCGGCAGCATCCGTCCAGTCGTCGGCATTGGCGTTCTCGACGAAGAAGCCCTGATCAAGAAGCTCCTTCCAGAGCGTCATGGCTGCGACGACTTCCGGGTCGTCATAGGACGCCTCGCCCTTCATCAGCTTGGCACGATAATCGGGGCCAGCAGTGCGCAGCAGCAGGTAATCAAACCAGAACTGCGCCGGCCAACGGTTCTTGGAGCCGAGTGCGATGGGGGCGATGCCCTTTTCCTTCAGGGTCTTGCCAAGCGCAGTGAACTCGTCCCAAGTCGCGGGCAGCTTCGTCACGCCGGCATCGGCGAGCACCTTCTTGTTATAGAACAGGCCGGCATAGTGATAGTTGAACGGCACAAGGAAACGCTTGCCGTCATAGAGCGTCGCGCTGTCGGCGATGGGCTTGGCGACCACACTGTCCAGCTTCTCGCTCGTCCACATGCCGTCGATCGGACGCAGGCTGTTGGACTTCACGATGAAATCGACGCGGGCACCGGCCCAGTAGCTGAAGACATCCGGAAGGCTGTGGCCCGCTGCCCGCACGAGGATGTCGGTCTTGAAGTCCTCATGACCAACAGGACTTTCCTTTATCTTGATACCGGTCGCCTGCTGGAACTTTTCGACCTGCTCGTTGAATGCCTTCAAGCCGAGCTCGCCCGTGAAATAGTGGCTGATGGTGACTTCGCCGGACTGGGCGAAGGCGGGGCCGGCCACGCCCGCTGCAGACGCCAGGAGCGCTGCAAGCATGAGCGAGCGCCGCGTAATGGAAAACATAGGAACCTCCCGTAGAGTTTGCGATTGTTAAACTTATTACCTCGCAAAACCAGAATTCGGCAAATTTGTTGCCTATGTCAACACAAAAGTATTGCATTACGCAACAAAACGGGCAATTCATCCATTTATCGGCGGCCGTCGCTGATTTAGTTGCCACATGCTGTACTTGTGTTTAGCATGACGCAAATAGACGGCACCCCGAAGGAGTTTTAAACGATGCGCCTCTTGCAATCTCTCACGCGCGGCCTCGAAGCCCTCGACTTTCTCGCAGCAAGCCGCGAGCCCGCCCGGCTGACCGACGTCGCCGAAGCCTTGGGCGTGGACAAGTCGAATGCATCGCATCTCATGAAAACCCTGGTCGCCGCCGGCTATGCGACGCAAGATTCGACACGCCGCTACCAGCCGACCGACAAGATCACGCGCCATGCGACCATCGGCCATTCGCTCATAGATATCATCGCCGTGAAAGAAGCCTGGCGTCCGATACTTGAACGGTTCGTCGCCGAGACCGGAGAATGCGCGCATATGGCCGTGCTCGTCGGCAGCCGCGTCTGGTATATCGACAAGATCGACTCCTCCCTGCCGCTGAAGGTCGACCACCCCATCGGCGCTCTTGCACCGCTTCATTGCACGGCGCTCGGCAAGGCGTTCCTCGCCTTCGGCGATGCGCAGGTCGATGGCCCCTTCCCCTCCTTCACGCCGCGCACGCTGACAACACGCCGCGCCCTCGACGACGAGATCGCCCGCACCCGTGCGCGCGGCTACTCCATCGACAACGAGGAATTCGCGCCCGGCATCCGCTGCGTCGCGCGCCCGATCTACGACAATCAGGGTCGCATGATCGCCGCCGTCGGCGTTTCCGGCCCTTCCGTTCGCGTGACCGACGAGCGCCTCGCTGAGCTCGGCCACATCGTCACAACCGTTTCCATACCTGCATCACAGAAAGGCCCATTGCATGAGCACCAACCCGATTAGGGTCGCCATTGTCGGCACCGGTCGTATCTCCGATCTTCATGCGATCGAGTATCTTCGGAATCCGGCAAGCCGCATCGTCGCGCTTTGCGACCGGGATTCAGCCCTGGCCGAGGCCAAGGCGGGGGAATGGGGACTTGCGGATGTCGCGATCGAAACCGATCTCGATGCCATTCTTGCGCGGCCCGATGTCGATCTGGTGGAAATCCTCCTGCCGCATCACCTGCATCTTGGCGCCGCGCTGAAGGCAATGGACGCCGGCAAGATCATCTCGCTGCAGAAGCCGATGTGCGTCTCGCTTGAGGAGGCAGACCAGCTCGTTGCCGCCGCCGAAGCCTATGACCGACCGGTCAAGATCTTCGAGAACTTCATCTTCTATCCGCCGGTCCTCAAGGCGCGCGACCTTATCGACCAGGGCGCGATCGGCACGCCGCTCTCCATCCGCATCAAGTCCAATCCGGCGCGCAGCGCCACCGCCTGGGACGTGCCGGCCGCCGCCAATGCCTGGCGCCAGAAGCAGGATCAGGCCGGCGGCGGGCCGCTGGTCTTCGACGACGGCCATCACAAGTTCGCGCTGGCCTGGCACTTCATGGGCGAGCCGGATGAGGTCCATGCCTTCATCGGCGACACCGAAGGCCCCGGCGGCATCCGTTTCGACGCCCAGTCGCAGATCTCCTTCCGCTTCCCCGGCAACCGTATCGGCAATCTCGAAATCGTCTATTCGCCCGAAATGGAACTGGCGACGAAACACTACGCCCAGGACGACCGCGTCGAAATCACCGGCACCAAGGGTGTCATCTGGATCAATGGCGGCCACGGGCGCCTCGCCGACGTTCCGCCGGTCGTGCTCTACAGCGACGGCAAGCTGACGGAATTCAACGATATCCCGACCGGGTGGGAGCAGAGCTTTGTCCTGTCGACCCGGCACTACATCGACGCCATCGGAACCGGCGCGGCCCCCGTGCTGACACCGCGACAGGCGCGCGAGATTCTGCGTTTCGCGCTGGCCGCCGAGGAATCCGCGCGCATCGGCCGCCCTGTAGATCTGCGGAACGGGAGGTCGGCATGACGCTTCCTCCGTTTCCCGATGGTCCGACGCACACCGCCGCCGACCGTGCCGCGTGGCTGCGCACCGCCGGCGGCCTGAAGGCCGCGATAGATGCGGACCGTCTCAGCGCACCGGTGACGATGCCGCTGGTCGAGGCGCTGGTTCTCGGCCTGATGCGTCAGGGCATCACCAAATATCTCGCGATCTTCGGCCATGGCAGCACCGCGCTCGCCGATGTCCTCGACACCTACGAGGCCGAGGGTCTGGTGCGCTGCTGGCAGTTCCGCAACGAGGTGGAGATGGCCCATGCCGGCACGGCGCTGTCCTGGGTCTATGGCGAGGTCGGCGCCGTCGTCACCTCGATCGGCCCGGGCGCCTTCCAGGCCATGGCCGCATCGCTTGCCGCCTCGTCCAACGGCGTCGGCCTCTATCACCTCTATGGTGACGAGACGACACAGGGCGAAGGCTACAATATGCAGCAGGTGCCGAAACCGGCACAGGGCGTTTTTGCCCAAATCACCTCCCTTATGGGAAGCGCCTATACGCTGCATACTCCGGGCGCGCTGCGGGATGGACTGCGCAAAGGCGCAACCTGCGTTTTCCACCCGTGGCGCCCCGGCCCCTTCTACATGAACCTGCCGCTCAACACACAGCCCGCCCCGGTGACGCTGCGCCTCGACGCCCTGCCTGACCGGCCAGTCTTCCCTGCGCTTGCCCCCGCCGACGACAGCCCGCTGCGGGCCGCGGCGGATGCCATTCGCGCGGCGGGCAAGGTCGCGATCAAGCTCGGCGGCGGCAGCCGCACGGCCGCGGATGCCGTGCGGAAGCTCACTGAGGCAGCGGGCGCGCTCGTCGTCTCCAGCCCCGGCGCCAGCGGCGTCCTGCCGGCCAATCATCCACAGAACATGTGCGTCGGCGGCTCCAAGGGATCGATCAGCGGCAACTGGGCGATGGAGGAAGCCGAACTCCTCGTCGTCATCGGCAGCCGCGCCGTCTGCCAGGCGGATTGCTCCGGCATCGGCTGGCCGAAGGTGCGCCATGTCGTCAACATCAATGCCGACCCCATCGACGTGCAGCACTACAACAACACGATCGCGCTTACGGGCGATGCCTCCGTCGTCGCCGGCCGGCTGGCCGGGATGCTGGCAGGCGACAAACCCGATCCACGCAAGACGGCATGGCTGGACGCGGGCCGCGCCAAGCGCGCCGAATGGGACGGCTTCCTCACCCGACAGGCAGGCTCGCCGCCGCTCTTTGATATGGTCTGGCAAAAGCCGGTACTCACCCAGCCGCGCGTCATCCGGCTCGCCGCCGATTTCTGCCGCCGGCACGGCGCGCTGAAATTCTTCGATGCCGGCGACGTACAGGCAAATGGCTTCCAGATCGTCGAGGACCAGGCGCCCTTCGAAACGTTCACCGAGACCGGCGCGTCCTATATGGGCTTTGCCGTCAGCGCGCTGCTGGCCTCCGGCATCGCCGACAAGGGCCGCTACGGCATCGCCTTCACCGGCGACGGCTCCTTCATGATGAACCCGCAGGTGCTGATCGACGGTGTCGAGCATGGCGTGCACGGCACGATCCTGCTCCTGGACAACCGGCGCATGGCCGCCATCAGCCATCTGCAACACGCCCAATACGGCCGCGACTTCCGCACCAATGACGGTGTCGCCGTCGACTATGTGGCGCTGGCCGGCGCGGTGAGCGGTGTTCGCGCCCTCTCCGGCGGCGAGGACGAGACAAGCCTTATGGCCGCGCTTGAGGAGGCGCATGTCTGGCCAGGTCTCAGCCTTGTGCACGTTCCCGTCTATTTCGGCGAGGACCCCGCCGTCGGCCTCGGCGCCTATGGCCAATGGAACGTCGGCAACTGGGTCGACGACGTCCAGCGCCAATATGCCCGCACCCTGATCTGAGAGAACGACCATGTATGAACAATTCGGACTGCTGATCGACGGTCAGTGGCGCGCCGCGCGCCGCGGGCAGACCCGCCCCGTCATCGATCCCGTCGATGAAGAGATCATCGGCCATCTGCCCTCGGCGGACACCGCCGACCTCGACGAGGTTCTGGCCGCCCTCGCCCGCGAGGCTCCCCGCTGGGGCAAGGTTTCCGGATGGGAGCGCAGCGGTCTCCTCCGCCGCATCGCCACGGAAATGCGCGCGCTTTCCGACCGCGCCGCGCGCGACATGTCCGCCGAAACCGGCAAGCCCATCGCGGAGGCCGCGGGCGAATGGAACGCCGCCATCGACCAGTTCGACTGGTATGCCGACGAGGCACGCCGCATCTTCGGCCATGTCCTCGACGGACGCGATCCCGATGTGCGCCTCAATGTGCGCTTCGATCCGGTCGGCCCGGTCGCCGCCTTCACCGCCTGGAATTTCCCGGCCCTGCTGCCGGCGCGCAAGATTGCCGCCTCGCTCGCCGCCGGCTGCCCGGTCGTCATCAAGCCCTCGGAGGAAGCGCCCTCCAGCACCTTCCACATCGCTGCCGCGGCGATCAAGGCCGGCCTACCCGCCGGCGTGCTGAACGTGGTCAGCGGCAAGTCCTCCGACATTTCCGCCTACCTGATCGCCTCGCCGGTGATCCGCAAGGTCTCGCTCACCGGCTCCGTGCCCGTCGGCAAGCTGATCCTCAAGCAGTGCGCCGACACGGTGAAGAAGGTGTCGATGGAACTCGGAGGCCATGCACCGGTTCTGGTGCTTGCCGATGCCGATCCGGTCGCGGCCGCGACGGCCTGCGCCCGGGCGAAGTTTCGCAATGCCGGCCAGGTCTGCATCTCGCCGAGCCGGTTCTATGTGCACGATTCCATTTACGAACCCTTCGCCCGGACCATGGCGAACCTTGCCAACAATCTCAGGATCGGTCGGGGCAGCGACGACGGCGTTGAGATGGGACCTATGGCAAATGCCCGCGGCCGAGAGCGCATCGCCGGCATGGTCGCCGACGCCCTGAGCAAGGGAGCAACCCTATTGGCCGGCGGCGAGATCCCCGCCGACCGCAATCGCGGCTTCTTCTATCGCCCGACGGTTCTCGGCAATGTGCCGGACGACGCCTCGATCATGACGGAAGAGCCGTTCGGCCCCGTCGCTCCGGTCGCCCGCTTCTCGGGTTTGGACGACGCCATCAGGCGTGCCAACGATGTGCCCTTCGGCCTTGCCGGCTACGTCTTCTCGCGCTCGCTCGACGGCGCAAACAGGGCGGCGGAAGCGCTCGAAGTCGGCATGGTCGGGATCAACGACATGCTGCTTGCCGCAGCCGAAATCCCCTTCGGCGGCATCAAGGAAAGCGGCATGGGCCGCGAGGGCGGCCAGCTCGGGATCTTCGACTATCTCGAGGCCAAATACATCAAGACGCGGCTCGCATAAGGAGAATACCATGTGTGACGACAACAATTCCGACAAGGAAAAGGGTTTTTCGCGCGGCCTGACCAACTACGGCGACCGGGGATTCAGCCTCTATCTGCGCCGCTCCTTCGCCAGCTCGATGGGCTACAGCCGCCAGATGCTCGACCGGCCCATTGTCGGCATCGCCCACTCGGCGAGTGGCTTCAACAACTGTCACCGGCATTTTCCCGAGATGATCGAGGCGGTGAAGCGCGGCGTCCTCGCCGCTGGCGCCCTGCCCGTCGAATTTCCGACCATCTCGCTCGGAGAAGTCTTCCTCAGCCCCACGAGCCTCAAGTTCCGCAACCTCATGTCCATGGACGTCGAGGAGATGACCCGCGCCCAACCGATGGACTCGGTGGTGCTGCTCGGCGGCTGCGACAAGACTGTCCCTGCCCAGCTGATGGGCGCGGCCTCCGCAGGCCTCCCCTCGATCCAGCTCGTCGCCGGTCCCATGTCGACCAGCCGGCATCGTGGCGAACGCCTCGGCGCCTGCACCGACTGCCGCCGCTTCTGGCAGCGCTATCGCGCGGGCGATGTCGACGACCAGGGTATCGATGAAGTCGAAAAACGCCTCGCCTCGACCAGCGGCACCTGCGCGGTGATGGGAACCGCCAGCACCATGGCCTCGCTTGCCGAAGCCATCGGCATGATGCCCGCAAATTCCGCAGCGATCCCTGCGGTTGACGCAGATCGCTTGCGCATGGCGGAGGAAACCGGCCGCATCGCCGTCTCGCTGATAGGCTCGGACAAGACGCCGAAGACGATCATCACGGAAAAGGCGCTGGAAAACGGCATGCGCATCCTGATGGCGATCGGCGGCTCGACCAACGCCATCATCCATCTCGCCGCCATCGCCGGCCGCCTCGGGTTGAAGATCGATCTGCGACGCATGAACGAAATCAGCGACACGACACCGGTGCTCGTTGACCTCAAGCCGACCGGGAGCGCCTATATGGAGGACCTGCACGCCGCCGGCGGCGTCCCCGCCGTCATGCGCGAACTGAAGCATCTCCTCCATCTCGACTGCGAGACGATCACCGGCGAGACCATCGGCGACCGCATCGCGGCGGTCGATCCCTGGGTCGACCGGACTGTCGTCAAATCCGTCGACGATCCCATTCGCGAGAATGGCGGCCTGCTCGCCGTCTTCGGCAACATGGCCCCGCGCGGCGCCATCATCAAGCGCTCGGCCGCCGACCCAAATCTCTTCGAGAAGACCGGCCGCGCCGTCGTCTTCACCTCGCTGCAGGATCTTGCCAACCGTATCGACGATCCCGACCTCGACGTGACGGCGGACGACTTCCTCGTCCTCCAGAATGCCGGCCCGCTCAGCGATGCCGCCATGCCGGAGGCAGGCTACATCCCGATCCCCGCCAAGCTCGCGCGCGCCGGCGTCAAGGACATGGTCCGCATCTCCGACGCCCGCATGAGCGGCACCGCCTACGGCACCATCGTGCTCCACGTTGCCCCGGACGCCGCCTCCGGCGGCCCGATCGGCTTCATCCGCAACGGCGACAGGATTGCGCTCAGCGTCAAAGACCACGCAATCCGTCTCCTCGTCTCCGATGAGGAACTGGAAACGCGGCAAGCCGAACATCAAATCGAGAAACGCCCTGCGCCCCGCGGCTACGACATGCTCTACCGCGATCACGTGCTGCAGGCGGACGAGGGCTGCGACTTCGACTTCCTGCAAAGCGCGCCAGAATCCTGATCTGAAGGCGGCTGGTCCGCCGAGGTTTCACCGGGCGGCTGTGCAAAGCATTAAGACGTGACAGCAGAGGCAGGCAGTGAATGACGCCGAGTGATTGCCCCTGGGTTGTTTATCGATCGTATCAATCGGATGCTGTGCAATAAAATGCGGACACTCCTTCGTGGCGGAAAACCGGCATCACCCAACCGTTTCGGATAAAGCCAACAGCCCTACATCCCCAAGCAAGACCAAGGAGCCGGATGAAAGGAGGATCCGCCTACTCTTTAAACAACCTCTCCGGATCGTAGACTGGCCGACCCTGTAAAAGCGTTGCCATGACTTTCGCCTTCGCAATCTCTCTGATCGGGATAGAAAGGATATCGCGGTCGATCACGACCAGGTCGGCCAGTTTACCGACCTCCAGCGATCCGGTGGTCTTGTCCTGGCGCAGCAATCGCGCGGGGTTGATTGTCATCCATTCAATAGCGGTGGCAACGTCCGCAGCTCCGTTGTCCTTTCGCATGACTGCAGCCTGGATCTTGATGAGGGGCGACAGTTCGTCGGCGTCGAAGTCACTGCTCATCACCACCTCAGCGCCCGATGCCGCTAGTGCGCGTGCCGGCATCAGATGCTCTGCGCGCTGGCCGATGAAGCCGCGGATGAATTGAATGTACTCAGCGTCGATCGAGCTGGGAGCAAGTTGGAAATCAGCGACAACGCCCAACTGCTTGAACCTGCCGTAGTCGGCTTTGTCAACGAGATAGAGAGGTGTAAGGCGATGCGGGCCCGGCTCTGGGCCCGAGTGTTCGCTCGCATCAAGGGCGAGGCGTGCACCGCGGTCGCCGGTGACATGGAAGTGCAATTGAAAGCCCGCTTTCGACAGCGCGCTGGAGTAGCGGTTCAAGGTAGAAACATCAAAATACAGAAAGCCACTATCGAAGCCGTGGTCAATGCCCGCACCTTTCCTGTAGGGCTGCATCACTGACCCGGTACGTTGTTCGAGAATGCCGTCAACGTAGATTTTCGCCTGATTGAACCGCAGTAAGCTACTTGCGTCGTTGGAATAGAGCTTGCGAAGCGCGGCCATCTGCTCGTCAAAAGCCAGATCCGGGTATATATAGAGGGCGTTCGACGCACGCACAGTCAGGGTGTCCTGCGCCACGGCCTTCCGCCAAACCTCGACATGGCCCTGAGGCCAGAAACCACCCGCATCGCTGACCGACGTGATCCCGTTTTCTGCCAGTGTTTCCAACGTTGGCAGCAGGCTTTCATAGGCAAACTCGATATTCTCCGCGGTCGCGGGAAAGGCCAGGTTGCGTAGCCGCTGCTGGGCGTTTTCCAGAACGATCCCATTCGGCTTGCCCGTTTTTTTGTTGCGCAAGATGATGCCACCGGACGGATTCACATCCGTCACATCATAGCCCGCAGCACGCATCGCGGCAGAGTTTGCCCAGGCCCCATGCCCGATGTCGTCAAGGATCAGAACCGGCCTGTCCGGTGATATTTCGTCAAGCAGGGCAATAGGGTTGTCATCCTGATCAAGCAGATTTGTCATGCTCACACCCGACCCGAGCACCCAATCCTTCTTGCTCGAGGCCATACAGTCCTCGACCGTGGCCAGAGTGTTTCCGAGCGTATCGAATGGCTCGAACGAGCAGAGGATTTCGTTTACCCCGGCTTCGATCAAGTGCATGTGGGCATCCTGAAACCCCGGCAGCACCGACATTCCGCGCAGATCAACGACCCTGGCCTGCTTTCCGGCAGCCGCCAACGCCTCCTCCTCGGTTCCGACTGCGAGAATGACACCGTTGTCATCTACGGCGATCGCCTGGGCGGACGCCCTGCTGGGGTTCACGGTATGGATCTTGGCATTGGTCACGACCACCGGCGCCGCCCAAATCACCGAAGGCATACAGACGCTCGCGACAAGGACCATTGCGAAAACGGTTCTCATATCGATACGGCTCATCCGGTATTCCCCAGTGTTGAAAGGTCAAGGTAGGGCATCGTCCGGATTTTCCAATGACAAACCATTTGAACATACTAATGTTCGCCTCCAGCAGGGAACAGGGAGGCAGAAAAATGGGAGAATGGTTGGAGCGGAACTTCGAGAAGATCAGCGCAGTCGGAGCAATTGCAACAGCCCTTGCGGCACTGGTCGCGCTGATCGTTGTCCCGCTTCAGATCCGTTCTGCAGATATTATCCAGCGCGACCAGACCGCGCGGGAAATATACCGTGAATTCCTGAGCCTGACGGTTCAGAAGCCGGAGCTGGCCAGTGGTCGCTACTGCGCGATGAAGGACGAAAACCAGCGCATCGCCTACGAGGGTTACGTGGACTATTTGTTCTACACTGCCGAGCAGATGATTGAATCAGACCCAGAGTGGAAGGGGCCGATGGCATCTTACTTCAATGATCACCTTGAGTTCATTTTCCAACGCGCGAACCGGGAGCGCTTCACCCAGAGTGTCGCTGCAATCGCCGCGGGGCTTCAATCGCAGTGTTCGAAGATTGAGAGCTGCACATTCGAGTAAACCGGTTGCGTTACCGGAAGCTATCCGATCGGCCATTCTGACAAACCCCACTGTTGATTTCCGGCAGGGTTTGATCCGGCTTCCATTTGGCACGGCTCCACTTTGCACCTTCCAAAAATGTTTAGCAAAATTCGATACTTAGCTTCATGGTGAATTGCAGCAAAACAAGAATCCAGCTCAAAATCTGCTGACAATCGACAGTACGGGCTTTGATATCGCCCGGTGCACTATCGCTCGGCTGACGGGATCGATGAACCTGCAAGGGATCATTCGCGGGAAGCCCATCCGCATGACGGTACCGGCCAAGTCGTCACTACGCCTAATACGCAGTCCGATACAGTACCAACGCATCCGCTTCATTCAATGGTGCCGGATTGTTAGCGAGAAGTCGGGTCTGCCGCATCGCGTCTGCAGCAAGTGTTGGGAGCATGTCTTCCGCCACCCCAGCATCCCGCAGCCGGCGCGGTACGCCGGAAGCATCCATGAGGCCGAGCATTCGACCGAGAAAGCAACGGGCGCGGTCCATCTCACTGTCAGCGCCCGTAAGATCCGCCCCCACAGGCACGGCCAGCCGCGCATAAAGTGGCGCCGCTGCCTTCAGGTTGAAATCGAGTACGGGCCCGAGCATCAGCGCGTTGGCAAGGCCGTGGGGAATGTGACAGCGGCCACCCAGAGGATAGGCCAGTGCATGGACTGCCGCCACCGGTGCATTCGCAAAAGCTTGCCCAGCCAGCGTCGCGCCCAGAAGCATGGCCTCCCGCCCCGTGCGATCGCTGCCGTTGTGGCATGCGGCAACCAGATGGGTGGAGAGAAGCCGCAGCGCCTCGCAGGCCAGAAGGTCGGATATGGGGTTCTTCTTGTGCCGGGAGGTATAGGCTTCGATCGCATGCACCATGGCATCGATGCCAGTCGCAGCGGTGTGCAATGGCGGCAAACCGCAGGTAAGCGCCCCGTCGAGCAGGACCCGGTCGGCATAGAGCTGGTCGGCGACCACGCCCATCTTCGTTGTCTCGCCGGTGGTCAGGATCGTGATGTTTGTCACCTCCGATCCCGTGCCGGCCGTGGTCGGAACCTGCACGAGCGGCAGACGCCCGCCCTCGACGTTGCCGATGCCGTAGAGGCTCGCAAGGCTTTGCCCGGAACGGATGAGAACGGCGGCCAGCTTTGCCACGTCCATGGACGAGCCACCGCCGAAGCCGAGCACGATGTCGACATGCGCTGCCCTGGCGCGTGCGACGCAATCGAGAAGGACGCTTTCGGGCGGGTCGGCAACGACGGCGCCAAACAGGGTCACGGCAAAGCCGTTCGCCCGGAGTGAGGCAGCCGCGGCGTCCAGCACGCCCGAGGCCGTGAGGCCGGCATCCGTGACGAGCAAGAGGTTGCGCTCGGCAAACCAGGCGCCCAGCCTCTCTCCGAGGCGGGCCGCCCCGCCCCATTCGACGGTAAGGCTCGGAACGGTGTTGAATTCAAACGACTGCATCGGATCAGGCCGCCAGATAGCCGCCGTCGACGGGCACGATGGCGCCGTGGACATAGGACGCGTCGTCCGACAGGAGGAAGGCCACCACCCGGGCGATCTCCACCGTGGCGGCCCACCGTCCGATGGGAATGCGGGCATCGATCCGGGCGCGCCGTGCCGCATCCGCCCGCGCCCCTTCCGAAATGCGTGTCTCCACCCAGCCCGGCGCCACCGCATTGACGCGGATGCCGCTTGCTCCCCAGGCCACGGCCAGCGAGCGCGTCAGCGCCGCGACAGCCCCCTTGCTGGTCCCATAGCCAGGCGCGACGGGGTTGCCGAACCAGCTCCACATCGAAGCGATGTTGACGACCGAACCGCTGCCGCGCTGGAGCGCGTCACGGGCCGCCGTGCACGAGGAAAGGACGCCTGTGACGTTCACCGCCATGACCTTCTCGAAGACCGCCGGATCCCACTCCTTGCCATACTGGATGGTTCCCGCGCAGGTCACGAGCCCGCCGAGCGTTTCGAACCCTTCGAAGACACGGGCAAGGGAGGCCGGATCGGTGACGTCGCAATCGACGAAGCGGGCTGCGTCGGGAAACCCGTTCTCCCGCTCCAGCCCCGCAGCCGTCACCTGCCAGCCACGCTCGAGAAGCACATGGGTGGTCGCCAGCCCGATACCGGTCCCTCCGCCGGTAACCACCACGTTTCTTGTCTCTCCCATCGTCAGTTCCTTTCGTCGAGGCTCCGCATCGCGCGCATGAGATCGCCGGCATCGAGTTTTCGATAGTAGTTCGGGGCATAGGGCGCGGCCAGCGCGACCTCCGCCATACGCTGGAAATCGGCCTCCGCGGTAATGCCGAATGCCTTGAAGCTGGTGGGCAGGCCTATGCGGCGGAAGAAATCGGCAAGCGCGCAGATCTCCTCCGCGCTGCCCTGCCCGGCGGCAAGCTGGGTCAGTGTTCCAAGCGCAACCATTTCGCCATGCAGGAGGCCGCCCAGCGCCGGCATGATCGAAAGCCCGCGCACCATGGCATGGGCGATTGAAAGGCCGCCGCTTTCAAAAGCCAGGCCGCTCAGAAGCACCGCCGCCTCGACGACACGCTCGAAAGCCGCGTCGGGCTCGACTGCCGCCATCGCGGCCTGGCTGTCGGCCAGAAGGATCTCCTGAGCGCGCGAGACGATCGCCTGTGTTAGTTCCGTCGGCCGGCCCGAGAAAAAATTGAGCCCGCCGCCGGCAAGCGCGCCCGCAAGCTCGTAGGGCTTCGACATCGCATCACCGATGCCGGCGGCAAGGAACCGGCGCGGCGCGCCGGCGATGACGGCGGTATCGACCAGCACCAGAACGGGGTTGGTCTTCATGCGGCGCACGCCCTCGACGGCATGTTCCGGCGTGTAGACGACGGCGATATGGCTGGTCGGGCTGTCGTTGGAGGCGATCGTCGGCACGATAGCGACCGGAAGGTCGCGCTCGATCGCCGCCCCCTTTGCCGTGTCGATCGCCTTGCCGCCGCCGATTCCGATGAGGAGCCGGGCATCGCCCGCCTCCTCCGCGCGTGCGATAATTTCCGCCGCGGTGCATTCACCGCCGAACTCCATGAGGCGGGCACCGGGCAGCTGGCGGATTATGCGTTCACCGAGAAGGCTGCGTGCAACCGGATCGATGACCACGGCCACCGGGCCACCCCCGACGATCGCCACCTCCTGCGCCAGCCGGTCGATGGCGCCCGGCCCCTGCACGTAGCGCAGCGGCGCGCCCAAAATACGCATGGTCACGGCATCATCCTTTCACGGCGCCGGCCGTCAGGCCTTGTACAAAGTAGCGCGACAGCGCCAGGAAGGCGGCAAAGAGCGGCAGGGCGATCAGCGTCGAGCCGGCCATGACGTCGCCCCAGCGCAGATCGAAGGCGCCAATCATCGAGGCAAGGCCCAGCGGCACGGTCTTGTTGGCGTCCGAGCCGATCATGACAAGTGCGAAGGTATAGTCCGTCCATGAGAGCAGGAAGGCGAAGATCGCGACCGTCACGAGGCCGGGAACCGAGAGCGGCAGCACCACCCGCAGAAACGCGCCGAGCCGGGTGCAGCCATCGACCATCGCCGCTTCCTCCAGTTCGAAGGGCATCGTCTTGAAGAAACCCCAGAGGAACCAGACCCCGAGCGGCATGGTGATCGTCAGGTGCGAGATGACCAGCGAGAGCAAGGTATCGTTGAGCCCGATCAGCGAGAACATCGAATAGAGCGGAATGGCAAGCAGCAGCGGCGGGAACATGTAGGCATAGAGCATGCCGGCGATGATCATCTGTTTGCCGCGGATGCGCTGGCGCGTGACGCCGTAGGCGATCATCACGGACAGGACCATCGTCAGTGCCACCGTGGTCACGGCAACGATCAGACTGTTGAGGAATTGCCGCGGATAGTCGGTCTGCGCCAGGAGGCTGGTATAGTATTCCAGCGTCCAGCGCTGCGGCACCAGCGACGGGTTCATCAGCATTTCCTGCGTGGGGCGCAGGGAGGAGACGATCATCCAGTAGATCGGGAAGGCGCTGTAGACCGCGAGAACGATCGCCGCGAAGTAGAGCCCCACACGGCCGGCGATCCGCCGGGGTCGGATTTGCCCGCTCATTTGCCTTGCTCCATCGGGAATACGCGGAAGTAGATCGCCACGGCGACCATGAGGACGAAGAAGGAAAGCGTCGCGATGGCTGCCCCGCTCCCAATATCATAGAGTGCGAAGGCCTCCCGATAGGACAGGACCGGCAGATGCTCTGTGGCCCCCAACGGCCCGCCGCCCGTCGCCAGCCAGACGACGTCGAATTTGTTGAACATCCAAACGCCGCGCAGGAGGATGATGACCGTCAGGATCGGCCGCAGCGAGGGCAGCGTGACGTGGAAGAACTGCCGGATAGGTCCGGCGCCATCGACGCGCGCCGCCTCGTAGAGCTGGGTCGGCACCGTCTGCAGGCCAGCAAGGAAGGTCGTGGTGACGAAGGGCGTCCACAGCCAGACCGAGATCAGGATGACGGAGACCATCGAGGCCGTTTCCGTTTCGAACCAATAGATCGGCGGCAGGCCCCAGTCGTCCATCAGGATCGTCACGATACCGAGCGAGCCGTCCACCATCCACTTGAATACCAGCACCGCGACGACCGTCGGCAACAGATAGGGCAGGAAGGCAAGCCCCCGCAGAAGCGAGCGACCGATGAAATTCTGGTTCAAGAGCAGCGCGAAACCGATGCCGAGAACCACCTGCAGCACGATCGCAAGCCCGGCATAGACGATGCCGTTCCACAGCGCGTTCCAGAACGCGGCGCTCGCCAGAACCTCGCCGTATTTTGCGAAGCCGACCCAGACCGGATCGGCCGTCAGCGACGGCATGTCGTAGAAGCTGAGGGATACCGCGTAAAACGCGGGGCCGACGATCAACAAGAGGGTCGCAAGGACCCCGATGCCGAGAAAGCCAGGCAGCAGCCAGCGGGTCATTCGAAAACTCCTGTGGGAACGGGCCAGGGGAGGAGCGCACCCTCCCCTGGCGTCTCGTCACTTGATGACGTCGCGCATCTTGGCTGCGGCCTGCGCTACGGCTTCGGCTGAGTCCATTCCGCGCAGGATCTTGTTCTGCAGCATTTCCGGCATGACGAAGGATTCGAACACCTTGCCCGGCCTGACGTCCGGCCTGGGTCCCTGCGTGTCGATCGAAGTCAGGATGACCGATCCGTCGGTGACCAGGTTGCGCATCTGGTCGATCTCCGCACTGAACTGCTTGATCAGTGCATTGTCACGCCAGCGCTGGTCATCGTAGATGTCGAGCCGGGCCGGCTGGAAGTGCACCGGGGCCGTGTGCAGGAAGTCGACCATGCGGTCGGTCGTCAGCCAGCGCATGAATTCCATGGCATTGCCGGTATTGTCCGTCTTCAGTACGACCCAGCCGTCATAGCCGTGGCTGACTGCCGTCTGCTTTCCGGCGCTATCCATGTAGGGCATGATGCCGAGACGCCCGCCCATGTCGGGATTGTCCCGCGCCGCCGCCTCGTAGACGCGGCCCGCATAGGCGCCATGCGCCACCGTGCCGGCGACGAGGTTCGACAGGACGTCCGAATAGCCGGCCTGGAGCGCGCCGGGCGGCATGGTGGCGTAGAGCCGCGCCATGAAGTCGAGATAGGCGGCGGCTTTCGGCTTCATCTCGTCATTGTCGATGATGACGTTCCACTGGTCGTCGAAGAGCTTGACGCCCTCAGCCCACAGGAAAGCGAACGACATCCAGTTGGCGGCGCCGTTGGAGCCGATCGGGAAGAGGCATCCCTTCTGGCGACCCTCCACCAGCGCCTCGCAATTGCCGGCAAAGGCGTCCCAGGTCTTCGGTACCGAGAGGCCCTTCGCCTCGTAGAGGTCCTTGCGGTAGTAGACGAGCGCGAGGTTGTAGTCGAAGGGATACCAGTAGACCTTGCCGTCGATGGGGAAGAGGATGTTGTTGCCCCATTTGAACTCGTCGGTGAGCTCGTTCAGCGGCACGATCTGCTCCTCTTCAGCCAGGAGAAGAACCTGGCCGATGAAGCCGACATTGGCGACGTCATAGGGCGTGCCGGATCGGATGCCGTTGGTGATCTTCGTGAACGCCTCGTCGAGCGGCACCGAATCGACGATGACTTCGACACCGGTCTTTTCCTGGTACTCCGCAGCCATCTTGGCGAAGAAGGCGAGCGTATCCTTGCCCGTCTCGCAGTTCAGGAAGCGGATGGGGCGTTTTTCCTGCGCGCGCAGTGCAGGCGCAGCCAGCCCCGACAGCGCAAGGCCCATGCCGATGGCGCCAGCGCCCTTGAGAGCCTGCCGCCTGGTCCACACGCCACCCTTCGTCTTTTCGTATGTCATGTCTTCTCCTCCCATGATCCGCTCTCTGTGCGGACGCTCCCAATGCGTTGGCCGTTATCGGCCGGTGGAAAGCCTTTCGCCGCTTTCGCGGTCGAAGAGATGGATCGCCGCCTCTGGTACGATGATCCTCATGCTGCTGCCGAGCGCCACGTCGTCGCGGCGGCCGGTCATGACGCGCAGGCGACGCCCTGCCAGCTCGCCGATGAACAGGGTCTGCGAACCGAGCTGCTCGATGCCCCGGATGGTGAACGGCAGGCCCTCCCCGGCCGGCACGATCGCTTCCGGCCGCATGCCGACCGTCACGCGCCCCTCCCGGCGCGTGAGGCCCTGCGGAGCAGGAATCGAAACGCCCTCGCCGAGCACCAGCCGCCCGTCGGATAAATCCGCATCGACAAGATTCATCTCAGGCGAGCCGATGAAACCGGCGACGAAGGCATTGGCCGGACGGTCATAGACCTCCAGCGGCGAACCGATCTGCTGCACCCAGCCGTCCCGCATGATGACGATGCGGTCCGCAAGCGTCATCGCCTCGGTCTGGTCGTGCGTGACATAGATCATCGCCTTTCCGATGCGCCTTTGCAGCAGGGCGATCTCCTCGCGCATGCGCGAGCGCAGCTTGGCATCGAGATTGGACAGCGGCTCGTCGAGCAGGAAAACGGCGGGATCGCGCACCAGCGCACGGCCGAGCGCCACGCGTTGCATCTGGCCGCCCGAAAGCTGGCCGGGCTTGCGCTCGAGCAGATGCGTGATGTCCAGCATTTCGGCTGCCGCATCCACCCGCTTCGTGATCTCGCTCGTGTCGGTGCCCCGCATCTTCAGGCCGAAGGACATGTTCCCCCGGATCGTCTTGTGCGGGTAGAGCGCGTAGTTCTGGAAGACCATCGCGATGTCGCGATCCTTGGGTTCCAGCGCCGTGACATTGCGCCCGCCGATATGCAGCTCGCCGTCGCTGATCGTCTCGAGGCCCGCGACCATGCGCAGCGTGGTCGACTTGCCGCAACCCGAGGGTCCGAGCAACACGATCAACTCGCCCTTGGCGATTTCCAGATCGACGCCCTCCACCGCGACCACTGGGCCATAGGTCTTGCGCAGCTTGCGCAGACTGACTTCCGCCATCACTTCGCCTCCCTGATTGCCCGGACCGTCTCGTGATTGATCGGGGTCAGTGCCTCCTTTGCCGCCCGGAAACGGGCAAAGCCGGCATCGTAGACCCCGGCGATGCCAGCGGTCGGGGTCAGGGTCTCGGCCACCCGGATGACTCGGGCCGCGTCCACCGTATCCGCGAAGACACCGATGCCAATGCCGGCGATAAGGGCCGCACCGTAGGACGCATCGCCTTCCGCCGGCACCTCGATCGTGAGGCCCGTAACGTCGGCAATGATCTGGCGCCACAGGGCGCTGCGCGTGCCGCCGCCGACGAGGCGCGCGGTGTCGAAACCCATGCCACGGGCGTGCAGCACCGTCAGGCAATCACGCAACGTGTAGGCGATGCCTTCGTAGAGCGCGCGGCAGATGTGCGGCGCCCCGTGCTGGAAGCCGAGCCCAACGAAAGAGGCCCGCAGATCCGGATCCCAATAAGGGCTCCGCTCGCCGTTGAGATAGGGATGGAAGAGCAAGCCTTCTGATCCCGCGGGAGCCTCCTGCGCCTTTTTGTCCATGCCGTCGAAGCCGATCTCCGCAAACAGCGCGTCGCGCAGCCAGCGATGGGCGGAAGCGCAGGAATTGGTGCCGAGGATGGCGTAGTGATGGCCCGGAACGAGGTGCGGATAGTGGATGACGTCATCGGAGAAGACCGGCGCGGCGGTGAGCGTCGACACCGTGCCCGCCGTCGCCAGCTTCAGCGCGCCGATGCCCGATCGGGTCATGCCGGCCGCATAGGTTTCCGCATTGGTATCGGAGGTGCCGCAGACGACGGACGTGCCCTTCTTGAGCCCTGTCTGCGCGGCAGCCGCAGCCGTCACGGTTCCGGTCGTCGCCGTCGATCCGACGATCTGCGGCAGCACGCCAGGCTCCAGCCCGGCCATCGCGCACAGTTCCGTCGACCAGCGGTCGCGCTGCGCATCGGCCAGCATCAGGCCCCAGGCATCCGTGAGGTCCGTCGCGTCGCTACCGTCGAGACGGCGGCGCAGCCAGTCCTTGGCGGGCAGCAGGCGGCGGATGCGGGCATGAACCTCCGGCTCTTCCTCCCGCAGCCAGGCGAGCTGCGGCAGGGTCCAGGTCGGGCTGACCCGGTTACCGGAGAGTTCGAGGATGCGCGGGCCACGAGCGGCCCTTTCCCGCGCGACCTGCGGGCCGGAGCGCTGGTCGTTCCACATGATGGCCGGGCGCAGGGTCCGGCCCACCTCGTCCTCTAGGACATGGGTATGGGCGCCCGCGGTCACCGAGACGGCTGCGACGCGGCCGGGATCGATGCCAGCGTGCCAGATCTTCTGAAGCGATTCCACCAGGGCGGACCACCAGCCTTCCGGGTCCTGTTCGCTGAAGCCGGGTTTCGGCGTCAGCGTTTCCACGGCAACGGAGGCCGTGGCAAGGACCTTCCCGTCACCGGAAATGACCGTCGACTTGAGCGATCCTGCGCCGAGGTCGACCCCGAGCAAGAGGATGTCAGACATTGGCACCCCTGTCGCGGTAGGGATCGACGGCGCCGGGCCGCGGTGGGAAGCCGAGCTTGCCGGGATTGAACAGGTTCTGCGGATCGACGGAAGCCTTGATGCTGCGCAGGAGATCCATCCCGACGCCATGCTCGCCATCCATCCACGGCCCGCGGAAGAGGCCGCTACCATGATGATGCGCAATGGAGCCGCCATGGGCCAAGGTTTCGCCGGTCGCGATTTCCCACATCTTCTGGTGCAGCGTCAGCGCCGCATCCTGGTCCATGGGTGGCAGGCGCAGCGTCATGTACTGGCAGACGCCTTCCGGGTAGACATGCGACCAGTGCGCGCTGAAATGCGCGTTCGGCAGCACTTCCGCCACAATGCGCGCGGCGATCGTGTCGTAGAGCGCGGCCGTATTGCTCCAATTTACGGTCACCTCGATCGTGTCGTTGTAATAGCCGCGATCAAGCCATTGCTTGGTGATCGAGTGGTAGCGCTTGGCGCGCCATTCGTCGAAGGGACGCGTTTCTGTCTCAACCGCATCGACGTCCTGCGCAAAGCCGCGCACGAGCGCTGCTTCGGCGGCCACGATGGCCGGCTCACCGCAGACGACGATGTTGGCCATCACCGGGCGGGTCCGATAGGCATCGATGCCCTCGGTGCGCAACGCAGTTTCCTTTTCATCGTAGAGACGGACGATCCGCGGATGAAGACCCGCCTGCATGATGCGCTTGGCAAGCCCCAGCGCGGCACCCCGGTCCGGCAGGGCCAGCACCATCACCTCTTCGGCTACCGGCAGCGTCCAGATGCGCATGGTCAGTTCCGTGATGACGGCGAGCGTGCCTTCGCTTCCCACGATGACATCGAGCACGGAGGGGCCGGAGGCACGCTTGGGCAGCGGGCGGACTTCCAGCACGCGCCCGTCGGGCATGACGGCCTTCAGGCCGACAACAATGTTCTCGATCTTACCGAAGCGGCTCGATTCCTGTCCGCCGCCACGGCAGGCGGCCCAGCCGCCGACCGTCGAAATAGTGAGGGACTGCGGCAGGTGGCCAGACGTGTACCCTTCGGCATTCAGCGCATCTTCGAAGGCCTCGCCGTTCATGCCGGCTTCGACCGTGACGAGGTTGTTCTCGCGATCGATGCCGAGGATACGGTTCATGCGCTGCATGTCGAGCATCAGTTCCTCGCCGAGCGGGATGATCCCGCCGAGAACGCCGGAGCCGCTGCCGTAGGGAATGAGCGGCTTGTCGACTTCGCCGGCCTTGCGGACGATCGCCGACACCTGCTCGGTGCTGGCCGGGCGCAACACCAGAGCGGGCAGCGTGCCAACCAACGCGCCTTCTCGCGCACGGAAGTTCGCATAGGGCAGACGGTCATGGGCGTAGCCGGCACGCGCGGCCTCGTCCACCAGGACGTTTTCTGCGCCGATCAGCTCCGAAAGCTCGGAGACGAGATCACGTTCTTTCAACGGTTTTTCCTCCTCTATGCCCTGCGAAATCTTCAATCTCGCCTTGGACAAACGTTTGCTCAAGCAATAAACAAGCTATTTCGCGCAGGATGTCAACCCTGACGCCGGATTTTTCAAAGAGCAGCCACAGAGGCGCGGATAATGAGTTCGTCGGGGGGAAGAAGAAGGCTGCCTGCGGATTGCGTGCCGTTGGGCTCCACCCCCTGGATGAGATCGATTAACCGACGCGCGGCAACTCGCCCCATCTCTTGCGACGGCAACGCGACCGTCGTCACCTGCGGATAGACGACCCGCGCGAGCAGGTCATCATGCATGGTGATAACCGACACCTCCTCGGGTACGCGGACATCCCGTTCATGCAGCCGCGCGATGGTGGCAGCTGCCGTTAGCAGCGTCGCTGCGTGGATCGCCGTCACTCCGATGGCAAGAAGTTTGTCCACGGCCGCCGGCACCGCATCAGGGCTATAGCCCGCCTGCGCTATGAGATGATCGCCATGATCGAGCCCTGCTGCGGCCATCGCTTCCTCCCACCCGCGCCGGCGCATGTCGCCGTTGAAGCGCCCAAGCCGACCGGCAAGATGCCCGATACGGCGGTGTCCCATCGCGATAAGGTGTTCCACCCCCATGCGCGCTGCGCGCCGCGTGTCGATGGCGACACAGTTCTCGTCGCCGGGCAAGTGCCGGTTAAGGACGACATGCGGCAGGTCCGTACTGTTCAAAACTTGGCGCAACCGGTTGTCATCGTCAAAGCTCGCGATGATGACGCCTTCGATGATGCTGGAGCGCGAAATATCGGAGATAATCTCCCGCCCGTCTCCCTTGTCGTAGGAAACGAGCAGAGCAAAGCCTCTGCTGCGCGCCTCGATCTCCGCCCCGATGATAGCGGAGGCGAAGATCGGGTTTTCGATCTGCGGCACCACCATGAGCACGGTCGAGGACTTTGCTGTCTTCAGGGCGCGCGCTACGGGATTTCCGTGATAGCCAAGACGTTCGGCTGTTTCGAGAATACGGGTGCGTGTCTCCTCAGAGACACGCCCCTTGTTCTGCAGCACACGTGAAATAGTCGAGACATCCACGCCCGTCGCGGCCGCTACGTCACGCAAGGTGACCGACGAGTTCTTGTTGTTCATGCAATCCTCCTGCGCCCATCTAAAAGCCAATAGGCCGATAAGGAAACGGCATTAAATCGCTTTACTCGGAAACTATCCAGTTCGACGGCAAAGACATTCGAACCGACGTACCCCGTCGCTCCCAAACCGCTCCGCACAAGCTTCACCGGCTGCGGGCATGGGCCAGACCTGGCTGGAACGACCGGTTTGGGAATTGCAAGGAAATACAACTTACCTCCACTTTGCTCTCATCTTGCCCGCTCTGGCCACCTCTGACATTTTTTGCAAACCCGCAGGCCTGCAGCGGCGTAAAATGCTCAAGCCCCATCCCCCTCCAGGCGTATATTGCGAGCGGCGCCAAGGATCGCTGCGTGGCACGAGATCGCGTTTGCATTTGCCATCGAAGGGCCGCCGCCGCCCAAAAGAGGAGCAACGAAGCTGGTGAGAAAGCAGAAGGAGTGGCAAGCCATGTTGCGGGCTTTCGTCACGGGACTAGCGGCAGACTGTGGCACGCTTGAGCACCACCGTGGCTCCTGTCACAATGAAAAGTACGGCAACCAGCGTCATAGGAATTAAGCGTGCTGGGTACATGCTTCCTCCATGAAACCGGTCTGGAAAGGAGCGTCAGGCGAACCTGACGCACCCGGAGCAGGAGCCGCAGACGGTTGTCAAAAGATTAACGACGGCGCTGTTTCCAGCCTTGAATCTTGTGGGGGCGTGCGGGTTTTTCGGGTTCGCGAAAACGCGCCCTCCAGGATATCGGCGTCCTGCCTGGCCCATCCACCGGCAACAAATGCTCCTGAGGCGGCTATAGTCCCCGCAGCATTTCGATGATGGCGGAGAAGTCCCGGCCGCCGTTCCCTTCTTTTTCGAAAGCCTCGTACAAGTTCGAGGCGGCGGCACCCAAGGGTGTCGCAGCACCACACGCATCCGCAACCTGCTGGGAGAGCCGCAGGTCCTTCAGCATCAAATCGGTTGCAAAGCCGGGCTTGTACGCGCTGTTGGCGGGCGAGGATGGAACGGGACCGGGAACAGGGCAATAGGAGGTCAGTGACCAACATTGGCCGGAAGACGCCGAAGCCACGTCGAACAGGGCCTGATGGGAAAGACCGAGCCTTTCTCCCAGTGCGAAGGCCTCACTGACGGCGATCATGGAAATGCCGAGGACCATGTTGTTGCAGATCTTCGCGGCCTGACCGGCGCCATCGGCCCCGCAATGCACGATCCTCTTACCCATCACTTCCAGCAACGGTCTGGCGCGGGCGAAGGCTTCGAGCGAGCCGCCGGCCATGAAGGTGAGCGTGCCGGCGGCCGCCCCGCCGGTACCGCCGGAAACCGGTGCGTCCAGCGAAGGGCAACCCACCGCCCGGGCGATACCGTGTACCCTGCGCGCACTCTCCACATCCACTGTCGAGCAATCGACCTGAAGGGTTTCGGCGGGAACCAGCCCCGCCAACTTCTCCCAAACGGCAACGACATGCTCGCCCTTCGGCAGCATGGTGATCACGACCTCCGCCCCGCTGACGGCCTCACCCAGGGTGGTGAAGGTCTTGACACCGGCCTGTGCGGCAGCGGCGCGCGAGGTTTCGGAAAGGTCATACCCGGAAACACTGTGCCCGGCCTTGACAAGATTTGTGGCCATTGGACCGCCCATATTGCCCAACCCGATGAAAGCGACATGAGGCATGCTGATCGTCCTTCGTACAGATCTTTCGAATTGCGGGCACGGATATGAGCAACCGAAGCGCACCTGCCCGGAATTTGGGGGGGATCACCGCTCCGCCAGGATCATGGCTGCTGCCTTCTCCGCGATCATGATCGTCGGAGAATTGGTGTTGCCGGAAGTGATGCGCGGCATGACGGAGGCATCGGCGATACGAAGCCGGCCAAACGCCCGCAGCTTCAGCTGCGGATCCACGACGCTTTCCGGATCGGCCCCCATGCGGCAGGTGCCGGTCGGATGGAAGATCGTCGTGCCAATGTCACCCGCCGCTTTTTCAAGATCCGCGTCGGTCTCGAAGGAGGGGCCGGGTTTGTGTTCGATCGGATTGAAGCGGGCGAAGGACGGCTGCTGCACGATATGGCGCGTCAGGCGGATTGCGTTGACGGCCACGTCGCGGTCGCTTTGCTCGCTGAGATAGTTCGGGCGGATTTGCGGCTGCAGGGCAAAGTCCGGGCCTTTCACATGAACCGAGCCACGGCTGTCGGGGCGCAAGTTGCACACGCTCGCCGTCATCGCCGGGAAGGGATGGACGCCCTCGCCAAACTTCTCGAGCGACACCGGCTGGATGTGATACTGCAGGTCGGGCGTCTCCTTGTCCGGCCCCGAACGGGTGAAGATGCCGAGCTGACTCGGCGCCATCGCCATGGGGCCGGAGCGCCTCACCAGATATTCGAGCCCAATCGACGCCTTGCCGAGCAGCGTGCTGGCTTTCTCGTTCAGCGTCGGCACGCCGGTGACTTTGTAGACCAGCCGAAGCTGGAGATGGTCCTGCAGGTTCTCACCGACGCCGCCCACATCCTTTGCGACCTCGATGCCCGCGTTCTTGAGGACCTCGCCGCGACCGATGCCGGAGAGTTCAAGAAGATGGGGGGAGCCGATCGCGCCAGCGCTCAGCACGGTCTCGCGGGCGGCATAGGCCTTCTTGACGACCCCCTCGTGCTGGAACTCGACGCCCTTGACCTCGCCACCTTCAACGATCAGGCGCCGCGCATGCGCCTTGGTGAGAACGGTCAGATTGGACCGGGCACGTGCCGGTTTGAGGAAGGCCTTGGAGGTGTTCCAGCGGATGCCCGAGCGCTGGTTGACGTCGAAATAGCCGGATCCTTCATTGTCGCCGCGGTTGAAATCCTCGGTCTCGGGTATGCCGGCTTCGCTCGCAGCCTTCTGGAAAGCATCCAGCACCGCCCAGCGCACGCGCGCCTTTTCCACGCGCCATTCGCCGCCGCCGCCATGCATGTCGCTCGGGCCCTTATAGAAATCCTCCGACTTGCGGAAATGCGGCAACACATCGTCCCAGCCCCATCCAGTGCAGCCAAGCTGGCGCCACAGGTCGTAATCGCGCGCCTGACCACGCATGTAGATCATGCCGTTGATCGAGGAGCACCCACCGAGCACCTTTCCGCGTGGATAGTTCAGCGCCCGACCGTTGAGGCCCGGCTCCATGTCGGTGGAAAAGCACCAGTCCGTGCGCGGGTTGTTGATACAATAGAGATAACCGACCGGGATGTGGATCCAGTGATAGTTGTCGCTTCCACCGGCCTCCAGCAGCAGCACGCGATGGCTGCGATCCGCCGACAACCGGTTGGCGAGGACACAGCCAGCGCTACCGGCACCCACGATGATGTAGTCGAACTGTTCCATGTCGAACTCCAAGCAGACCCCGTCCAGCGTGCCGCCCAGGCGCCGCGGGGTAATGTCTCCGTTTCCTTTTCGTGGGGCCGGTCTCCAGCACCCTGCCGCTGAGGGGCGTCTAGAAGCCGAGCTTCCTGCCCAGCCGCGAGGCGTAGAACTCCCCCACGATGCCGCGACGGAAGAGCAGAACACAGGCCATGAAGACGATGCCGGTGACGATTGTGACCGGAACATCGGAGGTGGCGAGGTAGTTCTGCAGCGTGACGACCAGACCGGCGCCGACGACCGGCCCGATCATCGTGCCAATGCCGCCGAGCAGCGTCATCAGGATCACTTCGCCGGACATCTGCCAGCCAACGTCGGTAAGCGTGGCGAACTGAAACACCAGAGCCTTGAGGCCACCGGCAAGCCCCGTAAGCGCCGCTGACATGACGAAAGCCCCGAGCTTGTAGTTGCGAACCGAATAGCCGAGCGAGATCGCGCGCTGCTCGTTCTCCCGGATCGACTTCAAGATCATGCCGAAAGGCGAGTTGATGAAGCGCCAGATGATGGCCATGCCGAACAGGAAGACGACGAGGACGAAGTAATACATGCTGGTTGGACGGTTGAGGTCGATCAGGCCGAACAGATGGCCGCGCGGCACCGACTGGATACCATCCTCACCATGCGTGAAGGCTGCCTGCAGGCAGAAGAAGTAGAACATCTGCCCGAGCGCCAACGTGATCATCGCAAAATAGATGCCCTGCCGGCGGATGGCGAAGAACCCCACCACCAGGCCGAGCAACGCTGCGCCCACAACACCGATGAGAATACCGGCCTCTGGGGTGACGCCCCACTCCTTCACCGCGTATGCGGTGAAGTAGGCCGCACCACCAAAGAAGGTGGCGTGGCCGAAGGAGAGCAATCCGGTATAGCCGAGCAGCAAATTGAAGGCACAGGCAAACAGCGCGAAGCACAGGAGCTTCATCAGGAAGATCGGGTAGAGGAACAGCGGGGCTGCAGCCAGGCAGCCAACCGCCACGACCAGCAATCCCACCTGGATCATCGAAGCACTACGCTCCGACCGGGCATTCGTCGTCATTTTTTCAGAAAGCTCCACCATGTCACGCATCCCTTCCGAACAGGCCGGCGGGCCGCAACAGAAGCACGATCGCCATAATTACGAAGATAACGATGTTGGAGGCTTCCGGGTAGAAGACCTTGGTCAGGCCCTCGGCGATGCCAAGCATATAGCCCGTGATGATCGCTCCCATGATGGACCCCATGCCGCCGACGACGACCACCGCGAAGACGACGATGATCAGGTTCGTGCCCATCAACGGCGAGACCTGGTAGACCGGCGCCGCCAGCACGCCGGCAAAGGCGGCAAGCCCCGCGCCGAGCGCATAGGTAAAGGTCAGGAGCAGCGGCACGTTGACGCCGAAAGCCTGTACAAGGACGGGGTTTTCCGTCGCTGCGCGCAGGTAGGAACCGAGTTTGGTCTTCTCGATTAGAAGCCAGGTTCCAAGGCAGGCGAGCAGCGAAACGACGACGACCCAGCCGCGATAGTTCGGCAGGAACATGAAACCGAGGTTGGTGCCGCCCGCAAGCAATGGCGGCGCCGCGTAGGGCTGGCCGGACGCGCCGTAGAGATAGCGGAACGTCCCCTCGATCGTCAGCGCCAGACCGAAAGTGAAGAGCAGACCATAGAGCGGATCGAGATTGTAAAGTCGGCTCAGCATGGTGCGTTCGATGACCGCACCGAGAAGCCCGACGATGACGGGTGCGAGAAGCAGGGCGGCCCAGTAGCTGATTGCAAAATACTGCAGCAGCAGGAATGCGACGAAGGCGCCCAGCATGTATTGCGCCCCGTGGGCGAAGTTGATCACGCGAAGCAGGCCGAAGATGACGGCGAGCCCGAGGCTCAGCAGCGCATAGAACGAACCGTTGATCAGGCCGATCAGCAACTGACCCAGGAGCGCCTGCACCGGAATTCCGAAAATCATGGTCATGGCGCGGTCAGACCCCCAGGACTTTGTGAAGCATCGGCATCCGGTCGGGCAGTTCCGACACCGGGAAATCCGCCACCATCTGGCCGTGGTCCATCAGGTAGAAGCGGTCGGCGATCTTGCTCGCGAAACGGAAGTTCTGCTCGACCAACAACACGGTCATGCCCCGCTCCTTCAGCGTCTTCAGCACGTCGCCGATGCGCTGCACGATAACCGGGGCCAAACCCTCCGTCGGCTCATCGAGAAGGAGCATCTTCACGCCTGTGCGCAGGATGCGGGCCATCGCCAGCATCTGCTGCTCGCCGCCGGACAGCTTGGTACCGGGACTGGTGCGGCGTTCGGCAAGGTTCGGGAAGAGGCCATAGATTTCGTCGAGCGACATCCCGCCCTTGGCGACGACCGGCGGCAGCATGAGGTTTTCCTCCACTGTCAGCGTCGCGAAGATACCACGCTCTTCCGGCACGAAGCCGATGCCGGCATGCGCCGTCCTGTGCAGCGGCACGGCCATCATGTCTTTGCCGTCGAAACGGATCTGGCCCTTTCGCTCGCGCAGGATGCCGACGATCGTGCGCAGCGTTGTCGATTTCCCCACGCCGTTGCGGCCGAGGATGGTAATCATCTCCCCTTCGCCCACCGTCATGTCGACGCCATGGAGTACGTGGCTCTCGCCATACCAGCTGTTGAGGCCCTTGACCTCCAGCAACGGTCTCATCTCAAGCCTCCTCCGTACCCATGTAGGCGACGCGGACCTGCTCATTCCGGCTGACGGTTGCATAGTCGCCCTCAGCCAGAATCTCGCCCCGCTGAAGCACGGTGACGTGATGGCAGATATTGGCCACGACCTTGAGGTTGTGCTCGACCATCAGGATGGCGCGATCCCTGGAAAGTGCGGTGATGAGGCTGGCGATGACGCCGACATCTTCCTGCCCCATCCCGGCCATCGGCTCATCCAGCAGCAGCACCTTCGGGTCGAGCGCCAGCGTGGTGGCGATCTCCAGCGCGCGTTTGCGGCCGTAGGACAGGTCGGCAGCGACACCGTTGCGCCATCTGTCGAGACCGACCATGGAAATCAGCTCGTCGGCGCGGGCGTTCAGGCAGTTCAGCGACGCCATCGGCTTCCAGAACTGTGTGGCGAGGTTGTTCGGCCGCTGCAGCGCCACGCGGACATTGTCCAGCACCGTCAGGTGCGGAAAGACCGCGGAAATCTGAAAGGACCGAACGAGACCCATGCGGGCGACCTTGTCCGGCGGCATGTTCGTGATGTCCGTCCCAAGCAGCGCAATCGTGCCTGCCGTCGGCTGAAGGAACTTCGTCAGGAGGTTGAAGACAGTCGTCTTGCCCGCGCCGTTCGGTCCGATCAGGGCGTGAACGCGGGCATGATGGACATCGAGATCGACGTTCTTCACCGCAGAGAAGCCACCGAAGTCTCGCCGAAGGCCGCGGGCGGAAAGCACCACCCGCGGATCCGGCTGCGTCTGTCGTTCAGACATAGCCATGCTTGCGTCCAGACCTACTGGCTTACCAGATCGCAGCCGCTCTTGGCCGGATCGATGAAAGCGTCCTTGCCGGGAATGGTCGCCAGCACCTTGAAGTAATCCCAATCGACATTGCTTTCGCCCGGCTTCTTCACCTCGAGCAGGTACATGTCGTGGATCATCCGGCCGTTCGCTGCAACCGTGCCATTCTTGGCGAAGACGTCGTTGACGGGCATTTCGTGCAGCGCCTTGGAAACCGCATCGGCCTCATCCGTGCCTGCCTTGTCGATCGCCTTGAGGTACTGGGTGACGGCGGAATACGTGCCCGCCTGCACCATGTTCGGCATGCGGCCGGTACGGTCGAAGAAGCGCTTGCCGAACTTTGCCGACTCCTCGTCGCGGTTCCAGTAGAAACCCTCGGTGAGCGTCAGGCCCTGGGCCGCTTCCAGGCCGAGGCCATGGACTTCGGCGAGCGTGAAGAGAAGTGCCGCAAGGCGCTGGCCGCCGGCGACGATGCCGAATTCGGCTGCCTGCTTGATGGCGTTGGCCGTGTCGAGGCCGGCATTGGCAAGGCCGATGACTTTGGCGCCGGACGACTGGGCCTGGAGGAGGAACGACGAATAGTCGGTCGTGGCGAGCGGGTGGCGGACCGAGCCTGCGACCGTGCCGCCGTTCTCCTTGACGAAGTTCGACGTGTTCTCCTCCAGCGAGTAGCCGAAGGCATAGTCGGCCGTCAGGAAGAACCAGCTGTCGCCGCCCTGCTTCACAAGCGCGCCGCCGGTACCGACCGCCAGCGAATGGGTGTCATAGGCCCAATGGAAACCGTAGGGGCTGCACTGCTTGCCGGTCAACTCGGTCGTTGCCGCACCGGTATTGATGGTGATCTTCTTCTTTTCCTTGGAAAGCGCCTGTACCGCGAGACCGACCGACGAAGACGTCAGCTCCATGATGCTGTCGACCTGTTCGGTGTCGTACCATTGGCGGGCGATGTTGGAGGCGATGTCGGCCTTGTTCTGATGGTCGGCGGTGACGACCTCGACCGGTGCGCCGGCCGCCTTGCCGCCGTAGTCCTCGACGGCCATCTTCGCCGCCTCGTAAGACCACTTTCCACCGAAATCCGCATAGACCCCGGACTGGTCGTTGAGAATGCCGATCTTGACCTTGCCGTCGGATACATCGGCAGCAATAGCAGCCGTACCCATCGAGAGCAGGATGGCTGTGGACGCAATAAGACTGTTACGCATGTATCTCCTCCCCGAGATCAAAAAATGCCGATCTGTTCAAAAATTGGCCGACTGTTCTCCCGACAGCGACCCTCCCACCGCTAGTTTCCCAAAAAACCCGATTGACGCAAGGTTCGTCTGAAATTAATTGCAAACAGGGTCTGTTCATTTTTGAACAGAAGGGACATTCATGTCGGCGTATCCGCAGTTCACCTGGGACGATCTGATGTACTTCCTGGCGGTCGCCCGGACGGGGCAGTTGTCGACGGCTGCACGACAGCTAAGGACGAGTCACGCCACGGTGTCACGCCGCATCGACCGACTGGAATTCGCACTGAAGGTGAAGTTGTTCGAGCGCAATCCGCGCGGTTACGTCCTGACCTCGATGGGCCAGCGCTTTGTCGATACGGCCGAAAAAATCGAGGCGGAGACCGACAGGCTCCAGGCGGAAGTTTCCGGAGGTGCCACCGCCCAGCGCGGCGTGATCCGCATGAGCGCACCGGAAGGCTTCGCCAACTTCTTTCTGACCCATCGGCTGCATGATTTTGCGGCCAGCCATCCGAACCTCGCGCTCGAACTGGTGACGATCCAGCAGATCATGTCGCTCTCGCGCAAGGAAGCGGACCTCGCCGTTTCGCTCGATCCGCCGAAAGCCGGCCCCTATGATTGCGAGAAGATCGCCGACTACAGCCTGCATGTATACGGCTCCCGCCGCTACATCGAAGAGAATGGCCCGGTTCAAAACCGCGACGAGTTGCTCCAGCATCCCTTCATCGGTTACATCGAGGACATGATCTTCGCACCGGGCCTCGACTATCTCGGCGACGTGCATCCCGGCATCAAGGCGCGCTTTCAGAGCTCCAGCATCTTCGCTCAGTTGACGGCAACCCGGAACGGTCTCGGCCTTTGCATCCTGCCGCATTTCGTCGCCAAGCAGCATCCCGAGCTCCAGATCGTCCTTGCCGACGAGGTTGAGCTTCGCCGCACCTACTGGCTGATCTGCCACCACGACCTGCGCAACGTGCCGCGGGTGAAAATGGTGATCGACTTTCTCTTCCGGATCGCCCGCTCGAACATATCTTCTTTCCTGCGGGAGCTCGACGACGACGTCTATCGGTAAGGCCGTTTGCCCCCGGGGTCCCTCGTCCGTGGGAGTGCAAGCGGCTACCGCGTCACAAATGGCAGGCCTGTAAACAACCGCGAGACACAAGATCCTTTCCTTCGGGATCTGAGGGACGATCCCAATGCGCTAGATTGCCAGATATCGATTGCGCAACTCCCTATCGGCGGGAACGTCACGCGCGGAGCCGACATCGACGGTCCGCCCATGGCGATGATTACCGCCCTGTCGGCAAGCTCCAGAGCAACGGCGCAAGGCCGGAGGCGAAGGCGATTTCCGGGAGAACGCGGACGAAAGCGGCGGCAGCTATCAGCAAGGCCGCCCCATGGGCCTGCCACGGCAGGTCCAGGAGATCGCGGCCCGTGTGCCGCAGGCCCGCGATGATCAGCACGGCCATCACCGCGCAACCGAGCGCCCCGACCGACAGCATGTGCAGGCCCGCGACAGGCGGAAGATCAAGGCCGAGCCGCGTTGCACCGAGCACGAGGAAACCGGCACCTGCGAAGGCGTTGCCGAACGCCAGCACGGCCACCTCGGTCTTGAAGGCGGGCTGGCCGATGAACCATTCCGCCAGCCGGTCGAGGAACGCCGCGCCCGCCGCCAGCGCTAGCCAGGCCGAGACGCCACTGTCGGGAGTGACAAGCACCGAGGCCATATAGAGCAAGGTCATCGCCGCCGCCGCGTGGCGTCGCCCGGGATGCGGCCTGTAAACGAGAGGCTTGCAACGGAGCCATCCTTCCTGCTTGGCCATCGTTATGATCACATCATAGAAATTGCCCGCCGTCAGAGAAGATAGATCGAATCCCGGATCGGTATCGAATTTGGCGAAGACGACGGGTTCGGCTGCGCATGCTGCAGTGCTGTCATCTCCCTTGATGACAATGCGGCAGCTCATTGGGGCGTCGATATCGCCGACCTGGGCCGTGGCTGCCAAAGTCGTGAAGAGCACAAAAGGGGCGGGAGGGTTGCCGGAAAGGTCACGCTGCCAAAAGGAAAAGACTTGCCGCGATCAATAGCAGGCCAGCAACCAGCGGCGTACGCGCATTGGCGCGCATGGCTACGACTTCATCCAGTTGCTCGCCCTCGGCCAAGCGATCGAGTGCCTCCTTGCGGAAACGGACTGAACCGCTCTGGCCATTTGTTTCATTGCCCACAATTTTGGACCTAAAATCCGTTGATCTGCGAACGCCCGCCGGTGTCTATGCGCGGGAAGCTTCCAATTCGCCGCTACGCTCGTCGGCCAAAAGAGTCAAGCATGGCATTCAACCAAATCTGGCGGCATCTGGGGCCGTCCTACAAGCGTTTCACACGGATGAGCGGTGATGGTTTCGTCGCGACACCGCAGCGCCTACAAGGTATGGCAGCGGAATGTGGTGCCGTAGCACTTGCCATGCTCATGGCGCACTATGGCCGGGACATCCCACTCGATGTCCTTCGGCGCCGAATCTGCTCCCCGCTGGCGGGGTCGACGTTGCGGAACCTCCGCGATGCGGCACGAGAGGAAGGCTTCTCAGCGACAGCCCGGCGGATCGACCTCGACGGCTTGGTCAATGTACCGCTCCCCGCAATCGTACATCTGCGCTTCCTTCATTTCGCAGTGCTCGAGGCTGTGTCTAAGGTCGGCGTTCGCCTTAACGATCCCGCTGAAGGGGTAGTTGAGTTGGATATGCTTGAATTTTCGCGCCAGTTCACCGGCATCGTCCTCACCATCGCATCAAATGAGCCGCGCGAAGCCGAGCGGACACACCTGATCCAATGGGACAATACGCGCGGCGGACCTGTCTGTCTTCCTGCAACGCTCCTTGCGGTTGGCGCACTCGCAGCCCCGCTAGCCCTCACCACAGGACAGGTCGGCTTGACGTTCGTCTCCGTCCTGTTTTTGCTTGCCGGGGACGGCTTAGCCATGCAGCGAACCCGCGTTGCTGCTCGCAGCAGGGCCGAGCGACATGCTGCAAGTCTCGAGGAACATGTGAAGCGCTGGCCTGCCCAAGACATGGTCCTGTCGGGACGGTACCGGCTCGATGCAATGCTGTCCGCCATTGGGGCCCTCACCGATCCGCTCACACAGCGAAACGTCATATTCCTGCCCGCGCTTGCCGCCTGTTTGGCGGTACCGCCCTTCCTTGCGAGCCTCTTGGGCCTAGCACAAAGCCTGCTGCTGCTTGCGGCATGCAGCTTTTTCATCGCCACATCCAACGGGCGGGGACAACGGCACGCCAAGAGAGGCGATTTGGAGGCCGAACCCGGCCTTCTTACAGCAATGCTGTTCGCGCCAGCTGCCCGTTGGCGCCTTGGGGCTGGCCCGCAGGCGATGTTCGTCCGCCTCTCCGGCCTGTCAACACAGACGGAAAAGCCCCTCTTTACTGCCGTCGAGAAAAACCAACGCCGTACACTTCTCTTTTTGATTGCGGTTGCGGCCAGTCTTGCGCCGGCTTTCGCCGCGAGCGGCGACAGGACACTTGCGATGCTGTGGTGCGGCCTCATGGCCATCTGGCTATGCTTTCGCCTTGTTGATGGGTTGGCAAGCAAGCGGGCGGCCGAGGCCACCTTCGCTCGTCTTTCCGACACCCCTCCGGATGGTTTGATTGGCGCACCGACCGGTGCGCGGGCGTCCGACCGGCTCCACGCCCTCGAATTTCGCGGCGTAAGCTGGCGGCCGTTCGAGCGGTCCGAGAGTGTATTCGGGCCTATCAGTTTCCAGTTTCCCCCCGGCGGATTGCTTGCTGTGGAAGGCCGCTCAGGTAGCGGCCATAGCCTCCTGTGCCGCTTGAGTAGTGGCCTCCTCTCGCCATCCGAAGGTCAAGTTTTGGTGTACGGTCATCAATGTTGCGGACCACAGGCGGGAATCATCCTTCTTGACGGCGAGGAGCCGATGCCACGGGGAAGCGTGCGACGTTTCTTGGCCGTCGAAAGCGACATGGAGAAAAATAGAACACTCGAACTAGTGGAACTGGCCGGAGCGCTTGCGCCACGCGGGGGGCTTGACCTCTATCTCACCGCCGGCGCGCCGGAGCTCAGCGGCGGCCAGAGGGCACGGTTGCAACTCGCGCGCGCCCTTCTTGCCCAGCCCCGCCTTCTCGTCATCGACGGGATGCTTGATTCGGTCGAGGCGGAGCTTGCCGAGCGCATTCTTGCGCGCCTGCACAAATCCGGCCTGACAATGGTGGTCTCGTCTTTGCGCCACCTGCCGATGGAGCTAACCAGCCATCGTGTGGCGCTTGGTTCAGCGGAAACATCGCCATGAGCGGGCGTTATTGGCGACGACGCATCCGACCGCTGGCGGGACATTGGCGCGGCGAAGACATTGGCCCAGTTCTTACCGGCGAAACCGAGGACGACGAGCATATCCATCAGCCGGGAACGACAGGATATCGCCGGCTTGCAGACATGGCGTGCGGCGACTTGAAAATATATGCCTTTGCCGAACGGGGACAGGCTTTGCGGCCTCGCCCGCCGTGGCTGGCCGCGCTCATGCAGGCCGGTTGGCTGGCACCGGGCGGCGCCCTTTGGCTTTGGCAAGCGGACACCTCAAACTGGGCCGGCTTACTCCGGCCCCTTTTCTTCGCCTTTGGGCTTTTCTTTCTCGCCTATGCCGGCCAAACCATCGCCCTGCGCAACATTCGCGATGCCCGCATAGCGATCCGTCACCGCTCTTGGGACAGGTTGCTTTCCTCGCCTGGCGACCGCCGCGCGCATGCGGACCGGCGGGAAAGCCGTGCCAATCACGCAGAATTGGTCTGCTTCTGTGCACGGATGGACTTGCAAGCTTGGCTACCGACGGGCCTGATTGCGCTCCTTGCACTTTCCCTCACGGCAGGGCCGGCGGGTACGATTGCATCGTTGCTCGTCGCAACAGTCCTCGCTGTCGCCGCCGCGATTTGCGACGGGCTGAGCATGGAGCATGGCGTGAGGATGCATGAGCGGGCGGAGGCTGCGCTACGGCGCGCAGGTCCACTCAAATATGCTCCGTGGTCCATCGGATACGGCCAGCTCGATGGGCGACTGCAGAAGGCGCGAAGCTTTTTGGCGGACCGGGTCAGCCGTCTGCACCGGCAATCCGCATTTGATGATGTTGCCCGCAGCATCGATCTTGCAGGGCTGACCTTGACGCCGCTCGCTGCCTACGCCTCGGCATCGGCAAGCAGTCGCCCTTTGGCGGCACTTTTCGCCCTTGCACTCGGCAAGGCTGCGATATCAGTTGCGAGGGCAGCGCTGCGGCTGCGAACCGCTGCCACGCCAACGGTTGCATGCCGAGCTCGCACCGGCGCGGCAGATGAACCTTCGCCCTTCATCAGCCTGGAGGCAAGAGCCGTAACCCACGCCCACGGCACCGGCGCGCCTCTGTTTCAACCCGTCTCCTTTTGGCTGAGGCCAGGAGAGGTTCTGGCACTCACCGGTCCGTCGGGGATCGGCAAATCCACGCTGATGCGCATTCTGATGGGCCTGGAAGAACCGCGGGCAGGCCGACTGCTACTGAATGGCACGCCTCTCAACGGCGCGCGCGTGCAAGCTTGGCGCGTTTCTGCCGCATGCGTCATGCAAGACGAGCGCAATGAACCCGGCACGATTTCCGCTGTGATCGGCGCAGGACTTGACGATATGTCGCCGGTCGCCATAGAGGCAGCAGCCCTGGCCGCCCACGTTCATGAGGAGATCTCGGCCCTGCCCATGGGCTATCTTACCTTGATGATCGAAGGCGCTATGCCGCGAGCGCTCAGCTCCCGCATTGCAATCGCGCGCTGTTTTGCTGCCCGCCCCAGGATCCTTTTTCTCGATGAAACGCTATCCTGCCTCGACACCGACACAGCCGCGCGGATCCTCGCCAATGCCCGCGCTCAAAATATTGCCGTCGTCATGATCTCACATCGGCCGGACGTATTGGCGCTAGCCGATCAGACTGTCGCGATCGGCGCCCCAGAGAAAGTGAACGTGGAGTAGAGGTGTCGATCGTGAAAATCTGCGAACTCCCCGGCGTACCGATCGAGAAACGCCGCCATACCTGGATGTTCCGGTCCTGTGTTGTAGCGCCAGCGCCCCGTTGGGCCGAAGGCGGCATGGTGCCGGCGACAGACCTCCACAAGAAGTGGCATCAATGCCCCCGCGCTGGTCGAGAGGCCCCGGTTGTATAGGCTGCAGAACCAAACCTCGCCCGGCCCGCTATTCTGCACCACCATCCAGCCGTCAAGGTTCATGTTGCGGTACATGAGCAGTGAGAGCTGCTGATTAACGTTTACGAGCGGGTCAAACGGACGCCAGCGACCCGGGACGCCCTCGGCTTCGAGAAGCCCATCGATCTCGGCCCGCTCGCTAGCCGTCACAGCGCCGAACTCGCGAAATTCAATGCCCGGACGGACGGTCATGCGTTCCATGCGGCGGCTGTCGGACCAGACTTTCGTCTGCTGTGCATTCGCGGAAATGCGGACGCAATCCAGCGCCGGCGTGCTCCAGCCAAGCGACGCGAGGAGCCTGGAAAGGGGCTCGGCGCCCGGCAAGCTATCCGACCAGAAAGCCGCCAGTTTGCCGGATCCGGCAGTGCAATAGATTTTCTGTGCCTGTCGCATTAACGCGCGCGCAACACCTTTTCTACGCCACACCGAAGCTGTAAAGACCGACAGAAGCCGTCTGCCGCCCTCGTCACTCTCGCGCCACAGCGCCAGTCCGCACAGTTCCGTTCCCTGAAACGCGACAAAAATGTCGTGGCCCGGCGCACCGTCCAACAACTGCCGATACGCCGGAAATGTCATTCGCTGCGCTTCCGCGCCGACAATAGCATTCCGTCTTTCGACGGTGAATGGATGAGTATTCGGGGTGAGCATTCCCGTTTTCCGCTTTTTTTGACCGGTATCCGCAAACTCTGTCGCGGATACCCGCAGGTTCACCATCCGGCCTTTTCAAGAGGCCGGAGTTTTTTAGCGGCCGAAGCCCGAACCCTTGACGATTTCCTTCATGCTCGGACGCGCCGGATAACCGCCCGAAACCATATCGAGTGCGGCATCGGGAAGCTCGTCATTGACGATGGTCTTAACGTCCTGGCTCTTGATCTTCTTGTCACTCATGTCTGTTCCTTTCGGCCCTGATCGTACAGGGCGGTTGGTTGCGAACCGTCGGTTCCGGAACCGCGCGGTCTTTTTCATTCGGCGCCAATGCCAGAGAAAAAAGCCCGCAGTTATCCCTCCGTCGATCAAACGAGACTCATTCTCGCCAGCGATCGCCGGAAAGTTACTGTTCAAAACCTGCGGTTTTTTGCTTTTCCTCTGGACAGAGGAGGTAGAATTCTCCCGGCCCGCGTTCAAGAATATTCGTTGAAGCTCCCAGATTTGGTCTGTCACGGAGCGGCCAACACCTCTTCGCCGGCAAGGTCCTGGAAGCAGCCACCGGCCCGGGCGAGTTCGTTGAAGGTCCCGGTTTCGACCACCTTGCCCCGATCGAGCACGATAATGCAGTCGGCCTGGCGAATGGTGGACAGGCGATGGGCGATGACAATGCGTGTCGCGTTCAAACCGGTCAGCGTTTCGGCCAGCCTGGCCTGCGTACAATTGTCGAGCGCACTTGTTGCTTCGTCGAGCAGGAGGATCTTCGGTTTGTTTATCAAGGCTCGAGCAATCAAAATACGCTGGCGCTGACCACCGGAAAGCGTGCTGCCGCCATCAGCCAGTATGGTATGCAGGCCCATCGGCATGGCGGCCAGATCCTCCTCCAAGCCTGCAAGTCGGGCAGCGCACAGGACCTCCTGTGGTCCACAGTCGGAGGCACCGACAATGTTGTCGTAGATCGAACCTGCCGATAGCATGCCGTTCTGCAGTACGACGCCCGTTTGGCGGCGTATGAAGCGGGGCTCCAATCCATGGACAGGAATGCCGTCAAAGAGAATTTCGCCGCTTTCCAACGTTTCGAAACCAAGCATCAGCCGGAGGAGCGTCGACTTTCCACTGCCAGACGAGCCGACGATCGCCACGAACTGCCCGCGACCCACATTGAAGCTCACGTCCTGCAAGATCGGAGGGCCATCCGCGTGATAGCGGAAGTTGACATTGCGGAAAGCGATATTGCCTTCAAGATCAAGGCCATGCTGGGCGGGACGTATGCCTTCCTCCGGCTTCGCCTCGAGCACCGGCCGGGTGCGTTCCAGCAAGGGCGCGACCGCCATAAGGCCGGAGATTGCGCCGATGCCGGCACGCATGGCAGCTGTCAACTGACCGAACGCCGTCGCAAAGCCCGCAAATGCCGCGACGGTCAACACTGTCGGCGCATCGTCGCTGTCCGCCGGGGCCGCAAGTGCGTCGAGGATCGCCTTCTTTTCATCGACATCGGCCAGCCATATCACAGCACCGTAGATCAGAAGCAAGCAAAGCCAGGGCATCGAAACCTGCAAAACGCTCTGCCACGCCCTGTAGAGCCTTGCCCGCATGAAGGCCTGCCGCTGCCGGGCGCTCTTCCATGCCCATTGGGTCAGCGCGCGTTTTTCGGCATCGGCCCCACGCAGTCGCACGATGCCGAACAGCAGTTGCAGAACGAACCCCTGCACCACGCCACGCGCCGCGACCTGTCGACGCTCTTCCAGAAGCTGCTGCCAGGAGAGCACCATCGAGACCAGCGCAAGCAAGCTTGCAGCCGAAACGCCGATCAGCGCAAGACGCCAATCGATAAGGAACAGCACCAGGGCGCTGACCAGGATCCCGAGTACGCCGAATAGGCCGGAAAGCATGCTGCCAGTAACCATTTGCCGCGCCTCCTGCAGGCTCAGCACGCGCTCGGCGAGGTCGCCGGTGGTGAACCGTTTAAAGAACCCGACGGGAAGGCGCAGAAGCCGATGGAAAATGGCGGCCTGCAGGGTTGCGTCTAGGCGGGATTCGATGCGCGCCACCGCGAAGGTCCGAACCAGATCGAAGGCCGTTTGCCCAAAGGCGATCGCCACAAGGCCGATCAGGATTTGCCAGAGATTGACCCGGTCGCCCGATGGGATCACGTGCTCGAACAGCAGGGTCGCCGCGACAGGCAGCACCAACACCGCAAGGCTCGCCATAACCGCCATCGCCAACATGCGCAGCACGTCCATGCTCGCGCCGCGAAGACCGAAGCGCAAAAGGCCGCCAAGTGTTGCGGGCGCATCGGGTAGCACGGGGTAGACCTGGATTGCTGCGGAGCGTACCCGCGCTGCGATGCGCGCGTTCGCCCGAGCGAATGTGCCGCCGGCAACGATTTTCCAGCCACCCTGTGCGGCGGGAACCAACGCGGCCGGCGTGCCGTCCTCCAGTTCGGCCAGCATTGGCAATCCGTCATAGCGCCACCAGTCCACCGCTAGCTCCACCGGGCGATAAGCAATGCCCGCCCGCCGCAGCAAGACCGGCGCTTCGACCCAGGGATCGTGGGCCGCCAGATCGCGCAATGTTTCCGTAGATATCGGATGGCCGGCCGCCTTCATGGCAGTAGCAATCGCCGTAACCAGAGGCGTGCTGACCACTTCGCTGCCGCTACCTTCGCCAGCGAAAAGCTCGAATAGCGCCAACGTCAATCCGGCATCGGCAAGTTTTTCGCGCTGCGTGGTTGGTGACGGTCGCTGCGTCATGGCGCATTCTCCCGCACCAGGGAGGCATACTCACCCTTAAGCGCAAGGAGTTCCGCGTGGTTGCCGCGCTCGACGACCCGTCCGGCCTTCATGACGATTATTTCGTCGCAATCGCGAACAGTCGCGATGCGATGGGCGATAACGATGCAGGAACATCCCCTCCGGCGCAGGCTCTCACCGATCTTCTTTTCCGTGACCGTATCCAGCGCCGAGGTCGCCTCGTCGAGGATGAGTATCTGCGGATTGCCACCAAGTGCCCGAGCAATTTCCAGACGCTGGCGTTGCCCGCCGCTGAAGTTGCCGCCGTTCTCGTCGACCGCTGCAAACAACCGCCCTTTGCGCGAAAGGATATCATCCAGCACCGCCGCATCGGCCAGCGCCTGCGTGATCGTTCCTTCGGATACGCCGTCGTTCCAGAGTGTCAGATTATCGTGAACCGTTCCTTCGAACAGGAAGATGTCCTGGTCGACATAGCCGCACAGCGCCGCGCGCCGTGCGGCGGGAATGGCCATAAGATCAACGCCACCAAGCTTGAGCGAACCACCCCACGGCTCCAGAAGCCCGGCGAGCAGGCGGCCCGCGGTGGTCTTGCCGCTGCCAGAGCCGCCAACAATCGCGATCCGCGACCCAGGCCTCAGTACCAGCGAGAGACCTTCTATCAGTGGTGGATCCAGCGGACTGTACCCGAAGCTCAGGTCTTCTGCTTCAATCACGCAATCCTTCGGAGCGCGCGCCTCGACCGCTGCCGCAAACGCCGGTGCCCGCATTACGTCGTCAGCCCGCTCCAGATCCGCACGTACCTGCTGGATCTGTCCTGCTAGCGCCAACAAGCCTGCGATCGGAGCAGAAAAACTCACAGCTAGGGCCTGGAACGCAATCAGCGTACCGGGCGTCGCTGCCCCGTCCATCACTCGGAGTCCGCCCACGCCAAGGACAAGAGCGCCGGCCAGCGCCTGCATCAGTGCGGGAACGGCCGCCAGCACCGCATCAATATGCCCCTGATCGCTGCGCAGGCCGAGGAGCCGCGCCTGATGCCCGGCCCAGCGCCGGAAGGTTTCGTTTTCGAGACCGGAAGCCTTCACCGTTTCCAAGCTGCGAATAGGCCCGATGGTAGCCGCCACTAGCTTACCGGCTGCTGCCACCTGCTGACGGGCATTGATTCCTTGTCGTCGGATGGCTTCACGCAACACCAGCGCATAGACGCTCTGAATGGCAATGAGCAGTGCCGCCAATACCGGATCGAGGGCGAGCATGATCGCCGCGTAAGCCACAATGCTTGCGAGGTTGAAGACATGCGTCGCCAGTTCCCCGGAAAGCAAGTTCGCGAGCCGCTCGTTGGCGTCGAGCCGGCTAGCAAGCTCCCCCGCATGACGTTGCGTGTAGAAGCTGATCGGCAGGCGCAGCATGTGCCAAAGCTGCCGGGTCGTCGGCAGGAAGGCGAGTCGCGTTTCCAGTTTCATTAGAAGGAGTTGCTGGAACAAAGCGACAGCAGCCTGGAACAGGATAACGCCGAAGAGCAGCAGGCAGAACGGCAGGAGCCAGTCCTTTTGTTGGCCGATCAGAATGTCGTCGATGAAGCTTCGGGAAAGCACCGGTAACACGACGCCCGGCACGACGAGAAAAAGTGAGGCCGCCAGAATGGAGAACAGGGCCGGTCGCGTTCCTCTCAACCGCTCACCGAGCGACGACAGCGGCGACATCCTCTTTCCACCGGGGCAAAACCGCTCGCCCTTCCGGAATGTCAGCGCGACGCCGGTAAAGCTTCCAGCGAGTTCCCGCATCGATATCGTCCGCCGCCCCTCGGCCGGGTCGACGATCGTGGCGACACCACCTGCAATGCGCTCCAGAACAACAAAATGGTTGAACTCCCAGTGCAGGATAGCTGGTCCCTCGATATCGCATAGCTCTCCAGGCTCGGCACGCAGCCCCCGCGCTTCCAGCCCGGCCCAGCGTGCGACACGCAACAGGTTGCTGGCCTTGGTGCCGTCGCGTGAAACGCCGGCCCGGATGCGCAATTCGTCGAGGCCTATATGCCGGCCGTGCCAGGCCAGCACTGTGGCGAGGCAGGCGACGCCGCATTCGGCGTGCTCGATCTGCAAAATCGTCGGGACCGGTCGTCTCGACGCCGGGAACAGGCGCCCCATGTCAGGTCCCAGTCAACGTGCGCAGGAACGGCAGGAGAAAATCGATGGGCGCGCGTTCCTCGATCGTCACCTTGCCCGTGCCGATTGCCCCTTGCCCCGGCGGCTCGTCCGGGCCATGGCCGCCGCGCCAGAGATAGCCTCCGGGCGTGTCTGGATCTGCCGCCAGCTCGACAACCGCCACGAAGGGCGTTCCTTTTGCCGAAAAGCGCGAAACTAGTCCGTCGTTGCGCAAAGTTGCAAACATGCCCTCACGGGTTGCCGGAAAGTCCGAAACGGAAACCACAGTGCCCTGGAGCGTACCCCATTGCTCGCGCGGGAGGCCGGCGATCTCGATATTGACAGGCATTCCCTGCCGCACGCGCTTGCCGCTCGCGGGCGGCAGATAGAGTTGCATCTGAAGCGGGCCGGTACCTGTGGCGACGCTCGCAACGGGTGTTCCGGCCGCCACCTGCGCCCCTGAAGGAGCCTTCCATTCGATCAATCGGCCCCCAGCAGGAGCGACCACTTTACCGAAATCATCCAGCTTTTGGCGCAATTGGTCGCGGTCGGCGGTCTCTCGCAACAAATCCTGCCGCAAATCCTGCAATCGCCGCAATCTCTCAGCATGAGCTGTGATCAACGCAGCATCAAGTTCAAGAAGGGCTGCACGCGTCGAGGACAAGGCTTGATTGGCCTCTTCCACCGCTTCCCGGGTTTGCTGCAGTTTCGTGGTCGTGACGGCCCCCGCACTCGCCAGCTTCTCCTGCCGGGTAAGTTGGGCGAGGTAGGTGTCGCGCCGCCGGACGGAATCCACCATCTTCTCCCGATAGGCAGCACGGAGAGCTCCAGCGTTCGCCTTTCGCGCGGCAAGCACCCGATCCTCATTCTCTTCCACCGCTTTCAGGTTGTCCCGCAACCGCTCCACCCGCTGCGACGCCGCCTCAAAACTCAGGCGCACATCCGGCTGATCGATACGAGCGAGCACGGCGTCAGCCGCAACAGCTTCACCGACGCGACTTGCAGTCGTCACAAGCGTCCCCGACACTAGCGCCGCAGCGTCTATGATCTGTCCGCCCGCCAACAGCAGGATGCCCTGGCCCTCGACGCGAGCGGGAATACGCCCGACAAGGCCCCACACTGCGAACAGGAGGAAAAGCAGAAGCATGGCAAAAAGTCCGACCCGACCGGCGGTGGTGTTGATACGCACCGCCTCTTCCAAGCGCTCAGGCGAAAAATTCCGCTCCAGCGCTTCCTTGCGGAAAAGCCCCTCATCCAGTGCACTCATCCACCCTGCTCCGAGACAATGTTCCCCACGCGATTAAAGCAGTCGAGTGCGCGGGCGAAGATGCACCCCTCACATTCAAGGGCCAAATCTGGGAGTATTGATCCGCTCTTCCATTACAAGCCGGTCGGCCGCGGCCTCCGTCCTCTCGCACAGCCTCACTGCGATCGCCCGCCTGACCCCACAGTCGGCACCGTTGCCAAAGAAAAATGAAAGGCCTCATCGAGAGCCGAGAACTTTTGCGCCTGCCACCACAAATAGTCTTCGAGGAAATGTCGGGAGAGCCAAAGGACCTTGTGCCCACGGCGCCCTTCCCAGCCGAGGCAAGCTTGCTCCTGTGCCCGTTTGAACATTCGTTTGATGTTGGTGGCGGAGATCCCATACTGCATCGCCAACGAATGAACATTGACGGGACCAACGACCACTCTGCCATCTACGGCCGTAAAATCCGAGATCTCGAACATGAACTCGTGGATAATCATCCCGCCGAATTCCGAGGCAAGGAAATGGCTGATACTATCAGGCGGGTAACGCCAAATAGGATTGGCGATCAGCGCTGCGGCCGCGTGTGGCTGCGCAGTGCGGAAGATCAGCGGATTTTCCGCACAGTCAGCGACTCGGTTGCCGCCATCCATTCGGTCCAGCCCACTCATGTGCCCCATGAACCAGCCGCGCATGGCCGCGTCGCTTGCCGGGGTTGTCCCAAGGCTTCGTATCCGCCTGTCATGCCGCGAAGGAATTTCCTGCAGAAACTTGTAGGCGAGCAACTCCTTGAGAAAGGCATCCGCGGTGTTCCGGCTCGCAACTCCGATCGACGTAACCGACTCGATAAAGCGGCTTGCATGAAGCCCGACGGCATCATTGCCTGTCGCCCTCTGCATGCACAGGGCGTACATGGATTGCGTCATGAACCACTTTCGGTGAGAAGCCTTAAGGCGCGCCAAGCGGGGCGTCTCCCGATGAATTTTGATGAGGTGAGCGGCAAGTTGTCTGTCGACGGCAGGGAAATCCGGATGGTGGAAAATTGCCTCCGCGGTCATCCAACAGGAGCCGGGCGCATTGGATAGCGCATCCTTGTCTAACAGCTCAGCCATGGGAACATCTAAAGTATAATATCAAAGTATGCCGTTTCCACGATGGATAGAGTTTATATGTTAATTAATTATTCTCGACACGTTGGAATACCGAGTATCCGTTCCACTGCACCTTCCAACTCGCGGCAGATTGTACCGAACTCCGCTACGGGTAGCGTCGCCTTAATTAGACGCAGTCGCAGCGAGAATTTGCATACCGAGACTCAGGCAGCGATCGACCACGCTGTTGCGCGCCCGGTAGAGATGGTATGGGGGCGAAGCTGGCGGTGATCGGCGGCCGTCCGATGTTTGCGATGAAAGTTGAAGAAATTGGCGATCTGACCGTGGGCGAAAACGAAACGTTGGCATTGCCGCGCTGACTACAAGCGCATCATGCGCCGTTCTAGGGTCGAGCCTCAATTGCGGGTCCACCAAGTGATAGCGGCAGCGATACAGACGGCTGACAGGAAGATGTCGGCGCGTTTGTCGTAGTGTGTGGCGATGCGGCGGAAGTCCTTCAGACGGCAGAACATGCGCTCGATGCGATTTCGGCCGCGATAGGCGTCGCGGTCTTAGGCGTGCGGGTTCTTGCGGGTCGGATTGGGTGGAATGACGGGCCCGGTTCCCCGCTCGGCGAGCCAGTCGCGTAGGCTTGCTGCATCATAGGCGCGGTCGGCCAGCAGCTTGTGGCTGGGGCAGCGGATGGCGAGCAGCGCCTTGGTGCCGGCGAGATCGTGGGCGTTCCCGGGTGTCAGGGCGAAGGCGACGGGGCGGCCGCAATCATCGCTCAGCGCGTGGATTTTGGTCGTGCGCCCACCGCGCGAAGTGCCAATGGCGTGATGACAAGCCCCCTTTTGCGCCCGCTGCCGAGCGATGGGCCTTGATGTGCGTTGAATTCACCGAGCCGGTGAACACGCCGCTCGATCCGGTCAGGGCGTAGAAGATCCGCTCCCGCACACCCTGGCGGCTCCATCGGTTCCAGCGATTGTAGATCGTGGTGCAGGGTCCATAGACCACTGGACAGTCCTTCCAGCGTCCGCCAGAGCGCAACATGTGCATGTTTCCCGAGATTTCCCGGCGGTCATCCACTCATCGCGCTCCACGCCGGCCGCTCGGCAGATGCGGTTGGATCGCCTCCCACTCCGCATCCCAAAACCAATAAACGTCCCGCTTCCTTGCCATCCGAAAACATCCGGATCACAGGGAATCAGACACTCACATCATCAGCAACCCAAATTGAGTATCGAGCCTAGTCGATAGCGACGATGTCTTCATCGAGCTGATACCAGTCATGACGACGCCTAGACCAGAAGATCGAGGCAGGTCGCGGGAAATCTGGTTCACCAAAACAGCCGATTGAGATCACGCGCTTGTCTTCAATGACCTCGGCTTCCATGTAGATGAGTGTTCCGCAGTTCGGGCAGAACACTTGGTCCATCCACCTGCCGGTGTCCGTGATGCGCCGAAACCGGCGCTTGTCGCCTTCGTCAAAGACAATCGCCTGTTTGCTGTAGAGGGCGCGATAGGCAAACGCCGACCCGGTTGCCTTCTGGCACTCCAGGCATGCACAGGCATAGACCCGCTCCGGCGCTCCCCGAACTTTCAACCGGAAACTGCCGCAAGTACACGTGGCGGTGTGCGTCTCCGTTCCGGAATCTGCAGCTGTCATTGCGAAACCATGTAGCTTGCGAGCATTGCGAAGTCGTCGTTGCCGTGCCCGTTTGCTATCGCTGCAGCAAAGTAGCTATCGAACGCATCTGTGATCGCCGGGTTCAGGCCACGTTCCGCAACAATGTGTCTCAGATGTTGGAACGCGGTATTGTGAGCTGCAATTGTTGCTAGAGTTGCCTCATCGCCCCGGTCGCGGCCGTCTCGCACCCGACTGAGCAAGTCCACTTCGGCGCCGTCGATCACCGGGCGGAAGAGTTTGAGAGAGGCGGCGTAGTCGTCCAACGCGATGCCCTCGGCCCGAGCGATGGTCGTCGCTTGAAGCGTGCCGAACAACGTGCCCCACAATTGCGCAAGGAGGGCGCCATCGAGTGCCGATGCGACACCGAAGTCCTCGCCGACGAAAGCGGACTTGCCGCCTAGCGCCGCAAACACGGCTTCGTATTTTTCGTAGCGGTCGCGCGCGCCGCTGTAGAGGATTTGAGTTTCCACTCCACCGATGAAGTCAGGAGTCGCCATGATCGCTCCATCGAGATAGTCGATCCCTTTGACCGTCGCCCACGCACCGGTGTCACGCGCTGTCTTGGGCGAACCGGAGGTGAGTTGCACCAGCAGCCGGCCTTTAAGGGCTTCGGTGACCTCTGGCCGTTGAAACAAAGCGTCGCTTGCGACGTAGTCCAACAAATTGACCATAACGATATCCGCGGCCGCGACAGCGGCTTCTGGTGTGCGCTCCGGCCGTGCTCCGAATGCCGCCAGGGCTTGGGCTTTTTCCGCCGTTCTGTTCCAGACATGGACTGTGCGCCCGGTCCTGCACAGTGCCGCGACAAGCGCCGTCCCCATTCGGCCAGCGCCGAGGAAGCCTATTGTAGTCATTGAATTCAAGCTCCATCTTCAAATAGTGTTGCTTGATAGGCTGGCCCGAAGGACCTGGTAAATTACGCACTTTCGAGTAACTGGTTACTTTGAAGTAGGGAGATATGGATGAAGCGCTTACCTGATGACGACTGCGGTTTCGCAAGCGCGCTCAATGTGATCGGTGGAAAATGGAGATACTCTGGGAGATCACTATGGCACCGCGCCGTTTCGGCGAGCTTAGAAGAATCCTGCCTGGTGTCAGCGAGAAGATGCTTGCGCAACAGCTTCGGGAAATGGAAGCGGACGATCTCATCTGCCGGCAAGTTTTTCCAGGTAAGGTCCAACGGGTGGAATATTCTACGACCGATTTCGGCCGCAGCTTAAACCAGGCCGTTGCGGTCATGTCGCACTGGGGCAAAGCGTATGAGATCCGGATGGCGGAAAAAGCCGGCCGCGACACGCGTGTGCGCTTAGCGCTATCGGCTTAACCGAGCAATGTCTTTACACCCAGGCGCTGCCAACTGATTGGATTGCCGGCTCCTATTTACACACTGCAACACGGGCCGCGTCGTCGTTTTGCCTATTGGCCGTTCAACGTCATCCTCGAAGTCTCAGGCGCGCCTGCGTTCAGAGACGCGACAAAGTCCCGAAGCATGGGCACCCTGCGTGGACGGAAACTCTCCTCTGTCATGCGGATATCGGCGACGCGGTCGATGCGGAACTTGCGAAAACCCTGCCTGAGGCAGCACCAGGCAAGCAGCACCAACACCCGCTCCAAATAGACGATCGCCAGCGGCAGTATCTTTCGGTCCGTCCGCTGCTGGTCCGCGTCCACATAGGCGATCACCACCGCACGCTCCAGCCAGCAGGCTTCGCGCAGAAGGCCGACATTGGCGACAGGCGGGTCCCGGCGCTCGAAGCGATAGACCTGTGAAGCGGCATGCAATGCCTGGCGCTGCAGCCTGTCGGGCAGTGTCGCCGTTATCTTCGAAAGCACGGCACCTGCTGCGGCCGCGAGATCTGGCTCGCCCATGTGCCGCACCTCGGCAAGGCCGAGCACCAGGGCTTCGAGTTCAAGCCGTGTGAATGTTTGTGGCGGCAAGGCGATGTCCTCCGTCAGCCGGTAGCCGAAACCGCGCTCGCCATCGATGACGGCGCCTGCAGCGCGCAGGCTGTCGATGTCGCGGTAGAGCGAGCGCAGCGACACGCCGGTCTCGTCGGCAAGGCGGGCGGCCGTTACCGGAGAGGGGAGAGTGCGCAGCGCCTGGAGCAGGCGGAACAGACGATCACTACGAGCCATGACTTTGGAGGATAGAGGAAGCCTACTGACGAAAACTGGCAGTTGGCCGACTGTATAAGATCGGCATTCGCAAACGCAACCGAGGATCCAGATTATGCTGACACTCTTTCACGCCCCGCGCTCGCGCTCTTCGCGCATCATCACCCTGCTTCGCGAACTCAACGCCCTCGACAAGGTGGCGATCGAGATCGTCGATATCACGCGCGGCGATGGCAGCGGCCGCAAGGATCCGAAGAACCCGCATCCGGAAGGCAAGGTGCCGCTGCTCGTGCATGACGGCGTCGTCATCTGGGAGAGCATCGCGATCATACAGTACCTGACAGATCTCTTCCCGGAAACGAAGCTGGCACCAGTTGCTGGCGACCCACAGCGCGGCCGGTATCTGAGCTGGCTCGCCTGGTATGCCGGCGTCGTTGAGCCGGTGCTGATCACGCACGCTGCCGGGCTTTCACATCCCTATCTGGATTTTACATTCCGAGGCCCAGCGGAGCTGGCGAAGCATCTTGAAGGCGCGCTCAAGGATAGCCCCTATCTGATGGGGGACCGATACACAGCTGTCGATCTGTTGTTGCAATCGCCCTTTGCCTGGTACCCCGCGGCGACGCCGGACAGCGATGTGGTCAAGGCCTGGATCGAGCGGTGCGGCACGCGGCCCTCGCTACAATGGACGACCGACTTCGATACCCGCACCGCGGCTGCGGCTTGATCGCTGACCATGGCCGCTCCTGCGGGGCGGCCTATTTTCGCTTGAGATTGACCTCGCTCGTCACCACCAGCTTTCTCGATACAAGATCGAAACATGCAGGTCACGTTGAGCGACGGGTAGGTCTCCGCGGCAAGACCTTGTGGGATTGCGCCCACCAGGCGCGAAATCGCACTCCGCTATCAGCAAGCATCGGGCCGATTCCAATCAGCCGAGCGTACGAATTGTCAATCTTGATTATTGCGCAGTGGTCTGAGCGAAGCGCCATGGATGCGGGGATCATTCTGGCCGCCATTGCAGGAAGTGATCCGAGGGACCCGACGGCGGCGGCCCAGCCAGTGCCGGATTTCGCTTCCGCTTCGCGCGGCGGGATCAGCGGTCTGCGGATAGGCTTTGATCCACAGTGGAACAACAAGGACGTGGAACCTCAGACACAGGCCGCTCGCGCCGCTGCCTCGGACGTTTTTTCCGATCTTGGCGCGCACATGGTCGATATCAGGCTCACGGACGTGAGCCAGGCCGTTGCCGATTGGGTGCCTAACTGCGCTGTGGAGGCGGCAGCCGTTCACGAGCAGGACTTTGCTGCGAACAAAGACTTGTACGGACCTATCCTTGCCGGCGTCATTGAAATGGGCAAATCCGTCTCGCAGGCTGAGTATCAGCAGATCCTTCTGCGGCGCGCGATTTTCTGCCGTGACGTCGAAGCTCTGTTTGCGACGGTCGATCTGATCCTGACCCCGGTTCAACCATTCGCTCCGCTGACGCTCGCCGTCATCGCGACTCTTGGTGAGCAGCCGGATCTGATCGCCAGACTGCAGCGCTATACTGCCCCTCGATATGAGCGGCCATCCGGCGCTGACTTTCCCTGCCGGTGTCGCGAAGGACGGGATGCCGATCGGCCTTCAATTGCTGGCCGGTCTGCTCCAGGAATTGACCCTGCTGCGCGCCGGAGCGACCTTCCAGGAGCATACGGCTTGGTACCAGCGACACCCAGGAAATGGTTGAGGGCGAGGAACGATCATGAACGCTCACCACCAGCGCCAGGGCGTCTTCTACGGATGGGTCGTTGTCGCCGCGACGTTTACACGAGCGTCGCGATCGGCACGCTGATCGGCCCAAGCCTTACCGGCTTTATCTGCGACGCCAGCAACAATTGTTTCCCTGCCATTGCGCCAGGTGGAAGTGTCAATACGGTGGCCACGCCTGTGGCGATCGTGACAAACGGGCTTGCACGTGGGAGGAGTGGACCGAGATCAACCGGGACGAACGCATGAAGGATGAATCTGGAGCATCGACCGCGCCCGCTTCCGTTGACGGGGAAGCCGACGACACCCGCAGTGCGACTCTTCTCAAAAAGATCGTCGAGGAACTTGGCTTGCGATCCGAGCTACAGACTGTCCCAATCGGCTCAGGACAGAACTCCATCGCCTATGAATTGGACAGAAAGATTCTCCGATTGCCGCGTCATGCGGGCGCCGAGCGCGATCTGGTGCGCGAAGCGGCGGCGCTTCGTGCGCTACGGCCGCGCCTTCCCGTGCCAGTTCCGGACCTCGCACTCCACAGCATCGATGGCCAGCTTGTTTCGCTGCACCCCAAGATCATTGGGGAGCCGCTGGCGGATCTGTCGGGGCTGACGGAACGCGCGCAGGGGGCCTTGGCGGCGGACCTTGCTGCGTTTCTGGGTGCGCTACATTCTATTCCGATAGCACACCTTGAGGTGCAGCCGGCCGAGGCGCTGTCATCGGAATGGGGTCGGCTTCTTTCTCAATGCGAAGCGACCGCTTTCCCGCTGCTTCCGCCGAAGGTGGCCACCGGTCTGAGAAAGAGCTTTTCCGATTTCCTGACGACCTGCGACGACCTTCCACGTTGCATCATTCACGGAGATTTCGGGAGTGGCAACATACTCGTAGAGCACGGCAGGCTTTCAGGGGTGATCGACTTTTCGGGTTGCGGTCCCGGTGATCCGGCTTACGATTTCGCCAGCCTCGCGGCGGGATTTGGTGACCGGTTCGTCGATCGAGTGCTTGATCCCTTCCCGTTGGACAAGGCAGCAAAGGACCGCATACGGTTCTATCGAATGACGTTCCCGCTCCTCGACATTCTCTACGGTGTCGAAAACGGTGACCCGGGGACACTCCGCGCCGGCGTGGGCGCCCTCGCTGTGTAGGCCGATAGGCCCGACCTGGTGGCACAACAACGCCGTGGAAGGCGCGCTCTGTTGTTACCGGGCAGCATCCAGGATCGCTTGCAGTCGTAGAGACCGCGGACGGCAATCCGTCGAATGAATGTCTGCCGCTATCAAACAGTAAGCTGTCGCGTGCAAAGGCAGGCGGTCGCCAATCTTGCTAAGTTGGGCGGCAATTTCTTGAAGGAGGTCGGATGTTGATTACGGGATGGCCCGCCCTTCCGAGGACATCGAGTATGATGATCCGTCGTTGAAGGAAGAGGAGCCGATCCATGACGATTTCAATCTTGGGCACCGATATAGGCAAGAATAGCTGCAGCGTTGTAGGAGTGGATGAGAAAGTGTTGCAGAAAATTTGCCTTTATTTGTCATGTTTTTCAAGGTGCTTTTTCGCACGTTTTTTGGCATTGGGACGCCACCGCGCCCTAGCCAAACTTCCTCCGTTGCCGCAGTTTTGGCCAGAGGATCAGCCCGCTCACAAGAACAAGGTTCACGATGTTCCAGAGGAAGCCATGCAGGAAGGCCAGGCGGTAGGATCCGGTCGCGTCGAAGATGTAGCCTGCGGCAAGCCCTCCGCAGGCCATGCCGAGCACCGTCGCCATCAGCACCAGGCTGATGCGGACACCCGCTTCGCGCGGCGGCAGGAACTGTCGAATGATCACCGCATACATCGGCACGATCCCGCCCTGGAAGAGCCCGAACAGCCCGGAGATCACATACAGCGAGGATTGGCTGTTGAAAAACAGGTAGAGCAGCAGCGCCACGGCTTGCATGGAGGAGCCGAGGATGAGCATCGGGCCGGCGCCGATCCGGTCCGCGACCACGCCGGAGGCAAGGCGGCTGACGACACCGAGGCCGAGCATTAGTGAAACGATCTGCGTGCCGACGGCAACGCCATAGCCGAGGTCACCACAATAGGCGACGATATGGACCTGCGGCATCGACATCGCCATACAGCAGGCAAAGCCCGCGACGACGAGAATGCCCTGCAGCACGTTCGGCTTGAGGCCGAGTTCGCTGCGCGCCGTTTCGGTCGCAGCCTCCGCCTCTGCAAAGGCAGCGGTCTCCAGGCGTCGCTTGAGCAAAAGACCGATCGGCACCATGACCAGAGGGATGAACAGACCGATGCCGATATGGGTGGCGCGCCAGCCCTGCGTTGCCTGAAAATGCTCGATGAGCAGCGGCCAAACGGCACCGGAAAGATAGCTGCCCGAAGCGGCGAAGGTGACGGCGAGCGCCCGCCGCTTGCAAAACCAGTGGGAAAGGTCGGAGATCAGCGGCGAGAAACCGGCAGCGGAGCCGAGGCCGATCACGGCGGAAATCGCGGCGAACTGCCAGATATTGTTGGTGAAGGCCGCCGCCACATAGCCGACGCCCAACAGAGCAGCGCCAATCAGCACAGGCGCCACGATGCCCACCCGATCGGCAAGCCGCCCCATCGCCACACCGCCCAGGGCGAAACCGAGCATGGTGGATGTATAGGGCAAGGAGGCACCGCCACGCAGCGTATCGAATTCCAGCTGGAGGGTGGGCAGCACCACCACGACGGACCAGTTGCCGACACAGGCGACAGTGCCGAGAACAAGTGTAAGCGCCAGCCGCAGCCAAGCATAGCCTGAATCGACACCGCCAGCTTGAGGAGTATTAAGCGCGCTCATTCCGTGTCCGAACCTGCCATGCCTGCCTGTCTGCATTGCAGATTGCACACTATGTTCCTTCGGTGACGTCAAGAGGCAGGGGCGTCATTTCACCCATTCCGCGGAAGATCAGCGGGCCGACGCAATTCGGCAGGATGTGCCGGAAGATCGTATAGGCTTTTGAATCGCCCGTGACCCAGGAGCCGCGATATATCCTTCCCCCGCAGTGACAGCATGGTTCCCCTAGCGACACGCGCAACCGAGGGCGTATCGCCGCCGTCAATCACGCTCTGGCTGCGCATGCCAGCTGCCAGCGGAGATGGGCACAATCAGCAAGCAGGGTTGCAATTGCCGCCCACCCATCGCCGTCGTGCCATGCTAGCGCTTCATCAATCTCGTTTGTGGTTTCAGGTTGTTTCTCGGGCGGGCGCGCGTCGTCGTTCTCCCGCGATTGTCACAGCAGGAATCAATCTTGACTCTCTGCCGAGCCATGGCACTTTGCCCGGATGAAGAGGGCATCGGAAAACCGCTACGCCATTCGCAAGGACGGCACGGGCCTGTGGGCGGTCTATGACATTTTCACGGGGATGACGGCGGAGGTAAACGGGGAGCCGCAAGACGGGCTGGGAGTAGAGCAAGCCGATAGCCTGGTTGACCTGTTGAATGCCGAATATATTGCCAGGCGCAAGGGGATGACACATTGAGGAGCATTATTGCCGTCGCCTGCATCTTGATTGCCACCACATCACTTGCGAGCTGCGCCGGGCGTCAATGCAGCGATTGGCCGGGGACATGCATCATTCAGTGATGGTGGGCCCAAGGGTACGACGTATCGAATAGCTAGGCACGGCGTGCATGAAGGACATCTTCGAATGGATACCTGAGAACGGCTTGGAGCCGTGGTTCGAAACGAACCCCTATCAACCCAGGCGCTTGGTGCCAATCGTTCCCTAGGGGCGCCGCTCTCTCTGGACCCTCATGGCAGGGATGGCTTCTGCTATACCTCTCGTGCTGCTGCTGGCCCATTTTGACCCCCACTACTTGGTGGTACTGGCCGCGATCCTCTTGGTTGAGGTCGGTTTTCCGGTATGGTTTCTCTGGAGGATACGAGGGCGGGTTAGGGAGACGACATAGGGCGGGCGCTACCGATATGCCATAGGCCCATGGTATTCTTGCCGCCCGTGGTAAAGTCGGCGCTCTACAAGATCAAGCGGTACCTAGCTTGACTTTGTGCCGTTCGATAGGCTCCCCGGATGTGCGGTTCTCTTCTATCGCCATGCTTATGAAGTAACACAGCAGGGCGTTCTCCTGCTGTACGGCCAAAAGTTTCGCCATTGTGAGAAGATGCCCAATTTCCTGCCTTGCGTTCTGCATATCCGTCCGCTCCAGCGTTGCAAGAATATCTGCAAATGCAACCAGAACGGTGAACCCGCTTGATTAACGAAAACTTAATGTACCTGCTTCCCCCAAATAATTTCTCTACATCGCTGGCAGTCGATAAGCCTTTCCCCTACGGAGCTTGGGCGAGCTCCGACACGGCTGGATTGAGAGAACCGAGCTTGCCGGGGGGGTGTTGCTCTTTGGTTGGCATGGGGGGAAGGTTGGGCGCAATCACAAGCCGCACTGACGCACTGGAGCCCCGCTTCCCGGTCCCAGGCGGGTGAAGTGGCGAAGGCTTTGGCTCTTAAGGGATTTCAGTATGGATGTTCGCGCTCGCCTCCGCCGGATGATAAAAAACGAGCAATCGATACTCGACCTACAGCAAAACGGCATTCGTGGCATCGGCACGGAGCAGACGGCGGCGTACGAAATCGAGAGCGATGCTATTGCCGAGGCGAAGCGTCGGGTCGCCATGTATGAAATGCTCCTGGCCGATCTCGAGAAGCTATAGGCAGTGTTGCGACCTGGAGGCACAGCACATTGATGCGGCCGCGCTTGATCTGTAGAACGCCATCAGCCCTCTCAGCTTCCCTATAGGTTTAGCGGGTCAGAGTGTGGCATGCGGCAGAAACCCGGATGCCACGCTCGCAGGCCAACGAACGGCTCAACTGTAGCTGCAGGAATCCTGCTAAAGCAGGAACAAAACAGGGCAGGCGTTCTTCTCACCCTGAAGATATGGAGAAACGCATATGGAAAGCCTTGTGACGCCTGCCCTCTTGCTACCCGCAGGAATATCACTCGGGTTAGTCGCTTTCCATCTCGCTGCTGGCGGTCCGGAGGTCGTTCGTCCTTTGCTTTCTTCGCGCGAGCTGCCGCCTGAGGTAGTTTATACGCTCTATCTCTGCTGGCATATCGTCACAATCGTTCTGATCGCTTCTCTCCTGGTTTATGCAGCCGCAGCGATCGATTCAGGATTTCGTCCTTACGCGCTTGCTGCCACCGTGATTGCTGGCGCCGTTTCCCTCTTGAGTTTTGTAGTTGTGGTTTGGAAGCGGCAAAAGCATCGGGAAATGCCCCAGTGGGCAGTGTTTCTTTTGCTGGCACTTGCCGGGATGTGGGCATTAAGCTGAGTTCTTTCGTGACCCCCCATTACTCTGCCGCCTGGACCAGGCATTTCCAATCGATGCAATAGGCAGTGCTCACACGACTTCAAGGCGCAGTCGCCCGCTCAGATTTCGGGGCTTGCGAACTTGCGGATCCGCCTTTGGTAGTAAGGCCCTACATGCCGCCTTCTTTGGCGAGTGTATCAACGGTTGCAATGGTCGGCTGAGAGCGAGTCGAGAAAAGCGCAATACTCAGCACGGACCCGAATATAGCGAGGAAAGTCGCGAGCAGGCAGAAACCGATGAGGTTGTTTGTTCGCTTCATAGCAGCACGCCAATCAAAAGGGAGCCAGCGAAAGACGGGATGGTGCTCGGTCCTGCCCTGGATCGTCTGGGGTCTGGATCCTCTGTGTAAGCGTTACCCTGGCGTTCGGCGACAACCTTCATGGCGGCGTAAACAACCATTGGCTGCCAGCCAGCTTGAATGATGGCATCGACAAGCTCGCGCACCGGAAGCTCTATGGCCGCTTCGCAAGTAATTTGTGAATCTACGTCGCTCATCGCTTGGCCCGGGGACGGTATAGAGGTCGTCATAGCGTTCTCCATAATCAGGATATCGCAACGGCTCCGGCAGTCATTGTGTTCCCAACATCAAGCAGGCGCCGGGCTTCAATCAGCCAAAGCTAACATTGCCTTTCTCCAGAGTGCCGTTTCCTCGCGGGAGTGACATTTCTCACTCCACCCTGTTCCTTGGGTATGGAAGGAGCGTTCTAAGTGCATGTGTCTAGGGAACATCGCGCCCGCATCTTTGTTTTCAATAAATCACGAAAACACGGGAGGAGGAGATGTTTCAGGCATCCCTCGGAGGCGGCTTCGGCGCGCAGGAATATGGGCTGCAAGCCTCAATTCGGGCCGCGGTCGCTTATGATGACGTTTGCTGTGAATACAAGGTCGAACTGGCGTTCGAGCCTCAGGCCATCATCGTTCACGGCCGGGTTCCGCCGGATGTAGCGCGCCGCGCCCGGGAAATTATCATCGCCGTCGCTGGCCCTGTTCCTGTCTGGGATCGGACGTTCTGGATATAATTGGAAAAGGATTCGTAGTCCGCGCCGTGACGGTTAGAAGGCGCGGTTGCCCTGGAGGGCCACTTGCCGCGAGCGACTGGCCGTGCATGGTCGCGGTATCGAACAAGTATTGAATCAGGGTGTTCCGCGCTAAGATCACTTCGTATCGCTGGCCGAACAGGAACAATGCGTTCATGCGGCTGTTCCTCAGGTTCGAGGAGACCGCTATGGCCCACGCCCCGGAAGACCCGAAGAAGCCCTTGGAAGTCCCGCCGGAAGATTCGCCAGACTCTTTGCCCGACATCCCGGAGCGTCCGATTGAAGAACCAGGGCCTGATGTCGTACCCGAGGAGGCGCCCGACATTACGCCTGCACCGGGTGAGGAGGTGCCAGCAAAAATGTGATGCCAAGCAGCCCTTCGAATGCAGGGAGAAAACAGCCCTAGTATGCTTTCCCGAGATCCGGCTCCAAATAGAGGCGGAACGATTTTTGAGGAATCATGATGGAAGATGCAAACGAAGCCGCCCATCAGCGATGCGATCAATCCGTCCTGGCCGAATTGATCGCCGTAGGATGCGCCCCGGACAATTCCAGATACCTCCATGTTGTCGGGCCCACGTTGGTTTGATCAGTGTTTTGAAGTCGACCCGGAGCATACTGTTGGTTTTGCTAGCAGCTTTAATCAGGTGTTCGATATCGGATTGGCGAAAAGAGAATCTTGATTAAGCTATCTGGTGCGCGAGTCCTGTTCGCAAACGCCAATTGTAGCGCTTGGCAAAATTCCTCGACGCCGATAGGCGACCACATTTGTCCCGACTACCATCTTAGTTCGAAGTACCATCCGGCGTAACAGTATGGGTTTCACCGCCAGTACCCAACTCCGGGGTGGGATATCGATCTGTGGGGACGGTCTGCGTGGCGCCCGGTATTTAGTTGTCTATCGTGCCTTGTGTCGGGTTCACAGGAGATCGTCGCCGTCTGCTGCGTATTCTCGGGTCTCGGGTCAAGGTAGTTACCCCAGAGCTCAACCGCAGCCCAAACCATGACAACCAGCGCTAGGCTGGTGCCGAGCACCGCTAGTACTAGGAAGCCGCGGCCACTTTGACGGGCCTCCACTGCGGACCGGCCTTTCCATCACTGATGTTGGCTGGCGTGACGGCAATCTCCTCGACAAGAGCGGTCTCGGCGTCGGCGCCGACATGCGCCTTGAAGCCATGGACCACTGGTCGATCCTTGTGTTTGACCCAGCAACCCTCCCCCTCCTCTTTGCTTGCCGAAGCAGCAACCGTCGCATCGACGAGTGTGTCGGCATTCACCCGAATTGCCTTTGCCTTAAGCTGGCCGGTGATCGTGTCAAACAGGGATTTGTCCAAACCATAGGCGGACAAGGCTCCGGCGAAAGCGAACGAAGGCGGTGCGCTCTGGCGTTTGCCGCGGCCCTGGAGCAGCCGCAGAACCAACGGAAGGAAGCACGATCATCCAGAGCTTCAGCCCGTTTCACGTCCGACAGGTCGTACCTGATTGACACAGGGCGGTTACGCCGCCTCCAATTCCACCCGCTGGTAGCGCTCTTCCAGGAGAGAGAACAACCGGTCATGATCGACTTCCGTCATGACAAGGCAGTTCGGTGCCCGTCCTGCAAGCTCCCGCTCGGTCACGCTGACGACGCTTTGGCCGATTGCGAGCGTCGATACGCAATCCACCTCGACGAAGCCTTCGACGCCGGAGAAGATCTCCGGCTCGATGAGATAGGCAATGACGCAGGGGTCGTGCAGGCAGGGGTCGCCCGCACCGTAGGCGTTCAGCATGTCGGCAATGGTGCTGCCGATGCTGCCAAGGCGCTTCAACCGTTCCGTCCGTTCCTGTGTGATGATCGCCTTGTGCGTGACATCGAGGCCGAACATGACCATCGGGATGCCAGACGCCATGACCGCCTGGGCGGCGTGGGGATCGAAATAGAAATTGAACTCCGCGCGTTCCTTGATGTTGCCCGGGCAGAAGGCGGCACCGCCCATAAAGACAATGCGCTTGATCAGCGGCGCTATGCCGGGATCGATCGAGAGCGCCACCGCTATATTCGTCATCGGGCCAAGCACAGCCAGGGTCACATCGCCCGGCGCAGCACGAACCTGATCGATGATGAACTGGACGGCGGTGCGCGCAGCCGGCGTCGAGGCGGGCTTCGGCAAACCGATATCGCCCAGTCCATCCATGCCATGCACGGTGACACCGGCGCGGGCCGGGTAGAGGAGCGGGCGCCCGCAACCCTGGAAGACGGGAATATCCGTCCGGTTGGCAAGCTCGCAGATCAGCCGGGCATTGGCCTCCGTCTTTTCGAGGGGGATATTGCCGGCAACCGCTGTGATGCCGAGGATCTCGACTTCGCTCGACCCGAAGGCCAGCAGGATAGCGGCCGCATCGTCAACGCCAGGGTCGCAATCAATGATAATACGTTCGGTCATTCAACGCTCTTTCGTATAAGGTAGGCCGCCGGCCTTGGGGGGGATGGCGCGGCCCATGAAGCCGGCCAGCAGAACCACCGTAAGGACATAGGGGAGAGACTGGACGATCTGTGTCGAAAGCTCCGGCCCCAACCCAAAATCGAAGGCCTGGAAGCGGATCGAGAGAGCTTCCAGGAAGCCGAAGAGAAGGCAGGCGAAAAGGACGGGGACGGGACGCCATTTGGCGAAGATCAATGCCGCCAGCGCCATGTAGCCCTTCCCCGCCGACATTTCCCGGACAAAGCCCGCGGACTGGGCAACTGACAGATAAGCTCCTGCAATGCCGCACAGGATCGCACCGCAAAGCAGGGCCCTGTAGCGAAGCCAATCGACGGAAATCCCGGCCGTATCGACGGCCGCAGGGTTTTCACCGACGGCGCGCAGGCGAAGGCCGAACCGCGTGTGGTGGAACACCCACCATGTCACGGGCACCGCGGCGAAAGCGGCATAGACAAGGATGTTATAGCCGGAAATCAGATCAGCATAGATCGTACCGATGACGGGAACCGAGCGCATTTCTTCAGCAAATGGAAACACGATCGTGGGGAACCGCGCGCCCGGCTGCAGCTGCGGCGTCCTGCCGCCAAGCGCAAACCACCCTACCGCCAGAAGGACGGTCAGTCCGGACGAGATGAAGTTGATCGCGACCCCGGAGATTATCTGGTTGCCGTGATGCGTCACGGAGGCGAAGCCGTGAACAAGACTGAGAAGCACGGCAACGAGGATCGCGAAGAACAACCCCGCCCAGGCGGAATCAAACTGGTAGGCTGCTGCGGCGGCGGCAAAAGCCGCAAACAGCATTTTTCCCTCAAGACCGATATCCCAAACGCCCGAACGTTCGGAGAAGAGACCGGCCAGCCCACACAGAATGAGCGGCACGGACAGACGAAGCGTAGAACCCAGGAGAAGAATGACCGTGGACATGAACTCCTGCATCGCTCAGACCTCCGGCTTCGAGAAACGAAGGAGATCGACCAGGGAATAGACCGAACTCCGGAACATCAGGCTCAAGGCCCCGGCAAAGAGAATGACGAGCCCCTGGATGAGCATGATGAGCTCGCGCGTGATGTTCGGCATCCAGAAGGAGATTTCCGCACCACCCTGATAGAGGACGCCGAAAAGAACCGACGCGACCATGATCCCGACCGGGTGGCCGCGGCCCATCAGGGCGACAGCGACCCCGACCAGGCCGATGCCTGCCGGGAAATCGAGCTGCAGCTTGCCGAGATCGCCCATCAGGATATTGATGCCGGCGAGCCCCGCGAGAGCCCCGGATATCAGCATGCAGACGATGGTGATCTTGACGTAGCTGATGCCTGCATTGCGGGCTGCCGCCGGATTTGCACCCGTCGCCCTGATCTCGAAACCCAGCTTCGTCTTCCAGATAAGCACCCAGACGAAAACCGCCGCGGCGATGGCGATGAACAGGCTGACATTCAGCGGCGCGGTTCCGATATTGACGGGCAGGACGTCGCCCAGCTTCGGCACAAGGCCACCGCTATCGAAGAGGCGCGTCTGCGGCGCCATGCTGCCCGGTTCCTTGATCACGTTGACGAGCACGTAGATCATGATCGACGAGGCTATGAAGTTGAACATGATTGTCGTGATGACGAGATGGCTGCCGCGCTTGGCCTGGAGATAGGCAGGAATGAATGCCCATGCGGCGCCAAACAACATTCCGGCTGCGGCCGCCGGCACAAGCGTCACATACCAGGGGACGACGCGGTCGAGCGCCAGGCAGACAAGCGCAATGCCGAGACCGCCGAGATAGGCCTGCCCCTCGGCACCGATCGTGAAAAGCCCGGCATGGGACGCTACCGCCACTGCAAGCCCGGTAAACATGAAGCTGGTGGCAAAGTAGAGCGTGAAGCCGATCCCTTCGCCCGAGCCCAGCGCACCGCTGACGAGATAGCCCACCGCCTCCAGTGGGTTCTGCCCAACGAAGAGCACCACCAGCCCCGATATAAGCAGGGCGACGGCGACATTCATGAGCGGCAGGACCGCGAAATCGACGATCTGCTTTATGTTGAGAACGCTGGCCACCTAGGCTCTCCCTTGATCTTCTTGCGTGACACCGGCCATGAGCAGTCCCAGTTCGCGCTCCGAGGCATCCGGGCTCGCTTCCCCGACAATCGCACCATCGAACATGACGAGGATGCGGTCGGAGAGCGCTCTGATCTCATCGAGTTCCACGGACACGAGAAGGATCGCCTTGTTCTGCTCGCGCAACTCGATCAGCCTGCGATGGATGAATTCGATGGCACCGATATCGACACCCCGTGTCGGCTGGCCGACCAGCAACATTTCGGGATCGTGCTCGATCTCGCGCGCCAGCACGATCTTCTGCTGGTTCCCGCCTGAAAAGAGCGAGGTGCGAAGATCGGGATTGGGCGGACGTATGTCGTAGTCGGAAATGTAATCCTGCGCGTAGTGCTGGAGCTGCGACCGCTTCAGCATCGGGTTCGTGCCGAATTCCGGGCGCCGATGATAGCCGAGACTCGCATTCTCCCGCAGCGGGAACGACAGGATGAGACCGATGGCATGTCTGTCCTCGGGCACATGGGCGACCCCAGCTGCACGGCGCTTGAACGGGTCGGCGGCAATCTCCTTGCCGTTGAGAAGGACCGTACCGGAATCCGGCACACGGTTGCCCGCCAGCGCCTCAAGAAGCTCTGTCTGGCCATTGCCGGCAACCCCCGCAATGCCGACAATTTCCCCGGCACGGACTGAAAGCGAGACATCCTTGACCATACGCACGCCGCGCTGATCGCGAACGTTCAGTCCCTTCACGTCGAAGACAACCTGTCCCGGCCTGGAAGGTGATTTGTCGACACGCAGCAGGACCCGCCGGCCGACCATAAGCTCCGCGAGGCTCTCCTTGGTGATGGTTGCAGTCGGGGCGGTGGCGATCAGCTCGCCACGCCGCATCACCGACACCGTGTCCGTCGCATCCATGATCTCGCGCAGCTTGTGCGTGATGAGGATGACGCTCTTGCCCTCATCGCGAAGCCGCCGAAGGATCCGGAACAGATGATCGGCCTCGCTTGGCGTCAGCACACCCGTCGGCTCGTCAAGGATCAGGATTCTCGCCTGGCGATAGAGTGCTTTCAGGATTTCCACACGCTGCTGGACGCCGACGGGAAGGTCTTCCGTGATCGCCTCGAGATCGACCTGCAGCTCGTATTCCCTTGCAAGGCGCTGAAGTTCGAGGCGCGCCTTACGCCGGCTGGAGGGCAGAAAGGGGCCCTCTTCCGCACCGAGGACAATGTTCTCCAGAACCGTGAAGTTCTCGACGAGCTTGAAATGCTGGTGGACCATGCCGATGCCATGGGCGATCGCCGCACGGCTGTCGGGAATCCCGACGTCCTTGCCATCGATGCGGATCGTACCGGAATCGGCCTGATAGAAGCCGTAGAGAATGGACATCAGGGTCGACTTCCCGGCGCCATTCTCGCCGACGATGCCATGAATGCTGCCGGTCTTGACCGAAAGGGTCACATCCTTGTTCGCAACGACCGAGCCAAAGCTCTTGCCGATACCGATGAGCTCCAGAACATTCTGCGCGGAGCTGATTTCTGCCTTCATGACTCCCTCCAGACGGCCTCGACCGGGCGAGCGCCGAGGCGCCCGCCCATTGCCCCTTAAAGGGGGCACTTGTCGTCCGACATGTAGTCGTGGACCTTGAGGGTGCCGGCGGCGATGTCTTCCTTCGCCTTCTTGGCCGCAGCCTCGACATCCCCAGTGATCAGGCCGCGGTTGTGCTCGTCCAGCGCCCAGTCGACACCGTTTTCCGCCAGCCCCAGCGAGTGCACCCCGCCAGTGAACTTGCCGTCCTTGGCATCCTTCAACGCGTTGTAGACCGCAACATCGACGCGCTTGACCATGGAGGTCAGCATGACGCCGGGATGCATGTAGTTCTGGTTGGAATCGACGCCGATCGCGAACTTTCCGGCATCCGCAACCTTCTGGAGGACACCGATACCCGTTCCGCCGGCCGCAGCGAAGATCACATCCGCCCCCTGCCCCATCTGAGACGCCGCGATTTCGCCGCCCTTGACCGGGTCGTTGAAGGCAGCATTCGTCGTGCCGGTCATGTTGCGGATGATGTTCGTCGCACCACCGGCGGCCGCGCCCTGCGCATAGCCGCAGCCGAACTTGCGGATGATCGGGATATCCATACCGCCGATGAAGCCCACCGCCTTGCTCTTGGAGGAAAGCGCCGCGATCAGGCCGACCACATAGGAGCCCTGCTCTTCCTTGAAGGTGATGGAGCGAACATTGGGCAAATCCACAACATCGTCGAGCATCACGAAATCAGTGTCGGGGAACTCCCTGGCGACCTTGGCCAACTGGTCCTTGTAGCCAAAATTCGTGACGATGACCGGGCTGAAGCCCCGGCTTGCGAAGTTGCGAATCCCCTGCTCCGCCTGGGAGTCCGCCTGCGCTTCGAAATCGCGGTAGCTGGAGCCGGTGTCCGCCTTGAACTTTTCCGCACCTGTATAGGCCATCTCGTTGAACGACTTGTCGAACTTGCCACTCGTTCCGTAGACGATGGCCGGATTGAAGTCGGCAGCGGTCGCGCCGGTCGTCATTGCCGCCAATGCGACTGTCACCATCAGATGTTTCAGCATTGTCATTCCCCTCCCTGGAGGCCGGAGCATGCAGCACCGGCGAGGCTGATCGTAATGTCTATACAAATGACGACCAGGATATCTGTTGTCAATCAGATTCTGGTCGTTTTCGCTTTAGTTAAACGTGTACCTAAGCGTAGGTAAACGTGTACTTTGATAAAACCCGCCTCGTCAAGGCCTCCTAAAGCGCGCGCTAAACAACCTTGTCTGGAACGGGAAAACGGCACGATTTCGCATTCGCCGCGGCCTGCACGGCGCCACCTCGGAACGGCTCCTGAACGCCGTCTCGATCTCCTGTACTTTCAGCTATGTCGTGGTCCGGCTGACGACCGTGGGCATGATCGTTATGGCATCGCCCTTGCGGTCCGGATTGTCGAGGAAATCGATGAGGGCATTGGTGGCAACGCGCCCGGAATGTGCAATGCGCCTGTCCACCGTCGAGAGCGGATGCTCAAGCAGCGGAGAGAGGTAGATGTTGTCGAAGCCGATTACCGCGCAATCTTCCGGCACGCGCCTGCCGCGCTCACGCAATGCCACCATCGCACCAATCGCCAGCATGTCGTTCATGCAGCAGATCGCGGAGAAATCGGTGCGATCAAGCAGATCCAGTGTCGCCTGATGGCCAAACCGATGCTGGAATTCCTTGCAGCGGATCAGTTCCGCATCGAAGGGGATGCCGGCCTCGGCCAGCGCATCCTTGTAGCCCGAAAGGCGGATCTGCGTGTTCGACCGATGCGGCGCGCCGCTCAGGAAGGCGATGCGGGTATGACCTTTCTCGATCAGATGGCGTGTCGCCTGCAATGCGCCGCACCGATAGTCCGTATCGACCGTCGCTACGAGCCCCTCCACCGGACCGATCTCCCGGTCCATGCAGACAAAAGGGATACGAAGGGCATCGAGAAGCTCTGTATCGGGAATGACGTCGCTGGCAGCAAGCAGCACCCCATCCACACGATGCCCGCCGAAGGAGGTCAGGTGTGCCGTCTCGATTTCCGCTATGCCCTCGGAATTGCAAACGAGAGTCGTATAGCCGCGCAGGCGGGCCGCATCGTCGCACGCCCTCACCAGTTCGGTGAAATATGGATTGAGGATATCAGGAACGATGATGCCGATGACATGCGATTTGCGCGTAACGAGCGAACGCGCCAGCGAATTCGGCGTGTAGTTCAGCTCCCGCGCAAGCGACAGCACTTTCTGGCGTGTCTCGTCCCCGATCACCGAATCCTTCCGGTTCAGGACCTTCGACACCGTTGCCGTCGAAACGCCGGCCTGCCTAGCAATGTCCTTGATCGTAACTGCCACGTGCCCCACCGCTGCCGGCCTATCGCATCCGCCATCGACGAATCCAGACACCCCGTCTAGCCCGCGACCGGCTTGAATGTCCAGCCGCAGGAGCGGCGACTGCGCTGGCAGGAACCGAAATGCTGGAGGCCGGTCCATCGCCGTCAGCAAGACGAAGGCGAGCTTCCGGAAGAGCCCGTGCTTCCACAGCCAGCGACCTATTGAGACAGGAACGCAACCTGGATCGCTGCGAGATTGGCGCACATCACGCTGGCGACATCGGCGGCCGCTGCCCCGGCAGTCGAAAGCCGGAGCGACCCAAGCTCCTTCGCGACCTTTGAAAGCCCAGGCTCCGGCTCCACATGAAGCGACACGCCTGGCACACCATTATCCTTCAGCCAGATTGTCACCACGTCCCGGGGACGCAAGCAGCATTTGAAAAGATGGAGGCGACCGCGCGAGGCGATGGAGCGCTATTCCACGAACACCCGGCCGTCGGAAAGCTTGCGAGCGGTACGCAGGAACGAGCACTCGCCCAATCCTCCGGGAGCCTTACCGTCCAGCCGCAGGAGAATTTCCATATTGCCGCTCGGGTGCTCGACGGCAACTGTCTTGGCGTCCCCTTCTGGCAGCACGGCAAGGGCGGCGGCAGGGCTTTCGGGGAACATGCAGGCCGTTGCCACGCTAAGTGCGCCGAACACTCCGATGGACGCATGAACGCGGTGGGGAATGAAGCTGCGCGTCATGATGGCTCCGCCACCCGTCGGCGGAGCGACGAGCGTCATCTTGGGTACGGACTTCTTTTCGACATCGCCGAGATTCATCAAGGGACCTGCGGCGAGCCGGATGCGTTCGATACGTGCTTTGGCGTCCACGTTCGCCTCCAGTTCCTCGCGGCTTTCATAGCCCGTCAGGCCGAAATCCGCGGCACGCATCACGACGACGGGCATGCCGTTGTCGATCAGCGTGCAGGTGACGCCGTCGATTTCCGTCGCGGCCGAGCCGGTCGGCAAAAGGGCCCCACAGCTCGAACCGGCGGCATCCGTGAAGGCAAGGTAGACGGGTGCCGACGATCCCGGCACGCCGTCGATGCGCGCGTCGCCGGCATAGACGGGCCGGCCGGCCTTCGTGCGGATGCGCGCCACGGCGGATTGCGCCGTGTTCTCCATGTAGATGTGAACGGTGGTTTCACCTTCGTCGGCCTGCACCAACCCGCGCTCGACGGCAAAGGCGCCGACGCCGGCGAGGATGTTGCCGCAGTTCTGGCTGTCGCTGACGAGCGGCTGGTCGACAAAGACCTGAAGGAACAGGAAATCGACATCGAAGCCCGGCCGCGCCGAGGCCCGCACTACGGCCACCTTGCTGGTCAGGGGATCCGCACCGCCGATGCCGTCGATCTGGCGGGGATCGGGCGAACCCATAATGCGCAGAAGCAGCCGATCGCGCTCCGCCGGGTCCGAAGGCAGGTCATCGGCAAGGAAGTAGGCCCCCTTCGACGTGCCGCCTCTCATCATCATGCAGGGGATGCCATCCGCCGTCATGTCCGTTTCTCCTATCGGTCGAGGGCATCTCCAGCCGGAGCGGCACCGCTTCGGCGTCGGAGAATGCGGTAAAAATCAAGGAACCGGAGCACGCCCGGTCAGGGAAGCGGCAGCTCCAGCAGCTTGCCGAACAAGCCCCAGGCGATCAGCCAGAAGCCGCCCCCCGTCGCAACCGCCCGCACCAACGGCTTTTCACCGGGGAAAAGCAGTGTCGCAACGCCTGTGCCAATGCCGAGACAAAGGGCGAGCCCGATCCAGTTCGCGCTGAGCACCGCTGCGACGAAGAGGCCGAGCAAACCTGTCACGCGCGCTATGTCGATCCGCTCGCTCGCCCCGCCGAGATCCACGCCGCGCAACACCTGCACGAGATAGACCGCCGAGACGACAAGACCGAAGATAGACACCTGCATCGGCAGCGAACCCGGCCCGACATCGCCCCGCGAATGGCCGGCCGGAAGCGCAAGGCTCATGAAGAGAAAGCCCGCATTCCACGCCAGTGACACACAAGCGGCCACGAGGTTCTGCCAGAAGTGCCGGCGGGGCGCCTCTCCCCCCGATGCGGGGGAGAGGTTCGAGCCCGGAACAACCGAAGCCTGGTTGGTCATTGGGCGTATCCGTTCGCCTTGAGGAATTCGAGCTGGTTGGCGAGATCGCTTTCCGCGCGCTTGGTGAATTCCTCCTCCTTCCAGTCGGGGCTATCCTGGAATTGTTCGGTCTGGAACTTCTTCCAGTCCTCGGAGGCCGTAACCTTGTCCACGGCCGCCTGGATCGTATCGACGACGTCATCCGGCGTTCCGGCCTTCACGGCGATACCGCGCCAGACCGCCCCCTCGATGTCGTAGCCGAGCTCCTTGAAAGTCGGCACGTCGGGCAGGAAGTCACTGCGCTTCTCGGTGGAGATGCCCAGAAGCTTGATGTCGCCGCTCTTGACCTGCGCCAGGCCGGTCGAGGGGGTCATCATCGCCGCGTCGATGTGTTTGCCAAGCAGGGCGAGCGTCACCTTGCCGGAAGCGTCGTGCGGGATCCAGCCACTCTCGAAGCCGCCCGCCTTCATCAGCTGGTAGAGCATGTACTGGTGGAAGCCGCCGGGCGCATGGCCGCCGACCTTCAGCCCGTTCGGATTGTCCTTCATGTGCTTCACGAAGTCGCCGACCGACCTGTAGGGACTATCGGACAATACGGCCAGCGAGGACGGCTCAGACTGCATGGCGCGCAGCATGCGGAAGTCCTTGAGTTCGAAGGGAATGAGTCCCTGGGCGATGCCGAAGGTCAGCGTTCCCGTAAAGACGAGGATGTTGTAACCGTCCGCCGGCTGGGTCATGATCTGGGACACGCCGACGGCACCGCTGCCGCCCGGCCGGTTGTCGACCTTCACGGTCCAGCCGGACTCCTTTTCCAGGAGTTCGGCAAGCTTGCGGCCATAGGTATCGAGCGCCCCTCCAGCGCCCGCCCAGACCACCAGTGTCACGGACTTTTCCGGGAAGCCGGCGGCGGCGGCAGGGCCCGGCAGGGCGACGCTCGAAAGCGCAAGCGCCAGTCCAAGAGCAGCCCCTGCCATGCGCGTGCCGAATGTTCTTCTGTTGATCGTCATGTCTTCTCCTCCAGTTTGTTGAGTATCTAGCGCAAGGCGCCGTTTGCGGTTTCGTCGAGCCGGCGCATGCGGCGTGCCTGGAGCCGGCGCCACAGCGGTGTCAGCAGGCTGACGAGGCTGAGAACGAGGAACAGCAGGCTGACGGGATCAGTGATGAAAATCGTGTAATCGCCCTGCGAGGACACCAACGCGGTCCGGTAGTTCGATTCCACGAGATAGCCGAGCACCATGGCAAGGATGATCGGTGCGACAGGGAAGCGCAGCTTCTTCATGAGGTAGCCGACGACGCCGAAGCCGAGCATCAGATAGACATCGAACATCAGGTTGCGGATGGCGAAGGCACCGAGCACGGCAAAGGCCATGATGCCGACGGCGATCACCGCATCCGGCAGGCGCATCACCCGCGCCATCAGGGGCAGAAACAGCGAGCCCGCGGCATACTGCACCAGCGATGCGATGATCGTGCCAAAGAGGATCGCATAGACCAGCGACGGCGCTTCGGTGAAGAGCTGGGGTCCCGGATGCAGGCCATGCATGATCAGCGCACCGACCATGATGGCGGTCGTGGGTGAACCCGGCACACCGAGTGCGAGCAGCGGAACGAGCGCACCGCCGACCGTCGCGTTGTTGGAGGCTTCCGGGGCAGCAATGCCGTTGGCCGAGCCATGGCCATATTCCTCCGGGTGCGGATCGCGCGCCCGGGCATAGTCCCGCGCCACCCAGCAGGCGATGTTGCCGCCGACGCCGGGCAGGATGCCGAGCAGGGTGCCGATGATCGAGCCCGACAGCATGGAGCGCCAGGTCTCCTTCCAGAGCGCGCCCGACATGAAGACATGACCGACCTTGTCCTTGATGATGGGCGCTGCGGCAACGCGGCTCTCGATCATGACGAGCGCCTCAGAGACGGCAAAGAGGCCGATGAGCGCGGCAAGGAAGGGGACGCCTTCGTAGAGCTCGAACAGGCCGAAGGTGAAACGCGGCGTGCCGGCAATGGGATCGATCCCGATTGTCGCCAGTGCAAGCCCGAAAGCGGCGCAGACCAGGCCCTTCACCAGCGAACCACCGGACAGGGCTGCCACCGAGGTGAGGCCAAACACGCCGACGGCGAAGTAGCCCGCCGGGCCGAACTTCAGGGCGAGCGAGGCAAGCGGCATGGCCAGCAGCAGCAGGGCCAGCCCACCAAAGACACCCCCCACGGTCGATGCGGTCAGCGAGATCGAGATCGCCTCGTTGGCCTTGCCCTTGCGCGCCATGGCATAACCATCGATGGCGGTCGCGGCCGCCGCCGCCGTTCCGGGTGTCGAAAGAAGGATTGCGCTGATCGACCCGCCATATTCGGCCGAGGTGTAGAGCGAGATCATCATCAGCATGCTCAGCTCTGGGCCGAGATTGTAGGTGAAGGGGATGAGGAGGCTGAGCCCGATCGACGGGCCGAGGCCCGGCAGGGCGCCGATCACGATTCCGAGCAGAGCGCCGACGATGAGGACCGCCAGACCCGAAAAGCTGAAGATGACGCCGAGCGACTGGAGAATACCGTCCATCTCAGAGATCCTTTGCCACGCGGCGCGCCATCACCGGCACGAAACCGCGGTATCCGTCGGCCACGGCAAGGCCCTGGTCCTTCATCGCCGCATGGGCGGCGGCGATGGTCTTGCAGGCGGCCCGTGACATGGAAGCCTCCAGGCCGAACGATTCGATCGTCTCGGCCGCTTCGGTCATCTCGGTCACGCGGCGCGCGCCGTGCTCGAAGGTTCGCGATAGGTAGTAGTCCGCCACCTGTCGCCAGTCGAGCCCGGGAAAGGTTTCCTGCACGGAATCAAGGATGCGCTCGGTCACGCCCGCCCGCTCCGCGGAGGATAGCGCTTCGATCAACAGCGCTTCCACGCCCTTGATCATGACCGAGCGAATCATCTTCAGCGACGAGGCCTGGCCCGGCGTCTCGCCGACGACCTCCAGATTCATGCCGAGCGCGTTCAGCCGTTCAGCCGCCTCGCCCGCCCGTGCGCCGGCGACGAGGATCGGCACCTTCTCGGCATAGGGAGGGACGCGAGCCATGACGGCCCCTTCGACGAAGCTTCCCCGGCCGATCGCGATTTCCCCGGCGGCAAGCGCCTTGGTGTCGGGGCCCACCGAATTGAGATCGATGAAGATCGCCCGTTCGGAGAGATGCGGTGCTGCCGAAGCGGCGACGGCCCGTGTCGCAGAGCCGACGACGAGCGACAGGACGACATCCGCCGTGGCAATGCCCGCGATGTCGGCAAGCGGCTCCACACCGCGCTGCGCGGCCCGGTCAAGCAGGCCGGCGGACGCCGCCGGATCTGCAAAGCGCAGATCATAGGCTGCAAGCTTTGCAGCCTTGCGACCAGCAAGGCCGCCGGCGATGGATTGCGCCGCCTCGCCGAAGCCGATGAAAGCAATCGTGGTCATTCGTCCTCCCTTGCGGAAAAAGGTTCCTCCCCCTTTCCCGGCTTCGATCAATCGAGGTAGGTCAGCCCCTTGGCCGCCAACGCCTCGCGCATCCTGTAGATGTCGAGCCCGAGTTCACCGGCAGCGAGCCGCACGCGTGTCTGCTGCTCCTTGTCGAGCCGCGCTCGCGAGGCCTGAAGCGCCGCCTCCGCCCCGGCCTTCGGAACGATCATCACCCCGTCGTCATCAGCGATGACGACGTCGCCGGGCGCGATCGCGGCACCGGCGCAGACGATCGGAACGTTGACGGAGCCCAGCGTCGCCTTGACCGTGCCTTGCGCAGACACGAACCGCGACCAGACGGGAAAGCCCATCGCCTCAAGCTCCGCAACATCGCGAACACCGGCCTCGATCACCAGGCCGCGCACACCGCGCACCTGAAGCGAGGTTGCGAGCAGTTCGCCGAAATAGCCGGCATCGCAGGGCGAGGTCGGGGCAACGACGAGAATGTCGCCCTCCCGGCACTGCTCCACAGCGACATGAATCATCCAGTTGTCCGCCGGTGGAATGGAGACCGTCACCGCCGTACCCGCAATGCGCGCGCCGCGCCAGATCGGACGCATATGGGACTGCATCAGGCCGATGCGCCCCATGGCCTCGTGCACCGTCGCCACGCCGCATGCCGCAAGACCGTCGACGATGTCGAGCGGTGCACGCTCGATGTTGCGATAGACCACGCTCATGCCAGCGCTCCATGACCGAGCGTGCCCGTCACATGCGGAAACACCGCTTCATAAGCCTCGCCATGGACAATCTTGTGATCCGAATTGCGTGAAGCCTGCACGCCGCGCTGCAGGGCAACCCGGGTATAATATTCCCAGAGGTGCTCCTGCCCCTCCATGCACTTGATTGCTGCCAGTTTCCTCTCCCAGTCCGCACTGATATCCAGCAGGAAATTGGGCTTCCAGTTGCACTGTTCGGGCTGGTGCGGCTCGAAGAGGTAGACGGGCGGCGCGCCAAGCACCGGCACCTCGGGCTTGTGGCCATGCGCCTGCGCGATGACCCGCGCGTGCTGGGCGAACTCGGTCGCCATCGGATGGTCGAAATTGTACGGGTCCTGCCGGGAATGCGTCAGCATGAACTCCGGTCGGAGCGCACGATAGAGATCGACAAGCCGATCGAAGGCTTCCGGCGTGACCTGCATCGGATAGTCCCCGAGATCGTAGAACTGAATATCATGGACACCGAGGGCCCGCGCGGCGTTTTCCGCCTCGCGGCGGCGGTCCGCCTTAACGGCTTCGAGCGTCATGCCGGGCTTGCGCCAAAGCTTTGCCGACTCGCCCCTTTCCCCGAACGACAGGCAGACGACAGTGATGTCGTAGCCCTGCCTTGCGTGCGCCGCGATCGCGCCACCGGCCCTCCAGACGAAATCCGCCGAGTGTGCGCTGACGACGAGTCCGGTCTTGTTCTGCATATCCATGCTCCTCAAATTTTCGAGGCAACACTGGCATCGATCGTATCCCAAGTGCTAATACGAAAGCTGTGCCGTGTTATAGCTTTTTGCGAATCTGATTCTAGAGATTGCATGATCGCCACCGACCTCAACCTCCGCCACTTGCGCGTCTTCATGCAGGTCTGCGAGATGGGCAGCCTCAACCGTGCCGCTGCGCAGCTGAACGTCTCCCAGCCGTCTGTCACGGTGGCGCTGGCCGGCATCGAGGCCCGCTTTGGCGCACGGCTCCTCGACCGCTATGCCGCCGGCAGCCAGCCGACGCCGGCTGGCACGGTGCTGCTCGCCCGATTGCGCCGCATGGATGACCAGCTCACTGCCGCCCTCGGTCAGGCGCTCGGCGCCAGTTCACAGCGCGACCCGGCCCTGATCTCCAAGGCGCTGGTGCGCATCGGCTTTCGCCAGATCGAGGCGCTGATCGCGCTTTCCGGCAGCGGCTCCATAACGGAAGCCGCCCGCAGCGGCGGCAGCTCGCCGACCGCGCTGCACCGGATCCTCCACGAATTGCAGGCGAATGTCGGAAAGACGATCTTCGTGCGGGGTCCGAGCGGCGTGGCGCCGAACGCGGTCGGGCACAGGCTTGCCATGCGGTGGCGCGTGGCACTGACCGAACTCGAACAGGCCGTTGACGAACTGCGGGAACTCGAAGGCCGTATGGAGGGGCGCATCAAGATCGCAAGCCTGCCGCTTGCTCGCACCTTGCTGCTCGCCCGCGCGATCAACCCGCTGCTGGCAGCCTATCCCAATGCTCGGATCGAGATCGCCGACGGCTCCTATGAACTCCTCTCCCAGCAATTGCGCATCGGCGCGAGCGACATTCTCATCGGCGCGCTGCGCTCGGGAAGCGATCTTGCCGGCCTGAGGACGGAGGCACTGTTCGACGATCCCTATGCAATCGTCGGCCGGCCGGGTCACCCGCTCCTCGCAGGTGGCGCGACGGGCGCCTCACTCGACGATCTCGCAAAACAGGAATGGGTGGCCCAGCGGCCGGGTACACCCATCCGCGCGGCCTTCGATGCCCTGTTCGAAGGTTCGTCCGCGCCGCCGCGCGCCAGCATCGAAACCAGTTCGCTCGTCCTGACCCGCGCCATCATCCTGGAAAGCGATCGCCTGTCCATGCTCTCCCGCCGGCAGATTGCCATCGAGGAACGCGAAAACCTGTTGAGCCTCATCCCCGTCGCAGAAGATGTGCGCGCACGGCTCGGCATGCGCACCATCGGCATCACGATGCGTGAAAACTGGCTGCCAAGCGGGCTGCAATCCCGCTTTCTCGAGCATCTAAGACGCCAGCCGAGTTTCCCCGATTTTTGAGATCAGAGAGGCGATGCCGGCTCGGCTATCCCCTCACTCACGGTCCATCGTTTTTCGCGATGCGAACTGCCTCCAGGAAGGCCAGGATGATCGGGCTGGAACCGTTCTGCGTGCGGTAGGCGATGCGATGCATCGAGGAAAAATCGAAGCTCGCCGGCTTCAACGCGCGAAGACGGCCCTCCTTCACCCAGGGCGCGGCAAAGTGGCAGGGCAGGAAACCGATGAAATGGCCCGACAGGAGCATCATGGCCTGCCCCTCCATTTCCACCACCGACGCGCTCGCGCGCGGATGGCCGACCAGATAGAGATCGTCGAAGTAGCGGTAGCGCCGAACGGAGAAACGGCTGTTCTCGATATCACGCAGGTCGATGTCGCTGTCCTTCTTGCCAAAGAGCGGATGCTTCGCCCCGCAATAGAGCGAATGGGGCTCCGACGTGAAGTCGATATAGGTGACGCTCGGGGCTTTCTGGGAAAACGGGCCGATCGCAACGTCGAGCTCGCCATCGGCAACCATCTGCTCCAGCTCCGAAGGCGTTCCAAGCGTCAGCTCGATGAAGACATCCGCACCACCCGCCAGCAGGCGGTCGATGGCGCGATGCAGCCCAAGCTGCTCGCTCGTATAGATCCCGTCGGAAGCCCCGACCCGTAGCCGCCCCGAGAGATTTCCCGTGGCGGAACTGACGCGCAGCGTGAAATTGTCAAGGTCGAGGAACAGTTTCTGCGCCGCATCATAGGTCGCCTGGCCGATCTCCGTCAGCCGGAACTGCTGTTTCCCGCGAAAGCACAACTGCGCGCCAATGCGCTTTTCCAGCTCCGCGAGATGGGTGCTCAGCGTGGATTGCGAGAGGTTGAGCGCGATCTGCGCATCGGCAAAGCCCCGCGCATCGGCAAGGGCGACGAAGACCCGCAGCAGGCGGATATCGATATTGTCGAGCCGGCGCATTGCAAATACTCATACATCGGTAATTTTCAATGCAACATTGCAAACAATTTGATTTACTTCAATGCATGAAATGGCAAATCTGCCCCCATAACAAACAAGGGGATCGACAATGAACGCCATCTTCAAGCTGGCTGCAGCCACAGCCATGTCTCTTACGACTGTATCGGCGGCCCACAGTGCCGAGCAAATCAGGATACTCACGCCCACCTGGCTCGGCTTTGCCCCTGTGCATGTCGCCATCAAGAACGAGTGCTTTGCCAAGCGCAATCTCGACGTCACCATCCGCTTCGAAGACGACCTTGCCAATGTGATGGCCGCCATGACCCGGGGGGACATCGAGGTCCAGATGCGCTCGGTCGGCGAATATCAGGGGCGCCCGCGCGACAAGGACACGCCTGGCATCATCATCGGTATTATTGACGAATCCGTCGGAAGCGACGGCATCATTGCCGATGACAAGATCAAGACCGTCGCCGACCTCAAGGGCAAGACGATCGCTGCCGAACCCAACATCCCGGCGCGGCTGCTCCTGCAGATGGCCTTGCGGGAAGCCGGGCTGTCGCTCGCCGACCTCAGCCTCAAGGATATCGCCTCGGCGGACACCGCGGCGGTCTTTGCCGATGACAGCATCGCCGCCGTCGCCACCTACGAGCCGTTCATGTCGCAGGCGATCGCAAATTCCAGCCGCCCCGGCGCCAAGCAGTTCCTGACCTCCAAGGACTATCCCGGCCTGATCGTCGACGCGATCATCGCCCGCAACGACGATCTCAAGGCCTCACCCGAGAAGTACGCGGCCTTCCTCGCCTGCATCTACGAAGCCGTCGATTTCATCCACGCCGAACCGCAGCAGTTCGCGGAAATGGTGGCTCCCGAGTTCGGGCTGACACCCGATGAGGTGACCGGCATCGTGAAGGGCAGCCTCGCCTACACGACCCTGGCACAGGCCCGGGACTATATGGGCACCGGCGGCACGCTCGGCAAACTCGGCACCGTCTTCGATACCGTCATGGACCTGAACCTGGAGAACGGCGCAGCCGACAACAAGCTCGTGGCAAGCGAGCAGATCGACAACTCGATCATCAGCACACTGCCCGCCACTCCGTAACGCTCCGGAAACCGGAAGGCCTTTACTCGGCGCCTGCCAAGGTGCCGAGGCCCCTTCTCTTTGCCCTGGTTTGCCCATGTTCAAGAACCTTTTCGTCTTCAGAGGCCGGGCCACGCCGTTCGTGGAAGCACTCGTCGGAGCCGCCGCGGCCATTCTGCTGCTGGCCATCTGGGAGATTGCCGCCCGAACCGGACTGATCAGCCCGCAGTTTCTCCCCGCGCCAAGCCGCGTCTTCACGGCCCTGTGGAGCATGTTCACGCAGCAGTCGCTGCTCTATCACACCGGGGTCTCCGCCGCCCGGGTCTGGGGCGCCTTCCTGATTGCGGCCGTGATGGCCATTCCGATCGGCATCCTGATGAGCAGCTACCGGATCGTCGGCGCCGCCCTCGAACCGATCGTCGACTTCATCCGATACCTGCCGGTCCCAGCCCTCGTACCATTGTCGATCATCTGGTTCGGCGTCGGCGAGCCGACCAAGATCTTCCTCCTGTGGCTGGGCACCTTCTTCCAGCTCGTTCTCTTCGTCGCCGATGACATGCGCCGCGTGCCGAACGAGTTCGTCGAGGTCGCAAGGACGCTCGGTGCGAACTCCCGCCACGTCATGACCGATGTCGCGCTGCGCGCCATGGCGCCGTCGCTGGTCGACAACCTGCGCATCACCCTCGGCTGGTGCTGGACCTATCTCATCATCGCGGAGATCGTCGCCGCCGATTCCGGCATAGGTTACGTCATCTGGTCTGCGCGTCGGTTCGTCAAAACACCGGAGGTCATTGCGGGGGTCGTCGTCATCGGCCTGATCGGGCTCATCACCGACCAGCTGCTGCGCCTCGCGCACCGGCGCCTGTTCCGTTACCTGTGAGGCCGACCATGCAAGACTACCTTCAGTTCGACAACATCACGAAGGTCTTCGGGCCGGTCAACGTCGTCAGCCGTACGAGCCTTGCCATCGAGCGCACCCAGTTCGTCGTCTTCCTCGGCCCGTCGGGCTGCGGCAAGACGACCCTGATGCGCATGGCCGGCGGCCTCGATACCCCGACGGAAGGCTGTGTGCGGCTGGATCGGGAGATCATCGACAAACCCGACCGGCGGCGCGGCATGGTGTTCCAGTCCTATTCCTCCTTTCCCTGGTTGACGGTCGAAGGCAACATCGAGTTCGGCATGCGCTACAGGACGGATCTCACGAAAGAGGAAAAGACGGCCCGCACCCGGCACTATCTTCGCCTCGTCGGCCTCGAGGATTTCGCCGGCGCCTACCCGAACCGCATTTCCGGTGGCATGCGGCAGCGGGTGGCGATCGCACGGTCCCTTGCCGCTGGATCCGACGTGCTGCTGATGGACGAACCGTTCGGCGCGCTCGACGCCCTGACACGCGAGCGACTGCAGGTGGAGCTCCGGCGGATCCACAGCCGCGAGAAGAAGACAATCATCTTCGTGACGCACGATGTGGAAGAGGCCGTCTTCCTGGCCGACCGCATCATCGTGTTCTCGCGCCGCCCTGCCCGGGTGGTCGCGGATATCGATGTCGCCGCTAGGCTCGGCACCGATCGTACGCTCGAATCCCGCGAATTGCCCGAATTCTTCGCGCTGCGGAACCACGTTCTCCACCTCATTCGCAACGAAACGGGAGACATGATGTGAACCTTTCATTCCAGGGAAAAACCGTGCTCGTCACGGGGGCGAGCCGCGGCATCGGCCTGGGTGTCGCCAGGGGGTTTGCCGCCCTTGGCGGTGACGTCCACATTCTTGCCGACGACGACGGCGTGTTCGGCGCGGCAAAGGAACTCGGCGCCCGGCCCTACAAGGTCGACATCACCGACGGCGATGCCGTGCAGGACGCCTTGTCGACCATTCCGCGCATCGATGTCCTCATCAACAATGCCGGCTTCGAGCGCATGACGCCGCTCGTCTCGGAGAGCGAGCGTGTCGAGGAGGTCTTCCGACGGATCATCGAGATCAATATCATCGGAACCAGCACGGTAACCCGCCGGTCGATCGCCCGCATGCGGCCGGGCAGTACGATCGTCAACACGGCATCGATCTGGGGGCGCGTCGCCGAGGCGCAGTTCGATGCATATGTGGCCTCCAAGCACGCCATCATCGGCCTCACGAAAACCTGGGCGAAGGAACTCGGCCCGCTCGGCATCCGAGTCAATGCGGTCTGCCCCGGCTGGGTGCGCACGGAAGCATCCATGCGGTCGCTCAGCCTGATGGCTGCCGCGCGCGGCACGAACGAGGCGGGTCTTCTGGCGGACATTGTCGCCGGTCAGGCCCTCGCAGGCCTGATGGAACCCGACGACCTGCAGGAGGCCTATCTGTTCCTCGCTTCGGAACGCGCCACCAACATCACGGGTCAATCCCTGGGGGTAGACCGGGGAGAGGTGCCATGGTGAAACCGCTTGCAGGAAAGAAAGCGATCGTCACGGGCGCAGCCAGCGGCATCGGAAAAGCGGCGGCGATCGCATTGAAGGAGGCCGGAGCCGAAATCATCGGCCTCGACCGCGCGACACCGAGCCTCGATCTGGAGATATTGCGCTGCGACCTGACCGTCGAGGCGGAGGTCATCGACGCGGTCTCGCGCGCTGCCGCCCGGCTCGGCGGCCTCGATATTGTCGTCAACAATGCCGGCATCATCGAGGAGGTCCCGCTCGCGGACATGTCCGCAGAGCACGCTGACAGGATGTATGCCGTCAATGTCCGCGGCGCGATCTTCGTCGCGCGCGAAGCCCTTCCCCATCTGCCGGCGGGCGGCAGGATCATCAACATCGTCTCGGAACTGGCCTATCTCGGACGCGCGAACGCCTCGATGTACTGCGCGACGAAGGCCGCTCTGCTGGCGTTGACCCGATCCTGGGCCCGCGAGCTGGCTCCGCGCATCCTCGTCAACGCCATAGCCCCCGGCCCGACCGATACGCCGCTTCTCGATTTCGAGAACATGAGCATGGATATGAAAGCCGCCGAGACCGCCAATCCGCTCGGCCGGATCGGGCACCCCGAGGAGGTGGCGGCGAGCGTCATCTTCCTCGCGGGCCCCGGGGCGACCTTGTTTACCGGACAGTGCCTGGGGGCAAACTGTGGCGCGGTGATGCTGTGAAGGAGAGCACAATGAAGAATTCCGTATTCTTGGGCGAAATGACATGGGCCGAAATCGCCGAGAAGGTCGCCTCCGGCGCACCTGTCTTTCTGCCGCTCGGCGCGACGGAGCAGCACGGCCGACACATGGCCGTGAATGTCGACGTCGTGCTGCCGACGGCGATCTGCGAACGCGTCGCCCGGGCCGTTGGCGGCATCGTGCTGCCGACCATTCCCTACGGCAATCGCTCGCAGCCACGCTCGGGTGGCGGCCCCGCCTTTCCCGGCACGCTCAATCTTACCGCCAACACGTTCTCGCTCGTCGTCAGGGACGTGATCACCGAACTCTACCGGCAGAACATCCGGCGCATCGTCGTCCTCAACGGCCACTACGAGAATATCTGGCCGTCCGTCGAGGGGATCGAGCTGGCGCTCGACGCCATCGGCCGCGAAAAGGCCAGTGACCTCACGATCCTGCGTATGGACCATTGGGAACTGGCACAGCCTGCGACCATCGACAGGATCTTCCCGGACGGCTATCCCGGCATCGAGCTCGAACATGCAAGCGTGATCGAAACCTCGATGATGCTGGCGGTCCGCCCCGACCTCGTCGATCTTGACCGGGCGCTGCATGATGGTCCCGCGGCCTTCAAACCCTATGACCGGTACCCGAAGTCTGCCGAGGAAGTGCCGCCATCCGGGGTACTGTCCCTGACTGCCGGATCGTCGGCCGAGAAGGGCGAATGGTTGCTCGCCGACTGCGAAAGCCGGATCGTCGACATCCTGCGCCAAGAGTTCAACTAGGAAACCGCCATGCAGAACGCCTTCCACCAACCCGTCGATGCGGCGAAGGTACCACGCTTCGCCGGCCATTCGACCTTTATGCGCCTGCCGGCGGTCGAGACCGCCGTGGGCCTCGACATCGCGCTTGTCGGCATTCCCTGGGACGGCGGCACGACGAACCGCGCCGGCGCCCGCCATGGCCCCCGGGAGGTGCGCAGCGCCTCAAGCCTGATGCGCAGCACCCATCACGCCTCGAAGACCCAGCCCTTCACAATCGCCAACATCGCCGATGTCGGCGATCTGCCGATCAACCCCATCGACCTCATGGATGCGCTGAAGCTGATCGAAGGCGGCATGCGCACCGTCATCGAGGCCGGTGCGCTGCCGCTTGCCGTGGGGGGCGACCATCTCACGACGCTGCCCGTCCTGCGCGCCGTTGCCGCGTCCGGACCGGTGGGCCTTATCCATTTCGATGCCCATTCCGACACCAACGACACCTATTTCGGTGACAATCCCTATACGCACGGCACCCCCTTCCGCCGAGCCATCGAGGAAAGCCTCATCGATCCGCGCCGCACCGTGCAGATCGGCATCCGCGGCTCGATCTATGCCCCCGACGAACACGACTGGGCGGTGAAGCAGGGTATCCGCATCATCTATATGGAGGAGTTCGTCGAACGCGGCGTCGCTGCGGTGATGGCGGAGGCCCGCCAGATCGTCGGGGATGCGCCGACTTATGTCACGTTCGACATCGATTCCATCGATCCGTCGATGGCACCGGGCACCGGCACGCCGGAGCTCGGCGGCTTTTCGACCCGGGAGGCGCAGCACCTCGTGCGTCTGCTCGAGGGCGTAAACATCGTCGGCGCGGACGTGGTCGAAGTCGCCCCGCCCTTCGACCTGGCCGGGATGACGTCGCTTGCCGGTGCGACGATCATGTTCGAGCTTCTGTGCGTCATGGCGCGCCTCGTGGCGCGCAGGAGGGCAGGAGGCCGGGCGTGATCGTGCGTTTCCGGCCAGCCACACAAACGGGCGGTGCGCGACAGGCTCTGGACCATCGCCTGTTTCCGGGGCGAGAACCCCCGGCCTAGTTGATGCGCAGACCCGTTGCGGTATCGAACAGGTGGATGGCCTCCATGTTCGGCCGCACATGGATCGTCTCACCGACGCGGATCGGTGTGTTGCGCGGAAATTCGACGGTCAGCATGCGCGCTTCGCCGATTTCCACATAGCCGTAGGTCTGGCTTCCCAGCCGCTCGGCAACGGCAAGCTCACCGCTGAACCAGGCCTCCTCCGGCGGACAGGCGACAAGGTCCTCCGGGCGAATGCCGAAAACGACCTCGCTGGCGGGCATCGGCTGTCCCCCCATGCCTGCCAGCGACAGGGTGCGCTCCTTCAGGCGCAGCGCGCTGCCACTGCCGTCAGCAACGATCGTGGCCGGCAGGGTGTTCATGGTCGGGCTGCCGATGAAGCGCGCGACAAACAGGCTTGCCGGGCGATGATAGAGTTCGAGCGGCGGGCCGATCTGCTCGATCCTGCCGGCATTCAGCACGACGATGCGGTCGGCCAGCGTCATCGCCTCCACCTGGTCGTGGGTCACGTAGACGGTCGTCGCCTTCATACGGTTATGCAGCTTGGCGATTTCCAGGCGCATCTCGACGCGCAGCGCCGCATCGAGATTGGAGAGCGGCTCATCGAAGAGGAAGGCCGAGGGTTCGCGTACGATGGCCCGGCCCATGGCAACGCGCTGGCGCTGGCCGCCTGAGAGCTGCGCCGGCCGCCGTTCGAGGAAGGGCTGGATCTTCAAGATGTCGGCGGCATGCGATACCCGGCGGTCGATCGTCTCGTCAGCCGTGCCGCGCATCTTCAGGCCGAAGGCCATGTTCTCGCGTACGCTCATATGCGGATAGAGTGCGTAATCCTGAAACACCATGGCGATGTCGCGGTCGGACGGCGGCAGCGCGTTCACCACCTTGCCGCCAATATCGAGAATGCCGCCGGAAATCTCCTCCAGGCCTGCAATCATGCGCAGGAGCGTGGACTTGCCACAGCCGGAGGGGCCGACGAGGACCAGGAACTCGCCGCTTGCAATGTCGATGTCGACATCGTGGATGACTTGCAGCGTGCCATAGGTTTTCCGGATCTGCCTCAATGCGATTGCCGTCACGGTTTTCTCCTCCAAAAGGTCAACTCGACCCTTGACCTTCATTATCGATATCAATATCAATAATGATAGCAGTGACGATTGGCAACTCCGAGAGCCCGCCGATGACGTATTTTTCTACAGCCCCGAATGCCCGCAGCCCGGCCAAGCCCGCAAAGTCGGCCGCCACCTTCAATGCACTGAAGCGCGACATCATGCTGGGCGTGCTTCCAGCTGGGGCAGCGTTGACCGAGCTGGATCTGGCAGCTCATTTCGCCTGCAGCCAAGGCACTGTGCGCGAGGCCTTGCTGCAACTGCAGGAAGAGGGCCTGGTTCGCCGGCAGGGTCATCGCGGCACGCAGGTCTCCGAATGCACGGAGGCAGAGGCCGTCGAAATGTTCCGCGTGCGCCTGCAGGTCGAGTGCAGCGGCATCGTCCGGACACTCCAGGCACCCAGCCGCACGCTGGTCGGCGATCTCAAGGCGCTCTTTGCCGAAATGCTCGACGCCGCCAAGGTGGGCGACGAGCTGGAACTGGCCTCCTTCGACCGGGATTTCCATCGCCGCATCTTCCAGGATGCGCAGCTTCCGGCGCTCGATCCGATCCTGCATCGCTGCCTGGTGCACAATCACCGCTTCAAGATCTCGCGCAGCATCACCCCGCGCGATCTGGTGGCGACCGCCCAGCGGCACGGCTCGATCATCGAGGCGATCGAGAGCGGTGACGTGGCAAGGGCAAGCGCCGCCTTGCGCCACCACATCGCAACGATCGTCGATCTCGGCCCCGACGTCTTTCCGGACGCGACCCAATGAGCGCGATGCCGAACCCGTCGCAGCTGTCGCCGGAGATGGCGGCGCTGCTTGCGCGCGTCGCCGCTGAAACCGGGCCGCTGGTCGATCCGACGACCCTTCCGCCCGCCGAAGGCCGCGCACTTTCGGAAGAAGGCAACCGGCGCTGGAATGTCGACCTGCCCGCCATGGCGGCGATCGGTGAAGCCTTCGTCGCTGATGACGCAGACCTCGGCACGGGGCGGGTACGCCTCAAGGTGCTGGTGCCTCCGGGTGCAGGCACCGGCGCGATCATCTTCGTACATGGCGGTGGTTTCGCCTTCTGCAGCCCGGAGACACACGAGCGTTGCGCCCGCGTCCTCGCGCTGGAATCCGGCTTGCCGGTGCTGCTGCCGGAGTATCGCCTGGCGCCCGAACATCCCTATCCCGCGGGCCTGATGGATGTCATCGCCACGATCCGCCGCGCCTTCGTAGCCTCGGCGCCGTTTGGCGTGGTGGCCGGCCCGCTCATCGTGTCCGGCGATTCTGCGGGCGCCAATCTCGCATTGGCCGCCCTGCTGCACGAAGCGAAGAACGGACGCCAGCCAGTTGCCGGCGCTCTTCTCTTCTACGGCACCTATGCCGGTGATTTCCGCACCGAATCCTACCGGGATTTCGAGAACGGACCAGGACTGACGACGGCGAAGATGCAGCGCTACTGGCATTGGTATGTCGGCGATCGCGACGCCTCGGCCGATCCGCTCGCCTGTCCCCTGCTCGCCTCGGACGAGGCGCTTGCGGCCCTGCCACCGCTCCACCTGATGGCAGCAGGGGTCGACCCCCTGCTGTCCGACAGCATCGCACTGCACGAGCGCCTGAAGCATCTCGAACGCGAGGAAACGCTGACGGTGGTGCCGGGCGTTACGCACGGTTTTCTGCAGAACACGCTCGATCTTGCCGCCGCGCGGGAGGCGCTTCGGGCGGCAGGATCGGATGCCCGGCGTATGGCCGGTGCAAACTGAATTCGATTTTCAAAGGAGGAGACAATGAAAATCTGGAAGACACTGGCCGTAAGTGCCGCATTCGCAACGTCGCTGCTGGCGAGCACCGCATCGGCGGAAACCGTTCGTTTCTGGTATCACTTCGACAATCCGGAAAATCCGATGGCGGATCTTGTCGCGAAGTTCGAGGCTGCCAATCCGGGCATCGAGATCGAAGCGGAAAACGTTCCGTGGAACAGCTACTACGACAATCTCTACACCGCGCTCGTTGGCGGCAATGCGCCGGATGCCGCAATGGTGAAGCTCTTCGCCCAGCCGCGCCTGCTTGAAATGGGCGCGCTGGAGCCGCTGGGCGCGAAGATCGACGGCTGGGCCGGCAAGGCCGACCTGCTCGACAACCTTCTCGAGCTCAACAAGGGGCCGGACGGCCAGCAATACTACCTGCCCATCCAGTATGTCGTGCTCTATCTCTACTATCGCGCCGACCTGTTCGAAGCCGCCGGCCTGACACCACCGAAGACCTGTGACGAATTCCGCGATGCGGCCATCAAGCTCACCAAGGCACCGACGACCTACGGCTTCGGCCTGCGCGGCGGCCGGGGCGGGGGGGGGCGGTGGGGCGCCTTCGTCCTGTCGCAGGGTGCCAAGCTCGAGCCGGGTGGCCTGACGACACCGCAGGCGATCGCCGCCAACCAGTGGCTGATCGACCTCTTCCAGAAGGACAAGGTCATTCCTGCGTCCGCGCCGAACGACGGCTTCCAGGAAATCACCGCGGCCTTCAAGAACGGCACGACGGCCATGACCATCCATCACGTCGGCTCGTCGAACGACATGGTCAAGGCGCTCGGCGACAAGGTCTCGGCCGTTCCGGTGCCGGAATGCGGCGGTGGCCACTGGACCTCCTATGGCGATGAATCCCTGGCGATCTTCTCTTCCTCCGAAGTGAAGGATGCTGCCTGGAAGTGGATCTCCTTCCTTGCCGAGGGCGAGAACAACGTCGCCTTCAACAAGGCGACCGGCCAGATGACCGTAACCAAGAGCGGTTCGGCCAACTGGACGCTGCATGAGCGCCGCTTCGTCGACGCCACCGTACAGTCCCTGCCCTTCGCCCATGTGCTGCCGCAGAACACCGCAACGTCGGAATTCGTCAACACGGCCTGGCAGACGGCCATGCAGCAGGCGCTGACCGGACAGATCACCTCCGAACAGATGATGCAGCAGCTCGAAGCCCTCTTCGCGCAGCAATGATCTTCCCTGGAGCGGGCGGACCTCCATCCGCTCCACCTTCCCATCCGCCCCGCCCGAACACCAGGGCGGATGGGATCTTTTGATTGCCAACGGCCGGGAACGACCGAATGACCGCGACAACCGCCCCCCTATCGACTGCCGTGACCATCCCCACGCCGTGGAGCGTGCGGCTGATGCCCTACATGCTGCTGGCGCCGGCAGTGCTCGTCACGCTCTTCATCGTCTTCTTCCCGATGGTGCAGGCGGTCTTCACCAGCCTCTACGACCTCATCCTCTGGAAGCCGAATGCCAGCCGCTTCGTCGGCTTCGGCAACTATGCGAAGCTCTTCGCCGATCCCGTCTTCTGGACCGCGCTCGGCAACACCGCGATCTGGATCGGCCTGACGGTTCCGCTCCAGATGGGCCTTGGCCTGCTGACGGCACTGCTGCTCAACCGGGAATTCCCCTGGCGAGGGCTGGCACGTGCGCTCATCATCATTCCCTGGGCCCTGCCGAGCGTCGTGATCGCGTTGATGTGGCGCTGGATCTACGATCCCAACACCGGCGTGCTGAACGATATCCTGCTCTACCTCTCCGTCGTGCAGTCTGCCGTGCCATGGCTTGCCGATCCCAACCTTGCACTCTATGCCATCATCGCGACGCTGACCTGGCAGGGCTTCCCCTTCTTCGCGGTCATGATCCTTGCCGGCCTTCAGGGCATTCCGAAAAGCCACTACGAGGCCGCCTCGATCGACGGCGCCTCGGTCTGGCGGCAGTTCGTGCACATCACGTTGCCCGGCATCGCGCCGGTGCTGGCAACGGCAGGGCTGCTCCGTGTCATCTGGGTCGCCAATTCCATGGACGTGATCTTCGTCATGACCGGCGGCGGACCGGGTTATGCCACGCACACCCTGCCGCTCTACGCCTTCGTTCGTGCCCGCCAAAACCTCGATTTCGGCTACGGCACGACGATCGCCGTCACCTTCACCATCCTTCTCGGCGCAATCGTCGCCGTCTATCTCGCCCGGACCATGCGGGAGGTCGAACGATGAACAAGCCCTCCACACTCCGCCGCATCCTGACGACCGACCTGCCGGTGCTCGTCATCGTTCTCTTCGCCATGGCGCCGTTTGCCTGGATGGTGCTGACCTCGCTGACGCCGACCGAAACGCTGAACGCGACCGGCGTCTCCGTCTCGCCCGCCGGCTGGAGCCTCGACAACTACGTGCGCCTGCTCCGGCAGACCTCATTCCTCGGCAACATGCTCGACAGCCTCATCATCGCCTGCGGCACCGTCGTGCTCGGTCTTGCCGTGGCGGTAACGGCGGCCTACGCCTTCTCGCGCTTCCGCTTCGCAGGCCGCAAGCTCTTGATGCTGCAATTCCTGCTCATCAACATGTTCCCGATCGTGCTGCTCATCCTGCCGCTCTTCGTGCTGATGCGCAAAGCCGGCATCCTCGATACGCATTTCGGGCTCATCCTTGCCAATGCGACGGTCGCCATTCCCTTCGCCGTCTGGATGCTGACGAGCTATATCGGGGCGATCCCGAAGAGCCTTGACGAGGCAGCGATGATCGACGGCTGCTCGCGGCTGACGGCGCTGCGCCGCGTCGTCCTGCCGCTCACCATGCCCGGTATCATCTCCACCGGCATCTACATCTTCATCACCGCCTGGAACGAGTATCTCTACGCCCTGACACTGGGCGGCAAGAACGTGCGGCCTGTCACCGTGGCGATCCAGACGCTGATTGGCGAATACCAGATCGAATGGGGCCTGCTTGCTGCCGGCGCCGTCGTCGGCGCCATGCCGGCCACCCTGCTTTTCCTTCTCGTGCAACGCCGCCTCATCGGTGGGCTGACCCAGGGCGCGGTGAAGGGCTGATTGCGAATGAAAGAGGACTGACCATGAACCCCGTCGGGTTGATCTCCATGCAATATGCGCGGCCCTTTTCGGCTGAACACTTCCCGCTGTTTTCCGAGATGCGAAGGCTCGGCTACGATTTCGTTGAACTTCTCGTGCCCGAACCCGGCGAACTCGACCTCGCCGAGACGCGGCGCGCCCTGGATGCCGCCGGGCTCTCCGTCGTGCTCGCCGCCCGTGTCAATCTCCAGCGCAACCTCTCCTCGGACGATCCCGCCGCCCACCGTGCCGGCATCGATTATCTGAAATATGCGGCCGATTGCGCCGCCGCACTCGGGGCCACCATCGTCGGCGGCCCGCTCACCGGCAATCCGCTGGTCTTTGCCGGCCGCCCGCCGCAGCCGGTGGACGAGGCGGAGCGCCTCGCCCGCAAGGCGCGCTGCGTCGCCGGCCTGAAGGAGGCGGGAGACCATGCAGCCAGGCTCGGCGTCATCCTTGCCGTCGAACCGCTCAACCGCTTCGAGAGCGACGTGCTCTGCACCACGCAGCAGGCAATCGAGCTGCTCGACGCCGTCGATCATCCCGCCATCCAGCTTATGCTCGATACGTTCCACATGCACATGGAAGAAGCCTCGATCGCCGAGGCGATCCGGCTCGGCGGCAAGCGGGTCGTCCATTTCCAGGCCAACGAGAACCACCGCGGTTTCCCGGGAACGGGCGCCACGGACTGGGTTGCGGTGTTTCGTGCGCTGCATGAGATCGGCTATCGGGGGCCCGTGTCGCTCGAACCCTTCCGCCGCAACGACGACCGCTTCGGCGTCCCCTTCGCACAGTGGCGGCCGCCGCACGAGGACGAAAGCGAACGCCTCGCCGCCAGCTGCGAATTCATCAAATCCCACATCCTGCTTACGGAACATCGTCGATGACACTCAAGATCGGTTGGATCGGCTGCGGCATTCATGCCACCCAGATGCTGCTTCCGCAGCTCGTTCGCCATGACGTGCAGGTGACTGCGCTCTGCGATATCGACGGCGACAGGCTCGCTGCCGCCGGACGGCAGTTTGGCGTGTCAAACCTCACAAACGATGCGGAGGCCCTCATCCGCCGCACCGATATCGACGCCGTCGGCATGGCCGTCGGGCCGGACCAGCACCTCATGTTCGGCAAGATGGCGCTGGAACGGGGTCTGCCCGTCTTCATGGAGAAGCCGCCATCCGGAAGCGCTGCGGGCGCCCGCGAACTGCTCGCCGCTTCGGAAAAATCCGGCAAGCCACTGCTTCTCGGCTTCATGAAGCGCTATTCGGCCGGCAACAAGATCGCGGCGAACATCCTGCGCTCCGGCCGCTTCGGCCCCGTCTACGGTCTCACCGGCTACTACATGACGGCACCCGGCTACTTCGCCGGCAATGTCGATTACACCGGCTTCTTCCTGCATCACTGCGTACACTACATGGACCTCGTCTCCTTCCTCGTCTCGCCGGTCACGAAGCTGACGGCGCGCAAGGTCGAGAAGGATCGCGGCAAGGTGCTCTTCCACGTGCATTTCGACTTCGAATGCGGCGCGATCGGCACGGTCGCCATGGGCACGGCGCAGTCACGCGGTGCGCCGGTCGAGCGGCTTGAAATCATGGGCGATCACCAGCGCATCGAGGTGGACAATGTCATCGACGTGCGCTGGAACCGAAACCCGCCCTTCAAGATCGACAACCCTGCCGGAACACTCGACGATGCGGTCGACACGCTGACCTGGAAGCCGAATTTTACCGCGGCCGCCAACGAGGACCCGAAAGGCTACCATTCGCTGCTCGCCGACGTCATCCCGGCGCTTGCCGGCCGGCAAACGTCGGCACCGACGATCCGCGAAGGCGTGATCGCCATGGAGCGGCTGGAAACGCTACGCCGCGAACTTGCACTGTGAGGGTCGGACAGGTGATCCAGACATCCGTCATCCAGTTCGGAACAAGCCGGTTCCTGCAGGCCCATGCCGACCTGTTCCTGTCAGAGGCAGAGCCGAAGCGGGCGATCACCGTGGTGCAGACATCCGGCGATGCGGCCCGCAGCCACCGGCTTGCCGCGCTCGCCGCACCGGAGGGCTATCCGGTGCGGATCCGAGGCCTCAAGGACGGCCGCGCCGTCGATGAAACAACGACCGTCACCTCCGTCCGACGCGGCCTGTCCGCGGCGAACGATTGGCCGGAAGTGGCGCGGGTCTTCGTCAAGGAGGCAGCTTTCGTCCTCTCCAACACCGGTGATGCCGGTTACCAGGGTCAGCCGGAGGATGCCGCGGCTGCCTATCATCCGGCCATGAGTTTCCCCGCGAAACTCTTCCACCTGCTTGCCGCGCGCCATGCCGCGGGCGGCGCGCCGATCATCGTGCTGCCGATGGAGCTGGTCGTCGACAACGGCAAGGTGCTGAAGGCTGCCGTGCTGGCAGTCGCGCGCCGGCAGACGAGCGATGCCGGGTTGCTGTCCTATATCGAAAACGACGTGGTCTGGGCGAGCAGCCTCGTCGATCGTATCGTGTCCGAGCCCATCGAACCGGCCGGTGCGGTCGCAGAACCCTATGCGCTCTGGGCGATCGAGAAGGGACCGGGCGTCGTCGCGCCCTGCACCCATCCGGCCATCCAATTGGTCGACGATCTCAAAGAGATCGAGCGGCTGAAGCTGCATATTCTCAATCTCGGCCACACGGTTCTCGTCGATATTTGGCAGCGGCAAGGCGGCGCCGGCGATCCGATCGTGCGTGAATTCATCGCCCGGCCCCAGGTCGAGGAGGCACTGATGGCAATCTACCGGCAGGAGGTGTTGCCCGTCTTCGCCCGGCTGCCGGGCGGCGAAGGGGCCGAAGACTATCTCGCCGTCACCCTCGAACGTTTCGCCAATCCCTTCCTCAACCACAGGCTCGCCGACATCGCACAGAACCACGCCCGGAAGGTCGAGCGGCGTATCGGCGCCTTTCTCGATCTCGCCAGGCCTTTCGGCCTGCCCCTATCGCGCCTTGCCGCGATTGTGGCCGAAGCCAACCGTCCCGACGACCCTGCCAGCTTCAAATAGGGAGATGGTCTCCGCAGGCGGCGGCATGATTGGATACACGACCTTGCCCACCCGTCAGAAATTGCTCTGCAGGCGATAGCGCGAACCTGGATAGAGCAGCCGCACGGACGTGACCACCTGATCATGCGACCAGGTGCGGCGGCGGATGAGGATGCAGGGTTCGAAACGGGCAATCGCCAATACCTTGCACTCCCAGGGCTGCGGCAGAACAGCCTCGATGAATTGCTCCGTCCTGGCGATGGGTGCGATCTTGGTGAGGAACGCGTTGGGCGTCGTCGCCGCGAAATCCTGTTCGAGATAGTCCGGTGCAATGGCCGGATTGACGAAGCGGTCCTCAAGCTGGATCGGCACGTCATCTTCGTGATGCACCATGACCGAATGGAAGCACTGCATTCCAACGCCCAGTTCCAGCGCCGCCGCCAGCTCGTAGCCGCAGGTCTCGCTCTGAGCGAGGATCAGCTCGGTGCGATGAACCGAGCCGCGCTCCAGGATCTCATCGGCAATGTTGCGCACACCAAGCGCCGGAGCGCTGCGCTTCTTCGGCGCAACGAAGGAGCCCTTGCCCTGCACACGGGTAATCACGCCTTCATTGGCCAGTTCACGAAGCGCCCGGTTCGCCGTCATGCGGCTGACGCCGAGCGTTTCCACCAGCTCGTTCTCCGAGGGAATGCGATGATTGACCGGCCACTCTCCGGTTTCGATGCGCGTCCGGATCTCGGCCTTCATGCGCTCGTAGATCGGCGCGCCGCGATCCTTCGTATCCCTTGCCACAAGGCCGGTTTCCTCGTTCAACATCGCCACGGCACTCCGTATTTCAATCAGAACCTGCTTACAGACCATATGCGATCAAAGTAAGCGCGCCTTCTGATTCTTGTCACGTACTTGTCCACCATAAGCACCAACTTGCATATACAACTTTGCCTTCCACGGTGTTTTTCACGATACAGCTTCAGGCAAAAAGCCCCACAAAGCAAGCGCTGTGGGACACAAGCCGGAGAGCAGGCATCTGGAGTCCCAGAATCCGCAAGGGTTCTATAATTCCTAGATCTCCTTGCTTGGAGCAATTTTGAATCCAAAAGACGCCCATCAGCGCAAGAATCACAATATCACGCTGATAGATCGATCTTACGGCGACAAAAAATGTCGCTTATAGAAACGCCCCACAATGCATCGAGCGAGATAGTTGTCTATTAAGTTGTATAGTGAACTTTGCAAACGGCTCTGCTTGGCATGACCGGCCACGGGAGCGGCTTCGACAAATCTGGTTTTCAACGTCACATCATCAAAACAGGGGAACTGACATGCTGAATTCCAAACTGAAATGTGCACTTCTTGCCGCCGCGGCGCTGTTCGGCGGCTCTGCCGGCACGGCGCATGCCTCCTATTGCGGCGATGGCAATACCGTCACCTTTGCGGGTATCGACTGGGAGAGTGGCGCCTTCATCACTGAAGTCATGAAGGAAATCCTCGCCAAGGGCTACGATTGCAAGGTCGACTCCATCCCCGGCAACTCAGTGACGCTGGAACAGGCCACCGCCAACAACGACGTACAGATCTTCGCCGAAGAATGGATCGGCCGTTCCGACGTCTGGAACAAGGCGGCTGCCGCCGGCCAGGTGAAGTCGGTCGGCAAGACCTTCGTCGGCGCGGCCGAGGGCTGGTTCGTGCCGGAATATCTCGTGAAGGGCGACGGCGCCAAGGCGCCGGACCTCAAGAGCGTCGCGCAGCTTTCCGACCCGAAATTCGTCGAACTGTTCAAGGATCCGGAAGAGCCGGCAAAGGGCCGCTTCCTCAACTGCCCGTCGGGCTGGACCTGCGAGGGCGTCAACACGGCCAAGCTCGAAGCCTACAAGCTCGGTGAGAGCTACGTGAATTTCCGCCCCGGCACCGGTACCGCACTCGACGCAGCGATTGCCGCCGCCTATCTCCAGCAGGAGCCGATGCTCTTCTACTACTGGAGCCCGACAGCGATCATGGGCAAGTACAAGCTCGTCCAGCTCGAGGAGCCGGCTTATAGTGAAGCCTGCTGGAAGGAACTGACCAGCGCCGACGGCAAGCGCGACGCGGGCTGCGCCTTCCCCTCCGTCGAGGTGGCCTACGGCGTCAACAGCACCTTTGCCGGTGCGGCGCCTGAAATCATGGAAATCCTCGAAAAGGCGACCTTCCCGCTGGAAGAGGTCAATGCGAGCCTCGCCTACATGACCGACCAGAAGGTGGATGCTGCCGCGGCTGCCAAGAACTTCCTGCAGACCAAGGCCGACGTCTGGGGCGGCTGGGTCTCGGTGGACGCCAAGGCGCGCATCGAAGCCGCCGTCAAGTAACCCGCGAGAACCGCGCGCCGGCCTCCCGGCGCGCGGTCTTTCCCGTCAGGACAGGACCGGCCGCCGGATGGCGTCGCCACGCGCGAGGATTTCACCGATGTTTCCCGAAGCCTTCCATATCTCCATCCGTGGCCCCATCAACGATTTCGTTCAGTCGCTGGTGGTGAACTACGGGTTCGTCTTCAAGGCGATCTCGCAAACCCTTCTCCAGGCCATCCTCTTCGTGGAATGGATCCTGCGCGGCCTGCCCTGGTGGGCCGTCTTCATCATCTTCCTGGCGCTCGCCTGGTTCGCATCGAAGAAGATCTCGCTCGTCATCACCGTTGCCGTCATGCTCTTCGCCGTCGGTGCGCTCGGGCTCTGGGACCTGACGATGCAGACCTTGGCACTCATGCTGATCGCCAGTCTCATCTCCGTCGCCATCGGCGTGCCCATGGGCATCTGGCTGGCCAAGAGCGAGCTGATGCGGCGCATCACCCTGCCTGTGCTCGATGTCATGCAGACCATGCCGAGCTTCGTCTATCTCATTCCGGCGATCATGCTCTTCGGCCTCGGCAAGGTACCGGCGGTGCTCGCCACCATCATCTACGCCGTACCGCCGCTCATCCGCCTCACCGACCTCGGCATCCGCCAGGTGGACGGCGAAGTCGTGGAAGCGGCGACCGCTTTCGGCGGCAGCCCGCCGCAGATCCTCTTCGGCGTCGAACTGCCGCTTGCCACCCCGACCATCATGGCCGGCCTCAACCAGACGATCATGATGGCGCTCTCCATGGCCGCCGCCGCCCCGATGAGCGGCGCGCGCGGCCTCGGCGAACAGGTGCGGAACGGCACCCAGACGCTTGACGTCGGCAAGGGGTTGGAAGCTGGCCTCGGCATCGTCATCCTCGCGATCGTGCTCGATCGCATCACGCAGGGGTTCGGCCAGATGAGCCGGAAGGAGCGCGGCAATGACTGACATCAAGATCCGCAACGTTTCCAAGATCTTCGGCGGCAACTGGAAGACGGCCCTCGCGATGACCCAGCAGGGCGCCGACAAGGGCGAGGTGCTGGCCAAAACCGGCTGCAGCGTCGGCCTCGACAATGTCAGCCTCGATATTGCGGGCGGCCGCATCTTCGTCATCATGGGCCTGTCGGGCTCCGGCAAATCGACGCTGGTGCGCCACATCAACCGGCTGATCGAGCCGACCAGCGGCGAGATCATCGTCGACGGCAGCAATGTGCTCGACCTCAAGCCGAAGGATCTGCGCGATTTCCGCAATCGCCGCGTCAGTATGGTGTTCCAGAATTTCGGCCTGATGCCGCACCGCACGGTGTTGCAGAATGTCGTCTACGGCCAGCGCGTGCGCGGGCTCACCAAGATAGACGCCAAGCCGATCGGCATGAAGTGGATCGAGACCGTAGGCCTTGCCGGCTACGAGAACAAGTTCCCGCACCAGCTTTCCGGCGGCATGAAGCAGCGCGTTGGCCTTGCCCGGGCGCTCGCTGCCGATACCGACGTCATCCTGATGGACGAGGCCTTTTCTGCGCTCGACCCGCTGATCCGCGCCGACATGCAGGACCAGTTGCTCCAGCTCGAAAAGAACCTGCACAAGACCATCGTCTTCATCACCCATGATCTCGACGAGGCCTTGCGCATCGGCGCGCAGATCGCGATCCTGAAGGACGGCAAGCTGGTGCAGGTCGGAACCCCGAACGAAATCCTCAACAGCCCCGCCAACGACTATGTCGCCCGCTTCGTGCAGCGCCGCGCCGGCGCAGGAGAGGCCCAGCATGCCTGAGACGATCGTTCTCGATCGCCCCCTCACCTGGCAAGAGATCGCCGCCGTCGCAAAGGGCGCGGCGCTCTCTCTGTCAGACAAGACCTGGACGCGCATCGCCAATGCGCGCGCCATCGTCGACGCGCTCGTCGAAAGGCGGGTGCGCGGCTATGGCATCAATACCGGCGTCGGTGCGCTCTGCGACGTCATCGTCGATATTCCCGAGCAGCGGGCACTCTCGCGCAACATCCTCTTCAGCCATGCCTGCGGCGTCGGCGAACCGCTTGGGCGCGAAGAGACCCGCGCCGTGATGGCCGCCCAGATCGCCAATTTCGCGCACGGCTATTCCGGCGTGCGGTTGGAGACGGTGACGGCGCTGCTGGCGCTGCTGAACGCCGATATCCTGCCCGTCATTCCCTCGAAGGGCTCGGTCGGCTATCTCACCCACGCCGCTGCCATCGGTCTCGTCCTGATCGGCGATGGCGAGGCGCGCCACGGAACGGAAACGATCACTGGCAGGCAGGCGCTCGAAGCGCTCGGCATCGTGCCGCTGGTGCTGGAGGCGAAGGAAGGCCTCAGCCTCGTCAACGGCACGCCCTGCGCCACCGGCCTCGCGAGCCTCGCGCTTGCCCGCGCGACTCATCTTGCCGACTGGGCAGACGCCGCCGCGGCGATGACCTATGAAAATCTCGGTGCGCAAGCCGACCCCTTTGCGGCCCGCCCCCTCACGCTGCGCACCTCACCCGGCCTTCAGACCGTGGGCGAAAACCTGCGCCGCCTGCTTACCGGCAGCCGCCTGCTCGCGCACGCGGCGGGCTCACGCACACAGGATCCGCTCAGCTTGCGCGCGGTGCCGCAGGTGCATGGCGCGGTGCGTGACAGCATCGCGCAAATCGCCGCAGTGGTGGACCGGGAACTATCCAGCGTCACCGACAACCCCGTTGTCGCCGGCTCGCGCGAGGCGCCGGAAGTCCATTCGCAAGCCCATGCGGTCGGCGCCGCACTCGGCCTTGCCATGGACGCACTCGGCATCGCCGCAGCCGAGCTTGCGGCCATTTCCGAACGGCGCATCGACCGGCTCGTCAACCCGCTCGTCAGCGGGCTGCCTGCCTTCCTCGCGGATGGCAGCGGCGTCGCCTCAGGCTTCATGATCATCCAGTATACGGCTGCCGCCCTTGTCGCGGAAAACCGCCGCCTTGCCGCCCCCGCCAGCCTCGACGGCGGTATCACGTCGGCCCTGCAGGAAGATATTCTGACCCATGCCACCCCGGCCGCCGACAAGGCGCTCGCCATCATCGCCAATCTCGAAACCGTGCTTGCCATCGAAGTCATGGCCGCCGCCCAGGCCTACGACATGCGTCCTGGTCTGAGCGACAAGGCTTCCGGTACGAATGGCCTCTATGAACGGATACGCGGGATCGTGCCCATCTATCGGGATGACCGGCCGCTCAATGGTCTCCTCGCCATGACGCGAGAGTTCATCAGCACGAACGCGACCTGACACCAAAACCGCCTTGCGGTCGGTATGAAGCGATTGGTGGGCGTGTCCGTCCGGGCCAGTGCGGCAAGGGCGTACAACAAGGTGCCCACCGGCTGCTAGAACTTGTAGCCGACGATCGCCATGAACGACGGCTGCAGTTCTCGTTCAACAATCGGGCTATCCGCAGCATCGCCCAGCAAGGCGCCCATGCCAACTTCACCCCGCATAAGCCAGTTTTCCGTTGCCATATATGTCGCGGATACCGAGAAGTCGACGCGTTTCAGAGACGCCTGGGGCTTGAACGCACGCAAACCCGATGCCGCCGATTGCGCAGCCGTCACGCCGAAATAGGACTGCATGTGCTCCTCGTTGGCAACCGTGGCGGAAATGCCCGCCGATACGAAGAAACGGTCGGTTACGGGCGCGGTATATTCGGCACCGAATTTGCCGATAAGGCTCTCGCTCCCCCCGACCGTCTGATCGACCTCCGCATAGAGCTCCAGCGCCTCCCACCGGTAGGTGGCCCTTGCGCCGATGGTCGCGGCAAAGTCGATGTCGCCGAGGCCCTTCAGCCGGTCACCATCGTCTTCGTCACGCCCCATTTCATAGCCGACCTTACCGGCCAGCGAGAAGCCCTGATGCGTGAAAGCGGTGACGGAAATCCCGCGGGGATCAAGCGTTAGCCAGTCGCCGTAAGTGAAGATGACCGCCGGCAGAGGGCTGACCTTGAAGCCCCTGCTCCCCTCATATTCGGGAGCGTACAGCGCACCTGCGCCAACGATCAGGCTCCACACAGCTCCGTCAGCCGATGAGGGCTCGAACCGCGCCGGGTCGAACGCGGGTTCGGCAACGCTCCCTGATGCGGCGTCAGCTGCATGGCTTCCCGATGGTACGACCAACGGTATCCGCACCGCGCCGACTGCGAAAAGGAGCTTGAGTGTCTGATTGGCTTTTTTATCGGGCTGCATACCTGCTCCACACCATTGATCGCGCCGCGCCACAGAGAAACCGGCGCGGCGCTCGACACCTCCTTGTCCCTCCAAGGGAGCCCCCTTGGGTGTGTTGTTTTGTTGCGGTTTGTTACGGTGAAGGGTTGTTCACGCCGACAGGAGACAAGACGCCTGCTCCGGATGCAGGAATGTGTGCGTTGTAATAAATCTTAACACAACCGAGCGGTTTGGACGCACAAGCGGCCACACTGCTGTCCCTGATCGTCTTTAGCCTTTGCCACAGTCCCCTCCGGAGAAAGGCCGGTGAAACACGGGAAGCCTTGTTTACTCCTACCACAGTAACATTGCCGCAACGGCAACCGACACCCCGCCGGTGTCGGCTTTCACCCCCTTGAAATCGCCAGGGAGACGTTCGTGAATAGCGCGAAAAGAAGCCCGCACATCCTCATCGTCGAGGATGATACGGAGATCGGCCGGCTGCTGGTGGAAACCATGGTGGAAAACGGTATGCAGGCCACGACGGCGGATGACGGACACGCGATGTTCGCGCTGTTGCGACGGCAGGCATTCGACCTTGTCATTCTCGACGTCATGCTTCCTGGTGAAGACGGCATCAGCCTTTGCCGGCGATTGCGTGCGGACAAGACGATCCCCATCATTCTGCTGACCGCGCTGGGCGAGGAGGTGGACCGGATCGTCGGGCTGGAGGTCGGAGCCGACGACTACATCACAAAGCCCTTCAGTCCGCGGGAGGTCGTAGCCCGAATCCGAAGCATTTTGCGTCGTGCTTCTTACGGGCCGGCGGCTGGTGATCGTCAGATACCGCTGCGCTTCGACGGCTGGCGCATCGACCCGATACGCCGTCAGGTGCATGACCCTGCGAACACGCGGGTTGCCCTTACAACCACCGAATTCGACCTCCTGCTCGCCTTCTGCCGAAATCCCGGTCGCGTCATAACACGCGAGGAACTCTTGACCCTCACGCATTCCGGACTTGCCGGCCCCATCGAACGCAGTGTCGACGTGCACATTCGCAGACTGCGGCAGAAGATCGAAGTCGACGCGTCCGATCCCGTTCTTCTAAGGACGGTCCGGCTTGGCGGCTACCTTTTTACCGCCGCCGTCGAGGAGGCGTGATGCGCTTTCCAGGCTTCGGTGCGAGGACGATCCGCGGGCAACTCATGCTGGTCGTGATCCTTGCCATCGGCTCCGTCATTGTGGCCGGACAGGTAATCGAACGGATCAAAACCTTCGACTACGCTGATGCAGTGGACGTCGATCTCGTCGGTCAAAGGGCCTTGACCCTCGCCCTTCTGCTCGACGGCGCTGACGATGCCCAAAGGCAGCGCATCCTTGCGCGTTCGGCCGAGGTCGGCATCGAAATCGACATCGTGCCGCGCGACGCGCTCGAGCGCATTGCAGGCCCGGACGGGTTTCGTTCGAAAATCGGCTCGTTTCTGGCATACCTCTTCCCGCCGGATGGGAACTTGCCCGATGGATCGAAGATGATGCTGGTCGGGCGCAAGCCGATGCTGTCGCTCCCCATCAACGACAAAGAATTTCTCCTGTACAAGTCGTTCCCGGACAGCGTTCTGACGACGGACATCACGGGGCGCATCGTGTATTACTCCCTGGCGCTGGCGATTTTGGGGGTGCTCTTCTCCATTTTCGCCGCGCGGTTTCTGACCGCACCGCTCAAGGCGATCTCAAGCGAGATCCGCGATACCGACGCGTTCCTTTCCCGCTCCACGCTTGTGCCGGAAACCGGCAGCCTCGAGATCAAGGATCTGGCGCGGGCGCTCAATGAGCTCCGGACCCGCATCCACGAGATGATACGCAACCGGACAGGAATGTTGCGGAGCGTCAGCCATGACCTGCGCACGCCGTTGACCCGGGTGCGCCTTCGGGCAGAACGGATCGGGGATGCGGCGATCCGCGACCAGATCCTCGCGGATGTCGAACAGATCAATACCCTGATCGACATCACCCTGGACTACCTTCGCGACGATCGCGACAGGGAGGCGCGCGAACGTACCGACGTCGCCAGCATCATGCAGACCATCTGCGCCAATTTCACGGACATGGGCGCCCATATCAGGTATGCAGGTCCGCCCAGACTGGTCTGGCACTGCAAGCCCATGGCACTTTCGCGGGCGATCACGAACCTCTGTGAAAACGGCATCAAGTTCGGCGGCGAGGTCACGATGAGCCTGAAGTCCACTGACCAATACCTCAGCATCGGCATCCAGGATCGTGGCCCCGGCATTCCCGAGCAGTTTGCGACACAGGTGCTCGAACCCTTCTTCCAGATGGATCCTGCCCGTACGGGCAATACCAAGGCGAGAGGTTTCGGTCTTGGGCTTTCCATTGTCGACGAGATCGTCCGTGATCACGGCGGCCAACTGGAATTCGAGAACACCGCGCCTCGTGGACTATCGGTACGGATCATCCTCCCGAAGGCCTCACCGCGCACGTCGGATTGACCCGAAAACCGCCCGAACCTCTCCGGATCACTGCATGCCGGTGTCCTCCGGCGGGCAACGACAGGTCCCGGCGATACGCACGCGGGTTCACTCAAAAGTTTTCGCCTCTCCTCGCAACCGCCAAACTCCGTTGCCAAGCACTTCACGCGGCCTCGGCGCCCTCTAGCAGCACCATTTTTCTTTCTAGAACGCTGGTTTTTCAGATGTTTTCGGGTGCTCGCCCGGTTTCAATCCACCCCTAAATCCACCCTTTTGCGCTCGCTTAGCGCCTGTCCAACTCCCGTAAGCATCGCGCTGTTGTGGAAGCGTCAGCTCGGATGTTTTACGGGCTCGATGAGGGCTAGTAACGCGGGCAAGCCCATTTTAATATGAGCAACCCCGCGTAACGGTTGAATAGTTCGGATTTAGCCCCACCTTGAGGTTTTGCCTCAACTTGAGCCTAAACGTCCTGATAGCCGCCTGTTCTCAGGTTAGTTTGACGTGAGTTTGATGGACTGGGGGGGCTTCAGGGGCGTCCCCCGACGCTCCGCCTTGTTCAAGACAGCCTCGCGGCCGTCAACCTGGCTCTGGGTAAGCGACGTGCCGAAGTTGCCGGACGCGCGAGCGCGCACCGATGCAAAGAATGCGCTGCGGTTCATGGCGTTGTCCTTTGTGAGGGGAACGAAAGGATTGGTTAGTGAATTAACCTGCTGCGGCCGTTCCCATACGCGGCCTGCGTGAAGGACCCGGTTGAGCGCACGAGGGCGCTCCCGGGTCTGGATCTCGGAATGGAAGGCGCCACTGTGACTGCGAGGTGCCGATCTAGCCAAGCGCGGCCACTGGAAGGGTGTCGGAGCAAACTTGACCGTGGAGCGTATAGCTCACGCTCTCGGTCCTCACCTGAGGATATCCCCGCCGAGAGAAAGCCGGGGCCTGGTAGTCTGGAGCATGCCGGGTCTCGGCGCCTATCGCATCCGCGACGGGTCTCAACTACGGGATATCATCGGGATGATCCAAATTGGTGCTGTTCAGCAGCCAACATTGGGCAGATAGATTGACGGGCTGGCTGCACTTCCCGCCAGCATGAGACCCGGTTGAGTTCCCGGGGGTGTTCCCGGGTCTCGCACATCAATCCCAGAAGCCCTGGATGTTGATTGCTTCGAGCGCCGCGAGATCCGGCGCAGCAAGGATGAGAGCCGCGACGTCCGCCTCTCGATTGAAACACTCGTCGATATGCTGCACGCCAGCCGCCTTTATCGCCCGCAATGTCACCTGGTCGATGTCGATGTGGACGCCCGGCGCCGATTATAAATTCCCTTCAGGGGAGCAACATCTCCGGCTTTGGGTTCCCCGGCACGTTCACTCTATCTTTTCCACCTGCCCCGCTTCGGCGGGGCGTTTTTCTAAGCTACGAGTTGGAACTTCATAGGCGGCGCACGGTTACCTGTGCGCCTCCGCGACGGTCCCTCGTGGGGGTCTTGGGTGGGGCGGGCTTTCTAACTCAGCGGATGGCCCGCCTCTTTCTCTCCCGATAGAAACCTTCTGATTTTGAGGAAGTTGTTGCCGCGAGAGGTGTCCATGCCGCGATTTTTCTTTCACATTCGAGACAGCGATAGCTTTGAGATCGATCCGGAAGGGGTTGAATTCGATAGCGTCGAAGACGCCATCGTCGACGCTAAAGCAGCAGCCAGGGAAATGATGGCCGAGATGCTGCGCACCGGTCAGCCGCTAGATGGGCAGCGTTTTGAAATAGCCGACGAGCGCGGACGGGTGATTGAAATCCTCCCCTTCCGCTCGGTGTTGAATCTGCAGTAGCCCATCTCTCATGGCGGGTCTCCCCCTCGCTTATCGAGATCCGCCAGCAGCATTTCATACATGGCGATCCGGCGCCTTGCCTCGGCAGTAGCATCGTTCTCGCAACTCAGCGTCTTTTCAGTACCGCCGCCTCGAATGCCGTTTTGCTGCAAGTCGAGTATCGCTTGCTCGTTTTTTATCATCCGATGGAGACGGGAGCGAACATCCATACTGTCCTCAAAACCAATGCCATGCCATCCAGAAGCAGGCGTAGGCCGCTATGCCGATGACAAAGCAAAGCGCGATTTGCCGAGCCATGACGCAACGCCCCTCTGGTTCGATAAAGCAGGATGCAACGGAAGGGCGCAAGAGCCGAGCGAAGGGGCTACGTTAAGCGCACGCGGTTGCCGCCGGTATATTCGATATGCCTCTCATATTCGAGGAAGTCGAGCGCGTTGACAATCTGCTGCTCGGTAAAGCCTGCCGCCACAAGGGTAGGTCCGACAAGATAGAGGGCGATCGGGTTATCAGGCGTGCATCCCGCGGCAATCAGTTCGGCGAGGACGGCTTGCTTGCAGCGTTGATGGGTGGTCTGGTTCACGTCTTCCATCGTCAGCTCCTAATGACCGCCCTGTCCCGTACGCGTCGATGCCCGGCGCGCTTTGTACGGAGATCAAAATGTTCCGCATAACTGACGGCCAATGTGATTATGGAATGTTCTATGACCGAGAGGTAGCCGAAAGAATCGCGCAGGAGTTCCGTCGAGAGGGATTTGACGTGGATATTCGAGCGCTCGGCGATGGCGACGAGGAAGACTGACAGGCTTGGCCGGCCCTGTTAATTCCCCGCATTAGCAGGGCCCGCCGGCCGTGCGCTCAGCGAGTAGGAGCATACGGGTTTCTGCCGTACGCCCCACTTGTTTTACTCGTTCGGGGCCATAGTTACGCCCTTACCGCGCAATTGAGCGTTGGCTTAAGGAGTTGGGGCTTTGGCTACATCGGTTCTCGTCAGCATCTTGATTACCTTCCTCGTAATCGTGCTGGTCCTCTATCTCATCGGGCGGCTACCTCTCGATGGACGTGCAAAGCAGATCGCGCAGGTTGTCGTCATCATCATCGGCATTGTCGCGCTGCTAAAGTACATCGCCGTCTTTTAGGAACTGAGGCGGGACGGCACAGTGCCATTGAGTGCGAGCCGTCCCGTCAACTCAGCCAGAATGTTCGATCCCAAACTGGAACAGCGCCTGCAATTTCTATGATGACGAGTCGTACACGCCGCGCCACATCGGGCGGCACGCGGCCGAGAATTATGATTGCCTGGGGTTCGAAGACCAGCTCAATTTTGTGCTGAGAGCAAAGCTCGTCATATGCGATAGCCGCTTTGATTGACGCGCGCAGGCCATAATCTTGCGCGCCGAAACCCGCTCCGAGAGATGCTTGAAACATCTCGCCCTCCATGTTTTCGAGATTTATTGAAAACAAAGATAAGCCCGCGATGTTCCATCGTCGGGAAGGAACAAGTAGCCGGGGCCCGGGTTGGTAAAAGTGGCCGATGCGGCTATGGTCTCCCCCGAGCCAACCATCGTTGTAGGGGTCCCAGTCTAGGCCGTACTGGGGGTCGTTTGCGGCACTTCGACGACCCCTTTTCCATTAATTGATCCTGAGGCACCATAATGGAAAACAGATCACGCGTTGCTATTGGGCGCCGGGTTTCCACGGTCCTGGCGATAGCGGCGATTTTGTTCCTTGCTTTCATGGCACTTCTGGGAGCGCTTACCCTCATGTGAGCCGACTTAGAGGCGGTCAGGCTCTCAATGTGGCCCGCTCATGACAAAACGGCACGATTTTGAAAGCGAGCCTGCGATCCTGACCGCTACCGTCCTGCCGCCTTCCCCAATTTTGCAAGCAAGGAAGGCTCTGCGCAGAAGCGAGCGGGCGTCGCCTCTGAATTTCGAAATATGAGATTGCGCCTGCAAGGTAATCTGGTCCCTGCTTTTTCCTTGCATTAGCGGGGCCGTCGCCCGCGGCTTGCCATTCATCGCTCAGCGAGTGCGGCACACGGGTTTCTGCCGCATGCCACACTCTGACCCGCTAAACCTATAGGGAAGCTGAGAGGGCTGATGGCGTTCTACAGATCAAGCGTGGCCCGATCAATTCGCCACCCATGACGGTCGAGGCTACGCCAGGAACTTGGACCATCTCCATGTCGAGATTTCCATGATTGAAATGGCCCCCTAAATCGCCGGACAGGCTCTCCCACTTAGATAAGTGATAGGAGATGGGGTGGTTGCCGTCCTCCCCTAACAGCATGGGAACTATGCCAGGATGATGTGGCGTAGAGCACCAGCGGAGAGGATGGCAAATGAAAGACATGATGATCGGCGTGGACTTGGCAAAAAGTGTTTTCCAGCTTCACGGAGCGACAATGACAGGGCACGTGAAATTCCGCAAGAAACTGGCGCGAGGGCAGTTCTACCGGTTCATGGCGACACAAGCACCTGCACTTGTCGTTATGGAAGCCTGCGGCAGCGCGCATTACTGGTCGCGAGAACTTGTCAAACTGGGCCATGAAGTAAAGTTGATCGCGCCGCAATATGTGCGGCCGTTCGTGAAGCGGCAGAAAAACGATGCTGCTGATGCCGAGGCTATCGTTATTGCAGCTCGTCAGCCCGAAATGCGTTTCGTCTCACCCAAAACCGCGGACCAGCAAGCTCAGGCGATCCTGTTTCGAGCACGCGAGCGTATTGTCCATCAACGAACGGAGCTGATGAATGCTCTGCGTGCTGTTCTCTACGAGTATGGGCAGACTGTTCCGCTCGGGATTGGCCGCGTCAAGCGCATCGCAGTGATAGTTGAGGACGTTGATATCGACCTGCCTGAGCTTGTGCGAGATGAATGCCGTGATCTGCTAGCACAGATCAACGAGAAGACCGCACGGATCGAGGAAAAGACGAAGCGGCTTATCGAGTTGTCACGGCAGAGCGATAATGCAAGGCGGCTTCAGACCATGCCGGGCGTTGGGCCGATGATTGCAATGGCTGTTGAGGCCTTCGCGCCAGCGATGGAAAACTTCCAATGTGGGCGTAACTTTGCCGCTTGGCTTGGCCTTGTTCCTCGGCAGTTCTCATCTGGTGGAAAGGAACGGCTCGGGCGAGCTTCAAAAGCCGGACAGGCTGACATACGCAGGCTGCTGATAATCGGGGCGATGACCCGTGTCAGGTGGGCGAGTCTCAAGCCACCTGTGAAGGGCTCATGGTTAGCGCGGATGTTGACAAGAAAGCCGCGGATGCTGGTAGCGATTGCACTGGCGAACAAGATGGCCCGAAGAATATGGGCAATGTTGATGAAGCAGGAGGATTATCGAAACCAGGCGTTGGTTGTGGCCTGACAAGAACCGGCTGCGAGTAGCAGAGCCGGCGATGAGGTGTGAGAAGTCGACGACCTGAATGGGCGCATGATCGAACTGATCGGGATTGGGAAAACCAGAACATTACTCAGGGTCTGTAGCCCGTGTAGGAGATTTGGACCCGATCCGCAGATCACCATACCGGCCAGCGGTCTTTCGAAGTGCCGCAATAAAAGGCCTGACAGAAGACCGCACTCGATCACACGTCAGAAGGGTTGGAAACTTCTTGCGCAACGGACGGCAACCACAGAAGTAATGTCGGCATTATGACTAGCAGCAACAATAAGATTGAGGTCCTGTCGGGCCCTGAGCGCCGTCGTCGGTGGGGCACGGCGGAGAAGCTGGCGATTGTCCGTGAGACCTACGAGGCGGATGCGACGGTGAGCCTCGTTGCCCGTCGTCACGGCATCGCCCCGAACCAGTTGTTTGGCTGGCGCAGGCTGGCCGCTCAAGGCGCACTGACGGCGACGGCAGCCGAGGAAGAGGTCGTCCCGGCTTCCGAATACCGGGCGCTTCAGAACCAGGTGAAGGAGTTGCAGCGTCTCTTGGGCAAGAAGACGATGGAAGGCGAAATCCTCAAGGAAGCCCTCGAAATCGCCACCGGCTCAAAAAAACACCTGTTGCGCACGCTCTCTCTGCCGAAGGACGTTTTAAAGTGAAGGCCGTCTGCGAGACGCTGGGTGTCGCCCGCTCGAATGTCGCTGCGCGTGCCGCACGCTCCCCTTCCGGAGCCAGAGGACGGCCACCACAGCCGGATCGGGAACTGGTGGAGGAGATCAAGGCCATCATCGCCGACCTGCCGACCTATGGCTATCGGCGGGTTCACGCTGTCCTGCGTCGCAACGCCCGCGAACAAGGGCGTCCGTGGCCGAATGCCAAGCGTGTCTACCGGGTGATGCGGCTGCACGATCTCCTGCTCGAACGTCACACCGGAACTGTCGATCCGCGCCGTCACGATGGCCGGGTTGCGGTCGAGCGCTCGAACATCCGCTGGTGCTCGGACGGCTTCGAGATCGGTTGCGACAACAAGGAGAAGGTCCGCGTCGCCTTCGCCCTCGACTGCTGCGACCGGGAGGCAATCGCCCATGTCGCCACCACCGAAGGCATCAAGAGCCAGGACGTGCAGGACCTCATCATCACCGCCGTGGAGAACCGCTTCGGCCGCATCAACATCCTGCCGGAGCCGATCGAATGGCTCACCGACAATGGCTCCTGCTTCGTCGCCAAGGACACCAAATCCTTGCTTCGCGACATCGGCATGGAGCCGTGTTCGACGCCGGTGCGCAGCCCCCAGTCGAATGGCATGGCGGAGGCCTTCGTCAAAACCTTCAAGAGGGACTACGTCGCGGTCAACCCGACCCCGGATGCCGAAACCGTCATCGCCCATCTGCCGTTCTGGTTCGAGCACTACAACGCCCTTCACCCACACAAGGCTTTGGGATATCGCTCACCGCGTGAGTTCCTGAGCCTCAAATCTCAAACCTGAGAATGTCCGGTCTTTAGGGGGCAACTACACCAACGGAAAACCTCACTTCGTCGGCTTCACCTGCGAAACCACTCTAGGCTTCGACGGAGCGTCCAGCCACTCAATCCATTTTCCTCGCTCTTCGATTGTGTCGAAGAGCCGCAAGAGTTTGTAACCCCCATCCCTTGTTTCCAGCATCTCGCCAAGAGACGCAAGTTCCAAGGGCAACGTCACCTCATTGCCGTCGAATCGTACAAAGTAAATGCTCTCGGCCGAGAGCTGCACGACTGGCGCGGTTCGATGCGTCGGACGAATACCTTGCACACCGCCCTGGCACGGATTGCCCCCTGCTTCGGCAAATAACGGCGAAATCCAAAGGCTCCTCGAAAAAAAATAACCCGCGCTACCGCTTTGAAAATGAGGGCGTTTAGCAAAAAGAAAATGCTGCCTCGGGGTATTGGCAAAAATAAAAACTTGCTTGTGCTGCGGAAAAACCTATCTTCAGCCCATCGAACTTTGCTTGTGACCTTTTGTCTATCGCCCCAGTGGCCCGGTCAGATCTCCTCTCATCGTCGATCTACATGGTTCGTCAATCCGACGACATCAACAACGATTGAAAGGAAATCGTTATGAACACAGGCACTGTAAAGTGGTTCAACAGCACCAAGGGCTTTGGCTTTATCGCACCCGACAACGGTGCAACAGACGTTTTCGTGCACATTTCCGCCATCGAACGCGCGGGCCTCAACTCTCTCGTTGAGGGCCAAAAGGTAAGCTACGATGTCGTGCAGGACCGAAAGTCTGGCAAGAGCTCGGCTGACAATCTGCGCGCAGCATAAGGAATTGTCGTCTCTCTGACGCTGACCACGGATGTACTGGCAGCGCCGATGACGAACGACAGGAAGAGGTCGGGGTGATGCCCGGCCTTTTTGTTTTCAACCACACGCTACGCGAGGACCTGGTCATGAGCCAGACAGTTTATGCCGTTGGCGACATGGTGAAGCTCAAGCCTGATCTATTCCGCCGCGCGGAAGGCAACCGACCCTGCCGAATTGTAGGTGTCCGGCCGTCAGACCGCGGGGAGATCCAGTACCGAGTCCGCCTTGGCGACGAGAAGTTTGAACGCCGCATCCTTGCGAGCGATATCGAGGAACAGGAAAGCGCAACAGCGCGGCCGGCGCCTGCTCCGCGAGGTTCTGAAAGCAACAAAGAGCCTTGGTTCAAAGCTTCGAGCATCCGGATCAGGAAGTAATCAGATCATAACAGCGGCATCGACCGCTATCGGAAGGAAATATCTTGCAGGTTCTCGTACGGGACAACAATGTCGATCAGGCCCTTCGCGTTCTGAAAAAGAAGATGCAGCGGGAAGGCCTTTTCCGCGAAATGAAGGCACGGAGCGCCTTTGAAAAGCCTTCGGAAAAGCGAGTGCGCGAGAAGGCGGAAGCCGTGCGGCGTGCCCGCAAGCTGGCACGCAAGAAAGCGCAACGTGAAGGATTGATTCCCGCGCCAAAGAAGAAGACGGCCATTGGCCGGCCCTAACGGACGCTCGGAATTACCCCGAAGGAGGTGACGAATGATGGCTACAAAACAGCAATTCTTCAAACCCACGAAGGCAAGCGCGGAGCAGAAGTCGGAAGCGACCACTTTCGTTGCGAGAGGAATTATCGAGCAGGAAGCAAAGGCACGCGAAATCAAAACCGAAAAGCTCCGTGCGCTTCGTTTAGCGCAAGAGGCTGTTGCCACGCCTGCACTGACGCCACAACGTAAGCGACAGGAAAAGCAAGTCCGGCGGAGAGCGGTTGGTAGATAACCGATCATCCGGTGACGAGCTCAGCACCTCTCCTGCTGCGAACGTCATGGAACGAAAAGTGGGCGCCACTCACTCCTCGGGAGCAACCGGCACCAGGCGCCTAGATCGATAGGGGCCCTTTCAAACCACGGCTCCAAGCCGCTCTCAGGTATCCACTTGAAGAAGTCTTTCATGCACCGCCGCGCCTAGCCACTCAGCATGTCGTCTCCTTAAGGCTGCCATCACTGAATGATGCATGCCCCGGCCAATCGCAGCCTTGCGCTCAGCGCTCCACTCGCGCCGACGGCCGCTGCCCGTGAAAACCTCGAACCGGCGCGCCGGCTCTTCGGATCGCCGCGCTTCAGGCTCACTGTGCCCTGGCTGAGGAGGTCGGCAAGCGCCTGAGTGGCGGTTTAGCCCCTGACACGTTCGGTCCCACATTTGGACCGACTGTCTTCGACTGGTGGGCAACGCCTTGCTGCTCTTTTTACGCAATTTGAGGCGTTAAAAACTCGCGCTATGCGTGAATTAATCTTGTTCCGATGCAGAAACTTAGTACCGTTGAGGGAGATTCGGCAACCGATTAGCCGGCGCGCTTCTTAATCAAATCCACCGAAAACGGGAGTTAACCTCGTGAAATGGCCAACTGTTCAGCCAGCGGGAAGCTTGCAGAGGGGGACATTCAATACCCCCGATCATATCCAGGATATGTCCCGGCGGATGCATCAAGAGATTTCTCGGGGAACATTCAATCTGTTTCCAACACAGAATGCTCCCTCGGGAAACAGAGGCCAACGAACGAACCCACTCGGAGCATTCCAGTCGGGCGATAAAAAGCTGGGGCGGCAAAACTATGATGTTCGCTTCAACGTCCACATCTGCAAATACATAATACTTAGCTGGGGCAGAAACGCCTACACTAGCGATACGAAGAAGGGGGGCGCCCCGATAGCCGTATCATATCAGGGGCAGCTTCTGTCGGTCTCGTGCCACATCGACATTACGACGCCCCGGGACAACATGCTTTGGCATGGGATCGAAGGCCCACACGTTGTCATAGAGGGCTACAAGTTGCCCAACGGCACCCACCCTCACAGATACTTCAAGCCCAGAAATTCAACTTTTGAGATTACGCCTAATGATTTGTTCAAGCTATACATTTGGGAGCGAGACAACAATGCGGGCAGAGCGATGAACGATCCCGCGAGAACGTGGCCTGACTGGTTGCTAGAGCGCCTAGGAAGAGGGTGTATCACCGGCTGAACGCTCTCAACGTGGCAGCTCAAATTATGGACTGAGGAGCGAGAGGGCGTGCGCTGCCTGCTCGACGCGAATTCCCTCGGGATTGCAGCTCGCTTCATCCTATCTGCCTCAAGTTCGTATCAGTGAACATGATGAGGTCGAATGCTTCCTGGTCTGCGATACCAGACTCTGCCGGGTCGGCTTCCAGATCATATTCAGGCCGGCCGTTGATGATTGAGGGCCGTACCGACAAAGATGGTTCTTCATCGGCGCCGTCTTCAAGGTCGCAATCACCGTCCATCATGTCGAGAAGCGAAATCATCTTCTCGATGCATCGCTCCAGTTCGGAGCGGCGGAAACGTTCGATTGCCGCGCTCTTCATTATTCGCGCTCCTCGGCAAGAGTTTCCACCAGCGCCCTTAGTTTCGGCTCGACCTGGCTGGCCCAGCGATCCGTGCCAACCAGGAGTATGATAGCCAACTCCCTTGCTGTTGCTGGCTGGCTGCCCTCTATCTGGTCCTGTAGAGCTTGGCACTCGGCAAGGAGAGGCTCGGCGTCCTCGTCTGCGATGGGCAAGGATGCAAGGCGCTCGGCCTCGCACCAACGCCGGAACAGCTCTTCAATGGTTGTGGGCATAGCTGCGCCGGCTACCGGAACGGTTTCGTTCGGCATGATCGTATCTCCAGCATGAATTTGAGGATGTCGGAACGGCTTCTGGCGGCACCGCGTCAATGGTTATCGCATGGCCCGTGATGCCGCTGCGCCTCTCTATCAGGCCGGGCGTGAACGCCTTGCAGCTCGCCAGCTTGCCGACAGCGCGACCGACCTTTCCGCCTTCCGCCGCTCCCTTGAAGATCCGGCCGCCGACCTGGTTTCCGGTTCACAGCCCACCACCTTCCAGGCAACAGGCGACATGGGGGTTGGTGGTCTTGAGCGCGGTATCCAGACGAAACGGCCCGAGGCATTCCAGCAGCGCCGCGTTGATCAGAATTCGGCAAGGCTTGCCGCCCTTGAAGGTGTCCAGCGCGACGGCTCTCCTGAAAAGGTGGCTAATGCCGCTCGCCAGATTGTGCAGGCCGTCAGCGAACGTGCGCAGGCCGCCTATGACGACGTGGTGGCACGATCGACGGCCAACGTGGATGAAGCCGTTTCCGACCCACCCCTCAATCCACCCTTCGTCGTGAGATTGAGTGATAGGCGATAAAAATCCATGATCTGGAACGCATCATGAACGGCGCGGAAGGTCAATAGCTCTGATAGGCAGTGATCGGAGATAAATTACTTCGACATTCCAATTGGATGCCCTTCTGCGGACTGGGAAAGACGAGGCTTGCAGCCAGGCCGCCGCCAACCGCGTCTCCCAAGCCAACCGATCCGCCATGGGTCGACATGACCTGGCTGACAATGGCAAGTCCCATACCGGTTCCCTCGCAGCGGACGACGAAGCCGGCCATCAGCGTCTGCTCGCCACGCCGCCATCGTCCTGTCCCTTCCCCTCCCTGGCCAAAACCGCGCAACCGGGGAGCGATGAAGGAGCGTCGTCGCCGGACGGGCGAAGGCGATGCATCGGAGGTCGGACAATCCTGGGCCTACGGGCCGCGGTGCGAATCGCCGCCTTCGATGGCGCCGACGTGCCGCAGCGAAACAGCGGCAAGAACCGCAAGAATGGCGACGCCTGCGGCACTAAACATCGCCGCATTGCTGAACCCTGCCGTGAATGCGGCCTGTGCCGTCTCCATGAGGCCAGGCGGCAGTTCCGAAGCGACCGACATCGCCGCCCACAGGCTGTCACCAACGGCCCTGTGGGCCTCCGCGCCGAGCCCCTCCGGTATTCGACCGGTCATGGCCTGACGATAGATAGCGGTTGCAAGGCTGCCAAGCACCGCAATACCGAGCGATATGCCGAGATCCTGCACCGTCTCGGACATCGCTGAAGCCGAGCCGGCTTTTTCCACGGGAGCCGAGCCGACCACCAGATCCGTGCCAAGCGCCGCAATCGTGCCGAGCCCGAGATAGGCAAGCGAAAATCCGGCGACGACGATAATGACACCGCAAGTGCTGGTATCGATCCGGGTCAGCAACAGGTACCCCACCACCGACAGTCCCAGGGCACCCGCCACGACGAAACCGGGGCGAACGCGCCGCGCGATCAGGGGCGCTGCGACACCTGCAGCGACCATGGCAAGGGCTGGTGGCCCCATCCAGAGACCGGCGACGAGCGGAGAAAAACCGGCAACGAGCTGCAGGTACTGGGTAACCAGCAGCATCGTGCCGCCAACCGCGACAAGGCCGAACAGCAGCACGACCAGCGCCACGCTGAAAGCCCGACTTGAAAACAGGCTGATGTCGAGCAGCGGATCGGCAAGCCGACGCTGCCGGCGCACGAACAGCACGGCAAAGGCGAGCCCCACCGCAATCGCCCCGATCGGCTGCACCCCAAGATCATCCTTGGCAAACTGCTTGATGCCGTAGATCACCGGCAGCATGGCGGCGAGCGAAAGGCCGACGCTTGCAAGGTCCAGCCTGCCGGCCCGTGGTGCCCGATATTCCGGCAGAAGGGCGGGCGCCAGCACGAGCAAAAGGCCGACAATCGGGACGGCCAGGAGAAACGCGGCGCCCCACCAGAAATACGCCAGGAGCACGCCACCCACCACCGGGCCGAGCGCCATGCCGAGCGCAAACATGGTCGCCCATATGCCAAAGCCGAGCGCACGCTGCCTCGGGTCGGCAAACATGTTCGTGATGAGGGCCAGCGTCGAGGGCATCAATGTTGCACCGGCCATTCCCAGCAGGCCCCGTGCGACAATCAGCATGGTGGCGCTCGTGGAGAAGGCCGCGAGTATCGAGGCAAGCGCGAAGGCGGCTGCGCCGATCATCAGGAGTTTGCGACGCCCGATGCGGTCACCGAGCGTTCCCATGGTGATCAGAAAACCCGCTATCAGGAAGCCGTAGGCATCCATGATCCAGAGAGCCTGCGTGCTGGTCGGCTGCAGATCAGCGGCGAGCGCCGGAAGCGCCAGATGAAGAAGGGTAAGATCGAGGCCGAGCAGGATGGTGGGCAGGGCAAGCAGTGCAAGCCCCAACCAATCGCGGATACTGGCTGTTGCGGGCGGCGGAGGCAGCCCGGCAGTCAGGATTCCAGAGGGCGGAAGATCAAGTTCGTCGTGAGAAGTCATGCTGCCTCCTTGTTGCAGGCAGACTTTCCAGGCATGATCATCCTGTTACAATATTGGAAATTATCCTGTTACCAAAGGCAACAGTCTTGTCGACCCGCTCATTCGCACGCACGCGAACCGACCTTTCCGACTTCCTGATGCGTCACCGGACAAAGCTGACGCCAGCCGATGCCGGCCTGCCCGCGACGGGCCAGCGCCGGACGCCCGGCCTCCGGCGCGAGGAGGTGGCTGCGCTCGCGGGGGTGGGGCTCACCTGGTACACCTGGTTCGAGCAGGGGCGCGATATCCAGGTCTCCGAGAGTTTCCTGCTCAAGGTGTCGAAAGCGCTGAAACTCGACGACGCCGAGTGCAGCCATCTCTTCCTGCTCGCACACCGGCGCCCACCGCCACCGGAAGCCTATCAATGGCCGTCCGTCGGCTCGCTCGTTCAGACATTGCTGGACGATCTTGTCATGCGGCCCGCCTATGTGGTCAACCTTCGCTGGGATGTTGTTGCCTGGAACCGCGCGGCCGACGATTTGTTCAGCTTCACACCCCGCGAGCGGTCCGACCGCAATGTCATGCGCCTCCTCTTTGCCGACCCGCAATTCCGCCACCGCCTCCCCGAATGGCGCGCCGAGGCGCCGAGACTTCTCACGCAGTTTCGCTATGACCTTGCGGGAGCGCCCGACGATCCCGCGATGCTGGGCCTTGTCGATGAACTGAAGCGACTCTCACCGGATTTCCGCCGTTGGTTCGAGCAGCCGAGCTTGGAAAACTACGCCCGGGGTATCGGCACCCTGCTGGATCGAGACGGAGCCACTCTCCGCTTCTTGCATGAGATGCTCACCGTGGACGAGTACCGGCACCTGAGGATGGTCGTCTATTTTCGGCAGTAGCGCCGACCACCCCTGCCCGTCGATCACGTTGGAGCGGCCGTGGGATCCGGCCGATCATGCGGCAGAGGCGGACGGAAAGGCATCAGGTTCGGGGCTTTGGCTTCCCGCGGGCAATGGCGAGGATCACGGCCGCAGCAACGGTAGCAGCTGCAAGATTGTATGTCATTCCGCTCACGAAGGCGGAGGCGTAGAGCTGCGCCGAGCCGCCAGCTCCAAGGGCCGCGCCGAAAAGCATACCGACAACCGCCACTCCAAGGGCAGCACCAACCTGCTGGAGCGTCGCAACGACACCCGAGGCCATGCCGGCCTGGCGTTCCTCGACAAAACCAAGCACGAGATTGAGAAGCGGCGTCATGATGAGCCCCTGGGCCGCGCCAACCAGGATCAGCATCGGGATCAGATGCGCGACGACGAGGTCGACCCCTGCGACCCAGACCTGGGCGATCAGGATGCCAAGCGACAGGGCGTAGAGCAGCGCGCCCGCTGCGATCGCCGGTGGGCCGAAGCGGGCGACAAGGCGCGGCGCGACCAGCGATGCCACGACGAAGCCGACGCTGCACGGCACGAAGGCACTGCCCGCCTCGAGCGGGCTCAAGCCAAATCCGGTCTGGGCCAGAAGGGCAAAACACAGGAAGAAAGACGAGGAGGTCGAATAGATCAGGACCACCAGCAGCCCGCCCCAGGCAAAGCGCGGCTGGCGCATGAGCGTCATATCGACCAGCGGTTCGAAACCCGCCTGGCGCCGACGTTCCTGCTGCAGGTAGAATGCGGCGGCCAGCACGACAGCACAGGCCATCGACGCAAAGGCCCAGAGCGGCCACCCGTGAGCCGGCCCTTCGATCAGCGGCACGAGCAGAAGCGTGAGTCCCAGGCTCACAAGGACGACACCCTGCCAATCGACCGCCGGACGCTCCTGTGCCCGGGTCTCGGGAATGAACCGAGCCATCGCGATGGCAAAAAGACCTATGGGAATATTGATGAGGAAAATGGTGCGCCAGCCGAGGTCGAAGAGATTGGCTTCGACAAGAAACCCGCCCATGACCTGACCCGCGATGGCCGCAAGACCCAAGGTCATGCCGAGGAGTCCGAAGGCCTGGCGACTGTCATTCGCAGAAAAATTCACCCGGATCGATGCGTAGACCTGTGGGAACAGGAGGGCTGCGGTCAATCCCTGCGCTATCCGCGCGCCGATCAGGATCTCCACATTGGGCGCCAGCCCGCAAAGTGCTGAGGCGAGCGTGAACCCTGCCATGCCAAAGACGAAAAGCCGCCGTCGTCCATGGATGTCCCCCAGCCGCCCGCCCGTGATCAGAAGTACTCCAAAGGCGAGTTCGTAGCCGGCGATGATGAATCCGATCTGCGGCAGGCTTGCACCGAGACTGGCCTGCATGCTCGGGATCGCAACATTGACCACAAAGAGATCGAAGATCGTTACGAAACCGGCAAGCAGGAGAATGGACAGGCCCAGCCATGGTGGACCGGCGGCAATGCCGTCTCCCCGGCTTTGAAAGGGTCGGGGGGTATGGGTATCGGAACTCATCTTGCGTCCTCATGTTACTGACGCAACAGCCATGCCCGAGCATTGACACCCGTACAATTTAACTCATTATGCTATTACTTTTAGTGGCGGCAGAGATGCGTACGTTCGAACGAACCCGGCCTGAACTGGCAGATTTCCTGCGCGCGCAGCGCGAACGCCTGACACCGGCGGATGTCGGCCTGCCCGCCGGCAGACGACGGCGCACGCCCGGCCTGCGACGCGAGGAGGTGGCCGCCCTCGCCGGCGTCGGACTTAGCTGGTACACATGGCTTGAACAGGGGCGAGACATCGGCGTCTCCGCCGGCTTTCTCGACAATCTCGCGCGCGTTCTCAAACTCGATGCGGCCGAGCGGCGACACCTCTTTTTGCTTGCCCAGGAACGTCCGCCGGCGGAACCCGGCAAGACATGGTGTACCGTGCCTTCTCTGGTGGGCCGCCTGATGGACGACCTTTCGCCGCACGCCGCCTATGTGCTCAATCTTCGCTGGGACGTCCTTGCCTATAACCGAGCCGCCGACGACCTGTTCGGCTTCACTCACCAGGCCTCTCCCCGTCGCAACCTTCTATGGATGCTGTTCTGCGACCAGAATCTCCGTGATGTTCTGGTGGATTGGCAAAGCCAGGCGCAAACCATGCTGGCGAGCTTTCGACGGGATTTCGCAGGCGCACGCGACGATACGGATATGCGCGCGCTGGTCGCGGAGCTGGAAACCATCTCACCGGAATTCAAGGCGTTGTGGCAGAACCCCGATGTTCACATGCCCTGCACTGGCACGCGCGCGATCCGCGTCGAGGGCCACCCCGTGACCTTCGAGCACACCTCCCTCACCATCGATGGCGGGCGGCACCTGCGGCTCGTGGTGCATGCTGTCCTTATCGGCCCGGCCGCCGATGAAGGACCTGAGGGTTCCGTACCGTAGCCACAACAAGGATCGGCCTCGCCTCGGCCGCGTCCAATGCGCTAGCGAGGGGTGGAGCACTCCACCTGCATTGCTGCGAGCCCGTTTTCAGCACCGGCTTCAGAACTCAAAGGGCACCCGCACGCACGCGACCAAATTGTCGAGGGCAGCATTGTTGCCAATCTCGACGCCCCCCAACATTCCTTCGCCAAAAAAGGAAACCACCTGCACGGTTACCTTGACCCTCGTCGTATCGGCACTGGCCTCAAGTTCCGTCGTGATCAAGCTCGACATCAGTGTCCGCCCGCCGGTTTCAACAGTTTCACTGCTGACCACGAGCCTGTCCGGCACAATCGAGATATAGGTCGTGCGCCCGGTATATTGCGGATTTTCCTTTGAACCACAGCGGAACTGGTCCTCACCGCCCTCGCGAAAGTCGCCTTCATTATAGACGAATGCGGCATCGTTGGACGGCGCACTCCAGGTCGCACGGACAGCAGGGTCCGCAAATGCCGCAAACACGCGCTCCACCGGAGCCTCGCACCGCCGTTCGAAAACGAACGTCTTGTGCAAGATCTCATTCCCCTGTCGCTGCTCCATTGGTCACTCCGAAATTTTCAGCACATCAAACTGATTTCAAAATGCAATTGGTTTCATCTGCCAAAACTGATTGTGGTTTGCAATCAGTGCAACAGCACTTGCGACTTCCGGAATAGGCTGCAACCCAGCCGGAGCCCTTTGGCGCGCCTGTCGGGGACAGCAATCCTCATTTCCGGGGGAAGGGGCACATTCACCCCCACAGGATCACTCATGAATGCCTCAGCCTGTTGCCCATGGCCGGCTTGAGAAGCACCGGTTCACCGTCAAAGCTAGCGACCACTCCTGCCGACCATTGCCATGATGTTCTCATAGAGTTCGTCCTGTGCCTGCTGCACCGTGATCTCCCCGCACGCAGCAGCATGGGATAGGCCGTCGGCGGCGCCAAGCATCCCCCAGAAGCCAGCAGGCTCGACACCCGCCGTCCCCAAGAACGGGGCCAACACCTTTCGGCATTTCTCGATGAACACGAGTTGATACTCGCGCTTGACGGCCTCCAGTTCAGGGGAGCCGGCAAGGCCGGCCAGAATGCCGGGAATCTCGCGACCTTGCGCCAGCACACATTCGACATAGGACAAGGCGATGACCCTTGCGAGCCCCTCCAGTGTCGGCACGCTGGCGGCAATGGCGGCATCGATCAGCGCCGTCTGGCGTTCGTCGAAATCCTGGTAAAGCGCCGTCAACAGGCCGTTCCGGGTACCGAAATGGTCGTAGATCACCGGCTTCGTCACACCGGATTCATTGGCCATACGTGGCAAGGTCAGCGCGTCGGTCCCCTCCTCCCGGGCCAGTCGCCACGCGACGCCCAGAAGCTGGCGGTGCCGCTCGTCACGGCTGAGGCGGACCCGTTTCGCAGTGGAGCTGGCATTCGCGGGAGTGCTTGACATCATTATATACCTTAAGTAACTTACTAAAAGTATATAACAGAAACCCCTTCATATGCAACCACCAAGCCGGCCGGGAGCCGGCGGCGAAAGCGGCGCGCGCCTGTGCGCCGTTTGTAGAGGATCTATGCCCAATGAGTGATATGACACTACCGGATTCCACCAATCGAAACGCATGGCTTGGCCTCCTTGCTGTGCTGCCGCTTGTGCTGCTCGTCGCCATGGACGGCTCGATACTTTATCTGGCGATGCCACATTTGACGTCCGCCCTTACGCCATCGGCCGACCAGGCACTCTGGATTCTCGACATCTACGGATTTGTCGTCGGGTCCCTGCTGATCGCCTTCGGGAATATCGGCGACCGCTACGGCCGGCTCAGGCTCATCATGACCGGCGCGATCGTCTTCGGCGCAGGATCGCTCGGGGCGAGCTATGCGCAATCGCCACTTGGCCTGATCATCGCAAGGGCGCTGATGGGACTGGGGGGCGCTACACTGCTGCCTTCGGGCCTGGCAATCGTCAGCGCCCTGTTTCCGGATGCACGCCAGCGCGCGCAGGCCATCGGAATCTTCGCCGCGACATTCGCCGCAGGTTTCGCCATCGGCCCCCTCATCGGCGGCATGTTGCTCAGGCACTTCGAATGGAACATCGTATTCCTGATCAATATCCCGGTTGTCCTCGCCTTCCTGATTGCCGCACCGATACTGCTGCGCGAAGTCCGTTCGACGACCGGCGGGCGCATTGACCTGCCGAGCCTTCTGCTGTCGTTTGCAGGTATCCTGCTGTTCACCTGGTCGCTCAAGACCGCCGCCGCCGACGGCTTCACGCTCAAACAATCCATCGTCGGGATCATCGGCATCCTTTCCGTCGCACTGTTCCTCCGCCGCCAGACGAAAATCAGCGATCCACTGGTCGACCTCGACCTGTTTCGCGACCGCATATTCTCGATCGCCATCCTGACCGGCCTCCTGTCCCTCGTCGTATGGTCCGCTGCCAGCTACCTGTCAGGCATCTATCTGCAGGCGGTGCTCGGCTTCGACGTCTTCACAACCGCGCTGCTGACGCTGCCTGGAGCCGTCGTGCTCACCGCAACCTGCGTCGGCACTGCCCGTGTGGTGGAGTGGGTCGGTCGCAGGACCGCCCTTGTGGCAACCCTGCTGCTCATCAGCGCCGGCGTCTTCCTCTTGCTGCTCACGAGCACGCAGACCGGCGTCGCCGCCTTCATCGCCTCAACCATGATCGCGGGCATCGGATTCGGCCTGTCGTTCAGCCTCGTGGCCGAAGTCGCGGTCTCTGCCGTACCGGCCGAGCGCGCTGGCGCTGCCGGATCCCTTGCCGAGACCAGCAATGAACTGGGCAATGCGTTGGGCATCTCGCTTCTGGGGTCACTGGCGACTTTGAGCTTCCGCCTTCTCGGCCCGGGCGTTGCCGGCACGTTGAATGAAACCCTCGATCATGCCGGCGTCACCCCCGAGGCCACCGCACAAGCCAAGGCGGCTTTCCTGACCGGCTTGCACATGGCGGTCGGCGCCGGGGGGCTGATGACACTCACGCTCGGCATCGTCGCATGGCTCTGGCTGCCGAGAAAACTGCCGGAATGAGAGAACGACGACAGCCCTCGACAGGCGATGTTCCGGCACCCGGGCCGTCGGCTTTCGCAGAACATTTGCGGCAGTAGTCCGGACAGACACGCGGTGGCCGTTTGGAGACCGATAGCCTCACCGGTCTTGGCGACCGCACACATATTGCGCGGCCTGATGTGAACCTCGAAACGCACATCCAGGACATTGTGAACCTGATCGCGTTCGAGAATCTCGCAGACGTCGTCCTCGTTGGATGGAGCTACGGCGGCATGGTTGTCGCCGGTGTTGCCGACCGCATCCCCGAAAAGCTGGCCCATGCCGTCTTCCTGGATGCGGAAGTGCCGGAGGACGGGCAATCCCTGTTCGACCTCAATGGCCAAGATTTTCGAAACGAGATGGAAGCCTGGGCGCATAGCCATGGCGAAGGGTGGCGCACATCATTCGGATCAGCGGACGAGATGGATGAAGGAGAGCGCCCGTGGATTTCCGATGACCTCTTGCGCCGCTGGTACGTCGAAAAACTTGCGGCCAGCCCGCAGCCGATCGAGACCTTCCGGCAGCCCGTTCGCCTCCTCAACTCCGAAGCATGCATGCTTCCACGAACGTTCTTTCGTTTCCCGGTTGACGGGGACGCATTCGCCTCACTCTTTGCGCCGATCGAGGAGCGTTTCCGTTCCCGTGCGGGATGGACCTATGTCGAGATCGAGACCAACCATTGCGGTCCGTTGGTCGCCCCGGAACTGGTGGCCGGCGCACTGATGAGTGTCTCCGCGGCAGCCCAGACGAAAAGCCCGCTGCCGAATGGCGGCCAAATTCAAGCGCTTTGAGCCACTGATAGCAAACCGCCCAGGAGCCTTCATGGACGAGATTCTTCGGCCTGAGTGCTTGCCAAGGCGCCGGCTTGCCGGCCCTCACCACGCAAGACACAGATGGCCTTGAACCTCCCCCTTCACACACCCATCTCCGGTTCACTGCCGTAGACGATGACTGCCTGCAGCGATGGCCCCCCGTCGCGCGTTCGCAACCGTCCGGATTGGAAGGGCGCTCCCCGAAAGGGTCGAGCGCCCTTCGTCAATTCGGGCAACCTCTCACGGTCCGCAAGAATTCTCGAAGTGCCTAGTCGGCATCGGCCCGGCCGAGCCGTCTTAACAGAATTGGACGCCCGGCTCCCCCCGGAACCAAACAGAGAGGAAATGCGACATGTCTTCCAGATGGATGAAACGCCTTCGCGCCGCTGCGGCGGGCCTGCTGCTGATTGCCCCGACCTTTGCGCAGGCAGACAGCCCGCCGCTGACACCGGAAAAGATGCGCGAGGATCTGACCTATCTGAAGGAGACATGGGCGCCGCAAGACAGAAGCTTCAACGACAGCCAGAGGAGCGATTTCAACCGACTTGTCGATGAAACCGCCGCGGCCGCTGAGCATCTGACTCCGGAAGAATTCGCGCTCCACGTCATGCGCGCCGTAGCGGTTGCACGCAACGGACACACGAATGCCAATGCCGCAAAGCTCCTCGGCCCGGACATCCCGGTCCGGGTGTGGCTGTTTGCCGACGGGCTCCGTGTCGTCAAGACCCATCCGGATTTCGCGCGGCTGCTCGGCGCACGCATCGATGGGATCGGTGCCCTCACCACACAGGAGGCGCTTGACGCACTTCGGGTCTATCTCCCCGGAACGGACCAGCGGATCCGCTTTCTCTCCCCGGGATATCTGGTCACGCCCAGCGTTCTCAAGCAAATTGGCGCGATCAAGGATACGGCCGCCGTGCCTTTGACCGTTCAGCTTGCCGACGGCCGTTCGGAAACAGTCACGCTTGCGCCCACAGGGGACGAAGACCCGGGCGACGAACGCAAGACGAACCTCAACAGGGGCTACGGCGTGCTCAAACCGGACGAGGCCAGTCTTTCGGGCCGATGGAACCATCTTCTCGATGACCGCAGCGATCTCCCTGCCGTCTACAGCAAGCGCAGCGATCTGCAGACCCAGTTCCTGGATGAGGCCCGCAAAATCCTCTACATCCGCAGCGACGTGGTCAGAAGCATGGATGATACCGCCCTGTCGGACAAATTCGCCGGCCTCTTCCACGAGAAAATCCTTCCGGTCCAGCCAAAGCACATGGTCGTCGACCTGCGCTTCAACCCGGGTGGGGACCTCTTCAACACGATCCTGTTTTCCCAGGCCTTGCCACGACTTGTCCCGCGCGACGGGCGGGTCTTCGTGCTCGTGGGCAGGGCAACCTTCTCCGCGGCCATTTCCACGGCAGCAATGCTGAAGGGATCGGGCGGCGACAAGGTCACGCTGATCGGAGAGGAGATGGGAGATGCCAGCCGGTTCTGGGCAGAAGGCAAACATCTCGAGCTGCCGAACTCCGGCCTTGCGGTTCGTTACAGCCCGGAATTCCATGACTACGAGACAGGATGCTTCGAGCTCGGCGAGTGCTACTGGGCTACGGTCGCCTTTGGCCCCCGCGGCATTTCCATCGCACCGGAGATCACGGTCGATCTGACCTACGAAGCCTATGCCGAGGGGCGGGATCCAGCGCTGGAGAAGGTCCTGGATCTCATTCGCAACCCCTGATCCCCGTTGACGGGACCTTGGCCCGGATGGCGGACGTCGGAACACCCGGCGCCCGCCATTCGTAGATTTCAACCGGGCTCTTCGATTGCTTTGCCGAGCGAAGGGTGACGGCGCCCGAGAGCAAGCTTCCGCACGACAACATAGAAGACCGGCGTCAGCAGGAGGCCGAAAAGCGTGACGCCGAGCATGCCGGCAAAGACCGCAATGCCCATGGCGTGGCGCATCTCGGCACCGGCGCAGGTCGCGACGACAAGCGGGACGACGCCGGCGATGAAGGCGAGCGAGGTCATCAGGATCGGCCGCAGGCGCAGACGCGCCGCTTCGAGCACGGCCGTCAACGGATCGGCACCCTCCTCTTCCTTCGCCCGGGCAAACTCCACGATCAGGATCGCGTTCTTGGCCGCGAGGCCGACGAGAACGACAAAGCCGATCTGCGTGAAGATGTTGTTGTCACTGTCGCTGAACCAGACGCCGGCGATTGCCGAGAGCAACGCCATCGGCGCAATCAACAGGACCGCGAAGGGAAGCGACCAGCTGTTGTATTGTGCTGCGAGGATCAGGAATGCGAGCAGCACGGAAAGCGGAAAGACATACATCGCTGTGTTTCCGGCCAGCTTTTCCTGATAGGCGAGCTCCGTCCATTCGAAGCCCATCCCGGGCGGCAGGGTTTCCGACGCGATACGTTCCATGGCCGCGGTCGCCTGTCCGGACGAATAGCCAAGCGCCGGGCTGCCACTGATATCGGCCGATGGAAACCCGTTGTAGTGCATGACCCGGTCGGGACCTGCGCTTTGCCTGATCGTCAGCAGCGCTGACAGCGGGATCATGTCGCCCGCCGCATTGCGGACCTTCAGGCGGCCGATATCCTCGGGCTGCATGCGGAATGGCGCGTCGGCCTGGACCAGAACACGGTAAGTGCGACCGAACCGATTGAAGTCGTTCACATAGAGCGAGCCGAGATTGACCTGCAACGTCTCGAAGATCGTGTTGAGCGGAACACCCTGCGCCTTGGCCTTCACCCGGTCGATATCGACTTGCACCTGCGGCGCATTCACCTGGAAGCTTGCGAGCATGCCGGCAAGTTCGGGTGTCTGCATCGCCTTGGCCATGAGCGCGCCCTGCGCCTGCGCGAGCGCCTCGAAACCAAGCCCCGACCGATCTTCGATCTGGATCTTGAAACCACCCGTCGAGCCGAGGCCCGGAACCGGTGGCGGTGGGAAGATCCCTTCGAAACCATCCGGAATCCCGGAGAACTTGCCCATCAGCCGGCCGGCAATGGCAAAGGCGGAGAGGGACGGGTCCTTCCGCTCGTCGAACGGCTTGAGCATCGTGAACATGACCGCCGCATTGGGGATATTGACCATGCCGTTGACCGAGAGGCCCGGAAAGGCGACGACGCTCTCCACGCCTGGCTCGGAAAGCGCAATCTCCGACATCGTCTTCACGACGGCTTCGGTGCGGTCGAGCGAAGCGCCGGTCGGAAGCTGGGCGATGCCGACAAGGAAGTACTTGTCCTGCGCCGGGACGAAGCCGTTGGGTACCGTCTGGAAACCGACCCATGTCATGCCGACGAGGCCCGCATAGACGAGCAGGACGAGCGCGCTGAGCCGCACGGCGCGGCGGACCGACCAGACATAGGCATTCGAGGCGCTGTCGAAGAAGCGGTTGAACAACCGGAAGAACCAGCCGAACAGCCCGTCGATCACGCGGGTCAGGAGATCGCGTTTTGCCCCACCGTGGTGCGGCGTCAGCAGCACGCCCGCGAGCGCCGGGGAAAGGGTGAGGGAGTTGATCGCCGACAGGATGGTCGAGATCGCAATGGTCAGCGCGAACTGCCGATAGAATTCGCCCTGCAGGCCGGAGAGAAAGGCCGAGGGAATGAACACGGCCGACAGGACCGACGTAATGGCGATGATCGGCCCGGTCACCTCGTCCATGGCCTTGCGCGCTGCCTCCTTCGGCGTTTCGCCAAGCGCGATGTGGCGTTCCACGTTCTCGACGACCACGATGGCGTCATCGACGACGATGCCGATCGACAGCACGAGGCCGAACAGCGAAAGCGTGTTCAGTGAAAAGCCGAACAGGTAGAGGAAGGCGAAGGTGCCGACCAGGGACACCGGCACGGCGACCAGCGGGATGATCGAGGCGCGCCAGCTCTGAAGGAACAGCAGGACCACGATGACGACCAGGACGATGGCCTCGAGCAGCGTCACCACCACGGCCTCCAGGGAAGCCTTGACGAAGACGGTCGGGTCGTAGGCGATGCGATATTCCAGTCCTTCGGGAAAACCCTTCTGCAGCTCTTCCATGGTGCTGCGGATGGCGGCGGAGACGTCGAGCGCATTCGCCCCGGGGCTCTGGATGACCTGCATCGCCAGTGCCGGTTTGCCGTTCAGAAGGCTGCGCAGCGCGTAGGCGTCCGCGCCGAGTTCGATCCGCGCGACATCGCGCAAGCGGGTGATCTGGCCCTCCGACCCCGTCTTGACGATGATATCGCCGAACTGCTCTTCGTTCGAGAGCCTGCCGAGCGTATTGACGGCGACCTGAAACGCCGCCGAGGCTTCAGGCTGCTGGCCGACCGAGCCGGCGGCCACCTGAACATTCTGCTCCTGGATGGAACCGATGACGTCGCTCGCCGTCAGGCCGCGGGCGGCCACCTTGGCGGGATCAAGCCAGATCCGCATCGAATATTCGCCAGCACCCCAGACCAGGACATCGCCGACTCCCGGCAACCGAGCCAACTGGTCACGCACCTGCAGGGTCGCGAAATTCGACAGGTAGAGCGGATCATAGCGATCGTCGGGCGAAACGAGATGCACGACCATCAGGATGTCGGGCGAGATCTTCTGTGTCACGACACCGATGCGCTGAACCTCCTGCGGCAGGCGCGGCAGCGCGCGGGAAACGCGGTTCTGCACCTGGATCTGCGCCATGTCCGGGTCGGTGCCCTGTTGGAAGGTCACCGTCAGCGTCATGCGTCCGTCGGTCGCGGCCTGAGAGCTCATGTAGAGCATGTTCTCGACGCCATTGATCACCTGTTCCAATGGCGCGGCGACCGTTTCGGCGATCACCTCGGGGTTGGCGCCCGGATAGCTGGCGGTGACCTGCACGGTTGGCGGGGTCACCTGCGGATACTCGCTCAAGGGCAGCTTCAGCAGTGTCAGTCCGCCGCCGATCAGCATCAGGACGGAGAGAACAACCGCGAAAATGGGGCGGTCGACGAAGAAACGCGGGATGTTCATTGACCTGCCTCCTGCAAGGCAGTTTCGGCACGTTTATCGTCGGCTGACTGGCCCGGCAGCATGGAGACCATCTGCGGAACGACCTGCATGCCCGGGCGGACCAGCCCCTTCACGATGATCCTTTCTGCCGGGTCGAGGCCTGCCGAAACGACGCGCAGGCCGGCGATCATCGGCCCGGATTCGATAGGGCGGTATTCGACCTTGTCGCCGGCTCCGAGAACCAGGACGTAGCGGCGCCCCTGGTCGACCCCAATCGCCTGGTCGTCGACGAGCACGGTCTGCGCCGGTTCGGCAGTCACCAGCCTGACGCGCGCGAAGAGCCCGGGCGTCAGGTGGCGATCAGGATCTTTCAGGATGGCCCGGGCGCGGATCGTTCCGGTGCCGCGATCGACCCGGTTGCCGAGGAAGTCGAGTTCACCCGCATAGGGGAAGCCGGTATCGGTCATCAGCCCCACCTGCACTGGCAGCGTGCCGGTTCCGGATGACCGCGCCTGCGCGACAAAACCGAGATAGGTGGCCTCGTCGATATCGAAATAGACATGAAGCAGATCGGTCGAGACGATCGTGGTGAGAAGCGTCGCCGCTGCAGCATTTCCACCGGCAACGAGATTGCCTTGCGTGACGAGCACCCGGTCCACCCGCCCTGCAACCGGCGCAGTGACGCGCGTGAAGGACAGGTCGAGTTCCGCAGCAGCGACGGCGGCCCTGGCGATTTCGACCTCGGCCGCGCGTTGGCGGCGGATGGCCTGCGCATCATCGAGCATCTTGCGCGGCACCGTGCCCTTCGGCGCAAGGGCTTCGGCGCGCTTGAAATCCACCTCGGCCTGATCCAGCAGGGCCCCGGCTTGCTGCAGTTGGGCCCTGGCCGAATTGAGGGTGACTGTGAAGGGTCTCGGGTCGATCTGGAAGAGGAGCTCGCCCGGACGCACGAGACGACCCTCGGGAACCGTGACAACATCGATCGCGCCACCGACACGCGGACGAAGCTCCACGATCTCGGCCGCTTCGAGATAGCCGGTGAACTCGGCAGACGGCGCGACCTTGCGCGTGATGACCTCGGCAACGGGCACCTGCGGCAAGGGCATTTCTACCGGCAGGGCCGCGGCCTCGGACGCACCGGTCGAAAGCGCAAGCGCCATGAGATTTCCGGCATAGGGGCCGATATCATCGCGATAGACGAAGGCAAGGGTGCCCGCGGCTATGGCGACGCCGGCAAGAAGCAGGGTTGAGGAGGCCTTGTTGCTCATTCTCGTTCACTTTCACAAGGGCACCACACTCCGGACCAACGGAGGCGATGACGGTCATTTTTGGCAACGCTGCGGTTTCCAACGATGGAAAGGTCAAGGCCCCGGCGAATTTTTCGGCGGGGTGGTCAATCGTGATGGTGCGCGTGGTGGCCAGCTCCATGCCCCGCACCGCACGCCGTCTGGGAACACGAACATCAGCCCAGCCGAAAGCAGCTGCGCTGCGGCGTTCCGCACGCGGCCTGGCGATCCCAACTCGGAATTGTTCTTTCCGGCGCAAGAACCGTCTTGACCTTACAAGCGCTGGAAGCCGCAGCCTGACGGCAATCCTGTTCGACCCGACCGCCGTTCTGGTCGCCGGCCAGAGAGGAAACGACACCGTGTTTGAAGAAAGGCAAGAGCATGACGGAAAGCAGCACGCCGCATATCGTCCTCTATACAACCCCGGACTGTCCGGACTGCCATGCACTCAGGCTCTGGCTCTCCCACAATGGCGTTGCCTATGAGGAGCCCGATCTCACCGGCCGCAAGGGTGCCGACCCGGATGACGGGCCTTGCCCGGACGCATCGCCCTGTACCGGGCGAGCAAGGAACGACCAATGACAGCCAGAACCGTCGATATCCGCCAGGCGCGGGGCCGTCTTGACGTAGAGGACGGACAGACCATTCTCGGTGCCGCACTCGCCGCCGGCATTTCCTATCCGCACGGCTGCAAGTCCGGCCGCTGCGGTTCCTGCAAGTCACGCCTGATCGAGGGGACGGTGGAGCTGCTCCCGCATTCCCGTTTTGCGCTCACCGACGAAGAGAAGGCCGATGGCCTGATCCTCGCGTGTCGCGCGCTGCCGCTGGCCGACGCCGCTGTCGCCTGGCTGGGCAGCGACGATGACGTCGAGCCTTCCCGACACCTGCAGGCAACCGTGACAGGCCTCGATGATCTTACGCATGATATAAAGCGGGTCCGGATCGTGCCTGCGGACGGCTCTTCCCTGTCGTTCACCGCAGGTCAGTACGCACAGCTCGGTTTCACCGGCATGCCTTCGCGCAGCTACTCCATGGCCAACCGTCCCGGACAGAGCAGCCTCGAATTCCACATCCGCCGCGTTCCGGGCGGCGTCACGTCGGAGCATGTGCACAGCAGACTGAAGCCGGGAGACCCGGTAACGCTCGAATGCCCGCTGGGTTCGTCCTACCTGCGCCAGCATCATTCCAACCCGATCTTGTGCATCGCGGGCGGCTCTGGACTTGCGCCGGTCAATTCGATCGTTGAAACCGCCCTCGCCCACGGCATGAAGCAGCCAATTCATGTCTATTTCGGTGCACGAAGCGAGCGCGACCTCTATCTTCTCGACCACCTCGACGCCCTCGTCAGGCGACACGGCAATCTTACCTTCACAGCCGTACTGTCGGAGGCGCATTCGGCACGATACCGGCACGGCTTCGTGACCCGCGCCGTCGCCGAGGACTTTTCCAACCTTGATGGCTGGAAGACCTATGTCGCAGGCCCGCCGCCGATGGTCGATGCCGCAATGGCGGTGGCGTTTGCCCGCGGACTGCGCCGTGAAGATATGCACGCCGACGTCTTCTTTACGCCGGAAACGCAGACGGACGCAGTGCTCCAGCCGGTAAAATGAGATAAACCGCCGTCACCTGTCATTCATGACAGGTGACGGCGGTTCGACGATGTTCCGATCACTTGCCGCGTGCGGCAAGCCATGCCTTCATCATGGCGATTTCGCCTTCCTGGGCCTTGATGACCTCCTCGGCGAGTTTGCGGACCTCGGGATCCTTGCCGTATTCGAGCGCGACCTTCGCCATATCGATCGCACCCTGGTGGTGCGGGATCATGCCGCGCATGAAGTCAACATCGGCATCCCCGGTGTAGTCCGCCATCATGCCCTTCATCATGGCGTCCATGGCCATCGTATAGGCCTTCGTCGACGGACTGTCCGCGGCCGGCATCTCCATGCCGGACATATCGTGCCCCTGCATGGCATCGCCCGTCTTCATCTGGCTTTGGGCGATCGCAAGGCCTGCGCTGATGGCAAGGGCGCCTGCGATGAAGATCGGCGTGAGCTTGTTCATGATACTGCTCCTGTTCAGCCCGCAGTTGCCGGATATCCGGCCTCTTCGAGAACCTGCTGAAGGGTCGCGAGGTTTGCACTCGTCTCGATCTTGACGCTGCGCGCAGCAGGGTCGGTCTCGACCCTGGCATTCGGATCGACGGACTGGATTGCCCGGGTGACGGATTTGGCGCAGCCGCCGCAGGTCATGCTCTCGATCTTGAGTTCCATGAGAAATCTCCTTTGTTGGGTCTCATGCCACTCAAGGTGGGGCTTCCAACGATAGGAAGGTCAAGGGCGTCGATCTGAAAAATCTGCTATTGACCTTCCCATCGCTGGAAGCCCCATCTTCCATCCGAACCTGATTTTCGGAACGAGAAAGGAGGCGGCTATGAATGCCCCCGTTCGAACAACAGATCTGTCCGGGACGCTATCGATACCGATCGAGGGGATGACCTGCGCGTCCTGCGTCGGCCGGGTCGAAAAGGCCCTCAAGGCGGTCCCCGGGGTTGCCGACGCGGTTGTCAATCTGGCGACCGAAAAGGCGAGCGTCACCACCAGCCTGCCGGTCGATCATGCAAGGCTGGTCGGCGCAGTCGAGAAAGCCGGCTATACGGTTCCGGCGAGCTTCTCCACGCCGGCCGCAGCATCACTTGAGGTGGCGATCGAGGGCATGACCTGCGCATCCTGCGTGGGGCGGGTCGAAAAGGCAATCAAGGCCATTCCCGGCGTCACCAATGCCGTCGTCAACCTTGCGACCGAGAAGGCGACCGTTCAGGGAACAGCCGCTGCAACGGCCATCGTGGCAGCAATTGAAAACGCCGGCTACGACGCCAAACTGATCGCGGCGGCAACCGAGGCAGAAACGGAGGACCATGCCGAAAAAAAAGAAGCGGAACGCCGTGAGCTGGCGCGCGACTTCACCATCGCGGCAATTCTGACGGCACCGGTCTTCATCCTGGAAATGGGATCGCACCTCATACCGGGCGCCCATGAGCTGATTGCCGCGACGATCGGCATGCAGAACAGCTGGTATCTCCAGTTCGTCCTCACCACGCTGGTGCTGTTCGTGCCGGGTATCCGCTTCTATGACAAGGGATTGCCCGCCCTCTGGCGCCTTGCGCCCGACATGAACTCGCTGGTCGCCGTCGGCTCGCTTGCCGCCTATGGCTATTCGCTGGTCGCGACCTTCGCCCCGGCCTTCCTGCCGGCAGAAACGGTCAACGTCTATTTCGAGGCGGCCGCGGTCATCGTGACCCTGATCCTGCTCGGAAGGCTGCTTGAAGCCCGGGCCAAGGGGCGCACATCCGAGGCGATCAAGCGCCTTGTCGGCCTCCAGGCGAAGATGGCGCGTGTGCGCAGAAACGGCAAGACGGTGGAACTGCCGATCGACACGGTCGCATCCGGCGATATCGTCGAGGTTCGCCCCGGCGAGCGCGTGCCAGTCGATGGCGAGGTCGTCGAGGGGGAAAGCTACGTCGACGAATCGATGATCACCGGCGAACCGATCCCGGTTTTCAAGACGAACGGCAGTCCGGTCGTGGCGGGGACCGTGAACCAGAAGGGCGCCTTCGCAATCCGCGCCACGGCGGTTGGCGGCAACACGGTGCTTTCGCAGATCATCCGCATGGTCGAAGAGGCACAGGGCTCCAAGCTGCCGATCCAGGCGATCGTCGACAAGGTGACCATGTGGTTCGTGCCGGCGGTCTTCGCTGTCGCCGCCCTCACCTTCGCCGCGTGGTTCTATTTCGGCCCGTCGCCCGCCCTCACCTTCGCGCTGGTCAATGCCGTCGCCGTCCTGATCATCGCCTGCCCCTGCGCGATGGGCCTGGCGACGCCGACCTCGATCATGGTGGGGACCGGCCGCGGAGCCGAGCTCGGCGTGCTTTTCCGCAAGGGCGAGGCGCTTCAGTTGCTGAAGGACGCAACCGTCGTCGCCGTCGACAAGACTGGCACGCTGACCGAGGGAAAGCCGGCTCTCACCGATCTGGAACTGGCCGTCGGCTTCGAGCGGGCGGATGTTCTCGGACTGGTCGCCGCCGTGGAAGCAAAATCGGAGCATCCGATCGCCCGTGCGATCGTGGATGCAGCTGCGGCGGAAAATATCGTTCTCCCCGTCATGACGGGCTTTGAATCCGTAACGGGTTTCGGCGTGAGGGCCACGGTCGACGGCAGGCCCGTCGAGGTCGGCGCCGACCGGTACATGGTCGAGCTCGGTCATGATGTTGCGGCGTTCTCCGGCATTGCCGAACGTCTCGGCAATGAGGGCAAATCACCGCTCTATGCCGCAATCGACGGCAGGCTGGCGGCAATCATTGCTGTCGCCGACCCGATCAAAGAGACGACACCCGCTGCCATCAAGGCCCTGCACGATCTCGGCCTCAAGGTCGCGATGATCACCGGCGACAACGCGCGCACCGCCAAGGCCATCGCGGCGCGTCTGGGGATCGACGAGGTCGTGGCCGAAGTGCTGCCCGACGGCAAGGTCACCGCGGTTCGCCGTCTCAAGGCCGAGCATGGGAAGGTCGCCTTCGTCGGAGACGGCATCAACGATGCTCCGGCCCTGGCCGAAGCGGATGTCGGCCTTGCCATCGGCACGGGCACGGACATTGCCATCGAGGCGGCCGACGTGGTGCTGATGTCGGGCAGCCTGCAGGGTGTACCGAACGCCATCGCCCTTTCCAAGGCGACAATCGGCAACATCCGGCAGAATCTGTTCTGGGCTTTCGCCTACAACACGGCCCTGATCCCGGTTGCCGCCGGCCTGCTCTATCCGGCCTACGGCATTCTGCTGTCGCCTGTCTTCGCTGCCGGCGCCATGGCCCTGTCGAGCGTCTTCGTGCTTGGCAACGCCCTCCGGCTCAAGACCTTCACGGCCCCACGCTGACGAAAACCGACGACCGGTCCCATGTGAAGGATCGGTCGTCGTCGTTTACGGGAGAAAATGCATGAACATTGGACAAGCTTCCAAGGCATCGGGTGTCTCGGCCAAGATGATCCGCTACTACGAGCAGACCGGCCTCATCCCTGCGGCCGGCCGCCGGGCTTCCGGCTACCGCGATTACTCGGACAATGACGTGCATATGCTGCGCTTCATCCGACGTTCGCGCGACCTCGGTTTCTCCGTGGCCGAGATCGGCGATCTTCTCGGCCTGTGGCGGGACGAGACACGGCAGAGCGCCGAGGTGAAACGCCTCGCACAAGGCCATATCGACGAATTGGAGAAGAAGATCGCGGACCTGCAGGACATGGCCCAGACGCTCAAGGTGCTGGTCAACGCCTGCCACGGCGACCACCGCCCGCACTGCCCGATCCTCCAGCGCCTCGAAACAGACCGGGAAGGCGAGGACTTTTCCGTTCGCCGGCGTTCGGGCGCCATTGCACGCAACACGCAGTAGGGGCGACAAGGGCCGCTTGCGGAGACCATCTCGAAGCGGCCCTCCTGATGCGGACAAAGTGTTCTCATCCGGATGAAGCGTGGTTGCCGAACCGCTCGATCAGCTGCGCAGCATTCGAGCGACCCGACACGATTGCTTTCGGTAGCCGCCGGATGCCAAGTCCTGTGATCACTATCGAGACAGGATATCCAATGCCGCCCGGTGGATTTCCTCATTGGCCGCCATCAACACAGTGCTGTATCGAGACGCGTCGGCAAGTGGCCGCCCCTCCCAATCGGTCACGACCCCGCCCGCCGCCTTTATGATGGGCAGCTGCGGAAGGATGTCATAGTCGAAGACGTTGCTTTCGACGAGAAGGTCGATCCCGCCGAGGGCCAGGAGGCCGGCGGCGTAACAATCGTGTGAAAAGCGACTGAAGCGGACCCTTGCCGCAAGGGCTTCGAAACGCTCGCGACCCGCACAGCCGAACTGCTCGGGGGCAGACGTGTAGAGGATCGCTTCCTCGAGCCGCGTTCTGTCGAGGGTGCGGATCGGCTCACCGTTGAGTGTGGCCACGGCGTCCACACCAAGCCAGCGTTCGCCGGTGATCGGCTGGTTGATCAGGCCAAGAACAGGCTTGCCCCGGTGAAGCAGTGCAACCTGCGTGCCGAAGGCGAACGAGCCAGAGAGGAAAGATTTCGTCCCGTCGATCGGGTCGAGCACCCAAACCCAATCCGCATCGGCCCGGCAGATACCGAATTCCTCGCCTCTTATGCCGTGCTCGGGACATTCCGCCTCGATCATCCGACGCATGACCGTTTCCGCATCGCGGTCGGCGATGGTGACGGGGCTGGCATCGGCCTTCGCATCGACGGCGATCCGCCTGCGGAACCAGGGACGGATCGCTTCTGCAGCGGCGTCCGCCATCGCATGGGCAAGCGCCAGGAAGGCTGGCGGGCAGGTGGTCTGGGCGTTCATCCCTCGGTCCTTTCGGCTTCCTGCGCGATATCGTCGAGCATGGTACGGATCGTCTTTATCTGCCGGTGGGCGGCGGCTGTCTCGCGGACGAGACGCGCCGCAAGATCCCCCGGCCCAAGATCGGTGAAGCTCGCCGTCCGGGCGGGAATGAAGGGGTCCGGCCCATCGGAAGGCCGGCGCAGTGCCGGGGCGAAATACCCCTCCTCCTCCTCCAGGCCGAAGGCGAGGACCTGCGGGCGATCCTTGCCGAGCAGGAGCAGATCCACGAACATCGCCTGCATCGGCAGATGCCCCGCGCCCGACACGCAGGCCAGATGCGCCCAGCCACCGCGGTCAGGCTTGACCAGGCAATCCTTGACATGAACCTCGGTGATCTCTGGCGCCTGGATTGCGAGCGCCGCCATCGGCAGCTCGAAGGCATTGATCATGTTGCCGAAATCGAAAAGCAGGCTGAGGCGCGGATTGGCGACAGCACCAATGATTTGGACGAGTTCTTGCGATTTCAAATCCTCATGCTGCTCCAGCGTATAACGCAGCCGGCTTGCCGGATCGAAAGCCGCGAGACGCCGGAGATCGGCAATCGTCCAGGCGATGATCTGCGACACCCGTCCCTCGTAGCGCGGATAGCAGCGCAGGGAAGTCGCACCCGTGACAAGCGCGATACGCACAGCATCGGCAAGGCCGCTCTCCTCTGTCGTGCTGGTCTCGACATGGAGTTCCAGCGCGCGGGCCTTCAGGTGCCTGGCGAAGGTGGCGAGCGCGTCGTCATCCATGCGGGCGAGGCTGGCCTGTTCCCCATCATCGACATGCAGCTTGAGACCGGGAAGGCGATGCGCCGCGGCAAAGTCCGCAAGGTGCAGCGGCGTCATGCCGCCGAAGCGCATGTTGAGGTGAAAGGCATAGGCATGGGCAAAGAGCGGAGCAGAGCGCGCCCGCACGGCAAGCCGGGCGCGACATGCCGATGGCATCGCGGCCACCTTTTTCCGCCAGTCCGGACGTGTTTCGTCGCCCCATGGCATTTCCGTCACGATGACGTTCCCTCCGCAAGGATCGTTGTGCTCCATACCTCAGGCCGCCAGCACCAGAAGATCGCGATCCGAGATGCTGACCTTAACGAGCGCACCCACGGCCGGCGGCGGCCGGTCCGGCTGGTTGAACATATCAAGGGAGACCAGCTGGCCCCCGACGTCCACGCGGACGCGGATCACCGAACCGAGGAAATGCACCTCGGCAATACAGCCGGAAAGCAAGATACCGTGTCCCTCGGCGTGCCCGAGCGCCACTGTCTCCGGCCGCAGCGCCAGACGGATGCGCTCACCGTTACGGGCGGACAACGACCGGTTCAGCACGACGGGCACGTCGCCAATGCGCACCCTGCCGCTCGCAGCCTCGACCACATCGGCATCGACGAGATTGAGCGTGCCGACGAACTCCGCCACGAACCGCGTCGTCGGGCGGCTGTAGATGTCGAAAGGCGTGCCGACCTGATCGGCAATGCCCTGATGCATGACGACGATGCGGTCGGATATGGAGAGCGCTTCCTCCTGGTCATGCGTGACGAAGATGGTGGTGATGCCGAGATCCTGCTGGATACGGCGGATTTCTTCTCGCAGGCTGACACGGATCTTTGCATCAAGCGCCGAGAGCGGCTCGTCGAGCAGCAGCACCTGCGGGCTCGGTGCCAGCGCACGGGCAAGCGCCACGCGTTGCTGCTGGCCACCGGAGAGTTGGTAGGGGTAGCGGTCGCCGAGCCGCGGCAATCCGATCAACTCCAGCATTTCGCCGACGCGCCGTGCGGTCGCCGCCTTGTCTTCTCCCGCCACCTTGAGGCCGAAGCCGATATTGTCGGCAACGGTCAGGTTGGGAAAGAGGGCATAGGCCTGGAAGACCATGCCGATCTTGCGCCGGTTGGCCGGAAGGCCCGTAATGTCGCGCCCGTCGATGCGGATTGCGCCCGATGTCGGCGTCTCGAAGCCGGCGACCATGCGCAGCACCGTCGTCTTGCCGCAGCCGGAAGGGCCGAGGAAGGAGACGAATTCGCCCTTTTCGATGCCGAGGGTGAAGTCTTTCACGACGTGCAGTGCGCCGAAAGACTTTTTCAGGTGGTGAATGTCGAGAAAGGCCATGGTCAGCGCCTCGCGGTGGAAAATTTGGAAAAGCGGGTAACGAGTTGGATCAGCCCCATACAGGCCCAGGTGATGGCGAAGGCGACGACGGCGAGCGCGGAAGGCTCGTAGGCCCGGTTGCCGCCCATCCAGACCATGTAGGGGCCGAAGGTGCTGACGTTCAGCAGCGCCGCGAAGACGTATTCGCCGATGACGATCGCGAAGGTCAGGAAGGCGCCCGACAGCACCGAGACGAAAACGTTCGGCAGGATGACGACGGCAAGGATGCGCGCCCAGCCGGATCCGAGCGACTGCGCCGCCTCGGTGAGGCTGGCGATGTCGATGGTGCGTAGGCCCGTGTCGACCGAGCGGTACATGTAGGGCAGCGCCAGCGTCGCATAGCCGAAGAGCAACAGCAGGTTGGTGCCCCACCAAGTTCCCGTCAACGGCAGGATCGAGGAGGTGTTGTAGATGCGGATGTAGCCAAAGACGATGACGATGGGCGGAATGACCAGCGGCAGGAGCGTGATGAACTCGATGACGGGCCGAAGGCCGGGAAGCCTGAGCCGTACGAAATAGGCCGTTGGCACAACCAGCAGAATGCCGAGCACGATGGTCAGCAGGGCCAGCACGACCGAATAGAGGAAGGTCTGCTGGAACTGTGGGTCGGAAAGCACGATCCGATAGGCTTCCAAGCTGTATTCGCCGCGCTTCATGCGCATCGAGAAATCGACCATGCCGGCGAGCGGCAGCAGGAAATAGACGCCGCCAAGTACAACGGCAATCAAAGACCAGAAGCGTTTTCCCGTCATTTGACCCACCGTTCGGCACGCATGCGCAAGAGGATGTAGATGCCGTTGGCGATCGCGGTGAGCAGGATCATCCCGAAGGCAATGGCATAGCCGAGATGCGGATCGTTGAGCACGTCGCCACGGATCTGCGCAAAGAGCACGATGGGCGCGATGGACAACGAGGAACCGGTGAGCGCGATGGCGGTGGCGACCGCACCGAAGGCATTGGCGAAGAGCAGCGCGAGCGTGCCGAGCAGCGACGGCCACAGCACCGGCAGCGCCACCATCCGCCAGTACTGCGCACCGGTCGCCCCGAGGCTTTCGGCCGCCTCGCGCCATTCGCGGCGCAGGCCCTCCAGCGCGGGCGTGATGATCAGCACCATCAGTGGGATCTGGAAATAGAGATACGTCAGTGCCAGCCCGAGGAACGAAACGATGTTGAAGCCGGAGCCGTAGAGATTGATGCCGAACCAGTTGCGCAGCAGCATCGTCACGAAACCGAGGCGGCCGAGCGTGGCGATGAAGGCGAAGGCAAGCGGCACGCCGGCGAAGTTCGAAGCGACGCCCGAAAAGGTGAGAATGCCGTTGCGAAGCCAGCGCGGCAGGTCACCGAGCGTGATGGCAGCGGCAACAAGGAAGCCGAAAAGGCAACCCAGCGCCGCCGTCAGCAGGCTGAGTTCGATGGAGATCCAGAAGGCTGACCGGATGGAAGGCGACAGGAGCTTGCCGAGATTGTCCAGCGTCACGTGCCCTTCAGGATTGCGGAAGGCGCCGATGACGATGTTGAGCGTCGGCAGGATCAGGAACAGCGTGGCGAAGAGGAAGAACGGGGCAACCCCGAGCCAGTTGAGAAGCTGCCGCGGCCGCAAGGCCGCCGGCAGAGAAGCGGCGCTTGTCGTCATCGGATTGTTTCCTGGGAACAGTGGGTCCGAAGGCTCTGCGGGAAGCCTTCGGACAGGCACGGACTTACTTCACGTTGGCGCCAACCACCTTGTCCCAGCCTTCGACAATGGCGCTCTTGTTGGCATCGAGCGCCTCGACGGTCGGGAAGATCGCCTTTTCATAGGCTTCTGCCGGCGGCAGCTTGTCGAGCAGGTCCTGCGGGAATTTTCCGGCCTTCAGCATGGCGTTGAAGCGTGCCGGGTGGCAATAGCCTTTCAGCCAACCGGTCTGGCCCTCGTCGGAATAAAGATATTCCATCCAGAGCTTTGCCGCATTCGGATGCGGTGCATAGGCCGAGATCGCCTGTACGTAGACACCGGCGACCACACCGGTGGCCGGCACGATGACATCCATCGGCGGATTGCCGTTCAGCGCGTCCCGCCAGGAGAGCAGGTTGTAGTCCCAGGCGGCGATGATCGGCGTCTGGCCCTGGGCGATGGTGCCGGCCTTGCCGAGAACCGGCACGAAATTGCCGGCCTTGTTCAGCTCCGCGAAGAGTTCCAGACCTTTGGCTCCGGAATCGGCGCCCGGCTGCGCACCGCGCGAAATGCCCGCCGACATCAGCGCCAGGATCGCCTGCGCCGAGGAGCGTGGGTCGCCGGTGAGGGCGACGGAGCCGGAATATTCCGGCTTGGTGAGGTCGGCCCAGTCAGCCGGCGGGGTCTGGATCAGGTCCTTGTTGATGCCGAAGGCCATGACGCCGTAGTAGTCGCCATACCAATACCCATCCGCATCCTTGATGTTGTCGGGGATCTCCTCCCAGGTCGCCACCTTGTAGGGCTGCAGCAGGCCTTCCTTCGTAGCGGCGGGCGCAAAGGCAAGGCCGAGATCGACGACATCCGGCGCCTGCGAGCCCGTATTGCCCTTGTTGGAACGGATCGCCTCCAGCTCGTCGGCCGTGCCGGCATCGGGGTTCAGTTCGTTGACGGTGATACCGGGATATTTCGCCTTGAAGCCTTCAATAACCTCGCCGTAGTTGCACCAGTCGTGCGGTAGGGCAATGACCGTCAACATGCCTTCCTTCGTGGCAGCATCGATAAGATCCTGCGGCGCCTCTGCACGGGCAAGGCCCGGCAGCGCGGCGGCAATGGCAAGCGTGGAAACGAAAGCCGAGCGGGCGGCATGGGATAGGCGCGTCGTCATGGAGTCCTCCTGTTTGCCGTCTGCGACGGCTGGTGAGCATTGGCTGCCGGTGGGCATCTGCATCCGGCCGCGATCACGGTCCGGGCATTCCGGTTCCCCCGCACTCTGTCTGCGTCCTTCGGGGCTGCATCGGTGCGTTTCGTGTAGGCAGAGCATGTAACAATTGGATAACAATCAAACGTCCATTATTGTGCATTCAACTGTACCAATTTGGAGGCTAGCCTTGGCCAAGCAGCTCGAAGGTCCGCTCCTGCCCTTCCTTCGTCTGGACACGGGCATCGCCCTGCCGAAATTCCGGCAGGTACAGGACCAGCTGCGCACGGCCATCCTGCAGGGGCACCTGCGTGCCGGCACGCGCCTGCCGGCAAGCCGCATCCTTGCCGAGGAGCTCGGCCTGTCGCGTCAGACCCTCGTGCGGGTGCTGGAGAACCTGAAGGCCGAGGGATATCTGGAGGCGCGGCAAGGGGCCGGCACCTTTGTCTCAGCCGCCCTGCCGCGCCGACCGGCAAAAGCGCGGTTTGCGGAGACCGGGGACGACGTACCGCCGAGGCTGTCGCGGATCGGCGTCCTGTCGCACGGGGTTTCGGCAGAGATCGGCCGCGTGGAGCCAAAACCGTTCCTGCCCAACCAGCCGGCGCTCGACCGGTTTCCGTTCGCCATCTGGCGTAAATGCTGGAATACGGTTGTCCGCGGCGGCAGGGCGGGCATGGGTTATGGCGATGTCGCGGGAGAACTGGTCCTGCGTCAGCGGATCGCTGAGTATCTCGCCTTGCACCGGCGCGATCCATGTGACCCGGAGCAGATCGTCATCACGCCCGGCGGGCACGCCGCCTTCACGCTCGCCGTACTGGCATTGGCCGATCCCGGCGACGGTATCTGGTTCGAAGACCCCGGCCCCGTCACCACCTCAAACCTCTTGCGCACACTTGGCCTCAACCTCTGCCTTGCCGATGTCGATGCCGACGGCATGGATGTCGCGGACGCCATGGTGCGTTATCCCGACGCACGGCTCGCCTTCGTCATGCCCTCGCGCCATCACCCGCTCGGCGTTACGCTTTCCCTGCCCCGCCGCCTCGCTCTTCTTGAATGGGCACGGGCAAACGAGGCTTGGATCATCGAAGACGATTACGACAGCGAGTTCCGCTACGATGGCGCACCGCTGCCTTCGATGCGCTCCATAGACAGCCACGGAAGGGTGATCTACGCGGGCAGTTTCAGCAAGGCGCTCTATCCCGGTATCCGTGTCGGCTATCTCGTCTTGCCGCCGGCGCTGGTTGGAACCTTCCGCAATCTTTCGGGCCTGATCCATCGCAGCGTGCCTGTCGAGACGCAGCTCGCTCTCGCAGAGTTCATCGGTGGCGGCCATTTCGCGAGCCACCTGCGCCGTATGCGCAGCCTCTATGCCGAGCGCCGCAACGCGTTTTTCGATGCCGGACGAACAGCCCTTGCCGGGCTTGCCGCTATCGATTGTTCCGACAGCGGACTGAATGCTCTGGTTTGGCTCGCGAACGGGCGCGAAGACCGGGCCGCGCAGCACGCCGTACTGGAGGCCGGCCTGCAATGCTACCCGCTTTCAGACTACACTATCGCGACCACGCGCCCCGGCGCCCTGATCCTTGGCTACGCCAACGTGCCGGCGGAACGGATGAAAACCTATTCCCACGTTCTTGCTGAGGCCCTGTCCCGGCCGTGACACCGTGCGATGCTACGAGCGAGTACTATGACGTCGAAGAGGCAAAGGTGGAGGGCATATCGTCTTCGGCCGCTATTGCCGGCCCACTATACGTTGTCTTCGGCCGCATCGAACCCCGGACAGCTCCACCTTGCAAAGGCGAGGCGCACCACGCGCTGAAAGGGGGCATGAGAGATCGGGCATGAAGTGAGACTTGCGAGTATCGTCAATGGGTTATCCTTCGCAAGGAGGTCGCAGCAAAGCGTGCCTGCTCCCATATTGCTCTCGACGAGCGACACAAGATCGTACCCTTCGAATGGCCTACAGCGTGTAAGGCGGCACGCGTGCCCCGCGATATCAGGATCCACTACGAAGCTCGCCTTGCGCCGTCAGACCCCTCACCGGAGCTTAAGGCCCGCTCTTCTTGCAAAAAAGAACCGGTGCCAGAGGCACCGGTCAAACCACAGAGGAAGGATCACTCTGCAGGGGAACTTATGCCGAGTTCAGGATATCCAGCGCTGCAGCGTGCAGCCCGGCCGAGGCGGCGGCGATGATGGCGCCACCCTTTTCTGCCGGTCCACCCGTCCAATCGCTCACAACGCCGCCGGCCTGCTCGATGATCGGGATGAGGGCGACAATGTCGTAGGGTTGCAGGCCCGCCTCCACCACAAGGTCGATCCCTCCGGCGGCGAGCATGCAATAGGCATAACAATCCGTGCCGTAGCGCGACAGGCAGACCTGCCGTTCCAGCCGTTCGAAGGCGGCCCTCTGCCGAGGTTCGAAGATCGCGGGCGTGGTGGTGCAGAGCGTCGCCTCAGCGAGGCTTTTGGTAGCACGCGTGGAAAGCCGGGCCTTGCCGTGCGGTCCCTCATAGTGCGCGCCTTGCCCAGTGGCGTAAAACAGTTCGCCGATGAAGGGTTGCACCATCACGCCGGCGATGGCGTCGCCATGGTCCGTCAGGCCGACAAGCGTGCCCCAGAGCGGGATGCCGGAAATGAAGGAGCGCGTCCCGTCGATCGGATCGATCACCCAGACATGCCGGTTGTCCGCACCCTCCGCGCCAAATTCCTCGCCGAGAATGCCGTGGTCCGGAAATTCGGCACGGATCAGCGCGCGGATCGCCTTTTCCGTTTCGCGGTCAGCCTCCGTCACGGGGTCGAAACCGCCCGCCAGCTTGTTGGCGACGAGGCCCGGCTGGCGGAAGCGCGGCAGGGTTTCCCGCGCGGCGACCGCGGCGATCCGGTGCATGAAATCGGCGGAAATCATCGTGTCCCCTTCCTCAGACGGCCTTCAGCCATTCCGGCCAGCGTGGATCGCTCATCACGAAACGCGCCCGCATATGCTTCCAGGAACCGTATTTGAAGAAATCGAAATCGAGGCGGGAGATCCGGTTCTGCACCATGGCCCAGGTCGACCACTTGAGATCGACCAGCGCCTTGAACAGCGAGACCCGCGCGAAAAGCGCCGGATCGAGGCGACCGTAATAGGCCTCGATCATCTCCGCCTCCACCTCGGGCGAAAAACACATTTCGCCGAACCACAGGGCCAGTTCGGCGGCCCGGTCGTTGGTCGAGGCATATTCGAAATCGACCAGCAGGACGCGCTGGTCGGCATGCAGCAAAAAGTTGCCGGCGAGCGTGTCGTTCATGCAAGGGGCAAGATCGAGGCCGGAAGCCTCCAAAGCCTGCCGCGCCTCGCGATAGCGCGCATTGAGCCAGCCGAAATCGCCGGGGAATTCGCCGCCGAGCGCAAGGGCCTGCTCGAAATGCTCGTCAATCATGTCGAAGGTCGTCTTGCGCTGGGCGAGCGGCGCGCTGTCGTTGAAGGCCTTCAGCGCACGAAGGCCATTCGAGCGCACGACCGGATCGAGGAAATCGGCATTGGTGGAGGTGCGCAGCCCCTCGACGAATTCGCTGACCTCGACGCCGGTTTCCGGAAAGAAATCGATGATGCGCGCGCCGACGCCGGCGGCATGCGCCTTGCGGCCCGCCTCGTTCGCCGTCCGGCGGTCGATGAACATTTCCGTGCCTTCGCCGGGAATCTTGACGAAGAAACTGTGCGGTGCGCCGCTGACAAACACCTGCCAGTTCGGATTGCTGATGCCGCCCGGCACCGGCTCGTAGGAAACCGTCCGGTCCCGCCAGTCCGCGACGGCGAGGATCGCCGTTTCGATCGCCCGTTCCGCCGACGATGTGCCTTCACCCAAGCTGCGCCGCATCGGCTCCCCCCGTCAAACCTGTTTCAGCCATGTTTCGAAGCGCGGTCCCTCGATCACGGTGCGCGCCCGCAAAAGCCGCCATTCGGCATATTTGAAGAACTCCACCTGTTTCCGCGGCGAGCGAGCGGCGCTGATGAAACCCCAGAGCGCCCACATCAGGTCATCCGCCGCGCCATAGAGGCGGGCGCGGGCGAGCACCTGCGCATCCGGCCTTCCGGTCGCGATCTCGATCGCCAGCAGCGCCTCGCCGTCGAAGGGCAGCAGTTCGGCGAGCACGGTGCCAAGATCGTGCGCGGGATCGGCCTGGCGCGCCCATTCGAAATCGACCAGCCGGATGGTATTTCCAGGCCCCACCATGACATTCGACGACACGCCGTCGGCATGGCAGGGCACGGTATCGACACCGGCAGCGGCGATCGCGGCGGCGACACGCTCGACCGCCGCCAAGACGGTGCGGACCGGCGCGGGCAGGATGACACCGCCTGCCAGTTCTCGATAGGCGGCGACGAGATCGAAAACGCTGCGCGTCTCCTCAAGCGGCGCTGCCTTCTGAAAGGCACGTTTTGCGGCGAGCAGGTTTTCGAGAACCGCGGGACGGCGCAGCACATCCATATGCCCCCAGGCCCATTCCTCGCCGAGCGCCTCGAAGACGAGAACGCCGCGAGCGGGATCGGCATGCAGCAGCCGGGGCGCGATGCCGAGGTCGCCAGCTTTGCGGCTCGCCTCCGCAACATGCTCCAGCGCGATGAAATCGGCCATGTCCGCGTGCCGGTGCTTGACGAAGACCGGCGGCCGGCCCGGCGCCGTGGCAAAGGTGCAGATATTCTCGACCGCCCGGTGAATGGGCGAGACGACGCCGCCGATCGGCGGGGAAAACGTTGCGCCGGAAAGGCCGGCAGCGGCGAGCGCCTCATCGTTCAGCATGAAAATCCCCCTCGGCAAGGCGGCGCAGGACGGCGGTCAGCACAGCGAGGCCGGCCTCGACATCCTCAGGATGGGTCAACTCTTCCGGATGGTGCGCGATACCGTCGACGCTTGGAACGAAGATCAGAGCGGACGGAACGCCGCTGTTTTGCAGCGCCACGGCGTCGTGCCCCGCCACCGAACGCAGGGTCAGCGGCTCGAAACCGCAGGCGCGCGCCGCCTCCCGGGTGATCGCCATCAGCCCGATGTCCATGCCGGCCGGTTCCCGCAGCGTATCGGCAATGATTTCCAGCCGTGTGCCCGTCTCGGCCGCGGCCTTTTCGAAGGCCGCGAGGGCCGCCTGCCCGGCCCTATCAAGTTCGGCGACATCGAGACCGCGCAACTCGAACCAGACGGTGGCGCGCTCCACCACCACGTTCGGCGAGTTCGGCTCGATGACGAGGCGCGCGGCGGAACGGTGGAGATGGGGATGGCTTGCGGCGATGAGCGCTTCGAAGGCGGCAATGCCCTGCGCGGCGGCGAGAAGCGCATCGCGCCGGTCCGCCATCGGCGTCGGGCCGGTATGGGCGGCGCGGCCGATCCAGCGGACCGTCATCTTGCGGGCGGCCCAGGTGCCCTCGATAACACCGATGCGGCGGCCGGCCGCCGTCAGGATGCGGCCCTGTTCGACATGCAGTTCGACATAGGCTTTTGGACGGGGCGGAACGCCTCCCGTTTCGCCGTCGATGCCGATCGCGGCGAGCGCATCGCTGAGCGTGATGCCGACACCATCTGTGAGGGCAAGCGCTTCACGCAGCGGCAGAGCACCGGAGAAGACGCCGCTGCCGGTGAGGCTCGGCTGGTAGCGCGCGCCCTCCTCGTTCGTCCAGTTGACGACGGCGAGGTTGTGGCGCGGGCGGAAACGGTCGGCCTGCACTTCGGTATGGAGATCAAGTGCTGCGCTACCGGCAGCGAGCACGCCGAGCGTGCCGTCGAAGCGGCCACCGCGCGGCTGCGTGTCGAGGTGCGAGCCGGCAAAAATCCACGCGGCGTTTTCGCCCGCCCAGTCGAAACAGGCAAACTGGTTGCCCACCGCATCCTGCGCCAGGCGCGCGCCGCCGCGGGCCATCCAGTCGGCAAAGATCGCGCGGGCCGCGCCATCCTCGGCGCTCGCCGCAAGCCGCGTCACGCCTTCACCCGCGCGTGCACCGACGGCGGATATGTGATCGAAGATCGCCGTCAGGCTGGCGGCGGTTTTTTGCGCGGCGCTATCCATGGATGACCTCCAGCTCTTCCGCCTCCAAAGCGCGGGCAATCGTGTCCGGCGGGCGTCGGTCGGTGACGAGCGTTTGGACACGGGCGAAGGGGGCGGTGATGACGTTGCCGACCTTGCCGAACTTCGAATGGTCCGACAGCATGACGCTGTGCGAGGTTTGCTTCAGCAGCACCTGGCGGATGCGCGCCTCGTCCTCCTCGTAATCCATGAAACCGTAATCCGCATTGATGGCGCCGGCGCCCATGAAGACCATGTCGAAATGGAACTGCTGGATGTAGGAGATGGTGTCGTAGCCGACGAGATCCTGCTCCACCGGGCGCATGCTGCCCGGCGTCATCTGCACATGCACGCCAAAATGCTCGCAGGCCGCCTGCGCGATGCGCAGCGAATTGGTGTAGAGCCGGAGCTTCTTGAAGCCGACGAGGCGGCGGGCGAGCGCCAACGTCGTCGTGCCCGTGTCGAGGAAGATGACGCAATCGTCGTTGATGAGGCTGCGCGCCAGACCCGCCACCTCGTCCTTTTCGAGGGCGTTGAGCTTGATCCGCTCGGTGATCGGCGTATCGGCGGTGCGGCCCGCGGGAATGGCGCCGCCATGCACCCGCCGCACGGCGCCCTCGGCCTCCAGATCCTTCAGGTCGCGCCGGATGGTTTCACCGGAAACGCCAAATTCCGCCGAAAGCTCGAGCACGCTGACGCGCTGGTCGCGGTCCAGGCGCTCCAGGATGACTTCCTTGCGGATCTCACTCGACATGCACGGTTTCCTCCTCATGCAGCGCCTCGTGCCGGTGCAGGCAGGCGGCGTAGTTTTCGCCAGCAAGCGCGAGCAGCGGCGGATCGGTTTTCTGGCAGTCGTTTTGCGCGCGCGGGCAGCGCGAGCGGAACGAACAGCCGAGCGGCAGGTCGATGGGGCTCGGCGGCTCGCCGTCGAGCAGGTAGCGGGGACGCGGGAAACGGTTGTGCTCCAGCGTCGGCATGGCGCTCAGGAGCGCCCGCGTATAGGGGTGGTGCGGGTGTTCGAAGAGGGTCGTATTGTCAGCCAATTCCACGATGCGCCCGAGATACATGACGGCGATACGGTGGCACATCCGGCGTACGAGCGCGAGGTCGTGCGAGATGAACACATAGGAAAATCCGTGGCTCGCCTGGAGCCGGTTGAAGAGGTCGAGAAGCTCGGCCTGCTCCACCTGGTCGAGCGCCGAGAGCGTCTCGTCGAGGATGAGGAGGCGCGGCTTCAAGACCAGCGCGCGGGCGATGTTGATGCGCTGGCGCTGGCCGGCGCTGAGGCCGACCGGCAGCCGCTCGGCAAGCTCGAGGTCGAGCCCCACCTCGGCCATCGCCTCCTGTGCCCGCCGCGCCGCCTCCACCCGGCCGACGCCGTGGATCAGCAGCGGCTCCTCGATCATGCGCTGGAGCGGCATGCCCGATGGCAGCGAGCCATAGGGGTCCTGCAACAGGAGCTGGAAGGAGCGCCGCATCTCCGTCAGCGAGCGGGCGGAGAGATGCGAAAGGTCCTTGCCCAGGAAGGCGATGCGGCCGCTGTCCGGCTGTTCCAGCCAGGCGAGAAGCCGCGTCAGGGTGGACTTGCCGCAGCCGCTTTCGCCGACGATGCCAAAGTTCTCGCCGGCCTTCACGGTGAAGGAGACGTCGCGCACCGCCTTCACCTCGTTATAGGCGTTGAACGAGCCGCGCCGGCGCACGAGATAGGTGCGCATGACGTTGTCGACCGTCAGCACCGCCTCGCCCTGCCGCGCGGCCGGCGCCGCCACATCCTTCCAGATCGGCGGAATGCGCGAGATGAGGGTGCGCGTGTAGGATTGCCGGGGGCTCGCGGCCAGCTCCGCCGTGCGCCCCTCCTCGACGATGCGGCCGCGCTGCATGACCAGCGTGCGCTCGGCGATCTGCGCCACGACAGGCAGCGAAGAGGAGATGAAGAGGAAGGCGGTGTCGAGGTTTTGCCGCAGGCCGTCGATCAGGCGGATGATCTGCGCGGCGACGGTCACGTCGAGCGGCTGGGTGATGTTGTCGGCGATGACGAGCGCGGGATCGGAGATCAGCGCATCGACGATCATGACGCGCTGCATCATGCCGCCGGAGAACTGGAACGGCGCTTCGTGGAACCGCGCCCCCGGCGAGGGGATGCGCACGCGGCCGAAGAGGTCGAGCACCTTTTCGCGCGCCTCCGCCCGGCCGGTCCCGGGCCGCACGGAACGCAGCTTTTCGACGATCTGCTGGCCGATCGGCAGGCGCGGATCGAGCGAGCCCATCGGATTGGCGCCGATGAAGCCGATGCGGTTGCCGCGGATGGCCGAAAGGCTGCGCGGCGGAAGGGCGAGGATATCCTTGCCCTCGAAGACGACCGTGCCGGCGGCAATCTCCAGCGGAGGGGCGACCGCCCGCACCAGCGCCCGGGCGAGCACCGACTTGCCGGAGCCCGCCTCGCCAACGAGGCCGAGCACCTCGCCCGGGTCCAGCGAAAAGCTGACATCGTCGACGATGCGCCGGTTGCGGCCTTCGCGCTGGAGATCGACGCTGAGATGGGAGACGGCGAGAATGGAGTCGGTCATCAGGCCTCTCCTCGCAGAACCGCGTTGCGGGCACGCTCCAGGGCGGAGCCCATCAGGTTGAGGCAGGTGAGCGAGACCAGCATGAAGAGCCCCGGCATGGTGGCGATCCACCAGGCGTTCAGCAGGTATTTTCGCGCGTCGGCGATGACATTGCCGAAGGTCGGCGTCGGCGGCTGCACGCCGAGGCCGAGGAAGCCGAGGATGGATTCGAAGATCATCATGCGGGCGATATCGAGCACCGCGACGAAGGCGATCGGCGGCAGCACGACGGACGCGACGAAGAGCAGCATGATCCTGAGATCCGAGGCGCCGAGCACCCGTTCGCCGAGCACGTAGCCGCGGTTGCGCTCGCCGAGCGCCACTGAGCGGGCGACGCGGGCATAGAGCGGCCAGCCGGAAAGGCCGAGCACGAGGATGATCGCCGGCACCGTAGGGCGGGAGACGCCCAAAATGGTGATGGCGAGGATGATCATGGGGATCGAGAGCTGCGCATCGGTGAGGCGCATGATGATCGCATCCGCCCAGCCGCCGCGAAAGCCGGCGTAAAGGCCGAGGCTGCACCCGACGACGAACATCAGGACAACGGTGGTGACGCCGATGAGCAGCGAGTAACGCAGGCCGACGAGACAGCGCATCAGCACGTCGCGGCCGAGCTGGTCCGTGCCGAGCACATAGGGCCATTGCCAGCCCTCTGCCGGGAACGGCGGCAGCAGCTTGGAACCATACGCGATTTTCACCGGATCGATCGGGCTCACCAGCGGCAGCAGGATGGCAAGGCCAATCAGCAGGCCGAAGCCGATAAGGCCGATGCGGAAATCCGTGCGCGCGGCGGCGATCTGCAGCATGCGGCGGGTGGGTGTGGCGCCGCGTTTGGCGACGGGACGCGGGGCAGCGCTTTGCTGGACGATATCGGTCACGTCAGTACTCCAGCCTCGGATCGATGGTCATGGCGATGAGGTCGACCAGGATGTTGATGACCACGAACATCACGGAAATGAAAATCGCGATGCCCTGGATCAGCGGAAAATCGCGTTGCAGCACGGCGTTGATCGTCAGGAGGCCGAGGCCCGGATAATCGAAGATGAATTCGATGACGAGCACGCCGCCGAGCAGCATGCCGAGCTGCACGCCGATGAGGTTGATGAGGGGAATGGCGGAATTGCCGAGCGCGTGCGAAAAGATCGTGCGGCTGCGGGAAAGGCCGCGGATCGGCGCGAGCTGGATGAAATCCTCCCGCATCACCTGCGCCACCGAGACGGTGAGCGTGCGCAGGATGAAGGGCACGATCTCCACCGCCAGCACGATGGCCGGCAGGATCGTGTAGCTGAAGCCGCGATAACCGATGGCCGGCAGCAGCTTCAGTTTGACCGAGAGGAACAGCGTCAGCACGATGCCGAGCCAGAAATTCGGCGTCGACACGCAGAGCGAGCCGAGCACCAGCGCCAGCTTGTCCGGCCAGCGTCCGGGATAGAGCCCGCCCGCTGTGCCGAGCGGCACGGCGACCAGCAGCGCGATGGCGAGCGCGACCGCCGCCAATTGGAGCGTCATCGGCAGGGTGGCGAGGATGAGGTCCAGCACCGTGGCGCGCTCTTCGCGCGTCGCATCTTCGAAGGATGCGCCGCCAAGGCTCGCCCCGCTCTTCGGCCGCACGAAGGACGTGCCGAGATCGCCGGTGACGAGGTCGCCGAGATAGGAGACGAACTGCACCGGTATCGGCCGGTCGAGGCCGAGTTCCTTGGCCTTCATGGCCACCACCTCGTCGGGCGCCATGCCGCCGACGATGAGGCGCGCCGGATCGCCCGGCACCACGCGCAGCAGCGTGAAGATGATGAAGGTAACGAGCAGGATGATGAGGCTCCCCTGCAGGAGCCGTCTCAACAGGAACGACAGGACGAACATGCGTCTCCCCTTGCGCCGATCGGGATGGAGCGGCCGCCAAATATTGGCGGCCGCCGCGTGCCATCAGGCGAGGCTGGCCTTGTTGGCGTCCATCATACCATTCGGATAGAAGTACATGCCCTCCACCCCCTCGCGCATGGCGTGGATGAAGACGGAGGTGAACAGCGAGAGCGCTGGCACCTTGTCCGCCAGCATCGGCATCACCTCAGTCTGGATCACCGCCTTGCGCGCGGCCGGATCGAGCGTATTGCGCTCCTTGTCGAGCACCGCATCCAGATCCTTGTCCTCGATGCCGGTAATGCGCTTCGAGGAGGAATGGAAATGGGTGCGCAGCACGAGGTCCGGCTCGGGAGAGCCTGTCGACCAACCGCAGTCGATCATGTGGCCCGGCCCGCCGCCCGGCCGGTCGTAGAGCCGCTCGTTCCAGGCGGCGACCTCCATGACGTTCAGCTTTACCGGAAAGCCCTGTTCCTGAAGCATGGCGGTGATGACCTCGCCATATTCCTTGGTCTTCGGGTAGAAGCCGACCGAGGTGATGTATTCGAGTTCCGGCAGGCCCTCGCCTTTCGGGAAGCCGGCCTCGGCCAGCAGCCGCTGGCACTCTTCCGGATTGTATTCCGGATAGTTCGGCGTATCGACGTAACCGAACTTCACCGGCGAGATCCAGGCCTTGGAGGCATGGCCGGAGACGCCCAAAATGTCGAGCAGCACGGCGCGGTCGATGGCATGGGCGGCGGCCTTGCGCAGGCGCGGATCGTTGAAGGGCGGCTTGGAGCAGCGGAACCAGAGATATTTGTTCTCGACCGAGACCGCCTTGTTCAGCTTGAAACCACCGGTGTCCTCGATGGTCTGGACCTGTTCGGCCTCCAGGCGCTCGATGAGGTCGGCCTCGCCGTTGAGCAATGCCAGCGTGCGGGTGGTCGCATCGCCGACGAAGCTGAAATTGATGCCCGGCAGGGTCGGCTTGCCGAGATAGAAGCCGTCGAAGGCTTCGAGCACCGTCGTGTTGCCCTCCTGGCGCGCGAACTTGAAGGCACCGGTGCCGTTCGGCCGGGCGGACAGCGTTTTCGGATCAGCGACGTCCTTGGCCGACAGGATCGGCAGGAAGGCCGACAGGAACCAGAAGAGGCTTGCCGGATAACCGCCCTTCTCCGTCTTGATACGAGCGACATGATCGCTCACCACCTCGACCTCGCAGGGACCGGGATACCAGGCCGCGGGACGATCCGGCTGGCTGGCATATTCGAAGGTCGCCTTCACGTCCTCGGCGGTGAAGGGTTTGCCGTCATGGAAAGTCACGCCCTCGCGCAGCGTGAATTCCAGCGTGTGCTCGTCGACGAGCTTCATGTCGGTCGCCAGCTCCATCACCAGCTCGTCCGGATTGTCCGGCCGCATCGGCGCGCGGGTGAGGTAGCCGAAGACGAAACTCTCCAGGTTGATCTGGGCAAGCGTCGTGTGGGAGGACGGGTCCCAGTTGCCGGTGAGGTTTTCCGCCGACATGAAATTGAGGACCTTGCCCTCGGCGGCATGCGCCGGGTCGACGAAAAAGGCAGTGTTGAGGACCGGCAGGCCGATGGCAAGGCCAGCGAGCGCCGAGCTTCTTAGGAATGCTCTCCTGTTGAATTCCATGACGATATCTCCGCAGTTGGATTGCTGGCTGTTCCCCGCCCCGCTTTGTCGCCAGCAACGACAAGCGGAGGTAATTTATTATGGAAAAGGTGGTCTTCGGCCCGCTGGCAGAACGCCATGACAAGCGCATCGGCATGCCGCCGGCCGACGACCTGCAGGCCGACCGGCAGGCCGTTTACCGTCAGGCCCGCGGGCAGCGAGGCCGCCGGGTTGCCCGAGAGGTTGAAGGGATAGGTGAAGGGCGTCCAGCCCGTCCAGGCGAGCACCTCGGAGGGGGACGAAAATCCTTCCGGCGCCTCGCGGTCGGCGGCGAAGGGCTCGACCGGCACGGTGGGCAAGAGCAGGAGGTCGATGTCCTCGAAAAGCGCATGCACGCTGCCGGCAAAGTCGGCACGGGCCTTGGCCGCCGAGAGATAGTCGGCGAGATCATAGCGGGTGGAGGCCTCGACGAGGCCGCGGAAACCGCTGCCGAATGCCGAGAGATCCGCCTCGGCGCCATAGGCAACGCCGCGGCCGGCGACCCACAGCGTCTCGAAAATGCGGATCGGGTCCTGCCAGTCGAGCAAAACGGGGCGGATATCGAGGTCGAGCGCGCCAGAGAGCGTCGCCACCGCCTCCCTGATGACGCGGTCCACGTCGGGCACAACGGCAAAGCCGAACAGGCTCGGCGTAAAACCCACACGCAGCGCGCGGATCGGGCGCGGATCGGTGTAGTCGGCGCCGTCATCCGGCAGGGCCTGATGGTCGCGCGGATCCGGACCCTTGGCGATGTTGAACAGCAACGCGCTGTCCTTGGCCGAAACGCTCATCGGGCCGGCATGGGAGAGCATTTCCGTCGCGCTCCACGGCCAGGTCGGCACGCGTCCCAGCGTGCCCTTCATGGCAAAAACGCCACAGAAGGCCGCCGGGATGCGCACGGAACCGCCGCCGTCCGATCCCAAGGTGAAGGGCACCATGCGGGCGGCGAGCGCCGCGCCGGACCCCGAAGAGGAGCCGCCACTCGTCAGTTCGGGGTTCCAGGGATTGCGGGTCGGCCCGTAGAATTCGGAATGGCCCGAACCGGACCAGCCCATCTCCGTCGTCGTCGTCTTGCCGATCATGATCGATCCGGCGTCGATCATCCGCTGGACGATCGGCGCCGTCGCCTTGGGAGCGAAATTTTTGTAGGCGGCCGAACCGCGCTGGCAGAGCCGGTCCGCCACGAAGAAGAGGTCTTTCACCCCCATCGGAATGCCATGCAGCGGACCGCGCAGATGGCCTTGCGCCGCTTCGCGGTCGCAGGCCCGCGCTTCCTCCAGCGCCTCCTCCTCGAAGACCTGGCTGAATGCGTTGACGACAGGGTTCAGCCGCCGGATGCGCGCCAGGCATTCCCGCACCAGCGCCTCGGATGTGAGGCTGCCAGAAGCAATTGCCGACCTGAGCGCAAGAACCGAAAAATCCACGACCTTCATCTCCCGTTATGTGGATTTATGTTGGTTTTGTGGAAATTGTCAATACACACAAAATCAACAAATCGCATATTGAGAAGCATGAAGAACCGTAGGACGGTCGTGCATGAGAACCGCTCTCCCAGCACCGTTGGTTGTCGCCTGCCAATGCCCGAGGACCCAATACCGAGACCCGTCAATGGGTCACATACATGCCCAGCAAGGAGGCAAGCACGAGGCTGCGCCTGTCATTTCTGGACCAAAACAACGAGAACGCCGAAGCAGGTCGCTTCGGCGTAAAAGAATAGGGAAAAGAAAGAGATACAACGTTCCCACAGCTTAGGAATTGCGACGTGGAGGATGCTTCCGCTCCTGAGCGTCATACCGGATGAATGGATCACTTCTCGAACCTATGCAACCCGCCCGATTCGCCGTCGTGAATGCGAATCTCACAGCTCCTTCGACCGGTCGACGAGTTCGGCCTGCAGGATGGCCGGCACGGCGCTCGTGCCGCTCTGGTCGAAGGCCATCAGGAAAAAACCCCGCTGGGCGAGGCGCGCGTTGAACCATTCGATGTTCTCCTCCAGCACCTCGAACGGCAGGCTGAGATCGAAGAAGCGCACATTCGCCCGTTAGGAGACGCTGCTCCAGTCGATCATGACCTCGGTGAAGACCGTATCTATGGTGAGGTCGTCGTCGACGAGGGTGCCTAGGTTTTCAGCGCCCGGAAACGTGCCGGTCGCGCAATGGCCGATCCGGTAGTTTTCCGCATTGCGCGCCGACCAGGCGAAGGATACCTCGCCGTAGGGCCGGTCGAGCGTGCGGTACATGCGGAAGAACTCGATGCTGGTCACCGGCTCCACCACGGTCAGCGTCGCCTCCCGCGTCCAGGTCATCGGCTGGGGCGTCTGCCAGGTGCCGTTGAGGCGGTAGAAGCGGTTCTGCCGCACCTCCTCCGGCATCGAGCCGCGCAGCGGCACGTCCGTCGCCGGCTTGGAGATCTTTTGCAGGATGGTGCGTCCCTCGGTGAGCGTTCCCTTGAAGGCCCATCGGCCGCCGAGCTCCCAGGAAAGATGCGCCCGCTCGCCGAGCGCCGCTGCCTTCGGCGTCATGGTCAGGTCCATCACCGGCATCACCACGGTGATGTCCACCGTCTCTTCCTTGACCAGCTTGCCGTCCTTGTAGAGCGAGAGCGTATAGACCATGAGGTCCTCGTAGGGCATCACGGTCAGCGAGCCCTCGGGCAGGCTGAGGCTCGCATCCTCCCCGTCGCTCGTCAGCGTGTGGGTGGTGCCGTATTCGACATAGGACAGCTCGATCCGGTCGCAGCCGAGCCCCGACCAGCTGAGCCGGCTCTCCTCGCCGCAAAACAGCGACGGCGGCTCGGCCATGAAGCTGCGGATCTGCGGCTCGGGGATCTGGCGGTAGAGCGTCAGCGTCTCGTAGCCGGGATCGTAGCCGTCGATGCCTTCATAGAGCACGTAGACCTGTGTGGCGAAGGGCGGCAGGCTGGTGTTGAGGTCGGAAACGTGCAGCATCAGCGCGCCGCCCTTGCCGATCAGTTCCCGGTTGTCGGGGTTCGGCCGTATCGCGCTGACGAGGCTGTCGGCGTCGGGGCCTGAAACCGTCCAGCCGTGTTTCGCATCGCTCGCCGGCACCACCTCGATATCTTCGACCAGCGCCACCGCCGTCAGGGCCGTCGTGCCGGTGAACGTCTCTTCCTCGCCGGGCTCAACCCAGACGGCGGGGAAGACCAGCGTGAAGCCCGGCGCGCTGTCCGCCGCCCGCGCCGAAAGCAGCGGCTTGTCCTTGTCCCGGTTGCGGATGGTGACGGTGAGCTCATTGGGGATGAGATAGTCGCGGCCGACCGAGGTGAGCACCGTGCCCGGCGAAATGGCGAAGGAGAGCGCGTTCGAGAGCTGCCGCTTCGGATCGGGCTCGACCGGCTTGTCGGCGAGGATCACGTAGCCGTCGACCGTTTTCGAAGCGACGGCACTGGCGCCGCTCCGGAAATCCTTGAACACGGCCTGCATATGTTTCAGGCCGAGGGTCTTCTGAGCCGCTACGGCGGCGATGCCTATCGGGCCTCCTCATCCCGGCTTCCGACAGGCGTCAACCAATTCGGAACCCTTGGCGCCTGCTCCATAAGCACCCAGCAGGCCGCGTTGCGCGAGATTGCGCATCAGATGGGACGCAGCGAAGGTCCAGGGCGCGCATTCGTCGGAAAGCCTCACCCGATTGACCAGGGAGCCGAGCCGGTCGTTGGAGATGGTGACCGTATCGCCGATCTTGTGGGTAAACCCCTGACCGGCCACGTCGCGGTCCTCGACGGGTGCAAACAATGTGCCGAGAAAGAGCATGAAGCCATCCGGATATTGATGGTGAGCGCCAATCGTCTGGGCAACGAGATCGAGCGGATCCCGGCTGATCTCGTGCATGGAACTGCGTCCGGTCAGTACGTAACCGTCCTCACCCTCGACCCGCAGATGAAGAACGGCATTGCGCACGTCCTCGATGGAGTAGGTTTCATCGAAAAGACGGATGAACGGTCCGATGGAGCAGGAGGCGTTGTTGTCCTTGGCCTTGCCAAGAAGCAGCGCGGAGCGGCCTTCGACATCGCGCAGGTTAACGTCGTTGCCGAGCGTGGCACCCCGCACCCGGCCCCGGCTGTCGACGGCGAGCACGACCTCCGGCTCCGGGTTGTTCCACGACGATATCGGATGCAGCCCGACCTCCGCACCATGGCCGACCGACGACAGCACCTGTGCCTTGGTGAAGACCTCGGCATCCGGGCCGATGCCCACCTCAAGATATTGCGACCAGAGCCCTTCCTCGACGAGGGCCGCCTTGACTTTCACCGCCTGGGCCGAGCCCGCCTTGAGATCCCGAAGGCTGGCACCGACCAGGGCTGCCACCCGATCCCGGATCGCTGCCGCACGCACCGGATCCCCGGCAGCCCGTTCCTCGATCACCCGCTCGATCATGGAGCGGGCGAAGGTCACGCCGCAGGCCTTGATCGCTTGCAGGTCGCAGGGCGCGAGAAGTCGCGCCGCATCCTTTTGCCCGGATGCGGCGAGGACCTCTTCCAGGCGGCCGATCCGGGAGCCGGTCTCAGCCCGCACGAAGCCGACGGGGTCGTCCAATTCGAGCAGGTCCCGCATGGTCGGTGCGGTGCTGGAGGTGATGTCGACCAGCACTCCCTCCCGCAGCGCGACAAGGGAGGGGCCGGCCACGGCGGGAAGCCACACGCGGCCGACAAAGGTGCCTTGCAGATCGAGTTCCATATCGTCACCCGTCAATAATCGACGACCCGACCGTCGTTCGGATCAGCCCAGCGCGTGTTCGGCACGACGGAGAACCAGCCCTCGCGCGAGGGATCGCGATCATAGGGGTAGCCGCCCAGCGTCTTGTAGAGGTCGGCATACTTGCCGAGCTTGTCGCGGTCGATCTCCACGCCGAGCCCCGGCGCCGACGGCACCTTGATCGCGCCGTTCTCATAGCGCATCGGCCCACCGACGATGATGTCGTCCACGAGCTGGTGATAATGCGCATCCGCATGGAAGACGAGGTTCGGCACGACCGCGCCGAGATGCAGCATGGTGGCAAGCTGGATACCGAGTTCGCCCGAAGAATGCACGGCGATACCGAGCTGGAAGGTTTCGCAGACGCCCGCAGCCTTCACACAGGGCCGGATGCCACCCCAGAAGGTCGTGTCGAGCAGGATGACATCGACCGCCGGATTGAGGATGTTGGCGGCGAGCTGCTCGAAATTGACGACGACCGTGTTGGTGGCAAGCGGCATCGTCGTGTTTTCGCGCACGCGGCGCATACCGTTAAGGCCCCAGGTCGGATCCTCGTAGTAGTCGTTGTTGAGATCCTCGATACCCTTGGCGAAGCGGATCGCCTCCTCCACGCTGAAAGCGGCATTGGGATCGTAGCGCACGCTGTCCGGCCCAAGCGCCTTTGCCCAGGCGCGATAAACCTCCAGCTCGTAGCCAGGTGGGAAGACACCGCTCTTCAATTTGTGCGAGGTGAAGCCACATTTTTCCTTGAGAGCCAGCGTCTGCTCGATGAGCTGGTCGGCAGTGCGTGTCTCGCCCTCACCGGTCTCCTTGTTGGGCAGGCGGAAGAACATGTAGCTGGCGAAAGGCACCCTCTCGCGCATCTTGCCGCCGAGCAGGTCATAGACCGGCACGCCAAGGAATTTGCCCATGATGTCGAAACAGGCGAATTCGATGGCCGCATGCATCTGCGTGCGGTTGTTGTAGAGGCTGGCGGTCGGATTGCAGATCATGAAGCGGAGATTTTCCAGCTCGAACGGATCATGCCCAACGAGATAGGATTTGAGTGCCCGAAAGGCCGCCTCCGCGCTCTCCCCGCCCCCGCCCATCTCTCCGAGGCCGACGATGCCCACATCGGTCTCCACCTCGACGATGGTGCGCACAAAGCGCCCCCAATGCGCCCCGTTGGAATGGCGCAGCGGCGCTTCCAGCGGAACAGTGACGGTCGTGGCGCGGATATCGGTGATTTTTGGTCGCTTCATGGAAGGCTCCAATGCGGTCTGTCTGTTACAAATGGCCGGGCCAAATGCCCGGCTAGCTGATCATCCGGGTCATCTCGTCCACGCTGATATCCCTGGCCGGCAGATCGGCGATCTTCTCGCCCCGCGCCATCGCGACGATGCGGTCGGAAATCGGGTGGATGTGATGCAGGTTGTGGCTGATGAAGATCGATGTTACGCCGAGGCCCTTCAGTTCCACGACATGGTCCAGCACCTTGTTGGTCTCCTTGACCGAAAGGTGGTTGGTCGGCTCGTCAAGGATCAGCACTTTCGAACGGAAATGCATGGCGCGCGCAATCGCTACCCCCTGGCGCTGGCCGCCCGACAGCGCCTTGACCGGCGTGTCGGCACCGCGCAGGTGCAGGCCGACACCGCGCAGGCCTTCCATGGCTTCCCGCGCCATCTTCTCCCGGTCGACGATGCCGAGGCCGGGCCGCCCGAATTTCAACGGTTCGCGCCCGATGAAGAAGTTCTGGGCGATCGACATTTCCGGCACCATGGCCGTGTACTGGTAGATAGTCTCGATGCCGAGCCCCATCGCCACTTCCGGGCCGGTGATGGAGGCGCTGCGGCCCTCGATGAAGATGTCGCCCTTGTCCTGCGTGTGCACGCCCGACAGGATCTTGATCAGCGTGGACTTGCCGGCACCGTTGTCTCCAACGAGACCGATCACCTCGCCGCGCGCGGCATGGAAATCGACGTTCTTCAGGGCGTGCACGGCGCCGTACCACTTTTGCAGGCCGACGCATTTGATGATCGGCTCTTCGGCCGGATTGACGGCAGTGCTCATGGCCTTACCCCTTCATGCCTTCGGCTTTCAGCCGGGTCTGCGTGTTGAGGACGACCGCCACCACGATCATGGCGCCGACGGCAAACATGAACCAGTTGGCATTGACGCCGCTGAGGATGAGGATGTTCTCGATCATGGCGATGAGCAGCGTGCCGACAACCGCGCCGAGAATGGAGCCGACCCCGCCGGTCAGCGCCACGCCGCCGATGACGGCCGCGGCGATCGCCTGCATTTCAAGGCCCGTACCGAGGTTCGGCACGATCACCTTGACGCGAAAACTCTGGATGATGCCGGCAAGGCCGGCGAGCGTGGCGCAGAGCATGAAGCATGCCATCTTCACCCGCTCGGTCTTGATGCCCATGTCGCGCGCCGCCTGCGGATGGCCGCCGGTCGCAAAGATCCAGTGGCCGAAATCCATGCGGCGCAGCACGAAGCCGAGAACAAGCGCAATGGCGATCATGTAGAGCAGCGAGACGCGTGGCGTGACAAGCCCGAGGCCGAGCCGCCCGACAAGCCAGGACACGTCGAGTTCGCGCGGGAACACCGGCGGGAAACCGCCAGCCAGCACGATGGCAAGACTGCGGGCCATGAACAGCATGCCGAGCGTCGCGATGAAGGAGGGAATCTTGAGCTTTAGCGTGATCAGGCCGTTGGCAAGGCCGATCAACGCCGCCAGCGCAAGGCCGATCAGGATGGCCGCCGCCGTCGGCCAACCGGCCTGCATCAGGAGCACCGTCACCATCGGCGACAGGCCGAAGACCGAGCCAACGGAGAGGTCGAACTCCCCGGCAATGATCAGGATCGTGATGCCCATCGCGACAACCGCCAGCTCGGGGATCGGCTGCAAGTAGACGGTCATGTTGCCGGTCGTGAGAAACCGGTCGTTGATGATGCTGAAGGTCACGAACAGGGCGAGGAAGATCAGCAGCGCTGCCATTTCCGGCCGCGCCATCAGGCTGCGGATATTGGGTTTCATCGTGTCAGGCCTTTGAAGGGCCCTCCCGCGCCTTGGCGGAAGGGCTGGGAAACGGCGGGCTTAGCGGACACCCATCGACATGAACTTTTCGACCTGCTCCAGATCCTTCGGCTCGACCACCGCCTTGCCCGTATTGACGTCGAAGGCGCTGAGGCCGAACTTCTTCATCATCGCGAGCTGGAGGATCGGCAGGTAACCCTGGTAGTAGGGTTGCTGGTCGATGGTGATGTCGACATAGCCCTTCTTCATCTCATCAAGCACGACGGGCACCAGATCGAAGGTCGCCATGTGCAGCTGGCCGGGCTTGATGCCGAGGTCACGCAGGCATTCGCCGGCACCCGCGCCCCAGAAGCCGGCATCGACATAGGCATTGGTCTCCGGCTTGCCCTGGACATATTGGCAGATGCGGGATGCGGTGACCGAGATGTCGTTGGAGCTGTCGATCACCTCATAGCTGATCTGCCGGTTCGGCTCGGCGGCCTTGGCCTCGTCCAGGAATTTCTTGGCACCGCCGATACGTGCTTCCGCCCAGCTTTCACCGGGCCGCGACAGGCCGAGCAGCGCGTGGATGGGCTGGTCTGCCGGTATCTTCGCGTGGAGCCCCTTCATCAGCACGTAGCCCGCCTCGAAAAGATCCTGCCCCACGAAAGCGTTGCGTGCATTGCCGGCGGCGCCCTGGCTGTCATCGACATTGGCCGTGATGACGGGAATCCCCTTGTCGACCGCCTTCTTGATCGTCTCGTCGTAGAGGTCGTCGTTGACGATCACGGTGACGATGCCGTCGACACCCTGTTCGACGACGGTGTCGAGGTTCTGCAGGTGTTTTTGCAGGTCGCCGTTCGGCGTGGTGAAAATAAGTTGGCAATCCGCCTCGAACTGCGCACAGGCATCGTCCATGCCCTTCTTGATCGACTGCCAGAAGCTGTTGTCGATGCCGGTCTGTGTCAGATAGACGAATTTCGGCTTCTCCTGAGCCACAGCTCCGCCGGCTGTGGTCAGCGCAGCACCCAGAGCCAATGCGGCCAGCGATGTCTTCAGCATGTCATTCCCTCCCATGATCTTCGCTTGCGCTCTCTATCGAGATGCGAGCCGCGGAGCGCGTGGCGCGGCTGGCCGTTTTCCAATCGGGCGCTACTTCGCCTCCCCCAGCACGCGAAGAATTTCGTAGCACGCGCCGAAAGGGTGGTAGTCAGTCTTGCCCGGCGGGCTCTTGATATCGCTCTGCCTCTCGCCTTCGGGCGAAAGGATGCGGAACCAGCAGCCGTAAGCGTGATCGACGAGGTGCCGCCAGCTATAGCGCCAGAGGCGTTCGTAGTCCTGCCAGTAGCGCTCCGCGCCGGTGCGCGCGGCAAGGCCCGCGGCGGCGGCCACTGTCTCGCAATGAACCCAATGGTACTTGTCGAGATCGTAGAGCTTGCCATCCGGGCCGTAGCTGTAGTGCATGCCGCCGAATTCAAGGTCAGCGCTTTTGGCCAGCGCCGTCTCGTAGAGCAGGATGGCCTTGGGCAGGATCCAGTCCCGCGGGCGATACCGTTCGAGGATCAGGAGCAGCTTGGTCCATTCCGTCATATGGCCGGGCAGGTAGCCGTAGGGACGGAACAGGTGCTTAGGATCGTCCTTGTTGTAGTCCCAGTCGATCGACCAGTCCTGGCGATAGTGCTCCCAGACGACACCCTGCGCACCCGCGGCAAGCTCGACGCAGATGCGACGGGCGAGCGTCTCGGCACGGTCGAGATAGCGGGTCTCGCCCGTCGCCTCGTACGCCGCCAGCATCGCCTCGGTCATGTGCATGTTGGCGTTCTGGCCGCGATAGGACGAAACCCGCTGCCAGTCGCGGCCGATCTCGTCCCTGTAGAGTTCGCGGTCCGCTTCCCAGAAGCGGCGTTCGAGAAGATCCCAGGTCTGCGAGACCTTCTCCGCCATGCCTGCAACGCCCGCTTTCGCCGCCGCCGCATAGGCAAGCAGCACAAAGGCGTGGCCATAACAATGTTTGGTCGTGTCGACGGCCTCGCGGCCATGCATCAACCAGAAATAGCCGCCGTGGTCGGGGTCGCGATGCACCTCGTCGAGATATTTGATGCCATGAGCGGCAGCCTCGGCGAAATCCGGCCGCTGGAAGAGCACGGCGGCCGTCGCATAGTTGAAGATGAAGCGCGTGGTGGAGACGAGGTGCTGCGTCTTGCGATCGGTGATGAAACCGTCGTCGCGATATTCGTTGTAGTAACCGCCGTCCTCCCTGTTCAGGCATATCGGATGGTAGAAATCCATGATCTCGCGCATGTGGGCGAGGAGGAACGTCTTCGAGCGGAAATCGGGAAACGGTTTCATGGGGGAGCCTCCGATCAGTCTGGAATGATGATGCCGAGTTTCGAAAGCACCCCGCCGTCGATCTTGACGTCGGCGCCGGTGATGAAGCGGGCCTTGTCGCTGGCAAGGAAGGCGACGAGATCGGCGACCTCGGCCGGTTTTCCAACACGGCCGAGCGGGTGGCCCCGCCCCCAGGCGTCGAGCGTCGCCTCGGCCGTGCCGTCGCCCTTCCAGATGTCCGCTGCCCAGCGCAGCATCGGCGTGTCGATCGAGGCGGGGCAGACGGCGTTCACCGTGATGTTGTCAGGGGCATGGTCGAGCGCCATGGCGCGCACCAGCGCGTTGATGGCACCCTTGCTCGCCGTATAGGCGGCGACGCCCGCCTGCGAGGCATAGGCCTGCACCGAGGAGATGACGACGATCGCCCCGCCGCCGCGCTTCTGCATTTCGGGAATGGCGAACTTCGCAGCAAGGAAGATACCCTTGAGGTTGATGTCGAGCACGTCATCCCAAACGTCCTCGGGCGTATCGACCACCGTGCCGTAGCGCTGGATGCCGGCGCAGCAGGCAAGTACGTCGACGCCGCCGTGACGCGCGACCGCAGTCGCGATCGCTGCCGCCATGGCATCCTTGCTGCGCACATCGCCGACGAAACCCGCGGCCCTGTCGCCGATCGCCGCCACGGCCTCGTCGACCGAGGCCTTGTCGTTCGCGACGATCAGCACCTTGCCGCCGCCTGCCGCGAAACGATGGGCGCATGCGAGCCCCATGCCGAGGCTACCACCGGTCACGACGATGCTCTTGCCGTCAAATTCACTCATCATGCTTTCTCCGCAACGGACGGGTTTTGGGCAGGCGCCCCGAATTTCGGCTCGGCGAGGCCGCGGCCGACACCCTCGACGGCGAAAAGCCCACCTTCCAGCGGATGCGCCTCGAGATGGTCGGCCGACATGGTAAAACGCGCCGAGGTGACATAGAGGGTGGATAGGTCCTGACAACCGAAGGTGCAGCTCGTCGGCCAACCCGCGGGCAGCCCCACGAGACCGACGAGGCCGCCTTGCCCGTCGAAACCGGCGACCGCCGCACCGCCTGCAACGCGGCAGTTCCACAGCCGGTCCTCGGCATCCAGGCAGGACCCATCCGGAAAACCGCGCGAAAATCCGGCTGCAAGGGTTCGCCGGTTGGTGAGGGTCCCCGTCGCGACGTCACAATCGAAGAGGTAGATCTCGTTCGCCAACGTATCGGCGAAGAAGAAGCGGCTATCCTGTGTCCAGGCCATCGTGTTGGTGATGCCGTATTCGTTCGGTGTCAGCTGCGCGACATGGCCGCCGACATCGATGCGGTAAATAGCACCGGCATTGCGGTCCATATTCTTGAGCGAACCGTCGGGGTGGAGGTTGCTCTGCATGGTCGACACCCAGAAGGCGCCATCCGGCGCGACACGCCCCTCGTTGAGGCGGTTGTCCGGCAGATCCGGCTCGGGCACCGCGAACTCTTCGAAAGCGCCACCGGGCTGCCAAAGGCAAACCGAGCGGCGAAGGCCGACGATGAAACCGCCATCCGCCCGCATACCGATGGAGGTCACGAAATCGGGTGTCGGCCAGACATCATGGCGGCCGCTTGCCGGTTCGAGCCGATGGATGCGCCGGCCGACGATATCGACCCAATAGAGGGCATTCTCCTCGCCCGACCAGATGATGCTCTCGCCGACGATATCTTTTGCATCGAGAAGCAGGCAAGCCGAGGTCTTCATGGCAGCACCACCGATTTGATCGACGATGGATCATCGCTCGCCTTGGCCAGCGCCGCCGCGGTCTCCTCCAGGCCAAAACGGTCCGTGATGACGGATTTCAGATCCACGAGGCCGCTTGAAGCAAGGGCGATCGCTCTCGGATACATGCCGGCATAGCGGAAGACGCCATGGATCGAGAGCTCCCGCTCCATGGCAGGCCAGAAATCCACCGAGGCGACACCCGTTGGATTGATGCCGACCAGTGCAAGCCCGCCGCGTGGACGGATGCGCGGCAAGGCGCGCGTCACCGCCGTCGGCGCCCCGCTGCATTCGATCACGGCATCGACTTCGGCGATCGTCTCATAGGCCGGATCAGCAGCCGCATCATGTGCGGTAAAGCGCGGGAAACGCGAGACAAGGCCGATACGCGCCGGATTGATATCGGAAAGGACGATGCGCGTCGCTCCGCGCGCGGCCGCCGCCTGCCCCGCCAGCAGGCCGATCGGCCCGGCGCCGATGATCAGGACCGAGCTGCCCGGCTTGAGGTCGAGCCGTTCCGTCGCCCATAGCCCGACCGCCAGCGGCTCGATCAGCGCCGCTTCCTCGAAGGACAGGCTGTCGGGAATGGCAAAGGTGAAATCGGCCGGATTGACGACCCGCCGCGCAAAGGCACCGTGATAGGGTGGCGTCGCCATGAAGACCACGTCGCGGCAGAGATTGTAGGCGCCGGACCAGCACTGTTCGCAATGGCCGCACGGCCGTTGCGGCTCGAGCGTCACGCGATCGCCGGGCGCAAGATGCGTGACCGCGCTACCTGTCGCAACGACCGTGCCAGCAGCCTCATGTCCAAGCACGATCGGCCGATCGCAGACGAGGTTGCCGATACGCCCGTGGCGGAAATAGTGCACATCCGACCCGCACACGCCGACGGCTGAGATCTCCACCACGACGTCGTTCGGCCCTGCCGCCGGCTCTGGCCAATCCTGCAACTCGACGTGGTTGGGCGACAGGAGGACGGCCGCACGGTTTGGTCGCGTTAAGATCGCGTTCATGCCCGTCCCCGCATACGCTTGATGCTGATGATGTTGACCATGACGGCAACGAGGATGACCACGCCGCGCACGATGCCCTGTGCGAAAGGGTCGACACCCATCAGGACGAGGCCGTTCACAAGGGCGGCGATGAAGATGACGCCGAGCAGCGTGCCGAGCATGGTGCCACGTCCGCCGAAGAGGCTGGTTCCGCCCACCACGACAGCCGCGATGATGTCGAATTCCAGGCCGGAGGCGGCGCCGCTGTTGCCGGAGCCGAGGCGGCTCGCCATCAGGATTCCCGTCAGCGCGGCCAGCGCGCCGGTAATGGCGAAGACGAGGATGCGCACCCGCGCCACGGGAATGGCGGAAAGACGCGCGGCCTCCGCATTGCCGCCGACCGCATAGACGCTGCGGCCGAAGACGGTGCGCGTCGCCACGAAGCTGAAGACAGCAAAGAGGACGAGCATGATAACCGCCGGCGTCGGGATGCCGAGAAGCCAGCCCGCGCCGAGGCGCTGGAAGCTGAAATCCATGATGACGATCGGCACGGCATCCGACATGACCTGCGCGGTGCCGCGCAAGCCCAGCCACAGTGCCAGCGTGACGATGAAGCTCGGCACGTCCAGAAAGGCGCGCAGCACGCCGGTGAAGCAGCCGATCAGCGCGCCGAGCACGATGACCACCAGCGCTGCGACCGCAAGCGGCACGCCGGATTGCGCCAGCGAGGCGAGAAGCACGCCGGCAAACGCGACGTGCGGACCGACGGAAATGTCGATCTCGCCGCTGATCAGCACCAGTGTCATGCCCCAGGCGATGATACCGACGAAGGCGGCATCGCGCAGGATGTTGAGCTGGTTGGGCAGCGTCATGAAATTCGAGGCAAAAGCCGTAAGAAAAGCATAGAGCACGAGGATGGCGACGAGCAGGCCGATCTCGTTGGCGCGCCCGCTCAGGAAGTGGCGCAGGTCGAACTTCTGGTAGAGTTCGGATTGAGTATGGGCCATTTTCAATGCACTCCCTGTTCGCCCGTCGTCAGTTCGGTCAGCGTCTCCGTGCGGATCGCCGGCCCCTCCACCGCTCCCGTGATGCTGCCGCCCCGCAGGATGAGGACACGGTCGCAGACCTCGCAGAACTCCTCGATCTCGCCGGAGACGAAGACCACCGCGAGGCCATCCGCGGCAGCGTCCCGCATCAACTGGTAGATCTGCCGCTTGGCGCCGATATCGACGCCGCGCGTCGGCTCATCGAGCAGCAGGATGCGCGGTGCGGCATTCAGCGCCTTGCCGATGACGACCTTCTGCTGGTTGCCACCGCTGAGATTGCCGAGCGGTTCACCGGGGTGCGCCAGTTTGATACCAAGCGCGCGGATCGACGCGGCGACCTTCGCGCGCATCGCGACGCGGTCGATCACGCCGCCGCGCGAGACCGACCGCCAGCTCGCCATGACGAGGTTCTCGTCGATGCCGAGCATCATCACCGCCCCCTCGCCGCGGCGATCCTCCGGCGTCATGAAGATGCCATTCGCCCGCGCCTCGCGCAGGCTTGCAGGCCGGAAGGCGCTGCCATCAAGCGTCATGGAGCCACCCTGGGTGGCGCGCAGCCCCGCAATCGCCTGCAACAGCTCCGTGCGGCCGGAGCCAAGCACACCGGCAATGCCGAGCACTTCGCCCGCCCGGATCTCGAAGCTTGCATCCTGGATGCGCGGTGCGACGTGGAGGCCCTGGATGGCGAGCAGCGGGCGGCGTACACCAGACGCGCCGGCGAGGCGCGGAGCTCCGCCCTCGCCCTGCGCGCCACCCAGCAGCATTTCGACGATCTGACGGTTCGAAACATCGGCGACCGGCGCGGTCGCGATATGGCGGCCATCGCGCATGATGGTGACGGACTGCGCCACCTTGCGGATCTCATCCATCCGATGAGAGATGTAGACGATGCTCGTGCCCTGTTCGGCAAGCTGCCGCACGACGCGGATCAGCGTCTCCGCCTCCTGGGCGACGAGCGAACTGGTCGGCTCATCGAGGATGAGCAGCCGGGCCCCCTGGCTGAGGGCGCGCGCGATCTCGACGAGCTGGCGCTCTGCAACGGATAGGCGGGCAACCGGCTGGCGTGGATCGAGATAGAGGCCAAGCACCGCCAGCGCATCATGCGCCTCGCGCTGCATCCGGCGCCAATCGATGCGCCCGCCCTGCTTGGGCCACCGGCCGAGAAAGACGTTTTCCGCGATGGAAAGCTCAGGCACCACGCTCAATTCCTGATGCACGGTGGCGATGCCGGCCCGGATACCGTCCATCGGCGTCCGCAGCACAACGGCCTTGCCGTCCATCACAATCGCCCCCTCGTCCGGTCGCTCGACACCCGCCAGGATCTTCACGAGTGTCGATTTGCCCGCCCCGTTCTTGCCGAGCAGGGCGCGGACCTCGCCACGCGCCATGGCAAAGTCCACATCCCGCAAGGCAACGACGCCGGGATACGCCTTGGATATGCCGCGCATATGAACAAGCGGTTCGACCATGGGGACAATGCCACTGACTGCGTTGATGAAAAGGGAAGGCCGCAGCAAGCCGCGCCCCTCCCGGGAGGAAACCGGCTGGTTTCAGGGGATGCCGTCGGGCCGCGCTTCCAGCCAGGCTTTCACCTTGTCCGGATCGGCGGACAGGAACATCTCCGTCGGCACGATGGTGAGATAGGTGTCGATCGCCTCGCCCTTGATGGCCTTCAGCGCCATGAGCACGGAATCCTTGCCCATCTGCTGCGGCTGCTGGCCATTGGTGGCAATCAGTGTTTCAGGAGCGTTGACGAGATACTGCGCGAGCTGGACGCTGATATCGTTGCCGAACACCACGGCCTGCCCCTGGCGGCCGGAGGCCATGATGCCCTGGATGGCGCCGATCGTGCCGTTGTCAGTGGTCGCAAACATGGCATTGATCGCCGTGTCGCCGGTCAACATGGTCGTCGCCGTCTCGGTCGACTTGCCTGGTTCGAAGCCCGCCTGGTCGGCCGCCCATTCGACACCCGGCACCTTCTCCTCGACCGCCTTCTTGAAGCCGGCCTTGCGCTGAACGCAGGCCTCGTAGACGTCGCAGTTCAGGATGCCGAAGCGCGGCTTGTCGACGCCCTTGCCCTTGAAATAGTCGCCGGCGACGAGGCCGACATCATAACCGAGCTTGTACTGGTCGGTCGTCACCAGCGCCTTGACATACTTCTTCGCATCCTCGTCGTTCACGCAGGTATTGTAGCAGATCACCGGAATACCGGCCTCCGCCGCTTGTTTCACGACAGGCACGGAGGCCGTGGCCGACACCGGAGACATGATGATGGCCTTGACCTTCGAGGCGATCAGCGTGGAAGCGAACTGTGCCTCCTTGGCCGCATCCCCTTGGGAATTCTGGCCAAGCAGACGCACGCTCTCATCGCCGGCGCCCGCTTCGATGCCCTTCTTGATGCCGCCATAGAAACCTTGCGCATCGAGATAGAGCGCGCCGATCGTCACCTCCTCGGCACTCGCCGCTCCCGCCATGAAGACCGCCAGCGCGGTCGATGCAATGACCCGCAAAGCAGCGGGCCGCAGCCTGTCACGAATTGTCATCGATATCCTCCCAGATGTCTTTGCATTCTTGTATGCAAGATTCTAAACCTGGTCAAGCTTCGACGTTTGGATGAGTAGAAAATGATTATTTTTCAGGCTATCCTGCAATCAAGGGAGAGTTGCATGCAAAAAAACAAAAGGCCTTTCACCCATGGCGCGTGATACGAAAATCTCGGCGGCGGAGCATTGTTACCGCACGCTTTCGCGCAAGATCATCGGACTGGAGCTGAAGCCGAACGAGCCGATCGGTGAACACGCGATGGCCGAGTTGCTGGGCGTCAGCCGGACGCCCGTCCGCGAGGCCCTGTCCCGGCTTTCCGCGGAAGGACTGGTCGATCTCAGATCCCGGGCCGGCGTCGTGGTCGCACCGATCCGCATGGACGCAGTACGGACGGCGCAATTCGTCCGCGAGCAGCTCGAACTTGCGATCGTGGCGGAAGCAGCCCGGCAATCGAACCGGCGCATCCTGCTCGGCATCCGCCAGGCGATCGAGGAACAGGAGCTTGCCATTCAGGAAGACAATCCGGATCTGTTCTTCGAATGCGACGAGCGCATGCATGCGCTCTACTGCAGCCTGGCCGGGCGCGACGGCGTCTGGGGGTTCATTTCTGATGCGAAGAAGCACATGGATCGCGTCCGCCGCCTGTCGGTGCAGGCCGGACAGCTCGACCAGCTCGTGCAGGACCATCAGGATGTGCTGGAGGCCGTGACGGGCGGCGACATGGATCGTGCCCAGGAGGTGATGAAACTCCACCTGCGGCGGGTCATGCTGGATCTCGGCGAGCTCTCCCGTCGGTTCTCATCCTACTTCGAGCCGGAAACTGTACGCACGACGGAATAGGCGGGAAAAAGCGAACGCCCGGATCCATCCCGCCAGGGCGACGATCACCGCCTAGACAGAATGGTCCGGGGAGGCTGTGTCAGGCGATGCCGCCGTGAACCACACGATGGATGTTCGACAGGATGTGCGCGGGATCCACGGCCTGAAAGATGCCGCGCCCGTAGACGATGCCCCTTGCACCGGCCTGCATATAGGCGTCGACATCGGCAAGGGTATCAACCTCCTTGTCGCGCGGCGTTCCGCCGCGGATGCAGACCAGTACATTCACCGATCCAACGACGACTTCGAGATCAGCAATCTCCAGCGGGGAATCGATCTTCAGAACGCTGACGCCAAGTTCGGCCGCAAGCCGCGCGGCGCGCAATATATCCCGCGTCTTTCGAACCGTGTGCCCCTGATCATCGACCACAAGCGCCTCGACGATCACCGGATAGCCAATCTGGCGGCAGATACGGGTGATCTCGGCCAGGTGCGCACGGTGATCCGCGACCCGCGCCGCATCCGGCTCGTTCACGAGGAAGAAACACGTCACCGCATCCGCACCGGAGCGGGCGATCTCATCGGCATTGCAGTTGCATATTTATCTATAGTCTCAATCTATGGGTCTCAATGATTCGGAGGTCGTGGATGGCAGGTGCATCGATCGAGACGACGCTTGAGCTTTGGGCATCATTGTTGCGTGACGTGAAGGCTCGTATGCGCGGACTGTTTACGTAGGAGCGAGTTGCAGCATCTGCGAACCTTTTCCTGGACGGTTTGCTGAGTGTCGAGCGGCGTAAGACAGGTTGGATGCGCGCTGAGGCGGCCGGTGATCCCGGTCCATGGCGGAAATAAGCCGTTCTGGGTCGCGGGCGTTGGGACGCGGACGCACTTCGCGGCATCGTGCGTTGGTGCACGTCAATATCCAGGTTCGGCAGGCAAGATAACGAACTGCCAGATCGGAGCGTTCGCCGCCTGTTTGTCCGTTCGCGGTCATGCCTTTATCGATCGAGCCCTGTACTTGCCCAAGAGCTGGACTGGCGATCCGGCAAGGCTTGCAGCAACTCACGTTCCTGAGGCTATAGCCTTCGCTACCAAGCCAGGCCTGGCTGTCGATATGATACGGCGTGCGATGGCAGCCGATGTGCCGTTTTCATGGGTGGCCGAAGATGCGGTGTATGGCGTCGGGGACGTCGAAGGGACCCTGCGCCGAGCCTGCAAAAGCTACGTTCTTGGGGTTAAATCGGACCACTATTTCGGCTCCTGGTCGGGCAAGCCTCCGGTGGCCGGCACAGCGCAGGAGATCGCCCGTGATCTCGATCCAAGTGCATCGCAGCGTCTCTCCGCCGGTGAGGGCACCAAAGGCGCGCGGCTTCATGACTGGGCCTATTGCGAACTCGCTGATCTCGATGCCGACGAATATACCGAGACGAAATCGGGGCGTTGGGCCCGTGGGCTCCTGATCCGGCGCAATACTAGCGACGGTGATCTCGCATTCATTACCACCTGGTGCCTGGACGGGACCGGCATCCAGACACTCGTTTCCGTTAAAGGCCATCGCCGGGCGATCGAAGACAGCTTCGAGACCGCCAAGAACGAGCTCGGCCCCGATCACAACGAAACCCGGTCATGTCACGGCTGGCATCATCACGCCTCCCTCGTCATGCTCGCCTTCGCCATAATGGCGGTGATCCGATGCCGCACCAATGACGTGACGCCCCAAAAAAGACTGCGGATGCCGACCATCAGGATTTGATCCGCTGGTCAATCCAGGAAGTCCGGCGCATCGCCATCAGACTCGCCCAGCGTCGTATACCCCCCCGCCTACGTCATCGCATGGTCATGCTGGAGACGCGCTCATCAGGCGGTCGCGCGACGAGCGCATCTGAACACTAAAATGCAACTGTAATGCATCTAGACCTATCAGCTTGGTGATGCTTGCAAATAAAGCATGCTGCCAAAATATAGCTCGGTGGCTCGGAACGCCCCGCCAAGACGCTTGCATTGAACAACGACGTCGATCGATGCTCTCAGCAAGTTCAAGATTTCGGTGCGCTCAATATCTCGACCTGCATCTGACTCTTTTATCAGGAGCGTCAGCTGTTCGAAGGCGAGCGCGACGGAATCGGCATGGACAGTCGTAATGGAACCAGGATGGCCGGAGTTGACGTTTCGAACATAATAGAAGGCGGTTCCGTCGCGAAGTTCCTGCAAGAGGATGCGGTCGGGACGCATGCGGAGGCTGGATTCCAAAAGTTCTTTGGGCCCTGCATGGGACAGTCCTTGTTGGTCTTTCGAATAGAACAGTCGCACATGATTGGGTTGTGGGATGAGGAGTTCCGGCGTGTCCTCTATCGAAATGATCCGCTCATCGTCCGGAATGTGTTTTATCAAGGCCTTAGAGAGCGTTGTCTTCGCGGATCCCGTCGCTCCCGAAATTATGATGTTCTTCCGGGAAACCACCGCCTGTCGCAAGAACTCCTTGACCTGACCATTGCGGTAGAGACTGCGCAATTCACTATCGTCACTTGGCGCATCCCCCTCGGCGGTTCGGGTACCTGCGAAGAATTGTCTTTTCTCCAGATCGTCGAGTGTAAAGTCGACGGAGGACGGCTTGCGGATCGTGAGGCTGACCGTGCCTTTCGACGTTGCAGGAGGGATGACAATCTGGATGCGCTCATCTCCCGGAAGAGTCGCGGACAGGATCGGCCGGCGTTCGTCGATGGACTGGTGGGAAAAGCTGGCGACGGCCCGGGCAAGGCGCATGAGTTTGTCGAAGGTAAGCTCCTGAAGATCATGGGTCCGCCAACCACCGGGTCCTTCCGTCAGCACCTGCCCGGGCCGATTGACGATCACCTCATAGAGTGAGGTATCCTGCAGGAACACCGAAATCGGTTTCAGCAACTCACGAACAACCGCCGCATCCTGAGCTTCCGTCATCGCCCTGCCTACTTCGTTACTAGCTTCGAGTCGGGCGCGAAATTCCCCAGCACCGCTCGATCGAGAATGCGGTTCCTCGGCTCTGTCACACGCAGGCGATAGATCCCGGAGAAGTCGAGATCGCGAGCGACAAAAATGGAGACGAGCTCGCCCTGGTGCTTGTTCAGCGTTGGCGCGATGTTGATGGATTGCTCGACGGCGATCGCGGCAGCCTGCTGCCCCGCGCTGGTCGTGTTTTGCGCATCGACGTCACTATCCTGAACCCGGCTGTTCGCGTAGCTCGTCGCATCGCCGACGATGGAGAGAAGCAGGGCACTGCCGAACCGTTCCCACCAATGGGTGTCGACATAGCCGTCGATGCCGGCGCGGCCGAGCGCATCGGTCGCGGGAGACGCAAGCGTGACGATCACCCCCTTCGGCGTTTTGGCGCGGTTCCATAGGACGAACAGTCGCTTCTGCCCCCGTTGCAGCCCGCCTCGATATTCACCCACGACCTGGGTGCCCTTCTCCATGAGGACGACCCTGCCGTTGTCAGAGAGAACGTCTCGATTGATCACGCAGCTGCTGAATCCGGGTTGGTCAGACGCGAGCGCGGTTTCGAGCACGCAGGGGATCGACGTCCCCATTGCGACGATGAAGTCACGATTGCCAAGCGTCCCAGCGCGTGATCCTTCGAGTTTCGTCGGCCGCAGCAGTCCGTCGAAGCGCTGCTGATCGCTATTCTCTTGGTTCTGGCTCATCACGTTGCCGTCGAGGGGCAGGAAATTGCTGTTCGCGCTCGTCTCCGAGCTATCCCCCTCCCGGCGTTGCGTGGCATTCTTCTGGCTGCCGCTGAAGGCCATGACCGGCGCGCGACGGGCGGAGTCGAGCAATTCATCCTTCGCCTCGGCAACAGGTTCCACAACCGGCGTCGGGAGCTTCACTTCCGGGACCGTCTGCTCCGGCTCGGCCTTCTCCTTCGCTGCCTCGAATGGTGTTGTTTGACGGATGACAATGCGTTCCGGCTGTGCGCTGTCGTCTTTGGCCTTTTTCCCGGTTGTCGACCAGAGGGCGAATCCGACGAATGCCACGACCGCGAGCGCCACCGCACCTCGCTTCAGGACGGGACTGTTGTCGATGCGCCGGCCTGTGACCGTTTCGGCCCGCTCACCGGGAATGCGGGTTTCATCTTCCTGGGCCATAGCCTCCCCTTCCCTACTGATCGGCGCCATCGGTCTTCACGATGCGTTCGACCGACGGCGAGGTCGTGTTGGTGTCCGGATTGATGCCGACGCGGTCGTAGGCCTCGTTGAAGACGCACAGCACGTCCTTGCCCCGACGCAGGATGAACTTGCGGCTGATTGCGTGCACCATCACAAGGTTGCCATCGACGGATTTCGGAACCAGGCTCTCGGAGCCATCGGAGTTTTCCATGTAGATGGCGGGCATTTCCTGATTGCCGACGAAAGCAAAGGTCGTGACCTTGCCGTTGTCATAAACGCTCTGCGGTTCAAGGGCCTGGGCACCCTGTGCCGAATAGCGCCAGTTGCGCGGCCCATAGGCTTCATGAAGCGCAAGCACATTGTCGGCTTCCTTCGCCTGGTTCGCGAGCGCGCGGGCCGAGGCCTGCCGCCGGCGCTGTTCGGCCTCGTCACCGGGATAGCGGAACTTGACATAGAAGTAGGTGTTCTGCCCGACCTCAACGGAGCCGTCGCGGACCGTGAGCTCCATCTGATAGCTGCGCGTCGAGCCGTCCCGGCGCGTCGTCACCACGGAAATGTTCGTGACCGGCTGATGCTCGCGTGGCTTCAGGAACAGGATGTTGCCGGCCGGCGCCACCTCCCAGGCGACGCTGTTGCCGAGCGCAACATGGGCGATCTCCTCATCGGCTGCGAACTCGACCTGCACGGAGGAGCGCAGTGTGCCGACAATCCTGATGATATTGTAGGGCTGGTAGTTCACGAACCTGACACGACTATCCTGTGATGCGCCGCGTGGGATATCGAGTGCAAAAGACGTGGAGGCGGACCCCATAAGGAGAGCCGCGGCGACGATGATCTTGCAATTCAATTGATAGCCTCCGGATCGGCGCGGTATTCGCTAACCGCGAAACCAAGTGGGTTCACCAGCCGGTCCGTCGATGACATCGGGACATTGGCGTAGGAATAGGTGAGGGTCGCGACCCAATGGGACGTGCGAACCTCGTCTCCTCGGGTGACGGTCCGCATGTAGCGAACCGAGATCACGTTTTGATTGATCAGTGAGATCGAGGCGATGTTGATCCTTGCCGTTGCGGCGCGGCTGTACGTGTTCTGCGGGGATTCCGGATTGCTCCCGCGATAGATGGCGGAGAACCGGGCCTGCTCGGCTTGCGTTGACAGCAGCGCGATCGTGCGGAAGTTCTCCTTTGCCTCGCTCCAGACGTAGCCTTCGCGCGCGCGAACATATTTAGCCGCGAAATATTTGGTCACGGCCTCGTCATAGGTTCCGGCCGTGGAAGTCAGCGCCGACACCACATCGACGATGCCCGTCGAATTATCAACGCGCACGACGAAGGGCTCTACAGTCTTCAACGGCGTAAGGCCAGCGACCGCGAAGACGGAAACGCCTGCGATGACGCCGGCGGCGATGGCAATCGACCAGGCGATCCGGTTCGACCGCTCGATCTGCATCATTCGATCCTGATCGAACCGCCGGGCCTTTTCGAAGTAGCTCTTGAGGTTATCTGTCGAAACCATGCCGTCACCCCGCGCAACGGCGTTGGGAGCCGTCGATATCAAGGTGGGCGAATGCGGTCGGTTCCGTGCCCTCCTCAGCATAAGGCGTGGCCGAGGTTGACGGTCGCCGATCCGACTGCTGTGACTTCAACTTGCTGTCACCTTCCCATTCCCACATCGCCCGATTCAACGGCCGGCGAGAATAGCCGTCGCATTTGGGGAGCGAATAGGTCAGCGAAGCGCACCCTCCGAGTGCAACAAGTGTGGCAAGAAATACGGTGGTCTTGATCATATGGACGGGCCTTTTCTTATTATTGAGCGGCGCTCATGCACCGACGCTTCTCGAGCCGAACGCACTGCCGGCGAGGCGCGCGGCGCGGCCAACCATCCGACCTGCGGAGCGAGTCCCCTTGGCGAGCACGCCCTCATGCGCATCGCGTGCGGCGCCGTGGCCGTAGGCCAGCGACGCGCCGCCGGACGCCAGCGCGGAAGCGATCGTCGGCAGCTGGTAGAACACATACAGGGCAGCAATGCCGATGGCGCAAAGTGCGATCGGCCGCATAAGGACGTCAGTATAGGCATCGATCGCCGTGAAGGTGGAATCGAGGCAGGAGATCAGCAACGCGCCGACAGCCACGACGAGGACCTGAAGGATCGCGAAGTTGGCGAGCTGGCCAATCCAGGCCTCGGTGAAGCGCCGCGTCGACTGGAACATAGCCAGTGCGATGAAAATCGGCCCGATGGCCAGCACGATGGCAAGGGCCAGCCGAGCATAGAGCGAGACGACGTAGCCGATACCGGCGACCAGAAAACTGACACCGATCACCATCATGCCGCCGACACCCGTGACGATGTCGACCGGCCATGACGCGCGTGACCAGATGTCGGTTGCCGAAGCCTGGCCCTTGTCGAGCAGACTATCGAATGTGCTGGCGCTGGGCGTCGCGCCGGTGTTCAAAGCCTGTGCGATCTCACGCGGCAGGATATCGAAGAAGACGTTCGTGACATAGGTCTGGTACTCGCCGCCGTTTTTTACGAGCAGGACAATGATCGCGAGCTTGATCGCCCGGAAAGCAAATTCCAGAACCGGTTCCTGCACGGAGCCGCGCAGCACAAGATAACCGTACAGAATGACGTAAAGCGTCACGGCTGCCGTTAGCGGGCCGGTCACCCATTCGGCAATGTTCGACGTCCCCTCGGAGACAAACATTTCCAACGGGCGCTTGAACTGTCCGTCGATGAACTCGAACACCTGATACATGGGTTTCAGCCTCCCAACGCCTTGCGCATCTTTTCAAGGCGGAGCTTCCCGTCGGCCGCTTCCGCGTTCTGGCAATTGGCAGAGCCGCGCAGTTCGCCCGGATTGTTACGGCACTCCGCCATGATCCGGGACAGCAGTGCTTCGTCGGCGGTCAGTTGGTCGACGGAATAGGACTGCTCGGAGCAGGCCGCGAGGAGAAGGAGCACGGCAAGAAAGGGAGATCGCCTCATTGCAGCGCCGCCTTCATCGCATCCATGCGCTGGCGCCAGTCCTCGGCCTTGCGCTGTTCATCGACCTGGTTCTGCGCCTGCTGCACCATGCGCAGACCTTCCATCCGCAGCACGTCGGTCTGGAGAAACGCCTGCTCGGCCTGCAACCGCGCCTGCAGGTCGGCGATGTCCTTGGCATCGCTTGCCGTCGAAATCTTTTCACGAAGCTGGTCGATCCCGTCGATGCGCTTGGTGGCAGCGTCGTAAATCTGCTGTCCGAGGCTCATCTGACCCGCGTTTTTGTTCTGTACGCGCGCGAGTTCCTTGGCGTAGAAATCGTCGGCGTCGGTACGATAGGTGGAGTTCCCTTCCAGGAACTTCGAGGCGGAGTCCTTGAACACGCCTGTTCCATCGCCCTTGAGCAGCCCCTCGATTGCGGCGAAATCCGATGGAAGCGCCTTGCGGATCGCCGGGTCGTTGAGCACGCTCGCGACGTCAGCCATGTCGGTCAGCTTGTTGAGGG